>Ga0265331_10000037_pt1 | contig 197251 bp, 161 predicted proteins | sample 41923metaG_FD_202088 | JGI IMG/M metagenome (GOLD analysis project Ga0265331, IMG submission 202088) | Rhizosphere microbial communities from Carex aquatilis grown in University of Washington, Seatle, WA, United States - 4-19-23 metaG | ecosystem: Host-associated > Plants > Roots >... | reverse complement strand
AACAGGATCGACAGACGTGTAAAGGCTGTCCTTTTGCTCGGTATGGTATCCGCCGTTATCGGGCTGTCTGTATAGGTGCCAACGACAATGAAATGGCCCTCGCTGCCTAACTTCGGTTAGCCAAGCGCGGTTCGGGGAGCACCGGGCAACAGAAGCTCCCCACTAATTTCCCGCGATGCTCCCCGGTTCTATTTTGGCAAACCGCTGACGCGGCTTTGCGGGAGCACCGGGCAACAGAAGCTCCCCACTTAATTTCCTATGCGGTTGCGATCTTCGCGTTCGGTTCGCGATAGAGATAGGCGACGATGGCGGCCAGAATGCATACGCTGCCGCCGACGGCGACCGATTGGCCGACGCCGATGCGGCTGCCAAGCCAGCCGAGCAGCAGCGAACCCCACGGCATCATGCCCATGAAGCCCATCGCATAGAACGAGACCACGCGGCCGCGCATGTGATCTTCCGAAACGGTCTGGATGATCGTGTTGGTCGAGCCGCCGAGCAGCATCAGGCTGAAGGCGGTGGGCAGGACCAGCAGCATCGCCACGAGCAGCGAATGCGAATTGGCGAACAGGATGAGGCCCACGCCAAACGATGCGGCGGCGATCATCGGCGTCAGCGTCAGGTGGCGGTCGTGGATTCTGGCCAGCGCATAGGCGCCGCACAGCGCGCCCGCGCCGACCGCACCCAGGACAAAGCCCAGCCCCCTTGAGCCTTCGTTCAGCACGTCGCGCACGAAGGCCGGCATCATCGGGATGTAGGAGGCGCCGAACGCCGAACACACCGCGATCAGCATCAGCGAGATGCGGATCTGACGATTGCCCCAGGCATAGGCGAAACCGGCCTTCAATTCCTGCCACGGATGGCCGTGCACGCGAAACGGCTTGGGCACCACATGCATCATGATGAGGCTGATGAGAACCGCGCCATACGAAATCGCGTCGATGGTGAAGCAGAGGCCCTCCCCCACCGTTGCCACCAATATGCCCGCGATGGTGGGGCCCACGATGCGCGCGAGATTGAACATCACCGAATTGAGCGAGATCGCGTTGCGCAAATCGCTCTTGCCCACCATTTCGATCGTGAAGGCCTGGCGCGTGGGAACATCGAAGGCGTTGACGAAGCCCTTGAACAGCGCCAGCGCGACGATGTGCCAGACCTGAATGATGCCCATGAGGGTCAGCGTGGCCAGCGCGGCTGCCTGCAACATCGAAAGCGCCTGGGTGACCACCAGCAGTTTGCGCCGATCCACCCGGTCGGAAATCATGCCGCCGAAGGACGAGATGAAAAACACCGGAACCTGACCGCAGAAAGACACCAGGCCCAGCAGGAAAGGCGAATGCGTCATCGAATAGACGAGCCAGCCCTGGGCGACCGAGGTGACCCAGGTTCCCATCAGCGAGACGAGCTGGCCGGTGAAGAACAGGCGATAGTTGCGGTGGCGGAAGACCTGCAGCAGCGCCAGCGCGCTGGGCCGCGCGGTGCCCGCTTCGGGGGGCGGGGTTTCCTCTGGCGTGGGGACGATGGATCCGCTCTCAGCCGTCATGCCGCGACGACCGCTGCACTTGCCAGAGTCAGGCGGAGGCTGTTCGCTCTGGCGATACCGCTATTTCCAAACGAGGACATTGTCATGGTTTCAACGGACCTACTCTTCGAACCGTTCCGGCTCAAGGGGCTTTCGCTGCCAAACAGGGTTGTCATGGCACCCATGACGCGTTCGCGCTCCCCCGGGCAGGTGCCCGATGGCGATGTTGCCGCCTATTACCGCCGCCGCGCGGAAGGCGGCGTGGGGCTGATTCTGACGGAAGGCACCTCGCCGGAACATCTTTCGGCCTCGAACGATGCCAACGTGCCCGCGTTCTTCGGCGAGGCATCGCTGAAGGGCTGGGCCAATGTTCTGAAAGAGGTGAAGGCGGCTGGCGGTCACATCATGCCGCAGCTCTGGCATCAGGGGATCGTGCGGCACAAGGGATCGGGGCCTTATCCGGAACAACCGAGCATGTCGCCTTCCGGCATTTCCAAGCCGGGCAAGAAGGTGACCGAGCCGATGACCACGAAGGACATCGACGATGTGATCGCGGGCTTCGCCAACAGTGCGGGTTACGCCAAAGACCTCGGCTTCGACGGCGTGGAGATCCACGGCGCGCATGGCTACATCCTCGACCAGTTCTTCTGGGAAGGCACCAACGAGCGCAGCGATGGCTTCGGCGGATCCATCGAGAAGCGCACCAATTTCGCGGCCGAGATCGTGCGTGCGGTGCGCGCACGGGTGGGCGCGGATTTTCCGATCCTGCTGCGCTTCTCGCAATGGAAGCAGCAGGATTACACCGCGCGGCTGGCGCAATCGCCCGCGGAGCTGGAACGGTTTTTGAAGCCGCTGGTCGAAGCCGGTGTCGACATTTTCCATTGTTCGACGCGGCGGTTCTGGGAGGCGGAATTTCCCGACAGCGGATCGGACATGAACCTCGCGGGCTGGACGAAGAAGATTTCAGGGCGGCCCACCATGACGGTGGGATCGGTGAGCCTCGATCTCGATTTCATCACGTCGTTTGCGCAGCAGACGACGCAGACCCAGGCGGGCAATATCGACCGGCTGATGGAGATGATGGCGCGCGGGGATTTCGATCTGGTCGCGGTGGGCCGCGCGCTGATCGTCAATCCCGATTGGGCGAACAAGGTGCGCGCGGGCCGCGCGGACGAATTGAAGCCTTATGCGCCGGAGTCTCTGGGGATTTATTTCTGATTTTGTTTTCCTCCCCCGCACGCGGGGGAGGAAAAGAAGTGGCTAGCGTTTCACCAGTTTCATCTTCAGGCCGTATCTCGGCCTCAGCGTGATGCGGGCCAGCGGCTCCACTTTCTGATCCGCTACCAGTTCCAGGCGATAGCGCTGTGCGATCGTCGAGAGGATCACAATGGCTTCCTGCATCGCGAACGCCATGCCGATGCAGATGCGCGGGCCGCCGCCGAAGGGGAGATAGGCGAAGCGATTGATCTTCTCGCGCGCGCCCGGCGCGAAGCGTTCGGGCAGGAAATATTCCGGCGCATCCCAGAGCTTTCTGTGGCGATGGATGACCCAGGGCGCGATCATGATGGCGGTGTTGGGTTCGATCTCGTGGGGGCCGACCTTATCGGCACCGATCGAATCCCGCGCAAACACCGGCGCGGGCGGATAAAGCCGCATCGCCTCCTCGATCACCGCGCGGGTGAAGACGAGCGAGGCCACATCTTCCGCCGTGGCGCCATCGGTTTTCAGCGTGCCGCGAACTTCGCTTGCGAGCGTCGCGTCGTGATTGGCGAATTGGGAGAGCAGATAGAACGTCCAGGTCAGCGCGTTGGCGGTGGTTTCATGGCCCGCCAGAACGAAGGTGGAGACGTTGTCGTAGATCTCGTCCGCGCTGAACAACGCGCCCTCTTCCGGGTCTTTGGCGGTGAGCAGCAGGGTCAGCAGATCGTCGGGCACATTGGCCGGGTCGCGGAGGAGCTTCTCGCGGCGGCGATCAATCAGGGCGCCCAGTTCATGCCGGAAAAAGCTGATGGCGGGCCGCGCGCGCATCCGCGCGGGCGTGGGAACCCAGCCGGGAAGGCCCAGCACATCGAGGATGGTGATGCGGCCCAGATTGTCGAGATAGCTCGCCATGGAATGGGCGATCTTGCCGTATTCCGTCGTCAGCTCGTTGGAAAAGACGGTGCGGGAAATGATGTCGAACGTCAGGCGCATCATTTCTTCGCCGATGTCGATCACCGATCCTTCGGCCAATGCGCCCCAGCGGGAAAGCAGGGCCTGCGTGGCCACCGTCATGTCCGGCGCGAAGCCTGCGACCCTTCGCATCTGGAAGATGGGAGCAGCGGTGCGGCGCTGGAACTTCCAGCTTGCACCTTCGGCGGTGAGCAGGCCGTTGCCCGCGACCGGGCGCACGCGCTTCACGGCCTGATCGCTTTTCACATAGTTGCTCGCATTGTCGAGCAGGATATGCCGCACGCCTTCGGGATCGTTCACCATGAGAAGGTGGCGGATCACCGAGCGTTTGTAGACATAGGCCTCGTGATAGGCGTATTCGCCGAACGCCTCGATAGGGTTTCTGGCGAGATCGACGAGGAAGCGAATCGTGGTCGGCGTGTGGGTATGGGGAACCGGTGCGGCGGGGCGCAGGCGCGGCGTTGCCGGTGCGATGATGGACGCGTGCGACACGGCCTATCTCCGTTCACCTATTGAATTTATGCAACTGACACAAATGTTCGGGCGGGGCAAGCCTGCCGGGCGATTGACAGGGATGGCTTGCCGCCTAGTCTGCGCGTGAATTGGGCTTGAGACTCATGGCGAAAGATTACATCGGCTATCAGGCGTTGACCGACGCGGCATTGCGCTCCGTCGTGCGCGACGCCTTGCGCCGAATCGAGAAGCAGGGGCTCATCGGCTCCCATCATTTCTACATCACGTTCAAAACGCACTTTCCGGGCGTGGACATTCCCGATTTCCTGAAAGAGCAATATCCCGACGAGATGACCATCATCCTGCAGCACCAGTTCTGGGGGCTGAAGGTGAAGGAGGAATATTTCGAAGTCGCGCTATCCTTCCGCAAGCTGCCGGCGACCTTGACCATTCCGTTTCCGGCACTGACCGCGTTCTTCGATCCGGGCGTGCAGTTTGGGCTTCAGTTCAAGGGCGAGGATGGCGAGAACAAGGCGGGGCTTACCACCACGCCCGTAAGCGCGCTTCCCACAGCCCTGCCGATGCCCAAGGAAAAGCCGCCCACCCCGCCAGCACCCACGGCCGAAAACGCCGACGAGGTTTTGCCCACGGCGCCGGGCGAAGTGGTGAACCTGGACGCGTTCCGCAAGAAGTAGGGCGAGTTGCAATCAATGCAATCAATGATTACATTGATTGCATATGGAGGATTGCCGCCATGGCCAGCATCACCATCCGGAATCTGGACGATAACGTGAAAAAGCGCCTTCGCCTGCGAGCGGCCGAGCACGGCAGATCCATGGAAGAAGAAGCCAGAGAATTGCTGAACAGCGGGTTGCAAAGCACTCCCCAAAACCATGAAAGAACGGGCCTCGATCTTTGGAATGACATCCGCAGAATCGTCGAACCGTTCGGTGGCATCGAACTGGATATTCCGCGCCGAGGGCCGATGCGCAAACTACCGGATTTCTCCACCAAGTCACGCCGCACGCACAGATGATCGTTGTCGATACCAATGTCATTTCGGAACTCATACGGCCCGCACCGGCGGCACCTGTCATGACATGGCTTCAGAACCAGCGGGCAGACGATCTCTGGACAACCGCGATCACCAAGGCCGAACTGCTGCTCGGCGTGGCCCTGAAACCGAACGGCAGAAAAAAGGCGGAGCTCGCCGAAGCTATCGAGGCGGTTCTATCGACGATGTTCGCCGGGCGTATTCTCGCGTTCGATAGCGAAGCCGCACTTCATTTCCCTGCGGTGGTCATGGGCCGCCGCAAATTTCAACTGAACACCGATGAGGCCGATGGACAGATCGCCGCGATCGCCAAACGCCACGGCATTCCCGTCGCCACCCGAAATTCTCGGCATTTCGTGCATAGCGGCGCCGAGATCATCAACCCCTGGAACGAATGACATGACGAAAACACGCATCGAGACCGATACGTTCGGTCCTGTTGAAGTTGCCTCCGACCGTTATTGGGGGGCGCAGGCGCAGCGATCCCTGGGCAATTTCAAGATCGGCTGGGAGAAGCAGCCGCTTCCGATCGTGCGGGCGCTGGGTATCGTCAAGCGGGCCGCGGCCGAAACGAACATGGCGCTCGGCCATCTCGACGCGAAGATCGGCGACGCCATTGTGAAGGCGGCCCAGGAGGTGATCGAGGGCAAGCTCGATGCGCATTTCCCGCTCGCCGTGTGGCAGACGGGCTCGGGCACGCAATCGAACATGAATGCGAACGAGGTGATCTCGAACCGCGCGATCGAGATGCTGGGCGGCGAAATGGGTTCCAAGAAACCCGTGCATCCGAACGACCATGTGAATATGAGTCAATCGTCGAACGACACCTATCCCACCGCGATGCATATCGCGTGTGCGGAAGAGGTGACGCACCGGCTGATCCCCGCGCTGCAGAAGCTGCGCAATGCGCTCAACGACAAGGCGCAGGCCTGGAAAGCCATCATCAAGATCGGCCGCACGCACACACAGGACGCAACGCCGCTGACCTTGGGGCAGGAATTTTCCGGCTACACGCAGCAGATCCAGAACGGCATCGAGCGCATCGAGCAATCGCTGCCCAAGCTGATGGAACTGGCGCAGGGCGGCACGGCGGTCGGCACCGGGCTGAATGCGCCCATCGGGTTCGACGTGATGGTGGCCGATCGCATTGCCGCGATCACCGGCCTGCCCTTCAAGACCGCGCCCAACAAGTTCGAGGCGCTGGCCGCCCATGACGCCATGGTGTTCAGCCATGGCGCGATCAACACGGTGGCGGCCTCGCTGTTCAAGATCGCGCAGGATATCCGCTTCCTGGGCTCGGGGCCGCGTTCGGGATTGGGCGAATTGAGCCTGCCGGAAAACGAGCCCGGCTCCTCCATCATGCCGGGCAAGGTGAACCCGACCCAGTGTGAAGCGATGACGCAAGTGTGCGTGCAGATCTTCGGCAACAACGCGGCGCTGACCTTTGCCGACAGCCAGGGCCATTTCGAACTGAACGTGTTCAACCCGGTGATGGCCTACAACTTCCTGCAAAGCGTGCGGCTGATGGCCGATGCGGCGGTGAGCTTCACCGACAATTGCGTCGTCGGCATTCAGCCGCGACTGGACAATATCAAGGCGGGGCTGGAACGCTCGCTGATGCTGGTGACGGCACTTGCGCCCAAGATCGGCTATGACAACGCCGCCAAGATCGCCAAGACCGCGCACAAGAACGGCACCACCTTGAAGGAAGAAGCAGTCAAGGGCGGCTATGTGACGGCTGAGGAATTCGACAAGATCGTCGCACCTGCCGACATGATCCATCCTAAATAGTTTCGACTACCACGTTGACGGAGGTACGCTGTGTTCGCCTTTGTCCTCATGCCATTTGATCCAAAATTTGACGACATATACAAGCTGGGCGTTCAACAGACGGCCAAACGCTTTGGTATTGATGCGGAACGCGTTGACGATCAAATATTTCACAAAGAAAACATACTGGAGCGGATCTACAATCAAATCATATCCGCCGATTTCATTATTGCGGATATGACAGATAGAAACCCGAACGTCTTTTACGAAACCGGATACGCTCACGCCAAAGGAAAGATCTGCCTATTATTGACGTCAAACGCAGATGACATCCCGTTCGACCTCAAACATCATCGACATGTCATTTACGGAAATTCGATTCAAAATTTGGTGCGTCAACTGGAGCGAGAGCTTCCTGCAATCAAGTCTGAAGTAGAGAATCGTCAATCCGCAATCGTTGTGAGCTTGTCCAAAGCCGATGGTGACTTGGAAAAAACGAAATATTCCGCCACTGGACACGTCTATCTCTTTTTTGATCTGAATAACAAGACCAATAGCCCTTCACCCGAAATTGAATCTGTTTATTTTTATACCGGCCCCGGCTGGCAATTCACCTTGGACAATCAGGAGTGCTTATCCTCTCCGTCGGATTTGCCAGATTTTCAATTAAGACATTTCATCAAATCACCTATTCGGAGATTAACATCCGGTGGGTGGGCGCAATTTAAGCTGGTTGGCCGAAAGTTTATTGCCTTTGCCAGCGATGAGCCTTTGAAGGATAGCTATCGATTAAACGGAAGAGCGGTAATGAGAATCAATACCGCAGACGGGGTGAATGACTACCCGATCGACATAGATGTAAAGGTTGAAGAGTTTCCTTTCTAGAGAGATCGAGCATTCGTTGACTAAGGTATCGAGACTTTCTCGCCCCGTTCCGTTCGCCATCGAACAACATAACGCCACCGGCAGTATCTCCTATTGGCAGGAAGGCGACCACCAGAGTCAGGCTGACAAAAACGGCGTCAGCCTGGCCGACTACATCCACGCGATCTTCGGCTTCCTGCGGCAGGCGAAATGCAGGCGCGTGCTGATGATCGGCTGCGGCGGCGGCACGCTGGCGACGATGCTGCATCGCGTGGGTGTGGACGTGACCATCGTCGATATCGATCCAACATCTTTTGAAATCGCGCGGCAGTATTTCCATATGCCGGATGAAATCGAATGCCATGTCGCCGACGGGCGCTCGTTCCTGCGGCGCACGACGGCGCGGTATGACGCCGTTGTGCTGGATGCCTTTTCAAAGCAGGTGGTGCCGAAACATCTGCTCAGCCCTTCTTTTTTTGCATTGGTGAAATCGCGGCTGCGGGCGCGCGGGGCCATCTTCCTGATCAATCTGATCGTGGCGGATGACGACGATCCCCTGCCGTTTCGCGTGGCGGGCAAGCTGAAACAGGTGTGGCGGCAGGCGCGCCTTCTTGACCATGTGGAATGGGAGGATCGCAACGCCATCGCGCTGGCGGGCGCGGTGGGCGACCTGAAGCAGCCGCGCGTGATGATGCAGCCATTGCGGCGCGCCCGCCAGATTGCCGCGAGCCTGAAGACCATGCAGTTTCGCGATCTGACGGCTTGAGGATATTGTTCCCGCATGTTGCGCAAACGCTCCTTCAACATCGCGGGCCACAAGACGAGCGTGGCGCTGGAGCCCGAATTCTGGGCGGCGCTGGAAGGGCAAGCCGCGCGCGGGAAGAAAAGCCTTTCCGGCTTCGTGGCGGAAATCGATGCCAAACGCGGGGAGCGCCCGCTTGCAAGCGCCCTGCGCCTGCGCGCGCTTGCGGATGCGCGAAACGCGCCCTAGCCTCCCGCCCGAATTCGTGATGGAGACGAACATGCTCACGCTGATCCACAAGCCGCAGACGCGTTCGGCCAGCATCGTCTGGCTGCTCGAGGAGATCGGCGCGCCATATGAGAAGAAGATCGTCACCCTGCGCGCGGCGGACGGAACGGGCGCGCGCGATTCCGCCAATCCGCATCCGCATGGCAAGGTTCCCGCATTGGTGCATGACGGCCATACGGTCTTCGAGACGAGCGCGATTGCACTCTATCTGACCGATCTCTTTCCCAACGCGAAATTGGGGCCGAAGGTGGGCGATGCCAATCGCGGCGAGTATCTTTCATGGCTTGCCTATCGTTCGGGCGTGCTGGAACCCGCCTTCATGGAGCGCCGCTTCGACATCAAGCATGTGTTTGGTGCGATGGGCTGGGCGCCGCCGGAGGAAGTGGAAGAGGTGTTGAATGCCCATCTCAAGGGCCGGAAATATTTCCTGGGCGATGATTTCTCGGCCCTCGATATCGTGATCGGCGGCGGCATCAACTTCATGATGATGTTCAAGATGATGAGCGAAACGCCGTTGCTCAAGGAATATTGCGCGCGCATCACCGACCGGCCTGCCTATCGGAAATCGCTGACGGAATGAGCGAAATCATCAACCTGCGCCGCGCACGCAAAGAAAAAGCGCGCGGCACCAAAGGAAAAGACGCCGCGAACAATCGCGCCAAACATGGCGCGCCCAAGGCCGCGCGCGATCTGGCGCAGACGCGGGCCGAAAAATCGGCACATGATTTGGAAGCCCACAAACTTGATGATGAAAAATAGATTGTCATTCTGGTCCCCTTCCCTCTCTTCGCTTCGCTACGTTCGCCGGGGATGACAATGAGGAGTTTCGATTGAATACGAAAACAAGCGGGCCTTTCTCCGGTGTTCTGGTCGTCGATCTCACGCGGGTGCTTGCGGGGCCTTATGCGGCGCTGCTGATGGCGGAGATGGGGGCGCGGGTCATCAAGGTGGAACCCCCGGTGAAGGGCGATGATTCCCGTTCCATCGGGCCATTCGTGAAGACGAAATCGGGGGGCACGAAATCCGGCTATTTCATGAGTGTGAACCGGGGCAAGGAATCCATTGCGCTCGATTTGAAAGCGGATAGCGACCGCAAAATCTTCGAGGCATTGCTCTCGCGCGCCGATGTGCTGATCGAGAATTATCGCGGCGGCACGATGGAGAAACTGGGCTATGGCTATGAAACGCTGAAGGAGAAATACCCCAAGCTGATCTATGCGGGCGTTTCGGGCTTCGGCCATACCGGGCCTTATGCGCACCGGCCCGCCTACGACATGGTGGTGCAGGCGATGGGCGGGGTGATGAGTCTCACCGGCCACCCCGGTTCGCCGCCAACGCGGGTGGGAACCTCCACCGGCGATCTCACCGCCGGATTGTTCGCGACCATCGGCATCGTGACCGCCCTTTACGATCGCAAGAACACCGGGCGCGGGCAGAAGGTGGATGTGTCGATGCTCGACAGCCAGGTGGCGGTGCTGGAAAACGCGATTGCGCGCTATGTGGCAACCGGCGATGTGCCGGGGCCGCTTGGCTCGCGCCATCCTTCCATCGCGCCGTTTGCGACATTCGCAACCAAAGACGGGCATATCGCGATTGCGGCAGCGGCCGATCATCTGTTTGCCGCGATTGCCGATGTGTTGGGCGTGCCGGAGATGGCGCGCGACCCGCGCTATCTCACCAACCCCCTGCGCATGCAGCATTGGCGCGAATTGCATGACGACATGGAAGTGGCGCTTTCCGCCCACACCAGCGCGGAATGGCTGCCGAAGTTGGAAAAGGCTGGTGTCCCCTCCGCGCCGCTCAACAATGTGGCGCAGGTGATGGAAGATCCGCAGGTTTTGTTCCGCAACATGATCGTCACCGCCGAAGACCCCGATATCGGGCCGTGGCGGATGCAGGGCAACCCGATCAAGCTTTCCGCCCACGAAGACCCCACAACCCGCCCGCCCGCGCCGGATTTGGATGGGGATAGGGTAGAGATTCTGAAAATGCTTGGGCTGACCTAAACCCTGTGTCATGGCCCGCGACTGCGGGCCATCCAGATGACATCTGGGAGGTTTGGGACTTTGTGCTCGAATCCACATTTTCCTTTCCGCACAATGCCCTTCTTCACCTGGGTGGCCCGCAGTCGCGGGCCATGACATTGGAGGGGGGAATGCTTAAATTGGGATCATGTCTCCAGAATCGTGTGAGTTCCCATGAGCGGCATCGGCAACCGCTATTCCGACCCTTTGGATGCCGCGTTCGGCGATGAGCATGAACGCGCGCCTATGCGCGAGCCTGCCTATCTGGCGGGGCTCAATGCGGAGCAGCGCGAGGCCGTTTTGGCCGTCGATGGGCCGGTGCTGGTTCTGGCGGGTGCGGGCACCGGCAAGACCCGGGTTCTGACCACACGGCTGGCGCATATCCTTGCCACCAAACGGGCATGGCCGGGGCAGATCTTGTCGGTCACCTTCACCAACAAGGCCGCGCGCGAAATGAAGGAGCGCATCGGCGCGCTGATCGGCGGCGTGGTCGAGGGGATGCAGTGGCTCGGCACCTTTCATTCCATCGGCGCCAAGATGCTGCGCCGCCACGCCGAGATGGCGGGGCTGAAATCGAACTTCACCATTCTGGATGCCGATGACCAGTTGCGGCTGATGAAGCAATTGATCGTGGCGGAGAATATCGACGAGAAGCGCTGGCCTGCGCGCACGCTTGCCTCGTTCATCGACGGGTGGAAGAACCGCGGGCTTCGGCCCGACGATGTGCCGGAGGGCGAGGCGCATGGCTTTGCCTTCGGCAAGGGCCGCCAGCTTTACCGGGATTATCAGGCGCGGCTGAAGACGCTAAACGCGGTGGATTTCGGCGATCTGCTTCTGGAAACGCTGACGATCCTGAAGAACAACCCGGAAATCCTGCAGGAATATCGCGATCGCTTCCGCTACATGCTGGTGGACGAGTATCAGGATACCAATGTCGTTCAATATCTGTGGCTGAAATTGCTGGCGACGCAGAACGGCAATGTCTGCGTGGTGGGCGACGACGATCAATCCATCTATGCGTGGCGCGGCGCGGAGGTGGAAAACATCCTGCGCTTCGAACGCGATTTTCCGGGCGCGAAAGTGGTGCGGCTGGAACGCAATTACCGCTCGACGCCGATGATCCTTGGCGCGGCATCCGGCCTTATCGCGGCGAACAAGGGCCGGCTGGGCAAGACCCTTTGGACCGAGGGCGATCAGGGCGACAAGATCAAAGTACAGGGCGTTTGGGACGCCGAAGAAGAAGCGCGCAATGTGGCAAGCGAAGCCGAAGCCCTGCATCGCGGGGGGCACAAATTCGCAGAGATGGCCATCCTTGTGCGCGCCTCGTTCCAGATGCGCGAATTTGAAGACCGGTTTCTTTCGCTCGGCCTGCCCTATCGCGTGATCGGGGGCCCGCGCTTTTATGAGCGGGCGGAAATTCGCGATGCCATGGCCTATCTGCGGCTGGTGGCGCAGGGCGATGACGACCTGGCGTTCGAGCGCATCGTGAACAAGCCCAAGCGCGGCATCGGCGATGCCAGCGTGCAGGCGCTGCACCATTATGCGCGCGCCAGCTCCATGCCGCTGCTGGCCGCGGCGCACCAGATCGTGGACACCGATGAATTGCCGCCCAAGGCGCGCAATGCGCTGGGGGCGCTGGCGGCATCGTTTGTGCGCTGGGCGGAAGCGGCCAAGCATATTCCGCATACGGAGCTTGCGGAGATGGTGCTCGACGAGAGCGGCTATACCGACATGCTGAAGAACGACAAATCGGCGGAAGCCCCGGGGCGGCTGGACAATCTGAAAGAACTCGTCCGCTCGATGGAAAGTTTTGAATCGCTGGGCGCCTTCCTTGAGCATGTGTCGCTGGTGATGGAGCTGGAACAGAACACCGATGAAGACCGCATCAATCTGATGACGCTGCACGCGGCGAAGGGGCTGGAGTTCGACACGATCTTCCTTCCCGGCTGGGAGGAAGGGCTGTTCCCCTCGCAGCGCACGATGGATGAGAGCGGGCTTGCGGGATTGGAAGAAGAACGCCGCCTGGCTTATGTGGGCCTGACGCGGGCGAAGAAGCGCATTCGCATCTCGTTTGCCGCGAACAGGCGGGTGCATGGCAATTGGCAGAGTGCGCTCCCCTCACGCTTCATCACCGAGATTCCCGAACAGCATGTGGATGCGGTGGTGGATGAAGGGTTCTATGGCGGTTATGCGGGCTTCCGCGACAATGCGCAGGCCGCGACCTTCGGCAGCGGCTACGAAAGCCCCGGCTGGAAACGCGCGCAGGCCAATCGCGCGGCGGCGGGCGGCGTTCGCACCCGCGCGCCACTGATCGAGGCGCAGGCCTTCACCGTGCAGACGAGCGATCCCGAGTCCTCGCATTATTCGCGCGGGGATCGGGTGTTTCACCAGAAATTTGGTTATGGACGCGTCGCCAGCGTCGAAGGCAACAAGCTCACCGTCGATTTCGACAAGGCGGGCGAGAAGAAGGTGATCGACAATTTCGTGACGCGAGGGTGAATTTCGCCTCGCGATTTATTTGAGATGTATTTATGAACGCTCCCCCACTCTGGAAGGCAACCATTTCGCTGCGCAAATCGGAATCATCCGATGTTGTGGCATTGCTGGATTTGACGCCGCCCCTGCCGCAAGCCGTGTTGATCGCCGAGGATCCTTTCAAGGATGAGGCGACAGTCGAGGCGCTTTATACCGTGATGCCCGACGGCCCGCTGCTGGAGCGGCTGGCGGGCAAGGCCGTGCATGTTTCGCTGTTGCCGGATGCGGACTGGATCAAGCTTTCTCAGGAAGGTTTGCCGCCGGTGCGCGCGGGGCGGTTTTTTGTTTATGGGGCGCATGATGCGGGCGTGGTGCCCGATGGGGTTATTCCCATTCGCATCGAGGCGGGCATGGCGTTCGGCACCGGGCATCACGAAACGACCTCGCTCTGCCTTGCGGTGTTGAGCGAGCTTTCCAAGAAGCGGCGCTATGCAAATGTGCTCGATCTGGGGTGCGGAACGGGGCTGCTTGCCATCGGGGCGGCCAAGCTTTGGCGGCGCCGGGTGATGGCATCGGATATCGATGCGGTGGCCATTGAGGTGACCCGCGAGAACGCGGTTTCCAATGGTGAGGGCGCGCTTGTTCGGGCGGTGACGGCGGATGGGTTGACGCATCCTGAGCTTGCGGCCCGCGCGCCTTATGACCTTGTGATCGCCAATATCCTGGCGGGGCCGCTGACGCGGCTGGCGCCACAGATCGCGCGCGCGGTAGCCGTTGGCGGAACGATTGTTCTATCCGGGCTGCTGCGCTGGCAGGAAAATTTGGTGCTGGCGTTCTATCGCCCGCACGGGCTTGTGTTCAGGGCTACGCGGCGGGATGGGCCATGGTCGGCCTTGATCCTTGAGAGGCCCACACGCCCGCGCTAGGCTCGGGCATGGACAAAAACGCCCCCTTCCAGACTTACGACGATCGTTCCGATGCGGCCACCTGTGCGCCGCGGCTGGCAGCACTGCGCGCCGAACTCGCAAAACGCGGGCTCGACGGGTTTGTGGTGCCGCATTCCGATGAATATCAGAGCGAATATCTGCCCGCGCGCGGCGAACGATTGGCATGGCTGACCGCGTTCACCGGATCGGCGGGTGCCGCCGTTGTGTTGCGCGATCGCGCGGCGGTGTTTGTCGACGGGCGGTATACGCTTCAGGTGCAGCAGCAGACCGATACCAAATTGTTCGAGCCGCGCGATCTTGTGGCGGAAGGCCCGGCGGCGTGGATTGAAGCCAACGCGCCCAAGGGTGCGAAGCTTGGCTACGATCCGTGGGTGCATACGGCGAGCGGCGTGGATGGATTGCGCGCGGCCGCGGCGAAAGCGGGCGCGACGATTGTTGCCTGTGAGACCAACCCCATCGATGCGGTGTGGGCCGATCAGCCCGAGGCGCCGCTTGCGCGCGCGGTGCCGCACGATATCTCGCTTGCGGGCGAGACGGCGCAATCCAAGCGCATGCGGATTGCGGAAGATGTGAAGCGCACCGGCGCGGATGCGGCGGTTGTCACGCTTTCAGATTCGATCTGCTGGCTGTTGAACATGCGCGGCGGGGATACGCCGCACACGCCATTTGTTCTTTCCTACGCGATCCTGAATGGCGATGGCTCGACCGATCTGTTTATGGATGAGCGCAAATCCTCACCCGAGCTGGTGAAGCACCTGGGCAATGCGGTGCGCATTCGCGAGCCCGGTGAATTTGTGCCCGCGCTTGACGCCCTGAAGGGCAAGACGGTTCTTGTCGATCCCACAACCGCACCGGCTGCGATCTTCGAGCGGTTGAGCAAGGCGGGTGCTGCGGTGAAACGCGGCAGCGATCCCATTCAATTGCCGAAGGCCTGCAAGAATCCGGTCGAGATCGAGGGCACGCGCAAGGCGCATCTGCGCGATGGGGCGGCGCTGACGCGCTTCCTCGCCTGGATCGCGCGCGAAGCGCCGGGCGGACACCTGACCGAGATCGAGGCTTCGCAAACACTCGAAGGCTATCGCCGCGCGACGGGCGCGCTCACCGATCTCAGCTTTGATTCCATTTCGGGGGCGGGCTCGAACGGCGCGGTGGTGCATTATCGCGTGACGCAATCCACCAACCGCGTCATCCAGCGCGATGAAATCTTCCTGATCGATTCCGGCGGGCAATATCGCGATGGGACGACGGATGTGACGCGCACCATGATCGTGGGCAAGCCGACCGCCGAAATGCGCGACCGCTTTACCCGCGTGCTCAAAGGGCATATTTCGCTGGCGACAGTGAAGTTTCCCGATGGCACGACCGGGGCGGCCCTCGATGCCTTCGCGCGCCGCCCGCTTTGGGAAGCAGGCCTCGATTACGATCATGGCACGGGCCATGGCGTGGGCAGCTATCTCTCCGTGCATGAGGGGCCGCAGAACATCTCCAAGCGGCCGATATCGCAAAGCCTGCGCCCCGGCATGATCTGCTCCAACGAGCCCGGCTATTACAAGGCGGGCGAATATGGGATCCGCATCGAGAATCTGATCGTGGTGACCGAGGGCAAGGAAATTCCCGGCGGTGACCGGCGAATGATGGAATTCGAGACCATCACCTTTGCGCCGATCGATCTGGAGCTTGTGGAGCCTTCGCTGCTGACCGCAGATGAGAAAGCATGGCTCAACGGATATCACGCCAAGGTCCGCGAGAAGATCGCGCCGCAGGTGGATGAAGAAACGCGAACCTGGCTCACCCACGCCACGCGGGCAATTTGATGCGCAAATCCGATGGCGCGCGCGGGACGGTCAAGCGGCTGATCCTCGACAGCACGGTTTTGAAGACCAACATGCTGGGCGATTCCGCCTCGCGGGTGATCGATGTGTATGTGCCCGCCGGGCATGACGGGCGCGGATTGCCGCTGCTGGTGGATATTGTGGGCTTCACGGCGGGCGGACCTGCGCACACCAACTGGAAGAATTTCGGCGAGAACATGCCGGAGCGGCTGGACCGGCTGATCGCCGAAGGCGCGATGGCGCCTTGCGTGGTCGCGTTTCCCGATTGCTTCACGAAGCTGGGCGGCAACCAATACATCAACAGCGCCGCCATCGGGCGCTGGGCGGATTTCCTGATCGAGGAATGCGTGCCGTTTGTCGAACGCGAATTCGGTTGCGGCGGGGCTGGGCGGCGCGGGCTGTTTGGCAAAAGTTCGGGCGGGTATGGGGCGATTGCCCATGCCCTGCTCTATCCCGATTTTTGGGCGGCGGCGGCGTGTCATTCGGGCGATATGGCGTTCGAGCTTGCCTATCTGCCGGAATTCCCGCGGCTGCTGCGCAAGCTCGCCAAATGCGACAACTCGATCCAGAAATGGCTGGAAGGATTCTACGCCGCGAAGAAGACCAAGGATGACGATATCCACGATCTGATGACGCTTGCGATGTGCGCGACATACGATCCCGATCCGAGTGCCTATTGGGGCGTGCGGCTACCGGTGACGTTCGACACTTGCGAAGTGATTGAAGACCGTTGGCGGAATTTCCTGGCCTTCGACCCCTGCCTGATGGTGGCCACGCGCGGCGAAGGAATGAAGAAGCTCAAAGGGCTTTGGATCGATTGCGGGGATGTGGATCAGTACAATCTCGTTTATGGCGCGCGGCGGCTGCACAGGTCGCTTGAAAAGCTCGGCGTGGCGCATGTGTATGAGGAATTCGCTGACAACCATTCCTCGGTCGATTACCGGATGGATCGCAGCCTGCCCTTCCTTGTGAAGGCGTTGGCGGGTTAAGCGCCTTCGATCAGCTTCAGCCACGCATCTTCATCGATCACCTTCACGCCATGCTTTTGCGCCTCGGCGAGTTTTGAACCGGCGCCGGGGCCGGCCACGACGAGATCGGTTTTCTTCGACACCGAGCCTGAAACTTTCGCGCCCAAGCTTTCCGCGCGCGCTTTGGCTTCGGGGCGGGTCATTTTTTCCAGTGTGCCGGTGAACACCACCGTCTTGCCTGCAACGGGAGAGCCCTTGATCTTGGGCGGGGTCATCGGCTTGACCTTCACTTCGGCAAGCAGCCGGTCGAGCAGTTTGCGATTGTGCCGTTCGTCGAAGAAATCATGAATGGCTTCGGCCACCACATCGCCGATGCCGCCGATCCCTTTGAGCTGTTCGACCGCATCTTCGCTTTCCATCGCTTCCACGAAGGCATCGATGGTGAGGAAATTGCGGGCCAGCAGGCGCGCATTGGTTTCGCCCACATGGCGAATGCCAAGCGCATTGATAAATCGATCAAGCCCGATCTCGCGCCGCGCCTCGATGGCCGCGATCAGGTTTTCGACCAGCTTGCCTTCGCTTTCGTCCTTCTTCTTCGCCTTGCCGGCGATCGCGGCCTTGCCCTCTTTGGCGCGGCGTTCGGCGCTCATCTCCGCGCGCTTTTCGGAAAGCACCTTGTCGAGCTTTGCGGGATGGCGGGCCAACAGGAAAATGTCGGCGGGTTCCTTCAACATCCCCGCATCGTGCAGCGTTTCAATATAGACACTGCCGAAGCCTTCGATATCGAACGCGTTGCGGCCCACGAAATGCTTGAGCCGCTCGACAACCTGCGCCGAGCAGATCAGGCCGCCCGTGCAGCGCAGATCGACATCTTCCTTGCCGGTTTTCTCGTCCACTTCGCGCACGGCATGGCTGTGGCAGATGGGGCATTTGTCGGGCATCTGATAGGGCTTGGCGCCCCGCGGCCGCTTTTCGACGATCACGCGCACGACCTGCGGGATCACATCGCCGGCACGCTGGATGACGACCGTATCGCCTTCGCGGGCATCGAGCCGCGCGATTTCGTCTCCATTGTGCAGTGTGGCATTTTCCACCACCACGCCACCGACCGTGACGGGCTTGAGCCTTGCAACCGGCGTGAGCTTGCCGGTGCGCCCGACCTGAATATCGATGCTTTCCAAAACCGTTTCGGCCTGTTCGGCGGCGAATTTGTGGGCGATGGCCCAGCGCGGCGAGCGGGAAACAAAACCGAGCCGCTCCTGAAGGTCGAGCCGATCGACCTTGTAGACCACGCCGTCGATGTCATATCCGAGCTTGGCGCGTTTGGCTTCGATATCGCGATAGAATTTCAGAACGTCATCCACCGTCTTGCAAAGGCGTATCAGCGGATTGATGCGGAAGCCATAACCCTTGAAGGTTTGCAGCATGTCCCACTGTGTCTTGGCGGGCAGTTTGCTGATTTCGCCCCAGGTATAAGCGAAGAAATTCAACTGGCGCTGCGCGGTAATCGCGGAATCGAGCTGGCGCACGGAACCGGCGGCGGAATTGCGCGGGTTGGCATAAACCGGCTTGCCCTCTTTTTCCTGCCGCTTGTTGAGGGCCGCGAATTCCTTGTGGCTCATATAGATTTCGCCGCGCACTTCGAGGATCGCGGGCGGCTTGCCGTTGAGGCGCAGCGGCACATCCTTGATGGTGCGGACGTTGGGGGTGATGTCTTCGCCCTCTGTGCCATCGCCGCGCGTGGCGGCCTGCACGAGGATACCGTCTTCATAGCGCAGGCTCGCCGAAAGGCCATCGATTTTAGGTTCGGCGGTGATGACCAGATCGTCGTCTTCTTTCAGCCCCAGAAAACGCCGGACGCGGACGGCGAAATCATGCACGTCCTCATCTTCGAACGCATTGTCGAGCGAGAGCATCGGAACGGCGTGGACGACTTTCGCGAATTTCTCCGAAGGTTTGGCGCCGACGCGGTGCGATGGGCTATCGGCGCGGATGAGTTTGGGGAAGCGTTCTTCGATTGCCGTGTTGCGTTTGCGCAAGGCATCGTAATCGGCATCGGAAATGATGGGGGCGTCTTCGCCATGATAGTGCCGGTCATGTTCGGCGATTTCGGCGGCGAGGCGTTCGAGTTCTTCCTTCGCTTCGGTTTGCGAAAGTTTCTCGACAGGTTTTTTGGCCAGCGCGCTCATGCGCGTTTCTTCCGCTTCGGCGTTGCCTCCGCAATCAGCCGGCGGGCGGCGGCGCGGGCTTCTTCGGTGACGTTGGCACCGGAGAGCATTCTGGCGAGTTCTTCCAGGCGCTCGTCATCGGTCAGCATGTGCACGCGGGTTTTGTCGCCCAGCCGCGTGATGCGGAAATGGCGGGCGGCGCGGGCGGCGACTTGCGGGGAATGGGTCACGAGCAACACTTGCGTGGTCTTGGCGAGGCGTTGCAGGCGTTCGCCCACCGCATCGGCCACCGCGCCGCCCACGCCACGATCCACCTCATCGAACACCAGCGCCGCAGGCGGGCTTGCTTCGGATAGGGCCACCTTCAAGGCGAGCGAGAAGCGCGCGAGTTCGCCGCCGGATGCGATCTTGGCGAGAGAGCCAAAGGTTGCACCTTCAACGGTTGCCACTTCGAAGGCCACACGTTCCAGACCGTTGGCGGATTCGGTTTCGAGCGGATCGAGCGACACGCGGAATTTCGCGTGCGCTAGTTTCAACGGCGCGAGTTCGGTTGCGACAGACGCATCCAAATCGCTTGCCGATTTCTTCCGTGCCGCGGAAAGTTTGCGCGCGGCGGCGAGATAGGTTTCTCGCGCCTGTTCGACGCTTGCTTCGGCAGCTTTGACCTTGCTGCCGCCGGTTTCGAGATTTTCGCGCTTGGCTTCAAATTCGGCTTGCAGGCGCGGCAAGGCATCGGGCTGCACATTGTATTTGCGGGCGGCATCACGCAGCGCGTAGAGGCGCTCTTCCTTCTTTTCCAATTCGCGCGGATTGAGCTTCAGGCTGGCGAGCAGGGAATCCAGTTCGCGGCGCGCATCTTCGGTCAGCGCATAGGCTTGTTCGAGCGCGGTTTCGGCGGCGGCGGCCGCCTTGCGCGCTTCTTCGTTCATGCGCGAGAGGCGCTTCAAGGCGCTTGCGAGCCCCGCCTCCGCGCCGCGTTCGCCGGAAAGGGCGGCACTGGCGGCCGACACGTCTTCGGCGATCTTGGTGGCGTTCATCAGAAGGGAGCGCGCGGCGGTGATCGCGGCTTCCTCGCCCTCCTCCGCGCCGAGCGCGGTGAGTTCGTCGGCTGCGTGCCGCGTGTATTCGGCATCGGCTTGCGCGGCGGTGGCGGCGCGGCGCAATTCTTCGGCTTCGGCGCGCGCGGTTTCGAGTTTGGCGAAACGCTCGGCCACATCCTGCGCCAGCGCCTCGTGATTGCCGAAGGCATCGAGCAGCCTTCGGTGCGTGGCATTGTCGAACAGGCCGCGGTCATCGGCCTGACCATGGACTTCGACCAAAGCCGCACCCAGATCGCGCAACAGGGCGACGCCCACAGGTTCATCGTTCACGAAGGCGCGCGTGCGGCCATCGGCCGAGATCACGCGGCGCAGGATGATTTCGCCATCGGCTTCCATCGCGCTTTCGCGCAACAGCGCACGCGCGGGATGTTTCTTTTCGGGATCGAAGACGGCGATGGCCGAGCCTTGCGTGGCCCCCGGGCGCACGCCCGCGCGCGCCCCCGCCCTGCCGCCGGCAGCCAGACCCAGCGCATCCAGCAGGATGGATTTGCCGGCACCCGTTTCGCCGGTGAGCACGTTCAGGCCCGGCGCGAATTCAAGCGCCGAACTCTCGATCAGGACGATGTCGCGGACAGTCAGCGCCGTGAGCATCGGCGGCTTTTACAGGAAACCGAACGCCTTGCCGATCCAGGACCCCTTGTCCATTTCAGGGCGCATATTGTGCGACGAGAGAAGGGCATAGGAATCCTGATACCACAAGCTGCCGGGGTAATTGGCGCCCAGAACGGCGGCGGCGGTTTTCGCCTCGTTGTAGATGCCCAGAGCATAGTAGGCTTCGGTCAGCCGCTCCAGCGCTTCGGCGATCTGCGAGGTCCGCTGGTACTGTTCGACCACCACCCGGAAGCGGTTGATCGCGCCGATATAATTGCCGTCGCGCAGATAGCCGCGGCCGATAGCCATTTCCTTGCCCGCCAGATGGTCGAGCGTCAGGTCGATCTTGAGGGTGGCATCGCGGGCGTAATCGGTATCGGGGAAGCGCTGCACGATATCCTGCAGGGCCACGAGCGCCAGTTCGGTGTTGGTCTGGTCGCGGCCGATATCCACGATCTGTTCGTAGAGCGAAATCGCCTTCAGATAGAAGGCATAGGCCACTTCCTTGCTGCCGGGATGGAGTTGGATGTACTGGTCGGCGGCGCTGATGGCATCGGTGTATTTGTTGGCCTGGTAATAGCAGAACGCGGTCATCAGCATCGCGCGGCGGGCCCACACCGAATAGGGGTGCTGGCGTTCGACTTCGGCGAACTGCTTGGCGGCATCGCTCCAATTGCCCTGGTCGATGGCTTTCCAGGCATCGTTGTAAATCTGGGCGACAGGCCGCTCGACATAGTTGGCGTCGGTCGCGTCATCCTTCTTGCCGCTGAAGAGATCGTTGATCGATTCGCAGCCCGAGACCGAGAGGCTGGCCGCCACGACCAGCGCCACAACACTGGCGCGCCTGATACTGGCGCGATTGAAACGCATGCCCGGCATTTTTCGATCCGACCCTGGTTTTCCGCCCCGCCGCACCTCTTATGCAATGCCAGCCCCGGCGGGTCCAGCAGGGGGGCGTTGCGGCCAATGAACTCAAGGGGTTAGAGGGTTACTTGGGCGTCATCCGCGCGTAATTCGAAGAATCGGCGAAAAGCGCCCTCAGAAGCGCATTGTTCAGCGCATGGCCCGAGCGGATACCCTCGAACCGGGCGATGAGGGGGAAACCCGCCAGCGCCAGATCGCCCAAGGCATCCAATATCTTGTGGCGGACGAACTCATCGGGGAAACGCATCAGCGCGGCGTTGACCACCTTATCCCCGTCTATCGCCAGCGTGTTTTTCAGCGAGGCGCCTCGCCCCAGCCCCGCCTTGTTGAGGGCATCGAGTTCGTGGAGGAAGCCGAAGGTGCGGGCGGGCGCGATCTCGCGGCGGAAGGTTTCGGGCGCGAAGGGCCAATGGAACATCTGGCGGCCGATGGCAGGCGACGGGAACACGATTTCGAAATCGAACCCGAACGCTTCCGCGGGATGGAGCGTCGCGCGGGCCTCGCCCGATTGCACGGTGACGGGTTTGAGGATCTTCAGCGCGGGGCGCGGGGCATCGTTGGTTTGCGTTCCGGCGCGATCCAGCAGGACAAGATAGGACAACGCATCGCCATCGAGAATCGGGGGTTCGGGACCATCGAGTTCGACGACGAGATCATCGAGTTCGGCGCCCGCTATGGCGGCCATCAGATGCTCGATCACGCCCACGCTTGCGCCATCGCGCGCGATGACGGTGCCCAAACGGGTTTCGGCGACGTGATCGTAACGGGCGGGAATTTCGCGGGCGAGATCGGTGCGGCGGAAGACGATGCCCTGCCCGGCGGGCGCGGGCTTAAGCGTCATGCGCACGGTTTGACCGGCGTGAAGGGCGATGCCTTCTGCGGTTGTTTCGCGTGCGATGGTTTTGCGGGTCATGGCAGGCTGACTAGCATTTAAAAGATACCGCGTTCGAGAGATTTTCGTTCGCTTGCGATTCCAACCGGTTAGCACCTGGCCGCCCTTGCAGACCGGGTGCGATGGAACGCAATGTGTGCGGCCACGTTTGCTCCTCAGGGACGAATCTGTCCCCAAGGAGTTCCCCAATGAATAGTCTGAAGACTTTGCTCAAAACGGGCGCGATTGCTGCTGTCCTGGCCGCAGGCGCCACGGTTGCCGCGACCACGGCGGCCTCTGCCGATACTGTGTGCAATCGCGATGGCGAATGCTGGCATGTGAGCGAACGCTACAACACCTATCCGACGGTGTTGGGCGTTACGTTTTACGGCGATGATTGGGCCGCCAGCCATCGCAACGACCGCCACTACCGTTGGCGCGATAACCAGAAAGACGATCATGGCTATTACGAGCGCGGCACCTGGCACACCTTCGCCGAGCATCACTAAACGGCAGCGCTGATTTTTTGTGTTGCCGAACCGATGCGATCTCGCGATCGGTTCGAAAAGGCATCCCCCTCACCCCATCCCTTACGGGTACGCGCGGGTGAGGGGGAATTCTTTTGTCAGTTCGTCAAACTCAATTGGTTTGCCGGCGCAGGAAGGCCGGGATTTCGAACTGTTCGTCTTTCTTGTGCTCCGGAAACAGATCGTCGGCCTGCGCCATCTGGGCAGGCGCCGGACGCGCAGACGGCTCGGGCTGGATGCGGGCGATCACTTGCGATGTCGCGCGCGGCTGGGCAACAGGGGTGGGTGCCGGTTCCTGACGCAGATCGACCTTGGGCTTGTTGCGGCCAAAGAGGCCGAACAGACCCTGCTTCTTCTGCGGCTGGGCCATTTGCGTGCGAACAGGTTCTGCACGCGGCAGCGGCGCGACGTTGATCGCCGCCACTTCCGGCATCGCTTCCGGTTCGGGCATCGCTTCGTCCTCGAACACGATGGACTCTTCGACCTCGGACATCATCGGCGCGTTCAGTTCTTCGGCAAGCGCTTCGACCTGGCGATGAACCGGATTGACCGAGGCGCGCGTGATGGCGGCAACGGAGGCAACCTGGGCCGCCGCCACTTTGGGTTCGACGCGCGGAGGCATCGCGGCAACCGCGCGGGGGCGCAGGCGCTCGATGTTTTCGGGCAGTTCGCGCATCTGGTCGGCATCGATGCCGGTGGCCACAACGGACACGCGGATGCGGCCTTCCATATCATCCAGAATGGTGTTGCCGAAGATGATGTTCGCATCGGGATCGACTTCGGCGCGCACGCGATTGGCGGCCTGCTCGACTTCGAACAGCATCAGGTCGGGACCGCCGGTGATGTTGATGAGCACGCCACGCGCGCCCTTCATCGACACATCTTCCAGCAGCGGATTGCAGATCGCGGCATCGGCGGCCTTCTGGGCGCGGTCTTCGCCTTCGGCCTCGCCCGTGCCCATCATCGCCTTGCCCATTTCCGAGATCACCGACTTGATGTCGGCGAAATCGAGATTGATGAGGCCCGGCATCATGATGAGATCGGTCACGCCGCGCACGCCGGAATGCAACACTTCGTCGGCCATGGTGAAGGCTTGCGCGAAGGTGGTGCGATCGTTGGCGACACGGAACAGGTTCTGGTTCGGAATCACGATCAGCGTGTGAACGTAATTCTGAAGTTCCTGAATGCCGCGTTCGGCGATGCGCATGCGCTTGTCGCCTTCAAACGCGAACGGCTTGGTGACGACGCCGACCGTGAGGATGCCGAGCTCGCGCACCGCGCGCGCGATAACCGGCGCCGCACCCGTTCCGGTGCCGCCGCCCATCCCTGCGGTGATGAACACCATGTGGGATTGGCCGATCTGTTCCAGAATCTCGTCGAGGGATTCTTCTGCGCCCGCGCGGCCGACATCGGGCTGCGCGCCCGCGCCCAACCCTTCGGTGACGCGCGCGCCCATCTGGATCTTGCGCGTGGCCTTGGACTGGATGAGCGATTGCGCATCGGTGTTCGCAACCACGAATTCGACGCCCTCGAGCTTCGAGGCAATCATGTTGTTGACGGCATTGCCGCCCGCACCGCCGACGCCAAGGACCGTGATCCGGGGCTTCAGTTCCGTGGTTTCCGGCGCCCTGAGTTTAATTGTCATGACCGTTCTCCTTAGTGTCTTTCATCTCGTATCCCTTACACACCCCACGGACGGCCCAACCTTTGTAGAGCTTGATCCGTTAATTCTTTGTTTACCCAAGTAACCGGGTCGTTAACCGGCCGAAGAAGCCTTTAGGCCCCGGTTCTTCCGCTTCCAGCGCAAGGTCGGGGTTCAGAAGTTCCGGCGGCATGGTGGCCCCTGCCATCAACAGGCCGACCGCCGTGGCATAATCCGGGCTGGCCGAAGCTGCGGGCAGGCCCGCGAAGGCCTGCGGGCGGCCGATGCGCACCTGCTTGTTGAGGATGCGGGCGGCGAGTTCGCGCACGCCCGAAAGCTGGGAGCCGCCGCCGGTGAGCACCGCGCGACGCCCGGCGGCCACATCATATCCGCTGGCGCGCAGGCGGGTTTGCACCTCGCCCAAAATCTCTTCCATGCGGGCCTGGATGATGCGGGTGAGCATCGAGCGCGGCACGCGCATCCCGCCATCGGCATCTTCGCCCATCTGGGGAAGGGTGACGACATCGGTGCCATATTCGAGATCGCCCAAAGCAGCACCGTGCAGCGTTTTCGCGCGTTCGGCGGCGGAAAGCGGCGAGGCCAGCATGCGCGCGAGATCGGAGGTGACTTGCAAGCCCCCCATCGGCACCACATCGGCGTGGACAAGCTGGCCCTCCATGAACACCGCGATGGAGGTAACCCCGCCGCCAAGGTCGATCACGGTTGCGCCCAACTGCATTTCATCGGGGGTGAGCGTTGCCAGGCCGCTGGCGAAGGGCGCGAACAGCGTGCCGGAAATGGAGAGGTGGCAGCGTTCGATCGCGAGTTTGAGGTTTTGCAGCGGCGAGGGGCGCACGCCAACGGCATGCATCGCCACCCCGATGCGCTGACAGAACATGCCGGAGGGATCGCGCACGCCGCGGGCTTCATCCACCACATAGGCGGTGGGGGCGGATTGAATGATCTCGTAGCCCTCGCGGGTGCATTTGGCGCGGCCATCGGCGAGCAGCGCGCGCAAATGCGCATCGGTGACAAGCGCGCCATCGAGCGTCATCACATTGCGCGAAGTGATGTTGGTGGGCTGGCCGCAATTGATGCCGATGATGACGTTCTGGATACGGGCATCGGCATGGTTTTCGGCCGCCGCCACGGCATCGCGGATGGATTCTTCGGCCAAGTCGAGGCTGGTGATCGTGCCCGCCTTGATGCCTTGCGATTCACGCAAGGCCGCGCCCAGCACGCGAAGCTGGCCCGGCTCGGCGCGGCCGATCAGGCAGACGATTTTCGACGAGCCGACATCGAGCGCCGCCACCAATCCGGTGCGGTATCCGATCTGTTCGGCAGAGCCTGTGCGCATACGAACCGTCTCGCCCATCAGGCAGATTTCCCCCGCTGAACCTGCTGTTTGTTGCCGCTCTTGAGAAGAAAGAAATATGTCGTCGGCGAGCGCAGATCGATCTGCGTCACGTCGCGTTCCAGAATGCCTTTGTCCACGATGAGGCTTTCGAGCGTGCCCAGTTCCTTCTGCCAGCCCTTTTCGGGCAGCTGCACGACCACGCCATTGTCGAGAACCAGATTCCAGCGGCGTTCGCCCACGCGCTGCATGCCTTTGAGGCGCGCGATCACGGCGCGATGGCCGGGCAACGCATCGATCATTTCGGCGGCATCCTGCGGGGCGCCGGTGCCGATGAAATGGGGGAGTTTGAGAAACTCCTCATATCCCTGATCGGTGATGAGGGCGCCATTGCGCTCGATCACCCAGATATGGCCGGCCGCATCACGCCACAGCGCGAAGGGCTGCTTCTCGGTGACGGTGACGGTGATGTCATCGGGGTAACGCCTGCGGACATCGACGCTCTTGATCCAGTCGAGCGACAGGAGCCGGTCGCGGGCGGCATGAACATCGGCGCCGAAGATCGACTGGCCGAGATGGAAGCCAAGCGTGGCAAGCACGGTTTGGGGCGGGGTGCGCTTTGCCCCCGCGAGATGAACTTCCGAAATTCCGAATCCGGCATTCGCGGCCAACACGCCAAGGCCGCGTTCCGCGGCATCGACGGTGCGGCCGATCACGCCGCTGACGATGATGGCGACGATAAGGGTGAGGGCCGCCAGCACCAGCGATGCCACGAGCATCGGGCGGCGGACATGGACGAGACTCAAAGGCGATTTGAGGATGCGCAGCCAGAGCGGCGCATCGTCTTCGCGCCGCGCCTTGGTCTTGATGGCCGTGACGCGGGCAACCGGCGGCGCGGGGCGGCGCGCGGTCTGGGCGCGCGAACGGCCGGCTTTGGCTGTCGCCTTCACCGATCGCATGTCGCGTCCTCCACCATCCAGCGCACGAGCGCGCCGAAGCCCAATCCACAGAAGGATGCCTGCTCCGGTACCAAAGAGGTGGGAGTCATTCCCGGCTGTGTGTTTACTTCCAAGAGAATCAGTCTGTGATTCGGCCCCGAATCGTCATAGCGGAAATCCGCGCGGCTGACTCCCCTGCAGCCCAAAATTTCATGCGCTTTTTCGGCAAGCCGCATGGCTTTCTCGGCGATTGACGGTGGAATCTTTGCCGGGATGACATGGGCCGAGCCGCCGGCGGCATATTTCGCTTCGTAATCGTAGAATGCCGTCTTCGGAACGATCTCGGTGACGGCCAATGCCTTGCCGCCCATCACCGCAACCGTGAGTTCGCGGCCCGGCACATATTCTTCCACCATCATCAGGTCGGAGAGTTGCCAGGTATCGCTGCCGAGTTCGGCGGGCGGGCGGTTGTCGCCCTTCCTTATTATAAAGACGCCGACGCTGGAGCCTTCATTGACCGGCTTCACGACATAAGGCGGTTCCAGCAGATGGCGCGCGCCTGCTTCGCGGCGGTCGGCCACCACGGACGCCACCACAGGAATGCCGGCGGCCCGGAACACATCCTTGGCGCGCTGTTTGTGCATGGCGAGCGCAGACGCAAGCACGCCGGAATGGGTGTAGGGGATGCGCAAAAGTTCCAGCAGACCCTGCACGCAGCCATCTTCGCCCCAGCGGCCATGCAATGCGTTGAACACCACGTCGGGCTTGGCCGCGCGGATCTGGCTTTCGGGGTTGTGGCCGGGATCGATCTCGATCACCTCGAAACCTTCCTCCCGCAGCGCCTGCGCGCAATCGCGGCCCGACACCAGGCTCACCTCGCGTTCGGCGGAGAGACCGCCCAGGAGAACAGCAACCCTTTTCATTCGGCTGCCTCCGGGATTCCGACGCGCCTGATTTCCCATTCGAGAGCCACGCCAGACTTCTCCTTCACGCGGGCGCGAACCTCTTCGCCCAGAGCTTCAATATCGGCGGCCTTCGCATCGGCCGTGTTGATGAGGAAATTGCAATGCTTCTCGGAGACCTGGGCCTGCCCGCGCTTCAATCCGCGGCAACCGGCTTCATCGATCAACTGCCAGGCCTTGTGGCCTTCCGGGTTCTTGAAGGTGGACCCGCCGGTGCGGGTTTTGACGGGCTGGGATGCCTCGCGGTCTTCGACCAGCTTGTTCATGCGGGCGCGGATATCGTCCGGCGGGGCGCGCACGCCTTCGAACACCGCTTCGACGAAGATGTAATCTTCGGGGACCGCGCATCTGCGATAGGTGAAGCCCATATCGGCATGGGTGAGCTTCACGATATTGCCCTTGCCGTCGATGGCGGTGGCTTCGACGAAGATATCCTTGATCTCGCTGCCATAGCATCCGGCGTTCATGCGCAGCGCGCCGCCGATGGTGCCGGGGATGCCGCGCAGGAATTCGAGGCCTGCAATACCTTTGTCGGCCGCGAGGCGGGCGACATTGGCATCGAGAGAAGCAGCACCTGCGCGAATGCGCGTGCCTTCGACGGTGGCCTTGCCGAAGGCGGCAGGCAGGCGGATCACGACGCCGGGAATGCCGCCATCGCGCACCAGAAGATTGGAGCCGACGCCGATCACGCTGACGGCCATGCCTTCCGGCCTGGCGGCGAGGAAGGTTGCGAGGTCTGCGCTATCGGCGGGGCGGAACAGCGTTTCGGCATTGCCGCCCGCGCGGAACCAGACGAGATCCTTCAGCGGCGCATTCTCGGTATAGACGCCGCGCACGGGCGGAAGTTCGTAACAGACGCGGGAGGTCATCACGGTTGGCCCTCCCCTGCTTTCAACGCCGCTTCGAGATTGTAGGCCCAGGTGGTGATCGAGCCCGCGCCGAGGAGAACAATCGCGCCGCCCGGCTTCAGGAAGGGTGCAACCGTGGCGGCCAGATCGGCCTCGCCTTCGATGGTGAGCACATTGCGGTGGCCATGCATGCGCAGGGCTTCGGCATAGGTATCGCGATTGATGTTTTCGATGGGCTTTTCGCCCGCCGCATAGACTGGCGCGATGACCGCCACATCGGCATCGTTGAGGCAGGTGCAGAACTGATCGAACGTATCGCGCAGGCGGGTGTAGCGGTGCGGCTGCACCACGGCGACGATGGGGCCGCTATAGGCCTGACGCGCGGCCTTCAGGGCGGCGGCGATCTTGAACGGGTTGTGGCCATAGTCGTCGATGATGGCGGTGCCGTTCCATTCGCCGACCTTGGTGAAGCGGCGCTTCACGCCTTCGAAATTCTGCAAGCCCGAACGGATGCGCGCATCGCTGACGCCAAGCTCGCGCGCGACCACAATGGCGGCCAGCGCATTCTGCACATTGTGCTCGCCGGGCATGGGCAGCACGAGCCCATCGAGATGGGTTTCGGTGCCCTTGCGGCGGTCGGCGATCACCAGATCGAAATGCGATGCGCCTTCCGAGAAGCTAACATTGGTGGCGCGCACATCGGCCTGCGGGGAGAAGCCATAGGTGATGAGGCGGCGATCTTCGATGCGCCCGATCATGGCCTGCACTTCGGGATGATCCAGGCACACGACTGCGAAACCATAGAACGGCACGTTTTCGATGAAACGCTGGAAGGCTTCGCGCATCCGGTCGAACGTGCCGTAATAATCCAGATGATCGGGATCGGCGTTGGTGACGACGGCGACCGTTGCGGGCAGGCGCAGGAACGTGCCATCGCTCTCATCGGCTTCCACCACCACCCATTGGCCTTCGCCCAGCCGCGCGTTGGTGCCATAGGCATTGATGATGCCGCCATTGACGACGGTGGGATCAAGGCCGCCCGCATCGAGCAAGGCCGCGACCATGGTTGTGGTTGTCGTCTTGCCATTGGTGCCGGCCACCGCCACGCACCATTTCAGGCGCATGATCTCGGCCAGCATTTCGGCACGGCGCACCAGCGGCAGGTTTTGCAGGCGCGCGGCATCGAATTCCGGGTTGCCGGGTTTCACCGCCGAGGAATAGACGATGACATCGGCGTTCTTGACGTTCTCGGCGTTGTGGCCGATGGAGACCGCGATGCCCATTTCGCGCAGGCGTTTGACGTTGGCGCTATCGGCCACATCCGAGCCCTGAACCTTGTAGCCCAGATTGTGCATGATCTCGGCAATGCCGCTCATGCCGATGCCGCCGATGCCGATGAAATGGATCGCGCCGATATCGAGCGGTACGCGGGTGTGAACGGAGATCTGGGTGGGTGCGGCGTTCATGCGGCTTGCTCCAGACCTTCGACCACATCGGCCAGGCGTGCCGCCGCATCGGGGCGGGCCAGCCCGCGCGCGGCCGCGGCGCGTTTGGCGAGATCTTCCGGCAGCGCGAAAGCCTGTTCGAGCATGGCGGCAAGAAATTGCGGCGTGAGCTGTTCCTGCGGCACGCGCCAGCCCGCGCCCGCATTGGCGAACACATCGGCATTGGGCGTTTGATGATCGTCGGTCGCCGCCGGCAACGGAATGAGGATCGCAGGCCGGCCAATGGCGGCAAGTTCGGCCAGCGTGCCCGCGCCGGAACGCGCGATCACCAGATGGGCGGCGGCAATGCGGGCGGGCAGATCGGTAAAGAAAGCGGCAAGTTCGGCGGGGATCTTCGCGTTCGCATAAACGGCGCGGGCTTTTTCCAGATCTTCGGCGCGGCATTGCTGCACGACATTGAGCCGCGCACGCACATCGTTGGACAGAAGGGCTATGGCCTGAGGGACAATTTCGCTCAAGGCACGCGCGCCCTGGCTTCCGCCGAAGATGAGAACATGCAGCGGGCCTTCAATTGTGGGCGTTTCATAGGGTGTGTTGGCGGCTTCGAGCACTTCGGGGCGAACGGGGTTGCCGGTCGTCACGATCTTCGATGCGTCGCGCGGGGCGAAGCGAACGATAGGAAACGCGGCCGCAACCACGCGCACCCGGTTGGCGACAAGGCGATTGACGCGGCCAAGCACGGTGTTCTGTTCGAGGATCGCGGTGGGCAGGCGCGCGAACGACGCGGCCAACATCACCGGCAGGCTCGGATACCCGCCGAAGCCGATGACGGCAACGGGTTTGATGCGGGCGAGCTTGAGGCTGGCCGCGATCACGCCGATGGCGATTTCGATGGCGGCGAGGATCCGCAAGGCAAACCCCTTGTCGGCGAACGTGGCGGCGGGAACGGTTTCGATTGCCGCGCCGGGAAATGCGCGCGTGAAATTGGCCCCGCGCCCATCGGTCATCACCACAATGGTGGCGCCGCGGCGCACAAGCTCTTCCGCCAGCGCCTGCGCCGGAAAAAGGTGGCCGCCCGTGCCGCCAGCGGAGAGGACCACGGTTCTCATGCTGTGCGCGCTCCGGTGGGCATTGTCATGCGGGTGTCGCGCATTTCGAGTTGCGGGCGCTGCCGGGTGACGGCCAGCGCAAAACCCATCGTCAGCGCCACCGCGAACAGCGAGGAACCGCCATAGGAGATGAAAGGCAGCGTCATGCCCTTGGCGGGCAGAAGGCTCACGGCGACACCCATATTGATGAAGGCTTGCAGGCCGATCACGATGGCAAGCCCCGCACCTGCCAGTTGCGTGAACGGATCGCGCGCCCGCGAGGCGCGCAGCAGCAGGCGCACGGTGAGGATGCAGAACAGCAGCGCGATGATGGCGCACAGCACAAGGCCGAATTCCTCGCCCGCCACCGCGAAGATGAAATCGGAATGGGCATCGGGGATGCGATATTTGATCGTGCCCGCGCCTGGCCCCACACCCGCGAAACCGCCATGCTCAAAAGCCTTCAGCGCCAGCCCCGCCTGATAGCCCGCTTCGCCGGGATCTTTCATCTGCGCGATATATTGATCGACACGATGGCGGACGTGAGAGAAGAACATATAGGCGAAAGCAAAAAGCCCCGCGCCCGCGCCCGCAAGCGCGCCCATCCAATAAAGGCGCAGGCCTGCGAAAAAGAGAAGTGCGGCCCACAGCGCGAGCAGCAACCCCGTCTGGCCGACGTCCGGCTGCAACATCAGAAAGCAGATGGGCAACGCCACCAGAAGCAAGGTGACGAGTTCCTTGCGGATCGGCATGGGCTGCGGATCGGCAAGCAAGGTGGCCGCCAATATCGCGAAACTCGGCTTGAGGAATTCGGATGGCTGAAGGGTGAGCCAGCCCAGATCTATCCAGCGTTTTGCGCCGAGCACTTCGTTGCCCGTGAACAGCACCAGCGCCGAACCGATGACGGCGAGCGCAAACACAATGGCCGCGACCAGCTTGATGGTGCGGATGGAAAGGATCGAGGTGACGGCCAGAATACCCGCAGCAATGATCGCAAAGGTGATCTGCTTGGCGGCATAGCGGAAATCGCCCGCGGACATCGGCCCGCCGGTGGCCGCCGGGCTGGCCGCGAAGGCCAGCATCAGGCCGATGGCGATGAGGGCGAGCATGGTGATGAGGGCGACGCGATCCACCGTCCACCACCAGCTTGCGAAACCGCCGCGTCGGGCGCGCGAGAACGTCATTGGGCGGCGTCCTTGTGCTTGACGATATCGGCAACGAGCGTGCGGAAGACATCGCCGCGATGTTCGAAATCGCGGAACTGATCGAACGACGCGCAAGCGGGCGACAACAGCACCACCGGGGCTTCGGCCGGAGAGCGCGCGGCATCCGCGCTGGCGGCTGCGACGGCATTTTCCATCGTGTGGACGATTTCGTGAGGAACATCGCCAAGCGTTTGGGCGAAGCTCTCGGCGGCATCACCGATGAGATAGGCTTTGCGGATGCGGTTGAACAACGGGCGCAGCGGTTCGATCCCACCTTCTTTCGCCTTGCCGCCCGCGATCCAATAGATATCCGGAAAACAGACGAGCGCGCGCGCGGTGGCCTCCGCGTTGGTGGCCTTGGAATCGTTGATGAAGCGGACCTTGCCGAGGCGGCCCACATCCTCGATGCGGTGTGCGAGGCCCGGAAAGCTCTGGATCGCCGACACGATGGCGCGCGTGTCGTTGATATACGGTTTGACGGCTGCGTAGGCGAGTGCCGCGTTCTGCCAATTGTGGGCGCCGGGCAGATGGGTGGCTGTCGCCAGATCCAGCACCTTGGTCGCGTGCTGGCGCTGGGCATCGTAGAGCGTGCCATCCAAAACGAAGATGCCCCGGCCAAGCACCTTGCCGACCGAGACGGGAATGGTTTCGGCATCCACGCTGGCCGAAAGCTGGGTGTAGATGGCGGAAGAATGCTGATCGTCCACACCGATGCAGATCACGCCGTTGGGTGCTGTTTGTTTCAGCAGGCGGCGCTTGACGGCGACATAGCCTTCCATCGAACCGTGGCGATCGATGTGATCGGGCGTGATGTTGGTCAGCACCGCCACATCGGGCGTCAGCGATGGCGAGAGGTCTATTTGATAGGAGGAGACTTCAAGCACGAAGATCGGCTTGCCGTTGCGCACGCCCAGTTCGAGAACCGACTTGCCGATATTGCCGCCAATTTCGGCGGCGTATCCGCAGGATGAAAGAATATGGCCGATCAGCGCGGTGGTGGTGGATTTGCCATTGGTGCCGGTGATGGCGATGACGGGCGGCTTTTTCGGCATCGTGCGCAATTCGCGCGCGAACAGCTCCACATCGCCGATCACTTCCACGCCCGCATCGCGCGCGGCGCGCACCACTTCATGGGGTGCGGGATGGGTGAGCGGTATGCCGGGGCTCAACACCAGCGCCTTCAATTTTTCCCACGGCCAGGTGCGGAAGGAACCGATGGTGGCGCCTTCCTGCTGGGCGATGACATTGGCCGCTTCGCGCTGATCCCAGGCGTAAACCCGCGCGCCGCCCGCCTTCAGCGCGCGGATGGAGGCAAGCCCCGAACGCGCCAGGCCGAAAACGCCGACATCCATGTTTGCAAAGCGCGTGACCGGGATCATCGCTACCTCAACTTCAGGGTTGAGAGGCCGATGAGGGCAAGCACGACTGCGATGATCCAGAAGCGGATCACGATGGTGGGTTCTTTCCAGCCGATCTGTTCGAAATGGTGGTGGATGGGCGCCATGCGGAAAACGCGCTTGCCGGTGAGCTTGAACGAGGCAACCTGAACGATCACCGAAACGGTTTCGAGCACGAACAATCCGCCGACGATGGCGAGCACGATTTCATGCTTCACCGCGACGGCCACCGCGCCGAGTGCGCCGCCCAGCGGAAGCGAGCCGGTGTCGCCCATGAAGACCATGGCGGGGGGCGCGTTGTACCAGAGGAAGCCGAGGCTGGCGCCGATCAGCGCGGCAAGGAAAACCGCCAGTTCGCCGGTACCGGCGACATAATGCAGTTGCAGATAATCGGCGAATTTCACGTTGCCGACGAGATAGGCGATCAGCACAAAAGTCGCCGCGGCGATCATCACCGGCACGATGGCCAGACCATCGAGGCCATCGGTGAAGTTCACCGCGTTCGATGCGCCCGCAATCACGAAACCGCCGATGAGCAGAAAGGAAAGACCGAAGGGCACCAGAACATTCTTGAGAAACGGAATGCTCAACGTGCCGGAGAGCGAGGGTTCTTCGAGGGACATGATGAACCACGTCGCCAGAAAGCCGATGCCGAATTCCGTGAGAAGGCGCACCCTGCCGCTCAGGCCATCGGAGGTGCGCTTGGTCACCTTGTTGTAATCGTCGAAGAAACCAATCAGGCCATAAGCGCCCACGACCAGCAGGACCACCCAGACATAGGGATTGGTCAGCTCGGCCCACAACAATGTGGAGATCACCAGCGGGATGAGGATCAGCAGGCCACCCATGGTCGGCGTGCCCTGCTTTTCCACGATGTGGCGCTGCGGGCCATCGGCGCGGATCGGCTGGCCCTTGCCCTGCTTCACTTTCAACCAGCGGATCAGCGAGGGGCCAATGAGGAAGCCGATGAACAGCGCGGTGATGACAGCGCCGCCCGCGCGGAACGTGATGTAGCGGAAAACATTGAGGGCCGAGAAATGTTCGGAAAGCGGAACGAGGAAATAGGGGAGCATCAGAGGCTTCCCTTCTTCAAGGCATCGACGATCACAGCCATGCGGCTGCCGAGCGAACCTTTGACAAGGGCCACGTCGCCGGGCTTCAGCGCGGCAAGGATTTGCGGGGCCAGTTCGGTGGAGGTGAGCGCATAGGCTCCCCGGCGCGACGGCGGCAACACTTCCCACAGAGCATGCATGTTCTTGCCATTGGCGAAAACGAGATCGGCCTTTGCCGCTTCGATCTGGCTGGCGAGACCCGCGTGATGGGCGGCGGCATCCGCGCCCATCTCCAGCATGTCGCCGAAAATGGCGATGCGGCGGCCTTTCGGCTTCGCTGCGCCGAGGATCGCCAGCGCCGCCGCCATCGAGGCGGGGTTGGCGTTGTAGCTCTCGTCGATCACGTCGATGCCCTGTGCGGTGGTGAAGCGCGCGCCGCGGCCTTTCAGGGCGGTGAAGTTCGGCAAGGCGCGGGCAGCAGCCGCGACATCGCCACCGGTCACGGCGACAGCGAGCAGTGCTGCAAGCGCATTGGTGGCGATATGTTCGCCCGGCGCGCCTATGCCGAAGGTGATTTTCGTGCCGAGGATTTCGGCTTCGATCGCATCGCCGAACGCGAGCAGCTTTGCATCCTTGCCGGTGCGCCCGAACGTGCGGATATGCGCGACGCCGGCCTGCCCTGCGCGCGCGATGAGCCGGGCGGCATAAGGGCTGCCGGCGGGAACGATGGCGGTGCCGCCTTCTTCGATGCCTTCGAAAATTTCCGATTTGGCATCGGCAATGGCCTCGCAGGTGCCGAAGAATTCAAGATGGGCGGGCGCGATGGTGGTGACGATCGCGACATGGGGGCGAACGATGCCGACCAGCGCGCGGATTTCGCCGAAATGATTCATGCCGACTTCGAAGATGGCGGTGCGGGCTTCGCGCGGCAGCGAGGCCACACTCAGCGGCACGCCCCAATGATTGTTGTAGGACGCAGCCGAGGCATGGGTCTTGCCGAGCGCGCCGAAAGCATGGCGCAGGATTTCCTTGGTGGTGGTTTTGCCTGCGCTGCCGGTGACGGCGATGATCTTTGCTTCGCTGCGCGCGCGCGCGGCATGGGCGAGATCTTCGAGGCCGCGCTGGGTGTTGGCGACCTTCAGCGTGACACCCGCGATCTCGCGCGAGACGAGCGCGGCACTTGCACCGCGGTCGAAGGCTGCGGCAACGAAATCGTGGCCATCGCGATTGTCGCCTTTCAGCGCGACAAACAGATCGCCGGGTTGCAGCGTGCGCGTGTCGATGGAAAGCGTCCGGATGCCGAACGGCGCGCTTGCCTTGCCCAATGTCGCGCGTTCGGCTTCGGCGGAGGTCCACAATGCGCCATCCGCGCCTTCGGCCATGCGGCCACCGGCGGCGGCAATGGCTTCATCGCGGTCGGAGAAGGGGCGCGTTTCAGCGCCGATGGTTTGGCCGCTCTCGTGGCCCTTGCCCGCTATAATAAGAGTGTCGCCCTCACCCAGCCCCGCAATGGCGGTTTGGATGGCGCGCGCACGATCGCCGATATCCTGCGCGGTGGGGCAACCGGCAAGGGCTTCCTTGCGGATGGTGGCCGGGTTTTCGCTGCGGGGATTGTCGTCGGTCACGATCACCGTGTCGGCAAATTGGCAGGCGGCTTTTCCCATCAAGGGGCGCTTGCCCTTGTCGCGGTCGCCGCCGCAGCCGAACACGACATGCAGCCTGTTCTTCACATGCGGGCGAATGGCGGTGAGCACGGTTTGCAGCGCATCCGGCGTGTGGGCGTAATCGACATAGATCGCCGCGCCCGATTTGGCATAGGCGACCTTTTCCAGGCGGCCCGGCGCACCCTTCAGTTGCGGCAACGCGATGGTGAAAACCTCTGCCGCGTTTTCGCCCAGGCCGATGGCCAAGGCGGCGGCGATCAACGCATTCGAAGCCTGAAAACTCCCCGCGAGCGGCAACTCGAAATCGTAGGTCCTGCCTTCGTAGGACACGCGCAATGTCTGCCCGCCTTCGTGCGGCGTGCGGCAAACCAGGTTCAGCGTGGCATTGCCTTCGCCAACGGTGATGAGGCGCATGCCCCGGCGCGTGGCGGCTTCGATGAAGGGCCCGGCGTGATCGGAATCGGCATTCACCACGGCCACGCCATCGGGGCGGACAACCTCGTTGAACAGCCGCAGCTTGGCGGCGAGATAGCTTTCGAAATCGGCGTGATAATCGAGATGATCGCGCGTCAGGTTGGTGAAGGCGGCAGCGGCGATATTCGCGCCATCGAGGCGGAACTGGTCGAGACCATGGCTGGAGGCTTCCAGCGCCAGATGTTCGATGCCATCGTGCTTCAATTGCGCGAGCAGGCGGTGGATTTCCACCGGGTCGGGCGTGGTGTGCTTCAGCGCGATTTCGCCCGTGGGCGTGACGACGCCGATCGTGCCCAGGCTGGCGGCGCGCTTGCCGAGCACTGCCCAGATCTGGCGCAGGAACACCGCGACCGAGGTTTTGCCGTTGGTGCCGGTGACGGCGGCGATTGTTTCGGGTTGCGCGCCATAGAATTCGGCCGCCGCGCGCGCCAATCCCAGGCGCGGATTTTCATCGGCGATGAAGCGCACGCCCAGTTCCTTGGCGTGGCCGGCCGCATCGGGGCGCGCCAGAATGGCGACCGCGCCGCGCTTCACCGCGTCGGCCATGAATTCGGCGCCGTTCGCCTTCGTTCCCGGAAGGGCTGCGAACAGATAGCCTTGTTTCACCTCGCGGCTGTCGCTCGCAAGGCCTGTGAAATTCTTCACCGCCTCCATTTTGCGCGAACCCGCCTTACCCGTTGCAACTGTCGCCTCCGAATGTGGTCCCATTATGAATTCTCTTTGGCATCCGCGAGAACGGGCTCCTTCGGAACGCCAAGAATTGGTGCGATGCGCGCGATCACATGGCCCGCGAGAGGGGCCGCCGTGTGGCCCGCAAGCGACATGATACCGCCCTTGCCGCCATGCGGCTCGTCCAGCAACACGAACACCAGATAGCGCGGGTTGTCGACAGGAAAGACGGCACAGAACGACACCAGCAATTTGTGTGCGACGTAGCGGCCATTGACGTTCTTTTCCGCCGAGCCGGTTTTGCCGCCCACATTGTAGCCCGGAACATCGGCCTGTTTGCCGGTTCCGTTGGTCACGACATAGCGCAGCAAGCTGCGCATCGTGGCGCTCGTTTCGGGTTTGATGAGCTGTTCGCCGCGCCCATCGCCGTGGCGCTTGAGGAAGGTGGGAACAATCTTTCGCCCGCCATTGACCACCGCCGCCGCGGCCGTCGCGAACGCAAGCGGGCTCACCGAAATACCGTGGCCGAAGCCCACGGTCGCGGTCTGGATCTGCCCCCAATTGCTGGGATATTGCGGCCTTGCGGTTTCGGGCAATTCGCTCGGCACCGGCGAGAGCAGGCCCATATGGGCGAGGAACTGTTTCTGGCGCACGGGGCCGGAGCGCAGCGCGATCTGCGCGGTGCCCGCGTTTGAGGATTCCGCCAGAACATCGCGCGCGGTCATCATCGCGGGCATGCGTTCGGCATCGTGGATCGTCCACTTGCCGACCTTGAAACCCTTGCCGATGGGCAGCCAGTCGTCGAGCCCGATGGTGTGATCTTCCATCGCCAGCGCGAACGACATCACCTTGAACACCGAACCGAGTTCGTAGGTGTCCTGCACCATCACGTTGCGGCGGGAATCGTGTTCGCCAAATTTCCCGTTGGGATCGTAATCGGGCAGCGAGATCATGCCCAGCACTTCGCCGGTGCGCACGTCGAGCACGATGCCGCCCGCCGCCTTCACATCGAGCGTATCTTTCGCCATCTGGGCTTCATGGGCGAGGATGTATTGCACGCGCATGTCGATGGAGGTGGTGACGGCGGCACCCTCATCCTGATCGCGCAGCCTGCTTTGCAGGCCGAGTTCGAGGCCGGAAACGCCATTGCCATCGGGGTCGGTAACGCCGATCACCTGGGCCGCACCCCGGCCTTCGGGATAGAAACGCTTGGCATCCTTCTGGAATTCGATGCCGGGCAGGCCAAGGCTCATCACCCTGTCTTTCACATCCGGCGTGATCTGGCGGGCGACCAGCACATATTCCCGCTTGCCCTCGAAGGCGCGCTTCAGGCGCGCTTCGCTCGCACCTGTCGCCTTGGAAAGATCGTGGGCGGCTTGTTCCTTGTTCCACAATGTGTGCGGGCGGGCGTAGAGATCGTCCACCGGCAGATCGCGGGCGAGAAGTTTTCCGTTGCGGTCGAGCAAATCGGCCCGCGTGGTATCGGGGCGATCCACGCTGCCGGTTTTCGCGCTGCCCGCATGCAGCACGGTGACATCGACAAGCCTGATCCCCACCAGCGCAAACGCCGCGACACTGAATGCCGCGGCGATCACGATGCGCCGTTGGAATGTTCCGGCGGGCGGGGCTTTGTTCATGCGATCACATTCCGGTGCGAGCAGCGGCGATGCGATAATTCGGGTTCGGTTTTGCGGGCACGATGGCGTTGGCATTGTGCACGGGCGAGTTGCTCAGGGGCGCTGCATCTTCGCCACGGCGCGGCAGCATTTCGAGGGAGGCAAGCTGGACGCTGGTTGAATCGTCCAGCCCGAGCTTGGTTTGCGCCAGGTGTTGAATGCGGCCGGGTTCGGCCACCCTGTCCCACTCCGCTTCCAGAACGCTGTTGAGGCCGCGCTCCTGCGAGATCTGGTGATTGACGCGAGAGAGTTCCACGCGCGCGACACGGGTTTGCTCCGACACATGATAAAGCGCCAGGCAGGAAAAGCCCGCCAGCGCAACGCAGACGAAATTGAGGATGCGGATCATGGTGACCTCCATCAGGCTGCCAGACGTTCACCCACGCGCAGGCGCGCGGAGCGGGAACGGGGGTTGGTTTCGAGTTCGGCTTCGCCGGGTTTCACGGCCTTGGTTTCGATCAGGCGGAAGGCGGGGCGTGCGGCATTGGCGGCGATGGGCGCGTGGCGCGAGGGGCGCGCATCGCGATCGCTGCGTTCGATGAGGAAGCGTTTGACGATGCGGTCTTCCAGCGAATGGAACGCCACCACCACAAGCCTTCCGCCGGGGGCGAGCGTGCGCTGGGCTGCTTCAAGGCCGCGTTCGAGTTCGCCCAATTCATCGTTCACATGGATGCGCAGCGCCTGAAAGGTGCGCGTGGCCGGATGGATCGGATGGCGCGCGGCGGCAGGGCCGAGCGCCTTGGAAACAATCTCGGCCAGTTGGGCCGTGCGTTCGATGGGGCGTGCCGCGATGATGGCGCGCGCGATGCGCCGGGCGAAGCGTTCCTCGCCCAAGGTTGCGATGATGCGGGACAATTCTTTTTCTTCCGCCGTGTTCACGAAATCGGCCGCCGATGGGCCCGATTTGCTCATCCGCATGTCGAGCGGGCCATCGAAGCGGAAGGAAAAGCCGCGTTCGGCCTGATCGAACTGGAACGACGAAACGCCGAGGTCGAGCACCACGCCATCGGCCTTGCCTTCGACCAGCGTATCGAGTTCGGAGAAATTGCCGTGCACCAGTTCGAGGCGGCCCTTGTATTGGGCGGCAAGCGCCTGGCCGCGGGCGATGGCATCGGGGTCGCGGTCAATCGCGATCACGGTGCAATCGGCGGCATCGAGGATGGCGCGGGTATAGCCGCCGCCGCCGAACGTGCCATCGACATAGCGCCCGCCATCGCGCGGCTTCAATGCGGCGAGAACTTCAGCCAGGAGAACGGGGGCATGACCTTCAGCCAACGGCGCCTCCCGGTGCATTCACGCGCAAACCGCGCGCGTTTTGAATCCAGGTGGCGCGCTTGGCTTCGAACGCGGCCGGCTCCCAGATCTGAAACTTTCCGCCCATGCCCGCGAAGGTGACGCGATCCTTCAGGCCCGCATGGGCGATCATCGCATCGGGCAGGCGCACCCTGCCCTGCTCATCCAACGTCAGAAGCTGGCTGGAGGACATGATGGCGAACGCCTGATCGTCGTGGCTGGCGCTGAAAAACGGATCGAGCTGGGAGAGCCGCTGGTGGAAGGATTGCAGAACATCCTCGCCAAACGATTCCAGCGCCTGTTCGACGAAGGACGGGCAGACATAGACCCCGGCGGTGCTCTGGGCCGCGAGGATCTGGCGATAATGCGCGGGAATGCAGACGCGGCCTTTCGCATCCAGCGTCCCGTGCACCGTTCCGATGAAAGGCTGAACCGCCCCGGCCATCGATATCCCCAGCCCTAGTCCCGACCACCTCCAACCCACCATTGGGACCTGGGATTGGACGGCCCCAGGCGAAGTAGCCATGGGACAGTATGGGATAGCATGGGAATTAACATTTCGTCAACGGGAAAAGCCTGTAATTAGAGTGACTTGCGCTCTACCGGTTGACGAACCGATTCTACTGCTAGCGGGACCATGAACGAAGCAGAAACGAAGTAACGCTACGTTTAACAGTATTAAGAATGTGCTAACAAACGCCCCATCGCGAAACCCGCGGGTGCACAGAGGTCACATTGGCGAACACCATTCAGATGAAGCCCATCGGCGTGGTGCGCGCCGGACGCAGCGAACCGATCGACGACAATTGGGATTCGGTGGAAACCACCATCGAACTCGACCCAGAAGAGTTCACGGCGGATGCGACCGCGAGCCTTGCGGATTTTTCGCATATCGAGGTGATCTATCATTTCGACCGCGTGCCCGATGACGAAGTGCAGAAGGGCGCGCGCCATCCGCGTGGACGCAAGGATTGGCCGCTGGCCGGCATCTTCGCGCAGCGCGGCAAGGGCCGCCCCAACCGCATCGGATTGTGCGCCTGCCGCTTATTATCCGTAGACGGATTGAAACTATCCGTACGCGGATTGGATGCGATAGACGGCACGCCGGTTCTCGACATCAAGCCGGTGATGAAAGGCTTCCTGCCGCGCGGAGAGGTTCGCGAACCGCAATGGGCGGGCGAAATAATGAAGGAATATTGGTAGCGCCGCCTAGCCCGATTGCGCAGGCGCAAGCGGCAATTTTGGCTCCAGATATGTGTGCGGATGCGGGCATACATTGCCATTGTCGCAAAGCTTACCTTCCACGAGCGGTTGGAGCGTTGCTTTCAACGCAGCCGCATCGAAAGATTTCGGTGCCTGTGGCGTGAACGGCTGGTTCAGCAACCTGATATCCGCGGCAAGATAGGGCTTGGCGCTGTCGGCGATATAGATGGGTATGTAAACATACCCGCCCCCGCCGTGCACCGGTATGAGTTGCGCATCATCCTGTGTGCCGCGCTCGTCGGACACGAGCCTTAAATCGGAAAGAATTTCAAACCCCTGATAATGCTGTGCCAGGGCAAGCTCGGTGCAGCGATAGAGCCAGAAGGTCTGCACGCTCTCCGGCGTGGTGAAACCGTTTCCCGCAAACATCACGCGCCAGATTCCCGGCTCAAGCTGTTGTTCGGTGTATCCGCCGGTGATCCCAGCATCGGAATAAGGCGAAGCGCAGCCGCCGAGCACAACCAAGACCGCCGCACAACAAAGTGCCCGCACACGACGCATGTTACCCCCCGAAACAGTAATTTCGCCCTGCGGCGACGCTAATTGGACAAATCGAAGTCTAGCGCAAAAATTGTCCAAGCAAAGGTCTGCCGGATACTGCGCTTTGCTTTCGCCACCTTGCCAATATCTTTCGCATCATGGCAGTTTCCGCCGGGATAATGGGGGGCCTGGAAATGACACCGACCACAACGGGCGGATACCGCGCACATATTTTTGCACTTGCTGTAGCAACGCTTTTGCTGGCGCCCGGACGTGCTCATGCTTTCGCTGTTGCCGTCGGCGGGCTCCCCCAACAAGCAGAGTATGGCGAGGCGGATTATTCGGGCCCCGATGCCGGTTATGTGGTGCTCTCTATCGGCTTGCACGATGCCGATGTGGGCATGCGGAATATCATTCTGGATTCGGAAAAAGACGATGGCCGCACACTTGCCGCCTTTGCGCTCAAAACCGGCATATGGGCGCCAGGCCGCAACGATTTCAACAAGGATGGGATCGAAGCCAATGTCATCGTCCGCGCGCTGCCGCCGGGCAATTATGCGCTGACGCGTTTTGTCGGCACGGTCGGGGCAAACTGCAACTATCCAGGAATGCGCGCGGACTTTCGCGTTCCCTTTTCGGTAAAGCCGGGCAAGGTGTCCTATCTGGGAGATTTTCGTTACGAGCCGCTGATTTGGAACACGATATTCGGCGCAGCCTGCTCGGCGGGCGGCTATTTCGTGGTGACCGACGAAAGCGCGCGCGACCTCGCGATTGCCAAAACCAAGCAGGCCGCATTGCCCGAAACCGCCGACATCCAGATTCCCGATTTGAAGGCGCTCGATCTGCCGATGTTTCAGCCGGGCCTCCTGCCGCAACCGCAACCTTCGCCGACCGGGCTGCATTCACGCTCTGCAATGAATGATGTTCGCGATATGATGCGGAATGATCGCAAGAACGCGCGCGAGAAGATAACCGCATTGCTTCAATCCGGCGATGTCTCGCAGACCGAGATGGGTTATCTCCACAGCTGGCTGGGCGCGATAGATGCCGATAATCGCGATGAGAAAGGCGCGATGGCTGAGTTCACCGAGGCCGTTCGTCTCAATCCGTTGCTCAGCGCTGCCTGGGGCGATCGCAGCTCCATACGGTTCAGGCAAGGCGACAATGACGGCGCCTTCGACGATATGAAAATGGCGGTCCGCCTTTCACCCCATTACCCCACCTGGTACATGGGCCTTGGCGACATCGAGATAGCAAGAGGCCACACCGATCTCGCGATGATTGCCTATGACGATGCCATTACGATGGCTCCCGACAGTCCGGAGCCCTATATTCGCCGTGCCTATGGCAACATGAAAATCGGGCGGTTTGACATCGCCATCGCGGATATCGATCGCGGAACAAAAGCGAAGGGTTCGCCGCAGGCCCAGTTCCTGGCGCTGCGGTGCGCGGCGGGCGTGCGCGCAGGCCATGCCGATGCACTGACCGATTGCGACAGCGCCCTCAAGCTTGACCCGAAAAATATCGCTGCCCTTTACATATGCGGCTTCGCGCATCTGACAGCAGGCCAGACCGCGTCTGCAATCGAGAATTTCGATGCCGCGCTCGCGATCAAACCTGCTGAAGACCATGCTCTTTTCGGGCGCGGGCTGGCAAAGCAAAAGTCTGGAGATGAAGCGGGCGGAAAAGCCGATATCGACGCCGCACATCAAATCGATCCCAACATCGCAAACATTGCCCGATATTACGGCCTCTCCGAGGACGGTTCGCAGAACGCACCAAAGAGCCCGTAAGCCGTTCTGTGCTAGGCTTCCGCCACAACATTGGAGGAATGCCATGGATTACGAACATCTGATCGTTTCGCGCGAGGGCGCGGCGGTGTGGGTCACAATGAACCGGCCCGAGCGGCTGAATGCGCTCAACCCGCGCTTGATCGAGGAATTGCGGCACTTTTTCACCGATCTTTACTGGAAACACGATATTCGCGTGGTGGTTCTGAAAGGCGCGGGCCGCGGGTTTTGCGCAGGGCTCGATCTGAAGGATCGCAGCGGCGAGAACACGCGGCGCAGCGTGAGCGAATCCCTCAAAGGCCAGCGCACGATCAGCGAGATCGTGGTGGCGATGCGCCGGTGCCCGCAACCTATTATCGCGCTGGTGAATGGGGCTGCCAGCGGCGGCGGATTTGCGTTTGCGCTCGCCTCCGATGTGCGCATCGCCACACATGAGGCCCGCATGAACGCGGCCTTCATCCGCATCGGGCTCAGCGCCTGCGATATCGGGGTGAGCTATTTCCTGCCCCGCATGGTGGGAAGTTCGGTGGCCGCGGAATACATGCTGACCGGGCGCTTCATCGATGCGGAGCGCGCATACCAGTTGGGTCTGGTTTCGAAAGTCGTCGCGCAGGAAAATCTCGACGATGAGGGCCGCGCGATGGTGAAGGACATGCTGCACGCAACCCCGCTTGGTCTTCGGCTGACCAAGGAAGCGCTCAATCACGCGATAGATGCGCAAAGCCTGGAAGCGGCGATTGCGATGGAAGATCGCAACCAGATCCTCTGTGCGCAGGGCGAAGATTTCCGCGAAGGCATTTCAGCCTTCCTCGAAAAGCGGGAGCCGAACTATCCGGCGTAAAGTTTTTCCCAAATAAAGCTGTCATGGCCCGCAAATGCGGGCCACCCAGGTGGCGTTGCTCGGTGGCTTCCAAACAAACAAGAATTTCCCGAGCACTGAGATATCGCCCAAATTTCAACTGGGTGGCCCGCATTTGCGGGCCATGACAATTGCGTTGTTTGCGTTGAAATCGAAAAATTTGCGTCAGATGGCCTGTAAGCCGGGTTCTGTCCATCGTGTTGCCACGACTGGATGACCATTCCTCTGGGACGTTCGTTGCCGAACGCCTCGCGCGACCTACCCGGATGACGATCCGGAAACGGATCATGTGCCATCCCTATTTGGTCTTGCTCCCGGTGGGGTTTGCCGTGCCGTCTGTGTTGCCACATCCGCGGTGCGCTCTTACCGCACCGTTTCACCCTTACCGCGGCTTCGATCCGAAAACCGAAACCGGTTGGCGGTTTGTTTTCTGTTGCACTTTCCCTGGGGTCGCCCCCGGCGGACGTTATCCGCCACCGTGTTTCCGTGGAGCCCGGACTTTCCTCGACACACATTTGCATGTGGGCCGCGGCCATCCAGCCATCTGACGCGGGGTGCTTCTACGACATCGCGCCGGCTTGCGCCAGCAGGCTTGCGAGCCGCGTGCCGCAGGCGTGATCCCACACGCCATCGATCTTTTCGGGGCGGAAATGGCGCTGAAAGGCTTTGACGACATCGGTGGATTTGCATTCCACATCGGGCGGAAGGCCATAGCCGAAGCGGGCGAGCGCGCTTTCGGGGGCTGTGCCCTCGCCGCTACCCGGCCAAAGGCCGATGCGATATTCGGCAAGGGCCTGCCAGGGAAAAAGCTCGCCCGGATCTTCCTTCCGCGCGGGCGCCACATCGGAATGGGCAAGCACGCGGGCGGGCGCAATCCTGTGGCGGGCCATGATTTCCTGCGCGATGTCGATGAGGGCTGCGATCTGTTCATCCGTAAACGGAATATATCCGAACTCGTGACCGGGATTGACCAGTTCGATGCCGATGGAGCGCGCGTTGATATTGCGCGCACCACCCCAATAGGAAACACCCGCATGCCAGGCGCGCGCATCCTCCGCCACGTGGCGGTAGACGCGGCCATCGCGGCCGATCGTGTAATGCGCCGAAACTTTCGCGGCCGGATCGCAGAGCCTGGCCAGCGCCTCGTCCGCCGTCTTCATGCCGGTGTAATGCAGCACCAGCATGTCGACGGCTGCATCGCGCGCATCGTGATTGGGCGACGGGTATTCGACGAGGCGATAGGCCATCATAGGAAGATCTTATAAGCCACGGTTTCGCCCGAAGGCTGTTTCAGCGCGAATTCGGCACCTTTGGCATGTTCTTCGACAAGGGCTTCGAACAGGCGCAGCGCGTTGCGGATGACTTCCGCATAAGACGCGGCTTCGGTTTTTTCTTTCAGCCGTTGCAAGCGTTCCATCGCCTGCGGCGGCATTTCAAGCTGCACGCGCGTGGTGGTGCGCTCGCCTGCCACGTCTTCTTCGCCGCGATGACGGCGGTGGTGATGGCCTCTATGCATTGTTTTGTTCTTTCGTGTTTCTCAGGCGTTCGCGGAAGGCGTAAAACTTTTCCCGCCATTCCTGCCGCCAGCGCGCGCGCATCTCATGCTGTTCGCGCTTCCATTCCCGCCATGCCTCGCGGCTGACATCGCTGCGATGCCCGCAACCATGATGGCCACCGTGGTGATGATCATGATGCCCCATGGCGATATCGCCATCGAGCGGGAATTCATCTCCGACATTCACATTCAGTTTGCTCAAGCCAATCTCCTTTCGACTAGCGTGAGCTAAGCTAATCAAGGGACAATCATATGTCAATCAATATTTGATGATTAATTAAACCCTTGTTCCTTCTTCACTTTTTCATACGCGACGTTGATAACCGCCAGTTTGTCGGTCGCCAGGCGGACGAATTCTTCCGGAACGCCGCGCGCGATGAGCCGATCCGGATGGTTTTCGCGCACCAGCATCCGGTAAGTGTGTTTGATCTCGTCCTCGCTTGCCTCATAGCTGATGCCGAGGATCGCATAGGGGTCGCTTGCCGCCTGGCCGAAATGGGCGGCGCGGATGCGGCGGAATTCGTTGGGCGCGAAGCCGAACAGATCGGCCACGGTTTCGAGAAACTTTTCTTCGCTCGGATGCAGAAAGCCATCGGCCTTGGCGATTTCGAACAGCCCATCGAGGATGTCTTCCAGCATCGCGGGGCTGCCGCGAAACATGCGCGCGATCTGGGCGGCGTAATTTTCATAACCGGACACATCCTGCCGGGCGAGATTGAACATGCGCCGCACATTGGCGCGTTCGCCATCGGGCACCTGGAAGATGCGTTCGAAGGCGGCGATCTCATCATCGCTGACAACACCATCGGCTTTCGCCATTTTTGCAGAGAGCGCAATGATCGCGATGGTAAACGCGACGCCGGGATTGCGGTCGTCCAGCACCTCTTCGTCGCGGTCGAACAGCAAATGTCCGGTCGCGGCGCCGATAACCGCGCCGACCGGACCGCCGCCGAACAGGAACCCTGCCGCGGCACCCGTGATTTTTCCCCAGATGGACATGGGCCGAAGCATTAGGCCAATCTTGGCAAAATTGCGACCCGGCTTCGCGCCTTTTGGCGCCACGCCGCGGCGGGCCCGAGTGACATCTGCGTGATGAGTAGCAATTCCAAGTGGCGATTCTATATCGACCGGGGGGGCACGTTCACCGATGTGGTGGCCGAGGCGCCCGGCGGCGCATTGCAACGGATTAAACTTTTGTCGGCGGATACGCGCTATGACGATGCGGCGCTCGAAGGCATCAGGCGCGCCCTTGGCGTGGGGTCGAACGAAGCCATCCCTTCCGCGCGCATCGCCGAGGTGCGCATGGGAACAACGGTTGCCACCAATGCGCTGCTCGAACGCAAGGGCGCGCGGGTGGCGCTCATCACCACGGCGGGGTTCGCCGATCAGTTGCGGATCGGATATCAGAACCGGCCGAAGCTTTTCGCGCTGAAGATCGAACTGCCGCAGATGCTTTATGCCCGCGTCGTCGAAGCGGGCGAGCGGGTGAGCGCGCAGGGCGAGGTTTTGCGCGCGCTCGATGAGGCCGCATTGGCGCGCGATCTGGCAGGGCTGCGGCGCGAGGGATTTTCGGCCTGCGCGATTGTGTTCCTGCATGGCTATCGCCACCCGGTGCATGAGCGGCGCGCGGTGGAGTTGGCGCGCAAGGCGGGCTTCACGCAAGTCTCGGCCAGCCACGAAACCGTGCCCCTGATGCGCTATGTCAGCCGCGGCGATACCACGGTGGCCGACGCTTATCTTTCGCCGGTGCTCTCCCGCTATGCGGACAAGATCGCGGCCGCGATCGGGGCGGGCGACAACGGGCCCCGCCTCTTTTTCATGACCTCGAATGGCGGGCTTGCGGCGCCCGATTTCTTCCGGGGCAAAGACGCGATCCTTTCCGGCCCAGCCGGCGGCGTGATCGGCATGGCGCAAACCGCTCGCGAAGCGGGATTTCCGCGCGTCATCGGCTTCGACATGGGCGGAACCTCGACCGACGTTTCGCGCTTCGATGGCGAATATGAGCGCGTGCAGGAAACCGAAATCGCCGGTGTGCGGCTGCGCGTGCCGATGATGGCCATGCACACGGTGGCGGCGGGCGGCGGCTCCATTCTTTCCTATGATGGCGCGCGGTTCCGGGCCGGGCCGGGTTCTGCGGGCGCCGATCCGGGCCCCAAATGCTATCGGCGCGGCGGCCCGCTCACGGTGACCGATGCCAATGTGATGGTGGGCAAGCTCTCGCCGGAGTTCTTTCCACGCATCTTCGGCGCAAACGCCGACGAACCGCTGGATGGAGAAGCCGTGCGCGCGGCGTTCGGCGAATTCGCGCGCGACACGGAGCGATTGCCGGAGGACGTGGCTGATGGCTTCATCCGCATCGCGGTGGAAAACATGGCCAATGCGATCAAGCGCATTTCGGTGGCCAGGGGATATGATGCGCGCAAATACGCACTCAATTGTTTCGGCGGCGCAGGCGGCCAGCATGCGTGCCTGGTGGCCGATGCGCTGGGGATATTGACGATCTTCATTCACCCGTTTTCGGGGCTGCTCTCCGCTTACGGCATGAAACGGGCCCGCGTGCGGACGTTGCGGCAGATGGCGGTGGGCCAACCGCTTTCCGATGCGGGGATGATGGCGCTCGTCCGGCGCGCCAATGCGCTTGCCGAGGATGCGGAAGCCTATGTGGATGCGCAAGGCGGGCTTGCGCCGCAATCGGTCACGCGGGTTTATCTGCGCTATGCGGGCAGCGACACCACGCTGCCGATCGCGCTTTCGGATTACCGCACCATGGCGGCGCAGTTCGCGCAAAAACATGCGCAACTGTTCGGGTTTGGCTTCGAGGGGCGCGAACTGATCGCGGAATCGCTCGAAGTGGAAGCGGCCAGCGGAGAAACGGCGCGGCGCGATCCGCAGGAGGAAGCCTGTAGCGCAGGCGTCATGCCCGAACCGCTGGCGCGTTCGCGGTTCTATTCGCAAGGCGCATGGCACGATGCGCCGGTCTATCGGTCCGAAGATCTTTCGCCCGGCCATAGCGTGGGCGGCCCCGCCCTCTTGATCGAACCGCACCAGACGATTGTGGTCGAGCCCGGCTGGCGCGCGGAGATGATCGCGGGCGCCGCGCTGGTGTTGAGGCGTGTCGGCGAACGCGTAACTGCGGAAATTGGGGGCACTGTCGATCCGGTGTTGCTGGAAGTGTTTGCGAACCTTTTCATGGCGATTGCGGAAGAAATGGGCGCCACGCTGCAAAACACCGCGACAAGCGTGAACATCAAGGAGCGGCTCGATTTTTCCTGCGCGGTGTTCGATGCCAGGGGCGCACTCGTGGCCAACGCGCCGCATATGCCGGTGCATCTGGGCTCGATGGGCGATTGCGTCACCGCGATCGTGAAGAAACACGGCAAGGCGATGGCCGCGGGCGATGCGTTCGTCACCAACGCGCCCTATGACGGCGGAACGCATCTGCCGGATGTGACGGTGGTCATGCCGGTGTTCGATGGGCGCAAGCGCGCCTTCTTCGTGGCGGCGCGCGGCCATCATGCCGATATTGGCGGGATCACGCCGGGCTCGATGCCGCCCTTCTCGCGCGATATTTCGGAAGAAGGCGTGTTGTTCGATGGCCTGCGCATGGTGCATCGCGGCGCGTTCGACGAGGCGGCGATGCGCGCGGTCCTTGCCGGTGGAAAATATCCCGCGCGCAATCCCGATCAGAATATCGCCGACCTGAAAGCCCAGGCTGCCGCCTGTGCGAAGGGCGCGCGCGAACTTGCGCGGGCCTGCGCCCAATATGGCCGCGAGGCGGTGAGCGCCTATATGGGCCATGTGCAGGACAATGCGGAGGAATCCGTGCGCCGCGTGATCGGGGCGTTGAAGGATGGCGCCTTCACCGTGCCGATGGATGGCGGGGCGCAGATTTGTGTGAAGGTGACGGTGGATCGCGCGGCCCGCTCCGCAAAAATCGATTTCACCGGCACAAGCGCGCAGGCTGCGAACAATTTCAACGCGCCGGGATCGGTGACGAAGGCGGCCGTGCTTTATGTGTTCCGCTGTCTGGTCGAAGGCGACATTCCGATGAATGCGGGATGCCTGAAGCCGCTGGAGATCGTCGTGCCGGAAGGATCCTTGCTTAACCCGAAATGGCCCGGCGCGGTCGCGGCAGGCAATGTGGAAACCAGCCAGGCGGTGGTGGATGCGCTGTTCGCGGCATTGGGTGTCATGGCGGCGGCGCAGGGCACGATGAACAACCTCACCTTCGGCAATGCGCAACACCAATATTACGAAACGATCTGCGGCGGTGCCGGCGCGGGCGCCGATTTCGATGGGCAATCCGCCGTGCAGACCCACATGACCAATTCACGGCTGACCGACCCGGAAGTTCTGGAGGCGCGCTATCCCGTGATCGTCGAGGAATTTTCTATCCGGCGCGGCTCGGGCGGCGGCGGCGCGCACAAGGGTGGCGATGGTGTGGTGCGGCGTATCCGGTTTCGCGAGGCGATGACAGCGGGCATTCTTTCAACGCGGCGGCAAACCGATCCCTTTGGCTTGGAAGGCGGGCAGCCGGGCGCGCGCGGGAGCAATTGGGTCACGCGCGGCGACGGCACGCGGGTGGCCCTGAAAGGCTGCGATGAAACGGCCGTGGCCGCGGGGGATTCGGTGACCATCGAAACGCCGGGTGGCGGCGGATTTGGACTTATCCACAGTGATCCCGAAGGAACTGACGGCCTGTCATAAATTGCGGCCGCGGAAAGCCTCGGGGAACCAACTGACCTCCATTTCAGTTGCTTGACGGGCCATGAAAACGCCTTGAAGCTCGGCCCGCTCAAGCTCTGGAGGGACATATGTTCCGTGAATTGCAGCTTGTGGCCGTCGGTCTCGTATTCGCGTTCTTAGGAGCCATCGTTATTGGCGTGATCTGACGGACCTTGAATCAAGGGGTAAAGGCCGGGAGCAAACGCGCCCCGGCCTTTTTCTTTTTTTGCTCACCACAATTCGTCACTACACCACAAAATTCGTCATCGCCCGGTTTATCCGGGCGACCCAATTTTCCTCATTTCGAAAAAGAAAAATGGGTCCCCCGGATCGCGCGAAAAGCGCGACCGGAGGATGACAGGGCTGGATGATATGAAGCGGGGTTACGCCGCGTCCTTGGCGTGCGGGTCATAGTTCAGCAGCGGTGCGAGCCAGCGTTCGGCGGTTGCCATGTCCCAGCCTTTGCGGCGGGCGTAATCCTCCACCTGATCGCGCTCGATCTTGCCGACGCCGAAATAGCGGCATTCGGGGTGGGAGAAATACAATCCGCTTACGGATGATCCAGGCCACATCGCGAAGCTTTCGGTGAGCTTCACGCCTGCGCGGTTTTCCGCATCGAGCAGGCGGAACAGCAATTCCTTCTCGGTGTGATCGGGCTGGGAAGGATAGCCCGGTGCGGGGCGGATGCCGCGATAGGATTCGGCGATCAACTGTTGCGGTGTGAAATCCTCATCCGGTGCATAGCCCCAGAATTCGCGGCGCACGCGCTCATGCAAACGCTCGGCGAATGCCTCTGCAAGGCGATCGGCCAGCGCGCGCAGGAGAATGGCGCTGTAATCGTCCTTGTCGGCCTCGAAGCGTTTGATGTGTTCTTCTTCGCCAAGGCCTGCGGTGACCACAAAGCCGCCGATATAATCCTGAATGCCTGTTTGACGCGGCGCGATGTAATCGGCGAGGGCGAGATTTGGCTTGCCGGATTCCCGCGTCATCTGCTGGCGCAGCGTATAGAATGTCGAATTCGGGAATTTCCGCGCCTTGTCGCCATAGAGGATCACATCGTCGCCTTCGGCATTGGCGGGCCAGAAGCCGACAGCCGCCCGCGCGGTGAGCCATTTGCCCTCGATGATCTGGGCCAGCATCTTCTGCGCATCCGCGAAAAGGCCGCGAGCCGCTTCGCCCATCTTGTCGTCTTCGAGGATGGAGGGGTAACGCCCGACCAGTTCCCAGGTGTTGAAGAACGGCGTCCAATCGATGTAGCGCGCGAGTTCGCCCAGATCGTAGGGGCCATATTGCTTGGTGCCGAGATAGCTGGGCGTGGGCGGGGTGTAGCTTGCCCAATCGAATTTCAGCTTGTTGGCGCGCGCCTCGCCGATGGAAAGGCGGCGGCCGGGCGCGCGCTGGGCGGCGTGGTTGCGCGCAATCTCTTCATATTCGCGCCGCACGGTTGCGACATATTCCGGTTTCGCCGTGCGGCTGAGAAGCGTGGAGGCCACACCCACGGCGCGCGAAGCATCGGTGACGTAAACCGTCTGGCCACGCTTGTAATTCGGATTGATCTTGACCGCGGTGTGCACCCGGCTGGTCGTGGCCCCGCCAATGAGCAACGGAATGTCGAAGCCCTGACGTTCCATTTCGGAGGCGACGTGGCACATCTCATCGAGTGAGGGCGTGATGAGGCCCGAGAGGCCGATCATGTTTGCCCCCTTCTCTTTGGCGATATCGAGGATCTTTTGCGCGGGCGTCATCACGCCGAGATCGATCACCTCATAGCCGTTGCATTGCAGCACCACGCCCACGATGTTCTTGCCGATATCGTGCACATCGCCCTTCACGGTGGCCATCACGATGCGGCCCGCGGGTTCCTTGGTCTGGTTCTTGGCCTGTTCGGCTTCCATGAACGGCAACAGATGGGCCACCGCTTTTTTCATCACGCGGGCGGATTTGACGACCTGCGGCAGGAACATCTTGCCCGAGCCGAACAGGTCGCCCACCACATTCATGCCCGCCATCAGCGGGCCTTCGATGACATCAAGCGGACGAACAGCACGCAGGCGCGCCTCTTCGGTATCGTCGACCACGAAATCGGCGACGCCATGTACCAGCGCGTGGGTCAGGCGTTCCTCGACAGGCAGCGAACGCCACGCGGCATCCTGCACTTCGGCAACCGATCCATCGCCCTTGTAGCGTTGCGCCAGATCGAGCATCCGCTCGGTCGCATCGGCGCGGCGGTTGAAGAGAACGTCTTCAATACCTTCGCGCAAGGGTGTGGGGATATCCTGATAGACGGTGAGCTGCCCCGCATTGACGATGCCCATATCCATGCCCGCCTTCACGGCGTGGAACAGGAAGACGGAATGCATCGCCTCGCGCACGGGATCGTTGCCGCGGAACGAGAAGGAGAAGTTGGAAACACCGCCCGAAATGTGAACATGCGGAAGCGTGGCGCGGATCTTCTTCGTCGCGTCGATGAAGGCGCGGCCATAATCATTGTGTTCTTCGATGCCGGTGGCGACCGCGAAGATGTTGGGATCGAAGATAATGTCTTCGGGCGGGAAGCCCACCTTGTTGACCAGAATGTCGTAGGCCCGCGTGCAGATTTCGACCTTGCGCTCCTCGGTATCGGCCTGCCCCTGCTCGTCGAACGCCATCACCACGATGGCTGCGCCATAGCGCATCACAAGGCGCGCGTAATGCACGAAGGACTCTTCGCCTTCCTTCAGGCTGATGGAATTGACGACCGGCTTGCCCTGGCAAACCTTGAGCCCCGCCTCGATCACCGTCCATTTGGAAGAGTCGATCATGAAGGGTACGCGCGCGATGGCAGGCTCGCCCGCGGCCATGTTGAGGAAGTGGCGCATGGCGGCTTCGGAATCGATCAGGCCTTCGTCCATGTTGACGTCGATGATCTGGGCACCGTTCTCGACCTGCGCGCGCGCAACTTCCAGCGCCGCCTCATAATCGTTGGCGGCGATCAGTTTGCGGAATTTGGCGGAGCCGGTGATGTTGGTGCGCTCGCCCACATTCACGAAATTCAGGTCGGGCGTGAGCGTGAAGGGTTCCAGCCCCGACAGGCGCATATATTTCGGCTTCTCGGGGATAGCGCGCGGCGCAACACCTTCGATGGCTTCGCCAAACGCCTTGATGTGTTCGGGCGTGGTGCCGCAGCAACCGCCCACGATGTTCACGAGGCCGGATCGGGCGAATTCGCCGATCATCTTGCCCATTGTGCCGGGCGTTTCGTCATAGCCGCCGAATTCGTTGGGCAGGCCAGCATTGGGATGCGCGCTGACCAGCGTATCGGCGCTATGGTTGAGTTCATCGACGTAGGGACGCAATTCCTTGGCGCCCAGCGCGCAGTTGAGCCCGACAGCGAAGGGCCTGGCGTGGCGCACGGAATGCCAGAAGGCTTCCGCCGTCTGTCCGGTGAGCGTGCGGCCCGAAAGATCGGTGATGGTGCCGGAAATCCAGATCGGCAGGCGTTCGCCCAGTTCGTCGAACGCTTCCTCGATGCCAAAGATCGCGGCCTTGGCGTTCAGCGTGTCGAAGATCGTTTCGATCATCAACACATCGCTGCCGCCGGTGATCAGGCCGATGGCGGCATCCTTATAGGTCTCGCGCAATTGATCGAAGGTCACGCTGCGAAAGGCGGGATCGTTCACATCGGGCGAAAGCGATGCCGTGCGCGTCGTCGGCCCCAGCACGCCTGCAACCAGGCGCGGGCGATCCGAGGTGGAATAGACATCGCAGGTTTCGCGGGCCAGCCGCGCGCCGGCCTCATTCAATTCGCGCACAATGTGGGCGAGATCGTAATCCGCCTGTGAGACCGAGGTGGAATTGAAGGTATTGGTCTCGATAAAATCGGCGCCCGCCTTCAGATAGGCTTCGCCGATATCGCGCACGATATCGGGCCGCGTCAGCGTGAGCAGATCGTTGTTGCCCTTGAGCGGGCCGTTGTGATTGCCGAAGCGCGCACCCCGGAAATCGTCTTCCTCCAGCCTGTAGCCCTGGATCATCACGCCCCAGGAACCATCGAGCAGCAGGATGCGCTTCTTCGCTTCCTGTTTCAGCCAGTCCAGCCGTGCGGTGCGGATGCTCATGAGGCCCTCGCTTGAATGCCCAGCAGGCGGCAGGCGGCGAAGGTGAGATCAGCCTGATTGAGGGTATAGAAGTGGAACTGATCGAAGCCGCGGCCGCGCAATTGTTCGACCTGATCGGCGAGCACCGTGGCGGCGATGATCTTTCGCGCGTCGGGATCGCTGTCGAGGCCGTCATAAAGGCCGGTGAGCCAATCGGGAATGCTTGCGCCTGCTTTCGCGGCCATGCGGGATATGCCTTTTATGTTTGTTGTTGGAATGAGACCGGGTGAAATCGGAATTTCGACACCGGCGCGCACGGCGGCATCGCGGAAACGGGCGATATTGTCGTTGTCGAAACAGAACTGGGTGAGCGCGCGGGCCGCCCCCGCATCGACCTTGCGCTTGAGCAATTCGATATCGTGTTCGAGCGAGGCGGAATCCGGGTGGCGCTCGGGATAGGCCGAAACGCTGATCTCGAACGGCGCGATTTTGCGCAGGCCCTCGATCAATTCGGGCGTGGAGGCATAGCCGGTGGGATGGGCCTGATAAGGGCCATCCATGTTCGGCATGTCGCCGCGCAGCGCCACGATGTGGCGAACGCCCGCATCCCAATAGCCTTGCACGATCTCGTCGATCTCGCGGCGCGGATGGGCCACACAGGTGAGATGGGCGGCCGGTTTCAGCTTGGTTTCTTCGACGATGCGTTTGACGGTTGCGTGCGTGCGGTCCCGCGTGGATCCGCCCGCGCCATAGGTCACCGAAACGAATTCCGGGTTCAACGGTTCGAGGCGGCGGATGGCGCGCCACAATTGTTCTTCGGCTTCCGGTGTTTTCGGCGGCGAGAATTCAAACGAAACCTTGAGCGGGTTGGCGTTGGCCGCGAGATCCTTGAGGCTCATGCGGCCTCCCGCGCGCGGATCTGGCCCGATTGGGCGAGCCAGATCTTCACGGTGAGCTTGCCGCCCGTCTTGGGCGCAATGGCAACGCTTGCCTGCGGTGTGAGGTGGGCGGCATCGAACCAGCCCTCGACTTCCTTGTCGGAGAAGCCGAGGCGGCGATGGGCATAATCGGTGCGCAGGAATTCCAGCTCATGCGGCGCGAAATCGGCGATCAGCACCCGGCCGCCGGGTTTGAGCACGCGCGCGGCTTCGATGACGCTCGCCTGCGGATCGTCCAGAAAATGCAAAACCTGATGAAAAAGCACGACGTCGAAACCCTGCAATTGTGAGCCGTTGGGAAATGGAAGGCGGTAGGTATCTGCAAGCCGCACCTGGGCGTGCTGGAATTTCGCGATGCGATCGCGCGCGATCGCAAGCATCTCGGGGCTCACATCGATACCGACGGCGTGGCGCACATGCGGGGCGAGAAGTTCGAGCATCTGGCCCGTGCCGGTTCCGGCATCAAGCAGATTGTCGATCGGGCTGCCCGCGATCAGGCGCACGATCGCCGCTTCGACTTCGGCATCGGGGGCATGAAGCGTGCGGATATGTTCCCACTCGGCCGCGTTCGCCTTGAAGAAGGCAGCGGCCCTGGCCGCGCGCGCCTGGCGGACGGCCGCCAGATGCTTCAGATCGGTTGCAAGCACGGCGGAGGATTGGGCCGCCAGATCGGCAATGATGGCGCCGAGCCGGGCCGGGCTTCCGCGATCGGACGCGCGGTAGAAAACCCAGCTTCCTTCCTTGAACCGGTCGATCATGTGGGCTTCGGAAAGCAGCTTGAGATGGCGGGAGACCCGCGGCTGGCTCTGGCCGACGATCTCGGTCAGTTCGCTGACGGTCAGTTCGGCCTCGCGCAGCAGCAAAAGCAGCCGCAACCTCGTCGGGTCGCCTGCCGCGCGCAACATTGTTACAAGGTCTTCCAAATCAGCCGCTCCGGCCCCTCGACTGATATAAACATATCTTTATATGAGTATACAAGTAGAAAGTTGCGGGCAATCCTTCGAACCCGCCAATGCGAAAAAAGCGCTTTTGTGGTACGAAAATTTCTGGGAATGGGTGAACGATTCCGGGGATAACGAGTAATCTTTTAGCTGTCTTCTCCCTATATTAGACGGAGCCCCGCTGGCGGTGAGACCCGCGGGTCAAAACTTGGGTGTCATGATGAAGGTGTTGAGGGGTTTGGGGCTACTTGCGGCGGGGCTGTTGCTGACAGCCTGCTCGACCACGGGCGGCAATCCGCAGGCGAACGATCCGTATGAACAGACGAACCGGGATGTGTTCGATCTCGATGTGAAGCTGGACCGGGCAGTCCTGCTGCCGACGGCGCAGGCTTACAACACCGTGGTGCCCGAGGTCGCGCGCGACGGCGTGCACAATTTCCTGCTCAACCTGAATTCCCCCGTGATCTTCGCCAACGACCTGTTGCAGGGCGAAGCCTCGCGCGGCAGCGAAACACTGGCGCGCTTCGTGCTGAATTCGACCATCGGCATCGGCGGATTGATCGACATCGCCGCGAAGATCGGCATTCCCTATCACGATGAGGATTTCGGGCAGACGCTGGGCGTCTGGGGTGCGCAGGAAGGGCCTTATCTTGTGCTGCCCTTCTTCGGGCCCAGCAATCCGCGCGATCTTGTTGGCAATGCGGTCGATATCGCGTTCGATCCGAACACCTATATCTCCTACAATTACAAATTCTATTGGTCGCTGGGGCGCGGGGTGATCTCGGTCATCGACCTGCGCGCCCGCAACGCAACCACGCTCGCGGGCATCGAACGCGGATCGGTTGATTATTATGCCTCGGTCCGCAGCCTCTACCGCCAGAACCGCGCCAACGAAATCGCCAACGGCAAGCAGGATGTGAACAACCTGCCGGATTTCTAAATCACGGCGGCTTCTGGGTTCCGAGAAGTTCGTCTAATCTGCCTTGAACTTGCCACACCGGGCCGGGACGATCCCGCTCGAAAACCAAACGCGGGAAACGAGAACATGGCCGTTTTGTCATCGCCACCCACCGCCACCCGATTTGCCATGCACGCAGGCCCGGCACGCCGCATTGTGCTGATGATGGCGCTGCTGCTGGCGCTGCCCTTCGCATTCGCGGCCCAGCCCGCGCGCGCGGCCAGCCCGGCCGAGACGTTCATCGACCAGAATGTGCAAAAGGGCCTGGCGATCCTGGCAAACCAGTCGCTTTCGGACACGCAGCGCAAGGCGCAGTTCCGCACCTTCCTGCTCGGGTTGACCGATCTGGACCGCATCGCGCTGTTCACGCTCGGCCCCGCCAAGCGCACGGCATCGGATGCCGATAAGGCCGCCTTCGTGGATGCGTTCCGCGATTTCGCGATTTCGATCTATGAGACGCGGCTCACATCCTATTCCGGGCAAACCCTGAAAGTGACGGGCTCGCAAACCACCGGCCGCGGCGACACGATCGTGCAGACGACGCTGATCGATCCGCACGCCTCGAACAACCAGCCGCTGCCCGTGGCGTTCCGCGTTTCGAACACCAACGGCAAGATGGTGGTGATCGATGTGAACGTGCTGGGCGTGTGGCTCGCCATCGAGGAGCGCGATCAGTTCTCGTCGTTCCTCGGCGATCATGGCAACAGCGTGCCCGCGCTCGTCGCCCACCTCAAGGAATTGACCGTGCAGATGCGCAACGGCGGGCCGTTGCCGGGCCAAAAACAATAGGCTGACGGCAACCGCCCGGTCAGGCGCGCGCGAACCGCTTGTATTTGAGGCGGTGGGGCTGGTCGGCATCGATGCCGAGGCGGCGCTTCTTGTCCGCTTCGTAATCGCCGTAATTGCCTTCGAACCATTCCACATGGCTGTCGCCTTCGAAGGCGAGCATATGGGTGGCGATGCGATCCAGGAACCAGCGGTCATGGCTGATGATCATGGCGCAGCCCGCGAACTCTTCGAGCGCCAGTTCCAGCGCGCGCAGGGTTTCGACATCGAGATCGTTGGTCGGTTCGTCGAGCAGCAACAGGTTCGCGCCCGATTTCAGCATCTTGGCTAGATGAACGCGGTTGCGCTCGCCGCCCGATAGCTGGCCGACCTTCTTCTGCTGATCGCCGCCTTTGAAATTGAACGCGCCGACATAGGCCCTGCTCTGCATCGTGCGCTTGCCGCCGAGTTCGAGCACATCGAGGCCGCCCGAGATTTCTTCCCAGACATTCTTCTTGGGATCGAGCGCATCGCGGGATTGATCGACATAGCCGATCTGCACCGTTTCGCCGATACGCATCTCGCCCGCATCGGGTTTTTCCTGACCGGTGATCATGCGAAACAGGGTCGTCTTGCCCGCGCCGTTCGCGCCGATCACGCCCACGATGCCGCCGGGCGGAAGATTGAAGTTCACATTCTCGAACAGCAGCCGGTCGCCATAGGCCTTGGTGAGACCTTCGGCCTCGACCACGAGCGAACCCAGGCGTTCGGCAACCGGAATGACGATTTGCGCCGGGCCGCTGCGTTGCTCCTGCGATTTGGCGAGCAGATCTTCATAGGCATTGATGCGCGCCTTGGATTTCGCCTGGCGGGCGCGCGGGCTTTGCTGAATCCATTCGCGTTCGCGGGCAAGTGTGCGTTCGCGGGCGGCTTCTTCGGAGCCTTCCTGCAACAGGCGCTTTTCCTGCACGCCGAGGAACGACGAGTAATTGCCTTCGTGCGGAATGCCCTTGCCGCGGTCGAGCTCCAGAATCCAGCCCGTCACATTGTCGAGGAAGTAGCGATCGTGGGTGACCAGGATGATGCAGCCCTTGTATTCGCGCAGCGTGTGTTCGAGCCAGGCCACCGATTCCGCATCGAGATGGTTGGTCGGTTCGTCGAGCAGCAACACGTCGGGGGCTTCGAGCAGCAATTTGCACAACGCCACGCGGCGGCGCTCGCCGCCGGAAAGCTTGCTCACATCGGCATCGCCATCGGGGCAGCGCAGCGCATCCATCGCCTGATCGACCTGCGAATCCAGATCCCAGAGGCCCGCGGCCTCGATCTGATCCTGCAGCTTCGCCATCTCGTCGGCGGTTTCATCGGTGTAATTCGAGGCGATCTCGTTGTAGCGGTCGAGCAGCGCCTTCTTGGGCGCCACGCCATCCATCACATTGCCGCGCACATCCTTTGTGGGATCAAGCTGCGGTTCCTGCGGAAGATAGCCCATGGTCACGCCATCGGCGGCCCAGGCTTCGCCGGTATATTCCTTGTCCAGCCCCGCCATGATCTTCATCAGCGTGGATTTGCCCGCGCCGTTGACACCGACAATGCCGATCTTGGCGCCGGGATAAAACGACAGCCAGATATCCTTCAAAACCTGCTTGCCGCCGGGATAGGTCTTCGACAGACCCTTCATCACATAGACGTATTGCGGGCCGGCCATGGCCAAATCCTTTGGTTTTGAGAGAGCGGGGGTTTTAGCGAAGCGGGCGCGCGCGCGCAATGTTTGCGAAAACGCCATCACCCCAATCCGTCATCGCCCGCTTTATGCGGGCGACCCAATTCGTTTTGCGGTGGGAGGCAAAAATGGGTCCCCCGGACAAGCCGGGGGATGACGGTACAAATGGAATGGGAAAGATCAGAACTTGATCTTGGCGCGGGAAACAACCGCCAGAGAATTGTTGCCGCTCTGGCCCTGGGTGTTCATCTGATAGGCCGCGTTGGCCTGCAGCGCCAATGCGCCATCGAGGAAGGTCGTCACATAGCCGAGTTCGATGTCGGTCTCGGATTTGATGCCGGCGAGCGAAATGCGTTCGCGGTTGAGCACCAGATCGTTGTTGGCGTCCACACCATCGGCCGCGGTGATCTCCGCGCTGCCGGAATAAATCTGGATCGGACGCGTCACCGCAAAGCCCAACGAATCCTCGCCGAACAACCCGTGCTTGGCCACCGCAATGCCATAGGCACGGCTGTGCAGATCGGTCGCCGAACTGAACAGGCTGCTTGGCTTGAGATCGAGCTGGGTAATGCCTTCGCTATAGGAGGCGGTCGTCACCCAGCCATCGCCGAAGCCGATGCGGGCGGAAACGCCCAGAGCCGTGGTGTTCGCGCTATCGGCAATCGACAGCGCGCCCGAGCCATAGCCGCCGAGCAGGCCATTTTTCTCGTCAACCTGTGTCGCCGTCACGCCGAGGCCGCCCCAGCTTGCGAAATCCCACGAAACCCCGGCCATCGAGCCGCGCGCCGCACGCAGATCGTAAAGCGGCCGCGGGCCGGAGAGCTGATCGACCATGGAATAGGAATTGATGTTGAACGGCTCGCGTTCGGGGCTGAGCGAGATTTCGCCGAAACGCAGGTGCAGATCGTCGGCCAGCGCAATGGTGCTGCCGATGAAGGTGCCGCCATTGGCAAGCGAGGCGTAGGGCGAATTCACCGCCGATGCGCCCATGAAGAGGCCGTCATACGCCACGCTGGCGGCAGCATCGTAATTGTTGAACGCGCCGCCCATGTCGAGGTGATAGCCGAGATTGAGATCGATGCCGGGCGCAACCGTCACCCCGAGCCGGAAATCGCGCAGATCGTATTGATGATAATCGGACACGCCGCGATACAGGCCGGAGACGCCTTGCGGCGTCGTCGTATCGGTGGCGTAGCCGGAGGCGAATAGCGGGCCCACCGGGCTATCGATCCCGAAGGCGAAGGGCGTCACATCGGTGAATTGCGTCGCCATCAGCGCATAGGTCGGATCGTAACCGCGCGTATCGACGGCGCGGGTGAGATCGACGCGGAAATCATGGCCGAAGGAATCGATCATCACGGCGTTCTGAAGAACCGTGCTCCGCGCGATCGCGGTGGCGAGCGGGCCGGATGCGATCGTGGCCATCGCGTTGATCGCGCCAATGGCCTGAGGGCCGGTCGTAAGATTGGCCTGACCGGTGGGGATCAACCCGCCGGAGGTCAGATAGGTGCTCAACCCGGAACGGGCAGACATCTGCACCGGAAGGATCTGCGGCCCCGATGCCCGGTTGAGATCGATGGGCCCGCTCGAAACGGGACCCGGCACGATGAAGAGATTGCCGCCCGAGCGGACATCAACCCCGAAGCGCGAGACCGAAACCGGGCGCGGCGCGAAACACGCCCCGCTCGCCATATCCGGGCAAGGCGCCGCATTCAGCATGGCGTCGCGCGTTTTCGCGTCGGGCATGATCTGCAAGGTTGGAAGATCGGCGTTCTTGTCCCGCGCGCGCACGCCCAGCACCGAGCCATCCTGATCGAATTGCCTTGGCGTGAAGAACGATGTCAGGCTGGCGGAAAGCGTTTCGGAATCCTGCGGGCGGACACTCGCGGCATAAGACGCAGTTGAGCAGACGGCGAGCGCAAGAGCGCCTGCCGCAAAACTCAAAATCCATCTGTGCGAGAAGCCCCCCTTTTGGCTACGCACGGCGTCCCCCGGAATATTCAAATTTACCCACCCAAAATCTTATCAGACGGGGGGGGCTAATCAACGGAAAGAGCTACGGATTCTGTGTCTTCGTCGTCACATCCGGGAAGAGTCTTTTACGAAATGGTAAGAGTTCCACCCCCGGCGCGCAGGAAAGTTACTTTGTGACGCACCTGTGACGCCTTCGGGGGCGCCAATTGCGCGACTCGGGTGGACGCCGGCCCACCCTGCCCTTATGCAGATTCCATGACCCAGCCGCCCCTCAACGCCGCCGTGTTGCCGGTGACCCCTTACCAGCAGAATTGCAGCCTTGTGTGGTGCACGGCGACCAAACGCGGCGCGGTGGTCGATCCGGGCGGGGAAATCGAACGGATCAAGCAGACGGCCGCCGCCCAGGGCGTGACCATCGAGAAGGTGCTGCTGACCCATGGGCATCTGGACCATGCCTCGGGTGCCGCAAGGCTGGCCCGCGAGCTTGGTGTCAAGATCGAGGGGCCCCACCGCGATGACCTCTTTCTGCTTGAAAGGCTTGGGGAAAATGCCCGCAGGCCGGGCTTTGCGGAGGCCGAGAACTGCCTGCCGGATCGCTGGCTGGAGGATGGGGACACCGTGACCGTGGGCGAGGTGGAGCTTGGGGTTCGGCACTGCCCGGGGCACACGCCGGGGCATGTGGTTCTGTTCCACCAGGAGGCCAAGATCGCCTTTGTCGGCGACGTGCTGTTCAAAGGTTCGGTCGGGCGCACCGATTTTCCCCGCGGCAACCACCAGCAACTGGTCGATTCCATCACCGGGCGGCTCTGGCCGCTGGGCGACGACATGCGGTTCGTGCCGGGGCACGGGCAGATGTCCACCTTCGGTTGGGAGAGGAAGACCAACCCTTACGTCTGCGACCTGGCGCTGGGCCGGGAATAACCGCGCGCGGCTGATCTGGACTCCTCCGCTCAGGCATGATTTTTCGTCAGTCAAAGAACCGACTGAGGAAACTGCCCATGACATCCATCAATCCCGTTACCGATCTCTCGCGCGAAGGCGACGTGTCCGTCGTCACGCTCAATTCGCCACCGGTGAATGCGCTCTCCGCCCCCGTGCGCGACGGATTGTTCGAAGGCTTCAAGGCGGCCATCGCCGATCCCGATAGCAAAGCCATCGTGCTGATCTGCGACGGGCGCACCTTCATCGCGGGCGCAGACATTTCGGAATTCGGCGGCCAGATGAAGGGCGCGAGCCTCTTCGATGTGCAGGACATGATGGAGAATTCGCCCAAGCCGGTAATCGCGGCCATCCACGGCACCGCGCTGGGCGGCGGGCTGGAAGTGGCGTTGTGCGCGCATTACCGCGTGGCGGTGCCGAGCGCGAAATGCGGCTTGCCCGAAGTGAATCTGGGTCTGCTCCCCGGCGCTGGCGGCACGCAGCGCCTTCCGCGCATCGTGGGCCCGGAAAAGGCGCTCGAAATGGTGACGAGCGGCCAGCATGTCGGCGGCAAGCAATGCCTTGAGATGGGCCTCGTCGATGAACTGGTGCCGGAAGGAAAGCTGCGCGAGGGCGCGCTTGCATTCGCGGGCAAGGTGATCGCCGAGAAGCGCCCCCTCAAGAAAGTTCGCGAGAGCAACGAAAAGGTGGAAGCCGCGCGCGGCAAGCCGGAAATCTTCGAGAATTTCCGCAAAGCCAATGCGCGCAAATTCCGCGGCTTCAAGGCGCCCGAAAGCAACATCAAAACCATCGAGGCGGCGGTGAACCTGCCCTTCGCCGAAGGGCTGAAGCGGGAACGCGAACTGTTCATGGAATTGATGATCAGCCCGGAATCGGCGGCGCAACGCTATGCGTTTTTCGCCGAGCGTCAGGCCAACAAAATTCCCGATGTGCCGGATGACACGCAAACCATTCCCATCAAGAAGGTCGGCGTGATCGGCGCGGGCACCATGGGCGGCGGCATTTCGATGAACTTTGCCAATGCCGGCATCGCGGTGACGATCGTGGAAGTGCAGAAGGAAGCGCTCGATCGCGGCATCGGCGTGGTGCGCAAGAATTATGAAAACAGCGCCAAGCGCGGCCGCTTCACGATGGAAGACGTGGAAAAGCGCATGGGCCTGCTCACGCCATCCATGAACCTCGAAGACCTGGCCGATTGCGATCTGGTGATCGAAGCCGTCTACGAGAACATGGACGTAAAGAAAGAGGTGTTCGGCAAGCTCGACAAGATCGTGAAACAGGGCGCGATCCTTGCCTCCAACACCTCCTATCTGAATGTGGATGAGATCGCGGCGGCCACCTCGCGCCCCGAAAGCGTGATCGGCTTGCACTTCTTCTCGCCCGCCAATGTGATGCGGCTGCTCGAAATCGTGCGCGGCGAAAAAACCTCCAAGCCCGTGATCGCCACCTGCATGCAGCTTGCCCGCAAGATCGGCAAGGTCGCGGTGCTGGTGGGCGTGTGCCCCGGCTTCGTCGGCAACCGTATGCTGTCGCAGCGCCAGCGCGAAGCGAACAAGCTGGTGCTGGAAGGCGCGATGCCGTGGGATGTGGACCGCGTACTCTATGATTTCGGCTTCCCGATGGGCCCGTTCGCGATGAGCGATCTTGCGGGCCTCGACATCGGCTGGGTCAAGGAAAAATCCACCAGCTCCACCTTGCGCGAAGTGTTGTGCGAGATGGACCGTCGCGGCCAGAAGAACGGCAAGGGCTTCTACGACTACGACGAACAGCGCAACGCCAAGCCCTCGCCCGTCACCGAAAAAATCATCAAGGATTTCGTCGCCAAAAGCGGAAAGAACGCGCGCAGCATTTCCGATGAGGAAATCCTGGAACGCACGATCTATCCCATGATCAACGAAGGCGCGAAGATTCTCGAAGAGAAGAAAGCGATCCGCCCGTCCGACATCGATGTGGTGTGGGTGAACGGCTATGGCTGGCCGGTCTATCGCGGCGGCCCGATGCACTACGCCGATTTCATCGGCCTGGACAAAGTGCTGGCCAAAATGAAGCAATGGCACGCCGAAATGGGCGACGATTTCAAGCCGAGCGCGCTGCTGGAAAAGCTCGTGGCTGAAGGCAAGAAGTTTCGGGATTTGAAATGACGCGAATGGCGAGTTGCGAATAGCGAATAGGGAAAGCTTGAGCGAGCAGATCAATTCCTACCGCGACCTTCGCGTTTGGCAGGATGCCATGACGCTGGCGGAAGGATGTTACCTGCTCACAAAGGCATTTCCTCGTGACGAGCTATTCGGCTTCACGTCTCAAATACGGCGTGCGGCTTCCTCGATCGCGGCAAACGTGGCCGAGGGTCACGGTCGGGAAAGCACGCAGCAATTCATTCAATTCCTGCGGATATCACAAGGATCTCTCAAAGAGCTTGAGACGCACCTTTTGCTGGCGCAACGAGTTGGGATCGCCCGACAGGAAGCCATCGAACCATCGCTCGACCGATGCACCTCCATCGGAAAAATGCTGCGTGCACTTATCCGTAGCCTTCAGAATAAACAGGAGTAATACTTCCCCCTATTCGCCATTCGCTACTCACTATTCGCAAGGAGAATTCATCATGCGCGACGTTGTCGTTGTATCTTATGCCCGCACAGGACTCGCCAAGGCCTCCCGCGGCGGTTTCAACAACACTTCCAACATGGCGATGCTTGGTCACGCCATTCAGCACGCAGTCGAACGCTCGAAAGTGGCACCCGCCGAAGTGGAAGATGTGGTCTCGGGCTGTGTCGCCGCGTCCGGCAATGTTGCGCGCGGTGCGGCGCTGCTCGCAGGCCTGCCGATCACCACATCGGGCGTCACGGTGAACCGCGCCTGCTCGTCCGGCCTCAACGCGATTGCGATAGCTGCGCGTTACATCAAGGATGATGGTGCGAACGTCATGGTGGGTTCCGGCGTCGATTCCATCACCTATCAGGGCGGCGGCGGCGGCGGAACGGAGCCGAGGATCGTCGAGATGTATCCCGATTACTGGATGCCGATGATCGACACCGCCGATACGGTTGCCGCACGTTACAACGTCTCGCGCGAATATCAGGATGAATATTCGCTGGAATCGCAGCGGCGCATGGCGGCGGCCCAGCAGGCCGGCAAGTTCAAGGACGAGATCGTTCCGATGGCGACCAAGATGAAGGTCGTCAACAAGGAGACGAAGGAAGAATCCTTTGTCGATTACGTCGTCAATCGCGACGAATGCAATCGCCCCGATACCACGCTGGCGGGCCTCGCCGCGCTGACGCCGGTGCGCGGGCCGGGCAAGTTCATCACCGCGGGCAATGCCAGCCAGCTTTCCGATGGCGCGGCGGCGGTTGTGCTGATGGAAGCCAAGGAAGCCGAGAAGCGCGGGCTTCAGCCGCTGGGCGCGTTCAAGGGCTGGGCGGTTGCGGGCTGCAAGCCCGATGAAATGGGCATCGGCCCGGTGTTCGCGATCCCGCGCCTTCTGGAACGCCACGGCCTCAAGATCGGCAACATCGACCTGTGGGAGTTGAACGAGGCGTTTGCCAGCCAATGCCTGTATTGCCGTGACAAGCTTGGCATCGATCCCGCGATCTACAACGTCAATGGCGGCTCCATCGCCATCGGCCATCCCTTCGGCATGACGGGCGCGCGGCTTTCCGGCCACGCCCTGATGGAAGGCAAGCGCCGCAAGGCCAAGAATGTCGTCGTGTCGATGTGCATCGGCGGCGGCATGGGTGGCGCGGGGCTATTCGAAGTCTATTGAGTTGAGCTGAACCGGCGGGCGCGGTAGGGGAAGAGATGCGCGAAATCTTCCTCACCGCGTTCGCCACGCTCTTTGTGGCCGTCGGCCCGTTTGAAACGGTGCCGGTGTTCCTTGCACTCACGCCCGGCATGGATGGGCACGCGCGGCAGCGAATAGCTTTTCTCGCCATATTCACCGCAACCGTGGTGCTGCTCGCCTTCGCGCTGGGCGGCATTCAATTGCTGAATCTGCTCGGCGTCGGCGTGCCCGCTTTCCGCACGGCGGGCGGCATTCTCCTGCTTATGGTCGCCGCCGATCTGCTGCTCGCGCGCCACACCGGCATCACCTCCATCACCTCCAACGAAAAGCACGAAGCGCGCAGCAAGGCGGGCATCGCGGTGGTGCCGCTCGCCATTCCGTTGATTGCGGGCCCCGGAAGCATGACAGCCATCGTGCTGTTGATGGGCAAGGCGGGCACGCTGACCGATGGCATCTTCGTGCTGCTGGGCCTTCTTGGCGTCATGGCGATCACATTGATCTCGATGCTCGCCGGAACGCGGCTGATGAAGCTGATGGGGGTTACGGGCTCAAACGCCATCGCGCGCGTCTCCGGCATCCTGCTGGCCGCACTGGCGATGCAATTCATCTTCGATGGGTTGAGCGGAAGCGGGCTGTTTCACTAAATCGCGAAAACTTTTTTTCCGGCGCGATTCAACATCTGGCCCGCGCATCGCGCATCAAACACAAACAGAAAATTCCAAACCGCGCGATTTCAATCGCTTAACCCCCACCAGCGTTACGCTGCAAATAATTCCCGCAAGGACGTGCCCACCCCTTGCAGCGCAACGCTCCACGGGTCATATTCGTTACATCCCAATCATTGCGTGTCGCGTCTCTCAGCCCAGCTTTTTGCCGGGCCGGAAGCGCACGTTGAGATGTTTGGGCCCCGAAATGAAATTCGAAGGCAGCCATTCCGGCGCGCCTTCGATCTTGAGGTCGTCCATGCGTGTGAGAACTTCATTCAGGATCGCATCGATTTCGATCCGCGCGATGTGCTGACCAAGGCATCCGTGCGGGCCGGTGCCAAAGGCGATGTGCTCGTTCGGCGTGCGGGAAAGATCGAGCCTCTCGGGTGAAGCGAATTTTGCGGCATCGCGGTTTGCCGCGCCGAAATACATCACCACCTTGTCGCGCTCGCGGATTTTCTGGCCGCCAAGCTCGGTATCGTGTTTCGCCGTGCGGCGCATATAGATCACCGGCGTTGTGTAACGCAGCAATTCTTCGCGCGCGGGCGCCATGCGATTGGAAAGATCGGCTTTCAGCCAGCCCATCTGGTCGGGATTGCCCAGAAGCGCGATCAGGCCGGAGGAGAGGAGATTGCGGGTGGTATCGCCACCTGCATCTATCAGAAGGAGGAAAAACAGAAGGAATTCGATGTCATCCAGCCGCTTGCCATCCATCTCGGCTTCGAGAAGCTTGGTGGCCAGATCGTTTGCGGGCCGCGCCCGCTTTTCCTCGATCAGCTTGCGGCCATATTCGAACATCTTCATCACCGCCGTCGCACCCGCGCCCGGCGCCTGTGCTTCGGGCGCAGTGTGGATGATCTCGGTGAGCTTGTAGAGTTCGCGCCCATCGTCCAGCGGCATGCCCATCAGCTCGGCGATGACATAGGAGGGCATCTCGCCCGCGATCTGTTCGACGAAATCGCATTCGCCGCGTTCGATCACCGCGTCCACGATCTGGCGGGCCAGCATCTGCATGCGCGGCGTGCGGTGCGCGGCAACGGGTGCGGTAAATTCGCCGCGGATCAGCTTGCGGAAGGCGGTGTGCTGCGGCGGATCCATCATCAGCATCATCTTGTAGCCGCCGAAACTGTTTTCCTGTTCCGACAGCGGATCGGTAATCATGATGGTGGGTTCGGAAGAGAATGCCTGAAAGTTCCTGTCGACGGCGAAAACATCGTCATAGCGGGTGACAGCCCAGAAGCCCGGGCCGTTGGGTTCTTCGTGCCAATAGACGGGGGCGTTTTGGCGCAGCCATTCATATTGGGCGAGCGGGTGACCGGCGGCGAAGGTCGCGGGGCTCAACAGGTCGATGTTCATGGCCGCGAGCTTAACCCGCCGCGCGCCGCATTCAATGGCGTTTGACGGGCACGGGCGTTCTGGCCGACGATGCGATATCTAATTATTGACAGGGATGAACGTGGAAGAGACCCAGGAGATTTCGATCGGCGCAGCACTCGCGCGCGAAGCGGCGCTGCAACCGGATGCTATTGCAGTGCAATGCGAGGGCGACGCGCGGACATGGCGGGCGCTGCATCTGCGCACCAACCGGATCGCGCGCGGGCTGGCGGCAAGAGGTGTGAAGTTCGGCGACTTCCTCACCATCGCCTTGCCGAACGGTGTGGGCTTTGTGGAAGCCTGTTATGCGGCGTGGAAATTGGGGGCCGTGCCGCAGCCGGTTTCCTTTCGCCTGCCTGCGGGCGAGTTGAAGGCCATTGCCGAGCTTGCGAACACGCCGGTCGTGGTCGGCGATGGCCCGATGGATGCGGGCAAGCCGGTTGTTTCGGTGGCGGAGCTTTATGCGGCGTCCGATGACGACAGCGATCTTGAGGATCGCGTGTCGCCATCTTGGAAAGCGCCGACCTCCGGCGGGTCGACCGGGCGGCCCAAGCTGATTGTGGCGGGCCAGCCGGGGCTTGCCAGCCCCACCATGGCCGCGTTCTGGCGGATCGCGCGCGAGGATATCGTGCTGATGCCGGGGCCGCTTTATCACAACGGCCCGCTCATCACCGCGTTTGCGGCGCTGCAAGTGGGCGCGCGCGTCATCATCATGCCGCGCTTCGACGCGGAAACGACATTGCGCGAAATCGCGCGGCATCGCGCGACATGGGTTTATCTGGTGCCGACGATGATGGGCCGCATCTGGCGGCTGCCGGAAGACGTGCGCACGAAATACGATATGTCGTCGTTGAAAACAGCCTGGCATCTCGCAGCCCCCTGCCCCGCCTGGCTCAAGGAAGAATGGATCAACTGGCTGGGTGCCAAGACGATCTGGGAATTGTATGGCGGCACCGAGGCGCAGGCGCGCACCACGCTTGATGGCGAGGAATGGCTTGCCCATCGCGGCTCTGTCGGGCGCGTGCACGAAAGCGGAGAGATAAAGATCTTTGACGGAGAGGGCCGCGAATTGCCCGTTGGCGAAACCGGCGAGGTTTATATGCGCCGCGCCAGCATCGTTCCCCAAACCTATCGCTATATCGGGGCGGAGGCGCGCGTGTTGCCGGGGGGATGGGAATCGCTGGGCGATATCGGGTGGTTCGATGCGGATGGCTATCTTTATCTGGCGGATCGGCGCAGCGACATGATCCTGGTTGGCGGCGCAAATGTTTATCCCGCCGAAATCGAGGCGGCGCTGGAAGAACATCCGTTGGTGCAATCCTGCGCCGTGATCGGCTTGCCGGATGAAGACCTCGGCAATCGCATCCACGCCGTGGTGCAGCCGCGCGGCGAAGTTTCGGAAGGCGAATTGCTGAAGCATCTGGCCGAGCGGCTTGTCACCTACAAGCGCCCGCGTTCGGTGGAATTCGTGAACGAGGCGCTGCGCGACGATGCAGGCAAAGTGCGCCGCTCCGCATTGCGCGCCGAACGAATGAAAGCATAGGAGCGAAACATGGACCGCGTTCAGGGAAAAGTCGCGCTGGTCACCGGCGGCGCAAGCGGCATCGGGCGCGCGTGCGCGCTGTTGCTCGGCAAGGAAGGTGCGACCGTCATCGTGACGGATGTGCAGGACGATCTGGGCAAGGATACCGCCGCGAAAATCAAACAGGCCGGCAGCGACGCGATCTATCTGCATCAGGACGTGACCAGCGAAGACGGCTGGATCGGCGTGATCGGCGAGATCAAGGCGCGGTTCGGCAGGCTGGATGTTCTGGTCAACAATGCCGGCATCGCCATCGCGGGGCCGGTGACCGCCATGAGCCTTGCCGATTGGCGCAGGCAACAGGCAATCAATCTGGATGGGGTGTTTCTGGGAACGAAACACGCGCTGCCCTTGATGCGCGCCAGCGGTGGCGGGTCGATCATCAACATGTCTTCACTGGCGGGCCTGAAAGGAACGGCCGGGCTGGCGGGCTATTGCGCCACCAAGGGCGGTGTGCGGCTTTTCTCCAAGGCCGTCGCCCTGGAATGCGCGCAGGCGAAAGACAAGGTGCGGGTGAACTCGGTGCATCCGGGCATCATCGAAACGCCGATCTGGGGCGCGATCGCCGAAGGAATGCCGGGCGAGATTCTGAGCGGATCGCGGGCAGGCGCGAACACGCCCGATCTCGATGCCTTAAGCTTGGTGACGGTGCCCATGGGCATAAAGGGATTGCCGGAGGATATTGCCGAAGGTGTGCTTTATCTGGCAAGCGACGCTTCGCGTTACGTCACCGGAACGGAACTTGTGATCGACGGCGGGCTCTCCACGCGCTGAACGTCGCCCCAGTCACGGAAATTCGCGTTGGCCTCGGGCGGGGATTGCAGCCATATTTCGACCACCCGATTCGCCCGTGGGGGGATTTTTTCCGGATGTTCTGCGCATGAAAGATTTGTTTGCCCGCATCGTTGCGTTCTGCTGCCGCCGCGCCGCCCTTGTGGTCGTGGCAGGGCTAGTGCTGGGGATTGTGGCGGGCCTGTTTGCGGCCACCCATTTCAAGATGAACAGCGACACCGCGCAACTCATCTCGTCCGATCTGCCGTGGCGGCAACGTCAGGCGGCGTTCGACAAGCTGTTTCCGCAGAACGACAACCTGATCGTGACGGTGGTCGATGGCGTGACACCGGAGCGGACGGAGCAAGGCGCATCCGCCCTTGCCGCGGCACTCGCCGCGCATTCGGATGTTTTCGTCTCCATCCGCAGGCCGGATGCGGGAGATTTCTTCACGCATAACGGGCTGCTGTTCCTGCCTGTCCAGAAAGTGAAATCGACCACCGAGCAAATGGTGAAGGCGCAACCGTTTCTGGGCGCGCTTGCGGCCGACCCGAGCTTGCGCGGAATCATGACGAGCCTTTCGACCGCGCTTCAGGGTGTGCAGCATGGGCAGGCAACGCTCGAGGATCTGCACAAGCCGGTATCGGCGTTCTCCAACGTGCTGGGCGATGTGGAAGGGCACAAGAAGGTTTTCTTCTCGTGGCAGAGCCTGTTCGGCGATGGTCCGCCCGATCCGCATCAGTTGCGGAAATTCATTCTGGCCAAGCCACGGCTGAACTATGGGGCACTTTCGCCAGGCGCGCACGCGAGCGATCTCATCCGCGACACGGCCAAGGCGCTGCATTTGACCGCGGACGATGGCGTGCATGTGCGGTTGACGGGCCAGATTCCGCTTTCAGACGAAGAATTCGCGAGCCTCGGCGAGAATATCGGCCTGATCCTCACGCTGATGATGGTCGCGGTGCTCGTGATGTTGTGGCTTGCCGTGCAATCGGTGCGCATCATCGCGGCCATCCTCATCACGCTGATCATCGGGCTGACGGTGACCACCGGGGTGGGCCTGCTTGCAACAGGCGCGCTCAATCTGATTTCGGTGGCGTTCATCCCATTGTTTGTCGGGCTCGGCGTCGATTTCGGAATCCAGTTCGCGGTGCGCTATCGCGCGGAACGATTCCGCTTGCACGAACTGGAGCCCTCGCTGGTCGCGGCGGGGCACAGCGTGGGTTGGCCGCTCGCATTGGCCGCGATGGCAGTGGCCGCCGGCTTCCTCGCCTTCGTGCCCACCGATTACAGGGGCGTGGCAGAGCTGGGCTTGATCGCGGGCCTCGGCATGGTGGTGGCATTCACACTAAGCGTTACGGTTCTGCCCGCGCTGCTGATGCTGTTCAAGCCGCGCGGCGAAGCCGACGAGATCGGAGAGCCGCGGCTTATCATTCTGGACTGGTTGCTGCGCAAGCACAGGAAGCGCGTGCTGGCGGTTGTGGGCGCGTTGACGGTGCTGGGTTTGGCGGCAATGCCGTTCCTGCATTTCGATTTCAACCCGCTGCATCTGCGCAATCCGAAGACGGAATCGGTTTCGACATTGTTCGACCTGATGAAGGATCCTCAGAACTCGCCCAACACCATCGATATCCTGGCCCCCTCGCTCAATGCGGCGGACCGGTTGCAGAAGAAGCTTTCGGCCTTGCCGGAAGTGGCGCAGGTGCTGACGCTCAAGAGCTTCATCCCCGGCGAACAACCCGAAAAGCTCGCACTCATTCAAGACACGCAGATGCTGCTCGACCCGACGATCAACCCGTTCGTCACCACGCCGCCCCCAAGCGACGCGGACAATGTGGCGGCGCTGAAAAAGGCTTCGGCCGATCTGCGGCTGGCCGCAGGCGCTGCACAGACACCGGCGGCAAAAGATGCGTTGCGCCTGGCAGGCGTGCTGGACAAGCTGGCGGCAGGATCGCCTTCGGATCGCAAACTTGCGAGCGACGCGCTGGTGCCCCCGCTCGATACGATGCTGCTTCAGATGCGCTCCATCCTGATGGCGCAGCCTGTGACCTTGAAATCGCTGCCGCAGGATCTGGCACGCGACTGGACTGCGCCGGATGGGCGTGCACGGGTGCAAGTGTTCCCTTCCGGCAATCCGGATGACAATTCAAACTTGCGCCGCTTCAGCAAGGCGGTGATGGCCGCCGCGCCCGATGCGACGGGAGCCGCGATTTCGATTCAGGAATCCGGCAACACCATAGTGGGCGCGTTTGTGCGTGCGGGCGCCGGGTCGTTTGTTATCATTGCGATCCTGTTGGGCTTTGCCTTGCGCAACGCGCGCGACGTGGCGCTGGCGCTGGCCTCGCTTCTGTTTGCGGGGTTGATGACGCTTGCGAGTTGCGTGGCGTTGGGGCTGCAAATCAATTTCGCAAACATCATCGCATTGCCGCTGCTGTTCGGCATCGGTGTGGCATTCAATATTTACTATCTGATGGCGTGGCGCGCAGGCGATGGCGATCTTCTGCGCTCGCCGCTTGCGCGCGCCATCGTGTTCAGTGCGCTGACCACCGCTTCCGGCTTCGGCAGTTTGTGGCTGTCCAGCCACCCGGGAACGGCGAGCATGGGCGAACTTCTCATGATCTCGCTGATGTGGACCATCGTGACGATCCTGTTCATCCTACCGGCGCTTCTTGGGCCACCGCGCGCGGCGAAGGCATAATGGGTTAGGACGAACCGCGCCCACCCTTGGGGATGAAGGCGACATTCTTCTTGATGATGATTTCAGCGTTGCGCAGGTCTTCCAGCGTCTTCGCCAGTAGAGGAACGGGGTCTGCCGTCACGCTTTCGCGATTCATCCGGCCCGCCGTCAGGATGGCGGCTATCAAGGTCTCGAATTGCTCATGGTCCATGGGAGGGCCCGCCAGGTGATTGCCCGGCCACGATAGGATGGACTTTGTTTAGAAATCGTCTGCGAGCCGAAAGCCTCAACCTTTCATGGTGTTGTCGGATACTTGGTTCATCTTCTTGATAAGGCCGGGGGCGCCATCCTTTTCCACCGTGGTGGAGAATTCGGAGCGGCGCAGCGCAAGCTGGCTGGTGAAGCCCGCCAGGAAGACATCGATCACCTTCCAGTCGCCACCGCCTGCATCGCGCATGCGATAGTTGAATTTGATCGCATCGCCCTTTGGCGGGCGCATTTCGCTCTGCACCACCTTGTCGGGGGCGCGATTGATGACTGTGGGAAGCACCACGAATTGCTGGTTGTTATAACTGTCGAAATTCTTGGCGTAGTTGGAAACGGTCAGCCGCTCGAAGGCCTCGATCAGGGATTTCTGGTCGGCAGCCGAGAACTTTGCCCAAGTAGGGCCGACGGCGAACTGGGTCATCGCAGGCAGGTTGAACGCGGCCTCGACGGCGGGCTTGAGCTTGTTGTAGCGGCCCTGGATGCCAAGCTTGGCGCCACCCTTCATGGTGTCGACCAGCACATCGTAGAAGGCCTGGACCTTCTTGGCGGCCGGGTCCGTGGGCGCATCCGCCGCATGGGCGGGGGCACCTGCCGCCAATGCCATCGCCGTCACCAGACCTGCTGCGAAGCCTTTGATCATGCTGAACTCCATGGAAACCAGGGACCGAAGTCTAGAAAGACAATGTTCACCGCGAAAGGGCGTTCCCCGCCGGAACCGATTGAAGTGGATACCATTCCAGTGGGAAACTGGCCAAACCAAGGCAACAATCGGGAGGAAGCATGTCGGACCGGGTGACAATGACGATGGAAGGCGGCGTCGCCGACGTGCGGCTGGTGCGCGCCGACAAGATGAACGCGCTCGATCCGGCGATGTTCGATGCGATTGTCGCGGTGGGTGAGGAATTGAAGACCCGCAAGGGCCTTCGCGCGGTGGTGCTTTCGGGCGAGGGCCGCGCATTCTGCGCCGGCCTCGACATGGGCAGCTTCGCCCAGATGGCAAGCGGCGCGCGCAAGGCGGGCGGCGACGGTAGCGTGAGCGGAATCGTGGCGCGCGAATATGGCATCGCCAACAAGGCGCAGCAGGTGGCGCTGGTGTGGCGGCAAATCCCCGTGCCGGTGATTGCGGCGGTTCATGGCGTGGCGTTCGGCGGGGGCTTCCAGCTCATGCTGGGCGCGGATATGCGCTATGTCGCGCCGGATACGAAGATGTCGATCATGGAAATCAAATGGGGGCTGGTGCCGGATATGTCCGGCCTGCTGCTGATGCCGGACATGGCGCGCACCGATGTGATGCGCGAACTGACCTTCACGGGCCGGATTTTCACGGGCGCCGAAGCGCAAGGCTACGGTTTTGCGACGCGCGTGTGCGATGATCCGCGTGCGGAGGCCTTGGCCGTGGCGCGCGAGATCGCCTCGAAAAGCCCGCACGCGATCCGGGCGGCCAAGCGGTTGCTCGATCTTTCGCTTGAAGCCGATGCCTCGACAGTCCTCATCAAGGAGACCGAGGAACAGATGGCGCTGATAGGCTCGCCCAATCAGATCGAATCGGTGATGGCCAACATGCAGAAGCGCGCGCCGGATTTCGCTGACGTGGCCTAGGCAAAGCCCTGCATTTCGGCGGCGAGGTGGCGCACCCGTTCGGGGCCGCCCAGAAGCTGGCGGTTGAGGCCGATGCGCTTGAACCAATAATGCAGACCGAGCAGATCGGTGATTCCAATGCCGCCATGGACTTCGGTCGAGGTGCGCGCGACGAAGCGGCCGATTTCGCTGAGATGGGATTTCGCATGCGCCGCGGTGAGTGAGGCGTCGCCGGGGATCGCATCGAAGGCATGGGCGGCATACCAAATGAGTGAACGGCCAGGTTCGATTTCGGCCGCCATTTCGGCACAGAGGTGCTTCACCGCCTGAAACGAGCCGATAACGCGATCGAACTGCTTGCGGTCTCTTGAATAATCCACCGCTTTCTCGATCATCTGCCAGCCTGCGCCAAGCGTGTCGGCGGCGAGCATGATCCAGCCGGCATCGCGCACGGCGGCAAGCGCATTGCCATGAGCGAGTGGTTCGGCCTCGACATCCTCGAAGCTCAGTTCACCGAGGCTGCGCGTGAGATCGATGGTGGTCAGCGCCGTTTTCTTCAGGCCGTCGGCCGATGCATCGACGAGATGCATTTTGTTTTCGCTGTCGGCAACGATAAAGAGGTTCGCATTGGCAAAATCGAGCACGAACAGGGCTGTGCCATTCAGCCTGCCGTTTTGGGCTGTGACGCCCGCGCCATCGCGCGCGCCTGCAATCTGTTCGGAGATGCCGACAGCGGCAACGGTTTCTCCCGATGCGAGTTTCGGAAGCCACGCCAATTGCTGCGCCGGACTACCCGCGCGAAGCAGCGCCAGCGGGGCCATCACGCAGTTTGCGATGAAAGGTACTGGGCTCGCGTACCGGCCAAGGGATTCCGAAACGAGGGCCGCATCGAGCAGCTTCAAACCAACGCCGCCGAATTGTTCGGGAATAAGGAGGCCTGGAATACCGAGTTCGGCAAGCGCTGTCCATACATCCTGCGCGGGCTCGTTCTTTTCGGCGGCTTTGCGCACGCGGTCCAGCGGGCAGACGCGATCGAGCGTGCGGTTGACGCTCTCCTGCATCATTTTCTGATCCTGGCTGAGGGCGAATTCCATTTCTATTCCCTCGCCAGTTTGGGTTCGCGCGGCATGCCGAGGCCACGTTCGGCGATAATGTTCTTCTGTATCTGGGCGGTGCCGCCGCCGATGATGAGTCCCAGATCGAACATATAAGCGCGTTGCCAGAAGCCGTTCGCGCGCAGATGCGGACTATCGTGATAGAGCACGCCCAATTCGCCCAGCGCATCTATGGCGAAGGCAGCAAGTTGATGGTTCAGTTCGCAGCCTTCCAGTTTCACGATCAGCCGGGCGAGCCCCACGTCATCCCCCGTTGCAGCCGCAGTGACAAGGCGCAGACCATGGAATTGCATCGCCATCACGCGGGCCTGCAACTGCATCAGCCGATCACGCAGCACCGCATTGTCCATCAGGCGCTGGCCGCCCGCCGTTTCTTCCTTCATCAATTCGATGATGGCCTGCAGGCGCGTGTTGGCGGCGTTGGGATCGCCCAACATGCCGCGTTCATATTTCAGTGTGGCGTTGGCGACGAACCAGCCCTGCCCGCGCCCGCCCACCACGTTCTGTTGTGGCACGCGCACATCGGTGAAAAACACTTCGTTGAATTCGGCATTGCCCGTCATCGTTTTCAATGGGCGAACGTCGATGCCAGGGATCGTCATCGGGAACAGGATGTAGCTTATGCCTTGGTGCTTGGCGCGCTCGCTTTCGGTGCGCACGAGACAGAAGATCATGTCCGCGCTTTGGGCGGTGGAGGTCCAGATTTTCTGGCCGTTGATGAGAAAATCGCCGCCGTCTTCAACCCCGCGCGTTTGCAGCGAGGCAAGATCGGAGCCTGCGCCGGGCTCCGAATAGCCCTGACACCAGATGATTTCACCGCGCAGGGTGGGCGCGATGTATTGGCGCTTCTGTTCTTCGCTGCCGACTTCCAGCAGCGTCGGAACCAGTATCGAAATGCCCTGCCCGGCAATTCCGGTTGGCGCTTTGGCACGGGTGAATTCTTCGGCAATGATACGCGACTTAAGAATATCGGGGGCCGCGCCATAACCGCCATACACACGCGGGATGGTGCGCGCGGCATAACCATTCTCGATCAGCAGCTTTTGCCAGGCCAGCATATCGGTCGCGGGCCGCCCGCCGCCATAAGGCTTTGGAAATTGTCCGCGATGGTTTTCGAGAAACGCACGCGTCTCGCGGCGAAAGTCTTCGTATTCGGCGCTGTATGCGAGATCCATGTTTCGCCCCTGAGTTCGGGAACTTGCACGAGTGTTTTGCGCCGCGCAAGCGCGCGCGTGTCAACCCTTTATGCCGTTTGGGAGATTAAATCTTCTATACAGGAACGTGGTGGTTGAGCGCACGTTCACTCTCTGCCACCGAGAAACAAGGAGTGCAGGATGGCAAACACTGAAAATCGCAATCAGGGCTCAGGGAACCACAATCAGAACCGCAACGAGGCTGGGAAGAAACCGCCTCAACAGAACCAGGGCGGCTCCGGTTCATCGCAGAACGTGAACCAAACCAATCCCCAGCAAGCCCAGAAACGTCAGGATCAATCGGGCCATAAGCACTGACCCCGGTTTACTGACACAAGTCTCGGCAACAGCCCCGCGCTTTTCCCCGAGTGCGGGGTTGTGCCGTTCCGGTTCCTTGCGAAAAATCCCCGGCAATGCACAATTGCATAAGGTTCTAAGTATTTCCGGCCACGCCCGGGGATCGCAAGGGGAGCAGGCGTTTTGGAGAACAATTGGCACACCATCGCGGATATTCCGCCCACTTTCGCGAAGACACAGCCCGATGCCATCGCGTTTTCCTTCGAGGGCCGCGAGACAACGTTTGACGAATTCGACCGGCATACCAACCAGGTTGCCAATGCGCTGATCGCCGCCGGCGTGAAGAAAGGCGACCGGGTGTGTTATCTCGGCAAGAATAGCGATCATTATTTCGAACTGTTCCTCGGCGCGGCCAAGATGGGAGCGGTGACAACACCGATCGGCTGGCGTCTGGCGCCACCTGAGGTCGGTTATATCGTGAATGATTCCGCAGCCCCCTTTCTGTTCGTGGGCCCGGAATTCACAGGGGCCGCGAAAATTGCGCTCCAGGAAGCACCCCGGGTGAAGACCGTGATCGCCATGGAAGGTGGCGTGCCGGGATGGCAGGGTTTTGAGGCGTGGCGCGATGCGCAACCATCGACCCGCCCCAATGTGGAATTGAAGTCGAGCGACATCGCGATCCAGCTCTATACCTCGGGCACCACGGGCCGCCCCAAGGGCGCGATGCTGATGCATTCCAACTTCGTGGAAACGCATCGCATCATGAAGGCGGCAAAGATCAACTGGAATATCTGGTCAACCGACGATGTGAGCCTTGTCGCCATGCCGGTGTCGCATATCGGTGGATCTGGCTGGGCGCTGATGGGATTGCGCAACGGAGCCAAGAATGTGGTGGCGCGCGAATTTGTTCCCGGCCAGGTTCTGGATTTCATCGCCAATGAGCGCATCAGCAAAATATTCCTCGTGCCGGCCGCGATCCAGATCGTGTTGCGCGATCCGCGCGCGCGGGAAACGGATTATTCGCGCATGAAGCATCTGGGCTATGGCGCATCGCCCATTCCGCTCGATCTGCTGCGCGAAGCGGTGGAGGTATTCGGCTGCGGGTTCGCGCAGATGTACGGCATGACGGAAACCACCGGCACCATCGTGGCACTGCCGCCGGAAGATCACGATCTGAACGGCAATCCGCGCATGCGCTCGGCGGGCAAGCCGCTGCCCGGTGTCGAGGTGGTCGTACTGGATGAAATGGGAAATCGGTTGCCGACCGGACAAGTAGGCGAGATCGCCACGCGTTCTGCCTGGAACATGGCAGGTTATTGGAATCTGCCGGAAGCCACCGCGAAAACAATCGACAAGGATGGCTGGCTGCGCACCGGCGATGCGGGATACCTGGATGAAGATGGCTACGTTTATATCCACGACCGCGTAAAAGACATGATCATTTCCGGCGCGGAGAATGTCTATCCCGCCGAGGTGGAAAGCGCGATCTACGGCCACCCCGACGTTGCCGATGTGGCCGTGATCGGCGTACCGGACGACAAATGGGGCGAGGCGGTGAAGGCGATCGTTGTGCGCAAGCCGGGCAAGACGCCGAGCCCGGAAGACATTATCGCCTTTGCGCGCACGCGGGTTGCGGCGTTCAAGGCTCCGAAAACCGTGGATTTCATCGAGGCATTGCCGCGCAATGCTTCAGGCAAGATTCTACGCCGTGAGCTGCGCGAACCCTTTTGGGCGGGCCGAACGCGACGGGTGAATTAGCGCGCCGTCGCGGGTATACTTCCGGCCCTCAGGGAGGACGCGATGGTAGCTGTTCACACGCAGGCGCGTTTGACGGTCGAACCCGCAGGTGGGTCGGCGGGGGCCTATGTCACGGGCCTCGATCTTTCCAAACCGCTGGGCGAAGAAGAGATCGCGAGCCTCCGGCGCGCGCTGCTGCGCCACCATGTTGTCGCCCTGCCGGAACAGCACATGTCGCTCGATGATCTGGAGCGGCTGACTGACGCGCTGGGCGGCCGCGATACCACGCCCTTTGTCAAGCCTATGGAAGACAGGCCCTTTGTCATTCGTATTCTGAAAGAGAAAGAAGAAAAGCTGAACTTCGCGAACGCGTGGCACACCGATCTTTCCTATCTGCCTGCGCCGCCGAGTTTCACGCTGCTCTATTGTCTCGAAGCGCCGGCGGTGGGCGGTGACACGGTGTGGGCCAACCAGCACATGGCGTATGAAACGCTTTCGCCGGGATTGCGTGAGACCCTGCGCGGGCTCGATGCGGTACACTCCGCCGGCCTGGCCTATGGCACGGGCGGTTATCTGGATGGCGTGAAGGAGAAGATGTCGACACCGATCGAGCCTTCGAAAGATGCCTATCGCGAACATGTCCATCCTGCCGTGATCGCACATGCGGAAACCGGGCGGCCTGCCCTGTTTGTGAATCCCGTTTACACCACGCGGATTTCGGGCTGGAGCAACGCAGAATCGAACGGGTTGCTGCAGCACCTCTATCGTCATGCGGTGAACGAGAATTTCACCTGGCGCTTGCGCTGGGGCGCGGGCACGCTTGCGATCTGGGACAATCGTTCAACACAGCATTTCGCGCTCAACGATTATCATGGCTACCGCCGCGAAATGGTGCGCACCAGCGTCAAGGGATCGGTGCCCGAACGGGCTTAGCGGCGCTGCACATCATCATCGAAGGTGTGGGCGATGCGCATGAATTCCTGCGCTTCTTCCACATGGGCGTGCTTGAACCAGGCGACGCGCACCTGGCTGCCCACATTGTTGTAACCGATGAGATTGAGGTTCAGCCCATATTCGGGCCACATCGCCTCGCGCTGTTTCTGTTTGTATTCGCGGGCCTGGATGATGGCGGCCATGCCCACGATCTTCTCATGCGGATTGGCCAGCGACCATTCCTCCAGCACTTCGCGCGAGAATGCGGAGATGCGATAGGAAAGATGGTGGCGGCGGTATTCCGGTGAGACGAGGCAGCGATACATTGCAAAGCGCGCGCGCAATTGCGGCAGCATGTTGAATTCGGCGGTGGAGACGGCCACCAGCTTTCCATCCACATAGGCGGCAGCGATCAGCTCCGGGATGCGCTGTTCGATTTGCGCCGGGCCGATCAGGCGCATCGCGCGCCAGAATTCGCGCGCGTCGTTCTCGATCTGCGGATCAGCGCGGCGCCAGGCGGGGCGGAAATCGAATTCGTCTGTTTCGGACATGTTTTTGTAACCTGCTTCTATGGGCGGGCGCGATTATAGAACAGCGCGGCGGGTCAGAAAAAGGTCGGCAACAATCTTGTTGCGACGCGACGCACCGAATCCGGATCGCGGCCCAGCATTTCGCGCAGTTGCGGGCCGATGACGGCGTCGCCGAAGGCGCACAGGACCATGATGAGGATGGCGGACTGGATGCGCCGCGGCCGGTCGCCCGCGGCGGTGCCGCTTTTCTTGTCGATGGCGTCTACCAGTTCGCCCACGGCGTCGCGGATGGGCTCGAGGTGCATCTGCCGCTGGGAAAGCGCGATCCAGGCAGCCAACATGCCAGCGCCGCCCTGATCGAACGCATCGAACACGGCATCCACGAGAACCCGGGAGCTGGCTTCATCCGACTTCACCTTGCCTACCGCCTTGGCGATGGCTGAGGTCAGGTCATGCACCATCGCCACCATCAGGGCGGATTGAAGCTCGTCGGCCGAGCCGAAATGATGGATGAGGTTGCCATGGGTCATGCCGAGATCATCGGCCACGGCCATGAGGGTGACGCCTGCGGGGCCATGCTTGAGAAGCAACTTGCGGGCGGAGACAAGCGCCTCCTCCCGCGCTTCAGTCGCCGAACGGCGTCTGCGGCGACGGGGCTGTTTTCCCGGCTTGGTGGCCCCCACTGTCGACATTATGGTCAATTATAGTGACATGGATGTCAAATTGAAAGGTCGCGTGCTTTGGCTGAAAAAGCAAACCTTTATCGGTGATTGGAACATTTCCGGTCAACGGCAAAAAGGCGGACGCTCCATAGGAGGCCCGCCTTTGGCGTCGAAGTTACGGCCGGCGAGCGACATCGGCCGCCTCAAGCGTAACCGGCACCCGCACCTTCACCTGTCCCACAGGCTGCAACGGATGCGCGCGAGGTTTTCGCACCCTGCCCTGTATGTGCCTCGCGCTGGATGGGCCGGTTTTGGGTAGCCCTGTTGCAACACGCCGCTCCTTCTTCATCTTGAAATAGGAATATATATTATATATTCATGGGTTTCAAGGCCTATTATAAATTTTTATTCCTCTACCCAGGCAAAAAAAACGGCGGATTGCTCCGCCGCTTTTCCAGGACACATTGGGGTCGTGCCCTTACCAGTTCTTGGTGATGCGAATGCCGAACAGGCGCGGATCGGTGACAAAGATGTTGGTCGCCAAGCCGGTGTCGTCCGAGCTCAGGAAGGCGCCGGTGATGTGGGTGACATCCAAGACGTTCTTCACATAGGCCATCGCTTGCCAGCCATCGGTGTTGCTGAAGATCAGCGCCATGTTGATGGTGTTGTAGCCATGTATTTCGTCATAGGGCCGATCGTTGAAGATGCGGGCGAACGAGGCAGACTGCCAATAAAAATCGCCATGCAGGGTGCCTGCCCAGTCGCTGGACAGAGGCATGGTGAAGTCAGCCGTCATCGACACAGTGTAATGCGGCGCGTTGGGAAGCTGATTGCCTCCGAGGTTTTTGTCGAAGCCTTCGCCATGGTTGGGCGCGGCCGCGTAATCGAAGCCCGCATAGCCCGGGACCGGATCGCCGGAAACTTCGGTTGGCGGGTTGGCGACATAGGATGCATAGGTTACCGGATCTAAGTGGAGGCTATACGCTAGGGCGCAGGCGTAGGGCAGTGATAACGACGAGTGTGCCAAAACTTCATTCACCACCGCCGTAGGCAAAATGCAGTTCGAGGTTTCAGTGATAAAAGGCTTGACCACCATCCAGTCGGTACGTCCGGCCGTGCGGTCCATAACGTCGATGGCGGATTGGCCGTCATCCACCTTGGCATCTTCGTAACCGCCATTGAAGCCGAGCTTCAGGCCGGGAATGGGCGACCAACTCGTCTCCATTTCTACGCCCTTCACTGTGGCATTCACATTCATATTCACCGCTGTGCGGTCGATGATCTGCGATATCTGATAGTTTTGGTATTTGTATAAGAACACATCGCCATTGAGCACGATGTCGCCGTCCGCTAGTGTGTTCTTGGTTCCCAATTCAAAGGCATCGTTGAATTCCGGCTTGAAGACGGCCGGATGCGTCTGGTTGCTTGGAGAGGTGATAAAATCGGCACCGTTCGGCGCCATGATCGGAATCACGCCCGGCGGATTGGCGCCGCCGCCCTTATAACCACGCGCATAAGAACCGTAGAACATGGACTGATCGGTGAAATCGAGCTTCGGGGTCCATGTGATATTGGCGCGGCCCGTTACCTCCCGCCATTCCTGATCGATGATGCCAGTGATGGGGTAACCTTTGTAGGCAATCAGCGTCCAGCTCGGCTTGACAATGAAGTGCTTCTTGTCGTCGGTGAAACGCAAGCCACCCGTAAACTTCAGATCGTCGGAGATGTTGTAATAGGCCTCGCCGAAGGCCGCCCAGGATGAGATGCGATACGGATTCTGGCTGAGGAAGTAGTTGTGGCCCTGCCGATCAACGCTTCCGAGGGGATTGGGATCGATATAACTGCACCCCAAACCCAGAAATGTGCTCTGACCCAACTGATAGGGATCGGTGATTGCAGGTTGGGGGTCGCAGGCATTGGCGACCGCAGCGTCGAATGGAATATGGGCGGCGTCAGGTGGTAGTACGTTATTGGCCCACTCAGCCGTCAACGTGATGGCATTCGATAGAATCTGATAGTTCTCTACCGTGTGATAGCTGAGATAACTGGCGCCCGCGAGAAAGTTGAAGTTGCCTTTGAACGAGGAGGCAAGCCGCACTTCCTGATAGAATTGCTTCGCGGTTTCGTCGGAAATGTCCTGCGCTACCAGACGGTCGGAGCAACCAAGTTGCGGATCGCAGAATAGCCCATCCTGACCCACGGCAGTGTTTCCGCCAGGATCGAGGAAGATTCCGCCCTGCGTGTTGTAGCGGTTCAAATCCTGCGTCGAATAGAGGCTGTCGTGGTTATAGCCGGTTTGCGAGGAAAGCGTGAGCTCAGGCGTCACCGAATAATCGACGTTGAACTCGAACGTGTCATTCTTCGCGCGATATTTGGGATCGATGAGCGAGGCGATGGTTCGCAAATCATGAGATTGCGTCACGCCCGCATAGGGATTGGTGCCGGGCGCCATATATCTTGGATATGCTACTGCTTCGAGCGCGGCAACGAAAGGAAAAGATGAAGCATCGGGCGTGCCGAAGGATTCCGGCGAATAAAGCGAAGCCGCATGGCACCCGCGCGACAACCACTCCTTGCCGAGGTTACCACCCGGCACGAGGAAACTATCGTAGTTGGGAATTTGAGGCCCCGCCGGCCCATCCACCACGTCGGGCGCAGTGTCTCGCGCGCAAAGCTGCTTGCCGCTGCGCAAGCGGTCATCATCTTCCTGGAAATGTTCCCAGATGGCTGTCGCGGTCAAATCGGCTATGGGGTGGAACAACAGCGATACACGCGACGACCACAGATTGCGTCCATCGGTCGAATGGTCCGTCTCTTCGTTGAAGGAATAGCCGTCGCGCTTCGTCCATTCGCCGGCTATGCGCAAGTCGAGCATATCGCTTGAGATCGGAATATTGAGCATGCCTTCGAGACGGCGGTTGTTGTAATTGCCGACATCGACGGAGGCTTGCGCTTCCCAATGGTCCGTGGGCTTGGCGGAAACGAGGTTGACGACGCCTGCGGTCGCGTTGCGTCCGTAAAGGGTTCCTTGCGGACCACGCAACACCTCTACCTGGCCGACGTCGAAGAATTCCTGCTCGAAGAAATGATTGCGCAGGAAGGGAATGTCGTTGAACGACACGGCAACCGCCGGATCGGTCGTCACGGAGATCGCTTGCGTTCCGATGCCGCGGATCTGGATATTGTAGCCGGTGAAATTGGTCTTGGAGAAGGTGAGGTTCGGCACCTGTTTCACGAGATCTGGGCCGCCTGCAGTTTGCGTTGCCGTCAATTGCTCCTGGCTCATCGCAGTGATCGCGATGGGGATACTTTGCACATCGGCGCCGCCGAGTTTGGACGACGTGACGGTGACGGTTTCGACGGATGAGCGTGGGACAGCCGCGGCCTGCGCAAGCTGGAGCCGTATCTCCGACACCGGCTCGGCACTCGACGAACGGTCGCGCATGATCCCGATCGCACCCGAGGCGCGGCGGTGCATCGAGAAGCCGGTGCCCGAAAGCAAACGCGACAGCGCGCCGTCGGCGGAGAGATCGCCCTGCACGCCCTTGGTCTGCACGCCGTTCACTTCGGCGCCGGCGACGATCAGGTTTACGCCTGTTTGATGGGCATAGGCATCCAATGCGGATTTGAGGTCGCCGCCCGGGATGTTGAACGATTCCGCGTGCGCGGCAAACGTCACGAACAACGTGGCGACGGATACGGTGTGTTTGAGATATGCGAGTTTCACGTTTCCCCCTCTTTGCGGCAATAGTGCCGCGCCTGAAATTCTGGTCGCGCGCAGCTAGCGCGAGATCACGGTCTCCTGGTCACGCTTCTGAACCTTGAGATGCAGGACGAATTGCGCCACGTCGGCGAACGCCTCGACATCGTTGGCCTGGAAGGTGCCGACGATGGTGAGGTTGGCGGCCGTGCTATCGCCCACCACGAGTTTGCGGCGGTTGTAGCGATTGAATTCCTTCGCGGCGTTGGCGAGCGTGGTGTTGTCGAAGATCAGCACGCCGCGGCGCCAGCCAAGCTGGCGGGACAGGACGTCTTCCGGCTTGTGCGTCAACTTCATCGAATCGGCTGTGGCCACCACGACATCGCCGGGCTTGAGAACAGCGGATTGCGGTTTTCCGCCGCTTGCGGATTCGAATTCGGCGCGGCCTTCGAGGAGCGAGACTTCCACGCGGCTGTTGCCGCTTTTGACGGAGAATTTGGTGCCCAGATCGGTTATGCGGTGTCCGGCGGCCATCACAACGAACGGCCGTTTCGCATCGTGGGTGACCTGGAAGAAGGCTTCTCCCTTGTCGAGGATGACTTCGCGGCGCTTTTCATCGAACCGGGTGCGCAGGGCCGTATCGGTGTTGAGCTGGATCAGCGTGCCATCGGCCAGCGTGATGGTTTCACCGCCGCCGATGGTGGTGGAGTAGCTGAGATAGCGCGGCTGCGTGACATAATGCGCGGTGACGCCACCAAGAACTGCGATGACACCGAGCGCCGCCGCCGCGCGCAGGATGCCCGGCCAGCGCGGCTTTTGTGGAATTGGGGCCGCACGCATTTCCCGCTGCGCGGGCGCAAGTGCCGCGAGGCGTTCGGTGCGGGCCCAGATGGCGCTTTGACGCCAGTAGGCAACGCGATTTTCATCCGCCGCGTTCAGCCAGGCATCCAACTCTGCCTGATCGCCTTCGCTCCAGGCCCAGAAGGTTTTGCGTTGCAGCCAGTCGGCGGCGGCGAGATCGGTTTCGGTCGCGCTCATGTGCGCCTCTTCAGGTCGATGGATTCGCGCAGCAGGATGTCGGTGAGCGCGTGCATGCCCTTGGCGAGGTGCTCGGACACGGTGGTTTCTGCCAACCCCAGGCGTTGGGCGATTTCGCGGCCCGTGAGCCCTTCGATGCGGCCGAGGATCAACACCTCGCGGCAGCGCGGCGGAAGCTGATCGAGGGCGCCTTGCAGTTTGCGCAGCTCATCGCGCGCGATCAGGCTGCGATCGGGGCTTGGTGTATCGACCGCGATGCCGAGCGTATCGAGATCGGAAACGGCCTCGATGGGAACGACATTGCTCTTGCGGGCGCGATCGATCAGCAGGTTGCGCGCGGTGGTGAAGACGAAAGCCTTCGCCGGATGCGGGATTTCCTTTCGGGCAGCCTGGCAGACGCGAACGTAGATCTCCTGGCGGAGATCTTCGATATCGCTCTGGTCGCGCCAATTGTGACGCAGATATTGCATCAGCATCGCCTCCAGCGGCAGGACCTCGCGCACAAACCACGCCTCGACTTCGGGCGCGTTCATCGCGGTACCGCGTGGGTTGGTTTCCGGTGTTTCGACCATTCCCCCTCCAGTTTTCCTGGCCTCGCTGAGGGTTGGGGTTGAAAGCTACGCCTACTAAGACGAAGCCGGTCAAAATAGTTACGGGTGGGGCGCGCAAAAAACCCACCCGCAATGTGATTGCCGGTGGGTTGGGTTGGCCTGCTTTATATTAAGTGTCGGCCCGCCTGCCGCGCGGCGGCCGCGCGGCAAGGCTGGGGCGCCTGATTATTTGGGGTGCCGGAAATAGGGCTCCACAGTGCCGTTGAGCTTGATCGTCATCGGTTGGCCGAAGCGATCCAGCGTCTTGCCGGCGGCGACGCGGACCCAACCCTCGCTGACGCAATATTCCTCCACATTGGTCTTCTCGGCACCGTTGAACTTGATGCCGATGCCGCGCTCGAGAAGCTCCGCGTTGTGAAAAGGGCTTTTCGGATTTGCGGCAAGGCGATCGGGCAGAACGTCTTCGGACATGGTTCCTCGGAGGAAAAAATCAGGCGGGCCGATATTGGCTGCGATTCTCCGGCGGGGCAATGCGACGAGGCCGCCCCAGCCCGCTAGGCATCGACCACCCGCTTGCACAACACAAGCAGGGCCGCGCGATCGCGCACATGCAAGCCGGTGGGCGTGAGTTCGATCCAGTTCGCCTTTCGCCAGGCCGCCAGCTTGCGGTTCACCGCCTCGCGGGTCGCCCCGATCAGATGGGCGAGTTCGGACTGATTGTAGATGATGCGGCCCTTGGTGGATTCATCGAGCAGCAGCCGCGCCAGGCGCTTTCCGAGATTCATCGGCGAATTGCGCTCCACCAGCGCATCGGTGTCGCGAATGCGCCCGACGAGAACGGCCAGCAGCGCCAGGGCGGCGTTCGGCTCCTCCACAAGGGCTTTCATGATGATGCCGCGATCCATCTTCCACAATTCGCATTTGCGCGTTGCGCGCGCATCGGCCGAACGCGGCGAACCATCGAGCGAGCCCATCTCGCCGACGACGGTGCCCGCGCCCAGTTTCGCGATCCAGACATCGCGGCCATCGAGCCCCGGCAGGCTGACCTCGATTTCGCCGGTGACGATGGCATACGCGCCATCGGAAGGATCGCCCCGGTGAAACAGCGGCATGCCCTTCGTCAGCTCCACCGGCGAACCGTTTCGGGCAAGCATCTGGCGGCCGGCGAGCGACAGCACGCCCAGCACGGCATTGCGGCCAAGGGTTTCCACGACTTTCGAGGATTTGGATTCAAGACTGTCTGATCGTCTGGCTGGCGTGGCGTCCATGTTGTTAATGCCCACTCGTCCCGGTCATCTGGTCCGGGATCATTAGATCATTGCTTTTGCTTACAAAACGAAGGAAAGCGCGGCTTCTGCGTCCGCGATCCGGTCGCGAAAACTATCATGTCCGCTCCAGGGGGAGCACGCAAATTTCCCCCTAATTCGTTCGAACTACCAGATAGCGCGCCGCGGGCCATCGGCGCGGCAAGGGCCTGTTTCCGTTGATTTATAGCTGTTTTGGCCGGCGAAGGAGCCAGCCCGCGAAAAGGCTGCCGGTTGCAGCGTTTGGTGTGATCAACTTCATTGACCCCCGCCGCGCGCGACCCCATCTTTGCGTCAACCGAAACGGGGATTCATTATGAGCAAGATATTGCAAAACAAGCGCAAGCTTTTGATTGGCGCATCGGCATTGGCAGTTGTCGGCGCTGGCGTTCTTTGGATTGGCCAATACTATCCGCCCAGGAACGGGCAAACGGCAGGCACGATCGTTCCGGTCGAACGCTACCAGGCCAAACAGGTTTCCAATTCCGACGTCACCCTCGGCGACAACAGCACGGCGCTGATGATGCAGACCGACTCCTTCCAGGCGATCACGGGGCAGACGGAAGAAGCCTCGCAGGCAGCATCTCACGCCGCATCGCAGGCCGCTTCATCCGCTGAATCCGACGCAGCGATGCTCAACGCCTCGCAAGCGGCATCGCATGCCGCCGCCGAAGCGGAATCCCGCGCCTCGTCGCAGGCCGCCTCCGCCGCGCAAAACGAAGCCGCTTCGCGCGCCGCTGCCGACGCTGCTTCGCATTCAGCCGCCGATGCCGCCTCGCGTACAGCCGCCGACGCTGCCTCGCGCGCTGCTGCCCAGGCTGCTTCCGCGGCGTCTTCGCAGGCTGCCTTCAGGGCCATGTCGCACGCGGCTTCGGAAGCTGCGTCGCACGCGGCTTCGCAGGCTGAAAGCTATGCGACGGCGCAAGCCGCTTCGCGCGCTGCCGCACAGGCAGCATCGCATGCCGCACAGGATGCAGCCTCGAAAGCAACCGCCGCTGCTGCCGCACAGGCCGCTTCGCGCGCTGCCGCAACCGCTGCTTCGCACGCCGCTTCCGATGCCGCTTCTCATGCAGCCGCCGAAGCCCAATCGCGCGCCTCTTCGCAGGCTGCTGCTGCCGTTGCAGCGCAGGCCGCCTCGCGAACAGCCGCCGAGGCGGCTTCGCATGCTGCCGCCCAGGCTGAATCCGCTGCCAAGGCCGCGGCGAGTGCCCATGCGGCTGCCGAGGCCGCGATGCACACCGCTGCCGACGCGGCTTCCAAAGCCTCCATGCAGGCCGCGTCTTTCGCAACGGCTGCAGCGGCTGCTTCTCGCGCCGCCGCGGACGCGGCGTCTCACAGCGCTTCGCAGGCGGCCTCTCATGCGGCTTCGCAGGCGGCGATGGTGGCTCAGGCCGCTGCGCGGTCTTCGGCACAGGCTGCTTCGCAGGCCTCCGCTGCTGCCGCCGCGCATAGTGCGGCGCAGGCCGCCTCTCGCGCTGCTGCGACGGCTGCCTCTCATGCCGCCGCACAAGCCGCTTCGGCTGCTGCTTCACAAGCCGCCTCGCAGGCAGCTTCACAGGCTGCCTCCCGCGCTGCTTCCCAGGCCGCATCGCATTCGGCGTCCCAGGCGGCATCCCAAGCTCAAGCCCAGGCTGCCATGCGGGCGCAATAAGGTTTCCGGCAAGAAGGCTTCAGAGTTCTTTCGAGCCTCAAACAACCACCGTGTCACCACACGGTGGTTGTCTTTTTTGAACGATTGCTGCCACCCTGAGACGGGGCAGAGACGGCCGGGCGCCGTTGAGGGGATTGCATGCGCAAGGCGGCGCTTTGTTTCTTTTTCGCTCTTTGCTTACAGGGATCGCAGGCATCGGCGCAGTCCGCCCAATCGGTCGGCCTGAGCAAGATCGAAACCAAGGATCTGCTGCTTCTCTATTATGATCCGCTGCAGACCTATCTCACGCCCTATGTCGCGCAGGCCTACGAAAACTCATTCGATTTCCAGCGCCGCACCTTCGACTGGACACCGTGGGACAAACCCACCGTTCAGCTGAGAGATCTTTCGGACGACGGGCAGGCGGTCGTGCGCGCCACGCCGAACAATGCGCTGTTTGTGGATGTGGCCCCCATCAGCGTGACGTTCGAGACATTCAGCCCCGGCGAACGGTTCTTCACGCTGATGAACCATGAGCTTGTTCACGTCGCCACCATGGACGTCTACAACGATCAGGATGCGTGGTGGCGCGGCTTCTTCCACGGCAAGCCCCTGCCCTCCACCGATCATCCCGAAACCATTCTCTACAACTATCTGGCGACGCCGCGCGCCAATGTTCCGCGCTGGTATCTCGAAGGCAGCGCGGTGTTCATGGAAACATGGATGGGCGGCGGGCTGGGGCGCGCGCAGGGCGGTTACGACGAAATGGTTTTCCGCGCCATGGTGCGCGACAACGCCAAATTCTACGATCCGCTCGGCCTGCAATCCGAAGGCAATTCGGTCGATTTCCAGGTCGGCGCCAACGACTATCTCTATGGCACGCGCTTCTTCAGCTATCTGGCGCTCACCTATTCGCCGGAAAAAGTTATCGCGTGGCTCAAGCGCGGCAAGGACAGCGACCGCTATTACGCAACCCAGTTCAAACGCGTGTTTGGAAAGCCTCTCGCCGACGCATGGGCCGATTGGATCGTGTGGGAGCACGCCTTCCAGAACGCCAACCTCGCGCTGGTGCGGAAATATCCGACGACGCCGGTGGAGCGGCTGACCAAAAGCGCGCTCGGCTCGGTTTCGCGCACATATTACGACGCCAAATCGCAAAGCCTTATCGGCGCGTTCTGGTATCCCGGTGCGTTTGCCCATGTGGGCATGGTGTCGATGAAAGGCGGGCAGGAACGCCGCCTGACCAACATCAAGGGACCGCAGCTCTACAAGGTGACATCGCTTGCCTACGATCCCGATTCCGGCACGATCTATTACACAACGGACAATTATGCGTTTCGCGATCTGATGGAGCTGGATGCGGCCACCGGCCAATCGAAGATGCTGATACGCGATGGGCGCGTGGGCGATCTGGCCGTCAACCCGGAAGATCATTCCGTTTGGGGCATCCGCCATCTGAACGGACTGGATACGCTGGTGCGAACCAGCCCGGCGCGCGACAGCTGGAATCAGATCGTCACCTTCGCCTATGGGCACAGCCTTTTCGACCTGGATATCTCGCCCGATGGAAAGCTGCTTGCGGCTTCCGTGGGGGAAATCAATGGCGACCAGCGGATCGGCATCTATCGCATTGCCGATCTTCTGAACGGCGAGGTCAAGGAAATCGCCACTATGACGCTGAGCGGGGCGATACCCGAAGGCGGCGTGTTTTCGCCCGATGGACGCTATCTTTACGCGACCGCCTATTACACGGGCGTGTCAAACGTCTATCGGCTGGAGATCGCCAGCGGAAAGGTCGATGCGGTCAGCAACGCGGTGACGGGCTTCTTTCGGCCTGTGCCGCTGAAGGACGGTTCGCTGATCGTCTATGAATATACCGGACAGGGATTTTCGCCGGTCAGGATCGAGCCCAAGCCGCTCGACGATCTGGGTACGGTGAAGCTTCTGGGCACGCAGGTCGCCAACACCCACCCGATCGTGAAAAGCTGGGCGGTGGGATCGCCTTCGAAAATTCCCATCGAATCCATGATTACCGGCCGCGGCGAATATCTTCCGCTGAACGAAATGCGGCTCAGCACAACCTACCCCATCGTGGCGGGCTATAAGAATCATCCCGCGCTTGGCTGGTACGTAATGTTCGAGGATCCGCTGCAATACGATCAGCTTTCCGCGAATGTCGCCTATTCGCCCGCGGGCGATCTGCGCCCGCGCGAGCAGATTCACGCCAATGTTTCATTCCACACGCTGTATTGGCATGTCACCTACAAGCACAATGGCTCGGATTTCTATGATCTGTTCGGGCCGGTGGAACGCAGCCGCAAGGGCGATTCTCTTGTCGGCGGTTACAAGGACGTTCTGATCTACGATCCGCCGCGCCAGCTTTCCTTCAGCGCCGATGTCGGCCTCTATTCGGGGCTCGACACGCTTCCCGGCGCGCAGAATGTTTCGGCAACGGCGGGCAGCCTCGCCTCCACCAATCTCGAACTCGATTACACCAACCTCGCCGGATCGATCGGCTCCGTCGATCATGAGGAAGGCTATCAGACGAGCATCGCGCTGATGGGCGATTACGCGCGGGGCGAATTCTTTCCCAAGGTGCTGGCCACATTCGATTTCGGGTTCATGCTGCCGTGGAAACATTCCTCCGCCTGGCTTTATACGGCGGCGGGCACCGGGAGCGGGAATGCCGCAAGCAGCCTGAGGAATTTCTATTTCGGCGCGTTCGGCAACAACTATGTCGATGACCGCCAGGTGAAACGATATCGCGAGTATGACAGCTTCCCCGGCTTCGACATCGACGCGATCGACGCGCGCGGTTTTGTTAAATCCGTTGCCGAATGGAACCTGCCGCCCGTGCGCTTTGCCGATGTGGGATCGCCCGCCCTTTATCTGAGTTCGGTGCGGCCTGCCCTTTTTGCGGGCGTGCTTGCGGCCAACCCCGGCGCGGGAGATGCGCACACCTCGGAAACCGTGGGCATTCAAGTGGATTTCAACTTCACCGTGGCTGTGAGGTTGCCGATGACTTTCTCCATCGGGTATGGCAAAGGCTTCGGCGGCGGATCGCGCCACGAGATTCTGGCGTCGCTAAAAATACTGTGATTTTCCGGGCGCCAATGCGTCGCAAGGCATGATGACGGCACACCTGCTTCTCGAAGCCCCGATAGCGCTCACCCCGGTGCTGATTTTCTTCGGGGCGCTGCTCTATCTCGACAGTTACAGCCTCGTAAGCTTTCGCGAGGTCGCGGCCACCCTGCTCGCGGGCGTGCTTCTGTGCTGGGCCGCGCTGGAGGTGAACGGGTTTGCGATCGCATATCTGCATCTGGATTTCACGACCTACAGCCAGAAAATCGCGCCCATCATCGAGGAAAGCCTGAAGGCCTCGGCGCTCATCTATCTGTTCGCGCGAAACCGGATCGGCTTCGTGATCGATGCCGCCATCATGGGATTTTCCGTGGGCGCGGGGTTTGCGCTGATCGAGAACATCTATCTGCTTTATGCATTTCCGCAGGCGGGCCTCGGCGTGTGGCTTATTCGCGGCTTCGGAACCGCGGTGATGCATAGCGGGGCCACGGCACTTTTCGCGATGCTCGCGCAATGGTTGATAGAACGCCGCATGCGCCCCATCGCGCTCGCATTCGCCCCGGCATTGGCGGCAGCCATTGGGGTTCACATGACGTTCAACCTGCTTGGCTCATCGCCGCTGGCGGCCACGGCTGTATTGCTGTTCGTTTGCCCGGTGGGTTTTGTTCTGGTGTTTTCGAAAAGCGAAGACGCCGTGCACAAATGGCTGCTCTCGGATTATGAGAACCATCAGCATCTGCTCGACAGCATCAAGAACGATACGTTCACGGGGACGGAAGCGGGGCGGATTCTCGGAGGGCTTGCCGACAAGCTGGCGCCCGAAAGGCTGAAAGACATCGTGACCTATATGCAGATCCACACCGAACTTGTGCTGAGGGCGGAAAAGCTCTCGCTTGCGCGCGAGAGCGGCGAGAAACTGTCGGTGACGCGCGACGATGAAACCCGCTTTCGCCAGATGCGCAACCTCGAACGCAGGATCGGGCGCACCACATTGATGACGATCCGGCGGCACATGCATTTCAGCCGCCGCGAATTGTGGGAGCTGAACGAGCTCAAGGGCGAGCTCTGGCGGGTTTAGCCGCGGTGCCGGGAATCGCCAGAAAGTCAACAAATACGGCTTTTTTTCATATTTCGTTTCATGCTAGAGTTCCGGTTGTGCGGCGTTCGACAAGCGGACCGTGACCGCCAGACAAGAACCCGATCGCCGACAATCCGGCCGGGCAGAAACAAAAAGGGGTGGATGCGCCGTGCTGATATTGCTGTCGATGCTTATCTTTCAGATCAAGCATTTCCTGTGCGACTTCGCATTTCAGACGTCCGGCCAGATACGCAACAAGGGTGTTTATCTTCATCCGGCGGGCTTATCGCATGCCGGCCTGCACATGATCGGATCGATCCCGGCACTTCTCGTTCTTTCGCGCGCGCCGATACCGCTGACCGTTCTGCTGATCGCGGAATTGCTTTTCCATTATCACACGGATTGGGCGAAGGTGAAGCTCGACAGCCATTTGCGGCTGAACGACCAGAACTCGCTCTATTGGATCATTTTCGGTTCGGATCAATTGATCCACCAGCTGACTTATCTGGGAATGATCTACGCCATTCTCTATCTATTCTGACGGGTTGGCGCTCAGCGCGGCGATTTCGCTGCGCCGGAACGCCCGCGAGAAGAAATCCTTCATCTTCGCGAGGATATCGACCTCGACGGCGCGCGCATCCTGCTTGCGGTTTGCGACGGCGATGTTTTCGAGCTGGCGTTGGGCCAGAACCCTGCTGAAACGCTCGAACAATTCTGGCGAATTCCTGAGCAGATCGGCAATGGCCTGTTTGCCCACTTCCAGCACGCGCAGTTGCGTCAACGCGGTCACGGTTGCGGTGCGGGCAGCTCCCGTCATCAGCGACATCTCGCCGACCACATCGCCGGTCGCGCTGATCGCCACCTCCTGCGCGCCGGACGGGGTGTCTATGGTGACGCTGATGGCGCCTTCCAGAACGATATACATCGATCCCGCCGGATCGCCCTGGCGCATCAGAACGCTCCCGCGCGCAAGCTCCAGCGGCGTGCAGTTCGCGGCGAGCGCTTCTCTTTGCGCATCGTTGAGCGCATTGCGGAAAAGGGCCGCCTGACAGAGCCCATCGTGCACGGCAGCCTTCCCCAGCGCGAATTCGAGCTTCGGTGGCGCGGTCATTTCGATCTGCGTCACGGGCATGGGAAGATCGTTCTGCAGCACCACTTTCTGCAGCGCGAGCAGCATGGTGGATTTCGCAGGTACCGCGGTGGATTGCCCCGGATAATACCAGAAGCGCACCTCATAGGTCGCGGCGTCGGAATCGACGCGGACCAACAGAATTTCGGGGGCCGGTTCGCGCGCCAGGCCTTGCTGGCGCACCGCCTTGAACGCCTCGCCCAACAGCATGTCCACCACCCGCTCCGACGGCACGCGCACATCGATCCTGACCTGAACGGCAAGCTGCTTGGGCCCGCCGGGGCGGCTGTGATTGATGACGGGATTGGAGGTGAAGAAATGATTGGGGATGCTCGCCCTTCGCCCATCGTCGAGGGTGAGGAACGTGCTGCGCCAGCTCAGGCCGCTGACGCAGCCGGTGACCGAATCCTGATCCTGCAATTGCAGCGTCACCCAGTCGCCGATGGCGCATGTGTCCTCGTAATTCATCGAGAGACCCGAGAACACATCCTGGATGTCGGGCTGGAGCGCCACGCCGATGGCGGCCGCCACACCGATGCTGGTGGCGGCGATGCCGGTGAGGGTGAGGCCTTCCTGCCACCACAGGGCAACCGCCACGCTGATTGCGATGATGAGGATCGTTACGAGATCCTGCACCAGCCGCGGCGTTTCGCGCCCGCGCCGCTTTCGGACATGGCCTTCCCAATAGAAACGCCTGCCCAGCCTGTCGATGAGGATCGCAACGCAGACGATCAGCGCGATGGTCAGGAAACGTTCGACCCTGTCCACATGATCCGGCACGTAGTGCCTGATCGCCGACTCGCCGAAGACCCTCACCACAAACAGGATCACCGTCATGAGGAAGGTGAAGATCATTATTTCTCCGTCATCACGAGATCGGTACCCCTGAGCCCCTCGCGCAGCCGGCGCATGTGAAAGCGCACGCAAGGGTCGCCGGGGGATTCGTGGTCCAACTCGCCGAACAGTGCAAGCGCCTCGTCGGGCGCCGCGTGCAGCAGCTCGAAGGCCGCCTGATAACGATCGAGCCGCTGTGGCGCCAAAGCCCCCTCCCGCAGGGGCTCCCACACCTCCACGGCCTTGCCTTTGCCCTTCAGAACGACCGACGCGATGGGCCGAAACGCCATGTCGAAACAGCGATGCCTGGTATCGCCGCTGACGCAGACCCGCGTGCCAAGCTGCTTGTTCAATCCCTCCAGCCGGGCAGCGGTGTTCACCGCATCGCCCTGGGCTGTGTAATTGAACCGCGAGGTCGATCCGAAATTGCCGATGACGGCGGTGCCGGTGTGGACGCCCACCCGCGTGATGCCCAGATCGATCCCGGCCGCGTTCTGCTTCTTGCGGAAGCTTTCGCAGAAATCGTCGATCTCGAGGGCGCAGCGCACCGCATGGCCCGCATGATCGGGAAGATCGACGGGCGCGTTGAAGATCGCAAAGACGGCATCGCCGATGAACTTGTCCACCATGCCCGAATGGCGCAGCACCACCGAGGTCACCCCCTCGAAATAGGCATTCAGCAGCTGGGCAAGCTCTCTGGAATCCACCTTCTCGGACATGGTGGTGAAATTGGCGACATCGGTGAAGAGATAGGTCATCTCGCGGCGCTCGCCTTCGAGCGACATGCGCGCGGGATCGGCGATCAGCGCCTCCACCACTTTCGGCGAAACGTAACGCGAGAAGGCGCCCTGAATGAACTGGCGCTGCTTGCGGGCATCGCGGCCGGTCAGTGAATCCATGGCCGAAAAACCCAGGACCATGGCAAGCGACGGCGCGAGCAATCCGATGATCGTGTTTCCATAGATATAAAGCGCGCCCCCAAACAGCCAGAACAGCGCCAGAATGCCGATGAGTGCTGCAATCCGCGGCAGCAGATGGAAGTTGAGCATCCCCAGCATCGCGCCCAGCCCCGCAAGCACCAGCGCCACGCCAAACGTCACCCACCAGCCGGTGTAGGGGGAATGTTCGTTGTGCAGCAGGGTCGAGACCGCATAGGCGTGAACGACAATCCCCGGCAAAATCCCCTTGTCCGACATCGCGACAAAGGGTGTGCGATGGCGATCCTCAAGGGTCACATCGGACCCCACGAGGACGATCTTATCCTTGAACGTTTGCGGCGGAAAAACGCCCGCGACCTGGGCATGCAGTTCGAGAAACGACGATTGTTCGCCCACGGGCGGTCTCGTCCACACGATCGGCACCGGAACATCGGGCGGCTTCTTTCCGGCATAGGCGGTAACAGCGGGCGCAAACCCGGCGACAAAATGGCCGAAACGATCCTTGGCGCCGGGATAGACCCAGCGCACCGTGCCGAACTGATCCTTTGCGGTGTTGGGAAGCGCGCGCCGCGAAGGCGGAACGAAGGCGCGCAGGTAGGAGAGTTGATCCGGCGTCACCAGCGATGGATTGTCGGTGTAGGAAACGACGAGCGGTACTTTCAGCGCCGCGATTGTCGCGCGCAGGCGATCGTCCTTGGCGGCTTCGGTGGGCTGATCGAAGAGATAGTCGAGCCCGATGACTTTGGGCTTGGCAGCTGCGATCTTGGTCAGCAATCCGCTCAGAAAGGCGCGATCGAGCGGCGAGCGATACGGAAAGAGTTTTAGCGTATCTTCCTGGATGGCCACGATCACGATATCGGGTTCAAGCGGCTTGGGCTGCGCCAGGAACGAGACCTCCCAATCCTGGATGAAGCGATCCGCGCTCGTCAGCACCATGAACCTGTCGACGGCCGCGGCGGAGATGAACGCCGCCACCACCGCAATCGCGGCCAGGGCGAACAGGGATGCGAGCCGCCGGTCGCGCACAAACTTGCCAATGCGCGACACAACGACTGAGTTCATTGGGTCGAACGAAGCAATGCCTGGGCCTGACGATCGCAACCCTTCTGGATCAGCCACGCAGCACGCATCTTGTCGGTATCGAGCACCGCAGGCACGGACGCGATGGCGATGGCCGATTCCGAACCGTTCACGGAGATGAAATAGGAGGCATCGCCATGAACGCCCAGATCATCCTTCAGCTTCAGACTGCTTGCGCCCTTGGGCCAATGCGTCTCGGCCCTCCAGCTGCGATCGGTGGGCATGATGACGACATCGGCCGCCTCGTTCGCCACCGGGCGCCAAAGCACAGGTGAGCGGTTCTGCATCAGGCATGCGTTGCCCGGCGCGCTGGCATCGATCACCCAGGCTTGCGGCAGCGGAGCCCGGGGCGCGGCACCGCGCGTGGTTCCGATTTCCGATGTGCGGGCCTTGCCCTCTGTCACCAGTCCACCTAGGGCAGCGGCCAATTGAACACCATGCTCGACGGCCGGGGCCTTGTGGTAGGGGCCGTCGAGTTTGATCGTCTGCCCGCTGTCGGAGATCAGAACCAGATGCTGGCCCTGCTTCAGGTCCAGCGGTTTTGCGGGGTCTATGACACTGCCCACCGCAATGCCGATGCCGCGGGCTTCAGCCACGACATATTGTGCGGCGCTTGCCGTTGAAAGCGGCGCCAGAACAAAGAGAGCGGCGAATATTATCCGTTTGATGGTCATGGTTGCCCCGCAACGTTTAATTGAGCGCTCCGGGCGGGTTGCCCTGCGCTTACATCGTCACCAATGATCGTGAATGCTGCCCAGTAAAATGGATGCGCCGTCGAGGCATGCGCGATCAGCGCGAGCTGAGAACGCCGCAACCCTTGCGCAAGGCCCCGCGCCCGATTGGCCGGATCGAACAAGCCGATCATCAACGCCTCGGTCGCATCGGACGGGACTTCCCAGTGGCTCGCAAGAACCGAACGCGCGCCGGCCGCGAAGAAGGCATCCGAAAGGCCCTGCAACGCGCTGCCGCCATCGCCGGATTCCGCCGTGTTGCAGGCGGAAAGAACGACCAGATCGGCGTTGAGTTTGAGTTGCGCTATTTCGCTGGCCTGCAACATGCCGTCGGCACTCGTGGAGGACGCGGCGTGCAATGGCGGTGAAAGCGCCAATGCGGGCTCGCCTTCGCAATGAAGTTCGCCCGGCAGTATGCCATGGGTGGCAAAATAGATCACGGCAAATTGGTCGAGCGGCTGGGCCCGGAAATCGGCTTCGGTGGCGCGCGCATCCAGAAGAATATCCGCATCGCTGCCGCCGATATGGGCGCCCACCGTGCGGATTTCATGGGCCGTGCCGGGAAGCGGCGGCAATGCCGAAAGCTGATCGGCGGATATCGGACCGGCCTCGCGGCACGAGGCCGTGAGATTGGCCAGCACCTTGGCGCCCGCCGGGCCGCCGGGCCCCATGAATGCAGGGGCGCCGATGCCGAGGAAGGGGCGCGGCGCGGGTGTGCGGCGCGCCATCTCGGTTCCAAGCGCCAGGAAGGCGCGCGCCGAAGGCACGCTGCTCAACGCAAAGCGCCGAACCAGCCACGCCGCGTTTGCATAATTCTGGTTTGCAGGCGGCTCGGTCACCAGAAGTGCCAGCGGCAAACTCGAAAGGGCGGCACCCGGCACCACGACAAGATGATCGACATTGCCAAGGTGGCTTTGGAGCGGCGCCAGCAGCGCCTGGTAGAGCGCATAGGAATTCTTCAGGCTAAATTCCGGCAATTGCCCGGCGCCCGGCACCAGCCCGCGACGGAGATCGGCAACATCCTGCGCCACTTCACCTACGCCAATCGAAAGTTCGACCGCATCCAGCCCATGCTGCCGGATGACCAGCGCATATCCCGAGGACTGGCCGAACACGAAAGATACAAGTGCTTCGTTGGGCGCAAGCTGGGCCTGAACCGGGCCAAGATCGGCCGCGCCCGGGTCGGCGAGCTTGGCATATTGCGGGAAGCTCTTGCGCACCTCGGCCATCATCGCTTCGGCATCCGCAGCCGTGCGTTTGGCATTGCTTTCAAGGGTTTTCTGGCGCTCGTCGTTGCGTTCGCCATCGCCCTTTGCATATTCGGCCGCCAACTGGATGCGCGCCACATCGCGGTCATGTTCGGCAAGCTGCGCGCGTGCGATCAAGGCGGAAAGATCGGCGTTGCCAGCGGCCTGGCGCGCGGCGACCCGCGCGATGGTCTTGTCGGCAACGCTGGAATTCACGAGCTGGCTGGCCGAGAATATCTTGCCGTCGCGCGTGGCGGGATCGCCGGCAGCTGCTTCCGCGGTGATGTATTGAACGATGTCGTTAGGGGCGACTTGCGCGCGCGCGATCGGATCGGTGGCGGCAATCGCGAAGGCGGCATGGAACGCCTCCAGCGCGGCCGTATAAACCTGCTGGCGCGAATAAAACCCGCCGAGTTTGAGATCGGCGAGTGCTGTGGGCGCGGTTTGCCCGAACAGCTTTGTGTTGAGATCGCGCGCGTCGCGCAGATCGTGTTCGGCGGCCACCACGCGGCCGCGCCGTTCGTTGATCGCACCCAGAAGCGCAATCGTGTCGGCCCGCCACCACAGCGGCAATCCCGGGTCGTCGCTCACGATCCACAAGGCTTCCTCGGCGGTGGCTTGCGCGCTTGCAAGATCGCCAAGCCGCAATGCCATTTCGGCTTCGATGCGCAGCGCATGGGCAAGCTCGCCCTGGCTCACCGGGACCGCCGCGATGGTATCGCCGAAGCCCGCATTGGCCTGCTTGGCGGCGACGATTTCGGCGCGGCGCGCAACGGTTGCCTGGCGGGCGAATTTCAGCGCATCGGCATAATGGCGCTGGTTGGCGGCATCGAGCGCCAGATAGGAATCGTAGCGCGCCCGCACATTGTCTGCCGCAGATGCTTCGATCAGCGGGGCGGCACGGCGGAAAAGGGCAGCGGCATCATCGAAGCGGCCCTGATTGCTCACCTGCAGCGCAAGTTCGGCGAGCGTCTGGCCAACGACGACGGAACGCTTGCCGAACAATCGCTCCTCGATCGCCAGCGCCTGACGGAAATTCGCTTCGGCCGCAGCATAATTGTCCGCGGCACCCGCGAGGCGCGCTGCTTCGATGGATTTCTTGTACTTTGTATAATCCGGCGCGGAGGAATGGATTGCCTCGGCCGAGAGCTTGGATCCGATGGAAGCGAGTATCGCTTCGCGAGAGGTGGGCGGCTCATGGGAATCCGCGGCAATCGCTGCCTGGAGCGCGGGCAGCGCGGCCGGCGTGCCTTCCGCGCGATAAAGCCTGTTGCCCGCCTGCACACCCAGCACGATGCGCGGCCATCCATTGCTCTTAAGCGTGCAGATGCGCAAAGCGGTGTGGCCATCGCCGATCCATTGCGTATCTTCGCAATTCAGGTTCTGGCTCGACGACAGCACAAATTGCGCGAGGCCATCGTGCCATGTCGCCTTGTCCTTCGGCGCGGTCACGAAAGTAACCTGCCCCGCCGCATCGGGGGCATCGCCGCAATGGATCATGGTCGGCTGGTCCAACGCGAGCGGGCCATCGCTGCGGCAGGCTTCGCCCGCGAGGTTCTTTCCGAGATCGGCTGCGGAGGCCGCGCAAACCGCGGCAACCGCCGCCAGCGCAACCGCGCCCGCCATCGCGATGTGCGCGCGTTTCACCACTGCCAAAGGGCCTCATTGCCCCAACTTGAATAATCGACGTCGGCGGGCGGAACGCCATGGCCGCGCTGGCCCACAACGGAGACTTGCGTGAGCACGCCGGGAATGAGCGACTGGTTCCTTGCGCTCTTGTGCCCTTCATCGAGCGACTTGCCCAGGGATTCCGAAAGATCGTCGGAAGGCTGCTTTCCTTCCGAGCTTTTTCCGCCCTTGTCGCTGTTGGCCAATTGTTCGAGCGGCCCCGGCGTGTAGCTCCCCGAACCGCTTCCGCCGGAATAAGACAGCAGATCGTTGAACACCGGCGTCGTCATGACGAGCGTGATGTTCGTGGCGTTGGTTTCCGTCGGCCGCTGAATGACGGTTGCAATCGCGCCGCCCGAATCCACCGGCACTGTCGGCGGCGGCGGTGGCGGGGGCGGCGGAGGCGGCGGTGCGGAGAGGAATGTGACCAGCCCGCTGATCGTGCCGAAACCCGTATCGTTGCCCACCAGCGAGGAGGAGCCCGGCGCCGTGCCATTGATCGAGACGACGTGGAAACCGTTTCCGATGGTGATGTTGCCGCCGATATTGCCCGTGCCGCGCCTGGACGCATCGCCGTTTCCGACCTGCGCATAACCATTGGCGCCGGTATCGCTGCCGCGCAGCGTCAGATCGTCGATATAGAGATTGCCGGTGACGGAGAAATTCCCCGTGGCCCCATTGGCCGGCATGTTCTCGCCGCTGCCGCCATGGCCGATCTGCGCGTAGGAATCCGCGCCCGACCCTGCCGTGACCGTCACCGGATCGATCGAGGTGTTGACCGGTTTCGATGTGACGGCGACGGTGATGTCGCCTGAAATCGTGCCGCCCGTGCCGTTGGCCGCGTTTGAATTGATAAGATCTCCGCCATGACCGATCTGCGCATAGGCCGCAGCCCCATTGCCCGCGAGCGTGACACCTGTCAGCGCGTTGACGGTGATATTGCCGCTCAGTGCGGCGGTTCCGCTCGCCAGCGATTGCCCGCTCAAATAGCCGCCGTGACCGATCTGGGTGTAGCTGCCCAGGCCTGTGCCGGAGGTCAGCGTCACCTTCGTTCCATCAACCGTGACGAGGCCTGCATCGCTATAACCCGCCGCGGAGGAATTGCTCTGCGCGCCGCCATGGCCGATCTGCGCATAGGCCACCTGGCCGCCGCCGCCATTGAGCGAAACATTTCCGGCTGCGTTGACCAATATATCGCCGCTGTTGTTGCCGGTGATCTGATAACCGCCATTGCCGATCTGGGCGAAATAGGCCGTCTGCGCGCCGCCTGTCAGCGTGACATCGCCCTTGGTGACGACATTGATGGCCGCACTTCCCGCGCCATGATTGCCCAGTTGCGCGTAACCGTTGGTGGCGGTGAGGCTTAGATTTGCGGCCGCCAGCGTGATCGTTCCGCCGGTGCTTCCGACCACCACATTGCCGCTCGCATTCGCGCCGCCGATGACGATGCTTCCGCCATTGTTGCCATAGGCGTTGCCCGCGACGAGTGCGGAAGGTGTGGTTGTTGTGCCATCCCAGCCAGCAACCGCGAGGATGCCGGTTTTGGACTGCGCGCTGGAAATGAAATTCAGGTCGTGCTGGGAGACGAGCGTCAGCGTGCCGCCCACCGTGGCGCCGGTGATGGTCAGGGTGGAGGTGTCATAAAGTGTGGCGTTGTCTGAGCCGCTGGTCGAAAGGCTGGCAGTGCCGATGGCGTTGGTCGTGCTGTTGAGGTTGATGGCGCCGCTTGTCGTGGTCGCGTTCAGCACAGCGGCCTGGACCGCGCCGGACTGGCCGATGGCCCCGCCGCCCAGCAATGTCAGCGTGCCGCCGACATTTGCGCCCGTCAGCGTCAGCGCGGAGGCATCGGTGAGGGTTGCGTTGTCCGAGCCTGCCGTCGTCAGGTTCGCGGATGCGATGGTGTTGCCGGAATTCGAAAGATTGATCGCGCCATGGGTTGTGGTGGCATTCACCGCATTGGCGTGGATCGCGCCGGTCTGCCCGATGGACGCACCGCTGGACAAGGTGAGTGCGCCGCCGATATTGGCGCTGGCGATGGTCAGGCTTTGCGTATTGTAAAGCGAGGCATCGTTCGTGCCGGAGGTCGCCAGCGTGGCCGCGCCGAAGCTGTTGCCCGCATTGGTCAGCACGATCGCGCCGCCTGTCGAACTGACGTTCAGGGCCTGCGCATGAATGGCGCCCGACTGAGCGATGGAAGCGCCGCCCGAAAGCGTCAGCGCGCCGCCGACATTGGCGCTGGCGATGGTCAGCGCGGAGGCATCGGCGAGCGTGGCACTGTCGCTGCCGCTTGTCGTCAGCGTTGCGGTGGCGAATGTGTTGCCGGTGTTGCCAAGCGTGATCGCGCCATTGGTCGTGGTGGCGTTCAACGCGGCTGCGTGAATGGCACCGGACTGGCCGATGGATGCACCGCTCGAAAGGGCCAGCGTGCCGCCGACCGTGGCGCCCGAGATGTTCAGCGCGGAAGCATCATAGAGCGTGGCATTGTCAGAGCCGGATGTCGTCAGCCCCGCCGTGGCGAAGGCATTGCCGGTGTTGGTGAGGTTTATCGCGCCGCTCGTCGTGCCCACGTTCAGCGCGTGGGCATGAATCGCACCGGTCTGCGAGATCGCACCCGCGCCGGACAGCGAGAGATCGCCGCCAATCGTGGCGCCCGCGATGACCAGCGCGGAGGCATCGGCGAGCGAAGCATTGTCCGACCCGGATGTGGAAAGGGTGGCTGTGCCGATAGTGTTGCCGGCATTGGTGAGCGCGATCGCGCCGCTGGTCGTGGTGACATTCAATGCAGAGGCTTGAATGGCGCCGGTTTGCCCGATTGTTCCACCGCCCGCCAATATCAGCATGCCGCCGACCGTGGCCCCCGAGATGTTCAACGCCGAGGCATCATAAAGCGATGCGTTGTCCGATCCGCCGGTTGAAAGGGAGGCGGTGGCGAATGTGTTGCCGGTATTGGTGAGCGTGATCGCGCCGCTGGTGGTGGTGACGTTCAGCGCCGTGGCGTGGATGGCCCCGCTTTGCCCGATGGCGCCTCCGCCGGAGAGGTTGAGGGCGCCACCGATATTGGCGCTGGCGATGGTCAAGGCCGAGGCATCGTAAAGCGATGCGTCGTTGGCGCCTGTTGTCGTCAGGCTGGCGGTGTTGAAGGTGTTGCCTCTATTGGTCAGCGTGATCGTGCCGCCGGTCGAACTCGCGTTCAAAGCCTGCGCATGGATCGCGCCGGACTGGCCGATGGACGCGGCATCCGAAAGTGTCAACGTGCCACCGATATTGGCGCCGGCGATTGTCAGCGCCGAGGCATCAGTGAGGGAGGCGTTGTCGCTGCCGCTTGTCGAAAGCGTTGCGGTGGCGAATGCGTTGGAACCGTTGGTGAGCGTGATCGCGCCATTGGTGGTGGAGACGTTTACCGCCGCGGCCGTGATGGCCCCGGTCTGGCCGATGGGGCCTGCACCCGCCAATGTCAGCGTGCCGCCAATCGTGGCGCCCGAGATGCTCAGTGCCGAGGCATCGGAGAGGGAGGCGTTATCCGATCCCGCGGTTGCAAGGCTTGCCACGGCGATGGTGTTGCCGGAATTGGTGAGCGTGATGGCGCCGCTGGTCGTGCTCGCGTTCAACGTCTGCGCATGGATCGCGCCCGTTTGCCCGATACCGTTTGCGCCGGACAAGGTGAGCGTGCCGCCTATGTTGGCCGACGCAATGGTCAATGTGGAGGCATCGTAAAGCGTGGCGTTGTCCACCCCACCCGTTGCGAGCGTTGCGGTGCCGAACGTGTTTCCTGTGTTGGCGAGTGTGATCGCACCGTTCGATGTGGTGACGTTCAAGGCGCCCGCATGGATCGCGCCGCTCTGCCCGATCGTGCTTCCGCCCGACAATGTGAGCGTGCCGCCGATATTGGCCGCAGCAATCGTGAGCGCCGAGGCATCGTAAAGCGTGGCGTTGCCCGAGCCGCCGGTCGAAAGCGTTGCGGTGGCAAAGGTATTGCCGGTATTGGCAAGCGTGATCGCGCCGTTGGTCGTGGTGGCGTTCAGCGAAGCGGCGTGAATGGCGCCCGATTGGCCGATGGTGCTGCCGCCCGTCAGTGTGAGATTTCCGCCGATATTTGCGCTGGCGATGGTGAGCGCCGAGGAATCGGTGAGCGATGCATCATTTGCCCCCGTTGTCGTCAGGCTCGCGGTATTGAAGCTGTTGGCGCTGTTGGTCAGCGTGATCGTGCCGCCAGTCGAGCTGGCGGCCAGCGCCTGTGCGTGGATCGCGCCTGTCTGGGTTAGCGCGCCACCGCTTGAGAGCGTGAGATTGCCGCCAACGGTTGCGCCCGAAACGATCAGTGCGGATGCATCGGTGAGCGAAGCGTCATCCGAACCGCCCGTTGTCAGGCTGGCTGTGCCGATTGTATTGGCGGGGTTGGTGAGAACGATCGCGCCATGCGTCGTCGCCACATTCAATACTGCGGTGTGGATTGCGCCCGTCTGGCTGATGCCGTTTGCGCCGGACAAGGTGAGCGTGCCGCCGACATTGGCACCGGCTATCGAAAGCGCCGACGCATCGGTGAGCGAGGCATTGTGCGTGCCGGTTGTCGTGACCGTGGCCACGGCAAACGTGTTGCCCGTGCGGGTCAGCGTGATGTCGCCATCGGTGTTGATGGCCAGCGCGCTTGCATGAATATCGCCCGTCTGGCCGATGGAGCCGCCGCTCGACAATGTCAGCGTGCCGCCGACGGTCGCCCCGGAAATGTTGAACGCCGAGGCATCGATGAGCGACGCATTGCCCACCGCGTTGGTCGAAAGGCTGGCGATGCCGAACACGTTGCCCGCATTGGTGAGCGCGATATCGCCATTGGCTGCCGTGACGCTGAGCGCATTTGCATTGATCGCGCCCGTCTGCCCGATGGAACCGGCGGACGACACCGTCAGCGTACCGCCCACCATGGCGCCGGTGATGTTGAGGGCCGAGGCATCATAAAGCGATGCATCGTCCGATCCGCTGGTGTTGAGCGAGGCGTTGGCAAAGGTGTTGCCGGTATTGGTAAGCGTGATTGCGCCGCTGGTCGTGGTAACATTCAGCGCGGCGGCGTGAATTGCGCCCGTCTGACCGATGGTGCCGCCGCCGGAAAGCGTGAGGGTGCCGCCGATATTTGCGCCAGCAACCATCAGATTCGCCGCGTCGTAAAGCGTTGCATCGTCCGAGCCTGCGGTTGCAAGCGTCGTCGTGGCGAAGGTGTTGGCGGTGTTGGAAAGATTGATCGCGCCGCCCGTCGTCGTCACGTTCAGCGTGGCCGCGTGGATCGCGCCCGATTGGCCGATGCCATTCGCGCCAGTGAGGGTCAGCGTGCCGCCGACATTGGCGCTTGTGATGGTGAGCGCGGAGGCATCGGTGAGCGAAGCGTTGTCCGAACCCGATGTTGCGATTGCGGCGGTGCCGAACGCATTGCCGGTGTTCGTCAGCGTGATCGCACCATTGGTCGTGGTGGCGCTGAGCGCATTCGCATGGATGGCGCCGGTCTGCCCGATTGTGCTGCCGCCGGACAATGTGAGCGTACCGCCGATATTGGCCGCCGCAATGGTCAAAGCGGAGGCATCATAGAGCGATGCGTTGTCCGATCCGGCCGTTGAAAGCGTTGCGGGGCCGAATGTGTTGCCGGTGTTTGCGAGCGTGATCGCGCCGTTGGTCGTGGCCACGTTCAGCGCGGCCGCATGGATCGCGCCGGACTGACCGATGGCGCTGCCGCCCGACAAGGTGAGCGTGCCGCCGACATTGGCACTCGCGATGGTGAGCGCGGAGGCATCATAAAGTGTGGCGTTGTCTGAGCCGCTTGTCGAAAGTGTTGCCGTGCCGAAGCTGTTGCCGGTGTTGGCAAGGGTGATCGCGCCGCCGGTTGTGGCCGCGTTCAATGCGGCCGCGTGAATAGCACCGCTCTGGCCGATGGTGCCGCCGCCCTGCAATGTCAGCGTGCCGCCGATATTGGCGCTGGCGATGGTCAGGGCTTGCGCATCGGTGAGCGAAGCATTGTCCGAGCCGGATGTTGCAAGGTTTGCTGTATCAAATGCATTCGTGGCGTTGGTCAGCGTGATCGCGCCGCCGGTCGTGGTGACGTTCAGATTGTGGGCGTGGATTGCGCCGGTCTGGCCGATAGAGCCGCCGCCTGCCAAGGTGAGATCGCCGCCAATGGTGGCGCTTGCGATGGTCAGGCTGGATGCATCTGTGAGCGAGGCATTGTCGGCGCCACTTGTTGCAAGCGTCGCGGTGGCAAACATGTTGCCGCTGTTGGTCAGTGTGATCGCGCCATGGGTTGTGGTGGCGTTGAGCGCCGCAGCATGAATGGCGCCGGTCTGCCCAATTGCGCCGCCGCCCGCCAATGTCAGCGTGCCGCCGATATTGGCGTTCGCGATGACAAGATCGTTTGCGTCGTAAAGCGAGGCGTTATCCGAGCCCGAAGTTGCCAGGCTGGCGGGGCCGAATGTGTTGGCGGTGTTTGTCAGCGTGATGGGGCCGCCGGTCGTGGTGACGTTCAGCGCGCCCGCATGGATCGCGCCCGTTTGCCCGATGGAGCCGCCGCCCGAAAGCGTGAGATCGCCGCCGATGGCAGCGCTGGCGATGACAAGGTTGGTCGCGTCGGCGAGAGAGGCGTTGCCTGTTCCCGCGGTTGCTAGCGTTGCGGTGCCGAAGCTGTTGGCCGCATTGGTGAGCGTGATCGCGCCGCCATTTGTCGTGACATTCAGGGCCGTCGCCTGGATCGCGCCCGTTTGGCCGATCGCGCCGCCGCCGGACAGATTGAGCGCGCCGCCGACCGTGGCACTTGCGACGCTCATGTCCGCCGCATCGTAGAGCGAGGCATTGTCCGCCCCGCCCGTCGCAAGCGTTACCGCGCCGAATGTGTTGCCGATGTTGGTGAGTGTGATCGCGCCGTTTGTCGTGGTGACATTCAGGGCGCTGGCGTGGATCGCGCCCGTCTGGCCGATGGTGCTGCCACCCGCCAATGTGAGCGTGCCACCGATATTGGCCGATGCGATGGTCATCGCGGAGGCATCATAGAGCGATGCATTGTCCGATCCGGCCGTTGAAAGCGTTGCAGGGCCGAATGTGTTGCCGGTGTTTGTGAGCGTGATCGCGCCGTTGGTTGTGGTGACGTTCAGCGAAGCCGCATGGATCGCGCCCGATTGCCCGATGGTGCCGCCGCCCGAAAGCGCAAGATTTCCGCCGACTGTGGCGCCCGAGATGTTCAGGGCAGACGCATCATAGAGCGAGGCGTTATCTGATCCGCTGGTATTCAGCGAGGCGTTGGCAAAAGTGTTGCCGGTGTTTGTCAGCGTGATTGCGCCGTTGGTCGTGGTGGCGCTCAGCGAAGCGGCGTGGATCGCGCCCGATTGGCCGATGGTGCTGCCGCCCGATACCGCGAGCGTGCCGCCGACATTTGCGCCCACGATGGTGAGCGCCGAGGCGTCGTAAAGCGTGGCGTTGTCCGAGCCGCCCGTGGTCAGGTTCGCCGTGTTGAATATGTTGCCCGCGTTGCCAAGCGTGATGGCGCCGCCGGTGGTGGTGGCGTTCAAAGCCGTTGCGTGGATTGCGCCGCTCTGGCCGATGCCGTTTGCGCCGGTGAGCGTCAGCGTGCCGCCGACGGTTGCGCTTGCAACCGTCAGGGCCGAAGCATCTGTCAGCGACGCATTGTTCGATCCCGATGTCGAAAGCGTTGCGGTGTTGAGCGTGTTGCCCGCGTTGGTGAGCGTGATCGCCCCGCCGGTGGAGGTGACGTTCAGCGCATTGGCGTGGATCGCGCCTGTCTGGCCGATGGCGCCGCTGCCCAAAAGGGTGAGGTTCCCGCCGATGTTCGCGCCCGCAATGGTCAATGCGGAAGCATCGGTGAGCGAGGCATTGTCGGAGCCAGCGGTGGCGAGCGTTGCGGTGTTGAACGTGTTGGCGACGTTGGTGAGCGTGATCGCGCCATTGCTGGTGGTGACGTTCAGCGCGCCCGCATGGATTGCGCCTGTCTGGCCGATGCCGTTTGCGCCGGTCAGCGTCAGCGTGCCGCCGACCGTGGCGCTTGCGATGGTGAGCGCGGACGCATCGGCGAACGAGGCATTGTCCGCACCGCTTGTCACAATCGTGGCGGTGCCGATTGCGTTGGCGGCGTTGGTGAGCGCGATTGCGCCGCTGCTGGTGGTGACGTTCAGGGCGCTTGCATGGATCGCGCCCGTCTGGCCGATGCCGTTTGCGCCGGTCAGCGTCAGCGTGCCGCCGATGTTGGCGGAGGCGATGGTCAATGCCGAGGCATCGGTGAGCGAGGCGTTGTCGGCGCCGGCAGTGGCAAGTGTTGCTGTGGCGATGGTGTTGGCGGCGTTGGTCAGCGTGATCGCGCCATTGGTGGTGGTGGCGTTGAGCGCGGTTGCGTGGATTGCGCCCGTCTGGCCGATGGTGGCGCCGCTCGAAAGCGTCAGCGTGCCGCCGATTGTGGCGTTGGCGATGGTCAGTGCGTTGGCATTATAGAGCGATGCGTTGTCTGCCCCGCTTGTCGCCAGCGTCGCCGCGCCAAAGCTGTTGGCGGCGTTGGTGAGGTTGATCGCACCGCCCGTGGTGCTCACGCTCAACGCACCGGAATGGATCGCGCCTGTCTGGCCGATTGCCCCTGCTCCGGAAAGCGCGAGATTGCCGCCGATATTGGCGCCGGTGATGGTGAGATCGATGGCATCGGCAAGCGACGCGTTGTCCGCACCCGAAGTTGCCAGCGTGGCGATGCTGAAGGCGTTTGCGGCATTTGTGAGCGCGATCGCGCCGGTGGTCGTGGCGATGTTCACACTGTGGGCCAGGATCGCAGCTGTCTGTGTGACGGCGCCGTTCGCGGAAAGCTTCAGGTCGCCGGTGCCCAGGTCGATCCCGTTTGCGCCCACGCCGATGGAAAGGCCCTGGGAGAGCGAAACGATGTTCGCGTCCGCGCCATCTGTGTGCACGGCGAGGCTATCCACCACGACATTGAGCGGATTTGCGGCCGTGCCGACGCTGCCGCCATCACCGCCATCGTTCAACAGCGTGACATCCGCCGATTGGCCGGTGACATAGGTGCTGCCCGAGATGGCAAGGGTGTGTGCGGTGAGGCTCATATCGCCGGCTGCGCTGCCGGAGCCAAACGACGAGCCGTTGCCGATCTGCACCTGGCGATTGGGATCGCCGGTCGCGGCGGAAAGTGTGAGTGTATCCTTTGCGACCACCGTGATATCGCCGCCGCTCGAACCAAGATAGCCGAGCTGCGCGTATCCCATCACGGCGGAAAGCGTGACATCGCTTGCATACATCCGCGTCAGGCCGCTGGCGCTGCCGACCGCCACGTTGGCGAGATTTTCGGTGGTGAAGACGGAGGCATCCGGCCCGCCGATCAGGATCTGGCCGTTGTTGTTTCCATAGGCGCTTGCATTGGTCAGCGCGGAGGAATCGGTGGTGGTGCCATCCCAACCGGCAAACGCATCGATGCCGCCGCTGCTCGAATTCTGTACCGAGGCGTTGAACGTAATGTCTTGCCCGGCCAGCAGGCTCAGGCTGTGTGCGCTGGAATAGCTGATGATGCTGTTGATCGTGATGTCGTGGGTTGCTTCCAGCATCACATTGGTAGAGGCAAGCGCCCCTGTGATGGTGCTGGATTTGATGTTTGAACCGCCGATGCCATCGGTGCCGCTGCTGGAAACGGTGATGTCGGTCGGATCGAGAAGCCAGGTGCCGGTGATGCCGTTGGGGGCTTCCGTCACCACCTTCGCGTCATCACCAACCTGAAGTTTGTTGCCCGATGTTTCGGCAAGCCCGCCATTGCCGCTTTGTGCGCCGCCCTGGGCGCTCAGTGTTCCATCGAAAGACGTGGCCCCATCGGACCAGACGGAGATCGTTCCGCCATTGCCCTTGGTGATCGCATCCGCCGAAACAGTTGCGTGCCCGACATTGGTGGTCTGCGCGTTGGCGATCTCGCCCTTGCCGTGAAGCCCGCCGCCGATTGCGATGGTGCCGCCGCCGCTATCGCCCGACGCATCGATCTTGGCGCCATCGCTCACATTCACCGTGGCCCCGGTGATGGAAACGGTGCCGCCCGTCTGGCCCGCACCGCGCCCGGAGGCATCGATCGTTCCACCGGCATTCACCGTGCCATCGGGGCCCGCGTCCAGGATAACTTCGCCGTTGTGCACCGAAGCGCTGGTCGCCTCGATCGTGCCGGTGTTGTTGATGACGTTGTTCTCGACGCTGCGCGCGGCGCGCGCGGTCAAGAGAACGGTTCCGCCCGCAGCCGATATCGTTCCCGAATTGGAAACAAGTGCGGCCTTGGGATCCTTGCTCGCGTCATCGACCGGCGAGGTGATGCGGTAGCGGATAAGATTGTCGCCATCCAGATCGATGGTGAACGCCTTGGCGCCGCCGAGTATGACCGTGCCGAGATTGGCCTGGATTACCCCTTCGTTGGAAACCTGCGACGCTGACAACACCACCGAGCCGCCATTGGCGGTGGTGATCGTGCCCTGATTTATGATCGCTCCGCGCGGATCGGCGGAAGATTTCGCGAAGCGGAAGCGGCCGTTGCGGAAATCGTCGTCGCTGATGTCCGAGGTCGTGGCCAGCAACGCGCCCACATTCACCTGCGCGCCCTTGCCGAACAAAATACCGTTGGCGTTGATCAGCCAGATATTTCCGTTGGCGAGCAATTGTCCGCTGATGACCGATGCCTCGGGCCCGGTGACCCGGTTGACGGTAAGCGATGCGCTGTTGGGCTGGTTGAACACAACCGAGGAACCGCCCGGTATCGAGAAGCTGTTCCAGTTGATCAGCGCCTTGGCGCTGGTCTGATCCACAACCGTTTGCGTGCTGCTGGGCGTGGTGATGGTGGCGCTGCCGACCGCAACCGAACCACCCGTGGGCCCGCCCGCCACAGCCGCCGTGGCGCCAAGCAAGGTGGAAGCGACAAGCCCGCTGGTTGCCAGCAGAAGCCGCCGCAATATTCCCGATCCCGTGTGCTTCATCATCGCAAGCTCCGGTCTCAAAATGTTATCGCGACGTCGACGAGGGCCTTGCTGACGGCCTTGCCGTTGTCGCTGCCGGGTACGGCGTGCAACGTGCGCGCGCCCTCCACGGCCAGGTAGATGCTGTAGGGAAACCAGAAACGCAGACCGATTCCGGTTGAAGCGATCGAGAAATCGTCCAACGGAATGCCCGCCGATGCCGGACGCGCCTTGTTCCAGACCTTCGCGGCATCGACGAATATGTAAGGCTCGAGATTCCTGATCGCCAGACGCTCGAGCCGCGTGTCGTAACGCAGTTCCAGCGATCCGCCCGCCCCGCTGTCTCCGGTGATCGCACCGGGCTCATAGCCGCGCCCGATCTGGGTGCCGCCAAACAATATCTGCTCGCCCGATATCAGCGGCTCGAATGAATATTGCCCGCTGCCCGTGACCGCCAGGCTCAACGGCATGCCGAAGCTCTTGATATAGCGCACGAGCCAGGTGCCTTTGGTGAAGGTCGTGCGGCCCGCGAGCGAAAGATCGGGGGAATGATTGGGCGTGGCGCCCAGGATCGGCAGGCCTTGGGCGATATCGAGCGTGCCGGTGAAACTGCCGGTGAGGAAATCGCGGCTGGAATAGCCGAGGCTGATATCGGCGACGCGCCATTTGTCATGGCTGATGCCGATGCCCAGAATTTTGACCTTCGCTTCCTGAACCGTGAAACCGCCATCGAGCGTCAGCGCATCGGCGCGCGTGCGAACCAAAGGATAGGCGAGCCTGGGGCCAAGGGCCCAACTGTCGGTGCGGATTTCGGCGGCGCCCAGCGTTCCACCGGGCGCGCCATGCGATATCGCACCCAGCATGGAGCCGCTTAGACCATCATTGCCGATGGCGGTTTTATAGCGCAGCTGGCCTGCAAGTTGCTGATTGAGATCGGGCGGCGCCCAGGTGAGCGATGCATCCAGTTCATCTGCGCCCACAATTCCGCGATAGGCGGCGGTGCCGCTAACCGTCCATGTGCCGGTGAAATGCGAGCCGCGGTTCATCGCCGAAACCGCCCCACTCACTCTTGGCTGCGAAACGGTGACGACGAGGTTGGCAGCGCCGGGAACGTTTGGCGACGGGCTCAACACGCCTGTCGCTGCAACGCCGGGGATATCGTTGGCCAGCAGCAACGCGCGCTCGATGGTAACGCCACGGAGCGGCTTTTCACGCACCAGCGGATCGAGATAGGCCTTGACCAGATCGCGCGTGCGCGCGTCGCCGCCTTCGACGGATGTGCCTTCCACGAAGCCTTCGACGACGCGGATCGTAAAGATGCCGTCATTCACATGCTGCGGCGGGACGTATGCGCGCACGAGCAGGTAGCCCGCCGCGCGATAGGCTTTCTCGATCCCGTCGGCGACATCGAAGATATCCCCCAGCGAGACTTCCTTGCCGATGAGACCTTGATAGAGCGGCCGGAAGCTTTCCGCGTTGAGCGTGGTGGCGCCTTCGACACGGATGCCAACAACCTTGAAGCGGATTTCATCGACCGCGCGAGGAACAGCGGAGCGATGGGGCGCCTCGACGCTGAAATCCACATCGGGCACGAGTTGCGTTTCCGGCAGCGCGCGGTCGTGGCCGGGTTGAACGGCACCCGGAAGACCGACAGGGGCGGCCAGCGCCAAGTGACTGAAGGATGTTTGCAGGACGCAGCATGCAGCGACCACCAAAAAGCGGCTGCTGCAGCGCAAACGCGCGCGCTGATCGTATCGCGTACCCACTCGACTACCCCGACAGCCCACAATTCGCCCGCTGTTTTTCCCTCGGGCATGATCTTCAAAATTCAACCAGCTTGCTGCGCGCAAAACCGGGCACCGCAACATGGTTTAGAATTCGTGAAATAGTATTGGAGATATTGAACTTTTGAAAGGCGTGGGCCGGTCGGCAAATACCCTTCGATGACGTCCCTTTGAAGCCTAACCGATTGTTTTAGAAGCACATCCTCGCCGTTCACCCTACCGCGAGATACATGCTGTCGAAATTCGGGTACGCCAGCCGGTGCTTCTGGCCGTGCAAAATCGGCAAATTCTGAACAGATCCAAACGATTGCGGGTATTGAGGCCAGGAGGGGCCGCCGCATTCCCGCGCGCGGCCTAATCCATTCCCATTATGAAATAATTATTTACACTTCGCGCCGGCGATGCGTTCATGTCTCCATAAACCTCTCATTTGGCTGGGATGGCATGGTTCCTGCGTGATTTGGCAGGGTATTGGTGGAGGCGGACATGAAATGTCTCGCAAGGGGAATTCTGTTCAGTTTTGCCGCGACATTCTTCGCGGCTGCGGCAAGCGCGGCACCGATCGTGCTCGATTTCAGCGGCCTGCAGGACCACGAATACGTCGATAATTTCTACAATGGCGGTGCCGGCTCGATGGGCAGCACCGGGACCAATTACGGTGTCTCGTTCACCAGCTTCCAGGCTTGCGATGCGCCCGGCGCGTTCTGTAGCGCGGTTATCAACGAACCGAGCCCGCCATCGGTCGGCCAGATTGCGCCCGACACAATCGGGGTCATGAATGTCACCGGCGGCTTCGATACCGGCTTTGCCCTTTATTATACGGTCATCGACGCGACCACCTCGGCTTCCATCTGGAGCGATGTGAACGGCACGGGCACGTTGCTGGGCACTTTGGATCTGCCCATGACGCCAGTTGGCCCCGGCAATACGCCCTATTCCGTTTGGGTCGCGGCGGGCATGACCTTTGCCGGCACGGCGAAATCAGTGGTTTTCGATGGCGGCGGCGGCATCGACCTTATCTCGTTCGACAACATCACCTTGGGCGCCGACGTGCCCGGTGGCAGCCCCGGCGGCGTTCCCGAACCCTTGACGCTCTCGCTGTTCGGCGCGGGCTTGGCTGGAATGGCGGCTTCGCGCCGTCGCCGCAAGGCCTGACACGTTTTTCGCGGTTATCGCCGCCCGCCCTTCAGCGGGCGCGGGTCCGCGTTTGCGCATCCCGGCGCCGGTTTTTAACCAGCGCTTTCAGGAGCCCGAGCGATCGGTCCGTGTCTTTTCCATCGCCAAACCTGACCAGCTGCTCATAGTACCAGGCTTGGGTGCTGGCCGCGTTCAGCAGTTTGGCAAGCTGGAATCTGCTGGTGGGGGCCAGAAATCCCGGGCCAAGGCGAAGGTGATCTTCGATCCGCGGCAACGCGTTTTGGCGGCCCGCGAGCAGGTTTGAAACGGCATCCGGTTCAACACAGAGCGGCCGGCCCACGCCGATAATGTCGATACCGTCATTGGCCAGCGCGTCGTTCATCGCGGCCGCACTTCTGAAACCGCCGGTGACCATCAGCCGGGCGCGGGCAATATGTTTTCGAATACGCGGCGCAAAAGCTGCGAAATAGGCCTCGCGTGACCGGGTGGACCGCTGGGCTTCGGCCATTGCGGGCGAAGCCTCGCCTCCGAGGTTCATCATCTTGGGCGCTTCATATGTGCCGCCGGAAATTTCGATGAGATCGACATTGGCGCCATCCAGCCACGCCGCGACCTGTTCGCTTTCCTCCAGCTCGAAACCGCCGCGCTGAAAATCCGCCGAGTTGAGCTTCACCGAAAGCCCGAAGCCGGGCGACACGCTTGCCCTGATCCGCTTTACGGTTTCCATCAAAAATCGCGCGCGCCCCGCAAGATCGCCACCCCAGCGATCCGTGCGCCGGTTGGCCTTCGGCGAAAGGAAGGTGGAAATGAGATAGCCATGGGCGGCATGCACCTGGGCACCATCGAACCCGGCAGCTTCTGCTGCGCGCGCCGCGACGACGAACCTTTCGATCAGCACTTCGATCTCTTCATCCGTCAACGCGACCGGATTGCCGAACTGGTTTCCGGGCATCGCCAGCTTGATCGCCGAGGGTGCTTTGGGGTGGGGATTTATTGCGCGCGGCGTTTGCCTTCCCGCATGCGAAATCTGCATCCACATCTGCGCGCCCTGGCTTTTTCCCGCAGCTGCCCATCTGGCAAGAAGGTTATGCATCTGCGCATCCGGTTCCCGGTCGATGACGACATTGCCGCCGCGTTCGAGATGATTGCGATCCACCTGAACATTGCCGGTTATGAGAATTCCGCAGCCGCTGCGCGCCCATAGATCGTAGAGACGTATGAGGCTCTCGCCGGGCCGGCCGTGTTCATCCGAGAGGCCTTCCGTCATCGCGGCCTTCGCCAACCGGTTTGCCATCCTCCGGCCTGAGGGAAAATCCAGCGGCGCATTGATGTGGTCGGCCTGAAGCGGGCTGGCGGGCATCGTTCGGATATCCAAATGCATCGAAGAAATCAGCGTTAGATGGATAGGGGCCACAACGTCAATACATGCCCGCGGCGCGACGGGCGACGCCGCTTGCTATAGCGACAGACGTTAGTACTGTATGGATCGCACTTTCGATTGTGGCTGATCTTATGACGCGGGGCGATCGTTATCCCTATCTTATGTCGGGCGTTCTCGAGGCATGGGATTGGTTCGACAACGGCTTGCAGAATCTGGTGAAAGCCGGCGGCTTTCGGCCACTCAACAAATCGCAATCGATGATGGTCTTGTATATCTCTGCCGGGGTGCAGCGGCCGATCGAGATTGCGCGCAAGATGCGCCTGTCACGCCAGGCGATCCGCCACATCGCCAACCAGCTGATCGAGATGGAAATCGTGGTCGCCAACGACGACCCCACCGATGGCCGTTCGATGATTTTGAGCTTCTCCCCCAAATCGAGCGACATTCGCTCCTTCGCCCAGCACGCGATCCTCGATCTTGAAGATGTGCTGCGGGCGCGGCTCGGCGCCGGCAGCTACCGAAACCTGCGCGATGCGCTGGAACTGGAGTGGGGCCCGACCGTCAAAATTGCGGACGACCTGCCGCTGACATCGCGCGTCAGCGCCGATCTGCGGACGCGGCGGCCGAAAGCGGCCAAGCCAAAGCCCCGAAAGACGAAGCGCGATTGACTCACCCGCCCATTTGGTAAAATATTTTCACAAAATGGGCACCATCCTTTTCATCAGCGCGAGCCCAAAGGCAAAGCGCTCTGCATCCGGGCGCATCGCGGCGGCGTTTCTGGATGCTTACCGCGAGCAGCACCCGCAAGACACGATCAAGGAAATCGCGCTTTTCCAATACGATCTGCCCGAATTCGGCAGCCTGGAGGTGGAGGCGAAATTCGCCCCGATCTTCGGGGAGACGGTTACCGATCAACATCGCCACGCATGGGGCCGGATCGAACGGGAAATCGAAACCTTCAAATCCGCGGACAAGATCCTGATTGCCTCACCGATGTGGAATCTCGGCATTCCTTACAAGCTGAAGCACTATATCGACATTCTGGTGCAGCCTATCCTGACATTCGGCTATGACCGCGAGCGGATGATGCATGTGGGGCACATCAAGAACAAGCCGCTGCAATTGATCCTGACGCGATCCTCGGTGCTGCCGGGAGATTTCGCGGACTTTCAGCTGCCCTATCTGAAATATATCTTCGAATTCGTCGGCATTCACGATATCCGCGTCCTCACGGCATGGCAGACGACCAAGCCTTCGCATGCCGAGCGCGAGGCATATATCAAGTCCTTCTTTGCCCCGGCGCGCGAAGCGGCCCGCGCGTTCTGATTACAGCACCTCGAACAATTCGTATTTCACGCCATCGGGAATAAGGCTTCCGATGCCTATGCAAACGATATCGTTCAGCCATTGATAGCGGGCATCGCCCGTTTCGAACAGCGGGTTGGTGCGGAAGTACATCGCGCGCATATCTTCTTCGGTCTTGCTGCCGCCGCGCGCTGCGATCTGATGCGCGACCGACAGCGGGCGCAACACGCCGCGATAGGAAATATAAATCTTCGCGCCGTCATGGGTTTCCCAGGTCACGCGCGCATCCAGCCGCAACACATCGCGAGATTCCTCGATCGTGGCCCAATCGCCGCCGCCATAGAGAACCTTGCCCTTGATGCGCTCGCCTTCAAAGGCGCCGCCGGTGACAACCGCAATCATGCGGCGGCCAAAATGCGCGGCACCCGTATCATGCTGCACAGGTTCCAACGTGGCGTGATAGGTGCAGATATGACGCGTTTTGCACTCGATCATGGCAATCTCCCGGTCAGACGAGCGGCGAATTCGGCGGCAATCCGATTAGCGCGCGGCCATGAAGCTCTGTCGCGGAATCGAGATCGTATACGACGTGGCTCGACATCACGTTGATATCGCGCAACGCGCGTTGCAGGGGATTATCGAGAAAATGCGAGCCTGAGCCGCTGGCCTCGCAGGCAATTCGGATCGCCTCGCGGCACAGATCCATCGCATAGGCGATGTTCGCCCTGAGCGCGATACGCTTGACCACATCGGCCCCATCGCCGGCGCGCGCGATTTCCATGATGCGGCTTGCTGCCTCGCGCAGCAGAAGTTCAGCCGCGTTCACCTTTACATGCGCCAGCGCCAGCCGCATCTGCGTCGCCGGGCGTTCGGCATGTTTGGATTGCGTGCCGAATACCGAACGTTCGCTCATGCGATTGATGAAATGATCCACCGCTGCGCGCGCATTGCCGACCGCGGGAATGGCGGCGGTAAGCGCCAGGAACGGCAGCATCGGCATGCGGTAGATCGGATTGTCATGCAGCAGCGAACCGGGTGCCCGCCCTTCCCGCATGTCGCCCATGTTCAGCGTGCGGTGTTCGGGCACGAAGATATTGTCGGCCACGATATCGTTGCTGCCCGTCCCGACCATGCCGTCGACATGCCAGGTGTCAAGAACGGTGACATCGGCAATGGGTATCGCACAGAAGATCACGGTCGGCGGCACCGCGCCATCGGGCGCCACGGCAGCGGCGAGCACCCAATCGGCATGCATGACGCCGGTGCCCCATTTCCAGCGCCCGCTGAGGCGATAACCACCCTTCTCCTTCGTCAATTGTCCCGGTGGCGTGGTGACGCCCGGCGCGATCACAAAGGGAAAAGCGCCACCGAATGTTTCGTCCTGCGCTTCCTTTGGGAATTGGGACATCATCCAATTGTGTTCGACACAGAACGAGGTCACCCAGCCGGTCGACGCACATCCGGCGGCGAGGGGGAGCATGATGTCCACGAAAGGTTCGGCATCGAATTCCAGGCCGCCATAGACCTTGGGAACGAAATGATAGAACACGCCGCTCTGCCGGATTGCCGCCCAGACGGAATCCACCGGGCGGCGCAATTGCTCGGCCTCGCGCGCATGGCTTGCCAGCAGGGGCTTGAGCGCGCGGGTGCGCTCCATCAATATTTGCGGCGTGATCGCGCGCAATTCCCCCGCGCTCAGAAAATTCGTGCCCGGTGGCCTTGTGGCCAAGACATCCTCACGCAACATCGTCATTTCTCGTGTTCCGGTCATAAGGTCAAAAAGGCAAGCTTCTCCTTGTCGAACGCCTGAAGTTCGCCGAAGCGGCCATCGCGCACTTTGTTCACCCAATCGGGATCGCCCAGTGCCGCGCGGCCCACAGCGATCAGATCGAATTCCCTGTTGTTGAAGCGGCGCAGCAATTCGCCCAGCCCGCTTGTGCCCGTCGATGCTGCATCCTGGCCATGGAGGCTCGACATGATGTCATTGTCGAGGCCGACGCTGCCGACCGTGATGACGGCTGCATCGGTTGTGTATTTCACCCAGCCGGCATAGCCGCGATCCGAACCCTCGAACTCCGGAATCCAGAACCGACGAGTGGACGCATGGAAAATATCCACGCCGGCATCGCGAAGTGCGGCCGTCTGCACCGCCAGTTCTTCGGGCGATTGCGCGACCTTGCCCTCGAAATTGCGCTCCTTCCACTGTGACATACGGAAGGAAATCGGCATGTCCGGCCCGATAGCCGCGCGAACCGCGCTCACGACCTCGCAAGGATAGCGCAGCCGATTGGCAAGGCTGCCGCCATAGCCATCGTCGCGCAGATTGGTTTCGTGCCACAGGAATTGATCCAGCAGATAGCCATGCGCGCCATGGATTTCGAGGCCGTCGAAGCCCATCTCTCGCGCTATCTGCGCGGCGCTGACGAATGCGTCGCGCACATCGGCAAGATCGCGCGCGGTCATGGCCTGCCCGACCGGCTCACCCGTCTGGATCAGGCCGGAAGGGCTGAGTGTGGGCGCCTCGGGATGGGGGCCCTGCCCCTCCTTGCGGACCGCGCCTTCATGCCAGAGCTGCAGGAAAAGCTTGCCGCCCGCCCCTTTGACACTGTCGAGAACGCGCTTCCAACCATCGAGCGCGGGCCCGGAAAGGCGCGCATATTTCCAATAATGGGTCGAACTGGGATGATCGACAGCCGTGGCCTCGCCAATAATGAGCGAGAGGCCGCCTTCGATACGGCGGCGATAATAATCCGCCATCTCGCGGCTGGGCACGCCACCCGGCGAAAGCTCGCGCTGCATCGCAGGTAGAATGAAGCGGTTCTTGAGCTCGAGATTGCGAATTTTGAACGGGGTGAAAAGCGGCGACAAATCCATTTGCGTTTCCTTCAGCATCCTCAGGGGCTTCGTCCCGCCGCGAGTATACGCGGCGAGACGCAGCGCCACGCCCCCTTAGAACCTCAGACTGGCCTGGATTTGGAATGTCCGCGTTTCTTCCAGGTAGTAAAGCCTGTGGGCGCCATCGAACGGCCAGAAGTAGCTGAAGCTGAACGAATGAACATCATTCAGGTTCTTGCCGAGCAGGGCGATGCTCCAGCGATCGTCCACATTGGCGAGTTCGAGCCTTGCGTCCAGCTTGGTGTAGCTGCCGGTTTGGGCGGCGCTGTTGAGATTGGCTTCTGTGAAGTAGCTGCTCCGGAAGTTGCCCAGAAGCGCGACCGTCCCCTTCAAGTCCTCGCTGAGCGGCGTGGTGTATTGCGCGCCAAACGTTCCGGACCATTTCGAGGCTGCGGGAATGACTGAGCCCCCGATATTGACGAGCGCGGGATCGGGATTGCACGGCAGGGTCACCACGCAACTGGCGCCCGGAAAATCATCATACTTGGCATCGAGATAGGCGCCGGATGCCGAAAGCGATAAACCTTCGAGCGGATAGAGATCGGCACTGAATTCAATACCGCGCGTGGTCGCACTCGCCGCGTTACCGATGGTCAGGCCGACGCCGGGAATGTAGTTGCTGACTTGCAGATCGTTGAACTTCGTCGTGAAGGCCGCGACCGAACCGACCAGAAGGCCGTCGAACAAGGTGGACTTGGCGCCCAGTTCGAGATTGCGGGATTTTTCCGGTTCGAAGCCGAACGTCGCCTGCGTTACCGGGCCTGAATTGCTCACATAACCGCCCGCCTTCGAGCCCTTGCTGAAGGTAAAATAGACCATCGACAAGGGAGAAACGCGATATTGCAATGTCACGGACGGATCGAGGTTTTCCTCGCGGCGCGAACCGGCGAGATATTTGTCCGGGTTGGCCGGTGTGATGCCGTAAGCCGGAGACACCGCAATGCCGGAAATCAGGAACTGGTGCAGCGTCGCGTCCTTGGATGTGCTCGTGTAACGCAAGCTGCCGACGATATCGAAATTGTCCGTGACGTTCCATTGACCTTGCCCGAATACCGAGAAGGTTGTGGAGAGCTGATCGAACACCATGTCGGACTCGCCCGCGATCACGCCGCCCAGCAAATCGTACAGCGTGTCAAAATGCGTCTTGAACTTGCTTGTGTCGGCATAGGCACCGACGATGTATTCGAAAGTCCCGCCCGTGGGCGAGGTCAGCCGAAGTTCCTGCGAGAACTGGTGAAAATATTCGCGCTGGGTCGATAGCCAATCTTCGGGATTGTCCGATGCGGCGCCGGTGTATTTCGTGGCGGTATAGGTCGAATAGCCCGAAACCGATGTCAGCGTATTGTCGCCCACGCCGAAATTGGCCGTGACCACCGAATTGAACGAGCGCGTCTTATCCTTTTCCGCCACGCCGAATGGATCTTGCGTGTTTTTGATGCCATCCGCGAAACTGTTGCCCTTTGCCGGGAGATCCGAAATGGCCTGCGTTCCGTTCACGACCGCATCGGAATATTCAATCTTGGCCGAGATATCGGTGTGCTCGCTCGGTTGATATTTCAGAATTCCGCGAACCAGCTTGTCGTTGGGGCTCGGCACTTTGCGATCCGTGCCGATGTTGTCGATGTAGCCATCTTCGTTGACGAGTTTGACGGCCAAGCGACCGGTGAGATTGTCTGCGATCGGGCCCGAAACGAAGCCGGATACGTCAAACCCTTTTCGGCTGAGCAACGCGCCGAAATCGACACCTGCGTGAAACGTGTCGGTCGGCTGCGCGGAAACAAGGCTGATGGCGCCCGCCGCGGTGTTTTTGCCCAGCAGCGCGCCTTGCGGCCCGCGCAGAACTTCCACGCGTTCGACATCAAAAAACGGCGCCATGAACTGGCGATTGCGGCCCGCATATATGCCATCGACATAGAGGCTGACATCCTGTTCGAAGGCGAAGTTTTGCGCGCCCGAGCCGATGCCGCGGATATAGATCTGATTGGCGCCAGGGGTTGGCTGAATGGCAAGATTCGGAACGTATTTCGCCAGATCTTCAAACGTGTGGACGTTCAGATCCTCGATGTTCTTGCCGCTGACGACCGACATCGAGATAGGCACGTCTTGCACGTTTTCGACACGCTTCTCAGCCGTCACCACAACGGTTTCGATTTCGTCTGCGATGGCAAGTGTCGCCGGTGCAATTGAGAAGAATGTCAATGTCGAAAGACGTAAAGCTGTTTTAAACCGCATTTGTCGCCGCCCTGTTTGCGCGTCGTTTTGCGTTGCGGGTATTCCCGCTTCAGCCTTCCATTGCGCATCGGAAGACACGCTCGATGAAACAGTATTGTGAAATATTTTTACATTTGTCAAACCTCGTCAGCCTCCCGAGCGACATAGGTTTTGCCGTGTTGCAATTGCGCACCTGTCGCCCGGCCGCAGGCGCGCATTGCCTGGAAAATCCGCTCGAATTTCGCAACGCCGGAGAATTTTAAATCGGCGTCAGGCAGTTTTGTTTACCGCAATCGCGCAAGGCGCAAACCGAAATCCGCGGCTATCGCTTTCGTTTCGTCCGGCTTGGAGGCCTCTCGCTTGCGGCCTCTTCTTCGGCAAGGCTCTTGTTCATCACAAGGAGTATGCGCCGGGCAGCGGTGATTTCATCTGCGCTGAGGCCGGCCAGGGCAATCGCGTTTATGATCGCCACACATGGCCATAACTTCTCTTTAAGCCGCCGCCCCTTGGCCGCAAGAAACACGCGCCTGTTGCGCCGATCGTCTTCCCAGGTCAGGCGCCGGATCAACCCGTTCTTTTCCATCTTGTGAAGCGCGCTTGCGATTGTGGGCTCTCGCACCGCCACGCGGCGCGAGAGTTCGCGCTGCGTCAGACCTTCCTCGTTCCACAGCACGCGCATGAGCGGCCATTGGCTGGATGAGATGCCATGGGGAAGCGTCAACCGCTCCAATTCGCGCGCAAGCGCTCTATGTGTGAGACGCGCCTGATAGCCGATGCTGGCCTCAAGTGCGGATCCATCTGTTTTAAGCTCTGTCGATTTTGCACGGGGCATCCGCCCCATCTTCTATATACTTCGACTTCGAAGCAATATCCCCGTCCGGGGGCCGGCAGCCAAAGCTTACAGCTTCAACCGGGTGGCAAGCGGGGTTGCCGTGTCAATGAATCGGCTCACCGGGATTTCCATTCAAAATCGCGTTGACAATGCGGGATGCTTCGGCGGCGCCCGTGACTGGGGTCATGAAGCGATTGGCCTTCTCGATCACCTTGGCTTTGTCATACGGCAGATCTGGATCGCCTGGCACGGAGTGGACGAGATGTGTCCAATTCCCATCCTGCGTGCAAACGGTCAGGCGGGCTCCGCGGACGGCGAGATTCGGGTCTGACCGCAACTGGACAGCGGCCTCCAAACGCAGTTGCAAGGGATCGCCCAACGCGCTCGCCGTATAGGCATCTGGCCCCAGATCTCCGTGGCGCAGCGCGTAAGCCGTTCCATAACTCAGGCTGAACTGCGCCTGGATGGGGGCTTGCGGCGCACGATTGCCGCAATAGGTCAGCGCTTCGGGATAGGTATCGACGATAACCGAATGGATGCGTTGCGGATCGATGCCCAGTCGATTCCATTCGATGGCGCATTGCACCGGATAGTGGACATGGCGAACGGCAGCGAAAGGTTTGAGATAGCCTTCCAGGATGAGGAATTCGTCGACCGGCGCCCAGGGCCATTCTGCCCGCACCGCATCGCCCACCACAAATCGAGCGCCTTCGAGGAATGCCCCCGAGGGCGCGTCGCAACCGGATCGAACGGTGGCGCTGTAGAAAGTTGCCATCGCCGCGGCATGGCCCGCATATGTGTTGCGCGCGTTGCTTCCCGCTCTCACTGGAAGATAGAGGGATGTCGGGATCTGGCACGCGGCCAATGCCATTGCCGCGCGCACCTCGGCAATGCCGCCGCCGCGAATCCGCGCGGCTGCCGCAGCACTTGCGAGCGCGCCCCAGCACCCATCGACATGCATGCCGGGGCGGATGCGCATCGCTTCGCCGAACCGCGCCCCCAGCTCATAACCCCACACAATGGCATCCAATAACCGTTCAAGCGGCGCGCCCGCCGCGAGAACAAGCGAAAGCGCCGGCGGAATGGCGTGGAGGCCGGGGCGACCATGGGCGCGCGCCAAACCTTCACAAGCTTCATGCCAACACGCAGCCATGGCACCCACATAGGCCGCAGCCGCAGGACTGAGACTGTGCGGCATACCGGGCCAGCGCACAGCGCCCGGTTCTTCCCGCGCAAGGATTTCGATCAGCGCAGAGATTTCGGGCACTGCAAATCCGGCCACTGCACAGGCAAGCGTATCCAGCAGCAGCAGGCGCGCCCTCTCTTCAACATCGGGTCGTCGGGAAAGATCGAATGTGCCGAGCCAGGCGAGCGTTTCGTCGACTTTATCGTCCATCAGTGCATTTCCTCACCGCCGGATACGTTCATGCCTTCTCCGGTGATAAAACTTGCTTCGTCCGAGGCGAGAAAGAGGCAGGCATTGGCGGTATCAGATGCCAAGCCGATGCGGCCGAGCGGAATGCGGGCCTTGCGCTGTTCGAGAACGCGATCTTCATCGGCGCCATCGAGCCGGCCGCGAATTGCGTTCTGCGTTGCGCCAAGAGCAGTCGTCACATGATTGGGGCAGACGGCGTTCACCGTGATCTCGTGCGGCCCCAACTCGACCGCCGACACGCGGGTCAAACCGATCATGCCGTGTTTGGACGATGCATAGGCGCCATAATTGGCCGCGCCGCTTTTCGCGCCGCGGCTGGCGATGTTGATGATGCGGCCCGCCTTTGAAACACCCGCCTTGCGCTGCGCGATCATCTGCGCGGCGGCGTGCTTGGTCATCAGGAAAGCGCCGCGCAGGTTCACGCCGAGCACGAGATCCCACTCCTCGAGCGAAAGCTCCAGCAGAGGCTTGGCGATGAACCCGATGCCCGCATTGTTGACGAGAATATCGAGGCGGCCGAACCGCTCCACGGTGGTGGCGACGGCGCGGCGGGCATCGTCTTCGCGCAGCACATCGCAGACAAGCGTTGCGATATCGCCTGCACCTTCTCTTCCTTCAAGGCTCGAACGGATATCCGACGCGACGATTTCCATTTCTTCGGATGTCCCGATATTTTCTGCGGGAAGCAATGCCCCGCCGGGCTTTCCCACATCGCTCAGCATCACATGGGCGCCTTCTTCGGCAAAGCGCCGTGCAATGGCTTCGCCGAGCCCCTTGCGGCGGCCAGCACCGGTGATGAGCGTGACCTTGCCTCCAAGTCTGCCCATCAGGCGTCTTCTCTCTCGTGATGCATGCGGAAGATGCGCTTGACGAGCCCATCGCGCCGCGCCGCCCGCTCCTTCTCGACGGTATCGTCGGGGCGATAGGCTTCGACCGCGCCTTGCGCGACGACACCATTGCGTTCGAGCAATCTCTCCAGCGTATCGACGCGATCCGCCAGCACGGAAATCTCGGTCGCCATCTCGACAACGAATGTCATCATCTGATCGACAGACGGATCATCGAAGAAATATGGACGCTTGCCCTTGGTATGGCGGGGCAGCTTGATCGGGGTGTTGTTCATTGTTTATCCCTCCTGGAATATTTTCAAAGTTCGTTTCCGGCGCGATGGCCTTCGGCCGTGGCGGAAATCAGATGCCTGGGCGCGTAGCAATCGCCGATCGTGCGCACATCGAGCCCCGAACTCTTGAGCGGCGCCAGCAATTCGATATTGGGAACGCGCGGCGTGGAATAGGTGAGAAGCGCCACGTCTTCTATCGATGTTTCGCGGCCCGTATAGATGTTGGTCAACGTCACAACACCATCGATCAATGCGCTGCCGGGAGACAGCTCGACGAGCGGCAAGATTTCGATGCCGAGCCGGGTCACCCGGCGATACACGCCCTGGCGATAGACGAGATTTTCCTCCATGCAGATGTGTGTTCGCGGCGTTGCGATCACCACCCGGGAGAACACCTGGACCATCAGTTCCGCGGCCGCATATGTGCCCGCGGTATGATCGACATCGTAAAGAACGACCGTGCCAGGCTGCTTGGGGAAACCTTCGAGCAGCAGGTTGCACGCATCCCTGAGATCGGGAACGAAACCTTCGGCTTTCCACTCTGCCGGAAGGCCCGAGGGCCAGCTTTGCGTGGCGCCTGTCGCCAACACAACGTGATCGGGCGTCAGTGCGATGATGTCTTCCGCCGTGGCCTTGAAACCATATTCGTAGCGCACACCGGCGCGGATGCCGCGCGCGATCTGATAATCATAAACGCTGGAGACCTGCTCGCTGCCCGGCAAGCGCGACCAAAGGGCGGTCTTTCCGCCATAGGTTGGCCCCGCGCCCAGCACCGTCACCTCATGGCCGCGTTCGGCGGCGATCCATGCCGCTTCCAATCCCGCGACGCCCGCGCCGACCACAACGATGCGTTTCGATTTCGCAGCGCGTGTGGGCCGCCAATCGGTTTCATCCTTCGCTGCGACCAACGGGTTGTTGTCACAGGCGACGGGCGCCTTCTCGGCGCCAAAACCCCAACAGGTGTTGCAGGAGACACACCACCGCGTTTCATGCTCGCGGCCGGAGAACGCCTTGTTGACCCATGCCGGATCGGTGATCAGCGCCCGGCCGATCTGAACGAAATCGCCCGCGCCATCGAGAAGCGCCTGTTCGGCCTGCACCGGCTCCACAAGCCGGCCAAGCACCGCGACGGGAATACCGCCCGCGAAGCCACGCAAATGTTTGGCGATATCGTTATAAGGCGCCCGCGGCCAATGCATATCCGGGATGTGGTCTTCCAGCGACCGGTCGTGCGCGCCCTGACAGAACGACAGCGCATCGACCTCTCCCGATTGGGCAAGACGCCCCACCATGCGCGCGGATTCCGCAAGGTCGACACCGCCTACCGCGCCATCATCGCCGGGCATCTTCACGGCGATGATGAACGGGCGGCCCGTTGCAGCGCGCACCGCGCTCACGATTTCGGTGAGGAACCGCATGCGGTTTTCCGTCGGCCCGCCGTAATCATCTTCGCGGTGGTTGGATCGCGGCGAGAGGAACTGGTGAATTAGGTGCCCGTGGCCCGCGGATATCTCCACGCCGGAAAACCCTGCGCGTTTGAGGCGCAACGCTGCGGCGGCGAATTGTTCGACTGCGGACGCAATGGTTTCGCGATCCAGAGGGTGAGGCACCGTCCAGCTCAGATCGTCCGGCAGTGCGGAAGGGCCGAAGGCATAGGGACGGCGCCCGGGATGATGACGCCCGCGACCGGGATCCTGCAATTGCCCGAGCAAACGACAATCGTGACGTTCGACGGCATCGGCCCAACGCGCCAGGCCTTCGATCTCGCCGTCGTCATAAACGCGGATCTTAGCGCCTTCGTTCTGTTGCCATTGGAGCGCGGCGAGCGGCTCTGTCACGATCATCGCGCAGCCTCCGCTGGCGCGATTGGCGTGATAAGCGATCAAGCGTTCGGAGACGCGGTGATCCTTTCCGAAGCGGGTGGTGATAGAGGCGTGCGCCACGCGATTGCGCAGGCGCATCCCCCCCAATTCCATCGGCGCGGAGAGCATCCGATAGCGATCATATCCCGGCCAATGCGGCGCAGGCGCTTCCCCAGACTGCATGACGCGCCCGCGAGTTGTTATTTCCGCGCTCCGAAGACGAACCAGCTCCCCTTGCCGTGCTGCGGCGCCTGGATCTCCCCGTTCAAAAAGCGATTGAACCGCTCTTCGCCGAAACTCGCGATATCGGGTATGTGAACCTCAAACGAGGCATCGGGCGCGAAGCCCGCGCTTTCGCACAACGCCAGAAGATCCTGCGAGCGGAAGGCGGTGTAGGACGGTTCATTGTTGTTCTTGGTATCCCAATCCCACGCGAAGTTGCGCCAGGGATCGCACAGCTTGTGCGGCGGCAATTCCATGTGAACCATCATGCCGCCCGGCGCGAGCATGCGGAAGCATTGCGCCAATATGCGCTTGGTCGCAGGCACGGGAATTTCGTGAAAGAAGAAACTTGAAACGATGAGATCGAAGTGCCCATCCGCGAAATCGGGCCTTTCGGCATTCTGCTGGCTGAAATGCACCACCTGCCCGTTTTGTTCGGCACGTGCGTGGCCATAGCGCAGAAGCGGCGCGCTGACATCGATGCCGTAGGCTTGCACGCCCGGGAAGTAATCGAGATAGGGAATGAGGTTCTTACCCGAGGACGTTCCGAGATCGAGGATCCGGCGCGGCTTGAAATCGGGATAGCGCCGCGTGAGCCAATAGCCGATGGCGTTGGCGACACCGCCGGGATTGTCCTTGCGGTGGACGTTGGCGCTGGTGGAAACCCGCCCACCGGCAGACATCACCGCGCCCTGGGCAACATCGTTCTGGGTGAATTCCGAATGGAAGCATCCCGGCACCAGATGCACATCCTGCGCTGTGACATAGCGCGGGATTTCCATATCGGGGTTTAGCTTCAGCGATCCGCCTGCGGGATTGCGTTGCGCGACATCGCTGGCCAATGCGATCAGGTCCGGCAAAACGCGTTCGATGGGCTCCTGCACGGAAAGCCACACCATCTCCTGGGCATTGTAGCGAATGGCGCTGTAAAACCGGAAATACGGGTTGCGCTTCATCACGCGCTCGATATCCTTGGAGGTGCCAAGCACGCGGCCGGTTCTCCTCTCGAAGGAGGGTTTGACCTCGCTTTCGAAATGACCGCGCATGGTTTCGCGCATGTTCGCCATCGCGTGGTTGCGCAATGCCCCGACGAAACGCTGGCGCGCATACTCATCGTGCGTCGGCTGCACCAGATCGTCGAGATTGGCGTTGGATTTGCGGTTCGCAGTTTTCACATCGCTCATGATTAGGTCCTTCGTCTTAAGGCGCGGCGCTCGCACGGCGCAGATCGGCAGGCAGGGAACGGGCGCCCAGCGCAAAAAGCAGCGCGGTTATCGTCGCCCCCGTGGGCACAAGAATCAACAGGGCGTAACGCAACGATTCTTCGCCATAACCGGGCTTCAGCAGATCGCTGACCAGACCGATCAGCTGCGATCCAATCCCGCTTCCGATCAATGTCGTGATCAACAGGGACATCGCAGCCCCCGTTCCGCGCATCCGGGCATTGCCGATGCCCTGAACAATCGAGGAAAACGGGGCCAGATGCATGGGAGCCAGAATGACCGGCACGAACAGCATCATAATGGAAAGATAGACATTGTTCTGCCCAAAGGCGACCGCCACGGGAACTATGCAGCAGGCGAGCGCAATAGCGGGAACCCAACCGATCCAGCGCAGATCGCGCTGACGCAACTTATCGACGATACGCCCGCCCAGCAGCGTGCCGATACCACCGCCGATGCCAATGGCAGGCGCCATCCACGAGCCAATGGCAAAGGAATGCATGTCATAGGAGCGCGAAAGGAAAGACGGCGCCCAATGGGTGACGGCACCGTAGGTAAAGCCGCTGAAACCGGTCGCGAACACGCAGAAGCGATAGCTGCGCGCCGTCCAATAGGCCTTGAAAACTTCCCGCAGCGGCGGGGGCTTCTCGCCCATGGTCATGCCGTCGGCCTGACCGCGAACCGTTTCACGCAAGGTAAAGAACGCGAGCGCGCCCAGGATCAGGCCCGGCACACCCATGATAAGAAACGTCGCGCGCCAGCCGACCGCTTCGTTGAGCCAACCGCCAATAAAAAACGCGCAAAGGCCGCCAAGCGGAATGCCCAGCGCATAAACCGCAAGCGCCGTGGTGCGCCGCTTCGCCGGGTAGAGATCCGATATCAGCGACTGGCTGCTGGGCGAAAGGCCGGCCTCGCCAAATCCCACGCCGAAACGCGCCAGCGCGATGTGAGAAAAGCTGGTGGCAAGCCCGGTGAGCGCGGTCATCGCGCTCCACAATGTGATGCAGGACGAGATGATGATGCGGCGGGGAAACTTGTCGGCTAGGCGCCCCAGAAACAATCCGACCGATGCATAGAACAGAACGAAAGACAGCCCCATGACGAAGGCGATCTGACTATCCGAAAGCATCAGCTCCTTGCGGATAGAGGGCATCAGGATCGCCGGAAGCTGGCGATCCATGAAGCTCAATATGTTCATCGAAAGCAGGAGAAGCAGCGTATAGCGGCGTAGGCCAGCAGTTGGCTTGATGCCGTTCGCCAGAACTGGCGGGACATCCTTGGAACTGCTGGCCACGACCGTCATTCGAATGCCTTTCGCGCGGCGCGCCGGTTAGGTTAGAAGCGCCGGGTGATGCGAACATCCCAGGTGCCCGGGCTGTCGATAAACACAGTCGGGGCGAGGAACGATATCGGGAAGGTCTTGTTCTCGCAGTTGCGGCACTCGACCGTCAGAGCCCATTCCTTGTGCTCGTTGAGTTGCATCATAAGGGAGGCATTCACCCGTGTCTGCCTGGAAATCCACTCGCCGCTGACGCGCGGATCGGGATAGTTTCCCGCAGCCTTGCTGCCGGCCGTGGAAATCGACATTTCCGATTGCATGGTGAAACCCGCTGTCGGCGTGAGCGTAATAAGCCCCGCGTCCCACTCATAACTTGCAAACATCGACCAGGTGTATCTGGGCGCGCGGGCCGGCGTTGCGATATTGCCATATACGTCCACAAACCCGGCATTGCACTTGCTGTTGGCGAGGCCCGGGTTCGCTTTGCATGCAGCGATCTGGGTTTTCACATCGTCTGTGACATTCACGAACGACGCGCGCTGCAGACCAAGAGACGTGTTGATCGTCAGGTTCTCGACCGGAAGCCACGTCGCCTCCATTTCGGCGCCGTAGTTTTGCATGTCGGCAGGGTTGGTGGTGGTGAATACACCCGTGCCGTTGATATAGACGCTGGATGAAATCTGCACGTCGCGCGTCAGACCATAATACCCGGTCAGGTTGAGGCGCAGCGTGTCGTCAAAGAAGTTGGAGCGGATACCGACTTCTTCCGACCAGATTTTTTCCGGCTTGAAAGAAACGCTCGCAGCGTTGCTTGTCGCCCGGCCTGCCCAACCGCCGGATTTGAAGCCCTTGGTGGTCGAGGCATAGACCATGACGTCAGGCGATATCTGATATTGCAGGGCAAAACGCGGCGTGAACAGATCGGTGCGCAGTTCGATCGGAATACCGGCCGCGGCAATTCCCGCCGTGCTGATATTGGCGCCCAATGCCCCCGGGTTCCTGTCGAGCTTGAGATTCTTGATCTCATCGGTGAACCGCACACCGGCAGTCAGCGTCAGGTCGTCGGTCAGCTTGTAATCGGCCTGCGCATAAACCGCAGGCGCGTTGGTCATCACCGAGACCGTACGATCGGCGAGCACGGACACTGTTCCATTGGCCGCGGTTCTGGGGCTGCCGAGATCGACATTGGCGTTTTCATAGAAATAATAAACGCCCGCCACATAGGTCAGGCGATCGTCCAGCAATGAACCGGTCGCCTTGATTTCCTGCGAGAACTGACGGAACAGCGAGTCCGTGGGTGCGGGCTGCGAACCTGTCGAGAAGCCGCCGGTTGCCGTTTCGGAATAGGAATCCGTCAGGTAGTTCTGCTTCGTCTTGCGGACGCCCGTGATGAAGTTGATGGTCGCCCATCCCGCATCATAGGTCACGTTCGACGTGCCCGCGTAACCGGTGGACTTCGCCTGCAGAGGATCGAAGCCGCCCTTGTCACCCGTGAGATATGGCAGAAGCGCGCCCTTGATCAGCCCCGAATGCGACACGCGTTTGCCGGTGACCGGATCGACCACGTTCAGCTGGTTGGTGCTGTTCTCGTAGATGTAATCCGCTTCCAGGTCCCAGGTGAGATGGGACGTTGCCAGATAGCGCACGGCCCCACGAAGACCGTAATTGTTGTTGAAGTTGAACTTGTCGCCTGTCGCGAGCTGTGTGGCATAGCCATCGTCGCGGTAACCGAAGGCGGAGAACTTCGTCAGCACCTGATCGCTGATGGGGATATCGATCGAGCCGCGCCCGCCAACCTTGTTGAAGCGGCCATACTGGCCTTCGATATAGCCGTTCATCGTGTCTTCGGGCTTCTTCAGAACAACGTTGATCGCACCGCCCGTGGTGTTGCGGCCGAACAGCGTGCCCTGAGGCCCGCGCAGAACTTCGACGTGATCGACATCGAAGAACGAGAAGTTGTTCATGTTCTGACGCGCGATATACACGTCATCGACATAGGTGCCGACCGGCGGATCGAAGGTCGGGATGGATTCGGTGCTGCCCAGCCCGCGCAGGTAATAGGTATTGGCCGAACCGACGCCGACATTGTGGTGGCCGATCATGTTCGGCACCATGCGCGCGATATCGACGGTTTCCGTAACCTGCCGCGCTTCAAGGTCGCGCTCGGAAAACGCGCTGACGGCAACCGGCACCTTTTGCAGATCTTCCGACCGGCGCTGCGCGGTGACGACCACCGTCTCCAGCGTGGTGGCTGTATAGGTCGGCACTTCTGCTGCCGCCTGCTGCGCCATCGCCGGGGCTGCGAAACCTGCAACGCAGGCCCCCGATCCCAGAAGAACAATCTTAAGCCAGCCGCACTTTGCGTTGCGCCCAGTCACACGCGACCCCGAAACCGCATTCGTCATTGTAGCCCCTTCTCGCTGGACGGCATGGAGACACCGTCCTTCACCGGCAATTGTTATATCATGATATCAAAGCGGATCAATTGTTATATGATGATATCAAAACAAAAAGATCCTTAAAGCCGGTCTGCGATGCCGGAAGGAGAAATTTCCCTTTGAAAAAAGCCACTTGGAAAAAGCCTTCCACCGCACACACCAGGATATCACAGCTGTAATTGTTATGAGATAAAGCCAATTCGACGTCAAACGCCGACAAATGGGCAACACTGCGCAGCAAAAAAATGGAAGGGCATCATGCGACTTACCCGAAGACGGATCGTGGGCGGATTGATTCTCATCCCGCCTTCTCTGGCATTCGCTGCCCCCGGCGCATCGCCGCGACTGGGTGCTGTTCGCGCCGTGACGCTGAGCGCGCCGGATCTGGCATACATCGAGGCCGCTTACACGGCGTACCTTGGATATGTCGTGGCGGAGCGCGGCGTGGTGACACCGCAGACCGCGCAAGGATGGGGCGCGCGCGCCGTTGCGGGACGTAATTTTCTTTCCCTTGCTCCGGCAAGCGGCGAGTCGACGTGGCTGCGTTTCGTCGAGCAGGCCGCGCCCGCCAATTTCCGCGCGTTGACGACCGCGGGATGGAACGCGGCAGAGATCATCGTGCAGGATGTCGATGTGGTTGCCGCGCGCCTCGAAGGCTCGCCTTTTCGCGTGGTTGTGCCGGCGCATCCGCTCGATAGCGTTCCCGAAATCCACGCCATGCAGGTGGTCGGGCCCGCGGGCGAGATGCTCTATCTGACAGCTGCGATGCGCCCAATGCCCGAGCGCGACATGCCGGAAGCAAAATCGGCTGTTGGCCGCTGTTTCATTGCGGTTCTGGGCGGCACCGATCTCGAGGCGATGCTGGAATTCTATCGCGGAACATTCGGCAACCCGCCGGGAAATATTCATGCGGCGCGCGTGCGTGCGCTCTCGGCGGCAAATGGCCTGCCGCTGGACAGGCGTTACGATCTGGCGACGGTCCGCCTTGGCCAGGGCTCAAAAATCGAAATCGACCGCTACCCGGAAAACACGCCTTCGCGGCCGCGGGCACCGGATGGCCTGCCTTATGGCATGGCGATGGTGACGTTCGAATGCCGCGATATGGACGCGGTCAAACACCTGATGGTTGCAGCGCCGATGCCGGCGGAGATCGGCCCTTATCGCGGCCAGCGCTGCGCGACGATTCGCGGCGCGGCAGGCGAATGGATTGAGCTAATCGAAACGCCTGCGCTGCGTGCTCAATGATACTCGTCGCCGCCCGAAACGTTCATCGCTTCGCCCGTGATGAAGCCAGCCTCCGCCGAACAGAGAAAGGCGCAGGCATTGGCGGTATCGGCGGCCGTTCCCAGGCGCCCCAAGGGAATGCGCGCTCTCATTGCCGCGAGATATTCGTCGACGGTCTGGCCTCTGGCTTTCGACATGTAATCGTTCTGCCAGGCTCCGAGGCCCGTGGTGACATGGTTGGGGCAAACGGCGTTGACCGTGATTGCGTGCGCGCCAAACTCAATGGCGGCGGATCGCGTCAGCCCGATCAACCCGTGTTTGGATGCCGTGTAGGCGCTGGTGAGTGCCGAACCGGATTTTGCCGCCCGGCTGGCAACCGAAACGATACGTCCCCTGCCCCAACCTTCCAGCGGCGGCTGGGCCATCATGCGCCGCGCGGCGTGTTTCATCGCAAAGAAACTGCCGCGCAGATTCACGCCCTGCACCACATCCCACTGCGCCTGCGTCATCTCGGTGAGCGGACCAAAGACAAAGCCCACCCCTGCATTGTTGACCAGGATGTCGAGCCTGCCGAAAGACGAAGCCGCGTGAGCGACCATCGCTTCGACGTCGGCCTCCACCAGCATGTCGCCGCTGAACGTGGTTGCCTGCCCACCGGCATCGTGAACGGCTTTCGCCACGCTTTCCATCTCTTCGCCGAGCCCGACATTGGATGCGGAGGCAAAATCGCCTTTTGCCCGGCCAATGTCGTGAATGACGACGCTTGCGCCTTCAGCACCAAGACGCACGGCAATCGCCGCACCCAGCCCTTGAGCGCGTCCCGCGCCCGTCACGATGGCAACCTTGCCTTTCAATTCGGGGTAGCTGCGGCTCACCGTCAAACCTCACTTTTGGAGAATAATCTCGCATGCGTATGAAACACTGCCTCACCACAACCGATGTGCGCCGCATAGCCGATGCCTGCCGGGCGGAAATTGAAGCCAATGATTGGGCGATGACGCTCGCCATCGTCGATGATGGAGGACATCTTCTCCATCTCGAGCGGCTGGATCGCGCGCGGACGACAACCATCGACGTGGCCACCGGCAAGGCGCGCACAGCGGCATTCAGCCGATCGCCCACACGCCTGATGGAAGCGCGGCTCAAGGAAAATCCGGCGTTGTTCTTTCTCAACGCCATGCCGATGCAGGGCGGAATGCCGATCCTGCACGCGGGAGAATGTGTCGGCGGTATCGGCATCTCTGGGGGAACGGGCCAGCAGGACGAACAAGTCGCCGATGCAGGGCTGGCGGCGTTCTCCGCGAGTTGACGCACACGCCCCTACAAATAAGCCCACGGACGTTTCTCCCTGTCGGCGGCGCGAAAGGCTTCGATCTCTTCGCGCCGCTGGAGCGTCAGCCCGATCATGTCGAGGCCATAGAGCAACATGTCTCTGACTTCGCGGGCGATGGGGAAGCTTGCGCTTGTGCCGCCGGGGCCCTTCAAGGTCTGCGCCTGAAGATCGATGTGAACGAGGTTTTGACGCGGTGCCGCGGCCACCGCCAGCGCGATCGCCTCTATGATCTCCTGCGAAACCACAACGGGCAGAATGCCGTTGCGTGTGCAATTGGCATAGAAGATGGGATTGAACGAGGGGGCGAGGATGGCTCGAAAGCCGTATTCGGCGAGGCCCCAAACGGCATGTTCCCGGCTTGAACCGCAGCCGAAATTCGCCCCTCCAAGCAACACCTCGGCGCCTGCATAACGGGGATCGTTCAATACGAAATCCGGGTTGGGATCGCGGCCGCCCATCTGGCGATAGCGCAGCCCCGCAAACAATCCATCGGCGAGGCCCGTTTTGGAAACGTGCTTCATTTCGCGCGACGGCATGATCGTATCGGTATCGACATCGGGGCGCAGGAAGGGAACCGCCACCGCATCGAGCGTTGTGAAAGGCTTCAGGCTCATGAACGGACCAGTTTGCGAGGGTCGGCAAGGCAACCGGCGATCGCGGATGCGGCCACCGTTTCGGGCGAGGCAAGATGGGATCTGGTTTCGGGCCCCTGCCGGCTTTCGAAATTGCGGTTGGTGGAGGTCACCACGCGTTCGCGATAGCCGAAACTTTCACCACCGGCGAAGAAACACATCGAACAACCCGATTCACGCCATTCGAAGCCAGCGGACCTGAATATGTCGGCAAGGCCTTCGGCTTCGGCCTGTCGTTTCACGGCTGTCGAGCCGGGCACACAGATCGCCTTGATCCCGGGCGCAACCTTCCGTCCGGCGAGCAGCCGCGCCGCGCGGCGCAAATCCGCGATGCGGCTGTTGGTGCAAGATCCGATAAAAGCGGCATCGATCTTCAGCCCTTCCAGCGCCGTGCCGGGGGCCAGATCCATATAGCCAAGCGCGCGGTCATGGGATGCCCGCTGCCCCTGGCCGCTGACCGCTTCAAACGCGGGCACGCGGCCATCGATCGGCATCGCCTGTTGCGGATTTGTGCCCCAAGTCACCATCGGCGAGACTTCGGATGCATCAACGCCAATCTCGGCGTCGAAGATGGCATCGTCGTCGCTGCGCAATGTCCGCCAATGGGTCACCGCATCGTCCCATGCCGCTCCTTTGGGGCTGAAGGGGCGGCCTTTGATGTATTCGAAAACGGCATCGTCGGGCGCGATCATCGCGGTAAAGGCCGAGAATTCCGTGGCCATATTGCAGAGGGTCATTCGCGCTTCGATATCCAGCGCGCGCACCGCACCACCCGCGTATTCCACCGCGTGGCCCCGCGCACCCATCGAGGAATGCTTCGCCAGAATATGGAGCGCGAGATCCTTTGCCGTCACGCCGGGCGCAAGCACGCCCGAGATATTCACCCGCATCGCCTTCGGCTTGACGACACGCAACGTCGAGGTCGCCAAGCCATGCTCGGCCTCACTCGATCCGATACCCCAGGCCAATGCGCCGAATGCCCCTTGCGTGCAGGTGTGACTGTCGGGGCAAACCAGCGTCAGCCCCGGCAGAACTATGCCCTGCTCCGGCGATATCACATGGACGATGCCTTGCCGTTCGTCGCCGAGATCGAACACCGTGATACCGGCCTTGCGGGCGGCCTCGCGCGTTGTCTGGATGAATTGCGTGCCCGTGGGCATCAAGGTCCGGTCGCTGCGCCCGGGAAGGGTATCCACCACGTGATCCATGGTGCAAAATGCCTGCCGCGGCGCGAACGGCGTGCGCGCCGCTTCCTCAAGAGAAGTCAACGCGATGCCGCCTGTCCGCTCATGCAGGAAGATGCGATCGATCAATACGAGCGCGGCCCCATCCCCCAGATCGGCGATCGCATGATGAGACCAGAGTTTTTCAAAAAGCGATTGCGCCACTATCGGTTTTCCTGCTTGATCGGCGCAGGCGGCCGTGCGGCCCCTGCGTATTTGATATATAACTATATCAATACCCCGGGGCATCGCACAACAGCACCGGGGCGTGTTTTCCGGCACCGACGGCAATGATGGGGGGACCTCTGAAATCACAACCCGGCAATTCGAAAGCGGCGGCATCGCCAGGGCTGCAAGCGGTGGACAAGACCCTTGCGGTGCCTTTGTACCACCAGATTTACCTTATCCTGCATGATGAGATCATCAGCGGGCAGCGCGGGCATGGCAGCCTTGTTCCGACCGAACAGGAGCTTTCGCGTATCTATGACGTCTCGCGGATAACCGCGCGCCGGGCGCTGGATGAGCTGGCCAAGCACAAGCTTGTGGCGCGGCGCCGGCGGATTGGAACCCAGGTCATCTTCGAATCGCCGTCCAAGCCAATCGAAGGCAGCATGGACCAGGCGCTGGAGACCCTGTTGTTGCTGGGTCGCAATACGAAGGTGAAGCTGCTCAAGATCGCCGAAGAAGAAGCATCGCCCCCGGTTCAGGAAGCGCTTCATCTGGATCCGGGCGAGCGCGTGGTTCGGGCGGTGCGCGTGCGGTGGCTGGATCAGCAACCGCTTGGCTATGTGGTGAGCTATGTTCCGGTCCGCCTGGGTATCCGTTTGACGGCGGCCGGGCTGAAATCCAAGCCGATGCTCGCCCTGCTATCCGATGCGGGCTTCAAAATCGGCGGCGCACACCAGACGATATCGGCGATGCTGGCCGACGCGACGCTGGCGAAGGAACTTGGCATCGAAATGCGCGCGCCCATCCTAAGGATCAGCCGCACCGTGTTGGACAATCACGGCAATGCGATTCTCATGACGTTGGCGCATTACAGATCGGATCGCTACCAGATCCGCCTCGATCTGCACCCCGATCAACGCCGCAAATCCGCCCAGCCTCAGGCGGCCACGCCCGCGGTGATAAGATCCTGAATATCGCGCGGAGAAAGCCCAAGCGATTTCAGCACCTCATGTGAATGGGCGCCCGGCGCGGGCACGACCTGCGCCGCTGCCCCACGCGAAGACGCACTCATCTCGATCGGCAAGGCGGGCAGATGTGTCTGCCCCCCTTGCGGCAGGTGCACTTCGGCGAGCGCGCCGGACGCGCGCAAATGAGCATCCTCGAACAAATCCTGCGGGCGCGTGATCGGCGCGAACGGCAAACCGATGGCTTCTGCTTTCGCCAGCAGGTCCGCTTTCGACATCGCCTTGAACAGCGCGCGGATACGCGGCAACAGCGTTTCGCGAGCGGCGACCCGGCGGTTGTTGGTTGCAAGGTCCGGATCGCTTTCAAGATCGGCCAGAGCGAACGCCTTGCAAAAAGCCGCCCACTGGGCATCGCTGACCACTCCGACGAACACTTGTTCGCCATCGGCGGTCTCGAACACATCGTAGATCGCCCACGCCGACACGCGCACGGGCATCGGATTTGCCGCCTGCCCCGTGACTGCGTATTGCGCCATGTGCTGGCCCACCAGAAAGGCCGTGGTTTCGAACAGCGAACATTTCACCAATTGCCCGCGCCCGGTCCGATGGCGCTGTTCGAGCGCGGCCAAAATCGCGATCACCCCGAACATTCCGCCCGTGATATCCACAATGGAGGCTCCGGCCCGCAACGGCCGGCCCGGCGGTCCGGTCATGTAGGCCAGGCCGCCCATCATTTGCGCAACTTCATCCAGCGCCGCGCGGTGCTCATAAGGGCCGCTCAGAAATCCCTTTGCCGAACAATAGATGAGTCCGGGATTTTCCTTGACGAGTGCGTCGTAACCGAGCCCCAGCGCATCCATGGCACCGGGCCGGAAATTTTCGAGCACGATATCGGCGCGCGCGGTCAACCGGCGCGCCAATGCCTGCCCTTCTTCCGTCTTCAGGTTCAGACACAAGCTGCGCTTGTCGCGGTTGAACATCGGAAAATATCCGGCGCCAGAACCCAGCAGCCGGCGTGTCGAATCCCCGCCCACGGGCTCGATCTTCGTCACCTCGGCGCCCAATCCCGCGAGGATGGCGCCAATGGAAGGCCCCATCACCATGTGGGAAAATTCGACCACCGACAGACCGCGAAGCGCCGCGCCATCGGCCCCGTTCTCATTGCACTCCAAGAAATCGCTCCCGACACCAACTCCAACGGGGATGACATGCCTCAGTTTATTTGATATGTAAATATAACATTTGGCGACGGTCGCCCGCCGCCATGGTAAACCGATGGAAAAAGGGGAGCGGGCCCGTGGCTGCGTCCGTGGCGACAGACATACTTATCAGCGAAGTGGGCCCGCGCGATGGCCTTCAGAGCGTGCGATCCATCATGCCGCTCGATGCCAAGAAGGCATGGGTGCGGGCCGAAGCCGCGGCGGGCGTTCGCGAAATCGAAGTCGGATCGTTTGTCCCCCATTCGCTGCTGCCGCAATTGGCCGATACCGGCGAACTCGTACGCTATGCCAAAACGATCGAAGGGCTGACGGTTGCCGTCCTCGTGCCCAATCTGAAGGGCGCGGAAGCTGCCGTGAAGGCGGGCGTCGACAAAATCACCCTCCCGCTTTCCGTCAGCGAAACGCACAGCCTTAAAAATGTGCGCCGCACCCATGCGCAAATGATCGCGGAAGCAACTGCGATCACAAACCTCGTCAAAAGCCTGCCCGCCGAACAGCGGCCAACCTTCGAAGGCGGATTGTCCACCGTCTTTGGCTGCACCATCGAGGGCCCGATTGCGGATACGCAGATCGCGCGCTTGGCCGAAGCCCTGATGCAAGCAGGCTGTGACGAAGTGGGGCTTGCCGATACCAGCGGCTATGCCAATCCGGCGCAGGTGAAGCATCTCGTCCGCCTGGTGCGCGGCGTTGTGGGCGATGAAGCGCTGACCGGCATTCACCTGCACAATACGCGCGGCCTGGGATTGGCCAATGTGCTGGCGGCTTTGGAAGCGGGACTGACAACACTCGACAGTTCATTGGGTGGCGTAGGCGGCTGCCCATTTGCGCCCGGCGCCAGCGGCAACATTGTGACCGAAGATCTCGTCTTTATGTTGCAATCCATGGGATTGCAGACGGGAATCGATCTGGCGGCGCTGTTGGAGGTACGCTTCGCTGTGGCGGCCGCCCTTCCCGATGAGGAATTTTACGGTTTCGTGGCCGAGGCGGGTTTGCCGCTTGGGTTCCAGGGCGAACAACCGGCGCGGAACGGCGCACACGCGATAGCTTAACGGAGTGACAGATGAGTTCGGATACAATCGTCGGCACCAGAATGCTCGCGGATGGCAAAACCGCCAGGCAGATATTCGATGAAGTGATGGCCAACCCGGCCCGCAACAAATTCGGCTTCGGCAGCCGCGCGGCCATCGTTAATGTCGATTTCCAGAAAGCCTATACGCGGATCGACAAGTTCAAGACAGCTTACGAAACCGATCCGCGCCAAATCGATTACGTCAACCAGCTTTCGCGAATCGCGCGCGGTAAGGCCATGCCGGTGGTGTGGACACATGTCGCCTATGCCGCCGATGCCGCCGATGCAGGTGTCTGGGGTACGCGCACAAACACGCCCGACAGCCTTCAAAACATCAAGCATGGTTCCGAACGCCACGAATTCGACGAACGCTGCGAAATCAACCGGGAAAAGGATGCGATCTACACAAAGCGCATGCCTTCGGCATTCTTCGAGACACCGCTCGCAAGTTTGCTCGTCTGGCACAAGGTAGACACGGTGATCGTGACCGGAGGATCGACATCGGGCTGCGTACGCGCCACTGCCGTCGATAGCCTGAGCCACGGTTATCGCACCATTGTTCCGATCGAAACCTGTGCCGACAAGCACGAGAGCTACCACTTCGCCAATTTGACAGACCTTCAGCTCAAATATGCCGATGTCGAGCCGGTGAAGTATGTCATCGAGAAGCTGGAATCGCTGTGATGAGCGAGAAAAGCGACCCGGAGCTCTATGAATTCTGGCCCTATCGCGACCGGCCGAAAATCGTCTGGCCGGAGGGCAAGACGATCGCGTTCTGGGTGGCGCCCAATCTCGAATTCTACGAACTCGACCCTCCGCCCAACCCCGTGCGCAAATCCTGGCCGCGGCCCTCGCCCGATGTGGTCGGCTATGCCCATCGCGATTATGCCAACCGCGTGGGCCACTGGCGCATGGCCGAGGTGATGGAGAAATATGGCGTTAAGGGATCGGTTTCCCTTTCGGTCGCGCTTTGCCAGCATCACCCCGAAGTCGTCGAACACGCCAATGCGCTGGGGTGGGAATTCTTCAGCCACGGAATCTACAACACGCGCTACATCTATGGCATGGACGAAGCCCAGGAGCGCGCGGTGATCGAGGATTCCATCCGCACCGTGCGCGAGGCAACGGGGCAAACGATCAAAGGCTGGCTCGCGCCCGCGCTCACCCATACAGAGCGAACGTTCGATCTCATTGCGGAATACGGCCTCAGCTACACTTGCGACCTGTTTCAGGACGATCAACCGCAACCGCTGCACACCCGCTCCGGCCGCCTGATGTCGATGCCATACAGCCTCGAGGTCAACGACCATTATGGCTTCTTCATCTACAATATGAGCCCGCGGGAATATGCGCGCACCTTGATCCGCCAGTTCGAGCGCCTCGCGCGCGAGGGCGAAAAATCGGGCACGGTCATGTGCATTCCCCTGCACAGCTATCTCATCGGCCAACCCCATCGCATTGGGCCGTTCGAGGAAGCGCTCAAAACGATAACATCCGATCCGCGCGTCTGGGTGACCCGTGCGGGCGATATCGCGGATTACTTCAACCAGAACTATTTCGATGCCCTATCGGCGCCCGCCGGACGGAGCCCCGCATGACTCTCGACCCAACCTATCTGGAGTATCCCAAGCGGCATCGGGGTATGGATCACGATCTTTACCGCTGGTCCAACCTGTTCGAGCGGGCAGCGATAAAGTGGCCCGATGACAAGCGTGTGGCCACATGGATCGTGGTCGATCTCGAATATTTTCCGCTCACGCCGAACGACAAGCCGTTCCGGGCGCCCGGACACATGCAAACGCCTTATCCCGACTACAGGCATTATTCCGCGCGGGAATATGGAACGCGCGTGGGTTTCTATCGCCTGCTGGATTCATTTGCGAAGCTGGGCGTTCAGGTATCGGTCGCCGTCAATTCGGTCATCGCCGAGCGGTATCCGCGCCTCGTGGCCGATATCGTCTCCGGCGGACACGAAATCATCGCCCATTCGACCGACATGAACGGAACAATCGCAACAGGCTTGGATGCCGGTGCCGAGCGGGATCTGATTCTCAGGTCGCTGGATGGCTTGGAGCGCGCCGCCGGGAAACGTCCGCGCGGATGGCGATCCATCGCCAGATCGCAGAGCGCCAACACACTCAGGCTGTTGGCCGAGGCGGGCGTCGAATATCAATGCGATTGGGTCAACGACGATTTGCCGTATTGGATGACGACCCCAGCAGGCCCCATCGGAAATATGCCGCTCAATCACGAATTGTCGGACAGGCAGATCATCACCGTGCAGCAGCAATCGATGGACAGCTATGTGCAGCAGATCGAGGACGCATTTGCTTTTCTATCCGCGGAAGCCAGCCGCTTCGGCGGCCGGATGCTGGCCCTGAATGTCACGCCCTATATTACCGGGCTGCCGTATCGCATGGACCTGTTCGATTCAATGCTCACCTGGCTCGCAGCGAAACCGGAAGGCTGGATCGCACGCGGTGATGCCATTTTCGATACATGGAAAGCGCAACTCCCCGTTCCGAAGAAACAAGGATAACATCGCGGGCCCCTCTTTCATCGCGATCTCGACCTATCATCGTCGCGTCTTGCGGCCCGTCTGGCCAAGCAAAACAGGCATGTCCACCCCTTTCAACCCACGATGACGTTCCCGCAGCCTTTTGGCATGAGCCCCGGACACATATTTCACCGCGACCTGCCAAAGATCGTCCCTGATTGGAGAAATAATGGCCAAACGGCCGATGATCGGCATTGGCCCGTGCCGCGATTTCACGCGTGCTTGCCCAAGTACTTTTGACTAAAACTGGTAATCCAGGGAAACGAACGCGCCTTCGCTTGAGGCATAGGCCTGCGTGTAGAGCCCTGGATCGTGATAGCGCCGCGTCACGATCTGATCGTAGGTAAAGCCGATCGCGGCGCTGGTCATCACATCGTACCAATGATGCTTGCGAGCGTCGACACGCGCAAAGCCGACAAAGGATGCCGCGGCGATGGCAGGCACGCCATATTCCCATCCATATCGGTGCCAAAGAAAAAATGCCGGTGCGAAGGCGATTCCAGCCTGATCGGAAGGGAAGGAATGGTCATCGCTGCCGTCGGGCCTACGTTCCTTGATCAAGTGATTGAGACCGAATGTCGTGGCGCCGGTGGCGCCGGTCACCAGGATATTGTCGGCCAATCCGTCCCAGTCGCTTTTGAAGATGGATATCCCGCCTGCTACGATCGGAAGCGCGATCGCAACGGCCTTACCAACATCTGCCACCTTGGCACTGCCCGCATCGGCTGCAGCCGGATTTAGCAACGCACAGATAAGCACCAGAAAAGTCGTGAGCTTCATAAGTCGAACGCCATATATACCTCGTCACGAGGTGCGATTCGGATCACCTCTGTATGCAGCATCGCGCAGCCGTTCCGCAAGAACGTGCCTGCCGCCCATCCGACGGCAGGCACATTGGCTTGCTTGGCACTCAGGCAGAGATATCGATCTGCCCGCCAACGCCGGGGGCCGTGAGCGACTTTGCGCCCAAACCCGCGTCATCGGAATCGCCATCATGATCGGGCCCTGAACCTTCAACGGCTTCCGGGGCCTTTGCCATGCTGGCGGCTTGCATCGCAGGGCCTATGCTTGCGACTTGCATCCTGTTCTCCATTCTGGTTGGGACGCGCAAAAAGCCTAACGCGAACGAATAAAGGAGATTTTGAACGCAAGCCCGCTATACGAAAATGTATAGTTTCCACAACCCGCCCGGTTTCGCGGCCCTGCGCCAAATCCATCCTTTCCGATTCGGAAATGGCATCGGTACGGCCCTATACAAATCATCAATACGCGCATTCGGCAGATGCAATTGCCGGCCTCGCCGTGAACTATGGCGCGATCGAAGCAATCACCCAGGAAATCGCGCGCATGCAGGAATCATCACGATGAACGGTCCGGACCTTCGCCGCATCGGCACCCATCCGGACCATTGGTATCCGATTGCCTGGTCGAAAGAGATCAAGGCCGGTAAGGCTATCGGCCGCCATTTCGCGGGCGATCCCATCGTTCTGTACCGGGGCACAAGTGGCAGCCTGTTCGCGCTGGAAGATCGGTGCGCCCACCGCCAGGTGCCACTTCATCTTGGCGTGGTGGAAAACGACGCATTGCGCTGCGGCTATCACGGCTGGACGTACAATTGCGCAGGGGCTTGCATCGATGTTCCCTATCTGGGGCGCGAGCGGCTCCCAAACGGCGTCAGAGCCTATCCGGTGACCGAAGTGGACGGGATTGTTTTCGTTTTTCCCGGAAGCAACATTGCCGCGGCCGAGGCGCGCAAGCCAAATTCCATTGGCTCGAAAGGCGACAAACGTTACATCACGCGAAGGCTCGATCGCGATGTTGCGTGCCACTATTCGTTCATGCACGAAAATTTGTTCGACATGAACCATCAGTTCTTGCATCGCAGGAAGATGGGCATGATCAAAGCGACATGTCTGGGACGCAGCGCGGGCAATGGCTGGTGCGAGGTGAGCTACACATTCACCCGCCTGTCTGGCCGGCAATCGGTCGGCGAAGCGGCCATCCTCAACATCCTGGAGAAAGATAAGCCCGAGCGCCGAGACCTGATGAAGATTAGGACGGACTATCCCTATCAGAATTTGCGCTTCTGGGTCGACGATGGCGATCCGGTGCTCGACGTTTGGCTGGGCTATACGCCGCTCGACAAGGCGCAAAAAAGCAATCGCACCTTTGGCTATCTCTCGGTGAAAAAGCCTGCCCTCTCGGGCATCCTCTTCGCGGCGTGGCCGTTCATCACGCTGTTTACAGAAGGCATCTTCCGCGAAGACAAAGACATCGTGGAGCAGGAACAAGCCGCCTATGACGCGCAAGGGGCCGACTGGAACAATGAAGTGTTTCCACCCCTGCTTGATCTTCGTGCCATGCTGTTGAAGTGCGGGCTCAGTATGGACGCTGAGCCGCCAGTCTCGGAGAGACCGGTTCGCCTTGCCTCGGGGGGTTAGCTTAGCGCACGCACCAGGCGCGAACGCCCTCACGCTTGAGAAAAGCCTCGGCGCGCTTGCCCTGCAGCATCGCAAGGGTCGCCGTCAACCCGGCCTCGACGCATGTTCTGGCCGCCACGGTGACGGAGCGCGGTGTGTTCTTGACCGGCCTGCCGTTGCGCGGATCGAGAATGTGGCCATAGCGGACGCCATCCTTCAGCAGGAAACGGCGGGCATCGCCACTGGTGGCAAGCGCGCCATCGGCGAGCTCGAGCAATCCCGCGATCTGGCCATCCTTTTCAACCGACTCGATGGCGACCTTCCATCGGGCGCCCGATAATCGCGGACCAGAAACACGCAGATCACCGCCGAAATTCACCAGCGCGGGTTGCGAGGTAATCTCGCGAACGGCGCCGAGTGCCCGGTCGACGGCATATTCCTTGGCCAGCCCTCCCAGATCGATCTCCATGCCCACCGGCAACGAAATGACCGGCGGTACCCACGAGGCTTTTTCCCATCCGATCAACGCAAGCAGCGGCTTGATCTGCGCGGTATCCGGAACATTGTCGGAGCCGTCGAATTTCCAGGCCCGGCGCAGCACGCCCGAAGTGATGTCGAACAAGCCTCCGCTCACTTCATGGCATTTTGCCGCGAATTGCAGGAGCTCCGATGTCTCGGGGTCGACGGATATTTCTCTGCCGCCGCTATTGTTGATCTGGCCGACGACGCTATCGTCTCTGTATCGACTGTATTTCCGTTCGATGCGCTGTGCTTCGGCCTCGACGGCGTGCGCGACCTTGGCCGCGAGACCGGGATCATCTGATTCCAGCCGGACTTCGCAAGGGGTTGCCATAGCGCGGAAGGTGAACAGAAAATCGGCGCCGGTGCGCTTCAGCTCCGACACAGGGCCGGTTGGTGATGTTTGCGTTTCGACCGCCGAGTTCAACTAGTGAAAGTCCCAAGTGTATCCGATCAGAACATAGGCGGCTTTGCTACCTGCAAAAAGGTTTTGTTGTTGCAACTGGCCGATGGCATTGCTCGGATGACCGTCACCGGTCTGCCTATAATAATTGCCGCGGATGTAGAATTCTGTTCTGCCCGTGGGCTTGAACCCCACCTTCACCCCGTATGTCAGAGAGGTGAATTTCCCCAACCGCGTATCCGATGTGGCGTAGGTAGGAAGTGGCTGGCCCTGCACAAGATAGTAATCGAAGAAATTTGCTGCCGATTGCTGATACCACCGGGCGCTGGGTTCGACATAGATGGAATGCGAAAGATTGATGCGCTCTGCGATCTCGGCGGTTTTCGAGGTGATGCCCCAATCATCCCGGAAGTAGCGCAAAGACAGGTCGGTTACCGTGGGGCCGAAATCGAATTTGTTTTCCCAGAACACGCTCTGGGTTTTCCGCTCGCGCGGGCGATTTTCATATAGATAGCTCAACGGTTCGCCGCTTGCGGGATCGACCACGGAAAGTATCCGGTACGGATCGTTTTGATATCCGCTCTGCCAATCGAAGGAATAGTTGAGCTGCATCAGCCAATGCCTGGCTACCACCTCGGTCAGACCAAGCACGAAGCCCATTTGCGTTTTGCCGCGCGAAGTGGGCGATTTCCACTGCGGGTTCATCTCGGTAAGCGGCGCCGGCACCCCGCCATAAGGAAAGGAGGAATCCAGTTCCGCATTCAGCGCCAGGCTGAGGGTGGTGTTGCTGCTGTTGAAATTCTGCGCCAGGCGCGTGTTCACCGAAATCGCGCGGTAGTCCTGTTCGATCGAATATCCGCCGCCCAGGCCGACGTCGTAAATCCCCCCCATGGGTTGCGACCAGCCGAAATTGATGGCCCAGCGATGATCGTGGAAGCCGCGATCCATCGGCAAAGCGTTCGCAGGAACGATATATTGCCGGCCCAGTGCCGCCGCCGCGAGATCGCCCGGAGAGGGCGGCAGATGAATGATGGTGCTGCCGCCGGACGCACTGGTTACCGTGGCGGTGGATCCTTGCGCCTTGATCGGGGTCACAAAAGTTTGCGGCAGATCCGATGGCACCGCCCCATTTGGCGTTGCGCCGGAGACCGAGTCAAAAACAAGGCCGAGCGAAATTTCCTGCCCCGCCGGCCCGTGGACGGAGAGATCGGTCGACGGCTCGATCGCCTTCACGCGGCCATCGCCCTCCTTGTAAACGAGAAGCGCGCTGTCGAGTTCGGAATAGGCAATTCCTGGGCCGAATGTGTCTCGGTTATAATTGTCCGAATTGCTGTAGTCCTGTGCCGCCGCACTGCTTGCAAGCGGGGTGATGGTTGCCGCCAACAACGCGGCGGACAGCGAGGCGATGCTTTCACGGACTTGCCCCGCGCGCCGCTTCTTGTTGTTCAGTTGCAACCGCAGCCTCCGCCGGCGAACCCGCGGCCCCCGCTTGAAGCCTCTCTGCTGAAGTAGATGTGCTCGTCGGCTGCGGTCTGAAGCGGATAGGGATCGGGCTGCATTTCGTGGCGCGCCATCAAATCCTTCTCCCATGGTCTGGGCCCGATTGCCGTGCAGCCACCGCAGAGCAACGCAAGGGCGAAAATGAGCGTGCCAGCCGCGGCACATCTGCCAACCAAAGGGGAGGATCGGCTTTGCATTTCATGGTCCCTTTTCGTTGAGAAGCAGGTCGATGTCCGCGAGGTATGCCTGCTCACGATTTCGAAGGAACCCCTCATGGGTGTATCGCATTCTACCGTCGCGCCCGATCAGCACGGATGTCGGCATGTCCTTGAAATTGTATTGTTTGGCGATTGCGCCATCCGGGTCGTAGACGATCTTGAATTCCGGATTTGTCGCCTGCAGGAATTCCTGAGCAGCCGCGCGATCGTGATCCACATTGACGGCAATGATGACCAGCCCATTGCGCGACCTGGCTTCCTGGATGCCATTCATCCAGGGAAACGACAACCTGCATGGCGTGCACCATGAGGCCCAGAAATCGAGATAGACCACCTTGCCGCGATAAGCGCCGAGATCAAGGCCGGCTGCGCGCGCAGGGCCTGCCGCGAACCCCGCGGCCGCGACCAAGGCAAAAACAATCGAGCCAATCCGAGCAGGCGAATTCATGCGTTGCCAACCTCTCATAAACCGTATTTTTCACGGAGATTTATGGATACAGCACGCGCGTTGGTTGGGCATTGCCGGAGTTCGTCTTTTTCGTATGGAACCAGGTTCGCGCGAATTATGCCGCTTCCCGCACCGGGGAAAAAAGTAGTGTGACCTTCAGGCCGGGATTGCTGCTGCTCGACGATATTTTCGCGCCATGCAATTCCGCGACGGCCGCCACGATGCTGAGTCCAAGCCCATTTCCCGCCGCAGACCTGCTCCGCTCCAGCCTATAGAATCGCTTGAAAATATTTTCGCATTCGGCATCGGGAACGCCGGCCCCATTGTCCGAAATCGAAAGCTCGACACCTCGCCAGCTCCGCTTCAGCGAGACAATCACGCGAACACCGGCTGCTGTGTGGGTAATTGCGTTTTCAAGGATGTTGACGAGCGATTGCACGAGAAGTTCGCGATCGCCCTGCACATAAAGACCTGGCTGGATATCGGTGAGAAAGGTCTTGCCGGCATCTTCCATGGAAGGCGCGAATGTTTCGCAGACATCGCAGACAAGCTCGCTCAGCGAAAGCCTTTGGAAGCCGCTTCGGCGGCTGCCGCTCTCGATCTGCGCGACGCGCAAAATGGCGCCGAAGGTATCGAGAATCCCATCCACTTCGAAGACCGCGCGATCGAGGACCGCGCGATAATCCTCGGGGGAGGAGATCGACTCCTTGGCGTTTTCCAACGTATTGCGCAGCCTGCCCAGCGGTGTTCGCAAATCGTGGGCGACATCGTTGGAAACGTGACGAAGGCTATCCATCAGCGATGTCGTGCGATCCAGCATCCGGTTCAGCGTGGAGGCAAGCCTATCCAGATCGTCCGGCGCGCCACGGCGGGGAATGCGGCGATTTATGTCGCCCTCGATGATCGCCTCGGCAGTACGGTTGATCGCCTCGATACGCCGCAAAAATCTGGAGCTGAGAAAGATTCCGCCGGCCACCGCCATCGTTACCGTCAGCAGAAAGACCCAGCCAAAACTTCCCAGAATGAGCGAGCCGAATTTCCTCACCTTGCCGATGTCATCGCCGACGAGAAGACATTCGCCACCGGCAAGAGGTGTGACCAAAACAGCGAGCTTTTCCATTTCTCCCGGCGGCTCATCGCCATCGGGAGGCCCAACGAACGTTACCCACCCTCTCCTGCAGGCCGTCGAAGGCAATTTGCCGAACAGCAGTTTTCCGCCGCTGCCATAAAGCGTGTAGTCCAATCCGCCGACCAGATGGCCACGCTGGCGATCGGCCATTGCCTGCATCAACTGGCTGGTTCCGCCGCGGGCGTATTCGGCGCCAAGCGCAACCGAATCCACCTGGATACGCGTGCGAATTTCGTGCTGCAATTCCGCCGTGGCGGAGAAATAGATCAGGCTGGCCAGAATGCTGACAGAAATGCTGAACAACGCCACATAGGCCGTTGTCAGCCTGAAGCTTGCCGACCTAAGAAGCTGCCCGACCTGCACGGATCAAATATCCAGAACCTCTAACCGTCTGAATCATGTCGCTGCCAATTTTGGAGCGCAGACGGCTGATATGCGTTTCAACAATATTGGTCTTGGGATCGAAATGGTAGCGCCAGACCCCTTCCAGCAACATGGTGCGCGTAACAATCTGTTCCGTTCGCCGCATCAAATATTCCAGCAGTTCGAATTCCCGCGGCTGCAGATCGATTTTCTTGCCCGCGCGCGTCACCCGCCGCTTGATCAGGTCAATCTCAAGATTTCCCACGCGCATCGATGTTGGCTGACCAGTATGCTGCGGGCGGCGTAGCAGCGCATTGACCCGCGCCAACAATTCGGCAAAGGCAAATGGCTTCACCAGATAGTCGTCACCCCCGGAATTCAGTCCCTCAACCCGATCATCGAGGCCGCCCAGATTACTGAGAAACAGAACGGGCAGATTCGGTTGTCTTTTGCGCAGGCTTTTCACCAGAGACAGCCCGTCCACTCCCGGAAGCATCCGATCGACGATTAGAAGGTCGTAATTGCCCTCACTGACGAGGCCAAGCCCCGTGTCGCCGCGGGAGGCATAATCGACCCGATGACCACTTTCCCCCAGCCGACGAACGATATAGGCCCCGAGTTCAGGCTCATCCTCCATCAAAAGTATATGCATCGAGCGAGCGCCAGACACAGACGCCGCTATTCCAGAGTCCGTTTTCCAATTGCCGATCGAGTCCATCGGGGGGGAGGATAGGCGATGATGCCGTTCGGCAAAATTGCACCAAATCAATAATTGATTATTTGTATAGTCGGGAAAGTAACATGCGCCTCGCGCGAGCCTTCATGTGCTTCCCGAGCGCGCCCTAAGTCTTTGATCCTGCCTATTTTTCGTCACCGGCGTGAAACAAAGCTTCGCGTTGGCGGAAAAGTGCGACCCATCGGCGTCCCTCATCTCGACCGCTCACCTGGATGATGTGTCGATCTGCGTTGGCGCTGGCGCAATAAGCACGAAATTGATGTGCGATAGGAACTAAGACCGTCCCCAATGGTTATCTGTCCTGAGTTCCTCGGGGTCACCCATGTCAGCCTTTGTACTCTATGTCGTAGGCTTCTTCGTCTTGTTGGGCGGGCTTATTTATGGCGCTTTTTTAATTCACGTCCCACAGACGTGGATCATCGTCGGCACATTGGTAGTGTTGGGGCTCGGAATTATGTCGGCGGTCTCGCACACAAAACAGCGCGATCCGCCCTCTGAAGCTCCTCCGGCTCCCAAGGCATAACGCACGAATTCCCAGCATAACCCTGCATGAGGTAGGCGGCACTCGGGATACTTGTCGAAGTCGCCGGTCACGGCGGGGAGATTTCGCGGTCGCGTTTTATACCCTCGATGAGGTTGCTGCGGTAAGTTTCATGCACAACGCTCATTCTTCTGCGCCACATCTGTTTCGCGTCGGGTCATGCGGATGCATTTTTCTGTAGCCAGTCTGCGAAGCGCGTTCCGCCAAGCAGCGGCCGGCCGTCTGGGCGAAGCGATTTATCGTTCAAGATCGCGCCAAAGTAACGGGCTTGTGTGTCGGTCATGACCAGGCGTTCGTCGCCGGCGGCATCAAGCCGCTGCCGCGCAAATTCGTCGAGCCGTCCGCTCTCAGGGCCGGCCACCTCTACGATTCCATTCTTCGGCGGTTCAAGCGCCAATTTCGCCAACACAGCAGCGGTATCACTCGCCGCCACAGGCTGCACGAGAGCAGGCGACAGATGAATCACGTCATCCTGGACGCTGCTTTGTGCAATGGCTTTGATGAACTCAAAGAACTGCGTCGAACGCAGGATTGTATAAGGTATGCCCGACGCGCGGATCAGTGCTTCCTGCGCTGCTTTGGCCCGCAGATAGCCGCTTTCGGGAATACGGTCCGTCCCGACGACGGAGAGCGCCAGATGATGGCGGACGCCTGCCGCCTTTTCCGCGGCGAGAAGGTTGCGGCCGGCGGTCTGGAAGAACTCCATCACGGCATTGTCCTCGAACGATGGCGCGTTTGCGACGTCGACAACAACCTCGGCACCCGCCACGGCTTCGGCGACGCCTTCACCCGTGAACGTATTCACGCCCGATGCCGGCGAGGCCGCGACGACCTCATGCCCCTTGCCGCGGATTAACCCAACGACTTTCGAGCCGATGAGACCGGTACCGCCGATGACCACAACCTTCATGTCAAACCTCCTCGTTAAGCACAGGGAGAATGGCGTGGCGCGTTAGGCGAGTCTATTGGACAGAGGGATTGGACGGATCATCCCTGAGTCTAGGTTGCGCCCCGCCGTCCGCATCTGCGCGGGAAGCGTCTGCCACGCCCGGATAAGCTCGCCTATGGAAGCTGCCTCCATCTTCCGCATGACATTGCCGCGATGCAGCTTCACCGTTACTTCGCTTATCCCGAGGTCGAAGGCGATCTGCTTGTTGAGCCGGCCTCGCGCCACTTCATATAACACTTCGCGCTCGCGCGGCGTCAACGTTTCAGCGCGATCGACGTTGCGCTTGACGATCGCCGCCTGGGCCCGGCGTTCGGCATCGATCGCAATGGCCGTCAGCACAGCATCGAGAAGGGCCTGGTCGCGCACGGGCTTGGTCAGAAAGTCCACCGCACCGGCCTTCATCGCCTGCACAGTCATCGGAATGTCGCCATGGCCGGTCAGGAAGATCACGGGTTTCGGGTTTCCACTCACTGCGAGATGATGCTGCAGGTCGAGACCGCTGGTACCGGGCATACGCACGTCGAGGATCAGACAGCCCGGGCGGCGCATCACATCGGCGGCAAGCAAGTCTCGTGTCGAAGCAAAACCCGCCGATTGAAACCCGGCAGAGAGGATCAGTTCCGATAGTGCCTCCCGGACGGATGCATCGTCGTCAACGATGATCACGAGTGCCGCCGAAGCTTCATCATTACGGGACAGCGAAGTTGATGGACGCTGCGATAGTGATTGATCAATTGCCATGTTCACCCTCCTCGTCTCAATTGTAAGGACTCGCCGATGGCGGCAAGCAGAGCCTGACCGTCAAACGGTTTTCTGAAAAACCCGCTGATGCCCTGCGCACGGCCCTGATCGACTATCTCGTGGCGGCCGGTGACCAGGAACACCGAAAGATCCGGCCGCGCCTTCCGCGCCAAATCCCGAAGGTCAAAGCCGTCGATGCCGGGCAAGCCGATATCGGTGATCAGAACATCAACATCTAACAGGCCGCTTGCGAGCAACGCTTCGCCCGATGAGAAGCAGCGCACCGTGTAGCTGGCGGATTCCAGGAGGTCTTCCAGCGATTCGAGCAATCTGTGATCATCATCGACAACCGCCACGACGTGTCTCCTCTTACGCAAACTCAATTTCCTCCTGGGTGGCGCGAATGCGTGGCCGGTATGCCCAGCCTTTCCGCGATGCGCACGAGATCGGCGAGAGAGGCCGCGGCCATCTTCTGCATGACGTTCCTTCTATGAATTTGCAGCGTGACCTCACTGATCCCAAGTTCGGCAGCGGCCTGTTTGTTTAGAAGGCCGCTCACGACGAGAGGAAATACCTCGCGCTCGCGCGGGGTCAGATCGAGATAGCGTTGTTTCAATCCGCCGATTTCGGCGCGCCTGGATCGTTTTTCCCGGTTCTGCTCTATCGCAATTCCGATTGCGGCCATGAGGTCCGCGTCGCTGAAAGGCTTGGTCAGGAAATCCACCGCGCCGAGTTTGATCGCGCGCACCGATGAGGGTATGTCGCCATGCCCTGTTATGAAGACGATCGGCGGATGATCCCCCGCCGCAATTTGCCTCTGCAGGTCCAGGCCGTTGATGTCCGGCAACTCCACATCGAGAATGAGGCAGGCAGGAGCATCAGGCTTCTCCGCATCGACATACTCGCCAGCCGATCCGAACGCGATGGCGCGTATTCCATGCGATGCCAGAAGTTCGCTGAGCGCCTCCCTTATGCGCGCATCGTCATCCACGATGAAGACGATATGATCGTTCATCGTCATGGAGCGATCTCCGCCGCAGCCGGCAAGGTGAAGATAAATGTCGCTCCGCGCGACTCCTTCTCTGCCCACAGCCGCCCGCCGTGGGATTCGATGATGGATCGGCAAATGGCCAATCCCATACCCATTCCGTCCTGTTTGGTTGTGAAAAACGGCTCGAATATCCTGTCGGGGGACAAGATGCCATGACCACGGTCGCTGATCTCCGTTCGGACCACATCACCGCTCCGGTACACGCGTACCCGAAGGGCTCTGTCACCCGTAACGGAATCCATCGCTTCCATGCCATTGCGCAATAGGTTGATCAGAACCTGCTGAATCTGGACACGATCAAGCGCGACGAGCGGGAGATCGCTCTCAGCATCAATGTCCACTCGAATACGACGCCGCGTTACGTCTTCTGCCATGAGGTCACGCACCTCGGCGACAATACTCGCAAGCGCGGTGCGGTTCCTCGTCTCTACGGATTGCCGGAACAGGGCGCGGATGCGGCTCACGACATCGGCGGCGGCATTTGCATCGCGGGTGATACGCTCCACCGTCTTCTGTGCCCGCTCGATATTGGGAGGGTCGGCCGCAAGCCAGCGCTGGCAGGCGTGCGAATTCGCCACGACAGCCGCCAGCGGCTGATTGACCTCATGGGCGATGGATGCCGAGAGTTCCGCAAGGCTCGCCGCCTGGCTCGCCCGTGCAAGCCGTTCCCGCGCCAGTCGCAACTCTCCCTGCGCCCGGACCTCATTTTCAATGTCCAGGCAGATGAGACTCCATTGGACAATCGCGCCTTCTGCGTTTCGCATCGCCGCAGCGCGTGTCTCGACCCAGCGATATTCGCCATCGAAGCGCCGCAGCCGGTGCTTGCGTGCATATGGTTCGCCGGTGGACAGCGAATGGGCATAGTTCTTTTTGACATCCGCCAGATCGTCAGGATGGACACCCGCGTCGAGTGTGCCCTGCAGCCGGGGCTTTCCCGCCTTGTCCAGATCTTCGAGATCGTATCCGAGAAAATCTCGCAGCTGCTGGCTGCGATATATCGGTTCGCCGTCCGGCGCGGCGCAATCGATCATTGCGGGTACCGTTTCAACGAGTTGCCTCAGCAATCTTTCGCTTTCCCGCAATGCTTCTTCGGCGTGCATCTGGTCGTCTATATCATGACAGAGCCCGTACCACTGGACGATGCGGCCGCTTTGGTCTCGCATCGGTTCGGCGCGGCTTGACATCCAGCGATAGACGCCATCGGCACGGCGCAGGCGATACCTCATGGAAAATGTCTCGCCGGTGGCGAGGCTACGATTGAGCGTGTCCACCATCGCGCCCGCATCCTCGGGATGGACGGCGATTTGAATCACGGCAACAAGGCGGGTCATGCCGGGTTTATCGGCGTTGGCCACTTCCGGTCCAAGAAAATCAATCATGCGCTTGTTGAAGAAGGTAGGTTGGCCATCGGGCGTCAGACGCCAAACGTGGCTAGGAACCAGATCGATGAGTTGCGAGAGTTCGCGTTCACGCTCGCGCAGCGCCGCTTCGGTTTTCTTGTAAACATCGATGTCGAGCGAAATGCCGTACCACCCTGTAACCCGCCCTCGACCGTCCCGTGTCGGACGAGCGCCCACGCGATGCCAGACATAATCGCCGTTCGCGCGCAGGATGCGGTATTCCACATTCCAGGCCGTGCCCGTTATGAGACCATGGCGAAATGCGGCAGCCATGCGATCGTAGTCATCCGGATGGACGGTTCGTTTCCAGCCATGCTCTCCGCCATCGATGAAGTCTCGCCCATCGAGAGACCGGTTGAGATCTTCAAGCGTCATGCCAATGGACGTCTGTGACGTTGGCGTCGCATAAGTGAACATTCCGCGCGCATCCAATGCCCACGCTCCGCCGTAGAGATTCTCGATGATCTGCGCCGCGCGCACCGCTTCGGCCGTTTCGCCCAGCGATTGCGCCGCCGTCCAGGGATCATCCTGCATCGCCACCGCTACGCCGGTGTCGACACTCGCGCCGTATTCCGGTTCGACGCGCAATTCGATCCAACGATAGCTGCCATCGGCCTGCAGTTGGCGATAAGAGGTGACCTGAGGAACGCTGTGGAAGAACGCTCGGGCCGAAGCCTGCGCGACAGCGGCCCTGTCGTGCGGATGGACTTCGTCCATATTTGGCGGAGATTGGTCTCGCTGCCCCAACGTTACCTCTGTAACGCTTGTCGTCTGTTCGTTGGCATGAGGCAGCGCATCGCCATCGATTACCGTGCCGTACCACCCGGCAATGCGGCCCAAGCTATCGCGCACCGGCTGCCCGGAGCATCGTCCCCAGCCGTAAACGCCATTCGCACGCAGCATGCGGTGCTCGATGCTATAGTGATCACCGGTTTGCAAACAGCGACGCCATGCAGCAGCGGCATCGGCATAATCTTCCGGATGGATCACCTTCTTCCAGCCGAACGCCTCGCCTTCGGATGGCGAATTGAGTTCTTCCAGCGTTAGATCAAGGAAGGCCAATACGGCCGGCGTCACATATGTGAACCGGCCGGCCGGATCGGTCGCCCATGCGTTGCCCACGACTTTCTCGATGATCCGCGCAGCTCGCACTGCCTCGGTATTGGTTTGCGTTGACACGCTCACGACGATGGCTCCTGCGGTTGCCAGTTCGGCATAGTAACCGGACCAGCGAACTTACGCCGCCACTACGCTAGTCTCGCCGCGCGGGGGCCACACTTATGGAAATCCATGTATTGCCCTGATTTTTTTGGCCGCGGCCAGCGTGCGAGTCGGGGCGTTTCCAAGCCCCGGTTGCGTTGCCCCACCACCTGGTCGCCCACAGCGACAGTCGCAATTATCTGATTGATTCTTTTATATAATTAGAAGAGACCGTCCCAGTCCGCCGGTTGGAATTTTCCCTCGCGGAGCGCATTTTTCATCCGATTGCCAGAACGCCTGGGCGTGGCGCCCACCCCGCAGGTGTCGAGACAAAGTACCTTTCTAGCTCAGGCGCAAATTTCGACATGAAGGCCGGATTGACGTGGCTGAGCTTCGAGCCGGAAAGCTTGTGAGACAACATGCCAGCATCGAATTCAAAAGGTCCGGATTCAAGATAGAGATCGAGCAACGCCAGGATCAAACCGGACATGTGGGTGAAATTGCTCTCGTCAAATGCGTCGAGTAAGCGGCGTGCATCTATCAGGTGAGTCATCTGCGGCTCCTATAGGTCCAAGCCTTCGCGATTCAGGGCCGCCTGAACAGATGGCCGCTGCCGAAGCCGATCCATCAGGCGAAGAAGAGAAGCAGGGATGGGGATGTCAAAGTGCTTGGCCCAGCGCAGCATCACGAACAGATAAAAATCGGCGACAGTCGGAGACGGCCCAAACAGATAGCCCCCGCGCATCGTGCCCGCCAAGAATGAGAGCCGCTTCACGATCATATCCCTTGCCGCCGCCAGCTCTCCGGAAGTGCCGCCATGCCAGAAAGGCCCAAACCGCACGTGGAGTTCCGCGGAAACGAAAGCGAGCACCTCCAGCAAACGTGAACGGCCAAGCGCACCTTCGACGGCCAATGGAGGAAATCTCCCGGCGATCCAGTCCAGAACGGCAACATTCTCAGTGAGCACATCGCCATTCTCAAAAACGAGGGCTGGAACGTAGCCCTTCGGGTTAACAGCAAGAAAGTCCCCTCCCTTCTCTGTCAGTTTCGCGTGAAGGTCGACTTTTACGATTTCAAACGGCAGTCCTGTTTCAAGGAGCGCAATGTGATCGGAAAGGCTGCAAGCCCCAGGCGCATAGTAGAGTTTCAACATGGCAAGCTTCCCATCAGGATTCGTGGTGTTTCAGAACAAATCGTACGTCATTCTTCGAAAGGCGCATTCGCGATGAAATCAACCGAGGATGGCGGCTTGTATCCGGGCACAAGCCGCTCACCAAAATCTCGCACGAAGTTGTCGTAGCTTGTTTCTGGATGTGTTTTGGCGATTTGGCAAAGGCAGCGCGTCATCCGCGATTTCATTTCGAGCCGCGGAAATTCTTTGATAATCTGCGCCATCTCATCCGGCGGAATAAGTTCGTGCTGCAAACCGATCACATCGAGACAAATGCCGGCGGTACAGAGCGCCACTTCAGGCTCCTTGTAGAGGCCGATCGAAGGCGTCGAATTCATGGCGACGCCGTCCCAAACCAGCTGGGCGCGGCGAGCATCGAGCCCGTTGATAATGGCAAAGTCTCGCGCCAGATCAGCGCCCTCGACCTCGAAGCGGCGTGGGCCGTTGAAGCGTTCGTTGAGCGTAACATCGTGCAGCAGCGTGGCTATCGCAAGAATTTCCAGGTCGTACCGCACGTCTTGAATCTGTCCCAGCCGCACCGCAAACAGCCATGAACGTATGACATGATTGAACAAATATGGTTCGCATTTCTCTCGCGCGCGTTCGATCGCATGTTTCACGGCGGGAGTGGCCGGAACCATAATTCCGGCCAGAAGTTGCGTCGCATCGGTTTTCATTTTTGTCTCATATTTTCGCGGCGGCGGCGAAAGTCTCCGCGCTATTCCGAGAGGAAAGCCAGCAAATCTGCGTTGACACGATCCTGGTGTGTCGCGGTGATGCCGTGCGGCGCTCCGGGATAGTAGATGTCCTTGGCGCCCTTGATCAGCCGCGCCGATTTCACCGCAGAATCCTTGACGGGGACGATCTGATCGTCTTCGCCATGCAGCACCAAAGCCGGCACGTCGAACTTCTTGAGATCGTCAGTGAAATCCGTTTCGGAAAATGCCTTGACGCTCTCATAGGCATTCACAAGGCCCGCTTGCATGCTCCACAGCCAGAACTGATCCAGTGTTCCTTGGGAGACTTGAGCACCGGGCCTGTTGGCGCCATAGAACAGCGGCGCCAAATCCCGGTAGTATTGCGAGCGATCCTTCAAGAGACCGCTGCGGATTGCGTCGAACACCTCAATCGGCAAGCCTCCGGGATTGGCCGCGCTCTTCACCATGACCGGCGGTACGGCGGCGATCAGCACAGCCTTGGCGACGCGATCGGTTCCGTGACGGCCGATATAGCGCGCGACTTCGCCGCCTCCGGTTGAATGCCCCACAAGCGTGACGTCATAGAGGTCAAGCGCCTTGATGACGGCCGCCAGATCGTCCGCATAACCGTTCATGTCGTTGCCAAATGAAGGCTGACTGGACCGACCATGACCACGCCGGTCATGCGCGATGACCCGGAAGCCGTTTCGCGCCAGGAAATGCATTTGGCCATCCCAGGCATCGGCGTTCAGCGGCCAGCCGTGAGAAAACGTCACCGCCGGGCCAGTTCCCCAATCCTTGTAGTAAATTTCGACGCCATCCTTTGTAGTGATTGTGCTCATCGCCAGATATCCTTTGCAGAGTTTGGTTCGAGGTTGCCGCCACAACGGCTGCAAAACGTCTCGTTCCCTTTGTCTGCGAAGAATGGCAATCACGCGCCGCGATGCCTATTGGACGGAGGCATTCATTAAGCTATGCCGAAGTGTAGGCCGTCCGATCGAAAGATCGTTGAATGCAAGCAGAGCCGGACAGGTTGAACGCTCGTCTGCCAATTCGTCGGCTGCAGGGAGAAATCGGAAAAAGCCCCGCGTTCGTTGTCTCTGTCTTGTCCGATTGACACGGCTCTGCAGAGACAATTGGCGACGCCAGACCGTCGCCCCTATTGTCTTGACGTATAGGTGTGCTAACCGTTTCTTTCGGCAAGCCAAAGTGCAACGTTTCTCACATAGCGATGCGTATCGGCAATCGCCTGCGGCACGCGCATCATACCGTTGCCAGGGGGTTCGACGACAAAACTGGGGGCGCCTGCCCCGGTGTCCCAATTGTAATTCGCGAAATGGTGAAACGTGCTCTGTGCTATCGCCGGACCATTAGCGCCATTGGGATCAAACGCCACGGCGATATTGAACCGGCGCCCGGTTACCTTGCTTGTGCCCAGCGCAATCACGCGCGACCGCTCATCGGCGGGTGCTCCCACCGCGCCTTCGTGCGGATGTGCCGGCAGAAAGCGTATGGCGCCGGTGGGCGAAGATCGGTCTGCCAGGACCGGGTGGATCGGGTGCATCGCTTCGACCGTCTGGAAATCACCGTTGGCTCCAGAGTGGAAGTTTGGCCAGGATATGTTTGTCGAATAGGGATCGTCGATTTCGCGGTTAGACCGATCCGGATCGAGATTGCGAGAATGGAAATAGTGCGCCTTTCCAAGGCCCCCCAACGTACAGACTGACGAGCCGAGATCCATGTGATCGCGGGTTACCAGCAGCCCGCAACCATTGCGGCGAAACCTGGAAATGCCCTCACAGTCCTGCACGGTCAGCCCGTCACCGGTATCCACCGCGAACAGCCACGCCTCATCGAAGTCGCTCTGATCGAGCCTCGACAGGAGCGAGTCGGGCGCGCCCAGCGGGTCGCGGTCACGCGCAGTGACTTCAAAAAGCGTGCGTCCCTCGGCGTCCTGCTGCGCCCGCAGGAAATCGGCCAAATAGCTGAAGCGGGAGATGGACCAATCGTCATCGGTCGGCGGAATCGTGGTTTGCAATAGTATTTTGATCGGTTCCATTTCGTCCACCCACAGATGCGTGCCTATGCCGTTGCAAGGCAGTTCCTGAGCCAATCATCAAATCGTGCGGTCGCCAACCACCATGGATTCTCCGGAACCAATTTCTCGGGGCCCACTTCCGCACCGAAGTATGGCGCTTGAACATCCGGCAGAATGCGCCGCACGTCTTCATAGGCCGTTAGAACCTCCAGCGCCAAATCCGTAAGCCGAAATACCTCCGGCCCGGCGACTTCAAGAACACTGTTCGTGGGTGGAGACAACACAACCTCCGCCAGCGCCAATGCGACATCATCGGCTGCGATCGGCTGCACAATTATCGGCGGAAGGCGAATTTCGCTTCCATTATCGGCGTCGGTGGCGATTCCATAGACAGTCTCGAAGAAAGGTGCCGAACGGATGATTGTGTAGGGTGTTCCGGATGCCCGGACCAAGTTTTCCTGAAGGAGCTTGGCCAGAAAAAAGCCACTCAAACTGAGGCGATCCGCGCCCAGTGCGGACAGCACAACATGATGTTTCACGCCTGCGCCGCGTATGCCGTCAAGCAACACACGGCCGGAGTGCCGGAAAAAACGCAGTGTCTCATCGGGGTCGACCGAATTGGAGTTCAACGTATCGACGACGACATCGGCGCCTTCCAATGCATCCGTAAGCCCCTCACCGGTGATCACATCGACGCCCGTGGCACGCGACGCCGCGACGGCCACATGGCCGCCCCCCACGAGCTTTTTTACAAGTGCTGCGCCAATGAGGCCGGTCCCACCGACAACGACAATTCTCATTTGATCCTCAATCGTCTGTGGCCGCAGGCAGGCACAGCGTCACCCTGGTTCCATATCCCGCCTTGCTCCGGATGGCCACGCTTCCACGAGCGCCCTCAACGAAGCGCTTGACCATGAACAAGCCAAGACCATTCCCCCGCCCCTCCTTGGTCGTGAAACGGAAGTCAAAGGCCCTAGCCAGAATATTTTCATCCATCCCTGACCCGCTATCAGCGACGCGGATTTCGACTGCCACAACAGAGCATCCCACGCGGATTGCGGCGGCCGCGATGGAAAGCGTGCCACCATCCGGCATCGCATCCAACGCGTTGAAAGCAAGGTTCAGTACGGCATTCTCCAGATCCGTCCGGCTGCAGTTGACCATGGGCAAATCGGTCTCGATCCTCATATCGAGAGCAACATCGGCTCCACACACGAACGCGATAAGGGGTTCGATTTGCCGCAAACAACTCGCCACCCGCAATCGCTCGGGTTCCGCCCGGTTCTCGCGCGTCTTGCCGAGCGTCCGATGCACGAGTGCGCCAGCGCGTTCAAGAGAGGTCGCCGCCTGCGAAAGCATCAGCCTCGTACCCGAGGCCCGTTCGAAGCCGGGATAATTGTTGAGGATGCGCATGGCAGACAGGGCGATCTGAATATGGTTCCCGAGATCGTGGATAGTGCCGTATTCTGTATGGCCTGACTGGGCTTCACCTGCATGAGGCTGCGCGCCGCTCTCCCGCAGATTTCGCAATCCCAATTCCCTGCCCATTCCGTCATCTCCACCTTCATAGCACCGCCACCCTACTGTGCGGGTCAGGCAGCTTCGATTGGGTCGAGGTCAAAGAAGAACTAGACCTTGGCATAGGTTGTTCGGGCCCGTAGCCCGTATCCCCTAGCGCGCCACACCTATACAAGGGAATAGTTCAATAACGCGCCTCAAGATGATCCAATTCGGGATCCAGACCCAATAGGAGATCGAAATGAATGCAGGAAAGTGGTTTGCAGTGGCAGCCTTGATGGCTTCAGGTATCGGGAGCACATACGCCCATGAATCCGTCGAGCAGGCGAAAGTCACAATAGTTTTTGACCATACTCTCCCGAACGTGCCGGGGAAAAGCATGAAGGGCGTTCTTGTGGAATATGCGCCTGGCGGCACATCGCCCGCGCACACCCACCCACATTCGGCTTTCATTTACGCGACAGTTTTGGATGGCGCCATCCGCAGCGCGATAAACGATGGTCCCGCGAAGGTCTATCATACCGGGGAAAGCTTCTATGAAATGCCCGGAGATCACCACAGCGTCAGCGCCAATGCCAGCAAGACGAAGCCCGCCCGCCTGCTGGCTGTCTTTGTCGTCGACACCAATGAGACAGTGTTGACGACAAACGAGTAGCAACTGGCTCTATTGCACACAACAACGACCTGCAGCCTAAGGCGAAGGGCGCTATGCCTTTCAAGAAGACGCTCCTACGCAGCCAACCATAATAGCGTCGTGACCGAAGGAAGCCCGGGCATCCTCTACCGCGACTGAGAGCGTGATCAGTCGGTATGTTCTGCCAGCCGTTCTGGAGACATCGAACTGGCCAATATAGCGTCATCCGAACGCGACAGAGATCGTGTCTGGAGTTTTCCGGATCTTGGGGTCACCCGTGTTTATCGGGGGCATGTTTTGGCTGGACTGACCAGGCCGCGGGCTCGTCGTCGTTGTCGGCTTCAGCCGCTGCTGCCGTCGCCTGTACCTTGTCGGGTGCATGATGGGCGGGCGCGTAGATCGTATAGACCTGCATTGGCGTGGCGCCGATATTGGTGATGTTGTGCCACGTTCCCGCCGGAACGAGGACACACCAGCCGTTTGACACCTCCTTTTCGAAAGTCAGTTTATCCCTCGCGGGTCCCATCTGCACTCGACCGCTGCCAGCGTCGAGGCGCAGGAACTGATCGGTCTCGGGATGCGCTTCAAGGCCAATATCGCCGCCAACGGGAATCGACATGAGCGTCACTTGCAGATAGCGTCCGCTCCAGGCGACCGAACGGTAGTTCGTGTTTTCCTTTGTCGCGCGTTCAATGTCGAATGATTGCGGCTGGGGCCCAATGTCTTTGATCCTGTCAGCAGTCCTTACCATGGCCGATCTCCTGAAGTTTATGGCAATGCACTATCTCGCATGGGGTTTAGGCAAACAAGGATTTAGATCCCCTGGATTTGGCAAATAAAGTTTCCAGCGAAGTGCGCCAACGAATGGGGCAAACCGGGTCAAGGGACAGCGGATTTTCATTAGCGCGGAAGCGACATTTGCGAACGGCACGCGGCGACAGGCGAATTCAGCAGTTTCAAAACGAACTGCTACACGTCACACGCATGACTGCCATGGGGAGAGATGACCTCTGCTCTCGCCTACGAGATCGACTAGCCTTTGACCGGCCTGCAGAACTAACGGACATGTGGCACCCGGTGGAGAACCCTCCTCCGCTTTAGCCGCCAGCGAGGAAGGTCGGCACAGTTGTCGTGCCAGTGCCGCCCCGCTGTTTGATGCTCACGAGAACTTTTTATAGCTCGAAACTCTGCGAGCCCGAACAGGTCGCTGCCGCACCATACGATCGCCCAGCAGCCGATCGAACACTTTCTTGGAAACGCCGTAGCATTCGCAGGAACGTTGCTCCAGGCCACGCCGGTCGATGATCGTCACCTTGCCTCGGGTATACCGTATAAGCCCAATCTCCTGCAGAATGCCTGCTGCCGCCGTGACGCCGGTTCTCTGGACTCCGAGCATCATTGCAAGGAACTCCTGCGTAAGCAGAAATTCATCGGATTGCATGCGGTCGTGCGTCATGAGTAGCCACCGGCAGCATCTTTGCTGCAAGGTATGAAAGTGATTGCAGGCGGCAGATTGGGCGACCTGGTTGAAGAAGGCGTGGATGTAACGAAGCATCACCATCCGCATCGAAGCACTAAGCGAGATCTCTCTTGCGAACGCGGATGCCTTCATCCTCAAGCCACGGCCCGGCACCTGGACGTAAACACTGGTAGGCGCCCTGTCGTTGCCCAGCAACAGAGGCAGCCCTACCAATCCTCGTTGCCGATGGTCCCAACCTCTGACGCGACCAGCAGCCAACTCCCACGCCTGTAACGATAATTTTCAGCACATACTCCTCAACTGCGGTTGATCGGCAAGAATGTCCGGTATCGGACATAATTGAGATGCATCAACCTGCTAGAGTTCCCTTGCTGTAGCTTCTGCTCATCGCTTCTGTCGAGGCAATGCGGTTACGGGAAGCCGAAAGGCGGACACCATGACAATCGAAGAGCACTCGCCACCAAATATGGGGCTGGTTTCCGGTGCTTTTCTTGAGAAATCAAGGGCGCGCATCGGCGCAAACAATGAATGCGAGCTGGGAAACGAACGATTCAAGGCATGGACTCTGCGCAAAGAAATTGAACGCGGAGAAATGTTGCTTGGACTCAAGAACGAAATAATCGCGCAGCAGGAAATGCTGATCCAGCGCCAAGACCTTCTGACCAAGGAAGCTGATCACCGGCTGATGAACGATCTGCAACTGGTTGCAAGTCTTCTTTCGCTGCAAAGCCGAGCAACCGCGAACGTCGAGGCTGCCTCGCAGCTGGCCACCGCGGCCAACCGCATCGCCACCATTCAGCGTGTTCACCGCCGCTTGCATTGCCTCGATGGAGATCAAAACGTCGCCTTCAAGCAATACTTGGAAGCATTCTGCGAGGATTTCTCCGCCATGCTGCCTCCATCATCAGCTCTGGAACATGCAATTAAGTTTGAGAGTGTTGAGCTCAGCCTTCCGACCAAAACCGCCATCCCGCTCGGGTTCATCGTCAATGAACTGGTTATGAACGCTGTAAAGCATGGCGGCGGCCGGATCGCGATTAAGTTGGAGAAAAGATCTGCGAAAAGCTACGCCTTAACCGTTTCGAACGAAGGGCCGGCGTTGCCGGAGGGATTTGATCCATCCGCCACAAAGGGTTTGGGAATGAAAATTGTCAGGTCCTTTGTCCAGCAGATCGACGGCCAGCTGAAAACTGGGCGAAACGAAGATGGTCAAGGGGCGCAGTTTGCGGTTTTATTTTCCTGAGTATCCGCATGTCACACGAAACGCATCCATGAGTAGACTTTTCGATATCAAATAGAAACGCGATTGTAGTCCCACTTCTTGAACACGAGAGGAGCTAGACGATGTCTTTGGGTCTCATTCTGATCGTCATACTTATCATCTTCCTGCTTGGCGGATTCAGTGGCCGTTTTGGCGGCTATGGCTACGGTTTCGGCCATGGCGGCGTCGGTCTGATCGGCGCGATATTGATCATCGTTGTGATTCTTATGTTGCTTGGGCGAATCTAGTCCGAACGCAGCATCCAGATGTCCCGCCTTCGCATACATGGGGAAACCCATCTCGTCGCCCGAATCGGGTGGTTGAGAGCAGCGGTATTAGGCGCCAACGACGGCATCGTTTCGACTGCGAGTTTGATTGTTGGTGTCGCCGCAGCGTCGGCAACACGCAGCGACGTGCTGATCGCAGGCGTCGCCGGATTGGTCGCAGGCGCTATGTCGATGGCCGCAGGCGAATATGTGTCCGTAAGCTCGCAGTCAGATACGGAACGCGCAGATCTTGCACGCGAACGCAAAGAACTGGCCGATCAGCCTGCATTTGAGCTCGATGAACTCACGGGTGTTTATGTAAAGCGGGGCGTCGGTGAGGCGCTCGCGCGACAGGTTGCACAGCAGTTGATGGCAAAAGATGCGCTGGGGGCACACGCTCGCGACGAGCTGGGGATCTCAGAAATCACCACAGCGCGTCCCGTGCAGGCCGCTCTGACATCGGCCGCATCTTTTTCAGCGGGCGCTGCGATGCCGCTTCTCATGGTGGTATTGGCCCCCGCCAATGCGCTCATATCGCTCGTGACCGCAGCGTCACTGGTGTTTCTTGCTTTTCTGGGTGCCATTGGTGCCCGCACAGGTGGCGCAGGGATATTGCGCGCGACAGTGCGGGTAACATTTTGGGGCGCGATCGCGATGGGATTGACGGCAGCCATCGGAAGGCTGTTCGGCACAATTGTGTAGGCACCCTCGTACATTGAGGTGGGCAAACCTGCATTGGGCGCTGACCAGAAGAACAGAGAATGACATTGGTCTATCTTAGAGACGAGCATCCGGAGGCCCGAAACGAAGAGACCGTTACTGCCTCCGAGATACTCAAGTCACTGCTGAAGGATGCTCCCGAAGATTTTGTCACTCTCGACTGGCTGATGGTGGCACTGCACGGACGCTCGTCTTGCGCGACCGCTCAGGCGGGGTTTCCCGATCCTTATATATCTTGGGACGTTCATCGACCCCGGTGGCGTCAAGTCGTAAGGCGGCTGCGAGTGGTGGGCGTTATCCTTTTGTTATTGAGCGCGTCGCAGCCCAACTTAGGATAGGACCACGGCAGCGGGGGCATTCAACGAACGTCGTGGTCAATATCCAAAATCTCAGACCAACGGCATGAAACGCGCCAAACCCGGGCTCGTTCCCAGATGAGCGGCCTTTTTTTATCGACGCGAATTTGCTGACGGATACTGCCTGGAGAATTAAGCCCTCGTCCTGAACAACGGACCGCGCCACGTCGAGCTAAGCTTTTTCCGCCTTGGTTGAAGCCCATTCTCCACGGATCGCCTGTGAAAGCCTCACAAGGAGCGCATGCCGGCAGGCACCGGGTATCTTCGGGCTGGTAGCGCCGCTGCAGGATTTCTGCGGGAAGACTGCTTATTCAAACCGCAGCGCCTCAATCGGGTCGAAATGTGCCGCCTTGCGCGCAGGATAATATCCAAAGAACATGCCGACTAATGCTGAGAAGAAGAAGCCGCCGGCGATAGCGGACCACACGATAGGTGTCGGCCAGCCGGCAACAAGGGAGATCGCTGCCGAGGCGATCAGCCCGCCGATGATCCCGGCGACACCACCCACGACGCTGAGCAGGACGGCCTCCGTCAGGAACTGCAAGAGGACATGCACCCGCCGTGCGCCGAGCGCCATGCGCAGGCCGATCTCGCGGGTGCGCTCCGTGACCGACACAAGCAGAATATTCATAATGCCGATGCCGCCGACCAGCAGCGAGATCGAGGCCACAGCAGCCAGGAGATAAGACATTGTCTGACTGCTGCTTTGGGCAGCGGTTGCGATCTGGCTGAGGTTACGCACGGAGAAGTCGTTTTTGTCCCCGGGACGGATTCGGTGCCGCAGCGCCAACGTGCGTGTGACTTCGTCGACCGCCGGCTGCACGAGATCGGGGCCCGCCGCCTGCACGTATATCTGATTGACGTATCCGGTCAGACGCGGCTGGATGCCATAGGGATTGCTGATCGTGCCGTAGAGAGCATTGGTCTGGCTTTGCTGGCTCGGGGCCGCAGCGCCAAGCACTTTGCGCTCCGCCGTGGTGAAGGGGATCATGATGAGATCGTCCTGATCGGTGCCGAAGCCCGATTGCCCCTTCGAGCCGAGGACGCCGATGACGCGCAATGGCGTATTCTTGACGATCAGTATTGCACCGATGGGATTGGCATATTCGCCGAAGAGTTGGCGCCAGACTGTCTGCCCGATCAGGGCGACAAGCGCCGCATCATCATCGTCCGCAACGGAAATGCCGCGGCCATAGGCGATCTGCCAGTTGGTCGTGGGGGGATAGTTCGGCGTGACTCCCTGAATGCTGGTTGTCCAATTCTGGTTGCCATAGAGAATCTGCCCGGACTGGCGGATCAGATAGCTCACTTGAGCAACGGATTTGTCATCGCGCTGGATTGCCATTGCGTCGGTCACGGTTAGCGTTGATGCGCTTCCGAATCCGCCGCGGGCACCGCCTGATGTCGAGGCACCCGGAAGCACCACAATCAGATTGGTGCCGAGGCGTTCAATCTGCTTTTTAACAGCCTCATTGGCGCCCTGCCCAACATTGACCATGGCGATCAGCGCCGCTACCCCGATGAAGACCCCGAGCATAGTAAGCATAGACCGCATCTTATTGCGGAAGATCGCCTGCAGTGCGGCCGTGACGATCATCAGCCCGAACGCGGTGGAGCCGGCCAGCTTGGCGCCGCCGTCGGCAAGCGCCGTCTTGGCCGGCCCACCCTTATCGTCGACACCGGCGGCCAGCGTTGGCAAAGATGCCGGCCGATCGTTGCGCCTGTCCGATTGTATCTTGCCGTCGCTCATCGTCACGATCCGGTCCGCGTAGGCGGCGATATCCGCCTCGTGCGTGACGAGAATGATGGTGAGACCCCGCTCGCGGTTCAGCGCTGTCAGCGTGGTCATAATGTCGTGCGAGGTGTGGGTATCGAGATTGCCCGTCGGCTCGTCTGCCAGCAGGACGGAGGGCGAATTGATCAGCGCTCGCGCGATAGCAACACGTTGCTGCTGACCGCCGGAGAGTTGGCCCGGCGTGTTGCGCTCACGGTCCGCCAAGCCAAGCAAATTCAGAGATTCGCGTGCACGGGCCTGTCGTTCTCCGCCGGACAGAGGAGAAGTTGCGTAGATTAGCGGCAGTTCGACGTTCTCAATGGCGCTTGTCCGCGCCAGGAGATTGAAACTCTGAAAGACGAAGCCGAGCTTTTCGCTGCGGATAGCGGCGAGTGTGGGTTCCGACAAGTCCGCGACATCGACGCCTTCAAGAAAATATTGGCCGCTGGTTGGCCGGTCCAGGCAGCCGAGGATTGCCATGAGTGTGGACTTGCCTGAGCCCGACGCCCCCATGATCGCCACGAACTCGCCGCGCGCGACGGCAAAATCGACGCCGCGCAACGCGTGCACATCAACATCACCGACATGAAATGTGCGCGCGAGTCCGTAGGTCCTGATCACCGGCTCACTCGTATGATCGGGCGTGCTCACGGCAGGCGCATCGTCGGCCCACCGCTCGTGGGCTTGCGGCTTGTGCTGCTGGCGCCCGTATGCTCGGAGACGATCACCCTATCGCCCTCCTTGAGGTCGCCCTTCAGGATTTCCGTATAGGTGTCGTCGTCCAGACCGGTCGCGACAGCCACGCGCGCCAGTCGTCCGTCGCGCATGACCCAGACGCCTGGGGTTGGCAAGTCCGCCTCAGTACTCGCCGCTGAAAGCCCACCTGGAATATAGCGAAGCGCACTATCGGGAACGCGCAAGACACTACGCCGCTCCGCCGTGATCACACGCACGGTCGCTGTCATTCCAGGTTTCAAGAGCAGCTGCGGATTGGCGACAGTTACAACGACGTCGTAGGTGACGACATTCTGGACGGTTTGGGGCGCCTGACGGACTTGGGTCACTGCTCCGTCGAAGGTCTTATCGGGAAATGCCTCCACCGTGAAACGTGCGCTGTCGCCAACGTGCACGCTTCCGACGTCGCTCTCGCTGACATTGGTATCGACTTCCATCTTTGACAGGTCGGTCGCGATCAGGAATAGCGTCGGCGTTTGAAAGCTCGAGGCGACCGTCTGGCCCATCGTCACATTGCGGGAAACCACGATACCGTCCACGGGTGCTACGATGTTGGTGTAGCCGAGATTGACCTTTGCCGCGTCGAGCCCCGCTTGGCGTTGGTCGATCGTGGCCCGATCCACCGCGACCTGCGCGCGCGCTTGGTTGAGGGCATTGACCGCGACGTCATAGCTATCCCCCGAGATTGCATTCTGCGCGCTCAGATTTGCATAACGCTTTTCGTTGATTTGTGCGTAAGCGAGGTCGGCCTGGTCTTTCAGAAGTTGCGCCCTGGCGGTCGCCACGCTTGCCTGATTTTGTTCGACGATCGTTTGATAAGGGCGTGCGTCGATCTTGGCGCAGAGCTGGCCTTTTTTTACTTTGGTGTTGAAGTCGCAGTCAATCTCCTGGATCACCCCGGAGACGTAGCTACCGACGGTGATCGTCAACACGGGGTTGACCGAACCTGTCGCTGTCACCGTGCGCGTAACGTTGCCCCGCGCCAGCGGCACCGTGACATAACCGGTCGTCGCCCTGGATCCGAAGAACCACCACGCCAGAGCAGCCACGACCATTATCGCGGCAAGTACAACGAGCGAGATCGCAAAGTCAGTGCGGAAGACCGTATCGCGCAATCGGCTTGCGGTATGGGCCGGCAGCCGTACTCGCTGGTGCGAGGCGCCGGTGCTATTCGCATCCATAGCTGGGAGACTCTGCAGCAAACGCCCGACCAGCATGAGTAGCGCCGCTCACCCTGCTAAAGAGCCCCCTCCGCTCGATTAGATCGTCTCGAGGCAATGCTTCGTATTTGGCAAATTCTGACCCCAACCAAGCTTTTTTGCCCGGATGCCCGACAAGCTCGCCTTCGTAGGGGCCAGTGGCGCTGTGCGCGATTGCCGTATTTGCAGAAGTGACTTCATAAATTTGCGACATTTTAGGCCTCATGTCCGCACTCGCCAAATTTGATCAAATACCACTAGGCAGCTCGAGCAACGTTGACTCAAATCAACCTGCTGACATGACCGGCCCTTTTTGTACCAGGCGGTTTGTTAGGCGCGAAGCGCGCACCTCGAAAGGGGCTTTGTCATGCCGAAGAAGCGATTTAGCGCGGAGCAGATCGTGACACTGCTGCGTCAGGTCAAAGTTGCCACAGCGCAGGGAAAGACGATTGGGGTCGCGTGCCGGGAAGCCGGGATATCGGACCAGAGTTGCAGTGTACCAACGGAGACGAAACAAATTTTACGGCCGGGCAGAGATTCTCCAGATCACTTCCGATCAACTCGCACTGGTGGTCTCCAGCGGTGCAACAGACCCAAGATGGGCAAGGGCGTTGACGCTTGGATATGAGCGAACTGTTTTGAGAAAACTGACCTCTCCCTGTTTGTCGGCGGTTCGTACACCCAGGATTTTACCCCAGCGGAGGTCCAGCCCGCCTATGGATATGATCCAGGGGTCATCAAGGTCTACTTGCGAATGGCTTTTGACGGCAGCACTCCCTGAAGGGACCTCGCCTCACTATCAACAACTCTCAATTGCCTTTTGTAATTTTGTCCCAACTTGTGCCGCAGATTCCTTCAGGCGCGGATTATCTATCGCCTGCATCGATGCGACCGGATCGATGGCCGCTATCTCAATCATTCCGCCACCTACATCCTGCACAACGACATTGCAAGGCAACATCGTTCCAACCTTGTCCTCAAGTTCGAGTGCCTTATGCGCCAGAGCCGGGTTGCAGGCTCCAAGGATTCGATAGTTGCGAAACTCAATTCCAAGTTTCTTGTGAAACGTCTCCTTTACATCAATCTCCGTGATGATGCCAAAGCCTTCTCGCTTGAGGGCTTCGATCGTGCGGCCAACGGCCTCGTCGAAATCGACCGACAGCGTCTTCGCGAAATAGTAGCTCATGGAATGTCCTTCCGGCGGATGCTTGCCAATCCGCGCTCCAAGCTCGCATTATCTATCTAACGTCTATAGGCCTCGCATTGTCTATACGAAATGCAGACGAATGCACGCTGATCTTCGCTTCCGACGCTACCCATGCGGATGCTGCCTCCGGTTCCAGAATATTTCTGCGCCATCCAGCGGCGGGGCTGCGCCCCCTTCGCGGTCAAGAAAAAGACACGCGCATCCAGGTGCCCGTGTAGTTGCTTCGCTCCGGCCCGTACCAGTTCACTTGGCCACGGTCTGCGACGACATCTCCCCGGAGAATGAAATTTTCTGGCGCAACAAAACGAAAGACGGCGGATCGCTCCGCCGTCTCCACTTCTTATATGTGATTGATGCTTACCAGTTCTTGGTGACGCGGATGCCAAAAAGCCGTGGGTCGGTGACGAAGACATTCGTGGTGAGCGCCGTGTCGTCGGAGTTGAGGAAGGCGCCGGTGATGGCGGTGGTATCCAGCACATTCTTGACGTAGGCCATCGCCTGCCAGCCGTCCTGGTTGGTGAAGATCAGGGCGAGGTTGATGTTGGTGTAACCGCGCAATTCATCATACGGCCGGTCGTTGAAGACGCGGGCGAAGGAATCGGAGTTCCAGTAAAAATCGCCATGCAGCGTTCCGGCCCAGTCGGACGACAGCGGCATGGTATAATCGGCCGTGACGGTCGTCGTGAAATGCGGCGTGTTGGGAAGCTGGTTGCCGCTCAGGTCTTTCGCAAAGCCTTGCCCATCATTCGGCGCGACGGATGGATCGAAGCCGGTATAGCCGGGAAGACGGGTCGGATTGGGATTGGAGACGTAAGGACGGCCGGTTACCGGATCGACACCTACGATATAAGCATTTCCACACGCTTGGGTGAGTGCCCTCACGCCGCCAGAGTTCGGTGACCCGGATCGCAGCATCTCATTGACCGCATCGGTCGGAAGAATGCAATTGGATGTGCCGGTCACGAAAGGCCGGACCACCATCCAATCGGCATGACCATCGGTGCGATCCATCAGATCGATAGCCGATTGACCGTCATTGATCGTCGCATTTTCGTAGCCGCCGTTGAAGCCGAACTTCAGGCCGGGCAGAGGCTCCCAGGATGTTTCCAGCTCCGCACCTCTGACCGTGGCATCGAAATTCAGATTGACGGATGTGCGATCCACGATCTGCGATATCTGATAGTTACGGTATTTGTAGAAAAACACATCGCCGTTCACCGTAAGGCTGCCGTCCAGCAGCGTGTTCTTGGTGCCCAGTTCGAATGCATCATTGTATTCGGGCTCAAACGTGAGCGGATGTGTCTGATTGCTGGGCGAAGAGTAGACCTGCCCTGTAGGCCCTGTGAGCGGCGTGACGCCCGGCGGATTGGCGCCGCCGCCTTTGTAGCCATGCGCATAGGAGCCGTAGACCAAAGTCTGGTCCGTGAAATCGAGTTTCGGTGTCCAGGTGACGACGCCGCGGCCGGTGACTTCGCGCCATTCCTGCGCGATTTCGCCGGCTTGGGGGATTCCCCTGCCCTGAATAAGCGCCCAACTCGGGAAGATCGAGAAATCTTTGCGATCGTCGGTGTAGCGCAGACCGAGAGTCAGCTTCACATCCGGACGAACCTGATAATAGGTCTCGCCGAACAGAGCCCAGGAATTGAGCTTGTAAGGATTGTGACTTACGAAATAATTGTGCCCCTGCCCATTCACCTGGTCGATCGGATTGGGATCGATATAGGCGCAACCGAGGCCGCCCAGCGCGGCAAGCGGAAATGCCATTCCCGGAGTCGATTGCGGCGGATTGCACGCATTGGCAACAGCGGCGTCGAACGGAATATGCGCAGCATCGGTGCCACGGATACCGCCACTGCCGCCGATGGCGCCGAACTGTGCGTTGTCCAACTGTTCGGTAAAGAGCGTCAGGAGATTTGAGAAGATGTAATAGTCTTCACTGGTCTGATAGTGGAGATAATTACCGCCTGCGACGAAATTCCATGGGCCGTCGAAACCCGAACTCAGGCGCACTTCCTGATAAAGCTGGCTTGCCGTTTCCGAAGACCGGTCCATCGCGATAAAGCGGCTGGAGCAGCCGAGCTGCGGATCGCAATATTGGCTATCCGCACCGACGAAGGTGCCGGCGGCGTAAAAGGGCTCCCCGCTGGTATAGGGATCCTGCAGGAAATTTTCCACCGTGTTGAACCGGTTATAATCTTCTGTCGAATAGAGGAAGTCGTCATTGTAACCCGTCTGCGATGTCAGGGTCAGTTGCGGCGTGACATTATATTCGACGTTGAATTCAAACGTATTGTTCCTCGCGCGATAGCTCGGATCGATCTGCGAACTGATGGTGCGCAGATCGGGCGATTGCTGCAGGCTGGCATAGGGATCGGTGTAATGCTCGATCGACAGATAATAGGGATTCAAAGCCACAAATCCCGCGATGAAAGGGGTGGCGCCCATATTCGGCGTTTGAAGAGATTCCGCCGAATAGAGCGACGCCGGCCGGCAGCCCTGCGATAGCCAGGCCCCGCCGAAATTGTTGGAGGCGCCTCCATAAATGTTGTTGTAAGTCGGCGTCTGCGGTCCGGCGGGACCGTCCACCACACCCGGATTGTCGCGGGCGCAAAGCTGTTTGGTCGAGCGGGCGCGGTTGTCGTCTTCCTGGAAGTGCTCAAAGACGAACGTGGCCGTCAAATTTTCGATTGGCCGCACCAGCAGCGACACGCGGCCCGACCACAGATCGCGCCCGTCGATATGACTGCCGGTTTGTTCGTTGAAAGCGTAGCCGTCGCGCTTGGTCCATTCGCCCGCCACGCGCAAATCGATCTTGTCGTCAAGGATGGGGACGTTGAGCATCCCTTCCAGGCGGCGATTGTTGTAGTTGCCGACATCGACTGAGGCATGGGCCTCCCAACGGTCGGTGGGCTTGGCGGAAATGACGTTCACCACGCCGCCGGTCGCGTTGCGGCCATATAGCGTGCCTTGCGGGCCGCGCAGCACTTCGACCTGGGACACGTCAAAGAATTCCTGCTCGAAGAGGTGGTTGCGCAGGAAGGGCACATCGTTAAGCGACACCGCGACGGCCGGATCGGTGGTGACCGAAATCGCTTGCGTGCCGATGCCGCGGATCTGGATGTTGTAGCCGGTGAAGTTTGTCTTGCTGAAGGTCAGGTTGGGGACCTGCTTCACCAAGTCGGGGCCGCCGGCTGTTTGTGTGGAGGTGAGTTGTTCCTGGCTGAGTGCGGTGATCGCGATCGGAATGCTTTGCACATCGGCGCCGCCGAGTTTGGAAGAGGTAACGGTCACCGTTTCGACAGCGCGCGCTGTCGGCGCGGCCTGAGCGAATTGCACGGGTTCGACCTGTTCCATCGCCGAAGTGTCGCGGATGATGCCGACGGCGCCGGTCGCGTTTCTATATTCGGTGAAGCCGGTTCCGTTTAAAATGCGGGTGAGCGCATCGGATGCGGGCAGATCGCCCTTCACACCGGTGGTGCGCGCATTCTTCACGGCATCGAGCGAATACATGAGCGTCACGCCCGATTGCTTCACATAGGCGTCGAGCGCGGCCTTGAGATTGCCGCTGGGGATGTCGAAATCATGGGCGGCGGCGGCGGTGACGAGAAGTAGAGCGCAGGCGCCGGTGAAAGCCGATCCCTTGTAAAACGATTTCATGACAATTCCCCCCTTTATGAAACGATGAAGCTCAACGTGTGATGACGATGATGTTGCCCGCGCGTTCGACGCGAAGACCCAGAACATGCTGCGCAAGCTCCGCGAAGGCCGCGATGTCGTTTTTGGCGAATTTGCCGCCGATGGTGAGGCCCGCTACGCCCGTTCCCGCCACCACGATCTTGTCGGTGTTGTAGCGATTGAACTCGCGTGCGGCGTCGGCCAGCGTGGCGCCTTCGAAAACGAGTTCGCCGCTGCGCCAGGAAATGTCTTTTTCCAATTGCGCTTCGGATTTCTTGACCACCGGCAATGCGCCGCCCGCGCTGACCACCACATCGCCGCGAGCCAGCGCCACCGAATGTTCCTTGCCCGATGCGGTTTTGGATTGAAGCTGCACACGGCCTTCCATCACGGCGACCTGCAAACGATGCGATTCGCGGCGCACGGTGAATTTGGTACCCAGGTCGATAACCCGATCATTGCCCGCGAGCACCACGAAGGGCCGCTTCTCATCGTGCTTGACCTGGAAATAGGCTTCGCCGCGCTCCAGCCACACCTTGCGTTCGTGCGGCTGCATGGAGGTGCGCAGCACCGTGTCGGTGTTCAATTCGATTTCCGAGCCATCGGCGAGTTTGAGAATTTCGTGCCCGCCCACTTTGGTGGCGTAAGTCTTCACATCCGGCCCGAACCACACCGAGAGCGAAGACGACCCCACCACCGCGGCAATCGCAGCAGCGGCGGCAACGCCCATCAGAAGCGGCAACACGCGGCGGGTCTTCGGCGCGGTCCGCTGCGCGGGACGGATGCTGCGCAGCGCAGTGAGACGACCGGTGTTTTCCCATGCGGCCTGCACGCGCAAATAAGCCGTCATGTGCGAGGGCGATTGCGCGAGCCAGGCGTCCAACTCAGCTTGATCGGCTTCGCTCCAGTTCCAGAAATTGCGGCGTTGCAGCCAGTGGGCGGCGGCAGCGCGAATTTCTTTCGCGTTGGGCAGATGTGTGTTCACGGCTTTCTCCCAAGCTCTGCCTCGTCGCCGAACAACAGGTCCGCCAGCGTGTTCATGCCGGTGGCGAGATGTTCGGAGACGGTCGAGGCGCCGATCCCCAGGCGTTGCGAAATTTCTTTTCCGGAAAGCCCTTCGATGCGACCGAGCACCACCACTTCGCGGCAGCGCGGCGGCAATTTTTCGAGGGCGGCCTGCAGGCGGCGCAATTCGTCCTGCGCCATCACGTTTCTATCCGGCCCCGGCGCATCGACGGCGACGCCCAGGGTTTCCAGATCGGCCACCGCTTCGATGGGCACGACCTGTTCATGGCGCACACGATCAATCAGCAGATTGCGCGCGATGATGAAGACGAAGGGTTTCACAGGTTGGGGGATTTTCTCGCGCGCGGCCTCATAGACCCGCGCGTAGACTTCCTGCGCTAGGTCGTCGATGTCGCTTTTGTTGGGCCAGGAGCGGCGCAGGAACTGCATCAATGCCGCCTCCAGCGGCAGCACTTCGCGCACGAACCAGCCGTTGATTCCGTCCTCGGTCATGCCGGCGCTACGGCGCAGATCGGCAGTCTCGCGGCCATGTTCCGGTGTTTCGCCCATCCCCTGAAGCATCCCGCCTTTGGAGGACCGAAGTGAAGACTACATAGGGATAAACGGACAGGGGTGGGCGGATTTCGGGTGGAGCGGCGGATTATTTGCGCCAGGTGTGCGAAATCTTGTTACGGGCGAGGCCAGCGCAAAAGAAAGGGCGGTGAATCGCTTCACCGCCTTTCAGCTTTTCGATGTGTTCGCGGCCTAGCCGCCGAGACCAAGGGGCACGTTCAGATAAGGCCCGTAGAAGCCTCGATTAGTGCTTTCATGGGTTTCCTGACCGCCGTCGATGGCGTCGAAGAAAGTATCGGCTCGGTGGCCGAGGCTGACCTTCGAATTGTGGTAACGCATCGAGGCGCCGATATAACCGCCGAGATTGGGGACGGTGAGGGTGCGGGAACGGTTGACGTTGTCGGGCGGTTCGGGGATACGGGGATCGGTGCTGCCAAAGATGTCACCACCTTCGCAGAGCGCCAGGCTGCCAAAACCATCGACACGGCAATGCCTGACTGCGTGATGAAGGATGGCACTTTGCCGACCGAACAGCATGCCCATATTCACGCCCCAATCGAGCCTCAACTCGCCATCGCCCGCACTGCCCCACAGCGATTGCTTTCCGTCCCAAGCCACTTCTGGGCCGATACCGCGGAACGTGCGCGTTTCCTGCGAGGCGAATTCCCAAATCTCACGATATTTCTGGGAGGCATTGCGGCCGAGTGCGGTGCTGGACCTGTGCAGATTGCAATTCGATGCAGGGCACAAGCTGATCGATCTCAACCCGCCGGGCCGCCTGCAAAACAAGAAGTACCGCCCCATCGTGCCCGCGAGTTCGACGCTGTTGCCCTGGCTAAGCAGCATAGAGAAGCCGCAAGCCCATTATGTCGCCTACAAACGGAAGTCGATCAAATCCATCAAGCAGATGTGGTACATCACCCGCGATGCAGCCGGCCTCGATAGCTGCCTCACGCCTTATTCCATCCGACACGGCATGGCACGCGAGCTGCGCAAGCGGCGCGTGCCGACCGAACAAATCAGTTTGTTTCTTGGACATCTGCCAAGAGGCTCCGACGCCACACCATACGAACCGGACTTCTGTGCGGAAGCTGTCACGGCAATAAACAGCGTCATGGATGACGTCCGTGACCAGCTGAAGCACGCGAACATCGATCAACCCGTTCTCGATGCAGCTGGCGTTGCAGTCCAGCCTCGCTTTGAACACGACACCGGCGTCGGCCTTACCAAGCGGGACGAAATTCGCTTCTTAATTCTCTCTGGCATACCACATCGCGAGGTCGTTCAGCGTGCAGGCGTTTCGGATGGGACGGTGAGCGCCATTCGTCAGCAGCTAAAGGCCGAAAGACCGGTCTATCGTGCCTCGGAATCTGAGAGTTGCGTGTCCTTTGCGTGTGCAGAAGGCGATGACAAGCAGTCATCCACATCTCAACCCATTGAAATCATTGGTGGGCCCGGCAGGATTCGAAACAGCAAGAAAAGCGTTGAATTGGTTTGTGTTTCGGGATTTCTGCCTCAAAAGTACCAACAAAGATACCAACATTTATCGAGCCAAAAACGACTCGGTCGCGAATGTACGCCAAGGTTCGCAGCAATTCGCATCTAACGACCCCAATTCAGTAAGCTTGCGATGGGTTCGCGCGATAGGCAGGAAAACCACAGTCAAATCCCTTTGTGAGCCGTAAAAGCATTTCGGTGAATGTCGAATTATGCGCGTCGAGGCGAAAGCGATTAGCTGGCTTTTTTTGCCATATCAATCTAGGGCTTTGTCTACAACTCGCTTCGGCAGAAAAGGGAATCTACCTTTCCGAGGCTTAATCATGCGCGTAAAAGTCATGGTCTTGTCTTCTTCCGAAAGGTCGGTGCCCGGCGCAGGGGGCGGCCCTTCTGCCGATTTCTTGAGCTCCGCAACTAGCTTTGCTTCAGCTTCCGTTGAAAGTCGGCTCGATATGTCGCGTTCTCCCAGTATCCTACCAGGATGAAACTGTTGATAGAGCTTGCCAAGATAATGTTCCGGACCAAACATTCTCCTAGCGGCAACTCCAATCAACTGGAGTACCCAGGAATCTGTGGACACACGGTTAGGCGCGTTTCGCGCTGGCTTCAAAGTCCTCCGGGCTGACGCCTCCAAGATGCCCGTGCCGCCTCACAGGATTGTAGAATGAATCGATATAGTTGGACACCTCCGCGATCGCCTGGTCGCGGTTGTTGTAGATCCGTTTTTTGATCCATTCCTTCTTGAGGCTAGCGAAGAAGGACTCTGCCACAGCATTGTCCCAGCAATTGCCTCGCCTGCTCATACTGGGCTCCAGATGATTTGTCCTGCAGAACCGTCTCCAGTCATCGCTTCCATACTGGCAACCTTGATCGGAGTGAATCACCGTTCCGCGTGTGCGCCGCCGACGTCGCACTGCCATCATCACCGCATCGAGGACAAGTTCGCGCCGTAGGCTCGATCCTGCGGACCAACCGACAATCATTCGCGAGAAGAGATCCATTACCACCGCCAGGTAGAGCCAGCCCTGCCAAGTGCGGATATAGGTAATATCTGTGACCCAGACCTTGTTCGGCCGAATGACATCAAAGTTCCGTTTGACCAGATCAGGCACGATGGCGGAGGGCTTCGCGGCAACGTAGCGTCGCGTTCGATAACCATAAAGGGCCCTGATTTTGTTCGCTCGCATAATCCGCGCGACACGGTGCTTGCTGCAAGTTTCACCAGCCTCTCGAAGATCCAGAAAGATCCGAGTCGACCCGTAAACGCCATGGCTTGCATTGTACGAAGCGCGGATCAGCCGAAGCAGCCGCGCATCTTCCTTAGCCCGGTCTGACAGCGGTTTGTGCAGCCAAGCGTAATATCCAGCGCGCGACACATCCAGAACCCGGCACATGGTCTTAATGTCGTATTCGTTACTGTGCGCCTTGATGAACTCATAGATCCGACGGGTACCCCACGCTCTCGACCGACTGGACATCTTCAACCTCTCCGGCTTTTGCTAACCGCCGAGTTAGGGTGTCCACAAAATCCTGGGAACTCCAGACATCCTAGTTGGTACAAGATCTCCAGAGGAAATTGATGAAGCATTATTTGAGAACGTGGGGTTCGCCATCTTCAATTACGATAGATGCGTGGAGCAATCGCTTTTCCATCACCTCTATCTTAGGCATAACCTTCCATTGGATCGGGCGCGAAAGATCATAAAATCTATACCTATGTTGCATGTTTATGGAGTTTTGGGCGACCCATGGGAAGGATCCAAGCCCTTTGGAACCCAAAATGCTCACCTTGCATCAATTGCGACCGAGCTTCGCACCTATCATGAAGAATTCGACAATGCCGAACATGAGAGGAAGATTCGCGAATTGCTAGGTACCGCGGAGAAGGTCATTTTCCTGGGCTTCGGCTTTCACCCCAACAACTTGCAACTTCTTTTTCCGAATTATGAATTCCACGATACTCAACTTTGGGGTACATCGATGGGATGCGAAAACTCAGAGAGTTTCGCGAGGGCTCAGCGGACGCAGGGGAGTAGATTCGAGAGCGTCAATTGTACGGATTTCCTTCGCAATGTCGGCGTCGCAATACTTGATAAACCGTGGATCGTTTAATCGCGGCAGCTTTGTTTCAATTCGCTCGGATGAGTGCGAGTACATACCCGGAAGTTACCGGGGGTGGCGAGTTTGATGTGGGCGGCCTTGCGTGCGTTAGCGTTCCGGCGCCTATTGATCTAGAAAACGCAACAGCGAAGCCACACGGACCAGGCGACGGCGACCGACCGCAATAGTCTCGACAGCTCCAGCAGCCATCAACTCGTAGAATTTCGTCTTGCCCAGCCCCACGGCATCGCACGCCTCTGCCACGGTGCAGGTAGGCCGCTCGTGAAACGGTATACTCGACCTCTCTTGATTGCGCGACCTTCCCCGTTGACTCCCAACTCCCGATTTCATGTGCCATCTGCTCCATTTGCACTGTGCGGCAATCGCCTTCTCCAAACGGCGCGTGCCTTCGCTCCGTCTTCGGAGAAGAACACCGCCAACGCAATCGGTTCATCGAGACCGGGGAAGTCGATAGTTCCGCCCAGGAAGTCTTGAGAATTCCCTTCCTTGGTCGTTTCCCGCCAGACCGCTCCCAACTCGGTAGTCCCAGCGACAATACGAAAGGCGGGAGCTTTGGGATTGATCTGATTATCATTGGGGATAAGTCTAATCTTCACATCATGCGCCAAAAGAAAGATGGAGCCCGCCCAACCGCCGTCCCGACTTTGATGCAATGTCCCGATGACAGCCACCGCAATTCTCCTTTTAGCGAGAGGTCGACGAGTTTTCAGAAGAGGGCGCAGGGCGACGGTGACCACTGGTTGGTGCTTGATTTGTGTTGGTCGTTCCACCGACCTCACGTTCACGACGAAACCTCAGGAAACCGCGATCACTTTCGAGGAACGCTTCAAGAGCATATGGCATCAGCTCCGATATGGACTCGGCTTGGCGATAAATTTCTTCGTAATACAGAGCGTAAAGCGCAAGAGACTTTGCGAGATCTGGACTCGCAACGAATGTAATTTTGACCGGCGTGCGATCAGGTAGCTTTGCAAGCTTCATGGTTGTCACAGCAATTCTCAGCCCTGATATGGCTGTAGAATGATGTCCCTGGATAAGATGGCTCGAAGCGGCCAGCCGGGGCGAACGGTTATCGTTGGCTGAATGTCCATATTTCTTTGCGTAAGCTGCTGGCCTGCTTGATTGGCACTGCCTTGTGCGGATTCTCTAAGCGCGGTCAGCAAATCGTTATTGCTGTTATTCACCGATAGCTGGGCGCCGACACCCAAAACGGTCGAGAGTGCGACGCCCTTGATAAGCCGCCAGGTGTGATAATCTACGTCGTCTTCGAGACCCGCATAGCCTTCCGTGTCGGTAGCAGGCGTGTTGTCGATTTCGATCGACGTTCCATTCGGCATGACGATGCGCTGCCAGACGACCAGCGCCCGGCTTTGACCGAACGCCACGACAGAATCGGTTTTGCCGATCATTTTTGAGCCAGCGGGCAAAAGCAAAGCCCCTGAAAGCCCGTATAAATTCTGCGTGACTTGCGCGATCGCAAGGCCGGGAAGATCGGAGTTTATACCGGTGATCAGGCTGGCCGGAATTACCGTGCCGGCAAGCAGTTCGTATTCCGATGCGGGGCTTTCAAGCTCGTGACTGTTGTAGACACCCTTGTCGTCGCGCTGATGGACAAAATCGAGCTTGTGTTGTTGGCCGTTTTGATCGTCCGGGATCGTGCTGTTCGCAAGCTGTGGGCTCGTTGTTTTGACTGGTGCCGGTTGAGGAGGTTGAACCGTCTCGGGCATTCGATTTCCACCACTACTCGTCTGGAACATCACCTTCGCTTCGCGGGCCTGTTGGGCAAGTTGCGCCTGCCGTAAATGCTCGGCGTGCTCGGCATCGGCTTCGCGAAACGAGCCCGACGCCGGGTTCATCCCAAGCTGCCTCTCTCTGTTGACGATCGGTGCGCCAAGGTCTCCCGCCAAAGGCGGACCCAGTTTCGGCGGTTTCATCTTGTCGTAATTCGAAGGCAGGACCGAGATCTGATCGGACGAAGGCTTCGCGTCGGTGTTGAAAGTCTGCTCGCCGCCCACTTTGACTCTGGCCGATGGTGTGCGAAGCGCCAGCCATGCTGCACCACATATCACCACCGTCACTGCTGCCGCCGCGCCGATCACGACATTGCGCCGGAAGCGTGTTACGCGACGAGGCTTGCCGCGCAGAACCAGCCCTTCAGGTTCTGGCTTTGGGGGTGTCGCGTAATCGCTCATGGCGTCCTCGAAGACAGGCGGTTGTCGCCGTGCGTGATCCGAACAACCTGCTGCTTGTCCTTACCCAGGCGGAGTTCGGCCGCAGCAAAGAGCTGATCCACAATGTAGTAGTTGTTGCGGACCCGGTAGTTGACAAGATCGGTACTGCCGCCCTCGCCCACTACAAACAATGGCGGTGCGTCGCCGCGGTCCAAGGTCGCTGGGAACTCGATATAGACATGGTGCCCATCGTCGAAGGCACGGAGAGGTTTCCAAGGCGGGTTGTCGCCGGTGATCGTGTAGTTGAAGTTCAAGCTGTTCAGCGAAAGCCCGGTGTCGGTTGGCGCCGCGGCTTTGGCCTCGTCGTTCTGCTTCTTGAGCGCGATCAGCTCATCATTGGGATAGGTCCACGACAGCGCCGCCACATATGTGTGGTCGGTGCTTTCGAGTTCGAGGTGATAGCTGCGCCGGTCAGTGGTGATGACAAGATTCGTCTTGAGACCAGACGCAAACGGCTTTGCCAGAATGTGCACCTGTTTGGAAGCGCCGGTTCCGCTCGCGGTATCACCGACCACCCAACGTACAGTGTCGCCGGCCGATATTGCGACTAGCGTTTCGCCGGGTTGAAGCACGATATCACTAACCTTCTGAGGCGCGGCATAGAGCCGATATAGCGCACCGGGCGCGAACGGATAAACCTGCATCGCGTTCATATAGCCGTCGCGGCTCGGCTCGATCGTGGCCTGACGATTCGCCACACCGACGCGAGTGGCGGGTGTCGTGTTATCGGCCCTGATGACTTCAGGGTAATGCTGAAGCTGTCCGGGCAGCGGAAGCGGCTGCGCCACGGTCACGATCTTTACCGGCAGAGATGGATCGGCGGCAACCGCCGCTGGCCGGAGTGGCGGGATTGCAGGAGCCGGCGTCTGTGCGGAAGCACACGCGGATAGCAGAAGTAAACCTACGAAACTGAAAGTCATACGTTGCATGATGATCTCCTTTATTGCGCGTCGAGCTCGCGCGACCAATCGATCGCGTTGACGTAAATGCCGAGGGGATTCTTTCGTAAGACCTCCGCTGTGGTGGGCGGTTTGGTGATGGTGGTGAGAATCCCCGTCCAATGTTGCGTTGAAGCGAGCGCGTCGTGATCGTATGCTTGCTCGGTCCACTTCACCTGAAACGAGGTATCGGACATCCGCACAACGCTCGTTACTTGTACCGATACGGCGCGCTCACCGATGCCTTTGAAGGGATCGTGCTCCTGCGCAAATTGATTGAGGTAGGCCGCACCGTGGCTGGTGGCGTAGTCATAGGCTTCCAGCCAATTCTTGCGCGCAATTACCGGGTCGCTTGAAAGCGACCGTACATCGGTAATGAAGCGCGCCAGGAACCACGCGACTTCGCCATCGGAGGGTTTGTAGTCGGCGATGGCAGGGGAGACAGCTTGCGCCTCGCCTAGTTTGTCGATCTTCACGATATAAGGAACGATGTGGCTTTGGGTCGATTGCCAGATGACAGATGCGGCAAGGGCACCCGACAAACCCAGCGACCCGAAGGCCATCCATCGCCAGTTCTTGGCCTGAACCCGCGCGCTGCCGATCCGATCGTCCCACATCTGTTCGGCGCGTTGATATGGTGTGACGGGCTCGGGTGTCTGCCCATAGCGTTGTGTGGTACGTCGAAACATCAGCTTTCTCCTCCGTCGAGTTCGGGATTGGCACCGTGGCCGGCTCTGTCGCCTTCCTTGAGCGCCTGGCCCACGGCGCGGGCACGTCCGGCCATCCTCTGGCCGCGCTGCATTTTGCGCGCCCAATCCGGCGCACCGCTTGGCGATGCCGGGCCGTTTGGACCTGTGGGCGGCGGTGATGACGTATTTGGCGGAGCGTTAGGCGACGTACTGCCGGATGGCGGCGATGCCGAGGCGGCGCGAATAGCGGAAAGGCCGCTGCCACCGAGGCGCGCCGCGCCCACCACAGCGCCGCCCGCCAATGCCGCACCTGCGGCAAGGCCGCCGACCGTGCCGATGGCGGCACCGGCTCCAAGCTGCGGCGCACCGGCAACCAAGCCGGAGGCGATGCCGGGACCGAAGATTCCAAGCCCGAACAGCGAAATCGACGCCAATACCAACGACATCGCGTCGGCAAGTGTTGGATCGTGCCCCTGAAGTGCCGCAATGAAGCGATCAAAGAATGTCGCGCCAATACCGATGATGACGGCCAGCACCATGACTTTGATACCCGACGCAATCACGTTGCCGAGGACACGTTCCGCCAGAAACGCCGTCTTGTTCCACAAAGCGAAGGGAACAAGCGTAAATCCAGCCAGGGTCGTCAGCTTGAATTCGATAATGGTGATAAAGAGCTGAACGGAGAGAACGAAGAACGACAGGATCACCACGACCCATGCAAACAGCAGCACGGCAATCGTGATGACGTGACTGAAAAACGTCGTGAAACCCATCAGTGAGCCCGCTTTATTCAGCAAAGGCCAAGCTGCCTGATAGCCGGTGCCGGCGATTTTGCCGGGGCGCAGAAGATCTTCGGCCGTCATCCCGGCTCCAGTCGCGTGGATACCAAGGGTCGAGAAGGAATCGAAAATGACCTGCGATAGCGTTTGGAAGTTATTGATGAGCAGAGCAAAGAAGCCGACGTAGAGCACCTTCATGACGAGGCGATAGATGACGTGCGCCTCGCCATCCATCGCCCAAAACAATCCCGCCAGGGTGATGTCGAGCGAAATCAATATCGTCGATAGCCAGCCCACATCGCCCGACAAGAGCCCAAAGCCACTGTCGATGTAGTGGATGAAGGTCTGCATAAACTGATCGACAACATTCAGATCGCCCATGAGACGGCTCCGATCGCTATTGCGGCGTGTAGGCGTTGCCGGAGCCTGCGAAGTTGGTGAACTCCGCCCTGCCCCGCACTTCGGCTTCCTGCTCGTTGGCGAGGTTCAGCGTTTCAGCGCGATATTGCGCGGCCAGAAGGCTCTGAGTTTGGAGCTGTTGCTTGGTGGACAGCGCCAAAAGCTGGTTGGTCGCCTGTGTGGCTTCGAGATTGCCAGACGCGCCCTGCGATGCGCCTACCAGCGCGGAAAGTGATGCCGCATCGTTTTCGACATTGCGGACGACCTGCGCCCCGATGCTCAGGGTTTGCAGGAAGGATTGCATCGCATCGGTCCAGCGGGTGAGCCCGTCTGATTGCAACGTGGCGTTCGGTGTTCCCGATGCATAGGTCGCGGGCCAGTATTGTCCGAACGCCGCTTGCGTCGTGCCCACATCGAAACCGATGCCAAGAGGCTGGTTGACGATAGAGCGCACCTGATCCAGATCGGAAAGAATTGGGCCCAACTCGTTCAAGCCCAATGCCTGGAGGTTTTTGTCCATGTTGGTGAGCATCGTCGCTTCGTTCTGCAGCGACTGGATCTGGTTCTGAATCTGCTCAAGCTCGCGCGACGCCTGCAACACGTTCTCTGTGAAATTCGTTGGATCGAACACTTCCCATTGGGCAGCCGCCGGAAGGCTGAACAGCGCAACCGTGAGAGGTGTTGCGAGATATTTGAGGGCGCGTTTCATGTGAATTTCTCCTTTCTGGAAAACTCGGTGAGAAGATCGGCCGCCCAATCGAGGCCACGGGCAGCGAGGAAGTGGTCGGCGAACTCACTTTCGCCGTGTTCGGCCAGAATGCGGTCGATCAGGGCTTGGTCTGCCGGCGACGACGATCCGCAGAAAGCGAGCGCGATAGCGCCAAGCCCCAGCTCGAACAGGCGGTTGCCGCGGCGGGATTGCAGGTAGTATTGGCGCTTAGGAACCGCGCGAGAAATCAATTCAATTTTCCGCTCGTTCAATCCGAACTGTTCATAAGCCGCCCGCGATTGCGGCTCGATCGCGCGATCATTCGGCAGGAATATTCGTTGCGGGCAGCTTTCGATGATCGCCGGTGCAATCGAGGAATTGGCGATGTCGGCCAGGGATTGGGTGGCGAACACGACGGAAACATTTTTCTTCCGAAGAACCTTCAACCATTCCCGGATACGGGCTGCAAATAAGGGATTGTCGAGGAACACCCAGGCTTCATCCAGGACGAGAAGCGTCGGCCGTCCCGTGAAACGGTCTTCGAGGCGATGGAAGAGATAGGTCAGTACCGCCGGAACGACCGCGGCCTGGTGCATCAGGGTTTCGGTCTCAAAACACTGCACATTCTTGAGGGCAAGGCTGTCTTCAGCGGCGTCCAGCAACCGCCCGAACGGCCCTTCCAGCGTGTAAGGCAACAGTGCGGAGCGAAGAGCGTTCGATTGCAACAGCAGCGACAAGCCGGTGAGCGTGCGTTCCGCCTTTGGTGCCGATGCCAAGCTGTTCAGCGCCGACCAGACCTGCTCCTTGATGTCTGGGGATACCGTCACCTTTTCATGGTCAAGCAAGCCGCCGATCCAATCGGCCGCCCAGCTCCGTTCCGCATCGCCGTCGATGCTTGCAAGTGGTTGAAACGCCAGCGTTCCGTCGGACCCGAGTTCGTGATGTGCGCCACCCATCGCGAGCGTCGCCGCACGCGCGGACTTGCCTTTGTCGAAGATGTAAATTTGGGACTCCGCGTAGCGCCGGAACTGCATCGCCATCAGTGACAGCAGCACCGATTTACCGGCACCAGTCGGCCCGACGATGAGCATGTGGCCGACATCACCGATATGGGTGGAGAACCGAAACGGCGTCGAGCCCGTGGTTTCCGCGTAGAGCAGCGGCGGACTGTCCAAATGCTCGTTGCGTTCTGGCCCAGCCCATACAGAGGACAGCGGCATCAAGTGGGAAAGATTCAGCGTGTGGATCAGCGGCTGGCGGACATTGGCATAGAGGTGCCCCGGTAAACTTCCCAACCAGGCTTCCACGGCATTGATGCTCTCGCGAATGGTCGTGAACCCAAGGCCATTGATGACCCGTTCGACTGTGCGGACCTTTTCATCGACGGTGACGGCGTTCTCGTCCATGAGCGTGACCGTGATGGTGACGTAGCCGAACGCAACGTGATCGCCGCCCAAGGCCTGCAACGCCTGATCCGCATCGACAACCTTGTTATCGGCATCGGTGTCGAGAAGTTGGACCGGCTCGTTATGGACTACCTCGCGCAACATGACCGCGATGGATTTTCGTTTGTTAAACCATTGCCGCCTGATCTTCACCAATGCCTTGCTGGATTCGGTCTTGTCGAGGGTGATGAACCGTGTCGTCCAGCGATACGGAAAATTCAGATGATTAAGCGCGTCGAGCAATCCCGGCTGCGTCGCGTTCGGAAACCCAAGCACCGTCACCGTCCGCAAATGCTGCTCGCCGAGCATCGGTTCGAGCCCCCCGCTCAGCGGCGTGTCCGTCAGGATCGCGTCGAGATACATGGCAATTTCCGGCGTGCGAACATGATGCCGCTTGGTCGAAACCGTGCCGTGCAGATAGGTCAGCGTCTCCGCGTCATCGAGCGGCGCAATCTCCGGCAGGATCTGGCCAAATAGGTGGAAGGCTTTGTCGGTCTCGGAGACAAAAGTCTTCAGTTCCGCGCGCCAGTCGCGAGATGCCGTGTCGTGCTCACGTTCGATCAGCGCGCGCTCCGCGCGTGAAGTCGTGTCCGGCGATGGCACATAGGTCAGCGTGAGATAGTAGGCGCTATCGAAGTGCGTTCCGGCTCCAGCTTCAAAGCCTGCGCGCCGCTCATCGTCCACCAGGCGGGATGCCGGATCGGGAAACTGACTGCCGGGATAGCCCGCAGCCTCGAAGCGGTCCGCTTCGAAGAACAGCGCCCAACCCAAGCCAAACCGGCGCAGCACATTATTTATACGCGCGCAGGCGGCGATCAGCTCGGCTTCCGTGGCGCTTTCGAGGTCCGGTCCACGGAACCGGAAGGTCCGCTGGAAACTGCCGTCCTTGTTCAGGACCACACCGGGCGCGACCAGCGCCGCCCATGGCAGGTGATCGGCCAGACGGTCCGCTTTGCGGCGGTATTCTCCGATATTCAGCATGAAAGGTATGCCTTTTGGCGGAGATGCCGGCGCAACACTTCCGCAAAGTTTGGATCGCGTTTGGCCGCGAACACCGCAACCGTGTGGCCCGCGGCCCAAAGCAGGAGTCCCGCAATCCACATGCGAAGCCCCAGCCCAAGCGCCGCAGCGACCGTCCCAGTCACGATTGCCAACGCACGCGGCGCGCCTGCCAGCAATATCGGCTCGGTCAGGGAGCGGTGCAGCGGCACCTCGAAGCCCTCGATCACGAAACGAGCGCCCCACCGCCGAAGGAGAAGAACGACAGGAAGAAGCTCGATGCGGCGAACGCGATGGAAAGCCCGAGCACGATCTGGATCAGGCGCCGGAAGCCGCCGGAGGTTTCGCCGAAGGCGAGCGTCAGGCCCGTGATGATAATGACGATGACGGCAAGTGATTTCGCGACGGGACCTTGGATGGAATCGAGAATATTCTGAAGTGGAGCTTCCCAGGGCATGTCCGTGCCGGCGGCGTGAGCCAAATTGGCGGTCAACAAAGAACCAGCGAGGCCAAGGAGGGCTGCGCGTGTGATGCGATTGCAATGAAGCGACATGGAATTCTCCTTCGGGCTAGAGGGCATGGAGTTTTGGGCTTGTGATCGACGTGAGTGCGTAGTCGCCGTCGGCTGTCAGGCCGGTGACTTCGGCGATTGCTTCAACGCGGCGGGAATTGCCGCGGCCGCCGATAAACACAATCAGGTCGATGGCTTCGGCGACTAGCCGACGCGGCACGGTGACGACGGCTTCCTGAATGAGTTGTTCGAGGCGGTAGAGCGCGGCGGGTGCGGAATTGGCGTGAACGGTGGCGATCCCACCCGGATGGCCCGTATTCCAGGCCTTCAGCATGTCGAGGGCTTCTGCGCCGCGTACTTCCCCGACGATAATACGGTCCGGCCTCAGTCTAAGCGTCGAGCGCACAAGATCGGCTAACGACGCGACGCCCGGCTTCGTCCTGAGATTCACACAGTCAGGCGCGGCGCATTGCAGCTCGCGCGTATCCTCGATCACGATCACGCGTTCGTCCTGATGAGAAATTTCCGCAAGGAGTGCGTTGGCGAGCGTCGTTTTGCCGGAGCTGGTGCCACCAGCGATCAGGATGTTCTTTCGCGCGGTAACGGCACGCTGGAGCCAGGCCGCCTCGTTGACCGTCAGGATATGGGCATTTACGTAATCGCCCAGCGTATGAATTTTCGCCGCCGGTTTGCGGATTGCAAAACACGGTGCCGGCACGACGGGCGGCAAAAGACCCTCGAAGCGTTCACCGGCGATGCCGTCGCCCAAAGCGGGCAATTCCGCGCTGACGATCGGGCTGTTGGCATGGACTTCCAGCCGCAGGTGCGAAGCAACCAAGCGGATAATCCGTTCGGTCGCTGCGGGGGCGATGCGCACACCAAGATCAACCCGTCCCTCTCCCAAACGATCAACTCGCAAAGCGCCATCAGGGTTGACCATCACCTCGATCACGGCCGCATCGGCGAGTGCTGCGGCGATCCTCGGTCCCATGGCGCTGCGAAGCATGGTGCGCTGACGGTCGCGACTTTCTGCGTGGTCCGTCATTTGCGCCCCTTGTTCCTGCGCTCGTCCTGAGCGCGTTCGATGACTTCGCTGCCAAAGGTCACGCCCTTTGCGAGCCTGCGGCTCACCTGTTCGATGAAACCTTGAAAGCGGTCGTTGCCGACGGCCTGAAGGGCGGAGAGTTGGCCCGCGGGGAGCGGCGCGCCGATGGTCAGGTGGTAGCGAATGAAGAGGGCCAGACTTTCCATCGTGATCTGCTGGTCGCGCTCGATGCGATTGAGCTGCTCGCTGATCCGATCCAGGCGCGGCCTCAGCTTGGCCTCGATGTGATCTGCGCCGCGGTTCTTGAGAAATGCGGTGAGTGCACCGTTCACGATGTCGGACTTGGAGGTGCCGGGACTCGCGCAGAGCGCTTCCAGCTCCGCGCTGACCTTCTTCTCAAAATACAAACAATGCCGGACCTTCATGGTGTCCTCAGAATGAGTGCAAAATGTCGTTGTCGATGCGATGCTCGCCGTCGTTCATCGCGCGGGCGCGCGTGAGAACGTCCAGAAGATCGTCCATAGGCCGGGGATCGGTTTCGCGGCCGCGCTTGGTTTTCGGAGCCTTTCCCTGCTGCGCCGTGTTCGCCGGAACCGGTTGCTGCGGTGTCAGGTCGGGTTGGCGCCCACCTTCGTCGGCTTCCTGCGCGCGCGAAGTCTCGGCCATCGCGGCTTCAAACAGGGCGTTTTGCAGGCCGCGAACCTCACCGTTCCAATCGTCGGACCGTTGGGCAGGTCTATCCTCATAGAGACCGCTGTTGAGCGTGGGCGCCGATAAGACGCGCGCGGTGAAATTCCGGTCCCGGTAGTAGTGAAGTTTCTTGGCGCGGATTGGCGGCAGGCCGGAAATCAGCACCAATTCGTCCGACGGTGGCAACTGCATGACCTCGCCGGGCGTCAGCAGCGGCCGCGCCGTTTCCTGCCGGGACACCATGACGTGACCGAGCCAGGGCGACAGCCGATGGCCGGCATAGTTGCGTTGGGCGCGCAATTCGGTGGCCGTTCCAAGTGCGTCGGAAATCCGTTTGGCCGTGCGTTCATCATTGGAGGAGAACGCAATCCTTACATGGCAGTTGTCGAGGATCGAATTGTTCTCGCCATACGCCTTCGAAATCTGGTTCAACGACTGCGCGATCAGATAGGCGCGAATTCCGTACCCCGCCATGAAGGCCAGGGCGGTTTCGAAGAAATCCAGCCGCCCCAACGCCGGAAACTCGTCCAGCATCATCAGGAGCTGGTGTTTGCGGCGCTTGGCGGGATCACCTTCGAGCTTTTCGGTGAGGTGCCGGCCGATCTGGTTGAGGATCAGGCGCACCAGCGGCTTGGTTCGCGAAATATCCGACGGTGGAATCACCAGATAGAGCGAGACCGGATTGTCGGCATCCATCAAATCGGCAATGCGCCAGTCGCAGGTGGAGGTGGTCGCAGCAACCGTGGGATCGCGATAAAGACCCAGAAACGACATGGCGGTAGATAAAACGCCCGACCGCTCGTTGTCGGATTTGTTCAGGACTTCCCGTGCGGCAGAGGCAACGACCGGATGAACGACGGGATTTTCCGGCGTGCCAAGATGGTTTGTCGCCATCATTGCCCGCAAGGTGTGTTCGAAGGAGCGCAACGGATCGGACAGAAAGCTCGCGACGCGGGCTAATGTCTTTTCTTCCTCCGCATACAAAACATGAAGAATTGCGCCGACCAGAAGTGAATGGCTGGTCTTCTCCCAGTGATTGCGGCGCTCAAGCGCCCCTTCGGGATCAACCAGGATGTCGGCGATGTTTTGTACATCGCGGACTTCGTTCGATCCTTTGCGGACTTCGAGCAGCGGATTATAGCGCGCACTGCGGGTGTCGGTCGGGTTGAACAGCAGGCAATGGGAAAACTGCGACCGCCATCCCGCGGTGAGCTGCCAGTTCTCGCCCTTGATGTCATGGATGACTACGCTTTCGGTCCATGACAGCAGGGTCGGCACAACCAGGCCCACACCTTTGCCGGAGCGGGTCGGTGCAAAGGCCATGACGTGTTCCGGCCCGCTGTGGCGGAGATATTCGCCGTCGAACTGACCGAGAAACACGCCAGCGGACCGGAAAAGCCCCGCTTTTCTGATCTCCAGAATATTTGCCCAACGCGACGAGCCATACGTCGTAACACGGCCGACCTGACGCGCACGCCACAGCGATCCCACAATGGCAACGGCGCAGCTCAGGAACCCGCTCGCCGCCGCGATCAAGCCTGCGGTGTTGAAAATCTCGTGAGCGTAAGCATCATACGCATACCACCAGTCGAATAAGCGCCACGGGTAGTAGAACGGAACCGACAGAATATTGAACCATGGCGTTCCCAATCGCGGTTGAAACCCCAGATGCCACGCCGCCCATTCGGTCGCGAGCCACACACCGCCCACGGCGACGGCAAACACGACGCATATCTGCCCGATCAGGAATTTTGTGGGGGTCACCAATGTCGCTCCCGAAACGCGAACAGGAATCGGGCAGGATCGCGATTTCGGCAACGGCGGTTTTGTACGGTAGAAGCACGAAATATCCCGCCCAAGCACAATTCAACAATTCGGAACTCGCGCGCGAGTTACGAAATCGACGGCCCGCCGCGTTGGCGCCCGAGCGACCAGGAAATCTCGTCTCCGCGAATAATGCCGGAAACCCGTTTGCCAAGCTGATCTTCAAGGACCGGCCGCCAGGGAACGAGCGTGAATTCCCGGCTTTTCTCGATCACGGCAAAGCGTCCGCTCGCCAGATCCACCTTTCGCGCATAGACGCCCTCGATGCGCCCGCCTTTCGCTGTTTCCGCATAAGGCAGGTTGAGTTCGGCCGAGAGTCGCGTGCCCGCGTTCGCCAGCTCGCGCCGGCGCAATGCGTCCAGCATTTGCGGCGGATAGATCGTGTGGTCGCCGTCGCCTTGCGCGAAGCCTTCCTGCATCAGCCACAGCCGGCGGCGCTCCAATGCTTCGCGTGACTCGCGGCCGAAGCCGCTCTCTCGCCACTCAGCCTGCAATCCACCCGTCAACTCCCGGTCCAGCCACGTCGCGCCTTCGACCGTCACCAACTGTTCGAGCGGTTTGCTCGAAACAATATCCCATTGTACGGGACAGGCCCGGGTGCGATTGCGCTCGAAGGTCTCGACCTGCCGCAGATGATCGGCTGGCAGCGTCCATGTTCCGTCGTTTGCACGTTCAACACCGACACCGCCGCGCCGCAAGGCTTCGAGGCGCCGGACATGCGACAGGATAAATTCGGGCGAGGCGCGCGGATCGCGTTCGGCATGAAGGGTGCCGCTGTAGTGCCTGTCATTCGCTGACGCGATCTCGGCAATGGTACGGTCGGATTTCTTCAGGGACGGCCGGACAGGGCTCACGACCACGATACCATTCTCGGGCGGCAAGGTATCGGCATCGACAAGCCCGGCATCGACGTAGTGTGCTCGCCCGTCAACGGCCTCGATGATCAAGTAGCGGCGTTCGTATAGCTCGTCGGACATGCCGCGCTGCGCAACGCGGCCAACCAGCTTGTCCGCGTTGCCGCCGTTCGGGTCGTAGATCGCGTAAGCGGACAAGTCTCGTGATTGACCACCCTTGGTCAATTCATGGTGCAGAGTCTTGATGATGTCGCCCCGCTCGCCCATCTGGCGCAGCGTTTTCTCCAGTTCCGGCGATAGCTGCCACTGGCCGGGTTTGATTTCGTCGGCCAGGCCCAGACGTTCCAGTTTCCGCAGACGCCCTGCCCGCAAGGTCTGCCGAAGGGCATCCTTGGCGACCGCGACCACTTGCAGATCGGCATCGACCTGTCTCAGCAGGTCGCGGTCCAGACTGGTGAACCGCTCCTGCTCCATCTCATTCTTCAAAGCTGCCTCGATCTCGAAGTCCGTGCGCGGCCCCAGATCGAGGCCGACGAGTTCGGCGGCACGGGCGCGCAGGCCGTGGGAGATGTATTCGCGCGAGATGATGAGGTTCTTTCCGCGATCGTCCCTTCCGCGCACGACGATGTGGGAGTGCGGATGGCCTGTGTTGTAGTGATCGGTTGCCACCCAATCGAGCTTTGTTCCCAAATCCTCTTCCACCTGCGCCATCAGGCGGCGGACCAAGGGCTTCAGATCTCGATATTGCGCGCCATCTTCCGGCGAGACGATGAAGCGAAACTGATGGCGGTCGCCCTTCGCCTCGTCCATGAAGGACCGTCCGTCGGCCACGTCGCGGTCCTTGTCATACAACGCGCCCGCGTCTCCTTCGCGGCCAACGCCTTCGCGCTGGAGATAGCGCAGATGGCGGCGCGCGCTGGCGAA
>Ga0265331_10000036_pt1 | contig 199058 bp, 162 predicted proteins | sample 41923metaG_FD_202088 | JGI IMG/M metagenome (GOLD analysis project Ga0265331, IMG submission 202088) | Rhizosphere microbial communities from Carex aquatilis grown in University of Washington, Seatle, WA, United States - 4-19-23 metaG | ecosystem: Host-associated > Plants > Roots >... | reverse complement strand
CAGCCAACATCTTCCGCCGCGCCACGCTGCTCCCCGGCGCGCATCAGGCGGCGGCGTAACACCACCGCCCGGTCTCACGCACTTTCCGTTCCGGACCGACCACGCCGTTCCCCGAACGGATACGATCGTAGCGCTTATGGAGTATGCTGAACTTTATGATCTCCGCCCGGCGGACGAAGTGGCGCATGAAATCGAGCACCATACGCTGAGAGCGCGGGCGCTTGCGCAACTCCGAGTGCTTCAGCTCCGTTGCCTGTATGCGGCCGAAGAAGTCTTGCTTGATGGTCTGGCACTCGTCCTCGGGGAGGAAGACCGTGGCCAGCACAAAGACCGGCTGATCCCGATTGAACAGGTCCTCGCCGGTGAATCCGGACTCGTCCAGGAAGAGCAGGGGTTCGCGCATGCGCTCAATATCCGTGCGCGGAGCGACAGATCAAGGCTCCTTGCACGCTCGTTGGTTCACGCAGCCTTCTTCCAGTCAGCCACCGACCGGTTACCGACCGGTCGGTCGCGGACGTCATCGCGGGTTGCGTCCCTCATGATCCTGTACGCTTACGTCGCCGCTTCCGCGGGTATGCAACGAATGTCATTTCCTCGTGGAATAGATTCATCCCCCAATCGCCTGGGCGTTCCGGCCACCCTGGTGGCGGTACATCATGAAGGCGGATCGAAATCTCCTCTTCGTCGTCGATTCCCCACGACCGCCTTGATATCAGCTCGGGCAAACGGATTTGAACACTCGAGGGCTGATCCCAGGTTACCCAGTAACCCAAGGGAAAAAACTTGATCATGTCTCCTACAATGCAACTCTGCGGCGACCGGATATCGATCATGCCAAAGCCGCGAGCGACAACGTGCAACTCCGAGGGGTATATCCAGTAGTAGATGCTCATCTGAGGTGGCAACGGTTTCGATGTGTCGAGGAAGTATTCACGCATCGCGTCCGCAAGGTGCCCGTGTACCAAGTCTTTGCCCCGGTGTGCCTTGGGAAGCACGGCTAGCAGATGCCCCACAACCGCCCTTGCCACCCTGTGAACGCGGGTTCGGATCTTAATTTCTGGTGGAAACGCGATAACGCCGCTGGTGTTCATCCGGACAATGCGGCTGACGTCCTTTGAAATTTCTATCAGTGAAGGATCATACTGCCCACCCAGTCGACCGTTGTTGCAGTCTCCGCAAAGAGTGCGGAACTTGACCCCGTTCTGGTGAAATTTCGAAGGCGGTCGCTGAGGGTCAACAGCTACGAAGCGAACCAGTGTTTCGAGTTCGGCGGCGCTCAGCCCGCTTGCCCCCTTTGGGGGAACGTGATCCGCTGTCAGTGCCCCGTGCTGGCCACAGATGTTGCAGACTCCGACGGTCGCCATTGGAATAACCGTGCTGCCAGACCGGAGCCGGTTAGCCTTTCTTCGGTGGCGACTGGGCGCGGACCCGTTCTTCCTTCGAAGCTTGAATGCACCACTCTACATCCTGGTGGAGCTCTGTGGGGACGACGCCGCGCCAATATTCAGGCTTCTTGAACGATGGAATGATCCGAAGCTCTTCGAAAATGTTGCCGTCAAAGTGTAGTGACAGGAGCACCAAGGCCCTAAAGGAGGCTGAGATTCCCTTGATGTGTTGCTCGTGCTCCTTCGCCGCTTCCCGCAAGATCTTGGTGAGGTCATCCTCCAGCATCGACTTGGACTTGTAATGGATCAGCTTGTTCCGCGCGCTGACCAGCGCCTGAAGTGACTGATATGTAATGCCGGATTTGTCGGGGTCGGCTCTATCGATAAACCTGGAAATAACAAAATATTTGGAAAGTGGATCAAGTTTATCTGTATGTTCAACAAATGCGGAACCAAATAGGCACGCGCCAAGATCATAAAGAGTTGCCTCGACGCACATACCAGCGAAGACAACCGGCTCGACGGCGGCCTCCTCAACTTCGTTGAAGAGGGCATCATACTGAGCATCGAGGTGATCCAGCCGATTGAGTTGATCAGCAAGGCTACGATAGCGAACCAAGGAGCGTGCACACATCCTAAAATACATGAAGCTTTGGGGCTTAGCCCGACCGGAGGAATGTAATGGGATGCGGAGGCGATGAGTCATGCGTAAACTCCCTTCAACGCTCGGAGGCCCATCGCCACCGAATCAGAAACACGTCCAGGGCCAAAGGGTAATCAGTGCAAAGGAATAATGGCGAGCGCGTTGAATTGGTTCCTGGTCATCACGTTCGTCATGAAGCCGTAGGTGTCGAGCAAGTATTGCCAGCGCTCGCGTTCACCCAACACATCGGCAGCGAGTACGGCGATGGCCTCGCCGTTAGCTCGTTTGACTTCCGGATCACATAGGCCCTGGGCATCGAGTGCCTCTGAGTAGAGCCGCGATTTTCGCAAGTGCATGACTCGCTCACCAAACTCGTTGACTAAGAGCATCTGCCCAGCCGGGCCACCAAGGATGACAGCATCGAGAGTTCGGTGGCGGCAGAATTCGGAAGAATCATAGTAGAAGCACGGAAGGGTTCCAGCCTGGGCTGGCATACCGACAGTCCGGCGCCAAAGTGCTAATTCAACTTCGCCGTACAGGCGGTACTGAAATGCGTCCAGCACGTAAGACCAGTCATCATGGATACAAGAGATGAGAAGGACACGGGGCGCTATGTTCGGAGCTGGCGTGGCTTGCAGCTGGCGCGTTGCCTTCGCGATGACGGACGAAAGGGCACTCCACGGCGTAATCCGCCGTGAACATGTCGCGACACCTCTCGTCTCAGCCTGGGCGATCAGGTGGAGATATGCTTCATGTGGCTCCTTTCCCTTGGCCTCCACGATGAGAATATCGTCGTCCTGGATCACGGCCATCAGATCAGCACGTTCTTCATTGGGTTCCTGTGACACAGGTATCTGAGTCACCGTGTACCCGACGCTTTCAAGTAGGAGGCTGGCGTATGTTTTGGATGGTTCGTCTTTCATATGGGGAAGATCCTCAAGAGCCGCACCTGCACGGCGAACAATCAGGGCGGGGCTGTGGCGGTGCCGCCGTCATGGACGCTTCAGGTGGATTCGCTCCGACGGCCACGTCCTTGGAGCCATAACTTGCTTTGCAATACTCCGGCCGCGTCGACCCAGTATTCGCGGCCTACCTTCAAGGAACCACGGGGGAGAGGGTTGGCGGCCCTGGGGTTGTGAACCAGACAGTAGTCGTCCCCAACGATGAACTTGGTGTGATCGAAAAACGGTTCACAAGTGTTGAAAGGATTCATGTTGGACGACAGAACGGCACTGAGGCCCTCGTAACCCGCGTAGTTCGGGTGTTCTGAATATTCGGATTCCAGAAACACACGGGTGGATACGGCGCTGCCGGATGGTCGGCGAAGGATCTCGGGTTGCGATTGGAAACCCGCGTCCGAGAACGCGCCAGAGACACGATCAACCGAGACCTGTGGGAGACCGAGGCCCAGCACCGCGCGCACTATCCGGGGGGGATCAAGGTCCGGAACGTGCGGAAGCTTGCCGGTGTTGATGGCCACCACATAACAATCGCCGATTGCGACGAGCCCATTCTGGACGTAGGTCAGCCGTTTCTTTGCCTTGTTGCGGATCGCTTGGAGCAGGCGGAGCTTCGCCTCGTCATCAGGCACAGAATTGGCGGTGCCAACCGGAAGTTCTGGCACGGCGTCCTCGTTGGTACCCACGCCGGGGGCAACGGCTTCGATCCAGGCGCCGAACGGCACAAGAGTCCTGAAGTCTGGCCCCTGGTTTAGCGATCGACTCGGGCGGTTCCCCTTCAGTCTAGAAGCAAGCTCGCATCCCAGGCGAATAAGCGAACATCCCAGATAAAGTTCCCAGTACCTCGATTGAAAATCGTGGTTGCGAGATCCCTCAACGAAGTCGGTGTCCGCATAGGGCCGGTATTCTTCCCACATTGCCTCAATGAAGGCGCGAACATCGGCGTGGTTCTCATCAAGGCGTACAGCTTCATAGCTTGGATCACGCCCTGGAAGCGAAAATAGCTGCTGGTGATGGCGCGTCGCCGGCAGCTGCGACCCATTAGATTTGGTGGCTCGGACCATTCTAGCCACTGTGGTGTTCGTCCTTCCCAGGTCGAGACGATTCCCTGCGCCGCTGCGTTTCCAAGAACGAAATGGCCTCGGCATTTGGTACAGCGGTTGGCTCAATTTCGAGCAACTCTTGGGCGCGGTTGACCTTCTTGGCAGTCCTCCGGTCCATGAACGATGAGTCACAATAGACGGCCATGGCAACATGGAAGAGGTCGACGATGTCGTTCGGGGTCCAGCGACTTTTTCTGTCGTCATGATTGATCCGACGGAAAGCCACCGTGAGGGCATTCGCTGGGAACACTTTCACCAGGGCGGCCTCTGGTGTCCGATTCAGCAGGGGCAGCGCCCAAGGCGCGATGTTCGCTGCCGACGCAGCGCGCGCCAATGCCTCCTGAAGTGTTGGGGGCGTTTCAGCGACGGCAGCGGGAACGTCTTTGGTCCACCGCTTGAGATATTCATCCCCGAAGTCTTTGCCGGCCACACGGAACACATTGGATATCAACTCTCCGAGTGCTGGGCTAAGGCCGTCGAGTAGATGGCCGAAGTCCATGAATACGAGGTGTTCGAATTCCACAGCTTGCAGCCATTGGGGCAGGATCTCCAGTCCCATTCTTGCGTTGAGAGCGTCAAGTGGCCGGTCACGAAAGACAAAGCCCCGATCCAAGTCGCGGTAGATAAAATCTGGGCGCTTCAATTTCTCGAAACCCCGGAGGACCTCCAGGGTGCAGATCTTCCCCGCGTCGATCGCCCACAGAATCCTAAGCGATCGAAATGCGGCACGATACCGCTCGCGCGGTTGGTCGATTTTCTTCCGCAAATCGATCAAGACCGACGTCGAGATGCCACACCAATGCGGCTTCAACAATTCGCGTAGCCGGTTGGTGGCTGGGGGACGACTCTCGTCGTCAATCAGCTCGATAACTTGAGCTGCATCGAGCTGAACAATCATCAGATAGTTAGCCCAATTTTCGTGTCTATTCCGGTCATGACCACCGGGCGAAAACTTAGCGAATATCTGCCATTGCTGCAACAGACTGACTCAGATCGCTGCACAAGGTCCGTCGGGTAGCTACATACCCACCCGGGCCATTCAACACGGAAATCGACGCCGCCATGTTCAAGCCCACAAGAAACTTCCCAAGCCGTAGCTCTGCCCCGGTTCTGAGAGCTAGCCGTAAAGCGGGCGGTGGGCAGCTTGAGGTCGTATCCTTGGGTGGCTTCTTGCCGGGTGATCGCGGCGTTACCGTAATAGCCCGGTAGATCAGTGCCTTAGCGGTCGGCGATGGAATTCGCTTTTAGTTGTGCTCGGAACGTATATTATATGATAATAAACAGTATTATCAAGCTTTGGTATACTCATGAAGCCCAGTATGGAAAGTAACTTAGTCACGTGGGCGGCGGCGGCGTCAATGGTCGCCTGGGCCGTGTTTGTAGGCTACTGCGATCTCCAGGAGTGGCACGAGAGACAGGTCGCTCCGTACCGGCCGAACGTTCAACGGCTGAAGGAATGCGTCTCTCCATGCCTCCCGGAGTGATGGGCAGTATTGGTGTAATGGACACTGCGCCCCGTGTGGTCGGCGCTGTGATGCGAATAGGCGTTCCTCCGGAGTGCGGTGCGTGAACAATGGCCCAGAATACAATTTCAACGCACAAAATAGCCAACCACGTTATAATGAAAAGTCGCGGAACCCCGAGGGGAGCCTCAAGGCCTTTGTCGTGCGCTTGTTTCGCGCCGCCCCCGGTTAGCCAAGGCAACATTGAGGAGTCTTCAGAAAGGAGGTACTCATCCTTGAGAACTCCATTCCATTTATCTTCAAGGTTTCGAATAGAGCTTTGCGCAGCCTGAACCCCGCGCCATGAATAGTAGCTGATGGACGCGCCAAGGACTGGAAGAATACCAATCAAGAATTGGAGCAAAAAGACCTCCGGCCCGTGATGCCCTCCTTGGGCGAGCTTTTGGAGCGAGATTCCGTACGTCGCAAAGAGAAACCCCTGAATGTTGATGTTCCAGAGTACGCGATTATTGACTAGCGCATCTTCATGTTCGACGTAGGCTCTGAAGGCCGCGTAGTGCTTGAGAAGACGCGAGAGTATTCGTGGATTTAGCGGTGCCCGGATGCTCATGCGCGTCCCATTCCAAAAATCCCGGAGAAAGTCACGTCCTCGCTAAGTAGGAGGCGCACTCCGGACGATCCCCACGGACGGGCGCGTGGATCGCTCAAATCGCGATCCGTTCGATCTCGTCCAGCGTGATCTGGTCGTTGGTGCGGTCGTAGAGCTTTGTGGTGCGTGGCGACTCGTGCGCCGCGATCTGCTGCGCATGTTCGAGCGTGCCACCGTTCTCAAGGTAGGCAGTGATGCCGGTCGCGCGAAAGCTATGGCAACACACGGCCGTCGAGAGGCTCGCATCGGCCGCACGGCGCTGGATCATGCGGAAGACGTCGATGCGGGTCATGGCGTCGCGGGTGAGCGCGCGCGTCTTACCGCGGGTGGTTCGAAAGAGGGGACCGTTCTTCTCATCGCCGATGCCGGCGGCGGTGATGTACGCGTCGAGGTACTCCTCGGCTTTGTGGTGCGCGGGTACTTCGTGCCGCTTGCCGCCTTTTTCATGCAGACGAAGCCAGGCCCGGCGGCCCTGGCTGTAGTAGTCCTTGACCTTCATGCCCGCAACGGCTCCCACGCGGCCGAAGCTATAGACCATGACGCCGATCAAAGCGCGGTCGCGAAGACCCACGACGGTTGTTGTGTCGATGCTGGCGATGAGTTGGCGGGTTTCCTCGACGGAGAGCACCGGCGTCTTGCCCCGTCGGACGATGTACTTTGGTCCGCGGACAGCGCTGGCCGGGTTGTGAGGAATGAGCTGGCCGGTGACAAGCCAGTCAAAGAGCATGCGGATTGCGGCAAGATGCTGCTTCACCGTGGGCGCGGCCCGCGTGGCGGTGAGTTGCTCGATGTAGGTAGCCACCATCAGCGGCTCGATCGTTTCAAGATCGCGGATGCCGTGGGTCTCGCACCAGGTGAAGAAATCGCGCGAAGCGCGTGCGTACGCGGCGCGCGTGTTCGGGTTGCGGATGGTGGCGGTGAAGAACTCGAGGAAGCGGCGCCGGGCCTGGTCGCCGGCGGCGACGATGATGGCCGGAACGCCGGTGGACTCGGTGCGGAGGGTCCTGGACCCGGCACGGGCGATCTCGGTGGTCATCGAGGTGTCCCCTTGGGGTGGTTAGAGTAACATAAAGGTACTTATGTTACGCTGTAAAGCTCAAAAACAGAGAACCGATCGATGTCTCTTGGGTTTGCCTCTTCACTTTGTATGCGCCACGTGAGGGCCGCTCCCTCGGCGCCGGCCGACTTACTGGAGTCGCTTTGCGCAGACATCGACGTGAACGTTGCAGCCTGGACCTGGCGCTCCCGCTGGGCCGCAGTATAGATGCATACCAAACGTGAAACGGCCCGGCTGCGGAAGTCCACCAACGATTGGACCAAGAGTTTGGCCGAACCTAATTGGTTTCAAGACCGCCCAATAGTAACTTCCGTCCGGACGTACCTCCAAGCCTTTGGGAATATCTGAAGGCTTGAGATCTCCACAATTGTTATTGCCGCCACCGAAGCAAGTCATTTCCCTTTGCTGGTAGCTCGTGTCCAGTTTGAAGCCCTCTGGAAAGACTACCTGGTCATCCCCGTGATACGCCTGTCCTCCCTGGGGAGCTTCACCGTAGAGCCGCCCAATGCATTCGAAGCCGGTCGGGCAGGGGTTTCCGGGGCACTTCACTACCTCCGCATAGGCATGCGGGAAAGCATGCAATGGTACAAAACAATAAATAAACACGACGTTTCATAATCCACTCCTTCCTTTGTGGCATGAGGCCATTGTTATTTTCGGCTTACGCTCCCGTGCGGGCTGTTCGTCCCTTATGCGTTTGTCGCTTTCGGGTGTGCCCTCTGCTCGTCGATGCCGATCTGTGATTTCCGCTGAGTACCAAAATAACACCGCCGGCTGCTGACAAAGACGCAGCTGTGAACAGGCCGATAAGAAGAGGCTGCCAGAATGGTTGGTAACTGACTCCAATCATATCCGCATCCGTTTTTGACCAGCTACCATATCGATGATTGTCCCAATCAAAGCCGGCGCACGGACTCCAAGGGGAGTACAAGGAGATCAGTTGTTTGTGCTGTCCTGCGCAGTTGAGCCAGGCTTGGCCGCGATCGAAGCGAACCCACAGAAAACCGCTCATGTAGAAGGGCCAGGCAATTGCCAATAGCAGAACAAGTATGGCCCAAACCTTTCGAAATTCAGGCTCAATATCTTTGTCGGTCATCTTGAGCTTGGCTATGTTGAGGTCAGCGGGAACGCAATTTTCCCAACGCTTCTCGCGTTGCCGAGCCTTCCGCACGATAATGTACAAGAGACCCATCTCTACGGCGCTCATAAAACTGCAAATCGATAGCGCAAAGACCGGCAGAACCTCGAGTCGTTTGTCGGGAAGGAAAAAATGGAGAGTGACGTTGTTCTTCTGCAGCGCCAGCAGAACATTCAGAAGAAAGCCGCCGTTGAATACGACGATCGCGCCCCACAATTTGCGCATTGTAGTGCTTCCGTGTCGTAGCCCCGTCCAGCGAAAGATCTATCCCCTACTTACCGTTAGGCTCGTCGGGACAGCGGCTCACGCCGTGGTACTCGCAGCCCTGATAGGGTGAACTTCCAGGAGGCACGCCGAGGGTGTTTAGCAATCCTGGAAAATCCTTCGGCCCGGCCAGTGCCCGTGCACAGCAGCACACCATGCTGCTGCCTGTGATATCTCCTTTGAGCTGCTTCTGTGCGTTTCCGTCTTGAGGGTTGCAGAGGAAGGAGGCTAGCGACAAGAGCGTGTCTTGTAGCCGTTTGTCACTGTTGCACTTGTTCTCTGCCAATTGGCTAAGCAGCTCAGTAAGCCCTTCTTCGGAGACGCCAGCGCCGGTCTCAAGTCTTCTCGCAGCGCCAGAGGAAACTGTTGGGCTCTTGCGCCACATGTCGGCGCCGGTTCGAAACTGGACGAACGACACTGCTAGCTTCGTCACTCGCTCAGCTTGCTGGCACTTGTATCTTGCGGGTAACGCTGAGGCTCTCTGAATTCTCTCATCGGCTGGAATGGATTGGTCGTCAGACAAGGTTCGCAAGGCGTGTCCCAGATCCACCGTCGCGTCGCCCCTTGCAGCCAGTGGGCCTACAGTGAATCCGACGGAAACGAGGGCGGCATATGCGAGCACGCTCGCAATTCCTTCGATCATCGACTCGGTCCGCTGGTTAACCATCTCGACGCACTCAGGTTCCCTTCTGTCAGATCTGCATTGTCAATGCAATGATCTATTCCTTTGGGGCTGCCGGGTCCTGGCGGATGATCATAGGCCCGACTACGAGCTGCCAGTTTCGGTGCCCATCCTGGTTGCCACAAACTTACCTTTGGCGAATTGCATGGCATCGTCATCGAAGATGGAGACAGCAAGGACGACATAGATATGGGAATATAAATTCATACCTCAACCTGTGCGTGGTGGATCGGCTAGTGGCCATGAAGAGCGAGAGCTCCAATCGGTAGCAGCCTATAACTGCCGCGGCTAGCGAGTCACACAGGACGGTGCAAATGGAACGATAAGCAACACCGAGGATTGGGATCACCAAGACGATGGTTGCCGGCGAACGCAGTAGGCGCAACCGTGTGAACCGGCGGCGGACGATCTCGATCAATCGGGCTTTGCTTCCCATTGATAGTCCCATTGCAACAACGCATTGACGCATTGACTTCAGAAGGGTCTGACGAGACTAGAGGCTCTGCTGCCCAGAGCTGCTTATGGCATTGGAATAGGTGTCACGGGAAGCGAAACCTCGGTCAGCCAGTGCGGCGCATAGATTTGCGCCAACTCGGCTACCCGCCGGTTATGACAAGGACCCACAATAGATGAAAGGCACCCAGCAGCCACAGTATCAGTCTGCCAATCAACCCATTTGGAAACACGATACGGTCGGAGCCAGCAATCCGACTGGCAATTACAAGGGCAAAGCTGATGCAGGCTATCGGAACGGTATAAAACCAATAGGTCCATGTGGCATTCCGGAGAGAGTCGCCACCCGGAAACTCACCCGAGAGCATCGCAAGTTGCAATCCGGCAGCGACCGCGAGGGCAAGCAATGGCCACCGTGCATCCCGGAGTGCGGAAAACGTTATGGTGCTTGTCAGCTTTGTGAGCAATGTACGTAAGCCAAGTCGTAGATAACGCGATCCAATTCAGATCATAATAGGGCATGTTGTAATTATCCGCAAGCTAAGCTCAGCTTCCCTTGACGCCCACGGCTTTGCGGGGGTGGCGGCGAGGGGCCTTCGTCTCACCTCCGGCATCTGCGAAGACGCACGGCCCCTGCTCTGGATCGAGCGCCAACATCCACCGTGGGGGTCTGATGTGGGCCGACCTTCTCCTGGCATCCTCGCTTGAGCGTCGAGCGGTGACCTGCTTCTCGCTCACAACGCAATACTTACGAACTGAGCTACCCAAAGACGTGCCTTGTCGATCAATCCAAGCAGGTTATTGAGCGATGTACCTGGTGAAAGCTTCCTTTGTTGATACCCATATTGGACCTGAGAAATGGCTGCTCCAATCGCGTGGGTCAATGCCGTTCAAATTTAGTGGGCCGCCGGGGTCGAGGAAGAAGTGGTGGAGCGGATTTGCTTCATCATAGAAATCAGGTGTGCCAGCGCATTCAGATAACTCTCCATAGTGGCTAATCAGCCCGTGCGAGGAGTTGTAGACGCATTCATTGATTGGTCCGTTTGGCAAGGGGCTACTGTTTTCCAAATAAACAGTGCCGCCGCAATGGAATAATGTTTGGCCGCCTTTGCCCCAATAGGGTCGCCATTCAGGACTCCCGATCGGTTCAGAAGGAGGACAGCTTAGCGTTTGAGGATAGCAGGCCTGATCCGGACTTAATCCGGATGGGTCGACCGCACCGATCGGATTCGCGCCGGCATATGCATACGTATTCACGCCACCCACCAGCCCAATCGGGTCGCTCTGTACGTAGCGCCCCGACGTGGGATCGTAGTTGCGCGCTCCGTTGTGGTGGAGCCCGGTTTCGCTGTCGTAATACTGCCCAGGGAAGCGCGGATTGTAGGTGAAAGTGCCGCTACCGGACGGGTTCTGGTTCGGCGCCCCGTTGCCGAACGGGTCGGACTCCCACTGCCAGAGAGCGGTCCCGGTGCTGGCGGTGATCAGGCGCGCCGCGCCGAGCTGATCCGCGTAAGTTCTAAAGACGCCGGTTGCCGTGCGCACGCCGACCGGGAGTCCGTCGAGCCAGATCGTTTCCTGAATCAGCTTCCCAGCCGCGGTATATTCGCTACGCAGCATGCCCTCCTGGCCGAACAGGAACAGCCGGGGATCGCCGGCATTGGTCTTTGCCACCCGTTGCCCCAGGCCGTTGATCGCGTAGTCCGTCCCGGCGGCGTTCACCAGGCGCCCGCGGGCGTCGTAGGTGTAGGTCGTCATCCCGTCCCCCGTCAGGTTGCCGGCCGCGTCGTAGGCGTAGGACGTGGCCGGGGCGCTGAGGCTCAGCAGCGCGTTGGCCCCTGCCCCGTAGCCGTAGGTGAGGGTTGTCGACGGTGTCGTGAGGGTCTGCCGATTCCCATCGGCATCGTAGGCGTAGCCTTGCGACACCCCCGGCGCCGTGTGGCTGGTCAGCCGGTCCAGGCCGTCGTAGCCGAAGACCTGCTGCGCGCTCGTGTTCGCGTCCGTCAATGTCTGAATACGGCTCGCGGTGTCGTAGCCGATGCTGCGGCTGTCGCTGCCGAGCGGAAACGAGGCCAGGCGGCCGTCAGAATCGAAGCTCCGCTGATAGACGCTGCCGTCGCTCCAGTGCCAGCCCGCCACTGGCCCGAAGGGCTGATGCTGGACCCCGGTGAGGAACACCTTGCCTTTCACCTTGATCTGGTTGACCTGCCCCGCGGCATCGTAGCTGTAGGTGATCAGGCCCCCTTGCGGGGTGGCGGTGCTGGTGTGGAGCTGGCCGGCGGTGTTGAACGATTGCAGCATGGTCAGCATGACGCTGCCGGTATTCTGCGTTTTCTTGGTCACCCGACCGTGCTTGTCGTACTTGAACTGCGTCGTGCCGCTCACGTCGGTGACCTCCGTGAGGCGGCCCTTGCCATTCGTGCCCTTGTCGTACTGGTAGACGGCGCTCGTGCCGTCAGCGTACGCGGCGTTCGTCAAGCGGTTCAGGGCATCGTAGGTGTAGCTCGTGGTCAGGTTGCGAGCGTCCTTCGATGTGATCACATTGCCCGCCGGATCGAAGGATCGCGCCGTCACGCCGGTGTCCGGGCTCTGGATTTGCGTCACGTCGCCGAAGCCGTTGACCGTGTAACCCGTTACCAGCAAGCGCGGATCGGTGACCTGGTTGAGGTGCCCCGCGGCGTCATGGCCGTAGAGCGTGATGCCCGTGGCCGGGTCCGTCGATTGGATTAGCTGGTTCAATGGATCGTAGACCGTCTAGGTCGTGTGCGTGAGCGGATCGGCCAGGCTCGTCAGATTTCCGTTGCCGTCGTACCCGTACTGCGTCGTCTGCAGCTGCGCGCCGATGTCCTGCGAGAGACGGCTGAGCGCGTCGTAGGCGTGCGAGCGCGTCCGGTTGAGGGTATGAGACGGGTCATAGACATCCTCCCTGGTGCGGTTCCCGGCGGCGTCGAGCGTGTAGGTGATGTTATTCCCGAGGACGTCCGTGACGCTGGTCAGCCGGTGTGCGGTGTCGTAGCCGTAGGTCAGCGTGGATTTGTCCGGCAGGGTCAGCGTGATGAGATTGCCGGCGGCATCGTAGGCATAACCGGTGTGCTCGGTCCCAACCTTGCGGGACGTGAGCCAACCCCTTGGATCATAGGCGAGGGCTGTGACGAGCCCGTTGGGATCGCGCACGTTCTGGGGCCGGCCGTCCTTATCGTGTTTGGTGATCTTCGTAACCTGGCCTAGCGCATTGGTGACGGTGATGAGGTTCCCGGCCGCGTCATAACCGTAGCTGGTCACGTCCGTGACATTGGTGCGCGGCCCGTCCGCAGTCAGCACCTCACCCGTTCCGTTGTAGGTGTAGGTCCAGGTCCGGCTGGTGGGCGTCCCGACGCCACTGGTATCGCTAGCCGTGCGTGTCTGCAGGTTACCATTGCCATCGTAGCCGAAGACCATCGTCAGCTCTGGCGCCGTGATCTGCGCCGGCAGGTGAAAGGTCGGGTGATACGTAATCCCGGTCGTTCGTGCCTGGTTCGTTCCGGACGCTTCCGTGATGCTCGTCGGCTGACCGTGACTGTCGTTGACGTAGGTGGTCAGGTTGCCGTTCCAGTCGGTGCTGCTCGCTGTGTAGCCGTTGGCGTCATAGGTGAAACTACGAACCGCAGCGGCCGTGGTAGCGGTCGTCTGCCGGTCGATCTCCGTCACCTTGGGCACACCCTGAAGGGTGGCGAACTGGTAAACCTCCTGCTGTCCTAGCGCGTTGGTGACTGTCCGGCTGCCGTCGGTATCGTTGTAGGCAACCGTGGTGAGATCGGCGCCGCCGGCATGCTGGCTCAAGGTCCCACGGCCCGAGCCGTCATAGCTCCAGGTGGCAAAGCGGTTGCCGTTCTCGTCGACGATGCCGGTCAGCGCAAACGGGAAGGCTGCGTCCTCGTAGAGGTAGGTCTGCTGTGTGACCGGCTTGGTCGAATAGGCTACCCCCGTCAAGCGGTCCAGCACTCCCGCCGTGACGCCACTGGAGTCGTAGCTGTAGGTCAGCACCAACCCGCCCGGTGTGGTCACCGTTTGCAGCAGGCCGCTCTGATACGCGAACGCCAACTTTCGGCCGTATGAGTCGGTGACAGACGTCAGGACGTTCGAGGTGTAGGACAGGGTCTGTGTGTACCCGTCACGGGCCTCGATCGAGCTGAGCAGCGCCTTCCCCGTCCCGACCATTGTGTAGGTCTCCACCGTGTCGTCGCGATCGGTCAACGTCCAGGTTGTTCCGTTTTGTGTGAGGTTGAGATCAACGTCGCTGTCGCTGGTCCAGACGCTCCCCTGCAGGGAGAAGCTCAGGAGCTGTCCGTCAGCGCGCTCAGCGGTCGCGGTCGTCGCTTGATCGAGGGATGGAGATATCCGCAGATAGCGATCAAAGGTTGAGCGCCATCGCGCCCCAAGCGTTGCCGCGAGGCTCGTCGGCTCTCCCATACTATTGTAAAAGCGCGCGAACATTAGGGCATTCTCGCCTGCGCTTTGATAATCCGTGACTGGCTCATACACATTCCCGGTGCCGATTGTGATCGGCTCTCCAGCTTGGCAACCACCGCAGACATCGCAGGCGGCCCCGTTCGCCTTGTCGAGTGGATTCGTTGCCGGTGGAGGCGTCGTGCTGGGTGTCGGCGTCGGGCTCTTGTAGTTTTGGACCACGGCGTAGTCGACATCATCGATGAATACCCGATAGACAGTCGGGTTCGGCTTTGTTATAGTAAGCACCTGCACTGGAGCGCTTGGGAAATAGAATGTCGAAAATGACTCTGAGTTGGCAGTCTGTGTCGCTTGCCAAGCAATATTCCCCGAACTATCCAACCCGGTCATTGTTATATCCATACTGGTGCATTCCGGAATATCGACAAACACCTTCATGCTGGTAAATACTATGGCGAAGGTTTGAACCTTTGGGGACAACTGGAAGTCAAAGTAAAGTGAGCATGGCTCGAATACGGTATGAGAGGATGGCATGTCTATATATTGCTCGTCGCAGTTTACTAATTTGCCAGGCTCTGAGCCTACATCATGCCCTAATCCATTATTATTGGTCTGGAGCGTGCCATTGCATACTCTTATGTTGTTGTTGTAAATCTCGCATCCAGGTGATCCGCAACTGTGAGGGCCGTGATGCTCGAAATTGAGAATTTCTGCTATTGAGGCCGGCGCCGATCCGCAGAGTGCGATCAGCGCGGGGAGCAGGAGTGACACAATGGAGCCGAGGCGTGGGCGTCGTCGCCAGATTGGCGTGGTCGTGGCTTGACTTGGGTGTCGACGATTGAGGTATCGGTGAGCCGAGGCTGTTGCAAATGCGACGCGAAAAAGGCGGGCAGATCTCTTCATTGCGGTGGCCACGCATTGCGAAGGCATAAGTCCTCTCCCCAAAGTTTGGCTCTCTCTATCAGGCCACCCGCCCGGCGTCCACGCTCGGAGGCCAGGTGCCTCGTAGCAAAACAAACACCAGAATGGAGCCCTGAAACCGAAGGTGACACGCGCTTGCAGCGACGATGTCAACTTCACGTCTCTTCGCTGGCACTGGGTTGTCCGCAGCGTGAGGCTCTCGCATGAACGTGCTATCAACCGCCGGGAAACAGACCGAAAAACACCTCGAGCTGCCCGATGCGCTTGTAGTAATCGTATAGTTCACCACGCGTCATGCAGCCCCGCCCGCGCGGTGCGCGAGCTGGTTCGTTGAGTGGGATCGAGGGGTGCCGGAATAGGGTTGGGCTCATGACACGGCGGGATACTGCAAAGGGCACGGCGAGCGACATGGTGACGAAGGGCGCGGCCACGGCGAAGCCTTCCCGCTGTGTGGCAAACTTCAGGGATTTGAAGGCGCCATATGGTCGTCGCCGCGGGCGTGCGCCTAACGCGCCACGGCTCCTATCGTTCGCGGTCGGGCCGTCCTCGCTGTTGTTCGAGGGCACGTTGGTGCGCGGCCTGCTTCTGGAGTTGCCGGAACACCGCCGCGGCATCGCGGTGCTGTTCGAGATTGGCAGGCTCGGCGTCTCCAACAAGTAAACCCAGAACACTTTCGGCGAGGTCGGCAACGTCCGCACCGGCGTGCTCTGCGACGAAATCATCGGCTCTTGGCACGTTTCCATGGTGCGTTTTCGTCGTATCGGGGGAATGGTCGGGAAATGACCGCTGCTCGACGTTCACGTCGCTGACGGGAATGACCCTCGGCGCTCGCAGGCGGGGCGAGCGATCAGCGGCGAGCATCAGCTGCGCACGCGCCGCGGCGTCAACATCGGGAAGTGCCGTACGCTCGAACGTCGAGAGGAACTTGTGCGTTTCGGCGCGCGTATCGCCTGTCGTGCGTTCGTTCAGGAAGTAGACTGTGCCCTTGCGCGCCACGACCACCAATTCGCCCTCAATCAGTTTGGGCGGTGGCCGTCTTCCCTGCTTGAGACTGTCGGCCCGCTGTTGCGCGATCCGGTCGATGTCCTGTTGCGTAACACGCGCCAGAAAGAGGGTGCGGGCGTTCAGTCCGTCTACAAAACTTTGCGCGCTACTACTGAGGCTATAGGCTAGGCGGATCTCCCCAGCTGTCCTGTTCAGCTCAACCTTCGTGGGCTTCGCGGTCTGATCGTGGCGGGCAATGGTGAAGTCCACCACGATCGCATCCCGGCTGAGCGACTCGCGTTCAGCGTTGCGTTCGGCGATGGCGCGGTTGATGTCGCCGCGCTCGGTGTGGACCCCGCGGCGCTCCAGCTCGGTGGCTTTTTCGCCCATCTTGATCGTGGGCTCACGGTCGATCCCCTGCGCGGCGAGCGTACGAGCGTCGATCCGGTCGGGATGGCCCCAGCGTTCAAGATGACGGTTCGCATGCCGCGCCCAGCTCTCCCGCAACTCGCGCAGCACGGTCTTGCTGTTCAAGTCGCGCGGCTTGGTTTCCGAGAATCCGTCGGCATCGAGCGTTCGGGTCGTTACCAGAATGTGAGCATGGTAGTTGCGGCTGTCGCCTCTTCGGTGCGGCTCGTGAATCGCGACATCCGCCACCAGTCCCTTCCGGGTGAAGTTCTCCTTCACAAAATCTTCCACGAGGTAGCGCCGCTGCTCCGGTGTGAATTCATGGGGGAGGCTGACCTCGATCTCGCGCGCCAGCTGGGCGGTCGCGTGCCGGGTCGAGGTGTCCTCGATCCGTTCGACTTCGTTCCAGAGTCGTCCCCGATCACGCGCCCAGTCGGGCGCGTTCTTCGGGGCGTAGATGCCGGCGAATTCCACGCCCTGGCGCCGGCGGTAGTCCTTCACCTCACCGGTTCGTTCGTCAATCAATTTCTCGGCTGCCCGGTAGGCAGCCTTGGCCACGACGCTGTGGCCTTTGCCGCGGCTGACGATCGCGGCGTGCAGATGGTAAATTGCCATCGTCGCGTCCTCCTGCTGAGTGCGTTGATTCTTGGGTCGTGGCCCTCCCCGCTGGATGGCGGGAGGTGCCACGGTCGAGGCTGTCGCGCGGATGCAGACGCGCGGGTCGAGGAAGAAGCACCGACATTCCGGCACACCGTGCCGGAATGTATAAGTGCGCACTTCGTGAACTTTCTGATTCGGTCCAAACAATGTGACACTGTCGCGCAACATCTTGCCGTGTTACACGTTGAGTCTTTAACGGAAGGTTACTGCGTACATGCCCAAGAAGACTTCGATCGAACGACTGCTTGCTCTCAAAGAACGACAAGAACGACTCAGGACCCAAGTTGCCGCGCTAGAAGCACGCACCAAGGAACAACAGCGAAGAGAAGATACCCGCCGCAAGATCATCGTCGGCGGTGCTGTACTGGCACATGCTGCTTTGCATCCGGAATTTGCCCGGACGCTGCACGAGGTGCTGAAAGTCGCTGTTACCCGCGACATCGACAAGAACGCCGTGGCCGATTTGCTCGAGTCGCCCGCGGCCGTGTCGCCGCCGCGATAGTCTCTGGCTGACCGGCTGCTGGATCATTGGACGGAGGACACAGGTCAGCGATGTTCTCCGCGTCGGCGATGATGGCGCACGCCTCCAGGTATTCTTGGCCCTGCAGATAGGGGAGAGTGAACTCCGCGATCGCGAGCAGATCCGCGGGGGAGAAGGGCTCACAAGTCTTGCGGGAAAATTCGAGAAGGAGCGCGTGTGTTTCACGGGCTGTTTTCTCGACCTTCCTCAATCTGGCACGCTCGGCACGCGAGGTTGTATGGCGGATAGCCAGGCGTGCGCGGGCGGCGATGTTTTCCAATGTGTGCTGGAGTACGTGGAGCAATGCGGCGTTAGTCATGGTGTCCCCGTTGTTTGAAATGCCCGCGGCGGCTGCGCCGCCGCGGTACTGTTCAGGCCGGCATGCTGCCGGCCGCCCCCCTCCCGTCCCCCCAAAGGGGGGAGGCGGATATTTTTCTACCGAAATGATGGCAGAGCGTTTGGGCTGCCTGTCACGCCCGCTCCTTCACCCCGAAGAGCTGAGCGAACATCTCAGCGAAGGTTGGTTCAAGCGGCACACGAATTCCGTCGTGAACGGCGGCAGGCGCCGGTGCGACGCCGCGCCGCTTGGTCTTGTGGAGATTCACGCCCAAGTCCTTGCGTTTCGGATCGTTGAACCAGGAGAGCTTCCGGCCGCGGATCGGGTTGGAGTTTTCGATGAAGACGATTTGCCGGCCGTTGCGCAGAACCATCAGCTCGTCAGGATAGGCAAGCTTACGTTGCACGACGTCCCGCGTGTAGCCATTGCTGGCCGTGGTCCCTGTCGTGCTGCTGCCGGCGCCATTGGCACCGCCGGTGGTTGAGCTGAAGACGCGTGCGATCGTATTGCTGAAGGACAACTTCTCCATGGTGGTAACGCCGCACAGGCTTGAGAAGTATTCAGCCGTCGCGCGGTCCCGACTTCCAAAGCTTTGAAGAACGCCGGAGTTTGCGACAAAACTCTGCCATCCCTTGCCGTAGATTCTCTCAAGCTGGGAGACGTCTTGGACGATACCCCAGAGCTGCATCCCGAAACCCGCCATCAGGCTGTAGGCCTGGGCCACCATCGTGAGCCTTCCCAGGGCGGGCAGCTCGTCCAGCAGGAACAGAATGGGCTTCTCAGGAATGGTTTCGACATTCCTGGCGTTTACGGTAATCGCCTGCTGGACAAGCAGCCGTAACCATCGGGAGAAGGTGGCGAGCCGGTCCGCCGGCAGGAACAGATACACCGTCATCTTGCTGGCTTTCAGATCCTCGAATTGAAAATCCGAATAGCTGAGACTCTTGCGAACCGCCGGGCTGTCGAGGAAGTGGGTGTGCGACTGCAGAGAAGCCAGCACCCCCTGGCGCAGTTTGTCCTCTTTGGAGATGGTCCGGGCTGCCGTACTCTGCACGATCGGGTTATGGCTTACGGCCATACATCCGAGGATCTCGGCGAGCTGATCGGTATCGGAGATGATGACGTCGCGGACGCGTCCGAGCGTCCGACGTTCGGCTTCCGCCGGATCGAACGCCACGTAGAGGATGACGCCCATCAGAAGGGCTTTGGCTTCATCATCCCAGAACGGATCGCCGTTGCCCTCGCGCGGCGTGACGATCGAGTCGGCCAGGATCATGGCGTTCTCGCTGCTGTTGGCCTCGTCGGCAGCGATCCAATCCAGGGGATTAAAGCGGGACGGCGGAAGATCGGTAATCCCCCAGGGATCGACGACATGAACCTTCTGTTTGAGGCCGGGGATGCTGGCGTTGCCGTCGCCTCGCCGAAGCGACGTGATACGTGCGTTCTCCCCTTTGGGGTCGATAACCAGGGCGCTCCCCGTGTAGGAAAGAAGATTCGGAATGATGGCCGACGTTCCCTTGCCGGAACGCGTTGGCGCAATCGTGAGTAAGTGGCGGTCGCCGGTATAGCGCAGGGGATGTGCCTGGCCGTCGGCGTCGAAGCTGCCCAGGAAGAACCCCTCCTCACCAATCCAGTCATTTTCCTGAAGATGCGCGAGAGTGGCCCACTCGGCGCTGCCGAAGGTCGTGTCGCGGCCGAGCGGCATACGCGGCAGCCGAAGCAGGGCGTATGCAATGGCGAAACCGACGATGAACAGTTCGGCGCTCAACAGCGTCGAACTCGTCAGGGCGAATGCGACGGCGAGCGCCGTCGCAGCCACTAACCAGAGGAAGCGGCGCAGCGGTTTCGCGCGTTCGCTGAAAAACGCGCCGAGGGTCGCACCCAAGGCGAGCGACAGAACCCACATTCCAAGGTTCGACCAGAAGCTCTCCTGGTACATGGGCTGCGGGCTTGCCCAGCGCCCATAATTTTGGGCGTGGGCGGCGGCGGCGAGCGCGAAGGCATGAATCCACGCGCTCAAGGTGAGCCCCGTGAGTCGGGGCGGAGAATTCGAGATAGTGTTGCTTGTTTCGGTCATGGTGTTTTCTCCTTGATCTGAAAAGTGGTGTTGTCGTGTTGCGATCGGACGTGACGTTGCTTTAGCGAGCTACCGACTGCTCCGATCAAGCGTCGGTGTGTTGTGACTGCGGTGGAGCCCGCGCGGTCGTTCGGCGGCGTCGAGACGTTGATCAATCTTACGGTCGAACGAGTCGGCGACAGCCTTGGACTGAAGCGCATATTGCCGGTACAAATCGGCCTTGGCGTCACTGCCCGCTGTGTGGCGCCCCCAATGGTCGAGCACGGGTTCCGGTTTCAGGTTTTGTGGTGCGGGTACGGGGGCGTTGCGCGACCTGATCTTCATCTCGGTGAGCTGCGCCAGACGCTGGTCATGGTTGGCCCGCTGCTCCTGGGCGACCTCGATCAGCTTGACGGTCCTGGCATGCTGAAGTTTGAGGATGTCATACTTGGCGGAGCGATCCGTTAGATTGGCGATGCGTTCGGCACGGATCTGCTCAGCGCTGTTCGGTCTCGCCGGCGCGGCACTGTTTAACGCTTGCGTCATTGCGCGCGTTTCGCCGTGGATGGCGTGACGTAGGTCAGCGGGGGAAAGTCCCGCTGGCCCCCTGCGGGGGCAGCGGGACCCCCGTTAGCCTACTTGCCCTCCTTCTTGGTCCAGTTGAACTCGTTTATCCGGGCCTGGTACGAGGCGTCGGACTCATTCTTGTGTTGCGAGGACGCTGTCCCGCCCATGCGGGCCTCTGTGGCGCCCGCGTTTTTTGAAGCTTGCTGATCGAAGGTTCCCGTTGAGGGGTTAAGGAATTTATCGAGAAGCGACATTGTTACTCCTGCTGGTTTCCATTCGTTTGAAATTTCATCCGACAACTACCAGAGGCCTCCATGAGAATGTGGAGCTACGGCGGATGGCTTCGCACGGTGCGAGGGTGAAGCCTGCCATGATTTGAAGCTACGCGCCGGGTGAAGGCACAGGGGATTCGCCCAAGGGCAACGTGCAAAGCTGGGAGGTGAAACGAACCGCTCGCGCTTTCTTGCGGTCTGGAAGCCGTGTCCATACGATATGCGATCTAGAAGATATATCGCATGGAAATGATATGCAAGGTGCAAACTAAGAAAATCGCATGCCGGCGGCGAGGAGCATTTGGTGTTCTACGGCTCGTGGCCGCAGGGAATGTCCGCTCAGGAAGGGGCGTGGGTCGCAGCGGGGACTCGCCGGCGTTTCGTCGGAGTAACGCTAGCGTGGTGTGTCTTCTTCAATTCGCTTGCAAGGCGGGTTAGCGATGTGATCGTTGGCTCGACGGCGCCGATTTCCCAGAGGCGAATGGTGTTCGGCTTGACGTTGGCGAGCTGAGCCAGTTGTTCGCGGGTGAGATTGAGATTTTCGCGAAGGTGACGATAGTCGATCGCTCGGACCGCCTGGATCAGGGCGAGGGTTCGTGCGCGTGCTTTGTCCTGACCGCCCAGCTCCTCATTTGTAAAGCGTAGGATCTGTTCAAGGGAGCGCAGCCTGGGCTCGCTGACTTCGCGTTCCAGAAGGCCCCATGTGCTGGCAGCGATACCGCAACGGCGGGCCATTTCATTGCCAGAAATCTCATTCCCTGAATGGCTGACTTGCTCCCGCAGCCGACGGTAGTCGAGCGTTTTGACCAGGTCGGCAACGGTCTCGACTAGGCGGCAGAAGGTATCAATGAGGACCATGCGCCCCGCCTGTATGGCATCGATCTGCTGCTGGACGTCCAGATCTTGCAGTGACGGCTCTTGGGAAGCTTCGGTCACAGTGGCAGCCGGCCGGGGCTTTCTTTGCCGCGTCGTGATGGAAGTGACCGGGAATCTAGATCCTTTGTCCGCACCGGTTCCGCGCATCAGTCAGTCTCCCGTAATATCGTCATTCGATTAAGGGTGGAGAATTATCGCGTTCCGTATAGGGTTGTCAATTAAGGATGGACCGAACGCCCATCATTTCGGCTGCCTTCATCCTAGCGGGGTGAGCGGCGGCGCCGTTCGCTGCCGGCAATGAGGCCCCTATTCTCTTCACGCGGTCTGCGCCGGCGGGATTATCAACTCCCGCCGTGGCGCAGCCGCGTAGATTATTAAGGATGTTATGAATCTGTTATCGGCCGGTTTCTCATGAGCTAAGCTGTTGTGGCTGTTCACACAGTCGGCGTTTGGGGCGTCCACGTCATCCCGTGGCCCCGTCCATCCTGTCCCGCGATTCGCGCCACGCCATCCCGTGATTCTGTACTCGCTATCCCGTGCGCCGGCCGTCCACGCCATCCCGTGATCGACGCCCCCTGGCAATGAAGGCTTTACGCCCTAGATGGCGCGCCTGGCTGCGGGTGGGCGTTAGAGCAACTGTGATCGTCCGGCGATCGGGTGACACCGTGTAGCTACGCAGGAAGCAGATTTGCTCCGAAGCCAAAAGCATGTGAGCCCTGATCAACGTCGCTCTCTGCTGACGTTTGTTCGGATTATTGAGGCCGACGAGCGCCGCGAGCTTCTCGAAGCTATGCGCGCTGCAAGCTGCATGCGTGCTGTAGTACGCGTGCAAGGCCTTTGCCGTCATGTTGCGGCCGATCCGCCGGCGCTGATCCCGATCGATGCTCGACCACATGCCGAAACCAAACAGCTTGGCAAATTCCGTATTGATCGCCACGCGGTAATAGCGCGTGATCTCATCCTTGATGCCGGGGCCAATCAGTCCACCAAAATAGCGCTTCTTGCGGTCGGTGATATCGAGGGTGCCACCGCGCAGACGGATCAAGACGGAATGCAGCCATTTGTGATCGCTGTAGCCGGTCGAGCGGCCAAGCGCCTTGAGCAGAGAATACGCCGAGAACGTGCATTCGGTCCCGAGCGGGTGCTGCCGCGCGAAATTCAAGATCTCAAGATAGACATCGAGGTCCGACTGATCGAAGCGTTCACCGGTGAAATAGACAGTTGTGCCGCCGACGGAGGCAAGCAGTTGGTTCTTCACGAAGGGTCTGCCATTCTGAAAATTCGTGGCGGGGAAGAGCGCTGAACGAAAGATGACGTTCGGTGCGGCCCGACGGCTTTCGGGCCACAACGGGAGCTGAACGCCCGGACCTGCCTGCGCGTCCGGCTCGATCGTCTCCGGTGCCGACGGCGCCTTCGCATCGATGATGCGCCGCAGCCCTTCGAGGGTGTCGGCGAGCTCGCGGCTCAGAGGATCGGACGACGGCGGCATTTTTCTGTTGGTCTCCCCCGCGGCTAGCGCTATAGTGGCCGGGCAGTTCAAGCGGGGACGCTGAAAACTGCCCGAAGTGATGCAAGGCCGTCGAGGGTAACCATTCGACGGCCTTGTTAGTTTTAAAGCCCAATCTGCAATTCCAGCAAGCCTTTTCAATCGGCCTCGAACGGCGAACCGGTCTTGTAACGGTTTGTTAACAATTACGTAACGCCGATGTCACGTGGATTTGTTACGGCCCGCCCTAAATCCCCGTTACGAAACGGAGGGGGTGGGAATGCAACAAGCGCGCCGCAAGCCAATGGACAGTATTCACAGGGACAATGGCTCGGGAGCCAAGCCCTATATGTCGATCGACGAGCTTTCCAGAGTAACTCCCTGGACGAACCAGGCGATTCGTTCGATGATTGCCAAAGGGCTATTTGAATGTGGGTTCCATTTCTTCTACGTGGGTCGTCGCCCGGTTTTCAAATGGACTGCAGTTGTCGCCTTCATCGAAGCCAGAGAGGCGCCAAGGATCAGGGCAAATGACATTGAAAGCGCACCGCACTACCGCGACCGTAAGAAGAGAAAATGACCCGAAGGCGTAAGCCGAAGCGGCAGGCCTGCTCCGTTCAGACGACACCCAACGGTCTCCTGCGGTTTCGGTTTCGGGCACCCCTGCCCGACGGTTCCATCCACTATTTCTCCGAGGCTACGGCGCTGAGCGACACCCGGCCCAATCGGGCACGCGTGGAGCGCCAGGCCACGCTCATGGGCGCTGAGCTGCGTGTCGGCGTCTTCGACTATCTCCGCTGGTTCCCGAACGGCAACCGGGCGGCCGAGTATCTGGCACTGACCAATGCGGGCGTCGATGCCTCACCCTCCGAATCGGACTGGACCATTCGCGGCTATTTCAATGAATGGATCGAGACCAAGAAGCCGCCGGACGTGCGCGCCTCGGCCGAGCGGGACTACCGTAATCACTTCAAGAGCTACGTTCTCGATGTCCTGGGTGACGTCCCGCTTGATCAGCTTTCGCTCGCGCACCTTGAGGATTTGCGCCAGACGTTGCGCGGCCGAAAGCTCTCGGAAAAGACCATCCGCAACGTGATTGATGGGTCGTTCCGCGCGATGATGCGGGATGCCGGACAGGACGATATCGCGGCGGCGTTTCCCTTCCCCAAGCTACGCTGGGGCGAGAAGATCGTTCCCGGTCCCTCTCCCTTCACCGAGGCCGAGCGGGACCGGCTGCTGGCGCATTTTCGCGCGAAGCAGTGGAAGGTTGGCGGCTTCAACAATACCAAGCCGCATTACCCCTACTACGCGTTTCTCTACACGCTGTTCTTCACCGGCATGCGGCCCTCCGAAGCAGCGGCCGTGCGCATCCGCTGCGTGAACCTGGGAATCGGAACGCTGCAGGTGGAGCGCTCACGCCACCTCGGCATGGAATCCCCGCCGAAGACGCAGCGTAGCCGACGGGCGGTGCGGCTGACCAAGGCCAATGTCGCCGTTCTGGAACCACTTATCGAACTGAAAGCGCAGCCTGACGATTACCTCTTCAAGAACGTCCGTGGCGAACCAATCGAGCAGGCGAACTTCTACGATCTGTTCCGCGATGCGCAGCGCGCCCTGGAGATCACGCCGTTGCGCGACCTCTACTCGACCAAGGACACCTACATCTCTGTCGCGTTGACGAACGGGGTGAGCCTGTCGTGGCTGTCAGAACAGACTGGCGTAGCCCTCGGGACCATTCTGAAGCACTACGGCCGCTTCATCCATTCGACGAAAGCGGATGAATTGGAGCTTGCGAAAATCGAGGTGACGCACCACGAAAACCCGCCTGCTCAGGTACAGTTTGAACACCCAGTTGAACACCCTGACACCCCCCAATTTACAAGTGCTCAATTTTTCAGAGGAAGGAAAACGTCCCCGACGGGATTTGAACCCGTGTCGCCGACGTGAAAGGCCGGTGTCCTGGGCCGAGCTAGACGACGGGGACGTGTGTGGATGTGCCGCGCTCTCGCGCACGACACGCGAGACCCGTTGCGTATCGGCTTTCCACGCTCAAATCAAGGGAGGTGATCGCAGCCTCCTGATGATCGTGGTGATGTTCGTATGGACTACGGACGCATTGGGAAGCGACCGATGGACCCGCTCCCCGCTAGTAACGCCGCTGTCTATCAAGTACGGTGCGCCACATGGCGGAGAGAGCGGCGGTGCGCGATCGACCGGTGCGCACGCGCCTGCATACCGAAGAGCATACGCACGAAGGCATCAGCGTGCGCGACATCGTCCTCGGCGTCAGTGATGGCCTCACCGTCCCCTTTGCGCTTGCCGCCGGGCTCAGTGGCGCGGTGGCCGACAACTACATCGTCTTCCTGGCCGGCGTCGCCGAAATGCTCGCCGGCGGGATCGCCATGGGCCTCGGTGGCTACCTTTCGGAGAAGTCGCACGCCGAAATCTATCGCAAAGAGCTCGAGCGCGAACGCTTCGAGGTCGAACGCGTTCCGGAGCAGGAGAAGCGCGAAGTGCGTGAGATCTGGAAGGCGCGTGGCTACGACGGGGCGGAGCTCGAGCAGTTGGTCGATGCCATCATCCGCGACCGCAAGCGCTGGGTGGAGTTCATGATGCGCGAGGAGCTCGGGCTGATCGAGCCCGCGCCCGGGGCCGCACTGAAAACGTCACTGACCATTGGCCTGTCGTACGTCGTCGGCGCCATCGTCCCGCTCTTTCCCTTCCTGCTGCCGCTTGCCGTGCACCAGGCGCTCCTGGTGTCGACGGCGACGACGTTGACGACGCTGTTTCTGGTTGGCATGCTGAAGGCGCGTTATACAGGCGGCGTATGGTGGCGTAACGGATTCGAAACCTTGTTGATTGGTGCGGCGGCGGCCGGAGCCGCGTATGGCTTGGTGCGACTGCTGTCGCGCGGCTCCTGAGCGGTCGCTGAAATCAGCGAGTAGACCTAAAGCAACCCAACACAACTTCTGGACGGGACACGCGTGATGTTCCAAGGAGGATATCGTGGTGAAGACAGTCAAGGCGAAGGGCAATAGCAAGAAGACGCCGGCGAAGAAGGCCGGCGCGGCGCGCGCGACGGTGCGACCTGTGGCGCAGGCGGCGGCAAAATACGAGCAACCGGGCGCCCCGTGGTGGAAGCGCGTACCGGCACCGTCGCGGAAATCGATCTGAACGGCAAGGGTAGGAGTGCGAGGACTCGGCAGGTGCCTACGACGGATTGAACGGTCGGAAGATTCGCACCGCTTCGGTCTCTATGCTGGGGCTGGCGGCAAGGTGTGATCGGTCTGATCCGTGCCCTCCGTTGTGGGCCGCCGCGCACCGACCTTGCCGCCGCTTGCGGATCGGCCTAGAGTCGGATTGCAGCAGTCAGGAGGTCATATGAGCGAACGCATCGAGTTCAGTCGCGACTGCGAGGCGGTCGAGATTCCCGCCGGCCATCCGGTGACTTTGCCGAAGGGCACCGTGGCGGTGATTACCCAATCGCTTGGCGGCAGCTACACGCTGCAGGTGCCGAGCTACGGTGGCCTGTATCGGATTGCCAGCAAGGACGCCGACGCCATCGGCAAGGAAGTGAGCAGCGCCCCAAATGCCGAAGCGGGGGCCGAGGGCGCCGATATCGATCAGCAGATCTGGGATGCCTTGAAGACGTGCTTCGATCCAGAGATTCCGGTCAACATCGTCGATCTCGGCTTGGTGTACGACATGCGCGTCTCCGACCGTGATGGGAGCGGCAAGCGGGTCGATGTGAAGATGACGCTTACCGCCCAGGGCTGCGGCATGGGCGGGTATATCGCTCAGGACGCGCGTCAGAAACTGCTCGAGCTGCCCGGTGTCGAGGAAGCCGACGTCGAGGTGGTGTGGGATCCACCGTGGAGCCCGCAGATGATCTCGCCTGAAGGGCGACAACAGTTGGGAATGGACTAGAGCAGGGGGGTACGCGGTTAGCGGTTAAGGGGGTTAGGGTCGCTTCGAATCCCTAACCCCCTTGCCGCCAGCCCGTAACCCCTTGTCCTAATCGCTGATGATCACGCGCGTGCCGATAGGGACGCGGTCGTACAAGTAATCGATATCCGCATCGCTGACGGCGATGCAGCCTTCCGTCCAATCGAACGGGACCGGTTCGCGGCCGCCGTACCCGTGAATCCCGACGTGCCCGCCCAAAGCCGTTTGCCATGGCGGGGTGGCTTGGCGCAAAGTGGCGACGAAGATGTCAGCCCAGTCGTCGGCGGTGATGAGGTGCGCGGCGAAGGCGCGTTCGGCATCGTCGACGTTCGGGTAGCTGATTCCCAGGAAGCGGTGGAAGCGGCTCTGCGGACGTTTTTCACAGATGTAGTAGTGCCCCTCGGGGGTGCGATGATCGCCGCGGATGAGCTTTCCTGCCGTTGGGTCGGTGCCCAGGGCGACCTGGAACTTGCGGACGACGTGGTCGCCTTCCTGCAGCCACATTTGGTGGCGTGCTTTCCAGACGTGAATGACGGGGGCCTGCGCCTCGCGCTCGTGCGCCGGCCACGCCGCCGTCGCGGCCCCGACACCGCAAATCCCGATCACCCCCGCCATCCAATATTGCCATCCACGCATATGAACACCCGCTCCTCGGTTTGGTGACAGGCCGGGCTGTTCCCACGGCCGGCTAGACGCAAGGAATCATAGCCGGTACAGGTCGTCAACGGCTTTCTCGCGCCGCGGGCGTGGATTCGCACGCCGGTCGGCGCGCTTGCGGGCCAGCGGCGGAAGGCTTGTCTGCAACATTGACGACGCCAGCACTTGACGGACGACCTTGAGGCTCGCTAGAAGCAGCGCACCGTTGCCGAGCCGCGACAGACGATTGCAATGCGAGCCTGTTGCGGATACGAATACGAGCCGCCTCGGCACGGGTCGTTTCAGCGTCGACGACGATATGGGCCGCTAGCTCAGTTGGCTAGAGCAGCTGACTCTTAATCAGCGGGTCGTAGGTTCGACTCCTACGCGGCCCACTCAAAAGCCCCCGAGAAATCGGGGGCTTTTCCTTTCTGGTTCCAGCCGTCTAGCCATGGAGAGCGAAATTGTCCGAGATTTGTCCGAGATTTTTGCAGAAGCAGCTTTCAGGTCCCTGTATTCGGCACTCTCAAGGGCACAACGCGCGCCGGTTGCCGTTGCTGCAAGTGGGTGTGCAGCTTGTCGGCCGCGTCGGTCAGATCGGCTTCGCTCACGATATTGTACCGGTCGAAGATGGCGCGCGTCTTGTGGCCCGAGAGTGCCATGCACACGCGCTCGGGGATGCCGGCCCGAACCATGTTGCGCACAGCCGAGCGGCGCAGATCGTGCCGGGTGAGTCCCTGGTAGGTCAGCTCCGGCTCGCCCTTCGGCGTCAGCCTTCCATTGGGCACCATGGCGCCGAGTCCGACGGCTACGCAGGCCTTCCACCACGCCTTGCGGAAGTCGCCAATGGGTTGCCCCTCGACGTGGAAGACGCTGGGGCAATCCAAGCGGCGCAGCTCGGCGGCCCGTGCGATCACGTCGAGCAGCTCACCGGAGAGCGGCAATACGCGGCCCGTCTTGTTCTTGCTGAGTTCCGGCCGGAGTCGAATCACGCGGCCGGCTAGATCGACGTCGCGCCATTCGAGCCTTCGCATCTCAGACACGCGCCAGCCGGCATAGTACAGGAAGGCTACCGGGTCTTGCAGGTAGTCTGCCAGCGCGTCGCGCAGCGCAAGAAAACTCTCGTGGTCGACGAAGCCTTGCCGGGCGTTCTCTTCATCGAGCATTGGGATATGCGGCCGGGTTGAGAGTCGGCCCGCTTGCACGGCGAGCGTGAACATGCGCTTGAGCGCTGCCAGCTCGCGGTTGATGCTGGCGTTTGCGGCACCGTTCCCCTGGCGATCGGCAACGTAAGCCCGGATGCGATCGGTCGTAATGTCCACGGCCCGATCAAGTGTGAAGTGCGCGCGGAGATGGTGAACCGACAACTCGGCGCTGCGCACGGAGCGCTTGCCGTTGGTTTTGTAGTCGTTCACCAGGTCCGTGGCCATTGCCTCGAAGGTGACTTTCTCTTCCGTCGGCCCGATCAGTCGGCCGCGGCCAATCTCGCCCAAGCGTTTCTTGAGCAACTTGCCGGCGAGCGTCTCGCCCTTGCTACCCATGGCCTTCGTGCTCTCTCGGTACTCGTGGCCACGATGCGAGTACGCGACCCACCACATCTCACCACGTTTGAAGATCCGTCCCATGCCCTTCATGACTTCTCTCCCTTCTGGTGCCGGCGGATGTATTCCGCCACGGCCCGGCGGATCAATTCCCGAACGGTGGTATCTTCGTCAACCGCCCGGTGCCCGAGTTCTCGATACGTCGCACGGTCGAAAGCCACCGTGGTCGTTATCATGTCTTCACCCTTGCCTTCTCGCTTCTTCATACTGGCATACTATAGTACGAACGCACGAGCATATCAAGTACGAAGCTTTAGGCTCGCTGGCGCATGAGGATGTAGCGGTCGATTCCGTGACTACTGAAACGCAGCAGTCGGCCTTGTGGCACCCGGAACGGAAGTTGTCTGGCGTGGCGGTAGAGCCAGTCTTTCGACATCCCGAGTCGTTTGGCGGCGGCGTCTACGTCGAGCAGCCGGTCAGGCTCGCTGGCCACATTGGCATTGGCGCGTGCGGCAAGGCACCGGCCCCACAGCGCATTAAGCACCAAGAGGCACTTCGTCTGCAGCGCTTCGGCCGTTGGCGCCGGCAGTCCGATTGCGCGTGCTGGGTCCGCCGCTAGTTCGTCGAGGGTTGGCACCGCGGCCGGTGTAATGGGGAGGACGCGCGCCATGCTCACGACTCCATCACCAGCGGCCGTGCGGCGACGCACGGCCGCTGAAGACCTTGGCGAAGGTCCGGGCGGAGTACCACCGCGAAAACGTCCTTTTCCCGCGCGATGTCCCACCTTGTTTGGCTGGATAAGGGGGCTGTAGCCATGCCTCGATTTTGTCCCACTTTGGGCCTTGGGAAATCAGCTACTTAGCGATGCGGAAAACGCAGTCCGTGTCGGCATTCGCTGCGATCGCTTCCGGCACGCGGCACTCGCCCACTTCTTGCGGTCGAACACGGGCGCACCGCACCCACACGCGCAGAGCCGCTCACGCTTCGCCGTGTCCCGGTGAAACGCCAGTTCCTGGCGGTAGAAGGCCAGCACTGAATCGAACGGAATCGCCACAGCGGCGTACTGTCCTTGCAATACGCGGCCAAAGAGTTCGGCCGGCTGTTCGATCGTGCCGCGGAAGCGTTCGCTCAGAAACGGCAGTGTCCAGCCACGTCGCCGTGAGAGCGCGGCAAAGTCGCCAAAGGTGACTTCGTTGCTCATACGTTTACCTCCGTGCTTGTTTCGGCAAATCGCGGCTTGTCTCGCTCGCGTCCTCATCGTCCAGTTGTGTCGCGACCGCTAGTAGCGCCTTCTGTCTATCGGCGTCGCCAGCAAAAACAGCGGGTCATAAGCTCTGCTGCAAGCGAGCTTGCAGGTTCGAGCGTGCCGTCAGGCGACAGCGTGCCGAGGCGTACGGTTCGCATTCGATCCTCCGCATTCTTTTCCTTGCGTTTCTAGTGCGCGTAGCAGGTCCATCACTTCGCGCGAGATGGGCGCGGGGCGCAGTTGGCGCCGCAACCGTTCTCGCCGGGCTCTGGGCAGTGCTTTCAGGGTTGCCGACACCCCGACCGTCAGGAAGCTGTTTTCAAACTCCGCCCGTTCTTGTGGCGAGCACTGGCCGCGTGGGTCCACCATGACAAACTGCAACATCGGTCCGACGATGGTTGACCATTGCGCGGTCCCCAGATCGTCTACGCTGTTGAGGTGCCACTTCCGCAGTGCGTCGCGCCGTGCGACTAGCTCGAAGCGCGCGACGCGGATGCTGTCCTCAGTTTTCAAATAGCAGCGCAGGCTGACTGCAGATTTGCGGGAGCCCCAATACCGCGTATCAGCGCAGTCGCGGACTCTCCGCCGTGGCGCATACAGCCGACGCAGTTCTGAGGCACGACGCGGCGGAAAATCCAAGGTCAGCTCAAGCTCGCACAAGACCAGCTCGACGCCTGTGTGAGCGCGCAAGAACCCGAGCACCGCGTTTACTTGGTCAAGGTCGAGCAGCCGCGTCATGGACGCGCGGAGCACGACGCGAAACCGTGGCCGAAAAGGCTGAATCGGTTCGTAGAAGATCTCCACCACGGGCGCTGCGGAGTCGGCGAGGTGTCGATACATGGCACGACGGGCATAGGCAGCCCGCTTCGAATGCTGATCGCAGCTGCGCTTGTAGTCGTCCATACACACGGGCCAGGGCCGCAAGATGCGTGTGGCGCGTGGTGCGCTGAACAGCAGCCGATCATAGCCGGCGCGGGGCAGTTCTATGCCGGCGCGCGTGTGATGGGAGCGGTGGTAATTACTTGCCTCGACGTCAGCTACCGCTGTCGGCACCCGGCACCTCGCTACACCCGCGTCTGCTCAGCAAATCCCGACGCAACAGTTCGCGCACGTACTCGCTGCGCGTGCGCTCGTCTGCGCGTGCTGCGTCGTCGAGCAGCGCTGAGAGTCGCTCACTGAGTCGCAGGGTCAATGCTGCTGTGTTGTGCTGTCGTCGTCGTTGATGTTGCACCTGACGACGATACGCATTCGCCTGTATCGTGTCACGTAGCTATGTACTGCGACGCTTAGCGTCAACCTACATCACGCAGCTCTCGCCATATGTGCCGCGGCTGGATCGTGTCCCGCATCCACTTCACGCGTTTGCCGTCTCGCTTGGCCATCTTTGCGATGATGGGTCCGCTCAGCTCCTGGTAGCTCCTAGTTGGGCTGTCCTGCCGTGCCGCTTTCAACAGCTGTCGGTACTCCTCGCGGTACGGTGTGACGTTCTCCTCGACGTGCTCAGCATGTCGCTTGCGAGCCGTCTCCCGGCCACCGGCGGCGCGTATGTTGTGCATCAGTTTCCGCCCGATCTCCGGGTGGCGCCGATTCACGTCGAATGCTTCAAGCATCCGGCCGAAGAGGAACCGCCGCTCCGGGTACCGCAACGCCGCATCCGCCACCCAGGCCACACCGGCAGTCCATACCGCTGTACTACGGTCTTGGTCGCTCAGGTTGCGCGTGTGCCGCACCAATTCCCGCCACAGCTCGGGATGCTCGCCATAGGCTGTGCTGCTCGGCGCAACGATGATGTCCAGGTCATCGACGGAATCCGGCGCTCTCTCGTGCCATCCATGGACGCAGAACGCGCGCCAGCTCTCCCGCGGGAGATTAAACGTCCGGTTCAACTCGCTTTCCATTGCGTCGCGCCGTCGCTTGAGCCACTCGGTTTCGGTTTCGGGTTCGGGTTCGGCTTCAGGTACGCCCACCTGGATAGTGAACAGTCCGGCCAACTTTCGCCGCCTTATGAGTCCATCGGGTAACTCGCGGGAGTTTTGCCGCCTGACAAGGTCAAGAACGTCTAGGCGCTCCCCCGTTCGACCACTTGAGCATTCGCGCTCCGTGGACCCGCGTTCAAGTCGCCGTTTACTCGGCATGGCACCTCCGTCATGGTGCTCCGTCGATTGATGCGCCGCGGCAGGCCGGGACGGGCCGGCTTTTCGGTGGCCTACCTAGCCGCGGCGAGGCAGTGCTTGCGCTTTACGAGGTAGCACCAATTCTAGGCACAGTCACCGCGGGTGCATAGGTGCAAGCACCAGCCGGCGGTAGGCGAGCGTGAAGTGAGGTGCAGAGCCTACGCCGCAAGCTTGCTATGGCGCGAACAGCTCAAGCACGTCGACTCCAAAAGCCTGGCAGAGCCGTTCGATGGTACTGAGCGTGAGATTGACGCTGCCTTCTTCGATCTTCTGGTAGTGGCGCGGGTTCAGCCTCGCAGCCTCCGCAGCTTGCTCCTGCGTCCAGCGTCGGGCGGATCGCAGGCGCTTTGCCGATCGTCCGAGACGTGTCCCGAGTGTCGCCGGAGAGGAACCCGCCCGCATGCCGCGAAGCTAGAAGGCACGCGTGTTGACAACCACGCCACATATGGCGTAACGCCAGTGCCTACCGGACCAACTGGTGAGCCTAGGGGGACAATGAAAAGGTGCGAACAGCTTCTTGCCCTCGGGATTCTCGCGTTCACAATGTCGGCTGCACAGGGTCAGCCCTCGACAATGGTGAGCGGCACCATAAGGGGTGACGACTGTACGCCCCTGACAGACGCCAACGTTCCTGGCACTTGCCCGATAATCGATGGCAGCGGCTTCACGGTGAGGGCATTCCTGGCCACCGACGCTGGCGCGGACTGCTGTGGTCTCGATGGGTGCGGACGATGTCTCATCCGGTTCCAGATTGACTTCGATGTACCATTCGACAACCCACCAGCTGTTCAGGCGATGGCAGAAGATCCCACCACGACCTGCATTGCCTCGAATGTCGGCGTGAACGGCTTTTCCATCCGATGTGACAGTCCGTTCGGAATCTTTGTGCCGCCGCACAACCTGATCATCACAGCGACACTGCAGCCCACCGCAACCAGCACCGCGACGGCGACCACGACGCCAACAGCGACGCTCACAGCAACTGCGACGCCAACCAGTAACGCTACGGTCACACCGACAGGGGTGTTTCCCGACATTTGCGCGTATGTTGTGAATCCGGGCTCAGGCAGTGTCTCCGTGATCAACACAGCCAGCGACGCTGTCGTTGCGACCATTCCGATTCCCGCTGGGATGCCCCTCGGGGTTGCTATCGCGCCGGATGGAGCACATGCGTACATTCTCCTACTTTCGGGAGGGATTTCGGTTCTTGATTTGGCGACAAGTCTCGTGGTGGCCGAGATAGAGGTCGAGTCCCCGTCTGACATCGCCATATTGCCCGATAGCAGCCGGCTTTACGTTACGAGTACGCATCCGGGACAGAATCCATTTAGCACTGTCGAAGTGATTGAAGCTGCGACGGGCAAAGCTATGGCACACGTGCCGTTTGAATCTGGCGCGGGCGGTATTGCCATATCTCCCGACGGTCGTTCTGCGTACGTCACCCAGGATGGAACCAGGGACGTAGCTGTGTTGGACACCTCCACAAATACAGTGACGGACAAGGTCTCGCTCCTCCCTACAACCGCGAGTCAACCTTGGGAGGTCGTTTTTTCACCCGGCGGGCACGTTGCGTATGTGGCGAATCTCTGCAGCGGCACTCGCGCGTCTAGGTGCGAGCCAGGAGTTCTTACAGTGATCGACACCTCCACCAGGAAGGCAGTGGGCAGTGTGCTGGTTGGGGACTATCCGAGGGGTGTGGCGATTACTCCCGATGGCGGAACTGCGTACGTGGCGAACGAGTGTGGCGTGGTGGACGTGTCTCCCTGCCGCTTGCCGGGTAGCGTTTCGATCATAAACACGGGGACAGGGGAGGTTGCAGGCCTCGTGAGTTTTCCTACAGGTAGCGACCTGACCGGAATTGCAATCCATCCGAACGGAGCACGTGCGTATGTGACGCATGGAGACTCGGGAACCGTGTCTGTAATCGACACCGCAACGGCTATGATTACGGGGACCATCGCTGTAGGGGGGCAGGGCTATAGTACGCTAGCACCGATAGCGATGGCTTCTGTCTGCGCTCCACCGCCACCGACAGCGACGGCAACGCTGACATTCACTCCAACAGGTACGCCAACGAAGACGCCAACGCCGACTGACACCCCAACGCTCACGCCAACTCGCACCCCTACACCAACACCACGCATTGTGCATCTCGACATCGGGTCGGGCGAGGGAGGACCGGGAGATGCAGTGAGCGTGGCGGTGTCGCTTGACTCGTCCGGGCTCTCCGTCGCAGCGACGGCGAACGACATCACCTTTGACCACGTGGCGTTGAGCCTCGATCCAGCAACCTGCCGCCTCGTAGCTGCCGGCGACAGCACCATCACTGCGACCGTCGTGCAGCCGGGCGTTGTGCGCGTCTTCGTCCAGCCCGGTTCAAGCAGTGCGCCCCTTCTTCCCGGCCCGCTGTATGTCTGCACGTTCCGAATCTCAGCCTCAACTCTGCCCGGTGCGTATCCGTTGGGAAGCGCCAATGCCAGGGCATTCGATTCAACAGGTGCAGCGTTCGAGCATATCGATGGTGGCACCGGTTCCCTGACTGTCTCGCTTCTGGTGCGGACGTGTCTCGGTGATTGCAACGCCGACCGGAGCGTGACGGTGAATGAGTTGATCACCGGCGTGAACATCGCGCTCGGGAATGCACCAGTAACGGCCTGTCTGCAGTTCGACCACAACGACGACGGCGCAGTCACAATTGACGAACTAATCGACGCGGTGAACCGCGCACTGCAGGGATGCTAGAGCGTATCGCTTTGCTCATTGAGCGGCGTGTTTCAAACCAGCGGGATGCTCAGCCAGCCCTTTTCGATGGCGGCCCGCTGCGTCTCCACGATGGCCGCCACCTGTTTCCGCGCCTCGTCTTCGGTTACGGTCGCCCCGACCTGCACCGCAATCAGCCTCACGTGGTGCTCTGTGACGCGCCCCATCTCTTCCATGATGCGCAGCAGCTCCGGCCGAGTGACGTTCCCACGGATGCGCTCGATTGTCTCCACGATCTTGGCAATGGTGAGCAACGTTTGGTGCGCCGTTGAGATGTCCAGCACCTGCCGCGGCCTCGGCACGTCCGTTTCGCGATGCTTCGTAAAGCTGGCATGCCAAGCGAGCAACGCTTCCGTGGATTGGTCATATCGCTCGATGAAGTCCACGAACAGCGCCCGCGCGTGCGCCAGCTCTCGGTGTAGGTTCAACGGGTCTTTCTCGTCCAGAAACTGCTCGAACAGCTCCCGATAGCGCGGCCGGGTTTGTAACAACTTGCTGCGGCGCCCGTGCGTAATGGGTCGGCCGCTCCCTCCACGGTTGCCGGGCACACCCGCTGCATAGATGTGCCCCGCCTTCATTCCCGGACGCAGCGGCTTGCCCGATCGTGTTGTCGGCTTCTCCGCGCTGTTTTCGGGAAGGTCGGCCGCAATCGCGCGCTGTTTACGCTTCATGGTCAAGCGACTTGCGGCCCCAAAGTCTCGGACAACTCTCGGACACCCGACAAATTCCGTTGCGTTAGCAGCTGGTTAGAGCGGACCATCTGATCGTGTATCAACTGCGCCGCTTGCTTTTGGTCCCTTGCGGCGCGGTCTATCATTGCGATTCGCCAGCAGTCACAGTGTGTGTCCACGATGAAGGCGAGTCGACACGTTTGTGCGTATTGTGGAATGGCCGGAGCGGACGAGGAAGACCACGTTATCGCACGACAGTTCTTCCCCGCCCCCAAAGATCTTAAGCCCGGCGCTCCGGCCGCTGCCGTCGAACGCTTCCGCGGGGCACTCCCCAAGGTTTGGTGCTGTGGTAGCTGCAACCGCAAGAAGCAGAAAGTGGAGGACGGGCCAGCGGTATTCCTCCAATTCGGGGACGAGGGTGCGGCATCTATTGCGGTTGCACACGGTCGCGTCGCTCGGACGCTGCGAAAGAACACGCGCCTCCTCCGATCCTTACAGCGCGGACTCCAAGACGTCTGGCTACGCCGTCCCAGCGGCATCCTAGTCCCTCGCCTTGCAATCGAGTTGAAGGCTCGTGAATTGCAGGACCTACGGCGTTGGTTTCGACTCGTCACGCGAGGTCTCTACTGTCATGAAACGAAGGTAGTTCTTCCGCCTCGCCACGAAGTGTACTTGGTGAAGCCGGCAGACTGGCTGCAATTCGTTTTCTTGCGCGACATGATTCTCCAGCACGACAACCACCAGAGCCGCAGCGTTGCCGGCGGGGAGTTCAAGTACACTTACGTTGTCAATCAATCGGATCAAGTGTCAATGTGGCTCTTCGCGTTTAAGTCCGTTGACGTCGCTGCGGTAACTGTTGGCCCTGATTGTACGAAGGATGATGCCGCCGCCGCCTTTGCGCGACGTGACCTGATGTCGACCCTTGGACATATTCGTTGGAGCTAGGAATTGTCCGAGATTTGTCCGAGTGCTCATGCCGAGTCGGTACAAAGAGCGCCCACCAAATTGCTGCTGGACCCCGATTCCATCGGCGCTTTTCGGCTGTCGTTGGCGTGTGTGCCGCCCTTCGCGGCACTCTTAATCAGCGGGTCGTAGGTTCGACTCCTACGCGGCCCACTCAGAAAGCCCCCGAGAAATCGGGGGCTTTCGTCCTTTCTGGCGAGCGCCGCTAAATGTTGCTGCCGGCCGTGGGAAGAACCTGGGAAGAGCCCGGCAAGGAAAAAGGCAGGGTCATCCGGCCCAGCCGCGCTGCAAGATGCCGCGCACCGTTTCGGGCGCCCATGGCTTTCCGGTGCGGGTCGGGTGCCCTTCGGCGTTGAGCCGCTCGGCGATTGCCGCGAAGCTCAGCCGCTCCCCGCCGCGCGGTTTGCGGCGTAGCGCATGAATGCGAACAACGACGTCAGCCTCACCCGGCCGGGTCCCGAACGGCTTGCGACCTTCACAGCGGCCAGTCGCGCGCCGCTGGCGCACGCGTGCGGCCTTGAGCTTTGATACGATGACGGCCTTCTCAAACTGCGCAACCGCTCCGAGCACCTGGCGAATGAGCGTCCGCGTCGGGTCGTCGTCGCCGGCTGTCAGCTCTGTTCCGCCATCCGCCGCAATGACCTTCACGCCCAGCTCGCGCAGCTGGTTGAGGATCAGCTCGCCCACGATCAGGTCACGCGCGAGCCGGTCCGCAGCTCGACCAGCACCACGCGCACGCCGTTGCTCCGGATGCGCGCGAGTAGGTCGGAAAGGCCTTCCCGGTCGTCGAGGTCCTTCGTCCCGCTCACGCCTTCATCGCGGTATTCGCCCACCAGCTCGAAGCCTGCCGCTTTGGCGTAGCGCGCGATGGTTTCGCGTTGCCGCGGGAAGCCGTCGCCGTCCACCTGGCCGTTGCCCGAAACTCGAAGGTAAAGCTGACTGCTTTCGCCAGTGAACAACAAGAGCCGGATGGCTGGTACTACAGACGGGTGGTCGACTATGACGTCAGCGGCGGGCTTCTTCTTGGTCCGTTCGAATTCGAGACGCTCAGGCTCGACTTCGGCAAGCATCTTGCCCAGCTATGGACGCGGCTTCTCGTATGCACGACGTGGTTGCGCTGCTCGAAGACATGCGGGCACAGCATTTCACGACGGGACAACCTCTGACGCTGCGGCGCCGGCGAATCGGCACTGTGAATCTCCGCGGGTTTGACCCCCGATCAACTTCCAATATCGACCCCACCCCGGATCGGCGAATCGGCCCTCAGCATTGACGATCTAGACCGTCTGCCGGGGCACAACTGAACGCCGAAACGGGTCAAAGTTGGACGCCGATTCGCAGACCGCATTCCTCACTGACAACAGGCAACGGCGTGCGAGTTCGCGCAAACCGAGCTCGGCACCAAACTTCCCAGGTGGCCATCGGTGAGGGGCACGACATCGCCAAATCTCCCGGTGTGCGCGGTCTGGTAGTCCCACGGGATGTTCGTGTTGCATTGTCGATTGAAGGGCTGCGCCGAATCAATGGCCCAGAAGGACGTGTTCGGTAGTCCAACGAGCTCGTTCGCCACATCCGCCGTCTGCAGCTCCGCATACGTGCACGTATGGCTGCCCGGGAACTTGGTGTTGCACGCAGCGTCGGAGCCGGGAAGGCCAAGGGTCGCATTGTAGTTGAAGCGACCGGTGGTCGGCGCAAGTGTGCCCTGGAATGTCGAAATCCCCGGATCGGGGGTTACCGTCGGACTCGCTGTAGGGGTCAGGGTCGGCGATGGCGTCGGAACTGTTGGTTCGCAGCTGTTCAGCGCATTGTTCACGGCGGCAACGATTTCATTAACGGAGATATCTCCACTGTTGTCAGCATCGCCGGCGGGACACGCCGAGTCCAGAGCGTTCCCGAGGGCGATGTTGACCATTGTCAGCAGCTCGTCGACAGTGACGGTGCCGTCGCGGCTGCAGTCGCCGACGCACGCAACCGGTGTGGTCTCCGCGGGCGGCTGGCTTTCGGCAAAGACGGGAGCGGAGAGCAGGGCTAGACTCAATGCTGCGCCACACAGTGGCGCCAGGTACCCACCTGATTCTTTCATGGTCGTCGCTCCCTTTGGCAATTTTGCGTGACAGTGTACCAGCAACGCGCGTACCCGGCCATAGTATCGAGAAGGCCGCCGCCGGCGGTTGCAGGCAGGTAAGGAGAGTGGCGTGCACACGCCCACCTCGGGACTTTGCACGAGTCAGTGCTGAGCTTTTGACGCAACTCGGCAACGATGAGGGCCGCCGATCATCTGGTGGCCAATCCCAGTCGGCGCAACCCCAGCATCAACGTGTAGGCGATCGAAGACGCACGCCGGGCTTCGACGGACGACGCCATGCGATGGCGCTGCGCTGACGGGTTCATGCCGAGATCGCATCGACGTTCGGCACCGGAAGCCAGAGCTTCTCGCATGCAAGGCCGAAAGGTGTCGAGGCGGTTCGCAACGCCTCCCGGGTTAGATGGCCGGGCAGTTGTTCAACGCGAAGCCCACCGCCTTGACGATCAGTGTGATGTCGACCTCGACGAGGCTGGGGGTGCCGTGCGGGCACACCGACGCGGCGGCGCTGCCGAGGTCGATGTTTACCAAGATGATGATCTCGTCGACCGTCACGGCGCCGTTGCCGTCACAGTCGCCTGCACATTGCGCTGCAATGGCCGTCGGCGTGCTGTTCGTTGGCGTTGGGGTGGACGTGTTCGTTCTCGCGCTCTCCGGCGTCGGGGTTGGCGTAAGCGTTGCGGTGGGCAGCCCGCCGTTGACCACCACCAGCGCACTACTGATCGAATCCTGACGGACGGATAGGAGCGCCAGGCCGGTCGGCAGAGGCGTGCCGGCGTTGGTCTCGGGCATCTGGAAGTACCCCAGCCCCGTATACACCGCACCCGCGCCCAGGCTGTTGAACGTCCCATCGCCGCTAGATGTGGCGGCCGCATACGTGTCCACATCCGAGTCGCCAAGGGGCGCATTATTCCAGACCACGTCGGCCTTGCCATCGTGATTGAGGTCGGCCAAGGTCACATAGCCTGTCCAGTCGCTGCCAAAGTTCTGAAAGGAACCGAGTTGAAAGGTCCCGTCGGGGTTGGCGAGTGCCGCCACCACCACGTTGTTGTGCGTCTTGGCGGCCGATTGAAAGGCCGAAGACCACACCAGGTCGCTGCGGCCGTCGCCATTCACGTCGCCCACCACATTTAAGCTATTGTGGTAATCCGACCAGCCCACAGAGCCGTAGGTCTGCTTGGCGCTCAAAGCGAAGCCTCCCACCCCGTTCGATAGCGCCGTGTAGACCAGATTGGCGTCGCCCAGCGTGCAGGTCGAGTCGGAATCGTCTTTCTTCTGGCAGGTGGAGTTGAATACCAGATCGGTCTTGCCATCGCCGTTGAAATCGCCGGCGAAGGTGTAGTAGGTGCTCCACCCGGTTGCGAGGCCCAGGTCTTGGCGGGCGCCCATGGTGAAAACACCGCCGGTGGAGGTGGCGATATAGACGCTGTTGTTATCCCCGTTCGTGCAACTGCCGGCGTACAAGGCCACCGTATTGCAAACCGTCGTGAAGGCCAGATCAGGTTTGCCATCGCCGTCAAAGTCGCCCACGATGGGATTGAAGACGTTCCAGTTCTCGCCTCCGAAGGTTTGCGGGGTACCGAGTGTGAAAGTCCCATCGCCGTTGGAGTGGGCCACATAGATTACCAGGTTGGTGTTCCCGGGGATGATCAGCGCCACGTCGGTCTTCCCGTCGCCGTCGAAATCGCCCTGCAGAGCTTTGGAATAGGTGAAATCCAGGTTCGCCGCGCCCAATTGCTGTGGTGCGACCAGGGTGTAGGTATCCGCCGGCGTGCCCAGCGTCGTCCCGAGCTGGAGATAGTGGGTGGCACAACCTCCAGATTGGTTAGGGTTCTGGCAGGTAGAGACCAGGATCAAATCGGTCTGGCCGTCGCCGTCCACGTCCCCAACCAGGAAATGATAGAAAGTACCGTAGCCGGAGTTTGCCAGGATTTGCCGCGGGCCAAACGCCAAAGGCCCCGCCATTCCGCAGCGCAGCGCCATCAGGTCGTCGATACCGTCCCCATTGAAGTCCCCTACCCGCAGCACGGGAGCCGGCGCTGGAATGTGTCCCAGGCCGACGCCCGCGCCGAGCCCGCCCGGCCAGTAGGTTACCTGCAGGCCGCCATCCGCACGCGGCAGCGCGGCCAGCACATCGGTCTTGCCGTCACCGTCGAAATCGCCGAATCGTAGCTCCGAGTACGGCACCGTCGTCGTGATCAGATCGGAATAACTGGCGGCGCCGCCGCTGGAATACTTCCACTGCGTCGAGCCGTCGCTCAGTTGATCGGCGGCGAACACGTCCGTCTTGCCGTCGCCGTCAAAGTCGCCAAAGCGCAGCAGGGCGGGATCGGTCGCGGCGTAAGCCAGGTTCGTCGAACCGCCGAGATTGCCATTCCCGCCGGGGTAGTAAGCCCATTGGTAAGTCTCGTTCTTGAAGGTGGTGTTGAAAACGTCGGTCTTACCGTCGCCGTTGAAATCGCCCAGCGCCAGGCGATCCGAAAAGTCCGGCGTCGTGTGTAGGAGCACGAAGCTGTTTGTCCCGCTGGAGGAGTACACCCACTGATAGTTGGGGAAACCATAGGAGTTGGCGAAGACATCGGTGTGGGTGTCGCGATCGAACTCGCCGAACTGCAGCAGCGCGGCCGGCAGAGCGCTGCTGGCATAAGCCAGGTTTTGCCACGCGCCGAACCCGCCGCTGGAATATTGCCATTGCAGGTTTCCGTCAGCGCGCGGCCAGGTGCGAAAGACGTCGGTCTCGCCGTCGCCGTCAAAATCCGTTGAGCCGGTGGTCGCCAGGCTGGCCAAGGAGGCGGCGTTGCTCTTGAACGGATTGCCCACGCTCAGACTGCTGATGGGTGTGTTATCCGGGTCGTTGTAGAGAAGCTGCTCCGGGTGGAGCTGACCGCCGGAGATCGGATAGTACGTCCACTGGCAGCCCGCTGCGCCGGCGGGGCTCGTCTGCAGCGCCGGCCTGGTCACCGGGCTCTGGTTCGCCGCCTGCGCCAGGACGGGTGCCGCGAACGCTTCCGCCACGGGTTGCCTGAGGATGATCATGCTGAACACAATCAGAGTTCGCTTGAGCATACGGAGTGCGGGAAATCGTTTCATAGGCGGGCTTTGGGATCAATCATGGGCACGGTGCATGATTCTGCTGGTAGGCGCGACCCGCGGGGTGCTGGCTGAGTGTGTGTCCTCTGGAGACGTTGGCCGTCCTGGCAACTGTGGGGCCACAAGGGACTGTATGTCAAGATCGGGCGTTAATGCGGTCTACCCGCTTGACGGATGATTTGCACGTGTCATAGAAGCCCCTCATCATAAAGGTTCGTGTTGTCTTGCGTCGTGCTCACCGACGATAGGAGGAGGTTCCGTGCCTAACCCCGTCCGGGTCGTGCGTGAACTCGGCCTCTTGCCGGCTGCGGCGGCGATTGGTCGCAATCGACCGGGGTGTTCGATGGTGATCGCTACTTCGACGTGTTCGTCGAGTATGCCAAGGCGTCGCCGGAAGACCTCCTCATCGAGATCACCGTGCACAACCGCGGTCTGGAGCCCGCCACACTGCACGTGCTGCCAACGCTGTGGTTTCGCAACGTGTGGTCATGGGGGGGCAATGCCGAGCGGCCGCTGCTCCGCGCGACCTCGGGCGACGCGATTGCGGCTTCCCATCCGGACCGCGGTGAGCGATTCCTCTGCTGCGAAGCCACCGCCGCGCTGCTGTTCACCGAGAACGAGACCAACACCGCGCGGCTCTTCCACCTGTCCAACCCCACGCCCTACGTGAAGGACGGCATCAACAATTGCATCATCCACGGCTACCAGGGTGCGGTGAATCCGGAAAAGCGGGGAACGAAGGTGTCAGCACATTACCCGATCACGATCGGACCAGGGGCATCGAAGACGCTGCGGCTGCGCCTGAGCGATGCGGCGTCTGGCGCTCCGTTCGGACAGGGCTTCAACGACGTCATGACGGCGCGCCGCAGGGAAGCGGACGGGTTCTACGCCGCGGTCATCCCGTCGTCGCTCGACGGCAACGCCGCCGGTGTGCTGCGCCAGGCGGTGGCCGGCATGCTGTGGTCCAAGCTGTTCTATTACTATGACGTCAACAAGTGGCTCGAAGAGCACGGCGTCGATCCGTTCAGAGCGAAGCAGCACGCGTCGCGCAACGAGCACTGGCATCACATGTACAACGCCCACGTCATTTCGATGCCGGACAAGTGGGAATACCCGTGGTACGCGGCCTGGGACCTCGCCTTTCACGTGCTCGCACTAACCCTGGTGGACGAGGACTTCGGCAAGGAGCAACTCAAGCTGATGCTCGACGACTCCTACATGCACCCCAGCGGGCAGATTCCCGCCTACGAGTGGAACTTCAGCGACGTCAACCCGCCGGTGCACGCGTGGGCCACCAATTTCACGTATGCGATCGAGATGCTCCGGCACGGCAAGGGTGACATTGACTGGTTCGAAGCGTGGTTTCATAAGCTGGCGCTCAACTTCACCTGGTGGGTCAATCGAAGGACCGCGCCGGCAACAACGCCTTCGAGGGCGGTTTCCTGGGACTGGACAACATCCGCGTCTTCGACCGCAGCGCACCGTTGCCGACCAGTTACCCGGCGGTGGGGCCGAGCGGTTGAAAGTCCGCTCCATGGTGGGGCTGCTCCCCTTGTGTGCGGTGTCCGTCTTCGACGGGGTCCTCCTGAAGCAGCATCCGGAGCTGGCCGAGCGCCTGCGCTCGTTCCTCGCGGCACGCCCGGAGCTGACGGCGTTCATCCATGCCCCGGGCAAAGTCGGTCACTCGGGTCGGCGGCTGGCGGCGATTCTCAACGAGACCAAGCTCCGGCGGGTGCTGGCGACGATGCTCGACGAGAAGGAGTTCCTGAGCCCCCACCGGCATCCGCTCCCTTTCCCGTTATGCGACGGAAGCGTGGATGGCACATTAGTGCGAGGAGGTTCGACGTGTATGGCGCGTGTCCGTACTCCGCGTGCAGCGCGAGCAGATGTTTGCGCGTTTCCTCGATCGACGGCCGCTCACCGCGGAAGGCGCACCATGTCACCTTGCCCCCCGCCCACCGAATACCCCGGGAGACGAGTTCCAAATCGTGAATCTGCACGCCGAAGCGCGTGCCATTCCTCGGGGCAGCCGTGCCGGATCCGCGGCGCACATCGTGGCCCGGTGAATTGAGCGAGGAGACTGGATCTGCGCCCAGACCCGGCGTTACCCAGTTCCCCATGCTCACGTTTTCAAGCTAGGATAGTCTTCACTGAGCGCCACGCGTGATCCTTTTCCTTGTTATCATCTTCTCTCTCATTGTCCTCGCGTCCGTTCTCGCGCTTGCCGAGGCGTCCATCAGCCGGATGACCCTGTTACGCGCGATGGCCCTGCGAAAGCAACGCAGACGCAATGCCGTGCTGCTCGAGCGCATCGAGTCCGATCCGGCGCACTTCCTGAACAGCGTGCGTCTGTGCGTCATGTTTGCCCAGAACGGCTCGGCGATCCTGGTGGCGATTCTTGCCGAGCACACGCTTGGAAATATCGGCGTCACCGTCATTTCGGTGGGGTTTACCGTCATCTACTTTATCGTCGTCGAGGCGACGGCCAAGACCTTCGCCATCGTACACAGCGACGGGGTTGCGCTCTTTCTGGCTCCTTTTGTGTGGTTCCTGGGACGCGTGCTGGCGATTCCAACTCGCGCCTTGATCGGCGTGGGAAATATGTGGTTGCCTGGAAAGGGACTGCCGCAAGGGTCGTATGTCGTCGAACAGGAGATTCGTTCCTTGGCCGACGTGGGCCACAAAGAGGGGGGAATCGAGGCGCATGAGAAGGAAATGATCCACTCGCTCTTCGAGTTCGGCGATCTCCTCGTGCGCAACGTGATGGTGCCCCGGCCGGATGTCGTCGCGCTGGAGATCGGCAGCCCGCTCGCCCTTGCGGCGGACCGCATCGTCAGTTCCGGTTTTACGCGCCTTCCCGTCTATCGCGGTGATCTCGATCGCACCGAAGGCATCATTCACGCCAAGGACGTTCTCGACCGGCTGCGTCAGGGGCGCCACGTCGATGGACTGGCGAAATTGCTGCGGCCGGTGCACGTCGTCCCGGACTTCAAGCCGCTCATCGAGCTGCTGCGCGAGATGAAGGCGGAGAGGTTTCATCTCGCCATGGTGACTGACGAGTACGGTTCGTTGGTTGGTCTGGTGACGCGTGAAGATCTGCTCGAGGAGCTGGTGGGTCAGATCAGTGACGGGCGCGGCCGCGACGTGTCGGAGGTCATTCCTCTGGGCAATGGGCGCTACCGCGTGAATGCAGCGCTGCCGATTCTCGAGCTCAATGGCGCGCTCGGCGCGACGCTGCCGCACGACCGCTGGAACACGGTTGGCGGGCTGGTGTTTGGCCTGGCAGGGGCCATTCCCGCTGCCGGGGCCGTGCTCGAGCTCGACGGCTTCCGTTTTACCGTCGAGCGCATTCACGGCCGGCGCATCGTTAGCGTTCTCGTGGAACTGCTTGGCGCACCCGCCGCGGAGCCGGAGAAAACGGTTTGACGGTGCGTACAGCTGCAGGCGTCGACGCGCCGCATCCCGCGAAATGCGGGTACTCTATCGGACTTGGAAGACCGTAGCGACCAACGGGCGCGGACATCGGAGAGATGCCGTGGAGAGATGCCGTCCGCAGAGCGCCGCCCACAGCGCTGGTTAGATCGCCGAGACGCCGTGGCTGTCGATGACGACCGTGCGCTCTACGCGGAGCGCGCTGGTCAACCCCCAGCGGCGTAAGCGGTCATCAATGTCCTCGAACGGCTGCTCCAGGAACTCCGCCGTCAACACCGCGCAATGCGGACACTCGTCGTCGATGCGGAGGAGATGATGCTCCGCGCAAGCTCCGGGCACACCATTGCGTACGACGGTGCTGTGGGAGTGCAGCACGCGCACGGCACGACCGGGAAAGTGCTCCTGCACGTAGTCACGCAGGACACTGATCTTCTCGAGGTCACAGGCACAATCGACGCAAGGAACGTTGCTCTGAGCTCGCTCACATTCGTCTGCTGATGCCAAGCACAATGACATAATGACTACCCTCGTACCGAGTCAAATCCGGGCGGTCAATACAGGAAACGCACCTTCGCAATATTGGCGGATCGTAGAAATGATGTCGGCCACAGGTCCCATCAATAATTGGGTGAAAAACCCTCCCAGCCGGTTTGCTTCTCGGTATTCTCCGGCCGCAAGTGCAGGACGGTCTCCTTTTCCTGGCCCGTCTGCGCGCTATTGTCGGCGCGCAGCCGTTGACGGTCCTGAGAATTCTCGTCCGCGAGCGAATCCCGTTCGCGCGCTCCGGGTTCGGTCAGGTCCTCGGTGGCGCTTTCCTCGGGCTCTTGCTCCTCGAATTCTTCCACCACGTCTTCGTTCTGAGTGTTTTCGAGATTCGCGGGCACGCGGCGGCCGTAGGCGCGCATGCATTGCGCCACCCACATCTGCGTGGTGCCGAGATGCTTGGCAATCATTGCGACGGTTGCCTCGCGCCCTTTCTGGGATTCGACGGCGGCGGCGCGTCCCTTCAGGGGGCGCGCGCTACGGTCGAGACTGGAAATGATTTCCTCGCACGGGACCTGGCCGCGCATGCGTGCCGCACGCGGTGTGGCGCCAGGTACGGGTACCAGGTTATCTGATACCTCGGGTAGCTCCTGCGCCGCCAAGCTGCGCAGGAGCATGCCGGCACTTCCAACAGCGACGAGAAGGATGGCCAGTAAACGCCCGCAACGCCAGATCCGTGCGAGCAGCGGTTCGTGATTCACCCAGCCAGTCTACCTTCCCCTGTCGACAAAGCAATCCGTGTGCGTGGCGGCCATCGGCCCCACGTCTGCGGGCAAGCGCCGCGGCTGTCCGCAGGACATGACAGGTGTCACACGGCGCACCCCGCAACGGCGCCGTGAGCACCGCATCCGCTGTGGCCCGCGGCGTGGGGCAGGGCCGAAAACGCGGCCACTCGAAAAATGCCGCCGAATATCTCGACGCGATGTTCGTCCAACGCAGCATGTCGCCACAGCAGAGCCAGAATGGTTGTTGCCGAATGGTCGTACCGCAGCGCAACGAAGGAGAACGTCGCATGGGTAGCGCAGTGCTGATTGTCGATGATGATGTGAACGCGCAGATCATCACCGAAACGTTACTCCGCCTGCGCGGCCTCGACGTGCGCATCACACCCGACACCGCCGACGCGGTGAGCATGGTCGCGCGCGGTGACGTCGGTGTCGTCGTCGTCAACTTGAACACCTCCGGAATGAACGGCTTCGAGGGGCTGCGTCGTCTGCGAGCCGCGTCCGAAGCGCTGACGACGCCGACGCGTATCGTCGTCGTGACCGATCGCCGCGCGCCGGAGGTGGAACGGTTCTCGCAACGCAGCGGTGCCGATGCCGTATTGCGCAGGCCCACTGAACCGGGGCGCCTCATCGCCACGGTTGAGGGCCTGATGCCGACCGTCGATCCGCCGGCGACGCAAGCCGGCTGGCGCTAGGCCCTAGATCCGGTGACGCTGGATCAATTGCTTGGCGATCACCAGTCGCTGGATCTCGTTGGTGCCTTCGCCGATGATCATCAACGGCGCATCGCGGTAGTAGCGCTCGACCGGAAACTCGTTCGTATAGCCGTAGCCGCCGAGGATGCGCATGGCTTCCGTGGCGACTTCGAGACAGGTTTCCGAGGCAAACAGCTTGGCCATGCCGGCCTCGACGTCGCAGCGCTCGCCGCGGTCCTTCTTGTCCGCCGCTTGGTAGGTGAGCAGCTTGGCCGCTTCGATCTTGGTGGCCATGTCGGCGAGCTTCAGTTGAATGGCTTGATGCTCGCAAATCGGCTTTCCAAAGGTCTCGCGCTGCTGCGCGTACTTGATCGCCGTGGCGAATGCCGCCTCGGCAACGCCCACGGCGCGCGCCGCGATATTGATGCGCCCGACCTCCAAACCGCTCATGACGTGGAAGAAGCCCTGACCTTCCTTGCCGCCGATCAAATTGCTGGCGGGCACCACGTAGTCTTCGAGATTGACCTCGCAGGTTTCGATCCCCTTGTACCCGAGCTTCTCGAGGTCGCGGCTCACCGTCAGGCCCGGGCCTTTCTCGCCGACGAACATGGAGATGCCTTTGTACGGCGGGTCGGCCTTGGGATCGGTCTTGGTGGCGAGGGCGTACAAGGTGCCGTAGCGCGCGTTGGTGATGAACATCTTGCTGCCGTTGATGACGTACGCGTCGCCCTGACGCACGGCGGTGGTGCGGATGCGTTGCACGTCGCTGCCGGCGTGGGGCTCGGTTAGACACAGGGCGCCGTGATGCGCGCCGCGTGCCATGGCCGGCAGATAGCGCTGCTTCTGGTCGTCGGTGCCATGCATGCGCAGCATGTATGCCAGCATCAGATGCGTGTTGAGCACACCGCTCAGGCTCATCCAGCCTTTGCACAGCTCTTCCACCACCATTGCATAGGTGGTGACGTCGAGACCCAGGCCGCCGAACTCCTGCGGGATGGTGGCGCCGAACAGCCCCAGCTCCTTCAAGCGCGCCACTAGCGCATGGGGATACTCGTTGCGATGCTCCAACTCGCTGGCGACCGGCAGCACCTCGCGCTCGACAAAGCGCCGTACCGTCGAGACGATCTCTTCGCGGACCTCGGTTGCTAAGCTCACGATTTCCTCCCCATCTGTCAAAGTGCGCGGTAGGTTAACCATGTTTGCGGGGCTCGGGCAAATTCGTGAATCGTGCTCGTGAGTCGTGCGCGTGTTGGGATCTCTGGGGTGAGGGCTCTTCCACGCGCACGACTCACGATTTCCTTGATCCCCCCGGCCACCGCTGTTACAGGAGGCCCGCATGCGCCGCGCCCTTGTGTTGCTTCTGCTTCTGCCCGCGGGCATCGCGGCGGCGCAGGCGACGCCGAGCGCCGGGCCGGGCACCGCGGTGTTCACCGGGGGCGGCGAGGTGCCGTCGCCGCGCGAGAAGCCGTCCAAGCCGGTGACGACATACTGGCGTGTCCAGCTCTTCGTGAAGATGGCCAGCGCGCCGGCCGGCGCGCACGCGCAGGTCCTCCTGCCGCTGTCCGACGAACACCAAGAAGTCCTGGCGCGGCGTGTCGAGGCCGGCGGCTTTGCGTATCGCGAGGAGCCCGAGGCGCCGAATCTCTGGGGCAACTGGACCCGCCTCGCCGCGACGGATGGCGCGGCGCAGTTCGAATACGAGGTGAACGCTGCGGTGACCGATACGGTCACGCCGATTCCGGATCTTCCCCTCGGCGCTTTGCAGGTGCCTGAGGCGCTGGAGATCAATCTGCAACCGTCGGCGCTCGTGCAGAGTGGCGATCTCGATCTCAAGCGCCGCAGCCGCGACCTCGTCAAGGAAGCGCGCAGCGTGGAAGCCGCCGCTTGGGCGCTGTTTCAATATACGGCGGCATTCGTCCGCGCCGGACCAGGCGAAGCGAAGGAAGATGCCGTCGCCGTGCTGCGCCAGGAGCGCGGCAGCAGTACCGGCAAGGCGCGCTTGTTGACGGCGCTGCTGCGCAGCATCGGTGTGCCTGCCCGTCTCGTCGGTGGCCTGAAGCTCGAAGACGCCACGAAGAAGCGTGCCACAATTTCCTGGGTTGAGGCGTACGTTGGTGACCGCTGGGTGCCGATGGATCCGGGCGGTGGCTACTTCGGGTGGACCCCGAATCAGTACCTGGCCTTGTACCGCGGCGATCTGCCGCTGATCGTGCACAGCTCGGGGCTGGATATCCAGTACGACTTCCTCATGCATCGCACCAGCCGTGAAACCGCGGCGGGTGGGCGCCCCGAACCGACGCCGGTGACCGCGTCCGGTCGCGCCGAGCGGCCGGTGGAGTCGCAGCAAGTGCGCACCGCGGCCAGCTACGTCGAGCACCCGGTGGCGTCGGTGGTGGTGATCGCCGATCAAAGCGTGTCCGACGCGGTTACCGAACGGGTGCTGCAGGAGGCGCAGACGGACGACATCAACGTCGTCGTGCTGCGCGCGCGCTTCGAGTCGCGCTACTTCCGCGAGCAGTACCTGCAACGTCTGGTGAACAATAATCTGTCGCTGATTCGTACGGCGCACGTACTGTTGATCGCGACGCGGGATGACGCCGGCCTGTACGCGTTGCTGGCGCTCGGAGACAAGGACCTGGCGCTCGGCGACATGCGCATCGTGGTCGCCGGCGATTTCCCGCGGGCCGTGGGGCGCGTGCTGGGCGCGGTGCTCTATCGCGTGCTGACCGCGGGCCAGGTGGTGCTCATCGATCGGCCGGCGGAGCTGCTGGGGTTGTGGGAGATGGTGCGCGCCAACGTCATCAACGGCGTGCCCATGCTCGAAGAGGCGGGCAAGTGGGATCTCAAGCCGCTGGTGCTCGACCAATCGATGTACGAGGATCTCAGCCGTTGGCGCCGATACGTGGTGGCGGCGTGGGCACGCGCGGTGCGGGCGCAGGTGCCGTTGCAGGCACTCAACCTGATTCTCGTGCTGCCGGTGATTGCGGCGATTATCGTGATCGTGCGGACGATCGTCGGCATCGAAACGTTCGGCACGTTCTCGCCGGTGATCGTGGCGCTGGCGTTTCTGACCACCGGCCTGCAATGGGGCGCGGCCATCTTCGCGGTGATCGTCGGTGCCGGTGCGTTCGTGCGGGTAGGGCTCCAACACGTGCGGCTGCAGCTGGTGGCACGCCTGGCGATCTTGATTGCCGTGGTTGCCGGGATCATGGCGGGGCTGACGGTGATCGGCGCGTCCTTCGGCATCGGCGCCTTGATGAACGTCAGCATCTTCCCGATGGTGATCATGTCGAACGTGATCGAGAACTTCACGACGTCACAAGCCGAGTTCGGCACACGCGAAGCGGTGCGTCTGACAATCAACACGCTGGGGCTCGCCGCGTTGTGTTATCTGGCGATCGAGACCACCGGGCTGCAATCGATCCTGCTGGCATTTCCGGAACTGCTCATTGGCGCCATCGTCATCGACGTCGTACTCGGCAAGTGGCGCGGCTTGCGGCTTTTCGAGTACTTGCGCTTCCTGGATTTGACCAAGCGTTCCGACCGATGGGCTCCTTGATCGAGCGGTTGCGGCGCGTGCGGCAGGAGGCGCTCGGCCTGAATCGCCGCAATCAGGAGCTGCTGCTGCGGCTCAATGCGCCGCGCTTCGTGGCCCTCGTGGATCACAAGGTGCAGACCAAAGAGGTCCTGGCGCGCCACGGCTTGCCGGTGCCGGAGACCTTCGGGCGCTACGTCCGCCAGCGCGAGCTGTCGTCACTGGCGCGTGAAGCCGAGCAGCGCATCGAGTTCGTCCTCAAGCCGGCGCGTGGCGCCGGCGGGGAGGGTGTGGTCGTGGTGGCCGGGCGCCGCGACGGCCGGCTGGTCAAGTCGAGCGGCGCATTGCTCAAGGTCAATGACCTGCTGGCGCATGCCGCCGATATCATTGCCGGCGCGTTCTCGATGAGTCAGACGCGTGACGAGGCCCTGCTCGAGTACCGACTGACGCCAGAGCCGGGCCTGGCGAGCTATAGCCCGGGCGGCATTCCGGACGTGCGCGTCGTACTTGCTTATGGCGTCCCGGTCATGGCCATGTTGCGATTGCCGACGCACGCCTCCGACGGGCGCGCGAATCTCCATGTCGGCGGGGTCGGCGTGGGACTCGACCTGGCCAGCGGCCGGGCGATCCATGCCATCTGGCGCGACCGCCCGGTTGTGCTGCATCCCGATACGCAGCAGCCGCTCTCGGCAATTTGCATCCCGCGATGGGCGGATATTCTGGAGCTTGCCACGCGTAGTTACGACGCCGTGCCGCTTGGCTACATGGGTATCGATATCGTTGTCGACATCCGGCATGGCCCGGTCATCCTCGAGCTCAACGCGCGCCCTGGGCTGAGCATTCAGCTCGCCAACCGCCGCGGCTTGCGCCGCATGATCGAGGCGGTGCGTGCCCAGCGTGTTGGCGACTGCACGGCCGCGCAGCGGGTGGCGTTGGGGCTGGAGATTGAGGAGCGGGTGAGGGGTGATACGTGAAGCGTGAAACGTGGGCTGTCCAATTGGCGCCTTGGACCCATCTACGAGCACGAACACGAGGACGAACGCGAACGCGATTCGCGAGCATGATTCACGATCCGTCCTTGACGCTGCTACCCAATCCCGCTTTGGTAGCGCAGTGACGCAAATCCAGCTTTCGCTGCTGCTGTCGTTGCTGTGCGTTGCCGGTCTGGCGTTCTTCGGGTGCCGTCCATACATCGATGAGTTCAGGGGCCGCGTGCGGCAGACGGTAGCGGCGTTCCTGCTGATCGGCATCCTGGCGATCGTGGTGTTCTTTCCCGTTACAGCATTCGGCGAGGCGGAGGAGATCGATGTGGCGACCCTGTGGCTGCCGGTGCTCTTGGCGGGGCATGCCGTGCTGGTGGGGTTCCTGTTGGTGTGGTGGCGCTTGCGCGGCGATGTCTCTCTCGGGCGCTTCCTGCATCTGTCCGGCGACGACCTCGGAAACAAGGTGCGGCGTGGTCTGGTGACCGGTGCGGCGGGCTGGTTGCTGACGATTCTGATCACCGGCGCGGCGGCGGCCATGGGTTCCGCGAGCGGGCGAGTCAGTGAGGCGACGGAGATCCCGCCGGTCATGGCGTGGCTGGCGGCGCTGCCGCTCAGCTCGAAGTTGATCATCGTGGGTGCCGCGATGACCGTCGAGGAAGCCTTCTTCCGCGGCTTTCTGCAATCGCGGATCGGCCTGTTGGCGTCGAGTGTGATGTTTGCCCTCAGCCACTTCAGCTATGGGCTGCCGTTCATGATCATCGGGGTGTTCACCATTTCACTGATCATCGGCCGCGACTTCGCGCGCAGCGGCGACCTCTTGCCGTGCATGATTGCGCACGGTGTCTTCGACGCCGTACAGCTGCTGGTGATCTTACCACTGGCGGTGCGCATGTGGCAGCAGCCGGCGGGCCAGCCGGCGCTGCTGTCGGCGATGCATTGGTAGGCCATGCTCTGCCTGGAAGCACCTTGGCGGTGAGGCCCGCAATTGCGCTGCCACACGCCAGACGGCAGAATGTCTGCGTGTCGGCGGAACAGATCATCGCACTCGAAGCGGCGCTGGCCGATCTCAGTGATCTGTATGCGGTTACCCGCAACTTCACGGCGCTGCAGTCGGGTGCGGAGGCTGAGCTGCTGCCCCGAATTTATGCCATCGGTGCCCGTTTGCGTAGCCTGGTACGCGCGGGCAACCTGGATGATGCGGCAATCGATCGCAACGCGACGGAAATTCTGGCCTGTGCGACGCAGTGGCGCGGCGCGCTCGGCGAGATCCGTGGCTCACCGCTCTATCAGCGCGCCGTGCATGACGTCGCCAGTGCTCGCCAGGCGACGCTAGCGGAGGTCATCCCCCAGGTGTTTGCGCGCGTGCGCGTCGTCCAGCCGGCGCCGTCCCTGTATTTTCCGGTATCGCCATCGGGGGGCCGGCGCCGTCCCGGCTCCAGCCCCTTTCTCAGTCCAGCGGATTGTGCGGACAAGATCATGCAGTTGCTGGCCGACGGGATTGAACCCGATGTCGAGACGGCGGAATGGTGGGAGCGCGAGCTGCCTTCCATTGTGTGTGCCGACACACCGGCGGGAGTGGAGAGTCCCATCGTGCTGTGCGTGGCTGCGGCCGCGGTGCCCGTGACGGTGTTTGCGGATATCGATGCGGCGACCTTGCGGGTGTTTACGCCACGTCTGCGCGCGCCGATGTCCGTGCTGCTGGCGCGCGACGCGACTGACGAGTGGTGGGAAGCCTACCAGGATTCCTACCACGTCTTCCGCGTTGCCCTGCAGCAGCACCTTGCCGCACGTGGCGAGATTGCCGGTGCGGCTGAGTCCTGAATGTCGGCGGACCGTATCACGCACGCACTCAGGACTCAGCGCCCGGGACCTTAGAACTGATACGTGACTTTCACTCCGGTCTCGTCGCGCCGACTGAAGCGACCGCCGGCGAACCAGGGGTCATCGCTGGGAGCGCTGCTGCCATAGGTGAAGAAGAACTTCTGTTGGAGCGAGAAAATCATATTATTCGTATAGTAGTAATCGACGTTCCACAAGACCTCGTCGTTGTCGTTGACGGGATCCCAGGCGTCGGCAACGAATGGAACGATGGTGCCGCCGCGATAGAAGCTGGTGGCCGCGACTGTGATCAGGTGTTCCCATTGTCGAATCTGGTCGCCGTTGCCAGGACTGGCAAAACGGCCGGAGACCTGCATGCGTTCCACCTGGCCAGCGTTGGGACCCGAGACCCATCTGCCGACGGGACCGAAGTAGGGATACTCGCCGGCACCCGAGGTGCCGCGCAATTCATCGATATTGCCGCCGGTGGTGTAGTTCCAGAAGAGCTGGGAGGTCAGGAACCACGTGGCGCGCGGATTGAGAAACTTGATCCAGGTCGGACGATCGAAGCCGAGCATGCCGGTCCAGACATCGCGCTTCGTAAAGCCGAGGGGTGAGAAACCCTGCGAAGAGAGGTTGGTGATTGGTCGGCACTGCCCATTGACCTGCACGCACGCCAGGGTGCTGGGATCGGTCGTCTGAAACGGCTCGCCCATGGCATACGCGGTTTCCATGCGGAACACGGTCTGGGTGTAGTCACCTTCGAAGTAGTTCCCCGTGAGACCGAAGATGTGCACGTATGGGTCGACAACCTTGGCGTTCACGTTGATGGGGAGCACATCATGGGTGGTCGGGCTGTTGAGGTCCGGTTGGAAATTGCCGACCTTCGGCGCAGTGGTGTCGAGTGAGATGGACTCGATTTTCACGCCGAACGGGGATGCCGCACCGACGCCGCGGCCGCGACCATACATGTAGTTGGTCGACATCTCGACACCTTGCGGCGTCACGAAGTGGAAGCGGGTGCCGACTTCACTGGCGTCCTGCGGGTTCCGCTGGAAGTCGCCCTTATGATAGCTCGTGTTCTGCAGGTTGAATTGCGGCGCCAGATAGTTGGCGTTGAGGTCGTTGGCAAAGTCGAGGTTGGGATTGCCCACGGGGTTGCAGGGATGCTTCGGATCCGGGGGACTCGGACAGGTGCTCTTGGACGGTGAAAAATTGATCTGTCCGGAACGCAGCGGGTCGGCAAAGGGGAGGCCCCATGGCTGGGGGTTGAAGGCGGCTTTGATGCCCGGTTGAAAATCAAAGGCGTTGTAGACGACCTCGAAGAACGCGTTCGACAGCGGGCCGACCTGTCCAATGTCCCAGAGGCCTTTCGTGAGCCACAACGGGACACGGATGTTGTCCCAGGACTCCTGCTGGAAGTGCCACGAGGTATCGAGCGGGTTCCAGATATCCATGATCCGGAACTGATCGCTCTCGCCCCAGATCACCTGCTGGCGGCCGATGCGGAGGCTCAGCGGCGCATCCTTGATCTTGAGATCGATGTAGGCTTCGCGCAGGCTGTTCTCCCACTTGTCAGCCGAGCGGTCGGCGTCGCTCAAGCGGCTGTAGTTGCCCGGAAGAAGATTGGTGCCGGTGCACGTCGGACCGGTGCAGCGGCCAATCGGGTTGCCCTTGATTGGTCCGCCGACGAGATCGTCGTAACGCGTTTGCCCGCGTTGCAGGTCGCCCGGCGCGATGTCGTAAAAGCCATCGTACACGCCGCGGTAGAGCAGGTAGAGCTTCGACCGTTCGATGAATGGAATCTCGAAGCGGTCGATGAACTTGCCATTTTGGAGCCAGTCATAGTCGACCCGCAAGCGAAACGTGTTGCGGTTCTGGATGAACTGGGCTGAGTTTTCAGACGGATTCCGAACCAGGTTCTGCGATTCGATGTTTCCAGAGAGCTCGAGCGGTCCGAACTTCTGGGTCGCTCGCACTGGCGTGTACAACCCTGCCGTGCACCCCAAGACCAACAGTGAGATGGTCAGGGTCTTTCGCGTTCGAGAGATCCGCCCACATCGTGCCTCGCGCATTGCACCCCTCCTTCCGCGTTGTGGCGGTTCGCGGACCGCCGGCCCCAGTCTCAATAGCGGGTCCGTCATACTAAAAAACGCGCGACGTTGGCAAGCAGAGATTGTAGGTTCTGCTGCCGCAGATTCCATGACCGCTGCGGTGCTGACCGCTGGCGCCGGGCCGGGAACTCAACGGGATGCGCCGCCGCACCTTGACTTCGCGGGCGGTGCTTCCTAGTGTGGGCGGCGTTCATGACGGTGAGGAGTCGGCTAATTGGCAAGCCACCTGACTCTGAATCAGGCGATTGTAGGTTCGAGTCCTACCTCCTCAGTTGCGCCGTGTTCGTGGTCGTGTTCGTGCTCGTACAAGAGGAGCTACCCTCCCTCACGAACACGAGCACGTGCACGAACACGAAAAGTGGTCCCATCGTCTAGTGGTTAGGACGCCGGCCTCTCACGTCGGTAGCAGGGGTTCGAATCCCCTTGGGACCAATTCCTTTCTCTCGCGAAGTCGGCGAGCGCGCAGGGCTTGTTAGCGCGCGTCCGCCCCCCGATGCTTCGCCTTCTCCGTCGTGCCCTTCGTGTGCTTCGTGGTGAAGCGGTTTTGCCGCGCCGGTTGATGTGACGTTGCTTCAAGTAGCCGTCGGGCGGAAGAGATCGATCAGTTGTTTGCAGTAACGCACGACGGAGCCGACTTTGTGAGGCTCGGTATTTCCGAGTCGAACGACAACCAAGTCGAGCTTCGGGCTGATGAGAATCCGTTGGCCGAAGGCGCCGCTGCAATAGAACAAACCGAGGCTCCCGGGGATGACCCAGAAGTGGGCGCCGTAAATTCCCTCCGATTGCGGCGTCGCTGTGCGGGCGTAGTCGACCCAACCTGCAGGCAGGATGCGTTCACCATCCCATTCGCCGTCTCGTAGATACAAATAGCCGAAGCGGGCGAAGTCGCGGGCGCTGCAGTAGCAAAATGCCGAGCCAATGAAGTTGCCGGCCAGATCGAATCTGGGATCGGCCGTCTGCATGCCGATTCGATCGAACAACTCGCGTTTCATGAAGGCGCACATCTCCGGCTCGCCGCCGCCGACGGTTTCACTCACCAACCGCGCCAGCAGATTGCTGGCACCGCTGTTGTAGTTCCAACGCTTTTCCGGCTCGATTTCATATGGAAGGGTGGCCGCGAACGCAGCGGCGTCGTCCTTTCCCACACCGAATAGCATTGGGATGACGTCGGATTCGTCCTCCGGATAGTAACGGATGGAGCCATCGCCGAGGTGCTCCGCCTCTCGAAAGCGCAGGCCGTCGGTCATGCGCAGCATCTGGTCGATGGTGATGCGGCGCCGTTTGTCACCGACGTTCCACTCCTTCACCGGGATCGGCTGCGAGATGTCCAGCTTCCCCTGCTTCACCAAGATGCCGACCAGGCAACTGGTGATGCTCTTGGCCATCGACCACGAGATGAGGGGGCGATCCGCTTCGACGGCCTGCCGATAGCGCTGGGCCACGATGGCGCCGTGTTGTACGACGACGACGGCATTCGTGCGCCCGAGATCGTCGGGCTCTGGATCGCTGAAAGCATGATCCAGTAACCTATCCAGAGTGACCCGATCAACGCGCGAATCGATGTCGGCTCGCGGCCACGCGTTCGTGGGCCAGGGGATCCCGGCGGGATGCGGTGGCAGCGGAACAAGAACGGCCGGATCGACCGGCAACGCTCCGAAGCGACCCATTGGTCGAGCATAGGTCAGTCATGTCTGGCTTTGCAACGAGGAGCTACGCTGCCTACACTGCCGTGTCTGGAAGAATTGGCCCGTAGCGCGATGGTCCGAATCGGGACTCCAACGTTGACCCGTTTCGGTGGCGAAGTCTGACCCCGATAACGGTGGACCAGTTCAATGTCTTGAACCGGTCAATAGGCTTATTGTACGCCGGGTGACGTGACGACTCCGCGGGCTCATTTCGGCGCGAAGCGTTGCCCGCCGTCAAGGCGGAACGTCGAGCCGTTCAGCATGGGGTTCTCGAAGATCGCCCGCGCGAGCAACGCGTACTCCTCGGGACGACCCATGCGCTTCGGGAAGGCGGCGTCCCTCGTCAGCCCATCTGCCATCGCCTGTGGTATCCCGCGTGTGAGGCCGGTATCGAACAGACTCGGGGCGATAGTCATCACACGGATGCCGAGGCTGCCGAGATCGCGCGCCATGGTAAGCGTCATTCCGGCGATGCCGGCCTTCGCCGCGCTGTACGCGACCTGGCCGATCTGTCCTTCGAACGCCGCGATCGAGGCCGTCATCACGATCACCCCACGTTCGCCGTTCATGTCGGGCTCGTTGCGGCTCATGGCCTCGGCCTGCAGTCGGGCGATGTTGAAGCTGGCGACCAGATTGAGATCGATCACCGCGCGGAAGGCGTCAAGTGGGTGCGGCCCCTCCTTCGCAAGCGTGCGCTTGGCGATCCCGCCGCCCGCCGTGTTGACGCCGAAGTGCACTGCGCCGAGGTTGTCAGCCGCGCGCCTGATTGCCGCTTCGGTGCCATCGAAGTCGGTGACGTCGCAGGGGTAGAAGCGCGTGCCGGCGCCGATGGCGGCGGCAACCTCCTCGCCCTGGGAGCTCGGACGATCAAGGATCGCAACGCGAGCCCCGTCGCGCGCCAGCATCTCCGCGGTTGCGCGCGCCATTCCAGACGCCCCGCCAACCACAATTGCCTTCGCTCCGCTGATCTTCATACTCTCTCCTTGTGCTGTGCGGATTCTCCGGCTTCCGCGCTTGCCTTTCCGATGGTCTTCTAGTGGACATCCATCGCGATGGTCACGTGCTGCGTGCCGTCAGGAACTTTGACCCACAACCGTCCGCCCATCGCGGGCTCCCAGAACCACCCGTCCGTCGCCGCCTCGAGCGCGGCGAGCGTGTCATACTGGTGCACCGCGGTATCGTTGCGTGTCACCGAGTCCGGGACGGCCTCGGCGCGCAAAATTTCCAGCAGCGCGCCGGAGACGAACGTCTGCCCGCCGTGAAAGTCGATGGCAACGCCACCGGCGGCACCGCCGGCGATCGGTGCTTGCGCGAGGCGCGCGCCGTCGAACAAGACGAACGCGCTGGCGCTCTCGCTCGGGACGATGCGCACGTACAACACCCCGGCGTCATTCGCATAGGAATCGACACGCTCGGGCGGCTGCGTGGTCGGCGACAGCGTATCGATCGTCGGACGCAACAAGGGCACGATCGCGCCGGCACGCACGAAGAGCGGCAGCGTCTCGAGCGGCGCCGCGACGTCGATCGTCACGCCGCCCGCTGCACCGCCTGAGTAGACCGTGCCATTCCACCAATCGATCCAGTCCCCCGGTGGGACGATCACGTGCTTCGTGGTCGCCCCGGCGGCGACGACCGGTGCCACCAGCAGGTCGTCGCCGAAGAGATACTCGTCCGACGGATGCAGGCCCATGTCCGGATATGCCAGACCCAACGGCCGTTGAATGGCCCGGCCGTCGCGCATGAGGTTCTGCGCATACGTCCACTCGTAGGGGAAGAGCCGCAAGTGCAGGCGCGCGTAGAGGCGATACGTGTCGAGGGTCTGCTGATTGCGGCCGTTGTCCGCGGTGAATTCCCAGGGCGTTTGCGCGGAGCTGTCGCCGACCTGCATCACGCTCGACAGCGCCGTTTGCTCGAACCAGCGGGTGAACACCTCGTTCCCAGGCGGGCTGTTGCGGTAGCCGCCGGTGTCGGCGCCGAAGAACGGAAAGCCCGAAGGTCCTAAGCCCAGGCCCATGATGACCGTCGCGGGTAGGCCGCCGACGCCGCCGGGCTGGGTCTCGCCGCGGTGCGTGAGGTAGGGCTCGCCGTGCCGAGTGAGCGTCGCGTCCATATCACCGGGCCAGATGACGGACGCGGTGCGTTGATCGCCCCAGCGGCCGGCGCGGCAGAGCAGGAAGCCGCCCGCCGCCGGCAGCGTGTCGGCATAGACCTGGTGGTAGAGCAGCGTGTAGCCGTAGTGCATGGTGCGTTCGTCGCTGCCGTCGGCGAATTTCCACACGTTGCGGCGGCCCTGGGCGCCGGGTGCGATGTCCTCAGCATAGTCGAGCTTGAAACCCTCGATGCCGATGTCGGTGTAGCGGTGGACGAGGCCCTGCCACCACGCGTAGGCGTCCGGATTGGTGAAATCGATCGGCTTGCTCCCGCTCAGCAGCAATCCGGAGGTCGGCGGGAAGTACTGGTTGGCGACCGCCTCGTCATAGAGCGGCTCGGCGGCCGCGGTGACGTACGGCGAGCTCCACAGCGCCATGCGCAGGCCGTTGTCGTGCGCCGCGTCGATCATACTCGTGGGGTTCGGGAACTGACTCGGTTTGAAATCGAACGTGTTTCTCGCCGACTCGTACGGCTCATCGATCCAGATCGCCGAGGTCGCCAGATCGAGGCTGCGGATCATATCGATGTCGTCGAGCACCTGGGCCTGATCGCGATTCTCGTCGCGCCAGATCCACGGCCCCAGCGCCCACGGCGCCGGGAGCAGCGGATACCCGGTGACATCGTAGTAGTGCTTGGTGATGTCGAGGGGATGCTCGGCAGCAAACAGATGGAAGCGCAAGCCGTCGCCGCTCTGCTGCGCCGTGCCGTAGGTGATTTCGACCAGATCGGCGGCCTGGGTGGCGACGTCGAACTGCCCGACGCGCTTGCTTTCAACGAACAGACCCCAGCCGCGCGTGCCGATGAGCAGCGGGATCGGGATGTGCGCCTCGTTGTCCATGCTCTCGCTCTCGGCGTCGATCTCGATCTGCATGGGGCGGATCTTGCCGCGCTGATTGACGTCGTCCTCCCACTCCCCGAGGCCGTAGAATGCTTCGCTGGCCGAGGCCCGCGGTCGCAGCCGTATCCACGCGATCGGCGATTGCCCGGGCAGTAGCTCGGGCACCAGCGTGGCGGCGAAACGCCCAGTGGCGCCGGCGCTCAACGTCAGCGTGGCGCCGCGGTCGTCGTCGAAGCGCAGGTGGATGAGGATGACGTCGGTCGATGCCGAGAGCACGGACGCAGCGATCACTTTTCGCCAGCGCAGGCTCTTGGGTAGGACCGGTGGAAACAGCGGGCCGTGGTCTTCGAGGAAATACGGGTCATAACTGGCGCGGTCATCGAGCGCATCGACGGTGCCGAGCTGAAAGGCGTCGGTCGGCAAGGTGAGTAACACCTCACCACGGCGTGTCAGCGTCAGACTGCGGTGATCGCCGGCGACGGTGAGCGCATAGTCGCCCGTAACCAGGCTCGCAGCCGCTCCTACGGGACAACCGATCAAGGCGTACTGCACCGCGGCGACGATCTCGTCGATGGTGATGACGTGATCGCCGTTGCTGTCGCCGAGCAGGCAGCGGCTCGCCGGCGCACCCTCGAGCGCGCTGTCCACCATGGTCACCAGCTCGTCGACACCGACCACCGTATTGCCGTCGCAGTCGCCGGTGCACTCGGCGACGTCGATGCCGTCGCCGGCCGTCGGCGGGACGCTGATCGCAGCGTCGGCGCGCGCAACCAAGACAACGGCAACGACGAGCGCCAGAATGTGGGCGAATGGGCGACCGCTCCGGCGACCCGAATCATGGGGATGCGACATTGGGGATCTGTTTACACTGTCTGCGGTTGGTGCGGCAATCTGCTTTCCTCGAATCCCTCCGCAAGCAGGGGTCTTCCCAATCGGTATTGGCTTGGCGAACGTGACTCTCCCCAAGAGCTATGGCGGTGACACGCATCGGTACACGTCGATGAAGCGCCGTCCGCCCTGCTCTTGTCTCCGGACGGATCGCGGTTCTATCACGGTCTTGAGTAATAAGGTTGTTTGAACGACCGACGCGGTATTTTCCGTCGATACCTATACGCAGATTAGTTTGATTTTACCCAGACGTTCGTGCGCGACTCTCGTTTTGTGGGAGCAGCGACAGACACTGTCCAGCGCCTTGGCGCAACTCGATGCGACGGACGGCGAGCGTGGAGCCCACTTGCGTCGGCAGCATCGTCGACCTCGGAGCACATTCCTTGGCGGGACCCGCCAAGACTATAGCTACGGCGGCATTGTGTTGGGTGCCAGCGGTCAGATCTACGTGGCAGCAACCAGCACCGGCCCGTGGGGTGACGGTGTCCCTCCGTTCAGCGGCACAGGCAGCGGGTTCGTCGCCGACCTGGATGCAACCGGGGCGTTGGTGTGGAATGGTTTTGTACCTGGCAGCGTGTGGGACATAACCATCGACGGGAGCGGCGCCCTGTACCTTACGGGACAAGGGTCGACCTCCTTTGGTTCCCCTGTCCGGCCGTACACCGGCAACCAGGATGGGTTCGTGGTGAAGATGGCCGATGTCGGGGTGCTCGATACACCGACACCGACCCAGACGTCACCGCCAACCTCGACCCGAACGCAGACCAGCACGCGCACCCCAACCGCGACGCCAACGAAGAGCAGCATCTGGACCGGGGCCGTCGATAATCTCTGGTCCAATCCTGGAAACTGGGGCGGCAGGCTGCCAGTCGCCGAAGATACCCTCATCTTTCCGGCTGGAGCACAGCACCTCACTAACATCAATGACCTGCCCGTCAACACGACGTTCTCGAGCATCGTTCTGAATGGTGGCAACTATGACCTCGGGGGTAACCAGATTGGATTGCGCAACGGGATCAGCGGGAATGGGGCGAACAATACGATCGACTTGCCTCTGCAACTGCTGGGCACGCAGGCGATCAACGGTACCGGTCTCGTGGTCAACGGACCGATTAATCTGGGAACAAGCTCGCTGACAGCCAGCGGCCAATACAATGGTGTGATCAGTGGCACGGGGTCCGTCTCAGCGGTCGGCACGACCGTGCTGACCGCCAACAATACGTACTCGGGACAGACGAGCGTCTACGGCGCGACCGAGATCGACGGCGTGCAGCCGGCAAGCGCGGTGCAGGTCGCAAACAGCGGACGACTGTCCGGTTCAGGGACCCTGGCGCGGTCGATATCGACGGGGGCGGACGCCTGACGGGCAGCGGCACGATCGGCAATTTGCGGATGTACGATGCGGGCTTGGTCCTGCCGTGGCTCCCGCTCTCGACGCTGGCGCCGAGCGGGGTGCTGAGCACGAATAATGTGAACCTGGGGTATCCGGCAGCGATCGATCCCAGCTACGGGCGGCTCGAGATCGGCATCAACGGACCGGCAGTAGGCAGCGATTACGGTCAGCTCAATGTGACGGGCACCGTCACGTTACAACAAATCGACCTGGCGGTGACGCTCTCGCCTGCGTACACGCCGTCGATCGGACAGTCTTTCGTGATTGTCGCCAACGACGACACCGATGCGGTGAGCGGGGCGTTCCACAATGCGCCGGAGGGAGCAGTCGTTGCCACCAGCGCCACGGTCGCGTTGCAGATCAGCTACGTCGGCGGCACCGGCAACGACATTGTCTTGACCGCCATCAACAACGCTCCTGCGGACACCGCAACGCAGACGCCTGGGAATACGGCGACCGGCTCGCCGACAGGAACGCCGACAGCGTCGCCAACCCCCGCTCCTTCCAATACGCCGCCGGCGGACGGACCTGCGGGCCCTTGCGGTACGACCCCGCAGGATACCTGCGATACCCCGACCAAGGGACTCCTCAACGTGAACCTGTCATCCAATTCCCATCGCAACTCGCTGCTGTGGAAATGGCAGAACACCGCACCGACCACCCTGGCAAGGTTTGGGAACCCAACGGCGGACACCAGCTACTCACTTTGCATCTACGACTACACGGCTAGCGTTCCTGGCGCGGCCGTCGGCGCCCCGGTCGCCGCCGGAGGCATCTGTGGTCGCCGCTCTTGTTGGAGGGCCTCTGGAACACGCGGTTTCGAATATCGCAATGCAGCGGATCCGCACGGGATCACCCACCTCGCTTTGGAATTGGGCGCGACGGGTCTACCAAAAATTGAGATCGACGGGCGAGGGGCGGACCTCCGGCTGCCGCCACCGGTAAGCGCGGATCAGATGCTTCACCAAGATCCAAAGGTCACGGTGCAACTCGTCAATAGCCTCGGTAACTGCTGGAGCCTGGAGTTTCCAGCACCCGCCCGGAAGGACATGCCCGCGCATTTCAGGGCGACGCTCCCCTGAAATCTCCCGGTCGCGGAATGCGGAGAACCCGCACCGCGCGAGTTCTTGTCTAGAGAGATCGAGTAGGCCGATGCCGATGGGATGCGACATCAGGGATCGTTTACACCGTCTGCAGTTGGTGCGGCAATCTGCTTTCCTCGAAGAGCTCGCTATGCGCCATCACCAGCAACCACGCGTGGATGACTGAGGCCTCGCGCCGATGCAAAGCAGGAGCGGCTCGATCGGCGTCGAGATCCTCGAAGACCGGCCTTACCGCCATTCACCAAGGATTGGGGGGCGGATTCCTGATCGGTGTTGGATGGGCGGTTCATGGTATTCGTCATCAGCGGTCCGTGTTGCTATGGGAAACGCCTGAATCGGTTGCGTCGCGGCACCGAGAATAGTACTCCATCCATGTTAGCATCGGACGGTGCGAACCAGACGAGCGATGGAAAGGAACCGACATGGCAGTCGACCGCAGCAACCTACGCCTCAGTGATCTGAGCCGACGCACGCACACCGGAACACGGCTGATGAATGTGAAGCTCCCGGTCGATACGCTCAATGCGATCGAACGGTTGACAAAGGAGCTGAAGGCAACCAAGACCAGCGTCGTCGTTGCTCTCTTGAACGAGGGTTTGGCACTCGTGCCCAAGGCCCGCAAACGGTGACGGAGTAGAGTCGTCGAGCCCCCGCTCACACGACGGCGCCTAGCCGTTGAGTGACCAGATGGTTGCGCCACGGAGACGATTGTTGGAGCTCCTTGCCGCGTCGGTGCTGAGCGCGGTGGTCGTTGTGAGGCCATGCGCCACGACACCGCAATCGGCACTCCCACCGCGCACGACCTGGACACAAGAGGGGCTATCCTACGACGGTCCTGAGTGGCCTCCGGAACCGACACCGGGGAGCGATGATGATGAACCATCCGGCGTCGGTCGTCAGCCGGCAACATGATGGGTGGGCCCTTCAAGTGCTAGGGCGCCCAAGTTCACTGGCGACTACCGCATTGCGGATCACGAGCCGAGAATCCGCCAGATTCTGCGGCTGAGATTGATGCGGCCTCAAGAACCAGTCGTCCGGGCCGTTGCCGCTGGTTTTTCGCGACTGTTCCGTGGTAAGCGGCGTACACGATGCGCCGTTTGCTGTTTGCCTATTTCGTCAGCGCCGGTTTCCTGTTGGGCTCTCTGGCCCAGGCGGTGACCTTTACCGTCAATTCATTAAACGACACCGACGATGCGGTGATCAACGGAACGTGCAACGATGGCACCGGTGCGTGTACGCTGCGCGCCGCCATCGAGGAGGCCAACGCGACGGTCACCCTCGATACCATCGCTTTCAACCTGGCGAGTGGTACGCCCTCCATCGCCGTGGGTAGCAGCGCGCTCGGCCCCTTGCCGGCGATCACCCAACCGGTGATCATCAATGGTAACACCGGTGCATCGACGCGTATCGAACTGGACGGTACCTCGGCAGGCGCGAGCGCCAATGGGCTGACGATCACCGCCGGTGGCAGCACGCTGCAGGGATTGGTGATCAACCGCTTCGGTGGCAGCGGCATCGTGCTGATGACCAGCGGCGGCAACATCGTGGCGAACAACTACCTCGGCACCGATGCCGCGGGTACCGGCGGCATCGGCAATGGAGTGGATGGGGTGCTCATCGTCGGGATCGCGACCAATACCATCGGCGGCACCGTGGCCGGGACGCGCAACGTCATCGGCAACAACGGCGGCGAGGGCATTCATATCCAGGGCAGCGGCGCGACCGGCAATCTGGTGCAAGGCAACTACATCGGCACCGACGTCAACGGGACGGGCGTGCTCGCCAACGCTGCCGACGGCATCTTCCTCGATGCCGCGCCGAGCAACACGATCGGTGGCACGACCGCCGCCGCGCGTAACATCATCGCCAACAACGATGTCGATGGGGTGCTGGTCAGCGGCAGCACTGCGTCGGGCAACCTGATCGAGGGCAACTACATCGGCACTGACGTCAACGGTACGGGCTTCGTGGGTAACGGGAACAATGGCGTGACGATCAATGGAGCCGCGACCAATACCATCGGCGGCACGGCGAGCGGGGCTCGCAATATCATCGCCAACAACATGGACGGCATCGCTATCCAGGGCAACGACGCGACCGGCAACCTGGTGCAAGGCAACTACATCGGCATCGACGTGACCGGTGCGGGAGTTATGGGGAACGCCGTGGATGGCGTGAGCATCGTCGACGCGCCGACCAACACGGTTGGGGGGACGGCGAGCGGGGCCCGCAATATCATTTCGAACAACGACGCGGAGGGCGTCCACATCCAGGGCAGTGCGGCGACGGGCAATCTCGTGCAGGGCAACTACCTCGGCACTGATGCCACCGGGACGGCCGGTGAGGGCAACGGCGACGGCGTTTTCGTCGATGGCGCGCCCGGCAATACCGTTGGTGGCACGAGCACCGCGGCGCGCAATATCATTGCCAATAGCTTCTCCGAGGGCGTGTTGATCAGTGGCAGCACCGCGACGACCAACCTGGTGCAAGGCAACTACATCGGCACGGATGTCAACGGCACCGCCAACCTGGGCAACGGCGAGCACGGCGTCCAAATCGATAGCGCACTGAACAATACCATCGGCGGGACGACGACGACGGCGCGCAACATCATCTCCGGCAACACGGTCGAAGGCGTGGAGATCAGCGGCACCGCAACGGGAAACCTGGTGCAAGGCAATTTCATCGGTACGACGGTTGCGGGTACGGCAGTTCTGGCCAACGGAGACAACGGCGTGCAGATCGACACCGCAACGGGCAATACGATCGGCGGGACTCCGGCCGGAGCGGGTAACGTCATCAGTGGCAACACGGCCGCGGGGGTTTCGCTTTCGGCCAGTGGGAACACGGTGCAGGGCAATTACATCGGCACCAATAGCTCGAGCACTAGCGGGATCGGCAATCTTGATGACGGCGTGGCCATCGGCTCCGGCTCCGGCACCAATACGATTGGCGGCACCACCAGCAGCGCGCGCAACTATATCGCGGGAAATGGCGGCGATGGTGTGTCACTGAACGGCAGCGTGAGCGGCAACCTGGTGCAGGGCAACTGGATAGGGCTCAACCCCGGCGGCACGGCCACCGCCAACAGTGGCAACGGCGTGGAGATCAGCAACGCGTCGTCGAGCACTATCGGCGGGACGGCGGCCGGCGCGGGGAATGTCATCTCGGGAAACAGCGGTAGTGGCATCGACATTGGGGGCGCCTCCACCGGCATTCTCGTGCAGGGCAACTTCATTGGTACCAACAGCGCCGGCACCAGCGGCATTGCCAACGGCAGCAACGGTGTGACCATCTCGCAGCCGAGTAACACGACGACGATTGGTGGCAGCGTCGCGGGAGCTGGCAATACTATCGCGTTCAACAGCGCGGCCGGGGTGTCCGTCGGGCCGTGTGGCTTGTTTGGCGGCGTCTGTACCACCAGCAACGCGATACAAGGGAACTCCATTTTTTCGAACACGGGGCTGGGGATCGACCTGGCGCCCACCGGTGTGACCGCCAACGACGCTCAAGACCCGGACCTCGGGGCCAACAAGCTGCAGAATTTCCCGGTCCTGTCATCGGCGCTGTCGGGAGGGGGCAGCACCAGCATCCTGGGCACGTTCAACAGCCTCCCGAGTACGACGCCGTTTACCGTGGAGTTCTTTTCCGTGCCGACCTGTGACGCGGCCGGAAACGGGGAGGGGAAAGTCTTTCTCGGGTCGACGACCGTGGGCACCGATGGCAGTGGAAATGCCAGCATTGCGCTGACGGTGCCGAGCGCGGTGACCGTCGGGCAGGCGGTGACTGCCACGGCGACCGACCCCAACAACAACACCTCCGAGTTCAGCGCCTGCAGGATCGTCGTTGCGGCGCCGACGAGCACGCCGACGCAGACCCCGACCCGGACCCCAACCAACACGCCGACCAACACGCCGACGCGAACCCCAACATTTACGCTGACGCCAACCCGAACTCCTACCTTTACACCAACCCCGACCGGGCCGACGGCGACGCCGACACGAACCCCGACGTTCACTCAAACGCCGACACAGACGCCGAGCAACACGCCGACGGCGACACCAACAGGCTCGCCGACCAGCAGCCCGACCCTGACGCCGACGAACAGTCCGACGAGTACGCCAACCCAGACAGCGACGAGCACGCCGAGCAATACATCGACGCAGTCGCCGACGAGCACCCCCACCGGCACGCCGTCGCAAACACCGACGAGCACTGTGACGAACACGCCGACACCGACGCCGTTGAACACCGCGACGCCAACCCGTACGCCAACGCAGACCCCGACACAGACCCCAACGCAGACACCAACCAGCACGCCGACACAGACGCCGCTCAACACGTCGACGCCGACTAGGACGCCAACGAATAGCCCAACCGACACGCCGACGCTCGCGCCAACGAACACGGCCACGCGTACACCAACCGCCAGCGCGACCGCCACGGCAACATCCGGCGGCGCACCAACCGACACGCCGACGCCGAGCCCGACCGGCGCGTCGCTGCTCGGCTCAGTAAACTTGCAAGGGCGCCCCACACCGCCCGATCCGCGTTGGAGCGAAGCGCTGCGGGTGAGCCTGACACCCCAAGGTGGCGGGACTGCGTCGACCTGTATGCCGACCACGGATCAGAGCGGAAACTTTACCTGCGCTGGCTTCACGCCCGGCGCCTATGTGGGTTGTGTGAAGACCAGTCACACTCTGCAAAATTGCCAGAACGTGACCCTGAGCGCCGGCGACAATCCGGTGAATTTCGGGACCTTGCGCGAGGGCGATGCCAACGACGACAACTGCGTGCAGCTCGTGGACTTCTCGATTCTCGTGACCACCTTCGGCAAGTGCACGGGCGACGCCGGGTATGATGCCCGAGCCGATTTCGACATGAGCGGCTGCGTCGTTCTGCTCGACTTCTCCCTGCTGTCCTCAAACTTTAGCCAGTGCGGCGCCGTGCCGTAGGATCTGCGGCTGGCGCTTTCGATACCCGGCTGTCGTGCCCGCCGTTGTTGGGGAGCTGCGGACTGCCAAGTCCGCTCAACCCGGTAGGTGGGGGCATACTGCGGGCCGAATGGTCTCGGCGACCAGTCGTCAGTGTTCCGCGACTTCCCGCAAGATCGCTTGGACGTGTTCGCGCAGCGAGCCTTGGCGGGTGCCGTAGCGGTTGCGCGTCGACAAGGCCACCTCTTTGCCCACGATGTCCGCGTACACGAGGTCGCTGATGAACTGACAGATGGCATTCTGCATGCGGCGCCGCCGTGCTTGGGTACGTGCCAGGCGCTCGCCCTGCGTGAGCCCACGCTCGCGCGGATCGGGAAGGGTATCCTTGAGGATCTCCTTCAATACTCGACGTAAGCGCAGTTCCCAGCCGGGAGGCAATACGACGGTGAACTCCCCGGATTTCCGCCCAGGCCGGGTAACGATTGGTTGCGGCCGCGCCATGAAGTACATCCGGTATCAGGGTTGGTGGCGCTTGTCCATGTGAAAGTGCCGGCGCCTCGAATCCCGGTGGCGTCGGAGCTGCGTTACGTCATTTTCGCATGAAGCCGCTTGCTCGAAACGTCTTGATCGAGGTGGTTCACATGACACAAGCGCATGCGCCATGACCTGACATACCGCAACGTCGGTCTGCCGGAGCGGCCGCTCCATGGGTATGGGCGTGACGTTATTCCTGTAACGCATGGTTAATATAATAGCGGCTCCCGGATTGCCCTGAACGAAGCAGGCGAACATCTCTCTTCTGATCCAGCTACATGGGTCCTGGTATCTACCTTGCTGTCGTATGTCTACGGACGATAGTTACGTGACCACTAAATTGCGAGAGAACGGCGGGTTCACGCTGATCGAGCTCCTCTTGGTCATCGGCATTCTCGGTGTGCTGGCGGCCATTGCGATTCAGCAGCATGCACTCTACCGGCAGAGGGCCTTCGATGCGATTGCCGAGTCGGACTTGCGTAATGCAGGGACGGCCGAGGAAGCCGTATTCATTGGCGGGGGAAGCTATTTGACCTGCGCCGACGCCGCTTCGTGCGAGGCCGGCCTGTCCGGTTACCGGCGCTCCATGGGTGTGGTCCTGGCAATGACATCGACCGGCGCCGCTTTCACTGGCACCTCGAAGCACATCAACGGTAGCAAGACCTGGAATTTCGATACCACCGATGGCCGTCTGATCTTCTCGTTGCCGTAAGCTTTCTCAAGATCCGCTTCTCTCGAAGTGGTCGTGCAGAACGCTGGCGACGGCGGCCGTCACCCGCATGGCCGTGGCGAGGTGCAGAAACTCGTTCGGACCGTGGGCGTTCGAGTGCGGTCCAAGCACGCCGGTGATCAGAAATTGCGCCTGTGGAAACCGTTCACCCAGCATGCTCATGAACGGAATGGTGCCGCCTTCACCCATGTGGCGGGCCTCGCGGCCGAAAAAAGCCACTGATGCCTGCGCCGCGGATTGTTCCAACCACGGCGCCATCGGCGGTGCGTTCCATCCGGCCGAGCTCTCGGTGCACTCGAAGCGAACTCGAGCGCCGTCGGGTGGCGTGTCTTCGACGATCTTCTGCAGTGTCTGGATGGCAACGCGTGGATCCGCTGTTGGTGGCAGCCGCAGGGACAGCTTCACGGTGGTGAACGGACGCAGGACGTTGCCGGCTTGCGCGATCGGTGGCAGGCCGGCGGCACCGGTGATCTCGAGCTGTGGCCGCCACGTGCGGTTCAAGAGTAGCTCGGCGACGTCGCGGCTGACCGGCGAAGCGCCGGGTTGAAACGGAAAGGTCTGGTACACCGTCGAGCCCAGCACGGCCGCCGTGTCCGCAATCTGTCGCGCCCGCTCCTCGGGGACCGCAACGTACAGGGCACGTGGAATGATCGTGCCGGTCGTCTCGTCCTCGAGGCGCCCGAGCACCTGCCTGAGGATCCGGAAGCTCGAAGGGACAATGCCGCTGGCCCCGCCCGAATGGACGCCTTCGGTGAGTGTCGACACCGTGAGCGTTCCCCCGATCATGCCGCGCAGAGAGGACGTGATCCACAGTTGATCGTAGTTCCCGCAGCCGGAATCCAAAGCGACAACCAGGCTGGGAGTGCCAATGCGCGCCGCCAACGCGTCGATGTAGTGGGGGAGGTCGCCGCTGCCACTCTCTTCGCATGCTTCGATGAGGATGACGCAGCGTGCACACGGCAGCCCCTGGGCCTTCAACGCCTGAATCGCGGTCACGGCGGCGAACACTGCATACCCGTCGTCCGCGGCGCCACGCCCATACAGTTTGCCGTCACGCAACACCGGCGTCCACGGTCCCAACCCCGCCTCCCAGCCGTCCATCGGCGGCTGCTTGTCTAGGTGGCCATACAGCAGAACGGTCTCCGCCGTGGGACTTGCGGCCGTGTCGCTCGCGGCCGTGTTGTCGGCAACCTCGATGAACAGCAAGGGGGTACGCCCCGCTAGACGGACGACCTCCAGCGTCAGACCGGGAACGCGCTGCTCCTTGATCCAACGCATCAACAATTTGACGGCCCGTTCCATGTGCCCATGCTGCTGCCAGTGCGGATCGAAGCCCGGCGACTGGTTGGGAATCGTGATGTACTCTTGCAGGGTCGGAATGACGCTCGTCGTCCACGTGCGTTCGACCGATGTCCAGGTGCGCGTCGCGTCCATCGATGGCCTCGTGTTTCGGTGTCTGGTTCCTCGGGATTGGGAGTGGTAGCGTGATCTCAGTCCTGGTTAGTTTAAACCGCAACCAGAAACCAGAGAGCGGGAACCAAAAGCCAGGGCGTGCGGAGGTCGTGATGCAGTACGCAAATCTCGGCCGCAGTGGTTTGAAAGTCAGCCGACTGTGCCTCGGTACGATGAACTTCGGCCCGCTCACCAGCGAGGCCGCGAGCGCGGCCCTCATGGACAAGGCGCTCGATCTCGGGATCAATTTCTTCGACACGGCCAATGTCTACGGGTGGAAGACCGGTGAGGGTGTGACCGAGCAGATCGTCGGCCGCTGGCTGGCCCAGGGCGGTAGCCGGCGGCAGCGCATCGTGCTGGCGACCAAGGTCTACGGGCGTATGGGTGATGGACCAAACGACCGCGGCCTCTCCGCACGGCACATCCGGCATGCCTGCGAGGCGAGTCTCCGACGCTTGCAAACGGATCACATCGATCTCTACCAGATGCATCACATCGATCGTGACGTCCCCTGGGACGAAGTCTGGCAGGCGATGGAGCACTTGGTCGATCAAGGGAAGGTTCTCTACGTTGGCAGCAGCAACTTTGCCGGTTGGCACATTGCGCAGGCCAACTCTCTGGCCGCGGCGCGCCACTTCAGGGGTCTGGTCTCCGAGCAGAGTCTCTACAACCTCAATGCGCGGACCATCGAGCTGGAGGTGATCCCCGCATGCCAGGCGTTCGGCCTGGGCCTGGTGCCGTGGAGCCCACTTGGCGGCGGGCTGCTGGGCGGTGCACTGCGCCAGGTTACGGAAGGCCGGCGCGCGTCGGAGCGCATCCAAAAGGCCGTGGAGAAGCATCACGATCAGCTGCAGGCGTACGAGTCGTTCTGCCGCGAGCTGGGTGAAGCGCCTGCCGACGTGGCGCTGGCGTGGTTGCTGCACAATCCAGCCGTTACCGCGCCCATCATCGGACCACGTACGCTCGATCAGCTCACCGGCGGCATGCGTGCCTTCGACGTCAAGCTGTCCCCCGATCGCCTCGCAGCACTTGATCGCATCTGGCCGGGCCCGGGCGGCACCGCCCCCGAAGCCTACGCCTGGTAAGGGCCTGCAGGCCGGCGGCCGGCGTCTTTTCTATGGCCCGCTCCCGTTGGTCGCTAGGGGCTGCACTCGTAAACCCTTGAGCCGAGCGCAACGGGTTCGCGTTCGCCAGGGCTACCCGGCTGCGCACCGCTAGATCGCGCGCGACGGCACCGCATAGCGACCCAACGGGGAGCGGGCCATAGAAAAGACGCCGGCCGCAGGCCTTATTCGACGTGCAGCTCGACGCGGCGGTTCTGGGCACGGCCGTCCGGCGTATCGTTGCTGGCCACCGGCTGCGACTTGCCGGCGCCTTCCGTCTTCAGGCGACTTGCGTTGACACCGTGACTGCTGAGGTACTTCGCCACCGCATCCGCGCGGCGCTTCGACAGTTTGAGGTTGTAGGCGTCGCTGCCGATGCTGTCGGTGTGCCCCACGACGAGTACGCCAACTGTGCCGGCGTTGTTCAGCTCCTCCGCTGCCTCATTGAGAACGGGCTGGGCATCCGGCCGAATGTCCGCTTTGTTGAAGTCGAAATGGACCGAGCGCAGCACAATCGCCTTCTTGACCGGCGGCGGTGGCGGTGCTTCGACCTGCGCGGGCGCGGGCGCCGGTGGGGGTGCCGCCTCGGGACGGTTGAACCGATACGTCAGGCTGATGCCGCCCATGGCAAACTGGGCGTCTTCCGGTCCCTGCTGCTCCGGAACCAGGTTCGTCAGTGTGGTTGGGCGCGGCGCCATGTACACGCGATTCCAGCGGCCAAACGCACCGAGGGCAAGCTGCGGCGTCAGGTAGTAGTTGAGCCCCCCTCCCGTCGAGAATCCAGGCGCGGTCTCATCCAGCGTGCCGCTCAACCCGGTGTAGCCGCCCACCTGGAAGGTGGCATACATCTCCAGGTTGTCTTGGAACGGCAGAGCGAAGCGTGGACCGACCGACACGCCGAGCAGACTGGTGATCTGGTTTTCGTGCGCGTAGCCGCGCTGGTCGTTGTCGGGCTCTTGGAAGGTGGCGTAAACCTGGCCCTGCAAGCCGAGGTAGTTGTTGAACATGTAGCCCAGGAACGGATTGGCGGTCGCGCCCTCGTACACGTGCGCGTGATAGTTGGCGTTCGTCGGCCGCGATACGCCGACGTCGATGCCTGCGAACGGCCCGTTAGTGAAGATCGGGCCCTCGGCGTGGACGGGTAGGGACCACGCCGTGATCGCGACGAGTGAGGACACCAGGCACCAGCGAGCGCGGCGCGGCGTGTCGATGTGTCGGTCAGCACGTGTGACGGCAAGCTTGCGCATGGAGCACCTCCTCATGGTGTGCGTCGGCTCTGGCTCCGACGTTTCGCGCTATATGTCGCAGCGACTGCTGGTGTCAAGCGTAAGGGGAGGTGAGGAGTAAGGGTAAGGAGTGAGGGGTGATCCTCCTTACTCTTGCCCCCTTGCCCCTCGCTCCTTACTCCCTACAGGGCCTCCGTCAAGATGCGCAATGCGGCCGGATCGCGGGTGCCTGCCAGTAGTGTGGTGACGGGGGTGTGCTTCCACGCCTGCAAGCGGTCACGGATGCGCTCCGGCGGTCCGACCAGTGAGATCTCGTCGGCAAACTCATCGGGCACCGCCGCCGCCGCTTCGGCTCGTTTGCCTTCGAGGAACAGCCGCTGCACAGTATCGGCCGCTGCCGCATAGCCCATGCGGCGTACCAGGTCCGCATGGAAGTTCTTGCTCTTTGCCCCCATGCCGCCGATGTAAAAGGCCAGCATCCATTTCACCGGCGCCAACGCCTGCTCGAGGTCCTGGTGTACGTTCACGGTCACCGGGCAGGCGATGTCGAAGCCCGCCCGCATACCGCGCAATGATTCGGCATACACCTCGGGGCGGTAGGGCGAGTAGTAGAGGGGAAGCCAGCCGTCGGCGATTTCCGTCGCCATCGCCACGTTCTGCGGACCTTCGGCCGCCAGGTAAATCGGAATGTCGGCGCGGCGCGGCTTCATGATGAGCTTGAGCGGTTTGCCGAGCCCGGCGCCACCCGGGTAGGGCAGTTGGTAATGCGCGCCGGAAAACGTCACCGGCGCCTCGCGCTTGAGCATGGTGCGCACCAACGCGATGAACTCACGGGCGCGGCCCATTGGTTTGGGGAAGGGTTGGCCGTACCAGCCTTCGACCACCTGTGGGCCCGACACGCCAACCCCAAGGATGAGCCGACCGCCCGAAAGATGATCGATCGTCGCCGCCGTCATGGCCACGCACGCGGGCGTGCGCGCCGATATTTGCAGGATGCCGGTGCCGAGCTTGATCTTCGTGGTGCGTGCCCCGAGCCAGCACAACAATGAAATGGCGTCGGAGCCATACGCCTCCGCCGTCCACATCGAGTCGTAGCCCAGCCGCTCGGCCTCGAGCACGAGATCGATCGGATCCTCAGGGCCAAACATCCAGTAACCGACCATCAAACCTAAGCGCATGCGGTCTCCTTTGTGAACCTTCGGCAACGGTGGCGCTCGTGGACCAGTATGGTCTGGGCGAGGCCGCGCCACTCTATGCCCGCCCCGTCGTGCAGCGTCAATCGAACAAGCTTGGGGCAATGGGTCGGGGTGAGGGCTGTGAACGATTGGGCGAACCTCTGACGCAGGACAGTAGCATCCCCCGTGTCCCGCTCGGGCGCGCCTAGCGACCAATCCTGCCCTGAGGCTCCCCGAAGGGGGAGCGGACCATAGGAAATATGCCGTCCGCAGGCCCCCGACCGCAGGTTTCAGTCCGCTACTTCGCGGTGTCCGAGCGCCCGCAATGACGTGCGTAACGCCGCGGCGGCACGGTCCAAGTCATCGGGCTTTGCATGCAAGTCCTGGTTGGCGAAGTTGAGATCGCCGAGGCCGCTGATGGGCACGACGTGCAGGTGCACGTGCGGTACCTCGAGGCCGGCGATCATCAACCCGACCTTCACCGGCTTGAACGCTTGCTGCTGCGCCTTGCCAATGATCTGCGCCACGCGCATCAGATGCGCGGCTAGGTCCGGATCGAGGTCGAGCCAGTGGTCAACCTCGGCGCGCGAGACGACGAGGGTATGCCCCGGACGCAAAGGATTGATGGTAAGGAACGCAACGCAGCGTTCGTCCTTCCAGACGAACCGTCCGGGGATCTCGCCGTTGATGATACGGGTGAACAATGTCGGCATGGGTCTACCTCTCTTAAGAAGCGGCTTGTGGGCGTGGGGGCTTGCGGGCTTGAAGTGGATGCGATGGCGGCGCGGGCGGCGGCCATGAACGCCTGGCGCTCTTTGCGGGTGTTGACCGGGAATCGTTGCAACTCGCTGGCGACCTTTAGATCACCGAAGAACCCTGCCGGATCTTCGTGGAAGTGCAGGAACGCCGACGAGCGTTGATAGAACGTTCCTCGCGTCTTCTCCCGCAAGCCTGGAATCTGGCGCACGGCCGCGAGCAACGGCTCCAACGAGTCCAGGGCCTGTGTGCCAGCGTGCTTCATTGACTTAGCCCCCTGGCTACCAGAATCAGCGGTTCGCTGAAACAGGGTACCGCCTCTCGGACTCGGAAGTATGCAGCGATCCAACGGGAGCGGACCATAGAAGGGACGCCGACCGCAGGTCTTCGCTAGCGACGCTGCGGTGGATGCCCGTTTTGGGGGTGTCACAGGGCAGGATCTGTGATAGCTGGCTTCATCTTCAAGGCTAGGCGGTTGGTGGGCAGGAGGAGGGTTTCATGGAGTCGGCGAGTTGGGTTGGTGCGGTGGCGCAACCGCAGGTGCTCCGGCGTCATCAGCGGCACCAATTGAACAGTTTCTGGCGCCCTTGACCCGAAACGGCTGGAGCGAGCCGGCCTTGGTTGCGGCGGCACGTCGCGTGCTCCGTATGCGTCAGAGCGCCAGAAGCTATGACACGGTCCACTGCTACGATCGCCTTCCCTCCCCCGCGTCCCGGCGACAATCTCACCGTTGGACGAAGGGTGACATGCGATCCCCGCTGCTGACGGCTCTCCTGGTCTTTTCGGTCGCCGCCGCTGGAGCGGTGAGCGCGCAGACAACCGGTGGACTCGAAATCAGCGGGCACATCGCGTACTACAGCAACCAACAACCGGTCGATGCGGTGACCATCGATCTCGCCGGCTCGGGGGCGATGTCGACGTCGACCGATGACAGTGGCGCCTTCTCGGTCGCGCCGCCGGCGATGGGCACATGGACCGTGCAGCCAGCCAAGCGCGATGCGAGTGGCAATGCGGTGAGTGTGCTGGATGCCGTCTATGTTCTGCAGGCATTGGTGGGCTTCCGCACGCTATCGCCGGAGCAGGAAATCGCCTGCGACGTCAGCGGCAACGGCAGCGTCAGTGTCTTCGATGCGGTGCTGATCCTGCAGTACCTCAGCGGCTTCATCAGCGAATTCCCGGTGGCGACGACGTGTGGCTCGGATTGGGCGTTCATGCCCATGGCGAGTGACGGCGACAGCGCCCTGGTCCAACCGGTGGTCAGCCCCGGCACGTGTCAACCTGGAGCGGCGCAACTCGCCCTGCTCGACAGCTCATTGACCCAGGATTTTACTGCGATCCGCTATGGTGATTGCACGGGCAACTGGCAACCAGCGGACCCACCGCCGGCGCCGGCCACAGCAACCCCGACCGATTTTGCGACGCCGCCGGCCACCGCATCGGCGACCCCGGCGGCCAGTGCCACCAATACGCCAACGGTGACCTCTAGCTTGACGCCGTCGCAGACGGGAACGCCAACCTCAACGCCGAGTACGTCGCCGACGGCGATCGCCACGGGCACTCCTACGATCAGTCCAACGGCCACGGTGAGCGCGACGGCGACGCGGACAGCAACGCCAACCCGCACGCCGACGAACACCGCTACCGCTACGCCGACGCCCACTGCCACACCGACGGCCACGCCGACGCGGACACCGACGTCGACGCTGACCCCGACCCCGACTTCGACCAATACGCCGACGCGAACGGCCACATCGACTTTCACCGCGACGCCGACCGCAACTGCCTCGGCAACCGCTACCGCAACGCCTACGTGTACAACGACACCGACGAACACATCGACGCGGACGCCGACCTTCACGCCGACGCCGACTCCGACCGCAACTTCGACCGCCTCGCCAACACTGACCCCAACGAGCACCCCGACACGTACCCCGACGTCCACGTCGAGCCCGACATCGACCGCGACCGTCAGCTTTACGCCCACCGCAACACCGACGGTCACGCCGACGCGCACCGCGACGGCGACCATCACCGCAACGGTAACCGCAACGTTACCGGCGACGGCGACCGCGACACCCACCTGCGGCGGCCCCGCATTCTCGACGTTGTCCGACCCGTTGGTGGTGATGACGCATCCGGATTCCTACCGCGATGCGAGCGGCGCGCTGCAGAGCGGGCGAGCGTTCTTCGCGACGACGGTGCCGACGAGCAACGGCTGGGGACTATTCTGGCTGCGCGACCTGACCCAGAACACGTTCGACGTCTCGCTGCCGTCGACGCTGTACTATGCGCACGTCACCTTCGACGGCAGCATTTCCGCCGGCCCCATGCCGCTGCTCGACATTCGCCGCCAGGACAAGGAGCCGCTCTATCTGGTGGCGTGGCTCAATGACCACTTTGGCCTGTTGGTGAATCAACTGACCAACAGCGATCTCAGCGACAAGCTCACGTATCAGTACTACTACGACGTTGGCATCGACGGGACGATGTCCGCGTCCGTCGGACCGATCCGCACCGACCTGGGCGACTCCGGCGGTATCGGCAACATGATTCCCTATCTCAACGGATTCATGGTGGGCGTCGAAACCGTGTGCGGCGCTCACCAGTGCACGTACGGCTTTACGCTCGGGGCGCACGGCAGCCCGAAAGGCCGCGATCTCGACATCACCGAGTTCGACGGCACGCATTCGCACGCGCCGAGCTTTGCGTTCGACGGCACCAACGTCGCGGTGACGTCCTCCAAAGACGCCAACAGCGCCTACGGCGGTGTCGTCAGTCAATATATTACGTTCAGCGGCACACGCATCAGCGCGAGCTCTCCGGTCATTCCCAACCACGGCTTCCTCCTCGAGGACAATCCACGAGTGGCGTGGAACGGCAGCCGCTTTGCCGCGCTCTGGCGCGAGGTCGAGGGGTTGTACGATCCGTACGATAACTACTGGCGCATGCGGTTTGCCAGCTTCACGCGCACCGTATCGACCTCGACTCTGTTGTCGGATCGGTTCCTCGAACCTGACTATGTCCCGGCGCCGTACCTCGGCAGGTACGCGTCCTGGCCGAACAGTATCAGCCCTGTGCCGGACGGATGGGTGGTGACGTATGCGCGTGGCACTGCGAGCGGGGTACCCGATGCGGTGATCGATCACCTCAACCCCGACGGTGATTTGATTGAAACCTGGAGCCCCTTTCCACTCGACGATCGCGCCTTCCACGGGAGCGTGCATTTTCTCAGTGCCTACCGCCGAGCCATCGGCGTGATCTCGAGCCAGCGTACTGGCTCGCAAGTCGCGGTACGGTTCTCGCGCGTCGACCTTGGCTGCACGCCGTGAGCCTGTGGGAGTAAGAGTCACCCGCATTCCAACGCGTCCGTTGCTCTGAGATCGAGAGCTTCATCCTCGCTGGCACGGCTGAGCTCTCAACCTGCTCCACTGCTCACTGACTCACGCGCACGACGATCTCACGCGCCGCCCCGAGGTTGCCGGCGATATCGCGCACCCGGGTCGCAACCACCGTATCGCCGACCGGAAAGGCCCAGGCCTTGGCAATCGGGATGGCGAACTGGACTGTCGAGGCAGGATTGACAAAGGCAAACAACCCGGATGGTGCGCGCGTGTATGGGGAGGGTACGCCAATACCGCCGAAGGCGCGGCAGCCGAGATCGTTGATCGCGGCGACCGTGGCCGGGTCGTCGGCGAAGTCAAGCGCCGGCACCGCCGGGATGCCGCCGCTGTGCCCATTGTGTTCGCACACCGCCGGATTTCCGTCACCGAGCGCGCGCGACACGAGGACCTGCAAATCCGGCAGCTCGCCGCTCTCCGAATACGTCGTACCGCCGGGCCTCTTGCCGCTCAGTCCGGCCCGCGCCTCGATGATCAGTGTCATCCCTTGACCGAACGGCCTTTGGAAGACCGGTCGGCCCTGCGCATCGACGGCGTCCGGCGACAACGGCCGATCATCCGCCGTCGCCAGGCCGAAGTGCGTGACCTCCGGACCGGCGCTCTCCAGCGGCAGCACCGTGGGCGTCGGGATGGGCGTTGCGATCGGAATGACCGGCGTCACAGCGGGTGGGCAGCCCGCAAGTGTCGTGTGGACGCCGGCGACCAACTCGTTGACAGTCACTGTCGCATCCCCGTCTCCGTCCATGGCCGGACACGCCGTGACCGGCGCGCTCTCCAGCGCGATGTTGACGCCGAGCACCAACTCGTCGACGGTGACGCTGCCGTCGTCATTGCAGTCACCGGGACAGCGCGGCAGGCGAAAGGCGATAACGTCTGTGAGCGGGCGGGCGCCGGCACCGTGCGCAACAAACGCCTCGGTCTGCACGTGCTCGGGCACGTTCAGGTCGCGGTGCGACTCGATGGCGATCACGTGCAAACCAGAACCTTGGCCGAGGATCCTCGTCTGCGCAGTCAAGGTTCCAAGAACGCCGTAGTAAAAGATGGAATTCTGCGGGTGCGGCGTGTCGATCATCGAAAGCGGAATGACGAGCTGACCGTGCACCGAACGGCTGGCGGTCAAGCGCTGTCCGAATTCGTTGTACACCAGAAATTGCTCGACGGTATCGGTCACGCCCACGGCCGTCGTTGTGCAATTGGCGACGACCATGGTCGTCGACACCTGCGCGCCGCTGGAACCGGAGGGCACCATTGCACCATCAACAAAATGCTCGAGGTTTGCGACGCCGGGGCAGGCGTCGTATTCCGCGGCCACGCCGCCGAGTTGGAGAAACTCGTCGCCGTCGGGAATTTGGGAGAGGGCCTTGATGCCGATGGCGCGGTAGGTGGCGGCGTCGCTATACGCCAGGTCACTGAGCGGCGTACCCACACTGTGCTCGACCGTCGCCTGACCAACCAGCACGTTGCTCGCCGACGGTTGGTTCGGATCATCGGTGATGGCGACGCAACGCAACGTGCCGACGAACGGATCACTGCCGACCGCGGGGACGCTGCTGGTCAGAGTATTGTCCAGCGGGAGATGCTGCAGCCCGTTGCTGGCGTGCCACGCCAACGGCTGCAGCGCCGTGGCCCGTAGACGGAAAGGAATGCGCGGTGGCGGTGGGATGCAGGCTCCGGAGCAGGTGCTCCCCGGGAAACAGGTTTCCCCTGCCTGTCCGCCGACGCAAAGTGGGAAATCGTGCGGGAAGCAGATGCCGGAACACGCGCTCGCGTCCGGGACGCAGCGCTCCCCTGCCTGACCATTCACGCACGTGGGCGTGAAGTCCTCGTAGAAGCAGCGCAGATCGATGGGATTGGTGGCATCGGTGTTGCTCAGCTGAATGAGAGTGTCGGTGCGGTTCGCGGTGTCGACAATCACGTAGGGATACACGACGACCGCCGCCGGCTCGTCGGGGTTGGCGACCGCCAGCGTCAGCCGCGCCGTGGCGGTCAGCAAGGTCAGTGACACGAAAATCGCCGGCGCGCCGCGGCGCGACGCAGCCCGCGTCATTGGAGCACCTCCTGCGGCACGACGATGAGCGTCCCGCCGCCATTGGTCTGAAGATGTGGCGGAACCGTGCCTGCGAACGCCGAGGTTGCCGGCTCGGCGGTGTCATGCTCGCTTTGCTGCACCAGAAGGAAGCCCCCCGCGGTAGCGGCCGCGTTGTGCAGGCGCGTCTGCGCCCAGTCGCCACCCAGATTCTCGCGGCGGAAAATAGGATTGATGTCGGAGAGCCGCAGGTCTGCCCAGCAGGTGATGCTCGTGGCGGCGCTGAAGCTTTGCTCGAACTCGTTGGTGACCATAAACTGCACGGTCTGGGGCGCCGGGACCTGCGTTTCGAAGTTCGCGCCACACGGCACGACGGTGATCTCGGTGCTGCGAGCGTCGCCGTCCACCGCGCGATCGTCGGCGTCCGACGCATGCGACAGGATCCAGGTCTGTGGACAGCCGCCGTACTCGGCGCCGTGCGTGCAGCCGGCGCGGGTGTCGCCGCCAAGGCACAGTGTGCCGTCGGCATTGTTCGTCTCGTAGCCCGGCAGACCGATCGCCGGGTACTTCACCACCTCGCCGGTTGGCAGGTGCGTGAGCGTGGCGAAACCAGATAAGGCATTCCCGCTCCAGGGCGCGCCGGAGGCGTCCTCCTCGATGCAGCGCAGCTCGCCGCTGAAACCAGCCACGACCGGCGGCACGTTCCCGGGATCGTAGCCGGCGTCACAGCAGTCGGCGTGGTCAGAGCCGCTCGACTGGGGGTCGCAGGGTTTGGCCTGCCCAGCCACGCGGCAGGGCAGATCGTTCGGGTTGTCGAGCCGGCCGGTGGAGACAACCCAGTGCGTCGGCTGCTGCTCCGTCAGAACGATCGGGAAGTCGGTTTGCGTCCACAGCGGCGGATTGGTCGGGCCGAGTGGCACGGTTAAATCCGTGGGCGCGCCGTTGACGTAGTAGCAGTGCGCATAAACCGGCCGATTCGCATTGTTGCTGACCTGGATGACAGTGCCCCAGGTGTCGTTGACGACGACTCTTGGGAACACGATCACCGAAGCCCCCTCCACGGTCGTCACCTGTCCAAGTGCCAGCTGAGGCACCGTCCACGTACACGTCAGTCCAATAAATATCCGCAGCCACCGTAGTCGCAGCATCTGCCCCCACTCCTGACTCGATGATTGATTGTCTATGCAACGGTTGAATAGATGTAGCAAGCCGCAAATATTGCGTGAACTCTAAGCGTACGGGCAACAGCGGTTGGCGCGCAAGGACGCGCAGCTGCGGGGCGAGAAAGGTCGAGACGCGAGTCGTCTGGCGCGGTGCACCGAGAGTCAGCTCGAGGTCCGCACCAACCCGGTCGTCGGATCCAGCAACAGCTGCGGCGCGCGCGGCCCGGTGAAGTCGAAGAGATCGTCGAGGGAGCCGGCGTTGCGGTCGAACGACGTCGGGCTGAGGCGCTGGCCGTCGAGCCAGCGGTCTTCGATGAACCGCAGGATCGAGGTCTGATCGATCACTACACTGCTGACGTAGTTTTGCTTGGCGAAGGGGGAAACCACCAGGAAGGGCAGGCGCGGACCGAAGCCGCAGCGCGCACCCGGGCCGTCCGTGGTGTCGCCGCAAAGGTAGTCGAGCGTGGTGTTGGATTGGTTGACGATCGGCGGGCGCACATGATCGTACCAGCCGTCCGAGTCATCCCAGGCGATGATCACCGCCGTGTGTGACCACTGCGGCAGCGCTTGCAATTGGTTGAGGGTCTCGACCAGGAACTGCTGCTCGTCGAGCGGCGTCGAGTTTGCGGGATGGCCGTTCTGGTACGCGGAAGCCTTCAGGAAGGAAATCGTGGGGAGATTGCCGAGCTGCGCGGCTGCTTGGAACCAGGACAGATCGTAGAGATGATTGGCCTGATCGGTTTGACCGACCACGTCCGCTGAGGCCGGCGGCAGATGCTGCGGGTTCGCGGTCGAAGCAAAATACTGAAACGGATTGTGATGCGGGACATAGTCGACGAAGCGCTGGTTGTCGGTCACTGGATCGATGCCGACCGCCAAGTCGTAAGCCTCGACGGCGTGGCGGCTGGTGCAGACGCCGTTGCTGTTGACCGTGAAGCCGCCCTGGAACCAGCCCCAGGAGATTCCCGCGGCGTTGAGCAGGTCGCCAATGTTGCGACCGCTCATCGCCGCGGTTGACGTGCCGGAGCACACGTCCCAGTACGGGTCGGCGTCGACATTGAGCGTACCCAGGGTGCCGTTGCCCGGGGCCGCTTGAGATACTGTTGTTGCGGGGCCATTACACGCCGGTACGCTGCCGTAGATATCGCTGGCTGGGCCACAGGTGACGCCGTAGGTATCGCCGACGGCCAGATTGAGCGCGCCGCGCGTCGATTCACCCGCATTCGTGGCATAGGCGCTGTCACTCATGGCGAAATACTGCGCGTAGTTCCACAGCGCCGTGACCGTGTTGCCGTCGAAGTAGCCCATCACCGTGTCCCAATGGCCGGCGGCGTTCTGCGTGCAGAATTGACGCGGGCTCAACTGTGGAAGACCGCCGTAGAGAACGAACTGATCCATCGCGCCACCGTTCCACGCCTTCTGCTCGTCGGTGTAGTCGTGCGATTGATCGCACGTGAAGGACTGGGTGCGATCGATCCGGAACGGATTGGACTCGTTGGGATTGTATGCCAGCAGCGCCGGCGTCAGCCCCTTGACCGCGGGCGTTCCGGCGCGCGCGGCGAACGCAGGCTGTCCCGGTGGGTTGGTTGCCGTGGGATAGACGCCGAAGTAGCCGTCGAACGATTTGTTTTCCTGGAAGATGATCACGAGGTGATCGATCGTGGTCGGCGGCGCCGGCACCACGGTCGTCCCCTCGCCACAGCCGGCGAGCAGCCCCAGCAAGCCCACGAGCAGAAGCCACATGTTGTGTGCGTATCGCATGACCGGTGATTATCATCGCGCCGAACCGGGTATCAATACAGTCATCGTGCCGCGCGCACCCGGTGTGGGAATTTACAGAAGACGTCGACTGTGCGATCAAGCCATGGTTGGGCGAATTCCGCACCTAGATATATCGCCCTGGCATGGGGAATCTGGTAGGAAGAAGACTGTGAGCCGAGCAGCGCCTTGACGCGACGACGCACGCGTCCTTGCATCGAGTCCAAATCGGATAAATTGCCAACGGTCGGTTGAGGGAGAGCTTCAGGTGCGCCTATCTCTATACTGTGAAGTGTCTCTCGTCGGCGTGCTCGCGGTGGCCGTTGGCGTCGCTGCGGTGGCGCAAGCCGATGATGTGGTCCGTATCGTGGTGCTCAAAGAGCACGGTGTCGGGAGCCAAACGCTCGCTCAGCCCTATTTGAACAAGTTCGTGGACATCGCCGGAGAGCAGAACGAGTGGACTGATGCCAAGGGCCAGTATTTCACCACGCGCGACGCGGCGACGGCATTCATCGAGAGCGCAAAACCGCACTACGGCATTCTCTCGCTCGCCGCATTCCTGGCCCTCAAGGGCACGTACCACCTGACGGTCATCGGTGAGGTCGCCGCCTCCCTGGCCGGTGGCCGACAGTATTTTCTGATTAGCAAGAGCGCCAGCGATCTGCCGGGCTGTAAAGGGAAGACGCTGGTGACCGATCATGCCGACGACCCGCGTTTCATCGAACGGGTGGTGTCCGGTGGCAGCTTCAAGATGACGGACTTCACCTTGGTGCGCACGCAGCGCCCCTTGCAAACAATCCGGCAATTGATGAATGGTGAAGCGGTGTGCGCGCTCATCGACGATGCGCAATTCGGGGAGCTGTCCCATCTCGAGGGTGGTGAAGGGATCCGGACCGTGTGGAAAAGTGCGGAGTTTCCGCCGATGGTGATCGTCGCGTTCCCCGCGGCGCCGGCGGCTGAACGCACCCGGTTCCAGGAAACGCTGAGCCGCGTATGCGATCACGATGGCGAGAACATCTGTGGCGAGGTCGGGATTGTCTCGCTCAAAGCCAGTGCGGACGCGAATTTCGCGTCGTTGATCCAGGCTTATGACAAGTAACGATTCCTTGCCACGGTCCCGCGACCTAGCGCGCGCCCTGTTGTTGCTGGCGTGCGTCGCGCTCGCTTCTGCCTGTGCCAGCCGTCGCGCTCCCGTGCACGAGCAGTTGCGCGCCGTTGGGCAGGCGGACCCCTTGGCGGTGAGCGACGCGCTCGAAGCGCTGATTGCGGTGAGCCAGGATACCCCTGCCGATCGGGAGTACGCCTACGCGATCGTGCTCCAGAACAGCCAGGACACGGCGGCGGGCATGTTTGCGCGCGCCGACGTCACCGGGCGGTTGGTACAACAGCGTGGCTTCCTGGCGGCGAACCTGGTCCCCGACGTCGAGCGCTCGGCGCGCCGCAGTCGGGAGCTCGATCCGAATTTTCGGGACGGCGCGGCGACGCGGTTGCTCGGGACGCTGTACGTCATTGCGCCCGGTGCGATCCTGCAGCACGGCGATTCTGAGCAAGGGCTCGAGCTCTTGGAGGGGCTGGTCGAGGCGCGCCCGGACGTGCTGGAGAATCATCTGCGCGTGGCCGAAGCGTACATTGCGCTCGGCGATGCCACTCCGGCCCGCCCGCATCTGTGCTACTGCCTGGCGAATAAGGAGCATCTGCGGCACGACGAGCAGGTTCTCCTGAGCCATCTGTTCATCGATGCCGGCTCACCCAGTTGTCCGCCGGCACCCAAGCCGGCGCCCTGAGCGCCAAGCGCTCAATTCGAGTGTGAACAAACGCTGGCGTCTGTCGTCTCCAAGTCTGCCGTCTCCAAGTTCTGTTGTCTGTCTTACACTCCGATGCGCTGCAGCCACCGTTCGCCAGCGCGGACGGTGCGGTCGAGCAGCGGTGCCGTGCGTTCGCGCCGCGCCACCGCTGCATCGAGCAAGCGCTGGCACTCCGCGGTGATCCGTTGCTGCAGCGTGACCAGCGCGGCTCGACTGCGGCGCGCCGCGGTGCGATCGCCGAGATCCAGCGGCTGCGAGATGGTGTGGGTAATCTGCACCGGGAACGACAGCAGGGTCGGCACCACATGCGGGCCGAGGGTGCCGAACTGCATCCGGCTGCCTTGGTAGCGCTCCGCCGAGAAGAGGCGCAGCAGCGACGCGGGCATCTGCAGCGATGATTGATAGTACATCTCGTCAATGCCCACGGCGGCGACGAACATCAGCTCGGCATCGCCGCGTAAAGCCAGTTGCAAGAATCCGAAGCGCTCCTCCCATTTGAGCCGGTAGGGCTCGTCACGGTAGCTGCGCCGGGCGGCTTCCGACCCCGAGCCCGGATACAGCATCAGCAGCCCCGTGTCGTGCAGCGCCCCCGCCGCCTCGTGCATCTGGCGCGAAGGAATCATGTGATAGCGCTTCGCAAGATCGCCCAGGCCGGGCAGGCGGAAGACCATGTTCTCGTGCCCGATGAAACTGGGAATGCGGCCATAGCCATCGATGAGCGCGCTGGTGAACAGCAAAGGATCCAGCACATCGAGTGCATGATTGCCGACCAGCACCACCCGGCGTCCGCGCCGCAGCAGCGAGCCCAGCCGCTCCAGGTGCAGCACGCGGTGCCGATGATAGAACGCCAGCATGTGCGCGTACGCCAGGAATGGGCGCACCAGCGGGTCCTTCTGATTCAGCTCCATTCCGAGCTCGAGGCGCTTCGCTGCGTTCGGCATCAGTAGACCTCCACGGCAATCAACGTTCAGCAGCGAATTTACCCAGCAACGAATATGCCCGACCGTCGAACAGGCTCGGGATTGTCGAAGGTGCGGCCTCACTCCAACCGTTTCCGAAACGTGAGGATGGCGATTATCAAGGCCACCACGGTGAATGCTCCGATGGCCGCGACTTCACTCAGCAAACTCTCCAACGGGGCGCCTTTGAGCAGAATGCCGCGAACGATACGGAGGAAGTGCGTCAGTGGCAGGCAACTCCCGATCCATTGCGCCGGCCGCGGCATGGCCTCGAAGGGAAACATGAAGCCGGACAGCAGCATCGAGGGAAGAAAGAAGAAGAATGACATCTGCACCGATTGGAACTGCGTCTTTGCCAGCGACGACACCAACAGGCCCATGGTGAGCATGGCGGCAATGAACACCAACGCGCCGACGCCAAGGTCCAGGAGCGAGCCTTGGATTGGGAGGTCAAAAAGCAGGGCGCCCAGACCGAGAATGAGTGACACCTGCACGTGCCCGACGAGAATATATGGAAGGATCTTGCCGACCATGACCTCGGCGCGGCGCACCGGCGTGGCGATCAGGAACTCGAAGGTGCCGCGCTCGCGCTCGCGCACGATGGCGAGCGCCGTCATCAACATCATTGTCATCGTCAGGATGACTCCCACGAGGCCGGGCACGATGAAGACCACCGTACGTTGCTCGGGGTTGTAGAAGGGCACGACGGCAATCCGTATCGGTTCGCGGCGCACCATGTCCGAGACCGCGGCGAAACGTTCCAGATCGCCGGGCAGCCGCCGCAGCGCCGCGCTCGACTCGCCGGTGAGAAACGGCTGGATGCGGGCCGACAACGCCTGCCCCAAGCCCTGACCGGCGAGCGTGACTGCCGCGGCGACGGTCGGGTTGCTGCCGTCCGCCCAGATGGAGATTTCGGCGCCGCGGCCGCGCCGCAGCCGGCGATCGAAATCGGCTGGAATCACCACGGCCGCACCCACCTCGCTGCGCCCGAGCATGCGCACGAGCTCCGCTTCACTGGTGGCGTGCACCTGGATGTGAAAGGTTTGCGTCGCTTCCAACCGACCGAGGATTTCGCGTGACAAGGCGCTGTTGGCGCGATCGAGGACGGCGGTGGAGACGCCGCGCACGTCGAGGTTGATCGCATAGCCGAAGAGCATCAGCTGAATGGCCGGAATGCCCACGATCATCGCCATGGTCAGGCGATCGCGCACCAGTTGGCGCAGCTCCTTGCGGGCGATCGCGAGCACCCGGCGGAACGCAAACAATGGTGAATGGTGAATGGTGAATGGTGAATGAGGAGATTCACTCTTGAATTTTCCATTCACCATTCAACATTCACCATTGTCTTCAAAACGCTCGCCGAGCAAAATGGCCACGAATACGTCTTCCAGGGTGGCGTCGCTCGGGCGTGCTTCGCTGACGGGAATGCCGCTGCCGGCGACGAGCGCGCGCAGTTGCTGCGCCGCGCTTTCCGGATCCGGTGCCCCACGCGCCAGCAATACGTGGGCGGTGTCGCCGAGCTGGGTGACGCTGGCTACCAGCGGCGAGGAAATGAGGCGGCTGATCGCCGCGTCGGTCTGGGCGGTGTGCAGGTCGACGACCCGGCCCGCCAGCGACGCCGTCAGCTGGCGGGGCGCGCCGACGGCGACGCGCTGCCCGTCGCGCAGCATGCACAACCGGTGGCAGCGGACGGCCTCATCCATATAGTGCGTGGACACCAAGATGCTGGTGCCGTGCGACGCCAGATCGAAGAGCGTTTCCCAGAAGTGCCGCCGGCTCTGCGGGTCCACGCCCGCCGTCGGCTCGTCGAGCAGCAACAGCTCGGGTTCATGGATGGTGGCGGCGGCCAGCGCCAGCCGCTGCTTCCAGCCGCCGGACAGCGCGGCGGCGCGGGTCGTGCGGTAACGCTCCATGCCGGCGCCGCTGATCGCTGTCGGCACGCGTTGCCGGCGCTGCTGTCGCGCCATTCCGAAGATCTCGGCGGCGAAGTCGAGGTTTTCCTCGACGGAAAGATCGTCGTACAGCGAGAAGCGCTGCGTCATGTAGCCGACGCGCGGCCGCAAGCGCTCCGCATCCTGCGGCATGGTACAGCCGAGCACGCGTGCCTCGCCTGCCGATGGCGCGAGCAACCCCAACAACATGCGCATCAACGTCGACTTCCCGGAGCCGTTGGGGCCGAGGCAGCCGAAGATTTCGCCACGCCGCACGCGCAGATCGAGACGATCGACCGCGGTGAGTGCGCCGAACTGGCGCGTCAGGTCGTGCGTTTCGATGACCGCGTCGGGCGGCATCATCAGTCCGCGGCGGCGAGCACGCTGAGTGGAATGGTCACACTGGCGGGGACCCCGGGCCGCAGGTCAGGTGGCGGGTCGCTGATCGCCACGCGCGCCTCATACACGAGGTAGACGCGTTCGCGCTCCGTCAAGGCGTAGTGTGGCGTGAACTCCGGCTCGCGCGATACATCCAGCACCCGGCCCTGCAAGGAACGGGCGATGCCGTCGATGCGCACGGTCGCCGCGGCGCCCGGCCCGAGCTGGGCTACCGCTCGTGCCGGGACCCAGATGCGCACCCACGGGAGGTCATCCCGCAGGAGCACGGCGACCACGGCCGCAGCCGGGACCCGTTCGCCGCGGTCGAAAGGAATCTGGTCGACCACGCCGGCGACCGGCGCTGTGATCGTGAAGTCGCTCAAATGCTTCTGTGCCGCCGCCAGCTGGGCCGCGGCGACATGCAGTCGCGCGCCCGCTTCATCAGCGGCGAGTTGCGCGTGCTCGAGCTGCTCCTGCGCGGCCAGCTGCCGGTGATGCAGGTCGACGGTGCGTTCGAGATCACGCTTGGTCACCGATACCCGCGTGCGAGTGCCGGCCAGATGCGCTTCGGCACGTGCGACCTCCGCCTGCGCCAGTGTCGGATCGAGGCGCACGATAACGTCGCCGGGGTTGACGTGCGCGCCGCGTTCGACCGGCAGTGCCACGATGACCTCCGAGGCCGCCGCCGAGAGCTCGATCAGCGTGCGCTCCACCGAGCCGACGAGCTCCACCGAATCGGTGTTCCGATGGCAACCGGCGCTCAGCAACGCCAACAGCGCCACCAATGGCCCGAAGCCGGCGGCTCGGACAGTAACCCGGGAGGGGCGAAGTCTTGATGAGAGTGTGCACACAGTCACGCCGAAGCGAGATATATGCACGCACGGGACCAGCCCTCAGGTGCCAGCGAGGTTGTCGATTTCGTGCAGAGGCTGCACCGACTTTCGGAAGGAGCGGACGGGGATTCCGGGGCCAATGAGATAGGTGGCCTCGTGCCAAGATCGCATCCTTCGAGACGGCGCCTGAGGAGACGGCGCCTCCTCAGGATGAGCGGAAACCGCGATGATCTCTGACACTATACCGCTCACCCTTGAGGCCGCATCTTCTCAGCGGCCGTCTCGAAGCATGTCCTGAGCCTGGCGAAGGGGGTGCCCGCTATCGCGGACGATCGTTACAGTAACTCGCCAGCCTTGCAGCTAGGGTGATGAGGCAAGCTCGCTCCGCCTTGGCCAGTTCAAGATCAAAGCAGGTATCTGCAGTCTCTGCGGCTCGGGCGGTCAATCCATCGGCGAAACGTGGATCTGGTGCATGCCCGCGGTGTACGGCGTAGTGACCGACAGGATCTCTTTGGTGGCATCCCACGTGGACGTCCACGTGGCGTCGGCATCGCTGACGTCGAGCTGCCAGCCGCTCGCGTAGAAGCGTCGCGCCGGCAGGTAGATCTCGGTCGGGCCAGTCACGCCAGCCTGATCGGCGAACGTCAGGTCGAAGACCCGTGTCGCCGGATCATAGGCGTAGCGGATCGGCGTGCCGGCGACGCGTTGCGCGTAGGTGCGGACCAGGATGTTGGCGTTCGGCGACTCGTGCAGATCGGGGCCGGTAATCGGCGCCCAGTTGCCGGGATCGTAGGCCCAGTAAGCCCAGCCGCTGGTGATGGCGTCGGCGGTATTCAGGACCTTCTGCAAGTACCCCAGCGGATCGCCGCCGGCATCCCACGGCAAGCCAAACTCGCCGATGGCCATCGGCACCTGCAGGGCCGTGTCGTCGGCGCTGCGCTGCGCAATCCAGTCGTCCAGCTCGGCGGTGTTTGCCGGGTCATAGTGGGACGTCAGCTCGGGGATGATCGCATAGAAGTGCGGAAAGTAGACGAGACGGTTTTCGCCGCTGCGCGGATCGGTCAGCTTTGGCAGATCCGATGCGCCGCCGTTGTTTGCCGGCAGTGCCAGCGGCTCGTAGAAAATCCAGCCATTCGGGTCGACGGCGCGAATTGCCGCGATGATGCGATCGTACCCGCGCTTGAACAGCGTCTCCTGGAACGTCTTCGAGAGTGCCGGGCTTCCGAAGGGCAACCCGGCAATCTCGCCGGCCGCGGAGCTTCCCGCGAACGGCTCGTTCATCAGATCGTACCCGAGGATGCCCGGCTGGTCCTTGAAGCGGGCCGCGATATGCGCCCACATGGCGGCGTAGTGCTCACCAAGGTCTGTGTTCGGGCCGGTGTCGTTCCAAAAGTTGTCGAAGGCCCGTTTCACTCCTGGTTGGATATACGTCAACGACCACGGGTTGACGAGCTGATGCGGCAGGCCGTCGGTGCGTGCCGCCCACGACGGCGCGCCGTCGAAGCCCAGCGGTTTGCCGGCGGAATCGACGTGGCCGTAGACATCCTGGTGCATGTCGAGGACCACGTACACACCGACGTTCGCAAACCACGCGACGCGCTCGGCAACGCGATCCAGGTACGTCTCATCGTACTGGCCCGGTTGCGGCTCGGCGGCGTCCCAGAAGATGAGGAAGCGAACGACGTTGAAACCCCAGTCGTGAGCGACGCGCTCGGCATCGGCTTGCGTGATCCACGGCATGCGCAACGGGTCGTCTTTGGCGGAGCCGGTGACGTTGATTCCATGGAGGATCAGCGCCCGGCCTTGCGCGTCGGTGACGAACTGCTGGTGCACGAACCCGGCGGGAGTTACGGTGACGCCGGGCGTAGCGGTCGGCGTAGCGGTCGCGTCGCCGCATCCCAGCAGGGCCTGGTTCACGGCCACCAGCAGCTCGTCGATGGTCACCTGAGCATCGCCATTGCGATCCAGGCTTTGACACCCGCTGAGCGGCGCGCTGCCGAGCGCGATGTTGACCCCGGTGATCAGCTCGTCGACGGTCACACTGCCGCCGCCATCGCAGTCCCCGACGCAGGCAAACGCCGCCGGCGCGGCCAGAAGGAGCGCGCTCATCGTCAGGATCGGGAGGCTGCGAGCAATGTGCACCCAATGGGTGTTCGATGACCCGCGCGCAGCGCGGTCGCTGGCGACATGTGTGTGGCCGCGCGCGATTCGAAGACGATCCAGGGTTGGAGTTACGTTGTGCGTCGGGTGTTGGAGGCGCATGGGCCCTTGTATAGCCTTGTTTTCGTGCGCGACTCCAGCGGCAAACTCACGAATCGCAGAACCCTGGCCAAGTGGATCGAACCAGAGTTTCCCTCCCATCACCGGCATCGCGGCCGCTCCGTGTCTATCGACGGCCGGAGCGTGTCAATCGCCGCCAGGGCGATGTCAGACGAGCCTCAGAGGGTGTCAGACGAGCCCGGGAGGGTGTCAGACGAGTCTTCGCTGGTGTCAGACGAGTTTCGAGGCCTGTTAGGCAGCCTGGGGTAGTGGCAGATGACCCTCGGGCCAGTGTCAACGCACCCTTCGGTGCTGGCTGTCGAGCCTTGGGAGATGCCAGCAGAGCCTTCGGTGGTGGCAGATGACCCGTGGGCCGCGTCAGACCGACCTGGGGCGGTGAAAGACGAGGCGTAGGTGGTAACAGAGGAGTCGAGGGTGATGGCACCTCTGCCTTGGCCCCCACCATCGCGGTGTCTGTCACGGCCGGTCCACTCTCGCCCGCCGCCAACCCGGCCTTGGATCTGGCCGCAAAGGCCGCTGGAGTGCGACGTTCGGTGGGTTCTGGCAGGGGGCGAAGACGCGTGGTACGGTGGCACCGGTCGAGGTAAGATCATGAAGGTATCGGTTGAACTTTCGCCTGCGGACACGGAACGGCTGCAAGACAAGGCGAGCCGGCTTGGTGTGACCCCCGAACGCTTAGCGCATGCCGCGATCTCGGATCTGCTCGCCTCGGAACGCGACGACTTCGAGGCAGCAGCCAAGCGTGTGTTGGAGAAGAACCGGGAGCTGTACCGGCGCCTGGCTTGAATGCGCTATCTCTCACTCGCGGAGATCATCGAGCTGCATCGCATGGTCATCGCGCAAGCCGGCGGGTCGCCAGGGCTTCGGGATCTTGGCGCCCTCGAATCAGCCGTTGCTCAGCCGCGGATGTCCTTCGGCGGCACCGACCTCTACCCCTCGTTGGTCGAGAAGTCTGCCGCCCTCTGTTTTTCCCTCGTACAGAATCATCCTTTCGTTGATGGGAACAAGCGAGTCGGCCATGCAGCGATGGAAACGTTGCTCCTTCTCAACGGCGTTGAGATCGATGCGTCCACCGACGAGCAGGAACAGCTCGTGCTCGCCTTGGCGGCAGGGTAACTCAGTCGAAAGGATCTCGTAGGGTGGCTACGGGGACACGTTCGAGAGGCATGACGTGAGGCGAATGAGCTTGCCGAACCCTCCGCTGCAGGCGACGGCGAAGAGCACGCCGCGCCTGAGCGGCCAGTCGTTCGGCGTGAGAGTACTACCGTGACGCCTGCGCCACCGGATCGAGGCCGCTTCCAAAGCCAGTGGCGCAGCCGTCCCTGGCTGCGTGCATTTCGCAACTGTCGGTCATTCGCGCCCTATATTGCGCCGTCTGCGTGCGAGACGCTCAACCAGAAGCTCGCGAAGTGAAAAGCCGCTGGGACTCCCATTAGCCGCTCCGCACAGCTAAAGCTCCCAGACGCCGTCGTTCCAGATCACCAGGGGCGGCGCGTCAAGGAGGAACCTGGATGGATCTCGAGCTGCCCGACACCGAGCGGATGCTGCGCGATACGTTTCGTGCGTACTTCACCAATGAAATCGAGCCGCACGTCCCCAAGATGGAGAGTGGCGAGCTCTTGCCGTACGACCTGATGCGCCGGATGCAGCGCGGCCTCGGTCTCGATGCGATGCTGGCGCGGTCATGGAGTGGGAAGAGCGAGTCGGCGGCGGCAACCGGCGGGCTCGATCCGAACGTGGCACGCTATGCGCGCACCGCCTTCACGGTCGAGATGGCGCGCGTGAGCCCGTCGTTCGCGCTCAGCTACGGCGCCAGCCTCGGCCTCTTCGGCGCCAACGTGCTCGGCAAGGGCACGCCGCAGCAGAGCGAGCGTTTCGCGCTGCCGGTGATGCGCTGTGAGAAGGTCGGCGCGTGGGGTCTGACGGAGCCGGGGGCGGGCAGCGATGCGCTGCGCGGCATGAAGACCACGGCGCGGCGTGATGGCGACCGCTACGTGCTGAACGGCAGCAAGACCTTCATTACGAACGCGCCGTACGCCGATGTGTTCCTCATTTACGCCCGCGTTGCCGGCGGTGACCTCGACGGCTCGATCCAGGCGTTCATCGTCGAACGCGGCGCGCCGGGGCTGTCGACCGGTCCCGCCATGAAGAAAATGGGCATGCGCGGCTCGCCGACTGGTGAGGTGTTTCTCGACGACGTGCACGTTCCGGCCGATCAGCTCCTCGGCGGCGGCGTGCGCCAGCGCGATCATGTCAAGTCGAGCCTGGCCGTCGAACGCGGCGGGCTGTCGGTGCTCTCGTACGGCATCGCCGAACGCTGCTTCGAAATCGCCCGCGACTACGCGCGCACCCGCGAACAGTTCGGCCAACCCATCGCCAACTTCCAGCTGGTGCAGGGCCGGCTGGCGCGCATGTATGTCGCGGTCTCCAACTGCCGCCGGATCGTCTATGCCGACTACCTGGCCGGCCGGGCGCTCAAGGAGTCGGTGGCCGACGTGTGCGCCGGCAAGCTATACTGCGCCGAAATGGGCACCTTCGTCGCCTTCGAGGCCATCCACATCATGGCCGGCAACGGCTACATGGAAGAGTACGTGGTCGAGCGCCTGGCGCGCGACGCGAAGCTCATCGAGCTCGGCGGCGGCACCACCGAAATGCAGATCCTGACCATCGCCCGTGAAATTCTCGGGAAGGCGGAATAGCCGCAGGGAGAAGGTGTTGCGCAGCCGCTGGACATCTGGTGAGAGTGTCTTGCGCATGAGTCGAATTCTGGCGACGGCACCCCACAGCGACCAATTCTGTCCTGAGGCTCCCCGAAGGGGCGAGCGGTCCGTAGAAAAGACGCCGGGCGCAGCCCCGCCGGGCGCAGCCCTTTCCCTGCACCCATGAGCGAGACGGCCGAGCCGAGCGCGCCGCTTCAGGTGCGCGTGCGCCGCATTCATCGGCGTGACCTCAATCGGACCTGGGAGTTCCTCAAGCTGGTGTTTCGCGACGTCAACCGCGAGACGGTCGAGTACCAGCGGCCGCTCTCGAAGCGGCGCTTCGTCGAGATCTATGACGAGGAAGCGACCGAGCAGCTCCTCTTCGAGATCGGGGATCAGATCGTCGGCTATGCGGAGTGTACCTTCGAAGCCGGCGGTGATGACAGCTGGGTCAACCCGCGATACTTTGACAATCGCGGCATGCGTCCGCTGTTCGTGGAAGAGCTTGCGGCGCACCCCGACTATCAAGGCAAGGGCGTGGGCAGCTTCATGCTCGAACAGCTGCAGCATCTGGCGCGCTTGCGCGGCTGCACGCACCTGGTGCTCGAGGTAGCCGAGAACAATGAGGAGGCGCTGCGCTGGTACCGCAAACGCAATTTCTACAAGCTCGACGCCGCGGTCTTCCTGGCGCAGAAGGTGACCGGCGAACCCGAGCTGCTGCCGCCACGCACGATCCGGCCGCGGCTGCCGCGCAAAAAACGGATGTCCCCACCGGTGCCGGAGTAGGCAACCTACCTCGGCGCGCCGCCGCTCGGGCAGGCGGAAAAGCCCAGCCCTTACTTCGAGAGCCTCTGCACGAGCGTATCCCCCGCATCTGTTGTCGGTGGGCATGCCGTCAGCGCGTTGTTCACCGCGCGGATCAGGCAGGCAACCGACTCAGGCGGGCTGGGACCGCAATCGGCGCTGTAGTCGAACGCCGGGCAGGCCGCCGGCGGTAACACCCCGAGGCCAATATTCACGCCGCGTAGCAGCTCCGTGATATCGACGCGGCCGTCGCCGTCGCAATCGCCGACGCACGCCGCGATCGGCGGAGATGGCGTGGGAGTCGGCGTCGCGGCGCCGGCGGGCAGCAATTGGAAATCGACGGTGATGTTGCTGCCGCTCGCCGTCCACGGGCCCTGGCAGCTCTGTCGGTAACCGAGGGCGTTGGCACAGACGGTGGTGCCGGCGGATGATTGACCGCTGTCGCACAAGCCTGAATAGAAGCCGCTGCCATCGGTATGCACGCACGTGGAGCCGCCCTGGAGACAGGCGACGGCGTCGGCGATGGCGCCGCTCGTCAGCGCGTCGGTGACGTGGCCGCTGAAGCGCACGCTGCAGCGCGCAATGCGTCCGGTGACACCGGCCAGGGGCAGCACGATCACACCGTCCGTGGTGGCACCGAGGTTGCCAACCTCGACATCATACGCTTGCCCTGGAGCCGTAGCAGCCAGCCGAACCTCGAGAAGACCAAGCAGCACCGTGCCTGTCAGCGGCGGGTTCCACGGAGTGTTCCATTCGATGCGGACGGTGTCGTTGCTTTGCACCTTCAACACGTCCGGCGCCGGCAGCGCGGCCCCCGGCAGAAAGGACACCGGTCGTCGCAATGTCGGCGCACCGTTGAGAGCGTCGACGCTGAGCGTCATGCCCAGGGTCGACGCGTGCACGCCGGGATCGAGCGTCAGCGTGATCGGCACGCTCACCGTCTCGGCCGGCAAGCCGGCCGTCGGCGCGGCCGTCACGGCGCCCTGCACGGCAACGCCAGCGGAGGACAGGGCGGCGATAGGAGCCAGCGGCAGATGTTGGATGCATGCCGCAACCAGGAACACCGCGGCGCGGTGCCACGCGGCGATCGGCGGATTCCCTAACGTGCGTGTGCCGGTGTATCTGCTTGACATTGTCGCTCGATGGCAAGCCCCTAACCCGGATTTCTCACCACGGAGGCACGGAGACACGGAGACAGCCAAGAACCGTCAATGAGGGGAAAGCATTTCTTTCGGCTCATCTTGCCTCACTCTGTGTTGTTTTCGGGAAGACAGTCTTACTCAAGAAAACCCTTCTTCTCCATGCCTCCGTGTCTCCGTGGTAATTCTCTGGTGAGAAATGCAGGCTAGCGATCAACGGGAGCGGGCCATAGAAAAGACGCCGGCCGCAGGCCCCGCAGGTCCTAGGCTCGGCCGCTTTCCGGCTCGTCGCGCGCCAGCAGCGAGTGCACCAGCAAGATCACCATCCCCGTGCTGATGAACGAATCGGCGACGTTGAACGCCGGCCAGTAGTAGCCGTGCCAATGGAAATCGAGAAAGTCGGTGACCTCGCCAGAGACGATGCGGTCGGTGAGATTGCCGAGCGCGCCGCCGAGGATGCCGCCGAGCGCGAACAACAGCAGCCGCTGCCGCGGTTCGACCGTGCTGACGAAGTACAACAGCACGCCAATCGCGACGCTGCAGACCACCAGGAAAAACGGCAGGCGGAAGGCCTGGCTGGTGCCGGCGAACAACGAGAACGCGCCGCCTGAGTTGCGGACGTAGGTGATGTGGAAGAGCGAGTTGATCACCGCGATCGACTCGTACAAGCCGATGCGCTGGCGGACGTACCACTTGGTCACCTGGTCGAGCAGCCAGACGACCGCGGCGATGAGCAGGACGAAGCGGTATTTCATGTGACGTCTCAGACCCTGAACGAATCTCACGCCGAGGCGCCGCGACGCAGAGAGCGCCCCGCGATAAGCCGCCAAGAGCAGGCGGCGACTCGGGCTGAACGGTTCAACGACTGCGGAAAGCCAGCCGACAACCCATGCGCCCCGAGGAGGCCCCATCTTTTCATGGGCCGTATCGAACGGTTGGTCCTTGCCAAGGAAGGGGCCGGCGTAAAAAGGTCGTGACGGCGGATCATTCCATCGCCATGATCACGGGGAGGCAGCGTTCGCACAAGCCCGGATGCGTCGCATCGCTGCCCACCGCCTCGCTGTAGTTCCAGCAGCGCTCGCACTTGGCGCCGCGGGCGCGTTCGATGTGCACCTTGAGCTCGGGCAGCAGCGGACTCACTGCCTCCGGTCCCAGGTGAGCGCCGAGCTCCACCTGCGACACGATGAACAGTGCCGGCAACGCGTTCGCGTGTTCGGTCAGCAGCGGTCGCAAGCCGTCGGCGGCGCTCAGCTGCACACGGGCGTCGAGCGAGTGGCCGATCAGTCCCGACTGCCGCGCCTCCTCGAGCGACTTGGTCACCGCGGCGCGCACGGCGAGCAAACGTTCCCACCGCTCGGCCAGCCCCGAATCCTGTGGCAGATCCGCCGGGAAGCCGACAGAGAACACGCTTGCCGGCCGATCCTCTCCCGGCAACAACGCCCACAGCTCGTCGGCGGTGAACGACAGGATCGGTGCCATCAGCCGCACCAGCGCATCGAGGATGTCGTACAGCGCCGTCTGCGCGGCGCGCCGTTGCGGCGACGTCGTTGCGGCGGTGTACAGGCGGTCCTTGACGATGTCGAGATACAGTGCGCTCAAGTCGACGGCGCAGAAGTTGATCAGCTGTTGCACGACGTGATGGAACGCGAAGCCCTCGTAAGCCTTGCGGGCTCGCAGCACGAGCTCCGCGGTGCGATGCACGATCCAACGGTCGAGCTCCGGCTGCTCCGTGTAGGGGACGCGGTGGATCGCCGGATCGAAGTCGTCCAGGTTGCCGAGGAGGAATCGGCAGGTGTTGCGGATCTTGCGGTAGGCCTCGAGCAGCGGCGTCAGCAGGTTCTTCGAGAAGCACGTGTCCGCGGTGTAATCGACCGAGGCGAACAGCAGGCGCAGGATCTCGGCGCCATGGGCCTTGATGATCTCCTCGGGTGCGATGACGTTGCCGAGCGATTTCGACATTTTCTTCGCGGCTTCGTCGAGGATCAAGCCGTGGGTGAGCACGGCGCGATAGGGCGCCTGCTGCCGCGTGCCCACCGAGGTCATCAGCGATACCTGGAACCAGCCGCGATGTTGATCGACGGCCTCCACATAAAGATCCGCCGGCCACGCCAGGTCGGCGCGTTCACGCAGCACCGTTTCGTGCGAGCAGCCGGAATCGAACCAGACGTCGAGGATGGTGTTGTCCTGCTCGAACTTGTCACCGCCGCAGCCGCACGTGAAGCCGGGTGGCAGCAGCTCCGATGCGGCAAGCTCGTACCACGCGTCCGAGCCGCGGGCGCGGAAGACGCCCTCGACATGTTCGATCACCTGCGGGTCGTATACGAACGTATCGCAGCTCAAACAGCGGAAGGCGGGAATCGGCACGCCCCAGGCGCGTTGCCGCGACAGGCACCAGTCGGGTCGCGACTGCATCATATTGTAGATGCGATCGCGCCCCCAGGGCGGCACCCAGGTGACGCGATCGATTTCGCTGAGTGCCTTGCCGCGCAGGTCGTTGTGATCGACGCGCAAGAACCACTGCTCGGTGGCGCGGAAGATCAGCGGTGTTTTGCAGCGCCAGCAGTGGGGATAGGAATGCTTCAGCCGTTCGACGTGGAGCAGCGCGCCGCGCCCGCGCAGCTCGTCGACGATGGCATCGTTGGTTTCGAACACCGGACGCCCGACATAGGCCCCCGCTTCGGAGGTGAACTTGCCGCGGGCATCGACCGGCGTCAGCACCGGCAGGCCATACTTCTGTCCGACGGCGAAGTCCTCATAGCCGTGGCCCGGCGCCGTATGCACGCAGCCGGTGCCGACGTCGGCGGTGACGTGCGACTCGAAGACCAGGCGTGCCGGACGGTCGATGAACGGGTGGCGGAAGACATCGCGACCGTCGAGCGCCGCGAGATTGACCGGAATGCGCCGGCCATTGTCGGGGAGCTCGGTGGCCGTCAGGAAGGCCTCGACGAGGCGGGCGGCGACGATGTAGTAGGCGCCGTTCACGGGGAGTGCCACGTAGTCGAGATGCGGGTTGAGACACACCGCGAGGTTGGCGGGCAAGGTCCACGGCGTCGTCGTCCAGATCACCGCGGCGAGCTCGTGATGGTGCGCCGCCAACTCGCCGGCGTCGCCCGGATTGACGGCGATGGCGCGTGCGTCGTCGGCCGACCCGCTGAACGCGAACTTCACGTAGATCGACGGCGAGCTGTGGTCGCTGTACTCGACCTCGGCTTCGGCGAGCGCGGTGGCGCACACGGCGCACCAGTGGACCGGCCGCAAGCCGCGGTAGATGTAACCGCCTTCCACGAGCTCGCGAAACACCTTGATGATCCCGGCTTCGTAATCCGCCGCCATCGTCAGGTACGGGCGGTCCCAGTCGCCGAGCACGCCGAGGCGCCGGAACTCCTCGCGTTGGATGTCGACGAACTTCTGCGCATAGGCGCGGCAGCGGCGACGGATGTCGAGCTGCGACAGCTCGCGTACCTTGCCGCCGAGGTCCTTGGTGACCTGGTGTTCGATCGGCATGCCGTGGCAGTCCCAGCCGGGGACATACGGGGTGAGGAACCCGGCCATTGCCTTCGACTTCACCACGATGTCCTTGATGATCTTGTTCAGCCCGGTGCCGAGGTGCACGTGGCCGTTGGCGTAGGGCGGCCCGTCGTGCAGCACGTACTTCGGCTTCGCGGCATTGGCTTCCAGCATCTGTTCGTAGACGCGCGCGTCGCGCCAGCGCTGCACCACGGCCGGCTCGCGCTGCGGCAGGTTGGCGCGCATCGGGAAGTCGGTCTTGGGAAGATTGAGTGTGTGCTTGTAGTCCATGCCCGAGTGAGTGTGACCGTTTCCTCTAGCAGAAGGGGGTGGCGATTCAAATTATCGTTGACCACGTTGGTGGAGGCAGCGGTTCCTCCGGGCGACACGGGCGGGGGAGGGAGGATGTCAGCGCCGCGCGCGGCGCGAGCGTGGCGGCGTGACTATGCGGCGAGCGCCTTCTTGAAGGCTGCGGTGTTGAACTGCTCGGCGGCGCGGTTGGCGAGGTCAGTGAGCGCGTTTTCGAACATGTCCTGGGTGAACGAAGTCGGCGAGCGGAACAGGTTGGTGCCGCCGGCGCCGCCCTTCACCTCCGCACTCCACAGGGTCTTCCCGGCGCCGTCTTGCAGCGCATACTGCACGGCGATAGTGGCCTTGTAGCCCATCATGCCATCCATCCAATATTGAGTGACGGTGGCGACCAGGGTCATCGGCCTGCCGGATTGCACGCCGACACCCGCTTGCTTCAATGCGTCGGTCGTCGCGTCGGTGACGCTCTGCGGCGCCACCTCGGCATTGCTGTCGTTGACGCCGGAGGGAATGCCGTAGCTTCCGCGGACGGACCCGACCCGGGTCTTGTCCTGTCCGCCCGCGTCCGCCGGGCGCTGGTCGACGACCTTGAGGCTCAGGCTCGCTGTCGATGCCGGAGCGGCAACCGCTGAGGACTTGTACTTGATCGAGGTTGTCCCGCAACCCGCGACGAGCAGCAGCACGGCAACCGTTCCCAACACGAGGTTCTGTCGATGTGGCATCACGTTCATCCTCCCCAAGCCGCGCGAAATCGGCGGCCCCGCTACGTCGCAGAATCATCCGCCATCGTCAAGGCTGAACAAGGCCAAACACAATCGGCGAACATCGCCATGAACCCGCCCCCCGCGGTTGCTACTCTGGCTGTGACCAGCCAATAGATAAATGTGGAGAATAGCACGAGCCCAACCGGCTGGATCTGGAGGCCCCCATGTTTCTCATTCATACCCCGCGCGAGCACGCGGAGGGCGTCGCTCGGGCAGTCGTCTCGGCGTGCCGCCTAGATGGCTGGCAGTCGCCGGTGCAACCGCAGTTGCTGCACACCCTCTTCAATCGGCTGCTTGGGTACGATCTGGATTTCGAGAAAATCGCCCCGTTGTCTCCCGCCGAGGTGGCGACGATGGTGAGCACGCCGCTGGAGCGCGAGGAATTGATTCATCTGATGGTGGTGGTTGAGATTCTCTGCAACCCGATTCCAGCTCGGCTGGAACGGTCGGTCGGGCAGTGGGCGACGCTGCTGCAAGTGCACGAGCGGGCCCTGGTGTACGCCCACGAGCTCATGCGCGGCGAGTTGACCAAGGCGGTCGTTGACTTCTACCGGCTCAACTGGATCGGGGATCTGGATCGCCGCGCGCCGCAGTTCGACACGCTGCTGCGCCACGCCGGCGATCAGGCCTATGCGTTGACGGTGGAAGCCGATGCCGCGGAGGCCGCGCGCTGGACGGCCTTGAGCGCATGCCCCGCGGGCAGCATCGGGCGCAGCGTGTGGGAATTCTACGATATGCGTGGCTTCGCATTTCCGGGTCAGCCCGGCGCGGTCAATGCCGCGGTGGCCCAACATGATTGGATCCACGTCCTCGCCGACTACGGGACGACGCCCATGGGTGAAATCGAAGCGTCGTGTTTTCAGAATTCGACGACCCACACCCCCGGAGGGATGCTCGGGCTCGTTGGGGCGCTGGCGCTGTTTGAATCCGGCCTCATGCCGGCGAGTCTGATCGTGGCCAAGCAGCCTGGCCACAGCCTTTCGGCGCCGGGCGGGGTCGAGCGCATGGCGGAGGCCGTCGCCCGCGGCGCGGCGTGCAACACGGATCTCCTGCTCGATGTCGACTTCTTCCAATGCGCGAGCGAATCCCTGGAGCACCTGCATGCACGGTTCGCCGTCCAACCGAAGAGCGCCCGCATTCGGGAGCTCGATCCGTTCGGGGCGCTGCAGCTGGCATCAGGCGCATAGGCCGGCGACGAGGCGATCGGCGAGCACGCGGGGTCGCAACCAAGCTTGGAAGCTTCCGCCGCAGAGACACCAGCCGCTGGCGCGGACTTGGCAGCCCGCAGCGACCCAACGGGGAGCGGGCCATAGAAAAGACGCCGGCCGCAGGCCCTAGCAGCCTGTCGGACTTGGAAGTTCGCAGCGACCAACGGGAGCGGTCCATAGAAGAGACGCCGGCCGCAGGCCCTAGCAGCCTGTCGGACTTGGCAGTTCGCAGCGACCAACGGGAGCGGTCCATAGAAGAGACGCCGGCCGCAGGCCCTAGCCTGAGTTGCGCAGGACGGCGGCGATGCCGTTGACGGTCATGTGCAGGGCGCGCTGGATCACCTCGTCGGTCCGACCGCCGCGATAGCGGTGCAAGAGCTCGAGTTGCAGGTGGTTCAAGGGATCGAGGTAGGGCAGGCGGTTGCGGATGCTGCGCGCCAGCGTCGGATTGCTCTCGAGGCATTCGCGCTGACCGGTGATGGCGAAGAGCGCTTGGCGCGTGCGCCGGAATTCCTCCTCGACGCGGTGGAACACGGCGTGCCGCAACGTCGCATCTTCGACCAGGGCGGCGTAACGCGCCGCGATCGCGATGTCGGTCTTGGCAAGTACCATATCCACGTTCCCCAGCAGCGAGCGGAAGAAAGGCCAGTCCCGGTGCATGCGCCGCAGATCCTCGAGGCCTGCTTCATCGTGCTCGCGAAGATAGGCTTCGGCGGCCGAGCCGAAGCCATACCACCCAGGCAACAGCGCACGGCTCTGCGCCCAGCCGAAGACCCAGGGAATGGCGCGCAAGTCCTCGACGCGATCCGAGGTGACCCGCGCCGCCGGGCGGCTGCCGATGTTGAGCGCGGCGATTTCACTGATGGGCGTCGCCTGACGAAAGTAGTGGATGAAGTGTGGTGTCTCATACACGAGAGCACGGTAAGCAGAGTGTGCCGTCGTGCTGAGCTGCTCCATCAGCGGGTGAAAGACCGCGCTCTCCAGCGCCGCGTCCGGAGGTGGGAGCAGGCTGGCCTCGAGCAGCGCCGCCACCAGCGTTGCCAAGGTGCGACGACCGACTTCCGGGTCGGCGTACTTGCTGGCGATGACCTCGCCCTGCTCGGTGATGCGGATCTGGCCGGCGACGCTGCCCGCCGGCTGTGCCAGGATCGCCTCGTGGCTCGAGCCGCCGCCGCGTCCGACGGTGCCCCCGCGTCCGTGAAACAGACGCAGGCGCACGCCATGGTGGGCGAAGACGCGCACCAGATCGTGCTCGGCTTTGTACAGCTCCCAACTCGACGTCAGGAAGCCGCCATCCTTGTTGCTGTCGGAGTAGCCCAGCATCACTTCCTGCACGCCATCGCGACTGTCCACCAGCCGTCGGTATTCCGGCAGCGACAACAGCCGATCCATAACCGCTGCGCAGCCGCGCAGGTCGTCGATCGTTTCGAATAAGGGGACGATATCGAGGGCGAGGCGGGGTGCGTTCGGCGTGGTGGGGCCGTTCTCGACCGGCGGCGCAGGGAGCAACAAGCCGGCTTCCTTCAGGAGCAGCGCCACTTCGAGCAAATCGCTGGCGGCTCCCGTCTTGGAGACGATACAGCTGGCGCAGGCGTCGGCGCCGAAGCGGCGCTGCACCTCAGCCGCGGTGTGCAGGATCCGCATCTCGGCATCCGCTTCGGCGCTATAGTGGATGTGCGAGGACGACAGCGGACGTGGCGAGGCGACCTCGCGCGCCAGCAGGCTGAGGCGTTCATCCTCTGCGAGCGTAGCGTACGCCGGGGCTGCGCCGGCGCGGGCCAACAGTTCGCCGACCACACGCTCGTGCACGCCGCTGTGTTGCCGCAGATCGAGTGGCGCCAGATGGAAGCCAAAGACCCGTACCGCGCGCCGCAAGGCGCGCAAGCGCCCGCCGGCGATGCGGCCGGCGTTCCCGCAGCGCAGCGAGCCGTCGAGTACATCGAGATCGTCAAGATAGGCATTGCTGTCCGCGTAAGGCTCGGCATCGCCTGCCGCCGGCGCGCGCGCGACGCGTTGCCCGAGATGCTGCGCGGTCGCTGCCAAACGCGCGTAGATGCCGACGAGGGCACGGCGATAGGGTTCGTCGGCGCGCTGCGGCGAGGTGTCCGGCGAGCGATCGGCGAGCTGCTGCAGCGCCGCGTCGACGCGCACCTGTTGGGCGCACAGGCTGAGCTCGGCGCCGAGCTCGTGAGTCTCCGAGAGATAGTGCTCGAATACGACCGCGGATTGTCGTTCCGCGGCGTATAGCAGCGTGTCGGCGGTCACGAAGGGATTGCCGTCACGGTCGCTGCCGATCCAACAGCCGATACGCAAAAACGCTGGAAGCGCTCCGTTCCCGGCGCCAAGGTCGAGCGCCAGCCGATCCTCGAGCTCCGCGTAGAGACGGGGGACCTGGCCGAGGAAGGTGCGGCGCTGATGATCCAACCCGTTTTCGATTTCATCGGCCACCGTGATGCGCGCCGGTCGCAGCAGGCGTGACTGCCAGAGGGTCAGCAGCGCGCGGCGCAAGGCGTCATCGTTGTCGCGGCGCTCCGCCGGTGTCGGATCGAGCCGGTCGCGCTCGGCGAGCAGCCGAGCGATCTCGCGTTGGCGGTCTAGAATGCTCTTCCGCCGGACCTCGGTCGGGTGCGCGGTGAGCACCGGTTCGACCCGGGCCGTGCGCAGGAAGCGGACAATGGGCGCGGCGCCGACACCCACCGCCGCCAAACGAGCGAGGGCGGCTTCGATGCTGCCCGCCGGGGCCGCCGCTGCGCTGCCGCGGTGACGCTCGCGACGGTTGGTGTGCAGGTCCTCGACGATGTTCGAAAGCTGGGCAAACAGCGTTGCCGCTTGCACGCAAACCAGGCAGTCCTCATTGCCGAGCTCGCGGAGTCTGGCTTCGAGCTCGTGTCGTGCCTCTTGGTCTTGCTCGCGCCGAAAGCGGACGGCCGTACGACGAATATCCTCGATCAGCGCGACGATGGCGGCGCCTGACTGCTCGCCGATGGTTTCACCCAGGAGCCGCCCCACAAAGCGGATGTCCTCGCGCAGGCTGCCGACTGTTTCCGTGTCGATCACAGTGCCGAGAGTGCAGCGAAAACTGTGCCCGTGCCAATCGAGGACCCGGCGAGCAATGAGCTTGAAATGCGGCGATTGCCGCGTTGCGCTCTCTCCACCTTCGCTCGCGAAGAAGTGTGAGCGATCGCCGGCGCTTCCGAGCGGCCGAATCGCGGGCGCCGCGATGGAGCACTTCCGAATTTTGGCATAAACCACTTGACACACGCGGCGCACTCGTTCATAACAGCCCGCGATGAACGCTCGTACCGCAATGTGTTGTTGCTGTTGTATCCAGGCCTGGGAGGCCTCTCGCGCTTGCGGTCGCGCTGCGTTCAGCTCCGTCACACCCTAACACTGAACCCATAACTTGCGATTCCAAAGGCCCGGGAGGTTCATCCTCCCGGGCCTTTTCATTTGCCGCGCCGCGCGCCGCATCGCGCGCCCCGCCGGCTCGATGCACCCGTGTTTCAAAAATTTGACGAGTATCGAAAGGGGAAACATTTATGCACTACCATCGAATTACGGCACCCCAGGCGGCCCGCGCGTTCGCGGTTCTGGCCATCCTGATCTCCACCGTGGCGCTGGCGCTGACGGCATTCAGCCTGACCGCGCGCGCCGCCGATAAGCCGGCCGAGTTGCTCAACGTATCGTACGACCCCACTCGCGAGCTGTGGCGCGCCCTGAACGAGTCATTCATTGCGCAATACGCCAAGCAGACGGGGACTTCGCTGACCATCAAGCAGTCGCACGGCGGCTCCAGCGCCCAGGCGCGCGCCATCATCGATGGGCTTGACGCCGATGTCGCGACGTTGGCGCTGTGGCCGGACACCGACGCGATCCGCAAGGCGGGTTTGATCGACAATGGCTGGGAGCAACGCCTGCCGAATAACGCCGTGGCCTACACCAGCACGATCGTGTTCGTGGTGCGTAAAGGGAACCCGAAAGGCATCAAGGACTGGCCGGATATCGTCAAGCCGGGCATTGAAATCGTCACACCCAGTCCGAAAACCTCGGGGAACGGCAAGCTGAGCTTGCTGGCCGCGTGGGGTTCGGTGACCCAGCGTGGTGGGACCGAGGAACAGGCGCGCGAGTTCATCACCAAGCTCTACAAACAGACGCCTGTCCTCGATTCGGGAGCGCGCGGCTCGACGACCACGTTCGCGCAGAAGAAAATCGGTGACGTGCACCTGACCTGGGAAAACGAAGCATACCCGGAGGTGAGCGAGTCGGGCGGTGAGTTGGAGGTCATCTACCCGCCGATCAGCATCCTTGCCGAACCGCCGCTCGCCGTGGTCGATGCCAACGTCAAGCGCAAGGGCACGCGCGACGCCGCCGAGGCGTATCTGAAGTTTCTGTACACCAAGGAAGGCCAGGAGATCATCGCCAAGAATTACTATCGGCCGATTGATCCGGAGATCCTCAAGCAGCACGCGGCGAGCTTTCCTGACCTCAAGCGCTTCCCGATCACCGCCATCGCCAAGGACTGGACCGAGGCAAGCACCAAGTTCTTCAGCGATGGCGGAATCTTCGACAGTATCTACAAGCCGGGGAATTAGCCGCCATGCTCTCGACCTATGACGGAGGCGGCGTCTTCGGGCGGTCTGTGATCCACGTCGACCGTGCCGGCCTGCCGCTGCTCGGCTTCGTGCTCGGCACCAGTATCAGCGCGATTGCGTGGGGACTCGTTGGATCGCTCGTGTGGCTGTTGCTGAGTTGAAATGGCGTGCGGCTTGGGGATCATTCGATGATCGACGTCAATCGCAGAGTGTTGCCGGGTTTCCGCCTGAGCTTGGGGTACACACTTTTCTACCTCGGCTTGTTGGTGGTGATTCCGCTGAGCGCCTTGTTTTTCAAGACGGCGTCGCTCACCGTGCACGAATTCGTGGCGGCGGTGTGGACGCCGCGCGCGCGCGCCGCTTATGCGCTGACCTTCGGCGCGTCGTTCGCCGCGGCCGTGATCAATGTCTTTCTTGGTGTGCTCGTCGCCTGGGTGCTGGTGCGCTACGAATTCCCTCTCAAGCGCTGGTTCGACGCGCTCGTCGACTTGCCGTTTGCCTTGCCCACGGCGGTGGCCGGGTTGGTGTACTCGAGCTTGTATGTCAAAGCCGGCTGGCTCGGGCGCTTCCTCGTACCGCTCGGCATTCAGGGGTCGTACTCGCGCCTGGCGATCGTCCTGGTGTTGACCTTCATCGGGCTGCCCTTCGTCGTGCGCACGGTGCAACCGATCCTCGACGAGCTCGATGCCGAGATCGAGGAAGCCGCCGCCTGTCTCGGCGCGACGCGCGCGCAGACATTCACGCGGGTGATCGCGCCGTCGTTGCTGCCGGCCATCGTTACCGGCTTTGCGCTCGCCTTCGCGCGCGGCCTCGGCGAGTACGGCTCGGTGGTGTTCGTGTCGGGCAACATGCCGTTGCGGACCGAGATCGCCCCGGTGCTCATCGTTGCCGCCCTTGAGGATTTTCGGTACCGCGAGGCGGCGGCCATTGCGGTGGTGCTGCTCGTCGCGTCACTGACGATGCTGGTGCTCATCAATTTGTTGGAACGCTGGAGTAAGGGCAATGGCAATTGACATCACCGCAGCGACCACGTTGACGCGGCGGCGCGCGCAGGAAGAGTCGGCGGCCGTTCGCTGGACGTTGATCACGCTGGCGACGTTGGTCCTCGCTATCCTGGTCGTCGTGCCGATGGTCAATGTCTTCTACGAAGCCTTTGCGCGCGGCCCGCGGGTCTATTGGGATGCGCTCTTCAACGATCCCGACACGCTGAGCGCGATCCTCCTCACCCTACGCGTCGCGCCGACGGCGGTATTTTTCAACCTCATCTTCGGCCTGTTCGCGGCCTGGGCCATCGCACGGTTTCGGTTTCCGGGCCGGACGCTGCTGACGGCGATGATCGATCTGCCGTTCGCCGTCTCGCCGGTGGTGGCGGGGCTCGTCTTCGTCCTGATCTTCGGGCTGCAAGGCTTCTTCGGCCCGTGGCTGCGCGAGCACGACATCAAGGTCATCTTCGCGACGCCCGGGCTGATTCTCGCGACCGCGTTCGTGACCTTCCCATTCGTCGCCCGCGAGCTCATCCCGTTGATGGAGGCTATTGGCTCCGATGAGGAGACCGCAGCTGTGAGCTTGGGGGCGCGCCCCTGGAAAATTCTGCGCAGCATCACCTTGCCGAACATCAAGTGGGGCCTGCTCTACGGGATCATTCTGTGCAACGCGCGCGCCATGGGCGAGTTCGGCGCCGTGTACGTCGTCTCCGGCCACATCGCCGGGCGCACCGACACCATGCCGCTGCGCGTCGAGAAGCTGTTCCAGGAGTACAACACGCCGGCGGCGTTCGCTCTGGCCTCGGTGCTGTCGTCGTTGGCATTGGTGTCTCTCGGCGTGAAGACGGCTCTGGAATGGAAGACCCGCAATGAGTTAAGAGGCCGGTTGCGGGAAGCCGCGCTCGAGGACGGGGCGAGTGTGGCGCCGAGCACGACGACAACGCCAGCGCGACAGCTGCACGCAGTGTCCTCCGCGGACCATGAAGCCCCCGGGAAGGAGACGGATGGCTTGGGTATATCGGTGAAAAATGTCACCAAACGCTTCGGCAACTTCACGGCGCTCAACGATGTGAACCTCGAAGTGCCGCACGGTGCGCTGCTGGCGCTGTTGGGGCCGTCGGGCTCCGGGAAGACCACCTTGCTGCGTATCATCGCCGGGCTCGAGACGCCGGACAGCGGCACGATCCTCTACCGTGACGAGGACGCGACCGCCCGCTCGGTGCGCGACCGCAACGTCGGGTTCGTCTTCCAGCACTACGCGCTGTTCCGTCACATGAGCGTGTTCGAAAACGTGGCGTTCGGTCTGCGGGTGCGCAAATGGAAAGAACCGGCTATCCAGGAACGGGTCCACGAGCTGTTGCGGCTGGTGCAGCTCGACAATCTCGGGAAGCAGGCGCCGTCGCAACTCTCCGGAGGACAACGTCAACGGGTCGCGCTGGCGCGGGCCCTGGCGGCGCAACCGAGCGTGCTGCTACTCGACGAGCCGTTTGGCGCGTTGGATGCCAAGGTGCGCCAGGAGCTGCGCCAGTGGCTGCGCAGACTGCACGACGAGATCCACGTCACCAGTGTCTTCGTCACGCACGATCAGGAGGAAGCCTTCGAGGTGTCCGACCAGGTCGTCGTCATGAATCACGGCCGCATCGAGCAGACCGGCACGCCGGGGGAGGTGTTCGAGCATCCGGCGAACGCGTTCGTCATGGACTTCCTCGGCAACGTCAACGTCTTTCACGGCCGCGTCGAAGGTGGCCGCGCCATGCTCGGCGGCATCGATCTGGCCCAGGCGCACGCTTCACATGAAGAAGGCAGTTCGGTGACCGCGTATGTGCGCCCGCACGAGTTGGAGATCGATCGCATCCCGCGCGGCGCGTCGAGCCTGAAGGCGGAGGTGCTGCGCATCAACCCCGCCGGCACCAGGGTGAAGGTCGAGCTGGTGGCGCCGGATGTCGGCCTGCCGTTGAATGTCGAGATTGCCCAGGAGCACTACGCGGCGTTGGGCTTGAAGGCGGGCGACAAGGTGTTCGTGTTTCCGAAGCGCGTGCGCGTCTTCGTGCAGGATTTTCAGATTTAATGTCGGAAGGGCAGGGGCCAGTCCGGCCGCATCGAAGAAGAAGGAGGGGAAGTATGTCTCAGTCGCTTGCCGAAACATCTGCGGTTCCATCGTCCATGCAGGACGAGAGCCACACGGGGGCTGCCATCGAACGCATTCGTGACGCGTTGCGCGGGCTGCGCTTCGGCACCGTGAGCGTCATCGTCCAGGATGGCGTGGTCGTGCAAGTCGAGCGGACGGAAAAGTTGCGGCTGCTCAAGCGGGAGCGCGAGCGATGACCTGATCCACAGCGCATCGCAAGAGGGGGCACCGGCGCGTGAGCCGGTGCGGAGCACGCGCCGACCCGACCACGGGAGGCATCTACGAAACACACGCGGCTGACCGGACAGACCGGAGGCACGTCATGATCTTTCAAAGGAGTGAGTCATGCGTTCCTTATCGGTCTGGATCCAACATCGTTGGTTCCTGGTGCTCGTCGCGAGCGCCTTCATACTCTTTGCCGGCAGGGTACGGGCCGCGGACCTCGGCGACATCCTCGTAAAGAAGGGCTTGATTACGCCCGACGAGCTGAAGCAAGCAGAGACCGAGGAGAAGCAGAAAGCGACGGCCGAGCAGTCGCGGTTGGAGGCGATTGCCGCCAAGCTGCCGAAGTGGCTCGACGTGATTACCCCGTTCGGTGATCTGCGCAACCGCGTCGAAGGCTTCTACGGCGACAACTATCACGCGCAGACGCGCTTCCGCCTGCGCGCCCGGGTTGGCCTCAACGCCAACGTCACCGACGAGATCTCCGGCACGGTACGGCTGGCCAGCGGCGACCCCAACGATCCGATCTCCACCAACCAAACCTACGGAAACACCTTCACGCGCAAGCCCTTCAACCTTGACTGGGCGTACATGACCATCAAGCCCGGGAAGACCTTCGGCCTCGAGCCCGGCTGGGGGCAGATTGTCATCGGCAAGTTCAACGTCCAGCTGGCGAGAGAGTCCGAGATGATCTGGGACGACGACCTGTCGCCCGAGGGTGCGTCCGAAACGCTCAACGCGTGGGAACAGCGGGAAGGCTTTCTGCGCAGCGTCCGTCTCAACGCGCTGCAGTGGGAAATGAACGAGGTCTCCAATGGCGCGGATTCGTTTGTTGTCGGCGGGCAAGCCGCGGTCGATACGGCGGTTGGATCGACGGCGGCCTGGTCCGCGTTCCTCGGCGACTACAGCTTCCAGGGTATGAACAAGATCGCTCAACAGTATGTCAGCCAGTTTAATGACCCGGCGGGCATGGCCAGCAATTCGAATTTCAACAGCTCGCTGTCCAACAGCAACGACGTGATCACGAACGGCAAGCAGATCACCGGCTACGGGGTGTGCAAGGGCGGTCAATGCACTGGCATCGGCTTCAATTTGATCAACGTCGGCACCGAGGTGGATTTCCCCGACCCGGCCGGTCTCGGTATTCCCGCCGGCCTGTGGGGGGACTTCGTGAACAACACGCAGGCGCAGGGCCGCGACACCGGCTGGTCCGTCGGCGTCGGCATCGGGAAGGCACAGAGGGACTGGTACCACGACACCCTGAAGAATCCAGGTGATTGGGGTGTGGCCTACACCTGGGAGCACGTGGAAAAAGATGCCGCGGTGTCGCTGTTCAACAACAGCGATTTCCAATACCAGCAGTCGATGAAGGCAGTGGTTGTCCAGAAGGGAAGCACGAATGTCGTCGGCAGCATCCTCCGCTTCGACTACGAGCTGTTCCCGAACTTCCAGCTGACGCTAAAGTCGCAGTTCATCAACGCCCTGGATCCCGGCATCGCGACGACCAACAACGGGAACAGCGGCAAGCCGCTGATCGGCAACTCGACACTGACCCGTTTGCAGTTCGACACGGTGCTGAAGTTCTAGGGCCTGCGGCCGGCGTCTTTTCTATGGGCCGCGCCCCTGTTGGGTCGCTAGACGGTGCCGTCGCGACCGTTTGACTCGAGCACACGTGTTTCCAGTTGCCAGCGAAAGGAGAAAGTCATGAATCAGTCCCACACCCTAACTCGGTTCGAACGCGATGTTCGCATCACCATCGCCCACTTGGTTGCCTGCCGGCTCGTGAGTGCTGGAGCCGGTGTGGAGAGTGGGGTCTGTCATGCGACCGTGCCGACGACGGTGCTGGGACGGGGCGCCGCGGATGAGTACGAAATCACGGTGACCCTGCGGGTCGACGGTGCGCACATCGAAGCTGTCGTCGCGCACAGCTTCGCCAATCCGCATTGCGTCGACATCCAGGTGCAGAGCCCGACGCTAGCGCAGCGGACGGCGGAGGAGGAGAGGGCTCCGCAGCCGGATGACCAGGCTTCCCGGCGGGCACGTTTGCAAGAACGTGCCCGCTCGGAAGCGCAAGCGGACCGACTGGCACCGGCATCGCTCTCCAACGACTGGGATGAGGCGTGAGCGGTCGCCGACCGACAGTCACGCGAAACAGCGAAAGGTTTTGAAATGGCTCACTGGTACGCAGACAACGCGCATTCCATTGGACGTACGCCCCTGGTGCGCCTCAACCGCGTCACGGACGGGGCACCCGCGCTCATCTTGGCCAAGGTCGAAGGCCGCAATCCGGCGTATTCCGTCAAGTGCCGCATCGGCGCCGCGATGGTCTGGGATGCCGAGCGCCGGGGGATTCTGGGGCCAGACAAACATCTGATTGAGCCGACGAGCGGCAACACCGGCATTGCGCTCGCCTTCGTTGCCGCGGCACGGGGGTACCCGCTGACGCTGACGATGCCGGACACGATGAGCGTCGAGCGGCGCAAGCTGCTCGTCGCGTATGGCGCGAAACTGGTGCTCACCGAGGGCGCGCGCGGCATGAGCGGTGCGGTTGCGAAGGCGGAACAGATCGCCGCCTCCGATCCGGAGCGCTACGTTCTCCTGCAGCAATTCAGCAATCCGGCGAATCCGGCCATTCACGAACGCACCACGGGCCCCGAGATCTGGCACGACACCGACGGGGCGATCGACATCCTGGTTTCCGGCGTCGGCACGGGCGGGACGATCACCGGCGTCTCGCGCTACGTCAAGCATATCCGCAGCAAACCGATTCTCTCGGTGGCCGTCGAACCCACTGCGAGTCCGGTGTTGACCCAGACGCGTGCCGGCGAGCTGCTCAAACCCGGGCCGCACAAGATTCAGGGGATCGGCGCAGGCTTCGTCCCCGAGGTGCTCGATCTGTCGCTCGTCGATGCCGTCGAGCAGGTCAGCAACGAGGAATCGATCGCCTATGCCCAGCGTCTCGCGCGTGAGGAAGGTATCATCTCGGGCATCTCGAGCGGCGCGGCGGTCGCGGCCGCAGTGCGCCTCGCGCAACGTCCCGAGCATGCCGGGAAGACGATTGTCACCGTGCTGCCCGATTCGGGGGAGCGCTACCTGAGCACGATTCTCTTCGAAGGAATCTTCGACGGTCAAGGAGGCGCACTATGAACAGTGTGGCAACGAAATCACGGGCGACGGATCGCGTCTGGGAGTTCGAGTCGGTGGTGGATGCTTTGGCCGCCGCCAACCTGGAGTCGGTGCCGGGCCGGTCGAGCCGCTTCGGCCGCTATGCGCTCCCATCGCGCAAGGCGGTGGAAAGTGTGGTGGCGGAGCTGCGCGCGGCGCTATTCCCCGCGTACTTCGGGGCGCGCGGCCTGTCCGACGGCTGGATACGGTCCTACGTCGGCCAGCGGTTGAACAACGTCTTGCCCGATCTCCAGGAGCAGGTGCGGCGCGGGTTGCTTTTTGTCGGCGCCTTCGGCGAGGCCGACGGCGGCGTGTACGAGCGGCATGCTGCCGAGGTGACCCGCGAGCTGGCCTTCCGGCTGCCGGAGATCCGCACGCTGCTAGGACGCGATGCGCAAGCCGCCTACGACGGCGATCCCGCGGCGACAAGCGCCGACGAGGCGGTGTTCTGCTACCCCGGAGTGACCGCCATTACCCATCATCGCATCGCCCACGAGCTCTACCAGCTCGGCGTGCCGCTCATCCCGCGCATGATTGCGGAGCTGGCGCACAGCGCGACGGGGATCGACATCCATCCCGGCGCAAAAATCGGCAGCCGTTTTTTCATTGATCACGGGACCGGCGTCGTCATCGGCGAGACGAGCGTTCTCGGCGCGCGGGTTCGTATCTATCAGGGCGTCACCCTCGGCGCGAAGCGCTTCCCCACCGACGAGAACGGCCGCTCGATCAAGGGCATTCCGCGTCACCCGATCGTCGAGGACGACGTGACGATCTACGCCGGTGCAACCATCCTCGGCCGCATCACCATCGGCCGCGGCTCGAGCATCGGTGGCAACGTCTGGCTGACGCACGGTGTTCCGCCAGGGAGCCGCATCAGCCAGGCGCAACCCCGGGACGATCTTTTCGACGGCGGAGGCGGGATCTGAGCGCGTCATTGCGCCTCAAACGTTTCAGCACAGCTCGATGGACACGACGGATATTGTGAAAGCACTGGTGGGCGGCGCACTCATCGGTGGCGCGGCCAGTGGCCTGTTGCTCTTCAACGGGCGCATCGCCGGCACCAGCAACATCGTCGCCGGGATACTCTCCGTTCGCTCCGGTGACGTGGCATGGCGGCTCAGCTTCGTGCTGGGCCTCCTCGCGGGCGGTGCCGTGCTGGTGGTCGAAGCCCCTTCTGCCATCAGCACGGTCCATCCCCGCCCGCTGCCGGTGCTGGCCGGGGCGGGGGTGCTGGTTGGAATGGGCACACGGATCAGCAACGGCTGCACCAGCGGCCACGGGGTGTGCGGTTTGGCGCGGCGCTCGGTGCGATCCTTGGCCGCAACCCTGACCTTCATGGGTACCGGCGCGGTGACGGTGTACATCGTCAATCATGTGTTGCGGTGGAGCGCGGGATGAAGTTGATCAGCGCATTCGTATTTGGTGTGGTGTTTGCGCTCGGCCTGGGGTTGGCCGGCATGACACAGCCGGCAAAGGTCATCGGCTTTCTGGACTTCACCGGCCGATGGAATCCGACGCTGGCGTTCGTGATGGGTGGTGCCGTGCTGGTTGGGTTGTCGGCGTTTCCGCGCATCCTCAAGCGTCGGGCCGCGGTCCTCGGCGATGCCTTCGCGTTGCCGGTGCGCACGCACATCGATGCGCAGTTGTTGAATGGTGCGGTGCTGTTTGGAGTCGGCTGGGGACTGTCAGGCTACTGTCCCGGGCCGGCAGTGGTGTCGCTCGTGACGGGCGCGACGCCGGTGCTCGTCTTCGTCGCGTTCATGCTGGTGGGGTTGCAACTGGGCGGGCGGTTCCTACGGGCCGGCGATCGATCATCAGCGGCGTGAACGAGGCCGGGAAGGAGGCACATGATGGCACAACCACTTCGATCTCTCATCGCACAGCCAACGGCAGGCGACCGGAGCTGTCTTTGTGCACCCTCGGTATGCATCTCGCTCCCATCCGCAGCTCAGCGTCGCCTCGGGAGAGAAGGGCGGGCGGCGATGAAAGGGATTGCCCACGTGGCCTATCCCGGTGGTGGTACGGTGTTGCCCGCGCGCAGCGCCTATGAGCGTCAGGTGCTGGTCGAGCATGTCACTCATCGTGCGCGTCGCAGCACGGTCGTGCGGCTCGAGCTCGACGGGCGCCGGTGGTCGATCACGGCGGCTGATTCCGTCGACCGGTCGGAGTGTGCCAAGTGCCTGCGCCGTGTGAGCGTGTCCGGCACCAGACCGGGCGACGCTGATGCATACTGCGTGTCGTGCCTGGTTGGTCTTCCGGCGGCCGTGGCGCGCACGCTCCGGCTGCGCAGCCGCGCCGCTGGCTGAAGCGTGAACGATGATGAAGCGATCTTCAGGCGGATTGCGAAAGAGGACTATGGCAACCTTCGGAATGAACAGAGTCTTGACGGATGCGCACAGCGCCACCGGGAAGGCAGGGGTTCGAATTCACCGCCGCCGCCGGGCGGACGCGGCACCGGTGGAACAACCTCATCTAGATAGTATCAAGAGATTCCTCCGGACGATCGACCTCACAGCAGTGCAGTTGCAGGCGGCGTTCCCCCACGTCGGTTTGCTGCTGCACGCGTTGGCAGCCTTCTCCCCCCGAAACCCGGCTGTGCAGCGCACGGTAGCCTCACCGGTACCGGCAACCTCGGTGAGGTTGATGGTCCTTTGCCTCCGGCGAGAGCGATTTCCCTCCTTGTCGCCTCTCGCCGGAGGTTTCTCCATTTCGCGATTGAAAGGAGGGAAGACCATGGCGATGACATCACAAGAAGCAAAGCGTCCGTAGTAGAGACGAAAAATGCGGACGGAACGTTGATCTTCACCGCAGTGAGGTAGATGGTACATCAAGCATGCATACGGAGAAAGAGTTTAACTTGTGCATACAGGAGGACTAAGTAATGGCAGACTTGCAACGACCACTAGCAGACCAGACCCTCAGCGTCCGCGCGGCCCGAACGCTGTCGAACCCCACGTTGACCGCGCCGCAGATGCTCTCGGTGTCGCCGCGTTGGCTGTTGCACCTGCTCCCGTGGGTGAACGTCGAAGGCGGCACCTATCAAGTCAACCGGCGGCGCGTGGTGCTCACGCAGGGGGATCGCATCGTGGCCGGGCTCGAGGGCGAGCGTGCGCACATCGATCCCAAGGCCTTGCGTTCGCTCGCGGTGCTGCGCAGTGCCGATGATACGCTGCTCGAAGCCATCGCCGGCCTGCTCTTCGATGAGCGCCACAATGCCAACGAAGCGCTCTATAGCGAAGGCGCTGCGGGAGCGAAGCTTTACATCATCGTGAAGGGCAAGGTGGAAATCACCACCACCGACGCGCACGGCGAGAAGCTGCGTCTGGCGCTCTACGGCGACGGCGACTACTTCGGTGAAACGGCCCTGCTCAATGATTGGCGCCACGCGACCACCGCACGCACGCTCACACCCGCGGCATTCTTGACCCTGGACCGGGCGCAGCTTCGCGCCTTGCTCGATGGGTCCCCGACGCTGCGAACGGCGTTCGAACAGCTCGTCCACCAGCATCAAGAAGCGGGCGCGAAGCACAACGAGTACGGCGAGGCCGGCATCGACATCACCTCCTACCACGAGGGCGTGCCCGAGCTGCAGCGGACCTTTGTCGACTACGAGGAGGCGCCGCGCCAGTATCAGCTCAGCGTCATGCAGACGGTGATCCGCCTGCACACCCGCGTCACCGATCTGTACAACAACAACTACGATCAACTGCGCGAGCAGCTCCGCCTGACCATCGAAGGCATGAAGGAACGGCAGGAGTCGGAGATCATCAACGACCCGGAGTTCGGCTTGCTGCACGCCGCCGCACCGTCGATGCGCATCCACACGCGTTCGGGACCGCCAACGCCGGATGATCTCGACGACCTCTTGGCGCATGTGTGGAAGGAACCCGCATATTTCCTCGCCCATCCTCGCGCCATTGCCGCCTTCGGGCGTGAGTGCACCCGTCGTGGCGTGCCACCACCGACTGTGCCGATGTTCGGTTCACCGTTTCTGACCTGGCGCGGTGTGCCGATCGTTCCGTCGGACAAGCTGCTGGTCAACCGTACGGGCACGGATCACTCGGCTGGCCTGACCAATATCCTCCTCATGCGTGTCGGCGAGGCGAAGCAGGGCGTCGTCGGCCTGCATCAGGTCGGATTCCCCGGCGAGCAGATGCCGGGGCTGTCCGTACGCTTCATGGGGATCGATAACTACTCGACGGCGTCCTATCTCGTGACCCTGTACTTCTCGGCCGCGGTCCTTACGGAGGATGCGCTCGCCGTTTTGGATAACGTCGAGGTCGGAAACTACCATGATTACGAATGACCCAACCGGTGCGGCCCTCACGGGTCGCACCGCCGTACCGACAGCGGCGCCGGCGCCGCTCGCCGCTCTGGGCGGCGAGCCGGCCGGCGTGCTGGGACAAATCGACGACGCGGCGATCGATCGGATCGCCGCGCATCTCCTCGCTGCCGTTCCGGGTATGCAGATCCCGGCTTTGCCGATTCCGGATGCTGCGATCTCGGCGCCGCCAACACCGGGGGCGCTCAGCCCCGAGGTGATAGCTGCCGCAGCGACGAGCGCAGGAGCTCCGAATCCTGGGATTCCAGTCGCCGGGCTAGCGATCCCGACTCCGGGGATTCCACAGGCAAGCCTTCCTGAAAGCGTTGTTGCCGGTTCCACGCTCCCTGGAATACCTGGACGGGCAATCCCGGGAGTAGCAGTTCCCGGGAGCGCGGCTCCGGCGACAGCCACCCCGTCAGCAATGATCCCGGGGGCAGTCGCTGGTGGGACGATTCCGAGCGTCGGTGTACTGGGGGTGAGCCTACCGAGCCTTGACGCTGGGCTGCCGCGTCTCTTCGATGGCCAGCCCAGCTTGCCGACAACGCCGCCGGTCAGTACGCCGGGCTACTACTTCCTGACGCCGGCGCCCGCCACAAGCCGCGCGCCAACCACCCCGCTCCTGTCGCGACGCATCTTCGACGTGCGTGACATCCGGCGCGACTTCCCCATCCTCCAGGAGCGTATCCACGGCAAACCCCTGGTGTGGCTCGACAACGCCGCGACGACGCAGAAGCCGCGCGCGGTCATTGAGCGGCTGGTACACTACTACGAGCACGAATACTCCAACGTCCATCGCGCCGCGCACACGTTGGCGGCGCGTTCAACCGACGCCTACGAAGGTGCACGGCAGAAGGTGCAGCGCTTCCTGGGAGCCGGCTCGCCGAACGAGATCGTCTTCGTCCGCGGTACCACCGAGGCGGTGAATCTGGTCGCGAACAGCTGGGGACGCCAGCACATTGGTGAGGGCGATGAGATCATCCTGACCACTCTGGAGCACCACTCCAATATCGTGCCGTGGCAGTTCCTCGCCGACGCGGTGGGTGCCGTGTTGCGCATCGTCCCAGTCACCGATCGCGGCGAAGTGCTCCTGGGCGATTACGGCAAGCTGCTCAATACGCGCACGCGCCTCGTGGCCATTACGCACGTGTCAAACGCACTCGGGACCATCCTCCCCGTGGGTGAGATGATCCAGGCAGCGCACCGGCACGGTGCACGCGTCCTGGTCGACGGCGCCCAAGCTGTCTCCCACTTCCCCGTCAACGTGCAGGCGCTGGACGCCGACTTTTACGTCTTGTCCGGCCACAAATTGTTCGCCCCCACGGGTGTCGGGGTGCTTTACGGGAAGCAGGCGCTGCTCGACGAGATGCCGCCGTGGCAAGGCGGCGGCAACATGATTCAACGTGTGACGTTCGAGAAGAGCACGTTCGCCGATCCGCCGGCACGCTTCGAGGCCGGCACCGGGACGCTTGGACCCGCCGTGGGCTTGGGCGCGGCGGTTGACTACCTGGAACAAATCGGCATGGAAAACATCGCGCGCCATGAGCGCGAGTTGTTGGCGGATGGCACCGACTGTCTGGCCCGCATCCCCGGGCTGACCCTGATCGGCACGGCGCCAGAGAAAGCCGGCGTGCTTTCTTTCATCGTCGACGGCATGACTGCGGAGGAGATGGGGAGTTTCCTCGATCAGGAAGGCATCGCGGTTCGGGCAGGGCATCATTGCGCGCAACCGACAATGGATCGCTTCGGGCTGACCAGTACGGTGCGCCCGTCGCTCGCCCTCTACAACACGCATGGGGAGATCGACGCGCTGGTGCGCGCCATCCGCAAGGCGCTCAGGCGCTAGAGGCCCGGCCGAGAATGGCCGTTTTTCGGAGTCGAGTTACGCCGCGAGCGCATCGGCAGTGCCAGTGGGCCATCCGGCATTGGAATCGGCGTGGCCGGCATATGGATTACGGACAGCGACAAGGACGACCAGATACGGCCACAGAGGGACAAAGGACGAGTCCAGATGAGTGATCGCGAGGCTCAGGTTCGCCACGGCCGCCGCCAAGGCGAGTTGGAAGGCGGTCTTCGCGCGTCCGAAGTACCGCGATTGACGGACGCCGAGCTGACACAGCCGTGCCAGACGATGCTCGACGATCACGCGCTTTCGATACAGCGCCCGGAAGGCCGGCGTGCGCTGTCGCCGACGCAGTTTCTGCAGCGCCTCAGTGACCTCGGTGACCGCAAGCTTGCGGTCCGTCGCTGCCGCGGGGGTGCACTGCGCCCGCAGGGGACACGCCCGGCAATCGTTGAGCGAAAACACGTACCGCCAGCCGGGCACGGGCCGCTCAATGCGGTTGCGGCGCATCGACCGTTTGCCGGCGGGACAGCGCGCCACGCCGCGCTTGGCATCGATGTGAAAGTCATCGAGCGAGAAACAGCCGCGCCGGTGCGACACGGGCGGAGCCGGAGCGACCACGCGCTGCACGCACGTGCGCAGATCCTGGCGTACACTCGTGGTTCCATATGCGGTGTCGCCGAACGCGCGCCCGATCGGCTGCTGCGCACAGGCGGCCGCCGCTTCCACCAACGCCTTCGCGCCCGCGCCATCGGACACGTTGCCGGCCCGGATGTCGGTGGCCAAGATCACTCCATGCTCGACCTCGGCCACGATTGCCCCTTTGTACCCGTCGAAGCGCTTGGTGTCGCTCTTGTGCCCGTGGCGCATTTCCGGGTCGGTGGTCGACACAATGCGATCGCGACTCGTTCCGTGTCGCAGCGCCGGCCCGCCGCCATCGGCGGGCTCCTCCTCAATGTCCTGCTGCAGCAAGTCCGCCAGCAGTGCCCGGGCGGTGCGCAAGGCCTGCGTAGGGGCCGCGCGGCGCGCGAAGCCGCGCAGGGCACGCGCCGCCACCGCCAGCGCCACTCGCGCATCGGCGACCACTTGGCCCACCAACGCCCGGCGGGCGGCCGGGTCATCCCAGTCCAGTTCGACCGCCCCCTTCAAACTCGCCGCGAAATGCCGGCTCAGTCCCTGCTCGCGGATGACGGCGTCGCGCTCCCAGGCCTTGAGCGCGCATGCTTCATGGACCACCGTGCGGATCTGGTCCGAGATCAAATTGTAGGTGTCCTTCACCGCGCCGCGGCCAGCACCGGTGAGGTGTCGATCGCCACATCCACCTTGCGGCGCTTCAGCAAACCGGCGCGACGGCACGCCGTGACGCTCGCCTCGAAGATCTGTCCGTACTGCGCGTGGACTACCAGCTTTGCGCGAAACAGCTGCAAGGTGCTCTTGGCGCACAGCTTCTCCCGCAGTTCCAGCCCGAGCGCCACCTTCCACCGCAGATCGTAGGCGGTGCGCTCGATGGCCTCGTCGTCCGACACCCCGTCATGCGTCTGCAGCAACAACGCCACGCACAACTGCGACGGCGGCACACTTGGCCGCCCGTGCTCGTCACGGTACAGGCCGGCAAAGTCCTCGTCCTTGAACACCTGCGGCCCGAGGCGGCTCAACGAGCGGTAGAAACTATCTTCCCCAACACGATCGCGTCACAGGTGGTCGGCTTCAAACAACCCCTGCTGTGCCACTCGGCGTTCCAGCATCCGCTCCCTCCACCACCGCGCCCGCTTCTATCACAACTCGGTATCCGAACCGATGGCTTCAGGACGACTTTTCGGCCGGCCTTCTAGGGCGCTACAGATGACGGAGCGTATCTGCTACAGCGGCGGGAATCGTGAGGTGATTCATGAGCGAAGAGATAGTCGACCTCGGATCTCGCTTTCTGCACGCGACCAAGGCTGACGGTGTCATCCGCGTCGCCATCGACCGGCCGCAACGCCGCAATGCGCTGACCATCGAGATGTATCACGGGCTGAAGAAAGCGGCGGTGTTGGCCGAGCGGGATGCGGACATCGACGTGTTGGTGGTCACGGGCACGGGAGAACATTTCTGTGTCGGTGGAGAAATGGGCGGCCAGCATGAAGGTGGGCAGCCGCTCGATCGCGAGACCGAACGCTTCGATCTGCTGCCGTTTGTCGAATTCGAGCGCTGCCCGAAGATCGTGCTCATGGCGATCAACGGCATGTGTCAGGGCGGCGGGCTGAACATGACCTTGATGAGCGACCTCTCGATTGTTTCCGAGCACGCCACTTTCCGCGCTCCCGAGCTGCTGCGCGGCGTTGCCGACTGCTTCCTCGGCGCCCGGCTCGCCAGTCGCATCGGCATCGCCCGCGCCAAACACCTGCTGCTTACGGCGCAGTCGATCAGTGCCGCCGACGCCCTCGCCATGGGCCTGATCTCGCGCGTCGTCGCGCATGCGCAGCTCGACGCGGCGGTCGCCGAAACCGTCGACCAGGTGCGCCAGACCGGGCCGCGCGCACGCACGGCGCTGAAGCGCGACCTGAACCGCCATTTGCCGAGCATCGACTTTCCGATGTTTGCCGAATCGCTGGCTTCCGACGAAGTGCGCGAAGGGTTCGCGGCATTCGTTGAGAAACGGCCGCCGCGCTGGCCCAAGAAACCATAGAGCGGGCGATATCACGATCAAATCAGAATCACGAAAGCACGAAAGAACGAAAGCACGAAAAAGAGAAGCGATCCTCCCTTTCGTGTTTTTCGAAGTTTCGTGTTTTCGTGAACCTTTCTCGCCCAACACCGCTTCGCCAAGCGGCACGCTGACACGCCCCAGGAGCAGTCTCCTGATACCCAGCAACGACGCCGACCGCAGGTCCAGGTGTTGACGAAGAAATGTTTGGTTTGATAGCACGCCTAAGTGTCCCCCAACATCGTACCATCATCGGCGCGGCGGGCGCGGCGCCGCAGTGCCGGCAAGCCCGTGCAGCCGACGCGCGAGGTGATCCTGGACACGGCGGAACAACTATTCGCCCTGCGTGGTGTCGACGGTGTGGCCGTGCGTGATCTGGCGCGCGCCATGCGCCTGACGGCACCGAGCTTGTACAATCACTTTCCGAGCAAGCAGGCGTTGTACGACGCGGTGCTCGAACGCGGCTTGCACCCGATCGTCGATCTGCTGGCCGAGGCGTGGCATCCCGGTGCGTTGCGGCCTGACCATATGCGGGCCACACTCGATCGCCTGGTGGCGCACCTGGCGAAGCATCCGCACCTCGCCCGGCTGCTGCAGCGCGCGCTGTTGGAGGAAACCGGGAAGGTGCAAGAGCTCATCAGCCGCTGGCTCAGCCCGGTGTATCACGAAGGCTTTGCCGTGATTCGCGAAACCGCGGCCGTCGCGGGCTGGGTTGATGCGGAGCTGCCGCACCTCACGATCGGCTTGTTTGGGCTGGTGTTTGCCTATTTCACCAACACCACTGCCCTGCGCCTGGTTGCCGCGGACACTGGCGATCCGTTTTCAGCGGACTCGCTGGCCGTCCAGCGCGCGTTCTTGGAGAAGGCGATCTTTCGTCTGCTCGGACCGCGGCCGCGGCGTGCCACGCCGCCGCCGCGGGGGCGGAGCGGGAAGCGGGTCTGAGCGACGGGACACCATGGCGGCCGCGCACGGCAAGATTACCGACGAGGGTCTGGCAAAGATTCGGGCTCGCATCGGAAAAGGCTTTGAAGGCCGCCGCCCATGGCGCACCGAGGTCACACGCGACGCGATCTATCACCTGGCGCTGGCGATCGGCGACCTGAGCCCGTTGTATCTCGACGAGGCCTACGCCAAACAGACCCGGTGGGGAACGCTCCTGGCGCCGCCGATCATCGTGCAAACCATGGACACGCTGCGCGCCGTCGGCCACAGCGGGCTGCCCGAGGGGTTGCCGGGCGTGCATTCGATCTGGACCGGTTCGTATTACGAGTGGGCGCGTCCGCCGCAGCTCGGAGACCGCATCCGCGCCGATGCATACCTGAAAGAGGTGCGTGAGAAGGACAGCACCTTCGGCGGTGGCCGTGCGGTCTATCAAACCTACGAGGCGAAGTACTACGACCAGGACAACCACCCCCTCGGTCTCCGCAACGACACCTGGATTCGCATCGAACGCGCCAAGACGGCGGAGAAGAAGAAGTACGGCGACGTGAAACTTGCGCAGTGGACGGCCGAGAGCATTGCGCGCTTCATGGAGGAGTACCGCAACGAGACGCGCACCGTCGAGCGTTACTGGGAAGACGTCAGCGTCGGCGACGCGCTCGGGCAAATCATCAAGGGGCCGCTCACACCGACCGCGGAGATTGCCTTCGAAGCGTACTTCGGCATCTACCTGGTCGGCAACAAGGTTGCGGCGCAGCTGTACGACAAGCACCCGGCACTGATGATTCCCAACGAGCAGGGAATTCCGGAGCCGCCGCAGCGCGTGCATTGGGACAGCGCGTTCACCCAGAACTTGCTCGGCCTGCCCGGCGCGTACGATCTCGGCTCGGAGCGCTGCGCCTGGTTGCTTCACGGCATGACCAACTGGATCGGTGACAACGGCTTCCTGACCAAGCTGGAAGCGCGCTACCACAAGTTCAACTACATGGGCGACGTCACATGGGTGCGTGGTAAGGTCATCGAGAAGTCGGAACGCGCGGGCGTCGGGTATGTGCGCTGTGCCCTCGAATGCGTCAACCAGCGCGACGAAGTCACCGCGACGGCGGATGCGGAATGCGAGCTGCCGCGGCGCGGCGCGTAGGACCTGCAGTCGGCAGCCGCGTCTGTCCTTCACCCCGTAAACGCCGGCAGGTGATACAACTCGGCAGCGTTGGCGCCGAAGATCAGCCGGCGTTGCGCCGGGCTGAGGGCTTCCGTCGCCTCTTCGAGCTCACCGACGACACCTGGAAACTTGGCGTCCGGATGCGGATAGTCGCTGGCCCAGATGATGCGCTCGGCGCCGACGAGGGTATGCTCCGCGGTGAAGGCCAAGGTCGATTCGTCGGGATCGAACGAGATGTAGCACTGCCGCCGGAAATATTCTGACGGTTTCATCTGCAGCCATGGAACGTCCCACTTGAAGACTTCGAAGTGGTGGTCGAGGCGCTCCAGCAGCGAAACGATCCAACCACCGTTGGCTTCGAGAAACAGCACGGTGAGGCCCGGGAAGCGTTCGAGGATACCGCCGGCACAGAACAGTGCCACCGATTCCATCATGTCGAAGGGGTTGGCGAGTGCCTGGCTGAAAAAGATGTTGCCCAGGTTGCGCACCGGGTCGGCGCCGCTGCCTTTGCCGTAATTGGCACCGCCGTGCATCTCCGCGTAGCCGAGCCCGCGGCAGGCACCGGGCATGTCCGGTGCGAGGAACGGGTGCAGCCCCAACGGCATCTGCAGCTCCTCACACACCTGCCAGAGCGGATCGTAGATCGGATCGATGAGCTTGCGTCCGCCGATCGCTGGGTTCGGGCGGATGAAGACGCCGACGTGGCCCAGCTTCTTGGCATGACGAATGGTGCGCACGGCGCGCTCCATGTCCTGCGTCGGCACCACCGCCACGCCGAATAGCCGCCGCGGATTGAAACGGCAGAACTCCGCGAGCCACTCGTTGTAGGCGTTGGCCTGTGCCTCTGCGAACTCGGCATCTTCGATGCCGGGCAGGCCGAGCAGCATCGTCGGATACAGGACCGCCTGGGTAATCCCATCGAGATCCATGTCCGGCAACCGCGGTTCCGGTCGGAATGCGCCCGGGCGCACCTCGCTGTACTTCATCTTCCCGGCGAGTGCGCGCTGGCGTTCCTCCATGCTCATTCCGGCCGTGCCGGCGAGTGCCATACCGCCGGCGGGACGCGAGCTACCGTTGAAATGCAACCACTCGGTGCCGTCGGCACGTGCCTCGATGTGCCAGATGCGGTCGCGAAATCTTGCCGGCGCGAACTGCAACATGCCGTCGGGGTGCTCCAGGACATGACCATCGGCGTCGACGACGGCTTGAACGACAGTGGCTGCCATTTCACGAACCCTCCTCTGCGGGTGAACCGGTGATTGGCTATTACTAGACGACTACTGAGGTCGGCAAGGGGTGGGTGAAAGCGGGGCCCAAACGTGAAACCTAAAACGTAAGGCTTGGCAGAACTCAGCCAGGCGGTTTACCCTTTACGTTTCACGCTTTACCCCATCCCCTCCACCTCGACGCGCGCATCATTGAAGCACGCTCCGGCGCCGATATCCGTCAGATGATCGGGGGCGAGTGCCGTGGCCGTTGCGCCGTTCAGGCTGGCGGAGCGCCACAGGCCCTTCGGCAAGCTCACCACCCCGGGCCGTTGCTCCTCGCGCACACTGGCGTGCGCGTGCACCTCGCCGAGGTCGTTGTAGATCCGGATCACCGCACCGTCCGCGATAGCGCGCGCCGCGGCGTCGGCCGGATGGATATGCAGCTGTGCCACGGGCAGGTTGAATTCGCCGAAGATCGAGTTGATGGTCTTGTCGGTTGCCGGGCTGAGCAGGGTCAGCGGATAACGCGATGGTGGCGCTGGTGTGTACGCGACGGGTCCGAGGGCGGCGGGGCACAGCTCGATCTTGCCGCTTGCCGTTGTCGGAAAATCGGTGCCGAGCTGGATCAACTCGTTCCCGCCGCCGAACTGTAGTGCCGCAAGCTTCGTGCGCCGCAGGTCGCCTGCGCTGTGGCTTTCAAGGCGATCACCGGCGCCGTCAAGGGCGGCGGTGAGCAGATCGTCCGTGCCGGGTGACAAGGCGGGCTCGGTGAAGTGCATCGCTTGTGCGAGGCGTGCGAAGAGCTCCGGATTGCTGAGCGATTCGCCGACCGGCGCGATCACCGGATCGGAGTATTGCAGGAAATAGTGCCCATAGGATTTGTGCAGCTCCTCCTGCTCGAACACCGTTGTCGCCGGCAACACGATATCGGCAAAGCGGGCGGTATCGGTGAGCACCTGGTCGTGCACCACGGTAAACAAATCCTCGCGCGCCAAGCCGCGCAGGATGAGGTTCTGGTTGGGTGTCATCGCAACCGGGTTGGCGTTGTAGACAAACAGGGCGCGGATGGGGGGCGTCTGCGGCTCGGTGAGGACGCGGCCGAGTTGCGTCATATTGATCTGCCGCACTGCCGCGGTGCGAAGATCCGGCCGCGCTAGTGCGGCGGAATTGACCGGAAACGTGCGGCTCAGGCTCATCGTCATGCCGCCGCCACGTACGCCGAACTTTCCGGCGATCGCCGGCAGCGCCAAGATGGCGCGTACCGCGTTGCCGCCGTTGCGATTGCGTTCGACACCCCAGCCGCAGCGGATGACCGCGGGCGACGCCGCGGCGTAGGCATCGATCAAGGCGGCAATGTCGCGTTCACGGACATCGCAGATCGCCGCGGCACGCGACAGGGGATACTCGGCGGCGGCGGCGGCGAGCGTGTCGAAACCATTGACGTGCGCGGAGATGAACGCGCCATCGGATCGACCGCGTCGGATCAACTCGTGGATCATGGCCAGCGCCAGCACGACGTCGGTGCCCGGCAGCGGCTGCAGGTGCAGGCTCGCGCTACGCGCCAGCGGCGTGCGGCGTGGGTCGATGACTGCGACGAAGGCGCCGGCGCGGCGTGCTGCGTTGACTTGCGGTACGAGGTGGATGCTGGTGGCCGCCGGATTGACGCCCCACAGGATGATCGCGCGCGCCAGCCGATAATCTCGCGGCGGTACGCCGCCCATGGTGCCGTACATCGCGCGATACGTTGTCCCCGTCGGCGCAGCGCAGAGCGTCTTGAGGAGCTCCGACGCGCCCAGCCGGTTGAAAAAACGCGCGTCCATGGCGCCTTCGCCGAGCACCCCGTTCGAGCCGCCATAGTGATAGGGCAGGATGGCCTCCGGACCGTCCTCGGCAATGATCTGATTGAAACGGCGTGCGATGCTCTCGAGCGCCTCCGCCCAGCTGATGCGTTCGAAACGTCCCTCGCCCTTGGCGCCGACGCGGCGCTGCGGCGCTTGAATTCGCAGTGGCGAGTAGACGCGCTCCGGATAGCGACGCACCTTGGCGCAGATGAAGCCGGCGGTGAGCGGATTGCGCTGCGAGCCGTCGACTTTGGTGATGCGCCCGGCGTCGACCGTGACCGCGAGGCTGCACGTGTCGGGGCAATCGAGCGGGCAGACGGAATCAAGCGTCGTAGCCATTGCGGCGCAGGATAGCGCAGGTGCGGCGGGAATGGCAGCCGTCGCTATCCAAGAACTTGCTGCGGCTCAGCCCGCAGCGAAGGAGGAGACCGCGGCGGTAATGGCGGACTCGAAGCCGTGGAGGAAGTGGTCGGCGCCGGTGAGGATGCGATGCGTCTTCGGTGCTGAAACACCAGCGAGCTGGCGGGTGAGCTCGCTGACGCTGCAGTACTGATCGGAGTCCCCCACGAGGAACAGCTTCGCCTTGGTGCAGTCCGTGAGGGAAGTCAGGTCAAAAAACACTAGCGGCGGCGCGACGACGATCAAGCGATCGACCGTTGCGAGCCCGTGGCCGGCCTGCACGGTCACCATTGCGCCGAAGGAAAAGCCGGAGAGCGTCGTCGACGCGGCGCCGCTGCGCTGCCGCAGATACGCGGCCGCCGCACGCGCATCCGCTTGTTCGCCGCCGCCGCCGTCATACGAGCCAGTGCTGCGGCCAGCACCGCGGAAGTTGAAGCGCAAGGTTGCGTACCCCGCCGCCTGCAAGCCCGCTTCGACGGCACGCACGACCAAGTTGTCCATGTCGCCGCCATACTGCGGGTGCGGATGGCAAATCACGCCGGCGCGTGTGGCGCCAGGCGGTAGCGTGAGCTCGCCTTCGAGGGTTAGATCGTTGCTCGGGAACGTGACGTGCATGAGGATTGCCCGCCGGCGTAGCGTGCTGCGCCCCTTGCCGCCTACGCCTTCAGCCCCCCAGCCCTCATCTCATCTCCACCGCCGCCCGCTTCCGTACGATCGTCAAGCCATCGGAGATCGACAGCATCACCGTGTCGACGCGCCGATCCGTCGGCAGGAAGTCGTTGAGCGCCTGAATGGCGCGCGTGTTTTCGTCGGTCGTTGCTTTGTCGAGCACCTGGCCCATCCATAGAACGTTGTCGAAAAGGATCAGCCCGTTCGGCCGCAGCCGCGCCAGGATCTCTTCGTAGTAGTTGCGGTAGTTGGACTTGTCGGCGTCGATGAACGCCATGTCGAACTGTGTGGTCGTGGGCAAGGCGCGCAACGTATCGAGGGCGGGACCGAGGCGCAGCTCGATCTTTTGCGCCACACCCGCCTTTTGCCAGTAGCGACGCGCAATTGCGGTCCACTCATCGTTGATGTCGCAGCACAGCAGGCGGCCGTCGTCGGGCAGGCCACGCGCGATGGACAGCGCGCTGTAGCCGGTGAACGTGCCCACCTCGACGGCGGAGCGCGCGCCGATGACCCGCGCCAGCAAGGTCATGAACGCTCCCTGCTCAGGAGCGATCTGCATCAAGCTGATCGGTCCGAGGGCCGCCTCGGTTTCCTTCGCCAATTCGGCCAGCAGCGGATCGCGCTCGCTGCGATGGGTGACCAGGTATTCGTACAACTCGCCGTTGAGGGCGGTGAACTTGTCGGGCATCGGTGGGCTCCTTGTGGTCGGGCGATTATTGATGGTTGCCGAGACCGTGTCCAGCCGGCAGCTCTCAGGCCACGGACCGATACGGGAGCGGTCTGGATATCGGTCCCGGTTCCGAACCTACTTGCCTTCATGGCAGGTCAAGCAACCGCTCAATCAGGAACTCGACAAAACGGGGCGCGTCGACTGCGACGGCAACCTCGAGCTCGGCAGCAGTGGGATCCGCAACCAAGCGAAAGTCCCCCGCGACAATCGCCGGCCGCAGATGGTGCCGCTCGATGGTGACGAACGACGGATCGATCAATACGGCGACCGTGAGCGGGTCGTGCAGCAATGCCATGGTGTTGGTGTCCCAGCCGGGTTGCGATGCGAAAAAGCGCCGGTGGAGCGGTGCCCAGATCTCGATTGCCTCGCAGACCGTCTGCACGAGCCGTGACCGCGACGTGCGCAGGCGTGCCAGATGGTTGGCGTTGAGGGCGACCTGCACGGTGACGTCGAGTGGCACGAGCGTCACCGGCATGCCGGCGTTGAGCACGATCTGAGATGCCTCGGCATCACTGCCCGAGTTGTACTCGACCAACGGCCCGCCCGGATGCAGACCGAGCGCGCCGCCCATCATGGTGAGATGCGGGATGGCTTGGATGACCGCCGGCTCCTTCATGATGGCAACGGCGACATTCGATAGGGGGCCAATCGTCACCACATGCAGGTGCTGCCGACGCACGCCTTCGATCAGCGCATCGACGGCGTGCGTCGGTGCCAGCGACAGCGTGTCGCTCGGATCGAGGATCGCCTTCCCTTCATGTCCGAGCCACAGGAAGCTGCGCTGGCGCAACACCGGTTCACGCACGCCGGCGGCCACGGGAACGTCGTCGTGGCCGGCCAGCGTCAGGAGCTTCTTGGCGATACGCGCCCGCAGGCCGACGTCACCGGATACGGTGGTAACGCTGCGGAGATCGAGCTCCGGCGATGCCAGGACGAGCGCCAGCGCGATGGCGTCGTCGACATCCGTGCCGATGTCGGTGTCGAGCAAGATGGCGAGTGGAGGGGCCACGCGGCGACCCTACCATGACGGCCGCGGCGCCGGCGAGAGCTGCTGGAGGACCCAGGCTCGACGACTCTTTGCGGTCGTATTGCCACCATTGGAGACCGCTGGTACAAGACCCTCTGCTGTAGCTATGCAGCAAACGCGCCGGTTGGATCCGGCAGGAGGCACTCATGGCAGTCGCACGTGTGACCGAGATCCGGGCCTCGTCCCCGGACGGGTTCCAGGAAGCGGTGATCGAAGGTCTCAAGCGTGCCAGCAAGACCCTGCGTGGCCTCACCGGTGTGGAGGTGCTGGGCAAGCGGGTGAAGGTGGCCGACGGGCGGATCGTCGAGTACCGGGTCGATCTCAAGATCATCTTTCTTCTGGAGTAGGGGTGCGTGTAGCGCTTCTTTTATGGACCACTCCCGTTGGTCGCGGGGGCTGCCCTCGCAAATTTGCGACTCAAGCACGATAAGGTTCTGCCACCGAAAAGGATCGAGGAGGGAAACATGGCGGTAGCGCGACAGACACAGATCATCGGCGCTTCGGCGCACAGCTGGGAGGACGCTATTCGCAACGCGGTCGAGCGTGCCAACAAGACGCTGCGCAACATCACCGGCCTCGAGGTCCTCAAAGAAAATGCTGCCATCGAGGACGGGAAGATCGTCGAGTACCGCGCCACACTGATGGTGACGTTCGTGCTCGACAACTGAGCCGCTCGACGAGGGGGCGCACATGGCCGATACATCCGCTCTCAGTCACCGCATGACCTCGCTGGATGCGAGCTTTCTCTATCTCGAGCAACCTAACGCGCTGTTGCACGTCGCCTGCATCTATACCTTCGGCCGAACCCTCGACTACGAGAGCTTCGTGCGCCATGTCGAGGCGCGCTTGTCGTTGATCCCGCGCTACACGCAGCGGGCGGTGATGGTGCCGTTCAACCTTGGCCAGCCGACGTGGGAAGCCGACCCGGACTTTGACATCCGCGTCCACATGCCGCATCACCGCTTGCGTGGGCATCACGACGCCACCGCGCTGGCGGCGCTGTGCGCCCGCCTGTTCGCCCAACCGCTCGACCGCGCGCGGCCGCTGTGGGAGATGCACTTCATCGAATATCAACATGGTTGCGCCGTCCTGGCGAAGACGCACCATGCGATGATCGATGGCGCCAGCGGGGTGGAGTTGATCAACATCCTGATGGATACCAGCCCGCAAACGAAACCGCTGCCGCTGCCGCCGAGAGCGTCACGGAAGACGGAGCCGCCGGGCGCGGTGACGCAGGTGATTGAAGCGGTCATCGACACGCTGCGCACCCAGGTGGGCATCGGCTTCAACGTGGCCAAGCTGCTGGCGCGGCCGTCGCTGGCGCTGCAGGAAGCGCGCGCCACCGTCGAGGCCGTCGGCGCGCTGGCGGGCACCATGTCGGCGCCGGTGCCGCCGACGCCGTTCAATGGACCGATCGGCACCGAGCGCACGCTGGCGTGGACGCGGCTGTCGTTGAACGAAGTGAAGTCGACGAAGAATCGTCTCGGCGGAACGGTGAACGACGTCGTGCTGGCGGTGATCGCCGGCGGACTGCGCCGCTACCTGCAGCTGCGCGGCATGAAGCCGGACCGCGTCGAGTTGAAGACGTTGGTTCCGGTGAACGTGCGCGGTGCGCACGAACACCTCAAGCTCGGCAACCGCGTGTCGATGATGGTGGCACCGCTCCCCATCGGCATCGACGATCCGATCGAACGCCTGCGGCAGGTGTCGGTGGCCATGGATGTCTTGAAAAGCAGCGGTCAGGCGGGACAGATGGAGCGCGTCGTTGCGCTGACCGACTTGCTGCCGCCGTTGCTGCAACGGCCCCTGGCGCGGCTGCAAGCCTCGATTGCACCGGTCAACACGGTGTGTACCAACGTGCCGGGGCCGCGTGAGACGCGCTACATGCTCGGCGAGCCTGTGCAGCTGATGGTCCCGCTCGTGCCGTTGGCGGTCGGCATCGGCCTGGGTTTTGCCATCATGAGCTACGCCGATCAGTTGACCATCGGTATCAACGGTGATGCCGGCCGCGTTCCCGATATCTGGCGGCTGGCGGAGGCCTTGCAGCAGTCGTTCGAAGAACTGTGGTCGGCAACCGGGCTGCAACGCATCAGCGTCGCGGCGAAGGTCGAGCCGGCGCTCAAACGGCGGCAGCGTCTCGGCCGTGGCGCCAGTGTTGCCAGCGACACCGCCGCCAGCGACACTGCCGCCAGCCCCAAGGCCGAGGGCGAAACACCCACTGGCATCGGCTGAGACGCGTGCCGCGCGCCGCATGTGTTGACGGGCGCCTGCAACCTCTCATAGGGTCGTCGCGTGCCACGTTCACGCCGCCGGGTCGCGGCCGCCATCCTTAGCGTTTTCCTTCTATTGGATGTGGGACGCTCGTGGTATGCGCGGCGCGGCGCCGAGCAACCCACCCGACTCTGGCACGCTGACCCCGGCTATGCGGAGGCGATTCCTTGGCCGCCGGGGAAGGGCGTGCCGAGTAGTGCGCCGCTCGGCGAACGCGTGTACGCCGAGCATTGCGCCGTGTGCCACGGCCCGAAGGGCGGCGGCAATGGGCCCGCCGCGCCGTCGTTGCATCCGCGGCCGCGCGACTTCAGAGGCGGCGTCTTCAAGATCAAGTCGACGCCTGAAGCCGAGCGACCGACGCTCGATGACGTCCGACGCACCATCAAGCAGGGCATGCCGGGCAGCTCGATGCCGGGCTGGGCCGACCTCCTCGGCGACGCGGCGGTCGACGCGGTTGCCGAGTATGTGCGCGACTTCGGACCGATCCATGAGTGGGCCGCCCCGGACGCTACGCCGCCGCTTCCGTCCGCACTGTTGGCTGCCGCGTCCGTCGAGCACGGTCGGCAGCTGTACGGCGACCTGGGCTGTGGCTCGTGCCACGGCGCGCAGGGCCGCGGCGACGGCGCCTCGGCGAAGGAGCTCAAGGATGTCTGGAAGCAGCACGACCCGCCCCGCGATCTGACGGCGCCGTGGACGTTCCGCGGCGGCAGCAGTCTCGCGGCGCTGTACACGCGCATCGCGTCGGGCATCAGCGGTACGCCGATGCCCAGCTACACTGACGTGGCGACCCCGGCGGACATCGCGGCGCTGGTCGCATACATCGGCTCGATAGCGCAGCGGCCCGCGTGGGAAGCTGGGGGGAGTCTCGATGGCCCCGGACAATCGCCGGACGCGTTGCGGCGCGGCGAGTATCTGGTGCGTGCCGGCATGTGCGGTCTGTGCCACACACCGGTGGATCCGAACGGAATCTATCTGGCCGATACCCACTACCTCGCCGGCGGAATGAAGATCGACGCCGGCGCCCATGGGATCCTCTTCAGCCGCAATCTGACGCCCGATGCAGCGACGGGTCTCGGTGGTTGGAATGTTGAGCAGATCGCCACGGCCATTCGTACGGGGCATACGCCGGAGCGGCGGCTGAACTACTGGGGGATGCCGTGGATGGTGCTCGGAGCGTTGACCGAGCAAGACGCGCGGGCGATTGCCACGTATCTCAAGACGCTGCCGGCGGTGCACAACCAAGTGCCGGAACCGTTGCACTATGGCTTCGTGGAGACCGTTGCGCGTAAGCTGACGTACGACTGGCCCGCACTGATGCCGGCGCGGCTCGCCTACTTTGCCGGCAACTTCGGCTACGAGCAGCCCGTGCGCTGGCCACGGGATCTGCCCCAGCGCGTGCTCATCTGGGTGCAGTACGCGGTCATTGGTCTCGGGCTCATCGCCTGGCTGATGGCGCCGCGGCGCCCGGTTGCGGAAGATAGTCCGCGGCGCTTCGTGTCACTCATCTTCACCGTACTCGTGCTCGTCCTGGCTGCGGCAGCCGTTGTCATCTATCGGTATCCGGCAATCGATCGCTTACCGGCGCCGCTGGTGATCAACGCCTTCGTGAGCAGTATCCCGCAACCGAAGGCCGACGATCGACCGGCATATCAGGCCGCCCTCGTGGAGCGCGGGCGTTACCTCTATGCGATCGGCTCCTGCGCCTACTGCCATGGTGCCGACGGGGCCGGTGGCGGCAAGGTGAACTGGCAGGTCTTCGGAACAACGTGGACCCGCAATCTGACGTCGCACGCGACCGGGCTCGGAGGCTGGTCCGACACCGCCGTGCTGCGCGCGATGATCAGCGGCATCAGCCGTGATGGCCGGCCTTTGCATTGGCAAGCAATGATCTGGGACCACGTGTCGAACTACGCGCTCGAGGACCAGTACGCGTTGTTGGCGTATCTGCGCCTGCTGCCGCCGATCGAGCGCAATCCACCGCCACCGGTGCCGCCGGGTCCGCATGATTGTCCGGGCGACACGTTCTGGATCGGGAGCACGAATTTCGAAGCAGGATGCGAAGAATAGGGTTCAAGGACAGCGGCGCGGATTTACGCTGACAGCGACGAGGCTTCGCCCGCCCGCTCCAAGCGCTCGAGCTTGGCATAGAGTCCCTCGATCTCTGTCTTCAGCTGGGCAAATTCACTGAACAGCGCCTGCGGATTCTTGTGGGTCTGATAGAAGTCGGGTTCGTTGATGGTAATGCCAATGCGGCCGAGCTCGTCCTCCTTGGTTGCGATCATTGCTTCGAGGCGGGCGATCTCCTGGGCGCGCTTCGCCGCTTCGCGCGCGCTGCGTTTGGCGATCTCGCGATCACGGCTGGTTGCGGCTTGCTTCACGTCTGGTAGCGTGTCGCGTGCTGCCGGACGCGGCGTCGGAGCCGATACCGGCTGCATCGCGTCCAGCGCCTTCTTTGCCAGGTAGGCCTCGTAATTCCCGAGGTAGTGCAACACGCTGCCCCGACCGACCTCCATGACTTCGTCAGGCAAGCGGTCCAAGAAGTAACGATCGTGAGCGACGAACACCAGCGTGCCGGTGTAGCTCAACAACGCTTCGAGGAGTACCTCTTTCGCCGCCAGATCGAGGTGATTGGTCGGCTCGTCGAGCAGGAGGCAGTTTGTCGGGTGCAGCAGGAGCGTTGCCAGCGCCAGGCGGCTGCGCTCCCCGCCGCTGAGCACGCGGGTGCGCTTGTACACGGCGTCGCCGCTGAACAGGAACGCGCCGAGCAGGTGGCGGACTTGCGGCACCAATTCGAGCGGCGCGGCGGCGGTCACCACGTCGAGGACCGTCTTGTCCGGATCGAGGCTGGCACCGCGGTCTTGCGCGAAGTAGCTGAGGGAGACGTTGTGCCCGAGCCGCCGTTCGCCGTTGTCCGGAGGCTCGGTCCCGGCGAGCAGGCGCATCAGGGTGGACTTACCGGCGCCGTTTGGACCGACCAAGGCGATCTTGCGGCCGCGCTCCAGGGTCAAGTCGAGCCGCTCGTATACGGTCAGATCGCCATAGCGTTTGCTGGCGCCCGTGAGCTCCAGAACGGTCCGCCCACTGCGTGGCGGCTGCGGGAAGCGGAAATGCACCGAGCGCATGCCGTCTGGCGGCTTCAGGCGCTCGATCTTTTCGAGCTGTTTGATGCGGCTCTGGACCAGCGCGGCCTTCGATGCCTGATAGCGGAAGCGGCTGATGAACGCCTCGATGCGGCCAATTTCCTCCTGCTGCAGGCGGTACGCGTCTTCCTGTTGCTGTTGCCGCTCCTCTTTTTCGACCAGGTAATGGCTGTAGTCGCAGTTGAAGTCGGTGAGCAGGCCGCGTGAGATTTCAGTGATCCGCGTGACCGTCTGATCCAGGAAGTAGCGATCGTGAGCGACCAGGATCACGGTGTACGGATAGGTGCGCAGGAAGGCTTCAAGCCAATCGCGCGCTTCGAGATCCAAATGGTTCGTCGGCTCGTCCAGCAGGAGCAGCTGCGGCTGGCGCAGCAGCAGCTTGGCGAGGGCGATGCGCATCTGCCAGCCGCCGGAGAACTCGCCGCAGTCACGGGTGAAATCCGCCGCGCTGAAGCCGAGGCCGTTGAGGACCGTTTCCGTCCGGCTCTCGAGGTCGTAGCTGCCGTGGGTGTCCCACGCCTCACGGGCGCTGGCGTATGCCGCCATGAGCGCATCGTGCTGCGGGTGGTCCGCGGCCGTGTGGGCAAGATCCGCCTCCAATCGGGCGCACTCATCAGCAATGCGGTGAATGTGCTCGAAGGCGGTCATTGCCTCGCTCAGGACGCTGCGGCCGCTGACGCCGAGAGCCTCCTGGGGCAGGTAGCCCACCACGGTCCCTTTCGGAACATTGATGCTGCCACCGTCGGGTTCGATGTCACCCCCAACCATGCGCAAAAAAGTCGACTTCCCGGAGCCGTTGGCGCCGACCAGGGCGACCCGTCCGCCGGTGGGCACGAACCAGTTGACCCCGTCAAGGACGACCTGGCCGCCGAACGCTTTTCGAAGGTTGGTGACTGTGAGCACGGCGAAACTGTGTAGCGAGGCCCCTGGGCCCTGGCAAGCCGGCATCCCGTCACTTGGGTAGAGGGCAACGATTGTAATGAGTGTAATGTTTGCACGGCAAGTCGGTAAGAGCTGCGCCGAGAGGTGTAAGCCCCTGGGGTTGGAAGCAAAGGCACTACGCGTTCAGTGATGTGGGGGGCTGGTATGAATTCCGCTGGAAAGTCCGGAGCCGCCTAGACTGTGTGGGATTGGCTGGATGGGGATGCATTTTTGGGAGGGTAAGGAGATCAGATGCCAACGATGCGCTGTGCAAACGAGAGGACGGCAACCGCGGGTCATGCCGCTGCGAACTTCTTCCAAGAGGCGGCGTCACCTGATCAGGTGCTGCCGGTGCAGTTTCACGAAGTGTGGCAGCACGGGCGCAGCCAGAGCCCTGAACGTGAACTGGCTGTCTCGGTTCTCGCGCAGGCCGCCTTGGATATCGAGAAGTGTCGCGATACCCAGCACGGCCGCAAGCGTCGCATCTATCGGGAAGCTTACAACTGGGTTGCATCGGACGACCGCAGCTGGCCTTACTCTTTCCTCAACCTCTGCGATACCTTGAGTCTCTCGCCCGCCTTCTTACGCGCCCGGCTGCTCAATGAGTCGGTCCGTGCCTGGCCGCGATCCGTGGGTGCGGCTGCATAGCGCCGGAACGCCACCTCCCAGTTGCGGCCGTCGAAGTCGTCGACCCGCAGCCGGCTGACGTCGACCCCCTCGATGCAGCGCGCATTGACATCGACCTTGTCGGGATCGGAGCGCGGAATATAGAACGCCGCAATGCCGCACACCTTGCAGAAGTGATGCTGGGCGACTCCCGTGTTGAATGTATAGGTGGAGAGCGCCGAGGGTGGCGTCAGCAGGCGAAAGGTGTCGCGCGGCACGATCCAGTGCAGGTAGCCTTTCTTCGAGCAGATCGAACAGTTGCAGTTACTGACGCGATTGAGACGGCCGGTGACTTCGAAGGCCACCCGCCCGCAGTGACAACCTCCCTGATAGGTCGGTACGTCGCGGTGTGTTGAACGCCGGGGACCGCCTGATCGTTGACCTGTCTGAGCCCGTGTCACGCGGATCGCATAGGATACAACGTCGGAGGAAGTCAATGCAGGTGCGGGTAGCACGTGGCATGTAGCACGTGGCGCGTGGGGGGAACGGCTCCATCTTCTACCACGAGCCACATGCCGCGTGCTTCTGAATGCTCCGTCTTCGACGTGCCTCTGCGGGCCATGATTTTGGCTTACGAATGGCGTCTTCCATTTTCATCGGCGGAGAGCGCTCTTTGGTTTGCCTGATTCCGGCGCCCGTGTTTAGTAGTAAGGGTCGATAGGTCGGAAGCTCCACTTAGATCTGACTCCCCGCCTGCGGGGAGTGGAAGGAAAAGCCGCATGCGTAGCCCGCGTGATTTCTTCAAGCCATTGGCCATCGGCGCCCCCGCGCCGGTGCATGAGATCCCCATCAAACCATCCCGGTGCATTCATTTCTTCGATCCCAGCAATCCCAAGATGGCGGCGAAGCTGCCCGAAGTCGCCAAGCAGACCGACATTTTGCTCGGCAATCTCGAAGACGCGATTCCGGCCGACAGGAAGCTCGATGCGCGTGCGGGGTTGATAAAGATCGGTCGCGAGGTCGACTTGGGCGACACGCCGCTGTGGACGCGCGTGAACAGCCTCGACAGCCCCTGGTGCCTCGACGATCTGTCGCAACTGGTCGGCGAGATCGGCAACCGCCTCGACGTCATCATGATTCCGAAGGTTGAGGGGCCGTGGGACATCCACTACGTCGACCGCCTGCTGGCGCAGCTGGAGGGGCGCCATAAGATTCAGCGGCCGATTCTTGTTCATGCGATCCTCGAGACGGCGCTCGGTGTGACCAACGTCGAAGCGATCTGCGCGGCCAGCCCGCGGCTCCAGGGCATCAGCTTCGGTCCCGCGGATCTGGCGGCCTCGCGACGCATGAAGACGACGCGTGTCGGTGGCGGCCATCCGGCATATCTGGTGCGCACCGATCCGGACCCGAAGAACCCGGATGCGCCGCGCGCCGTAGCCCAGCAGGACCCGTGGCACTACTCGGTGGCGCGCATGGTCGATGCCTGCGCGGCGACCGGCGCGCTGCCTTTCTACGGGCCGTTTGGCGACATTTCCGATCCGGTAGGTTGCGAGGATCAGTTCCGCGCCGCCTTCCTGTTGGGCTGCGTCGGTGCGTGGTCGCTCCATCCGAGCCAAATCGCCATCGCGAAGAAGGTGTTCAGTCCGCCGCCCGACGAGGTGGCGTTCGCCAAGCGCGTGCTCGAGGCCATGCCGGACGGCCGCGGGGTGCAGATGATCGACGGCAAGATGCAGGACGATGCGACCTGGAAACAGTGCAAGGTGATGGTGAACCTCGCCAAGCTACTGGCCGCCAAGGATGCGGATCTCGCGAAGGTGTACGGGCTCTAGGTCTGCGGCCGGCGTCTTTTCTATGGACCGCTCCCGTTGGTCGCCAGGCGCTGCCAAGTCCGAGAGGCTACTTGCGGAACGAACTGACTACGAAGGGTTATGTGAATGAGCATACGCTTGGCAAACGTGAAGGGACGAGCCGCCATCGTCATCGGCGATCGGCTCGCCGACGTGGAACGCGCGTCGAAGGGGCGCTTCGCGCCCGACCCCATGGCCGCGATTCAGGAATGGACGGCCTTTTCCGCGTGGGCGCGGACGGTCTCCGCGCACGCCTGCGACGGCACGCTCAACGAGGTCGACCTGGGACCGCCGGTGCCGCGACCATCGAAGGTGTTCGCCATCGGCATGAACTACCGCGCGCATGCCGCCGAGGCGGGCCTGCCCACGCCTGGCTCGCCGGTGGTCTTCACCAAGTTCCCCAACTGCCTGGTTGGGCCGCGCGCCGATGTCGAGCTGACCTCGGGGTTCGTCGACTGGGAAGTGGAGCTGGTCGTCGTCATCGGCCAGGGTGGCCGCCGCATCAGCGAGGCGCAGGCGTTTGATCACGTGGCGGGGTATTGTGTCGGTCAAGACATCTCCGACCGCAAGCTGCAGTTCACCGACACGCCGCCGCAGTTCTCGATGGGTAAGTCGGCCGATACCTTCGGCCCGCTCGGCCCGGCATTGGTTTCCATCGATGCCTTCGCCGACCCCAACGATCTCTCGCTCACCTGCGATGTCGGCGGCGAGCGCATGCAGGATGCGCGCACCAGCGACATGATCTTCTCGGTGCCGCAGCTGATCGCGTTCCTCTCCGGGCTGTGCACGCTGGAACCTGGCGACCTGATCTTTACGGGAACGCCCAGCGGCGTCGGCTCCACGCGCACCCCGCGTCGCTATCTGCAACCAAACGAGCAAATTGTCAGTACCATCGAAGGCATCGGCAGCATCGTCAACCGATGCGTCGTTACGAGGTGAAATTGTGCATACAGGGCTACAAAACTGGGTCGACGAGGTTGCCGCGCACACGCAGCCGGCGCGGATACATTGGGTGGACGGCTCGCAGGCGGAGAACGACAAGCTCATTGCCCAGATGCTCGACAGCGGCGTACTGCATCGGCTGAACCACAGCGCGTTTCCCGACTGCTACTTGCATCGCAGCGATCCCAGCGACGTGGCGCGCACCGAGCACCTGACCTTCATTTGCCCGGAGCGCAAAGACGACGCCGGACCGACCAACAACTGGATGGCGCCTGTCGCGGCGCGCGAGAAGGTCGGCGCGTTGTTTCGCGGCAGCATGCAGGGACGGACGATGTACGTCATTCCCTACGTCATGGGCCCCCTCGGCTCACCGTTGAGCAAGGTCGGCGTCGAGATCACCGACAGCCCCTATGTCGTTGCCAACATGCGCATCATGACGCGCATGGGCGACGCCGCCCTGCGCCAGCTCGGCGCGGACGGCGAGTTTGTGAAAGGCTTGCACTCGTTGGGCGACCTCAGCCCGGACCGCCGCTTCATCCTCCATTTTCCGGAAAGCAAAGAGATCTGGAGCGTCGGCTCTGGCTACGGCGGCAACGCCCTGCTGGGCAAGAAGTGCTTTGCCCTGCGCATTGCCAGCGTACAAGCGCGTGAAGAAAACTGGCTGGCGGAGCACATGCTCATCCTGGGGATCGAAAGCCCCGAGGGCGAGACCCACTACGTCGCCGCGGCGTTTCCCAGTGCGTGCGGTAAAACCAATCTCGCCATGCTCATCCCGCCCGCCTCGCAAAAGGGATGGAAGATCTGGACCGTCGGTGACGATATTGCGTGGCTGCGGCCAGGGCCCGACGGACGGCTGTGGGCGATCAATCCGGAAGCGGGATTCTTTGGCGTCGCGCCGGGCACATCGACGAAGACCAATGCCAATGCCATGGCGACGATTCGCAAGAACTCCATCTTCACCAACGTGGCGGTCACCGAGGACGGTTGCCCGTGGTGGGAAGGCATCGACGGCGAGGTGCCGGCGCGCCTTACGGATTGGCGCGGCCAACCGTGGGTGAAGGGTTCGAGTGACAAGGCGGCGCATCCCAACTCCCGCTTCACCGCGCCGGCACAGCAATGTCCGAGCATCTCACCCAAGTTCAACGACCCGCAAGGCGTGCCGATCTCGGCGCTGATTTTCGGCGGCCGCCGAGCGCGTACCGCGCCATTGGTGTTCGAAGCTTTTGACTGGAACCACGGCGTGTTTGTCGGCGCCTCGGTGGCCTCGGAAACCACGGCGGCTCAGTCTGGCGCGGTTGGTGTCGTCCGCCGCGACCCGATGGCCATGTTGCCGTTCTGTGGATACAACATGGGCGACTACTTCGGCCACTGGCTCAAGATGGGTACGGTTGTGCCGCAACCGCCGAAGATCTTCCACGTCAATTGGTTCCGCCAGAATGCCGACGGCAAGTTCATCTGGCCGGGATTCGGCGAAAACATGCGCGTCCTGCGCTGGATCGTCGACCGCTGCAAAGGGCAGGGCGCGGCTGTCGAATCGCCGATCGGTTTGCTGCCGGGGAAGGATGCGATCGATACCACCGGCCTCGGCGTCGACGCCGCGACGATGCATGAGCTGCTCAGCGTGTCGCGCGACGACTGGCGTCCCGAGACGGACAGCATCGGCGAGTTCTTTGGCAAGTTTGGGGACCGCTTGCCGAAGGAGATGGAGGCGCAGCGGCAGGCGCTGATCAAGCGCCTCGGCTAGGCCTGCGGGCCTGCGGCCGGCGTCTTTCTATGGACCGCTCCCCGTTGGGTCGCTGGGCGCTGCCACGTCCGGTGCGGTGTTACTCTTGATGGGACATTGAGCGTGTTGCCGCGCGCGCCGGCGTCAGTGCCCGGCGCTGCAGCTTGCCGTTGCGCGTACGCGGGAACTCGTCGACCAGGTAAACGATCTTTGGCGCCTTGTACGAGGCCAGATGCTGGCCTCCATATCTGAGGACGTCATCCGCACTGAGAGCGCTTCCCGGGCGTGGAATCACGTAGGCGACGACGAGCACTTTATCCGGCTCGGCCGTCTCACCAACCGCCGCCGCGTCGGCTATGTCGGGATGCTCCTTGAGGACGCGCTCGACTTCGTGCGGCGAGACGCGGTAGCCGAAGGAGTTGATCAGGTCGTCCTTGCGCCCGAGAAACCAGAGGTAGCCGTCTTCGTCCTGGCGCGCGTAGTCACCGGTGAGAAACCACTCGCCGCGGAAGCATAGCGCGGTTTCCTCCGGCTGATTCCAGTAGCGCAGCAACAGTGCAGGGTCGTTGCGCGGAATGCAGAGCATGCCCTCGATGCCGTGCGATACCTCGGTCCACGTCATTGGATCGAGCAGCTTCACGTCGTGCCCCGGCTGCGCAAAGCCCGCGGAGCCCGGACGGATGGGGCGCGCCTTGGTTTCGCACAGGTAATAGGAACACTCCGTCATCCCGAGTCCTTCGTAGATCTCGAGCCCGAAGCGTTCGTGCCACCGCGCTAGCACTTCTCCGGACAGCTGTTCGCCGGCGCTCATACAGTGGCGCAGTGTGGGAACGTCGACGTGTCCGTAGGCGGTGCGCTGGATGATGTGCCGGTAGAGTGTGGGCACGCCGATGAAGATGGTTGCTTGGTGTTTGGCGATGAGCGGAACCCAAAGGTCGGCATCGGCGCTGCCTTCGTGAACGATGGCGGTGTGGCCGCGGAACAGCGGGTCCATCAGGCCGGTGCCGAGCACGTAGGTCCAGTTGAACTTACCGGAATGCAGCACGCGATCGCCTGCGGGACGGAAGTCGAACCAGTACGTCGACGACGGTTGGCGTCCCAGCAGCGCGCGGTGCGCATGCAGCACGCCTTTCGGATAACCGGTCGTGCCGGAGGTATAGACCAGATATGCCGGATCGTCTGCCCGCGTCGGGTGCGGCGCGCGCCAACTGGTCACGGCCGCGAGCGCGGCGGCGAGATGGAGCACGCTTGGCCCCCCCGGTGTCCTCTCCCGCGCGTCTTTTCCGTGTGGGAGAGGGGAGGGTGAGGGTCCTGGTGTGTTGCGGCCAATGCTTGCGCCCTCGCGCCAACCCTCTCCCGCGTCGAAATGATGCGCGGGAGAGGGGGCGCTGTCAGGCGCATCATCAGGGAGACCTGGCGCCAGCGGCGCAACCGCTGACGCGTCGTCTCCGTCCGTGAGCAAAATGTACTGAAGGTCCTCGAGCGCCCGCAGCGCAGCGCGCATTGCGTTCCACGACAAGCGATCCGTCACGAGCACGCGCGCCCCCGAGTCGCGTGCGAGATACAAAGCCTCTTGCGCCGTGAGCAGGATAGACGTCGGTACCGGAATGGCGCCGCACTTCATCGCCCCGAGGAAGACGATGGGATACTCGAGACAATTGGCGAGGCGAATGAGCACCCGGTCGCCCGGCACGACCCCGAGCGTCCGCAGCACCTCGCCGCAGCGGCTCGTTTGCGCCGCCAATTCCGCAAACGTCGTCTGCCGCACGCCGCGCGTATCGTCGTCGACGATGACCGCGGCGCGGTCGCCGAGCGGCGAGTCCGCGTGCACATCGGTGCAGGCGACCCCGATGTTGAAATACTCGGGGATGTTCCAGGTCCACGCGGGAAAGCTTGCCACGCCCTGTAGATGACAAATTCAGGCGCGCGCTGCCAGTGTCCTCAGCGTCAGGCGGCGCTTCCCATCGCTCATGCGCTGCGCACACGTCGCGACGGCTTCGCGGCCGGTACCCCGCCGCCGTCGCTGCTGTCGAGCAGCGCCAGCAGCCGCCGTGCGGCTTCGGTTGGGGTCACCGCGGCGCTGGCGACGGCGGACTCGAGCTCCGGGAGCAGGTGCTTGACGTCCGTCCGGCCGAGAAAGTGGCGCTTCAAGCCGTCCTCGAGCATGTTCCAAAACCACGTCTGCTGCTGCTCGCGGCGCTGGCGTTGCAGCTCGCCGGCCGTGGTCAGGCGGGCGTGGTGGTCTTCGATGATCGACCACACCGCGTCCATGCCGCTGTTCTCCATCGCGCTCACGGTCACGACGGGCGGATCCCACAACGGCGTGGCGTGGCGAAAGAGATTGAGCGCGTTGCGATATTGCGCGGCGGCCTGCATGGCGGGCCCGACGTTGTCGCCGTCGGACTTGTTGATCGCCAGCGCATCCGCCAGCTCGAGGATGCCCTTCTTGATTCCTTGCAGCTCGTCGCCGGCACCGGCGAGCATCAGCACCAGAAAAAAGTCGACCATGGAAGCGACGGCGTACTCGGATTGTCCGACGCCGACGGTCTCGACCAGCACCACGTCATACCCCGCCGCTTCGCACACCAGCATGGCTTCGCGCGTGCGCCGCGCCACGCCGCCCAACGAGCCGCCGGATGGACTCGGACGGATGAAGGCCCGCGTGTCGGCCGACAGCCGCGGCATGCGTGTCTTGTCGCCGAGAATGCTGCCGCCCGAACGCGCGCTTGACGGGTCGACGGCGAGGACGGCGACCCGCTTGCCGAGCCCGATCAGGTGGAGCCCGAATGCCTCGATGAACGTGCTCTTGCCGACTCCCGGCACGCCGCTGATGCCGACGCGCACGGCGCCGCCGGTGTGCGGCAGCAGCTGCTCGAGCAACCGCTGCGCCGCCTGCTGATGATCGGCGCGCGTGCTTTCGACGAGTGTGATGGCCTTTGCCAGCGCCCGACGACTGTCGCCGCGAACCTCCGTAGCCAGGGTATCGACGTCGATTGCCGCGGCGCGTGTGGTCACTTGCATGCCTCTGGGAGATTGCGGCGGATGATCCAGCGTGGCCGATGAGACACAGCCCAACTGTGAAACAAAGAATGACTGCTGGCCTCTCCCGCGCGTTTCTTCCGCGTGGGAGAGGGGAGGGTGAGGGTGCTGGCGTCGCTCATGATGGGCACACAGGGCTCCCCACATTCACCCTGTGCCCTCACCTTGTTCCTCTCCCGCGCGGAAGAAACGTGCGGGAGAGGAACAAGGTGGATACGCTCCCCATCGCGAGAAGAAATCGAATTCAAGCGCGTGCCGCCACATGCCCGTTGCCGGCGTGTGCCGCGTCGATCAGTGCAAGCACACGGCGCGCGGCCTTGGGAATCTGCGTGCCCGGCCCGAAGATCGCCTTCACGCCCTCCTTCTCCAGGAACGCGTAGTCCCGCGCCGGGATGATGCCGCCGACGGTGACCACAATGTCGCCTCCACCCTGTCGATCGAGCTCCTTGATCAGCTGCGGCACGAGGGTCTTGTGTCCGCCGGACTGCGTCGAGATGCCGACCACGTGGACATCGTTCTCGACGGCCTGGCGCGCCACTTCTTCAGGGGTCTGGAACAACGTGCCGACGTCGACATCGAAACCGAGGTCGGCGAAGGCGGAAGCGATGACCTTGGCGCCGCGGTCGTGTCCGTCCTGGCCGATCTTTGCCACCAGCATGCGCGGCCGCCGTCCGTGATCGCCGGCGAAACGCTCGACTTCGGCGCGCAGCGCCGACCACTCGGCGTCATCGCCGAACTGGCCGCCGTACACGCCGGAGATGGAACGGATCTGCGCGTGGTAGCGGCCCCACACCTTTTCGAGCGCATCGGAGATCTCGCCCACGGTGGCGCGCGCCCGCGCCGCGGCAACGGCCAGCTCGAGCAGGTTGCCTTGCCCGCTCTGCGCCGCCTGCGTCAGTGCAGCGAGCGTCGCGCCCACCTGTGCGGCGTCGCGCGTGGCGCGGATCTTCTTGAGGCGCGCGATCTGCGACTCGCGGACGGCGCTGTTGTCGATTTCCCGAATGTCGATCTCCGGCTCCTCGGGGAGTTGGAACTTGTTCACGCCGACGATGATGTCCTCGCCGCGATCGATGCGTGCTTGCCGGCGCGCGGCGGTCTCTTCGATGCGCAGCTTCGGCATGCCGGCCTCGATGGCCTTGGTCATACCACCCATGGCCTCGACCTCATCAATGATGCCCTGGGCCTTGCGCGCCAGGACGTGGGTCAGCGACTCCATGAAATACGAGCCGGCCCAGGGATCGACGACCTTCGGGATGCCGGTTTCGAGCTGCAGAATGAGCTGGGTATTGCGTGCCACGCGCGCCGAGGCATCGGTCGGCAGCGCGATGGCCTCGTCGAACGAGTTGGTGTGCAAGCTTTGCGTGCCGCCGAAGACGGCGGCCATGGCTTCGACGGTGGTGCGAATGACGTTGTTGAACGGGTCCTGCTCGGTGAGGCTGGCACCCGAGGTCTGACAATGCGTGCGCAGCATGAGCGAGGTCTGCTGCTTGGGATTGAAGTGCTTTTGCACCAGCGTCGCCCACAAGAGACGCGCCGCGCGCAGCTTGGCCACCTCCATGTAGAAGTTCATGCCGATGGCGAAGAAGAACGACAGGCGTCCCGCGAAGGCGTCGATGTCGAGCCCCTTCGACAACGCGGCGCGCACGTACTCGAGCCCGTCGGCGATGGTGAACGCCAGCTCGAGGTCGCAGGTCGCCCCGGCTTCCTGCATGTGGTAACCGGAGATCGAGATGGAATTGAACTTCGGCATCTCGCGGCTGGTGTACTCGATGATGTCGGCGACGATGCGCATCGAGGGTTTCGGCGGGTAGATGTAGGTGTTGCGCACCATGAACTCTTTGAGGATATCGTTCTGGATGGTACCGGTGAGCTTGGCGCGCGGCACGCCCTGCTCTTCACCGGCGACGATGAAGTTGGCGAGCACGGGTAGCACGGCGCCGTTCATCGTCATCGACACGGACATCTTGTCGAGCGGCACGCCCTCGAACAGGATCTTCATGTCCTCGACGGAATCGATGGCGACGCCGGCCTTGCCGACGTCGCCGACGACGCGCGGATGATCGCTGTCGTAGCCGCGATGCGTGGCCAGATCGAACGCGACCGACAGGCCCATCTGTCCGGCGGCGAGGTTGGCGCGATAGAAGGCGTTGGATTCTTCCGCCGTGGAGAAGCCGGCGTATTGGCGGATCGTCCACGGCTGCCCCGTGTACATCGTGGCGCGCGGGCCGCGCAGGAACGGGAACGTGCCGGGTACCGTGTCGGTGAACTCGATGTCTTCGACGTCAGCCTTGGTGTACAGCGGCTTGACGTCGAGGCCTTCGGGCGTGTGCCAGATCAGGCCGTCAGGATCGGCGCCCTTGCGGTCTTTGCTGGCTAGCTTGCGCCACAGGTCGAGATCCGCCCGCGGGTTGGATTCAGACATCGCTGGTTCTCCTTAAGTCCTTACGGTCGCTCGGCGTGCGGCCAAGCGCCGACATTAGCAATTCTCCTCCCCCGTGCAAACCGGCTGCGCCCGGCGTCTTTTCTGTAGGCCGCTCCCGTTGGTCGCTATGCGGTGCCGTCGCAAGAATTCGATTGCGCGTAACATGACTTCACTTGCCGGCGGGCTTGCCGCCTGGACTTGGCCGTTCACCAACGGGAGCGGGTTGCAGAAATGGCACCGGCTGCAGGCCGCGGGGGGAGAGTGCGGCGCTGCGGCGATTTGTGCTAGGAGGGCACGTGCTCGCGAGCCCGCTGCTCTTGGTTCTGACGGCCTGGATGGTCATCGGGCTCGCGCTGATCGGGATCGGCTTGTTGTTTCATCGGCTGGGCCGCGCGCCGGTGACGACTGTTGAGTCGTTGCTTCAATCGTTCTGGCTCGGTTGGGCGCTGCTGCTGCTCTTGCTGCAGCTCTGGCACTTCTTTCTGCCGGTGGGCCGGCGTGCCGCCGTGGTTACGGCCGTGCTCGGGCTGTTCGGCATTGTGGTGGGCGGCTGGAGGCCGTGGGCGGCGTTGCTGCGTGGCCTGCCGCGGCATTTGCTGGCGCTCGCCTTTTTCATGCTGCTGGCGCTGGGTCTGGCGGATCGTGCTCTCGACGGCCCACATTTTGGCGACGTCGGGCTCTACCACTTGCCAGTGGTGTACTGGGACGAAGCGTACCCGATTGTGCCGGGTCTCGGGAACTTGTACGTGCCCTTCGGGCACAACATCTCGTATTTCCTTTACGTTGCCCTTCTCGATGTCGGGCCATTCGCGCATCGCTCATTCCATCTCGTCAATACCATCCTGGTGCTCGCCCTGTTTGCGCGCGGGCTGCTGGGTATCGACCGGGTGGCGCGGGTGCGGCATCCGTGCGCGCCGCACGACGCGTACTGGGCGTTGGTCCTCCCGATCGCGGTGGCGCAAGCGTTCAGCATCTTCCTCACCAGCCCATCGCCCGATCAGCCGATCTTCGTGCTCGGCCTCGTGCTCGCGGGAGAATTGGTGGCGTTCGTCGGCCGCTCGGGGCCGCGGCGCGCGCCGGACTTCGACGTGCTGGCGATCACGCTGCTCGCCACTGCGGCGGTGACCGTGAAGCTGTCGATTGCCGGGTTGGCGGGTGCCGTCTGGTTGCTCGTCATGGTGCGGTGGCTGTGGCATGACCGCCCGCTGCGCCAGGACGGCGGGTCTACGTTGGCGACGGTGATCCAGCTCGGTGCGATCGGTGCGACGATCTGGGTTACCGGAAACATCGTGCTTACAGGGTGTCCGTTGTATCCGAGTGACTTCGCGGCGTTACCCGTCGACTGGCGTGTGCGGGTGGATGCGGTGAAGTGGATCGAGGCGCCGATGGTCTGGGGCGGGCCGCTGTGGAAGGTCATCTGGAACTGGCCGTGGGTCGTGCGGCGGTTGGATTCGCTTGGGTGGGTGGATCGCTCGTACCTGGTGCCGATGGCGATCACGCTCCTTGCCACGCCCGCTGCGTGCGTGCACCGGGTCATACGGCGCAGCACCGGGGTTCGTCGCCTCCCGTTCGTCATCCTCGTCCCGGCACTGCTGTCGTTCGCCTTCTGTTTCGCGACGACGCCGATGCCGCGTTACTTTGGGGCAACCCTTTGGATACTGGCGGTCGACAGTCTGTTGCTGCTCATGGGGAGCGCGGTGTTCGGTGCGGGCCGGGTCAGTCGGGTGGTCGCCACGCTCGGCGTCGTGGTGGCGACAGGGAGCGTGCTGTTCGTGCAGCGGCCGCCGCTGCTGCTGCCGGCGGGAAAATTCGAAATCATGCCGGCGCCGGAGGTGGAGGTGGAACACTTGCCGTCGGGATTGGGAGTGCGCGTGCCGCGCGTCACGCAGACGTGTTGGGATGCGCCGCTACCCTGCACGCCGGATCCCAATCCAGCGCTGCGCGTGCGGCGGGCAGGGGACCTGGGGTCGGGGTTTGCGATCGACACGTCGGCGCCGCCGTCCGAGCGTCGGCCATGATTGTCAGGTTGTTGGGTTGTTGGTTGTTAGGTTGGTATGATCCTTGGGGCGACGTTCCAGGACCCAACAGCGTAGCAACCAACAACCTAACAACTTATTCCGGCGGTAGTTAGGCCTTGCGCACCATGACCTCGCGCTCGCCGTACAACTTCTTCACCTTGACCGTTCCCGGTGGTGCGGCGTTGAGGCACAGCTCGCAGAGCGTGCACTCGTCGAGATGCTTCTCCACGATCTGCAGGGCGCCGCTGTCGGCGCGCGCAAAGATGTTGACCGGACACACCTCGACGAGCTGCTTGACGGCCGCCGCATCGGCGGCGACCGCGGCACTGACTTCGACTTCGATGAATAGGCTCATGACGATTTACCTCGCTGATCGCGCGTCGCTGGTTGCACGTAGCACGTGGACGGATGCAGAGGCTACGGGCCACGTGCCACACGCCACGTGCATCTTCATATGCTCAAGCGCTTCTTTACCAGTCCCGGGATATCTTCAATGCGCTCGGCAATCGAGATGCCGGCGGCTTCGAGGCGCTTGATCTTTTCGGCAGTCGTATCGGCTTTGCCTTCGACGATGGTGCCGGCGTGGCCGAAGCGCATGCCGGGCATCTCGTCCATGAAGCGGCCGGCCATGAACGCGACGATCGGCAGCCTCGACTTCTGCTCGACGACGTAGCGCGCCAGCTCCGCCTCCATGCGCCCACCCGGCTCGCAGTAGATGACGATCGCCTTGGTCTCGGGATCGGCTTCGTAGAGCGGCATGAGATCGGCATAGGTCGAACCGATCACCGCGTCGCCGCCGATCGACACGGCGGTCGACTGTCCAAGCCCGGCGGCGGTCAACGTGTTGCACATCTCCGTCGTCATGCCGCCGGAGCGGGACATCACACCGATCGGTCCCTTGGTGAACGCCTTGCGCGCGTCCTCGGCGCGCCCACCGAGACCGCCCATCTTGGCTTCTCCCGGGGACAGCACGCCCAGGCAATTCGGCCCGATGATGCGGGCGCCCCGCATGCGTGCCAGCTCCACCATCTGCGCCACTTCGTAGCGCGGGATGCGTTCGGTGACCACGACGATGAGCTTGAGGCCCGCTTCGAGCGCTTCGTACAGGGCATCGCGGGTAAACGCCGGTGGCACGGCCACCACGGAGCCGTCGACGCGCGTCTTGGCGGTGACGGCGCGCACCGTGTCGTAGACCGGAATCCCGTAGACGTCGCGGCCGCCGCGTCCGGGGGTGACGCCGCCAACGATTTTCGAGCCGTAGTCCAGGCACTCGCGGCTCATGCTCACGGCCTCGCGGCCGGTGATGCCTTGGATGATGAACGTGGTGTCCTTGGTAATCAGGATCGACATGAATATCCTCAGCTCTTGTTCTTTGCGATCAGCGATCAGCCACCAGCGATCGGCTTGTACTCGTGTCCTTCGCGATCAGCTGTTCTTCATCTTCGCCACGGCGCGGCCCGCCGCCTCGAACATCGAGACCGTGCGGTCGCAGTACTCGACACCGTAGTGCTTGAGGATCTTGAACCCCTCGGTTTCCCACGAGCCGGGGATGCGGAAGATGGCGATTTTGTCCGCCGGATCGCAGCCTGATTCGACGACGCCTTTGATCACGCCGCGCGCGACGATATCGACGCGGGTGTTCGAGACGACGTTCATCATCACGGCGATCTTCTTCACGCCGGGCTTGGAGAGGATGAGCTTGGTGAGCTCGCAGGCCTTCGAGACACTGGGGTTGCCGCCGATCTCGCAGTAGTTGGCGGGCTTGCCGCCGTGCTTGCGGATGGCGTCGAACAGGGTGAGCGAGCCGCCGCCGGCGCCGATCACCAAGCCGAGGTCACCGTCGAACTCGACGACGTTGCCGGCCACGCCACGGTGGTCGACGGCATCCACCTGCGCCCCCTTGATCTCGAACGGCGTCGGCGGACGCGCTTGCCGCTTTTCTTCGGGATCAATGCCGAGCTCCGCGAGGATGGCCTTCTGGCCGCCGCGCGCGTCGTCCTCCATGTCGACGTGGCCGTCGAGGCAGACGAAGCGGCCGTCCTCGAGACGCGCCAGCGGATTGATCTCGGCAAGCGTCAGGCCGTAGGTTTGGAAAATGCGCGCCAGCGACGCCGCGATGGGGGCGAGCCGGGTGAGGTCGGAGCCGCTGATGCCGACGCCGGCGATCAGCTCTTTGGCCATAAAGTCGGAGAATGGCAGGAGGGTGGAAAAGTGGCGCTTGGCGATGTGCGTCGGATGTTTCTCCGCGACCTCTTCGATGTCGATACCGCCCATGTCGCTGAAGATCATCACCGGCAGGCGCGCAAAGCCGTCCCAGGTGACGCCGACGTAGTACTCCTGCGCCACCGGCGCACGGCTTTCGACCAACACCCCCTCCGGCCGGTGGCCGTTGATTGTCAGATCGAGAATCTTCGCGGCGGCGACGTCGGCCTGCGCCGCTGAGTCCGCGAAGAGCACGCCCCCCGCTTTCATCCGCCCGCCGGTGAGCACCTGCGATTTGAGCACCACCGGGCCGTTGATCTCGCCGGCGATAGTTGCGGCCTGCTCGGGCGTGTGCGCCACCCGCGACCCGGTGGGCAGCGGGATGCCATGTTTGCCGAACAGCCGCTTCGATTCGAATTCGTAGAAGCGCATTGCTGAAACTCCTTCACGCCGTGGACAGAGGGGCCAGCGGCCAGCATTCTTTCCATGCCCACTCCCCGTTGGGTTGCTGCGGGCTGCCAAGGTCCGGCAGGCTGCTAGCGTGTTCGCGCGAAAACGTCAAATTAGTCTGACTGAGCCGGAGGGCAAGCCGGCTAATCCAACGGGAGTACTGCAGTCAGTGCGGAAGCTCATTTTCTCGATCCCTTGGGAGGCAGCGGAGCCCTGGGGCGGGAGGCTCGGGTCACCTCCCGCGTCGGGGCAGGTTCGGCTCGGCAAGGTTCAGCGGGTCTCACTCATGGATTCACTCCACACATGCCTCAGAGATATCTCGATCGCGTCGAACGGTTCCGCGGGGATTATTCGCCATGCTCATCTTCTACATCATGCCGTCCAGGCATGGCTAGACGAAACATGCAATTCACGTGGCCCCACGGCGGCGTCTGCCGCGCGCATGCTCCCAGCGGGAGCGAGAAGATAGCGGGCCTTACTCGGGCTCGGGATAAGTGGCGACGAGATCCGGAGGAATGCTCCCGGCTTGCACGATGCGTGCGTACACATCGGCGGACGGGCGCCGTGTGCGCGTTTTGTGCGGATCGTCGGGATCGACCTTGTACATGCCCAGACGGATGCGGCCCATGCCGTGGTTCCATTCGTAGTTGTCCATCAGCGTCCATACGAAATACCCACGCACGTCGGCGCCATCGCGCCGAGCGCGGCCCAGCCAGGTGAGGTGGCGCACGAGATAGCCAACGGGATCGCCGCTCTCCTGCTCGGTGCCGTTTTCGGTGATGTAGATCGGCAGATGATAGTGTTGGGTGGCGAGCATCACCATGTCGTAGATGCTCTGCGGATTATCTTCAGCGGTCGATAAGGTCGACGGGTTGATGGTCAGCAACGGCGACAGCCCCGGAAGCAGAGAGGTCGACGTGCCGTCGGCGACGTAGCGTTGGTAGTAGTTCACCCCGATGAAATCCATGCGACCCGCCAGATCGTCTCGATGCACGGTCGTACCGTCCAGGTTGGCGTCGAGGTTGCCGTGGACGGTCGCATTCAGGAACACCTCGTTCCAGAGGTAGGAGATGTTCGCCGCACCCTGCACGTCGAGCGGGTTGTCCGGGTGATGCGGTCTGAAGGGTGCCAGCGGATACACGAGCCCAACCTGCGCGACCTGGCCGTCACCGTCGGCGTCGACGTGGTCCGCTGCCTTGACCGCGTCGTACATGCGCGCGTGAGCGTTGATCTCCGCGATGATTCCCGCCTTGGCTTCCTTGAACTTCAGCAGGACGGCCGGCGGCTGGCTGCGAGACGCGGACGGATACACATAGCCTCCAAGGATCGCTGCGAGTGGCTCATTCAAAGTTGCCCACAGATCGACCTGGCCACCGAATTCCTGTGCGCAGAAGCCGGCGAACTTGGCAATCTCGCGCACGGTGCGATCGCTGTCCACCCAACCCCTGGCGGTACAGTGAGCGAAATCTTCATGGCAGCCGACGGCGTCGTTCAGCCACGAGGGCAGGGTATAGTGGTTCAACGTGACTAACGGTGTCATGCCGTGGGCGCGTACGGCGGCGAGAATTGCATGATAGCCTGCCAGCGCGCGCGGATCGGCGAGAGCGTGCAGCGAATCAAAGTCATTGGCCGCATCGGTGGCCTCGGGAAAGATCCGGCTCCATTCGAAGCTCATGCGAAAGGCGTTGTTGTGCAGTTCGGTGCGGGCGCGATCGAGGTCTTGCGGATAGAGTTCCCAGAAGCCCGGGGAGACCTTCACCGGGTCGCCGGAGAGGTAGGTCCCGGGGTCGTTCACGGTGACCGGTGACATGACGAAGTCATACCAATCGGAGTGTGTATCGTTGCATTCCGTGGCCGCCAGCGTCGGGCAGCCCATTTCCACTTGAAAGCCGGCGGTGGCGGTGCCCCAGAGAAACCCGGAGGGGAAGGTTTTCGCGGCGGGTGCGGCCACTTGATCTTCGCCGCACCCCTGTAGCAGAACGACGAGAGCCGCAGCCGTCCAACACAGGAGGCCGGTCCGAAGTGTGCGCATGCAAGGCGCATAGCACGCAGGGTCGGGTGACGCGATATGCGGCTTCATACTCACGTCACACTCTCGGTCTTGACTCACTTTGGTGCAGTAGCCTACACCGATCCGAGCGTCGTTGCGGCCGCGCTGAAATTGTGGGGGGGCAGGACGAGACGCAAGAGAAGGGACGAGAACCCATATGGCGAAAAAGAAGAACCGTAAAATCGCACGTGAGCAGGCGCTCCCGGAGTCAACTGCTCAGGATTCATCGGAGCGTCTCTCGCGCCGCCAGTTCCTGACCGGCCTCGCCGCGACGACCGGAGCGCTGGCCCTGGCCGGCTGTGGCGATAGTACCGTCGCGGTCCAGAACCCAACCCCGACCGCTGCACCGACGGCGATCCCGACCGCCACTCCGACGGCGAGCCCGACTGCCAGCCCCTCTCCGACGCAAGGCAATCCGGAGTTGACGCCTTTGCCCGATCCGGCAGCCTCCGGCATCGAGCACATAGTCGTGGTGATGATGGAGAACCGCTCCTTCGATCACTTCCTCGGCTGGCTGCCTGGGGCCGACGGGAGACAGGCGGGCCTCGAGTTTGTCGACAAGCAGGGACAGACGCGGACGACCTATCCGCTGGCGCCAAACTTTCAGAACTGCCAATTCGACGACCCTGACCATTCGTACGGCGGCGGACGCACTCAATTCAATGGGGGCGCCAACGATGGCTGGCTGCTCGCGGGGACGGACGATATCTTCCCCGTGGGCTACTACACGCAGAACGACCTTTCGCTGTATGGGGCGGCGGTCCCCGCGTGGACGACCTTTGATCGTTATTTTTGTTCGATCCTGGGTCCCACGTTCCCGAACCGGTTCTATATGCATGCGGCGCAAACCGACCGCCTCGACAACCTTCTCAAACAGGCGACGATCGCGACGATTTGGGATCGGCTGGCCGCCGCCGGGCTGACCGGCACGTATTACTACAGCGATTTGCCCATCCTCGCACTCTGGGGCGGGCGTTACACGTCCATTACCAAGAAGATCGATGGATTCTTTACGGCCGCGGCTGCCGGCACGCTGCCAAACGTCTCGTTCGTCGATCCGCGCTTCAACGGCGACGGCTCGCAGGGCACGTCGACCGACGATCACCCGCTCGCCGACATTCGCAATGGCCAGGCGTTCATCAGCCGGATATATGACGCGGTGACCACGAGCCCGAACTGGGCCAACACCGTGCTCATCATCAACTACGACGAGTGGGGCGGCTTCTTCGATCACGTTCCCCCGCCGCTGGCGCCGCAGACCGGGTTGGATGCGGGACTCCCCAACGACGGACGGCTCGGCTTCCGCGTGCCGTGCATCATGGCGTCGCCGCTGGCGCGGCGCGGGTTCATCGGCCACCAGCAGTACGATCACACCTCGATCCTCAGCATGATCGAGTGGCGCTGGGGGCTCGACCCGCTCACCGTGCGCGACGGCACGGCCAACAACATTGCGCACGCACTCGATTTTACCAGCCCGAAGAACCTGATCGTGCCGCAGTTCACGGTGCCGCAGGGGCCGTTCGGTGGTCCGTGCAGCACCGCAACGATCAGCAGCACGCGGGCGGAGTTTGCCGGGTTGCAGGAGATGGCCGTGCGGCACGGATTCCTCACCCGCTGACGCCGCTTCGCAGCGCCGGCGTTTGCGTGATGACGGCGGCGACGGTGGAGTGGGCGGACCTGCAAGGCGTGGCCCCAAGACCCAGGGCTGGGAAGGGACGTTGGGTGCGGTTGGTGCGCCGCGGAAGCTCCGCGCCTATCGCACCCAACGTCCCCACGGACCGTCGCACTGGATCTGCGGGTGGGCGGTTTTCACAAGATCATTAGATCATCCCTCAGGAGAGCTTTCTTGAGCAAAGCTCTCTTGATGCTCGGCGTCCTTTGCGCCTTTGCGTGAGTCTTCTTTCCGTCAGGTCGCGGCTGACAACCAGCAGCGTGTGCGGGTGGTCAGATGCGCGCCGACGTCAACGAGCCCGATGCGAGAGGGCATTGCGACTGCTGTCGGACAGTGGCATGCCTGCGCTAGTGAAATCAGTGCGATGGAGGTGTAGTATGGCGGAAGAAGATCCGGCGCGGCTGGCGTCGCAGCGCTCGATGCAAGCAGTTGGTGCGAAGGCGAAGGAGGCGTGGCTCGCGCTGTTCGCAGACGACGCGACGATCGAGGATCCGATCGGTCGCTCGCCGCTTGATCCCGAGGGCAAAGGGCACACCGGCATAGCCGCCATTAGCGCCTTTTGGGACCAACACATCGCGCTGAGTCGGATCGAATTCGATATTCGCCACTCGTACGCGTGTGGCGACGAGGTGGCGAACGTCGGCACCATTACGACGACGCTGCCGAATGGAATGAAGGCCCTGGCCGAAGGGGTCTTTATCTACAAGGTGAACGCCACCGGCAAGCTCGTCTCGCTGCGCGCCTTTTGGGAGTTCGAGAAGATGATGGCCAGCATGAGCTCCTGATGCTTGACACAGCTTCACAGTCAAGGGTGTTGGTGGTAGGCTCGCGGTCATGACACAAGAGACGGACGCCACACGCTATACCGTGCAGGAGTACTTCGATCTCGTGACGCAGGGCATTCTCCAGGCCGATGATCGGGTCGAGCTGCTTGAAGGCATCATCGTTGCCGAGCCGCCAATGGATCCGCCGCACGCTTCGGGCATCACCAGGGTTGACACGGCCATACGCAAGCTTCTGGGCGGACGTGCCGTGGTTCGAGTGCAGCAGCCGTTCATCGTTGGCGGCTATTCAGTCCCCGAGCCCGATGTCGCGGTCGTTCCGGGCACCGAGGCCGATTACGACACGCAACACCCCACCCAGGCGTTGCTGATCGTCGAGGTCGCCGCGTCGTCGCTGCCGCAGGATCGCCTGACGAAGTCGCGCATCTATGCGGCGGCGCAGGTGCCCGAGTATTGGCTGGTCAACCTGCGCGACCGTTGCGTCGAGGTGTTCCGCGACCCCGACGTGGCGAACCGCGTGTACCGCGCCCGGCACGTGGCGCAGCCGGGTGATGACATCGCGCTGGCGGCGGCAGAGGCGTCTGTCCGCGTCAGCGACCTGCTCCCAGGACTGGCCTGACTTTCTCCTGGCGTGCTACAACACCCGCCCAGAATCTTGCGCAGCGCCGCTCTCCCTGAGCGGTCGCAGAGGGAACGATGGAGCCATTTGCGGGAAAGATAGTGGTGATCACGGGCGGGGCGTCGGGGATTGGGCGCGCCGTCGGTGCGCAGCTCGTGCGCCACGGTGCGCGGGTGGTGCTGGCCGACATCAACGGAGAGAGCGTGGGGGCGACGGCGGCGGCCATCGGTGCGACGAGTGCGGCGACCGTCGACGTGAGGGATGCCGCGGCGGTGGAGCAACTCGTGAGCAGTACCGTCGCTACGCACGGACGGCTCGACTACATGTTCAACAACGCCGGCATCGCGATCATGGGCGAGGCGCGCAACATGACGCTCGCCGACTGGACGCAACTTATCGATGTGAACGTGCGCGGCGTGATCAACGGCGTGTTTGCGGCCTATCCGGTGATGGTCCGGCAGGGCTTCGGCCATATCGTCAACACGGCGTCGATCGCGGGTTTGGTACCCACGCCTGGTGCCACCGGCTACGCGACGACCAAGCACGCGGTGGTCGGCCTGTCCACCGGATTGCGCGCCGAGGCCGCCGGACTCGGCGTGAAAGTGAGTGCCGTGTGTCCGGGGATCATCGATACGCCGCTCAAATACGGAACGCGGCTGATCAATCCCGACGCCGACCGAGACAAGCTTTTGAACAGCCTACCGATCAAGCTGTACCCCGTCGAGGACTGCGCCCGCGACATTCTCCGCGGCGTGGCGCGCAATCAAGGTATCATCATCGTGACCCGAGGCGCCAAGCTCCTCAGCCTCTGGTATCGTTGGACACCGTCGCTGTTCATGCGCATCTCCGAGAAAACGGCGACGCGCAGCCCGCTGCTGACGCGGGGTGGGTGAACGCGGTGAGCCGTGGTGAAAACGGAGAGATGAAATCGATCAGTGCACAGATCCCCCAATAACCATCTGTGTTGATCTGTGAAACCTGTGGATAGTCCTTCGGCACCCACCGTATGCGCGCATCTGCTCGCACCCGGCCGCATCGGCACGCTCGACATCCGCAACCGCATCGTCATGAGCCCGATGGGCTCGAACCTCGCCGAGGCGAATGGGCATGTCGGCGAGCGCCTCACGCGCTACTACGAAGCTCGCGCCAAAGGTGGCGTCGGGCTGATCATTGTCGGCGTCGGTGCCGTCGCCTATCCGGCGGGTGCCTGCATTCCGAACCAGGTGGCGATTTCTGATGACGTCTTTTTGCCCGGTCTGCAGAACCTGACGCGGTGCGTGCATGCGCACGGGGCCAAGATCGCTATTCAGCTGCAGCATTCCGGGAAGGTAGCAACCCAGGATATGGCCGCTGGCCGCCCGCTCTGGGTGCCCTCCCTGGTCCCGATGAAGGCGGGAGATCTGCTCGATGACCTGACGATGGAGGAAGTCCAGGGGCTCACCGGCTACCTGGCGCAGCCGGGTGCCGGTATTGTCTTCCATGAGATGACCCTCGCGGACATCCAGCAGCTCGTCGCGTGGTTCGCCGCGGCGGCCGAGCGCGCCCGGCGCGGCGGCTTTGATGCCGTCGAGATTCACGGCGCCCACGGGTATCTCCTCTCTTCGTTCTTGTCTCCGGCCTACAATCGGCGCGCCGACGAATACGGCGGCGCGCTGGAAAATCGCGCCCGCCTGCTGGTCGAGGTGTTGCAGGCGGTGCGCCAGCGCGTCGGCGCCGCCTTCCCGGTGTGGTGCCGCCTTGATGCGCAAGAGTTTCGTATCAAAGGCGGTATCACGGTCGACGACGCGCAACGCGTCGCCGTGATGGCCGTGGCCGCCGGCGCCGATGCGATCCACGTGAGCGCGTATGCCGAGCCCACCTCGGGCGTGGCATTTACGGACGCTCCGCTGGTGCACCAACCGTGCGGCTTCGTGGATTTCGCCGCGGCGATCAAGCAGCGCGTCACGGTGCCGGTGATCGCCGTTGGACGCATCGAACCGGCAGAGGCCGACGCGCTCATCGCGGCGGGCAAGGCCGACTTCGTCGCCATGGCCCGCAAGCTGTTGGCCGATCCGGAGTTGCCCGCGAAGCTCAGTGAGGGCCGGGCCGCGGACATTCGCCCCTGCATTTACTGCTACCGCTGCGTCGGCAACATCTATCTCAATGCCAGTGTCGCCTGCGGGGTGCGGCCGGCGACGGGGCGTGAAGCGCTGTTCGCGATCACACCGGCGGTGGCGCCGAAGCGCGTGCTGGTTGCAGGGGGCGGACCCGCCGGGATGGAGGCGGCGCGCCTTGCGGCGCTGCGCGGGCATGCGGTGACGTTGTGCGAGAAGGCCGAGCGGCTGGGCGGCGCGGCGTTGCGTGCGGGACTGGTGTATGAACCGAACGGCAAGCTGGTCGAATATCTCGAACGGCAGGTCCGCGCGCTGCCGGTCGACGTTCGCATGCGTCAGGAAGTGACGGCCGCGCTCGTGCGAGAGCTGCAGCCTGATGTTGTGCTCGTCGCCGTGGGGGGATGTCGAGCTGCCTGGTCAGTGCCGGGAAGCGAACGCGTCCATGTCGTTGGCGCCGATGATCTGCACCAGGCCTTGGCCCTCGGATACCGTGTCGCCGTCATCGGCGGCGGCCTGATCGGCATCGAGGTGGCTGAATACCTGAGCGAGCGCGGCCATCAGGTGACCGTGCTCGAGGCATCGCTGAGCTTGGCGACTGAGATGGCTCTGCCGCGGCGGTGGCGCGCGCTCTACACGTTGCGCGAACGTGGCGTGCTGCTCGTGACCGGTGCTACGGTCGAGGAAGTCAGCGACGCAGGGGTTGTCTACCGTCAGCACGGTGAGCGGCGCGTGGCGCCGGCGGATCACGTCATCCTCGCCGGAACGGTTGTCGCAAATCGCAGCCTCGGCGATGCGCTGGCCACGTGCGGAGCCGAGGTGCACCTTCTCGGTGACTGCAAGGGTGCCGGCTACATCGAAGGAGCGATGCTGGATGCGGCGCGGGTTGCACTTGCCCTGTAGACCGCTGGAAAGGCGGAGAGCACCCTTCGAGAGCTTCAGGGGGAGCGGAAAGGATCCCATGTTCGAGACGCTCGACACACCTGGCGTGCTCCTCTAATTGGGTGGCGTATGGAACGAGGCCTGGTATGCCGGCAAACCCCTCGTTCGGGCCACGCGTGAGCCATGGAGCTGTACGAGCAAACGATTCCGCGACTGGTGCAGGCTGCCGCCGCACGTTTCGGCGAGGGGCATGCCATCGAGGATGGCACAACCGTCCTGACCTTCAGGGAGCTGGACGCAGCGAGTCTCCAGGCGACGCGTGCGTTCTGCGCGGCGGGCATTGTGCCTGGCGATCGTGTCGCCATCTGGGCGCCGAACATTGCCGAGTGGATCGTGGCGGCCATCGGCATCCAATCCGCCGGCGGCGTGCTCGTGCCGCTGAACACGCGGCTCAAGGGTGGTGAGGCCGGTTACATCTTAAAGAAGAGCCGCGCCCGGATTCTCTGCACCGTCGACACCTTCCTCGGCAACGACTACGTCGAAATGCTGCGGGGCGCGTGTGGCAGCTCGACTGTGTCGCGTCCGCTTGCCGCACTGCCTGACCTCGAGCGCATCGTGATGTTCGGTGCTGACTCCCTCCTGACCAAGGAGGGGGCAGGGGAAGGTTGCTCCCTCACCACGTGGCCCGACTTCGTCGCACGCGGCACGGCCGTGTCGCTCGATGAGGCCCGGCGTCGCGCCGCCGCGGTGTTGCCCGACGATCTTTCCGACATCTTGTTCACCTCAGGCACGACCGGACAGCCGAAGGGCGTCATGACGACGCACGGCCAGAACCTGCGCGTCTTCCGGTCGTGGTCCGATGTCGTTGGTCTGCGCGCCGGTGACCGCTACCTCATCGTCAATCCGTTTTTTCACAGCTTCGGCTACAAGGCCGGCTGGCTGTCGGCGCTCATGTGCGGCGCGACGGTCTTGCCGCAGGCGGTGTTCGACGTGCCCGCGGTGCTGCAGCGCATCGGCCGTGACCGGGTCAGCGTGCTCCCGGGACCACCGACGCTTTACCAGACCATCCTCGCACATCCGGATCGCGACCGCTGCGACCTCTCGAGCTTGCGCCTCGCGGTCACCGGCGCGGCGGTGATTCCGGTCGAGCTGATCCATCGCATGCGCCGCGAGCTGACCTTCAAGACGATCATTACGGGATATGGCCTGACAGAGTCGAGCGGCGTGGTCACCATGTGTCGTTACGACGACGACCCGGAAACCATCGCCACGACCTCCGGCCGTGCCATCCCGGACATCGAGGTGCGTTGTGTCGACAGCACGGACAACGAAGTGCCGCGTGGGCAACCGGGCGAAGTCGTCGTCCGTGGTTACAACGTGATGCGCGGATACTTCGAGGACGCCGCGGCCACGGCGCTGGCGATCGATGCCGGGGGCTGGCTGCACACCGGTGACGTTGGCATCATGGACGCCCGCGGCTACTTGCGCATCACCGATCGCATTAAAGACATGTTCATCACCGGCGGCTTCAACTGTTACCCGGCGGAGATCGAGAGTCTCATGCACGCGCATGAGGGGATTGCACAGGTGGCGGTCATCGGCGTGCCCGACGAGCGGCAGGGTGAGGTCGGCATGGCCTATGTGGTCCCGCGGCCTGGCACCGCCGTGACCTCCGAGTCGATCATCGCCTGGTGTCGCACGCACATGGCCAATTACAAGGTGCCGCGTTACGTGGAGTTGGCGGAGGCACTACCGATGAATGCCTCGGGGAAGGTTACGAAGTTCGTCTTGCGCGAGCGGGCGACGGCGCGCCTCGCCGGGAGGGTCCGTTGAGCCTGCTGCCGCGGCGCGCTGATTTCTCCATCTTGCAGCAAGCGGTGCACGGCCAGCGGCTGGTCTACCTCGACAATGCCGCGACGACACAGAAGCCGCAGCCGGTCATCGACGCCGTGGCCCGCTTCTATGCGTCGCAAAACGCCAACATCAACCGCGGCGTGCACGCGCTGAGCGAGCGCGCCACCGACGCGTACGACGCCGCGCGTCTGACGGCGCAACGGTTCGTGAACGCGCGCGCGGCGCGCGAGATCATCTTCGTGCGTGGCACGACGGAGGCGATCAACCTGGTGGCCTCGAGCTTCGCCAGGCCACGGCTGCAGCCACGCGACGAAATCATCGTGTCGCGGATGGAGCATCACGCCAACATCGTGCCGTGGCAACTGGTCTGCCAGGAGCGCGGTGCGGCGTTGCGGGTCATTCCGATCACCGACGACGGCGAGCTCGAGTTGGAGGGGTACGCGCGTCTCTTCAGCGCGCGCACGAAGCTGGTAGCAATCACGCACGTCTCCAACGCGCTGGGGACGATCAACCCGGTGGAGCAGCTGATTGCCGCGGCGCATGCGCACGATGTTCCGGTGCTCATCGACGGAGCGCAAGCCGCGCCGCATCTGCGTGTGGATGTGCAGGCGCTCGACTGCGACTTCTATGCATTCTCCGGCCACAAGGTCTACGGCCCGACCGGCATTGGGGTGCTGTATGGGAAGGCGGCACTGCTCGACGCCATGCCGCCGTATCAAAGTGGTGGCAGCATGATCCGCTCGGTCAGCTTTGAAGGCACGACCTTCGCCGACATTCCGCAGCGTTTCGAAGCCGGCACGCCGCATATTGCCGGAGCCATCGGGCTGGCCGCGGCGCTCGACTATGTTGAGGGAATCGGGCTGGACGTCATCGCCGCGCATGAGCAAACGTTGCTGAGCTACGCAACCCGTCGCCTGGCGCTGCCGCGGCTGCGGCTGATCGGCACGGCGCCGCACAAGCTCGGGATCCTGTCGTTCGTCGTCGACGGGGTCCACCCGCACGACGTGGCCACGGTGCTCGACCGCGAGGGGATCGCGGTGCGTGCCGGACATCACTGTGCGCAGCCGCTGATGCATCGGCTCGGAATACAGGCGACGACACGTGCATCGCTCGCGCTGTACAACACGCGCCAGGACATCGACGCCTTGATTGTGGCTCTCGAGCGCGCGCTGGAGCTGCTGGCGTGACCACGGCGCTCGCTGACCTCTATCGCGACGTGATCCTGGCGCACAGCAAGCAGCCGCGCAACTTTCGCCAGCTGGAGGCACCGGCGGTGGCGGCGGAAGAGTACAATCCCCTCTGCGGTGACACGGTCGTGGTGTATGTGGAGTTGGCGGCGGGCGTGGTGCGGGCGGTTGCTTTTCAGGGACAGGGCTGCGCCTTGTCCACCGCCGCGGCATCGGTCATGACGGAAGCGGTGCAGGGACGAAGCGTGCCCGAGGTCGGAGAGATGTGCGTCGCCTTCGGCACGTTCATGGAGACGGGCAGGGCCCTCCCAGCCGCCATGCCCGATTCGCTCAGCGCATTTGCAGGCGTGCGAGCCTTCCCGAGCCGCGTGAAATGCACGCTGCTGCCGTGGCGCGCGCTGGAGGCGGCGCTGCGGCTGCTGGATGGACCCCGTGTTCACCACCTATCGTAACGCCCGCCACGGTGCTTTCCGCAGCCAGCGATCCATGGTGTTGGCGCGGCAGGGGATGGTGTGCACCAGTCAGGCACTGGCGACGAGCGCCGGCGTCGAGTGCTTGCGTCACGGCGGCAATGCCATTGATGCGGCGGTCACGGCTGCTGCCGTGCTCGGGGTGGTGGAGCCGTTCAGTACCGGCGTCGGCGGCGACTGCTTCATGCTCATTTGGGTGCAACGCGAGCGCAAGCTCTACGGGCTCAACGGCAGCGGGCGGGCGCCGGCGGCGGCGACCGTGGAGGCGTACCGCGCCCGCGGTCTCAGTGAGATGCCCGCTTACGGCATGCTGTCGGTGACGGTTCCCGGTGCCGTCGACGCGTGGGCGGAGGCGCTGCAGCGCTTCGGACGGCGTACGCTGGGCGACGTGCTGGAACCGGCCGTTGCGTACGCCGAGGACGGTTTCCCGGTCACCGAGATCATTGCCTATCAATGGGACCTCAGCGTGCGCGCCGGGGTGCTGCAGCATCCGGAAGCGCTCCGGACCTTTACGGTCGACGGCGATGCCCCGCGCTTGGGAACCATTGTCCGCCTGCCCGATCTGGCGGGCTCAATGCGCGTGTTGGCGGCCGGTGGCGCCGATGCGTTTTACCGCGGTGAATTGGCGGAGCGTCTGGTGGCCTTCTCGAATGCGCACGGCGGCCTGTTCGCGCGCGAGGACTTCGCGCAGCACTGCTCGACCTGGGTCGAGCCGATCGGGACCGCATATCGCGGCTACCATCTCTTCGAGATCCCACCCAACGGCCAAGGCCTGGCGGCGCTGATCGCCCTCAACATTCTGGAGAACTTCGACCTCGCGGCGCAACCGCTGGGTTCGGCGGACAGCCTGCACCTGCGCTTGGAGGCGATCAAGCTGGCGTATGCGGACCGCGATCGCTACATCGCCGACCCCGACGCCGTGCAGGTGCCGGTAACCGAGTTGCTGTCGAAGGATTATGCCCAGGGGCGTGCGGCGCTCATTCATCCGCGGCGGGCGCTGCAGCCCGCGAGCGCCGGCCGCGTCGGCGCCGGGACCGACACCGTGTACCTCACCACCGCCGACAGTGAGGGCAACATCGTCTCACTGATCAACAGCGTCTACGGCCCTTTCGGTTCGGGAATGGTGGCCGATGACACAGGCATTGCGCTGCAGAACCGCGCCCGCGGCTTTGTACTCGATCCCACCCATCCGAACTGCCTGGCGCCGCGCAAACGTCCGTTCCACACCATCATCCCGGCGATGCTGTTTGACGGCGCGCAGCCCGTCGTCTCGTTCGGCGTCATGGGCGGCGACATGCAGGCGCAGGCGCATGTACAGGTGGTGTCGAATCTGGTTGACTACCACCTCAACGCGCAAGAAGCCCTCGACTTTCCGCGCCTGCACTTCCTCGACGGCAATCGGGTTGCCGTTGAAGATGCGTGCGGTGCCGACGCCATCCGCGGGCTTGCCGAGCGCGGCCATCGGATCGAGGACGAGAACGCCGCCTGGCCGCGCGGCGGATTCGGCGGCGGGCAGGCGATCATGGTTGATGCGCCGAACGGCGTATATTGGGGCGCCTCGGACGCGCGCAAGGACGGGGCGGCCGGCGGATTCTGACCTCGCCGCGGTTGGAAGCCTGCCAAGCTCCGAGCCGACGCCTGCGCCTAACCGGTGCGATCGTCATCATCAAAAATCCGACCTCTGCGCCACGCATCCGCGTCCGGTGCGACCAGTTTGCAACGTCAAGAGATGAACTTGCATGACTGCGCTGACATCCGACAACGGAACTACGGAGGCGCGGTATTAACAGCATGGCACGGGAGATGCGTGTAAGCCTGTTGTGAGATTCACGAGATGCGCACGGCGCGTGTCACCACCCCGCGGTTTGCTAGTCATTGTCGTGGGATTATGGTGTAGCGCTTTGCCCTTACCGGTGGCGGCTGGCGAGAGTGCTCGCGCTCGGTCCGAGTTGCTCTTGGGACGTGACCAGTCCGCACAACCAGGCAATGCTCGATCGGACTCACTCCTCTCCGTCATGCCGGAGGCAGCGGATCCGACGGACAACCTCCGGCACCGCGATCTCCATCTGGAGATCACGCCCTTTCTCAATGGGCTGGTCGATATGGCACAGCGGTGCGGCATCCCCATCCAGCCGATTCACGGTACCGCCGCTGGTCACCTCACCGGGGTGACCGGCTCGTTCAAGGTGAGCGAGGACCTTCCGGCCATCAGCTTCTACGCGCGGGAACACTCGCCGGAGCTCTTTGGCGCCTTCTCGTCGTCACGCCGTGGGATCAGCTGGTCGGTGGCGTGGCCGCTGCAGCAGTTCACCTTCCGACTGCAAGGCGGCAACGACAGTGAGCTCGGCTATCTCGCGGTCGGCGGTGTCGAATGGACTCACCCTGCCAAGCCAGTGGCCATCGGCATCGGGATGCCGATGAATCTACACGGTGGCGGCCAGGTTGGCGGTGTCGTGATGCTGCGCGTGAAATTCTGAACGCAGCGTCGGGTGCGAGTGCCGTTCCCTCTTGGATTCGAGTCGCGTTGAGACGCGAGCCTGCTTCCCTCGCTTACAAGCCAAACTTGCAATCCCGGGCAGACGACTGGCCCGAAAGGAGGCGGCCCGCCCCAAGCGCCGCTGTGCGTTCGTTGGTGCAGTGTTTGCTCACCGTCTTGGAATCAGCCGAGGCGCGTAGTCTCGTGCGTTGGAGCGATCTGCACGTAAGCGATGCAAAACGGGGGTAGAATCAGCGGACTGCGGTGCGCCATCGTCGGCACGATCAGCCTTTTGATGGCGTCGTGTGCGGCACGCCAGGCTGAGCCGCCGCTGGCGTCGTCGCCGCCAACCGAAAAGATCACGACTGTACAAGTGCAGGTGCCGAGTCGGGGGCAATTGCCCGCGCTGGTAGGCCGGATGCAACGACACCGCGTCCGAGAGAAGGAAACCTTGCTCGACGTCGCGCGCGACGCCGGCCTCGGCTTCAACGAGGTGAAGGACGCGAACCGGGAGATCGATGAGTGGATTCCGCCTCCCGGTCTGGAGGTCGCCGTCCCCACCCAGTGGATCGTCCCACGCTCGACCTATCGCGGCCTGGTGATCAACATTGCCGAGATGCGAATGTATATGTTCCCGCAAAAGACCGCGCCTGGCGAAGTCGTCACGCTGCGCACCTGGGCGATCGGCATTGGCGCCGATGAGACGCCGAGCCCGGTAGGGCCGTTCCGCATTACCGCGATGGACAAAGATCCGACGTGGTACGTTCCCGACTCGATCTACCGCAAAATGGATCCACCGAAGCGTCGCGTGGTGCCGCCTGGTCCCGACAACCCGCTCGGCGCGTACCGCATGCGTCTGTCCAAAGGGCTCTATTCCATTCACGGCACCGACATCGCCTGGTCGGTCGGACGGCTGACGACACACGGCTGCATCCGGATGTACCCGGAGGACATTGGCGAGCTCTTCCGTCTGGTCCGGCCCGGTATGGTCGGCGAGCTGGTTTATGAGCCGATCAAATTCGGTGAACGCGACGGCCAGGTCTTCGTCGAAGTGCACGACGACATCTACCGGCGCGTCCCCAACAGTCAACGGGCTGCCCTCGACCTCGCGCGCCAGGCGCGCCTTCTCGGCCGTATCGACTCCGAACGGTTGCGCGTCGCCGTGCGCGAACGGCGCGGCATCCCGGTGGATGTGACCCGCGGAGCAACGATCGTCGCCGCTCGTAGGTAGCAGGCGGCTGAAAAAAGCGCAGAGCACCCTTCGAGAGCCTCAGGGTGAGCGGAAAAATTCGATAGATTGAGGAGAAGTAATCGAGAAGGGATCCGCTCATGCTGAGGCTCTCGAAGCATGGGGCGGGGTTTTTCAGAGCTGCTAGCAGTGTCGGACTTGGCAGTGTCTAGCGACCACCGGGAGCGGGCCATCGAAGAGACGGCGACCGCAGGTCCTAGGAACGCTGCGTCCGATCGGGTTCTGCGAGAACGGCTGTGCGCCTTGGCGGCTTTGCGTGAGAGTGTTGTCTCAACCGGCCGCTGCGATATGGTACGCGCATGTTTCTCGACCGCGTCGGCTCCATGCTGCGGCTGTTCACGCTGATCCGCCGAACCCTGCGCCACAAGCCGACGAGTCCGTACACGGTGGGCGACCTGATCGAGGAACGCGCCGCGGCGCATCCGCAGCGGACATTCCTCCTGTTCGAGGAGCGGCGCATCTCCTACGCCGAACTCAATGCCGCCGCCAATCGGGTGGCGCATTGGGCGCACGGGCAGGGGCTGTGCGTCGGCGACCGCGTTGCATTGCTGATGCAGAATCGGCCCGAGTATCTGTTTGCCTGGGCAGGACTGGCAAAGCTCGGCGTGGTGGTCCCGCTAATCAATCCCAACCTGCGCGGCGAAACCTTGCGCTACTCCCTTGCCGCCGCGGAGGCGCAGTGCCTGATTGCCGGAGAGGAGTGTTTGGGGAACCTCGCCACGGTCGGCGGTGCGAGCGCGCCGATCGAGAGCCTCTTCGTGTGGGCCGAACCCGAACAACTCGACGCAGGAAGTGCGGGACGACAGCCAACAGACGACAGACAACAGACTCAAAGCTCTGCCGGTCCGGAAGCTGCGGCTGACGTCTGTCGTCCATCGTCTGCCATCTCGCTGGCACCGCTGCTCGCGGGAATGCCGCCACACAACCCAGATGCCCGCGTGCGTCAGGGGTTGGTGGCGGGCGATGATCTCTTCTACATCTTCACCTCCGGCACCACCGGTTATCCCAAGCCGGCGCGCATGAGCCACATGCGTTTCATCGCCATCGGCGATGGCATGGCGGGAGTCGCGGGTTACGGGTCCGCGGACGTGCTGTACTGTCCCATTCCCCTGTACCACGGCGCCGGCGGCGTGGTGGTGCCCGCGTCCGTCCTGCACGTCGGTGCGACCATGGCGCTGCGGCGGAGATTCAGCGCCAGCGCCTTCTGGGACGATTGCCGCCGTTTCGGTGCAACCGGGTTTCAATACGTGGGCGAGATCTGTCAATTCCTCCTCAGCCAAGCGCCGCAGCCCACGGATCGCACCCACACGGTGCGGGTGATGATGGGCACCGGACTGCGCGCCGACCTCTGGCATGCCTTTCAGCAACGTTTCGGCGTCGCGCGCATCATCGAATCCTACGGCTCCACCGAAGCCAATACCGCGATCATCAATCTCGACAACAAGCCCGGCTCGATCGGCCGCGTTCCGTTCAAGCAGCTGCACAACGGCCGGCTGATTCGCTTCGACGTCGAGAGCGAGACGCACGTGCGCAACGCCCAAGGCTTTTGCGTCGAGTGCGCGCCCGGAGAGATCGGCGAGTTCATCGGCCGCATCCGCGGCGCCAAGGACACCGGCGTGCAACGCTTCGAGGGGTATACGTCGGCGGAGGAGACCGAAAGAAAGATTCTCCGCAACGTCTTCGAGGCCGGCGATGCGTGGTTCCGCACCGGCGATCTCCTGCGCCGCGATGCCGATGACTACTTCTATTTCGTCGACCGCATCGGCGACACCTTCCGGTGGAAAAGCGAGAACGTGTCGACGCAAGAGGTTGCCGCCATCCTCAACGGCTTTCCGGGCGTCGAGATCGCCAATGTGTACGGCGTCGAAGTTCCCGGCGAGACCGGTCGCGCCGGCATGGCGGCGCTCGTGTTCCACGACGGCGCGCAGTTCGACGGCCGCGCCTTCTACGCATTTGCCGCGCAGCACCTGCCGCCCTACGCCGCGCCGCTGTTCGTCCGCCTACCGAAGGAAGCGGATGTGACCGGGACGCTCAAGCTGCGCAAGCTCGAGCTGCAGCGCGAAGGGTACGATCCGCGCGTGGTAGAGGACCCTCTGTACCTGCGCGACGAGCAAGCCGCGGCCTACCTCCCATTGACTGTCGAGCGCGCAAGTGTACTGGTACGCGATCGGCCGCACGGCGATCGCGCGGCCGTCTCTTCGTCTTGATGGGAATGATCCCTGAGTAAGGAAGGCAGATATGTACATCGACTACACGGCTGAGCAACGCGCCCTGCGCGACCAACTGCGCGAGTATTTCGCCAAGTTGATGACTCCGGAGCTTCAGGAGGAGTCGGAAACCAGCGAGGGCGGCGGTCCGCACTATCGGAAAGCACTGCACAAGATGGGCGCGGATGGCTGGCTGGGCATCGGCTGGCCCAAGGAGTTCGGCGGCCAGGGCCGCTCGATCATCGAGCAGTTCATCTTCAGCGACGAAGTGCAGCGCGCCGGCTATCCCCTGCCGTTCCTGACCATCAACTCGGTCGGCCCCACCATCATGCGCTACGGCTCGGCGGAACAGAAGGCCGAGTTCCTGCCCCGCATCCTGCGCGGCGACGTACACTTCGCCATCGGCTACTCCGAGCCGTCGGCGGGAACCGACCTGGCGTCGCTGCGCACGCGCGCCGTGCGTGACGGCGACTCGTACGTCATCAACGGCAGCAAGGTGTTCACCAGCTTGGCGGAGTTCTCCGACTACGTCTGGCTGGCGGCGCGCACCGATACCGACGCGAAGAAACACAAGGGCATCTCGATCTTCATGGTCGACACCAAGTCGCCCGGATACAAGTGCACCCCCATCTGGACCATGGCCGGCGTGCGCACCAACGCGACGTATTACGAGGACGTGCGCGTGCCCGCCACGATGCGGGTTGGCGGCGAGAACGAAGGCTGGGGCTTGATCGTCAATCAGCTCAATCACGAACGCATCTCGCTGGTGGCGACCGGACCCGCCGAGCGTCTCTTCGAGGAGATCCAGCAATGGGCGCAGAGCACGTGCGATGCCCACGGCCGCCGCGTCATCGATCACGAGTGGGTGCGTCTCAAGCTGGCGCGGGTGCGCGCCAAGCTGGCAGCGCTCAAGCTGCTCAACTGGCGACAGGCGTGGTCGATGACCATGGACACCTTGAACTTTGCCGAAGCCTCGACCGTGAAGGTGTACGGCACGGAGTTCGCCGTCGAAGCCTACCGCGATCTGCTCGAAGTGCTCGGCCATCGCGGGTTTCTCAAACGCGGCTCGCCGGAAGCCGTGATCCGTGGCCGCCTCGAGAAGATGCATCGCGCCGCCTTGATCCTGACGTTCGGTGGCGGGACCAACGAGATCCAGCGCGACATCATCGCCATGGCCGGCCTGGGGATGCCCCGGGAGCTGCGCTAGCGACAGGATTGCTGAACCACCAAGGTCACGCAGCGCACGAAGGCTACCGACATGAATCGTGGTTTCGTTGGTGTCCCTGCTGTCCTTTACGTCCTTTCAGCGAACAGAAAAGAGAACCCATGAATTTCGGACTTTCAGAAGATCAAGAAGCCTTGCGCGGCCTGGCCGCGCAAATCATCGGGGACCACGCCACGCACGAGCGCTTGAAGCAGATCGAGGCGGCCCCGGAGTGGTTCGACCGCGAGCTCTGGAGCGCGCTGGCGCGCGCCGATCTGCTCGGTGTCGCGTTGCCGGAGGAATGCGGCGGCGGCGGGCTTGGCTTCGTCGAGCTCTGTGTCCTGCTCCATAGTGTCGGGCGGTATTGTGCGCCGATTCCCGCGTGGCCAACCCTGCTGCTTGGTGCGCTGCCCATCGCCGAATTCGGCACACCGGCGCAGCGGCGGCAATTCCTGCCGTCGGTGGTCAAAGGGGAGACCATCCTCAGCGCGGCGCTCGTGGACACCCAGTCGGAAGAGCCGCTCGATCCGGCGGTCACGGCGCGGTGCGACGGTTCCAATTGGCGGCTCGATGGCGTCAAGATGTGCGTGCCGGTGGCGCATCTGGCGGAGCGCATCTTGGTGCCGGCACGCACGGATTCGGACAATATCGGCGTCTTCCTGCTCGATCCGAAAGCCGCCGGTGTGCAGTGCGAGCGGCAGCACACGACGCAAGGCGAGCCGCAATTTCTCATGCAGCTGTCGGGGGCGACGGTCGCGGCGGACGCGGTGCTCGGCGATCCGACCCAGGGCCATCACATCGTCAAATGGCTCGTTGACCGCGCCCTGGCCGGCTTGTGTGCCATGGAAGTTGGCGTGGTCGAACGTGCCCTGCGCATGACCGCCGAATACACGTCGACACGCGAGCAGTTCGGAAAACCGATTGCCAAGTTTCAAGCCGTAGCGCAGCGCGCCGCCGACGCGTTCATCGATGTCGAAGCCATGAAATGGACGACGTGGGAGGCCATCTGGCGTCTGGCCGAAGGCTTGCCGGCCGACGAGGCCATCGCCATCGCGAAGTTCTGGGTGGGCGAGGGCGGCCATCGCGTTGTGTACGCCGCTCAGCATCTTCATGGTGGCATCGGCATCGATCTCGATTACCCACTGCACCGTTCGTACATCTGGTCGAAGCAAATCGAGCTCACCCTCGGATCGGCGACGCAGCACCTGGTGCACCTGGGCGCCGCGCTGGCTGGAAACCGACACTCAAAATGATGAACCACAGAGGGTGGAGACGTCTGCCAGTTCTGCCCCCTCTCCCACGCTGAGAGGACGCGCGGGAGAGGGCACCAATTGCCTTGATTGAAGCGAACAAAATGGAGATGGATCATGCGTGAGGCCGTTATTGTCGAAGCCGTACGAACCCCCATAGGCCGCGGGAAGCCGATTACCGGTTGGCTCAACGGCTTTCATGCCACCCACCTGTTGGCGCTCTCGCTCAAAGGCGTGTTGGATCGCGCCGGGGTCGACATGGACGCCGTCGACCAGATCATCGGCGGCTGTGTCACCCAGGCCGGCGAGCAATCCTGCAACGTCGTGCGCAACTCGTGGTTGTCGATTGGCAATACCTACAAGGTGGGCGCCACCACCGTCGACACGCAGTGCGGCTCGGGGCAGCAGGCGAACTACATGGTGTCGGCCTTCATCAAGGCAGACACGTTTGACGTCGGCATCGCCTGCGGCGTCGAGGCAATGAGCCGGGTCGGCCTCGGGACCAACGTCATCCACGGCCCCGGCTACTTCCAGCCGTCCGACTGGCCGTGGGATACCGCCCCGGATCAGTTCACTTACGTCGAGCGTATCGCCAAGGACCGTGGGATCACCCGCGAGGCGGTGGACGCGTTCGCGCTGTCGTCGCAGAAGAAGGCCATCGCGGCGCGCGCCGCGGGACACTTCAAGCGGGAAATCTTGTCGGTGCAGGCGCCGGTGCTCGGGGACGATGGCACGCCGACCGGCGAGCTGCGCACGGTGGATTCGGATCAGGGAATTCGGGAGACCAGTCTGGAACAGCTGGGCGCGTTGAACCCGGTAATGCCCGGTGGCATTCACACCGCCGGCAACTCGTCGCAGATCTCCGACGGCTCGGCTGCCGTCCTGTGGATGTCGGCCGACAAGGCCCGCGAATTCGGCCTCAAGCCGCGGGCGCGGCTGGTTGCCGACGTCGTCGTCGGCACCGATCCGTACTACCTGCTCAATGGCCCGATCGACGCCACCCGTGCGGTGCTGAAGAAGTCGGGGATGAAGTTGAACGACATCGACCTCATCGAGAACAACGAGGCCTTCGCCGGTGTGGTGCTGTCATGGGCCAAGGAGTTCGAGCCCGACATGAGCAAGGTGAACGTGAACGGCGGGGCCATCGCGCTCGGGCATCCGGTCGGCTGCACCGGTGCGCGCCTGGTGGTGTCTGCGCTGCACGAGCTGGAGCGCATCAACAAGAGCACTGCGTTGATCACCATGTGCTGTGGCTCAGCCGTCGGCGTCGCGTCGATCATCGAACGCTTGTAGGGCTGCGTCCGACGTCTTTTCTATGGACCGCTCCGCGTTGCGTCGCTGGGGGCGTCTTCGGCTGAGGGCCCGGACTTTCTTTGGCAGGTTGACGTTGGGAACGAAACAAGCCAGCTAAACTGGTGTCCTCTCCCGCGCGTCTTTTCAGCGTGGGAGAGGGTAGGGTGCAAGCTCAGCTGAGGTAGCGAATGACAGATGCAGGTATATCGAAGACAACCCCGCCGTTGAGCGAGCAGCTGCAAGCCTTCGTCGGGCGCGAGATCGGCGCCCCCGATGTTGCCCGTGATCCGGTGAACGAGGCGATGATCCGCCAGTGGTGCGAGGCGCTGGGAGACGCCAATCCGGCCTACACCGAGGTTGACGCGGCCAAGGCCTCCGTGCACGCTGGTCTCGTCGCCCCGCCGACGATGCTGCAGGCGTGGATACTTCCGGGCGTGGAGATGGCGCGGCCGATGGCGGAGCAGCGACAGGACCTGCAGAAGCAGCTGCACCTCCTGCTCGATGCGGCCGGCTACGCCGCGGTCGTGGCGACCGATTGCGAGCAGGAATACCACCGCTACCTCAAGCCCGGGGACCGCGTCTCGGCAACGACAGTCATCCAATCCATCTCGGCGGAGAAGGCGACGGCGCTCGGCATTGGATTCTTCATCGACACACGGACGACGTTCCGCGATCAGGCCGGCGAAGAAGTCGGCTGGATGCGCTTCCGTGTCTTGAAGTTCAAACCGCATCAACAGCCGGCCCCGGTTCAAACCGGCGCGGCGACGCCCGCCAAACCGACGCGCCCGCGGCCGCCTCTCGGGCACGACAACGGGTGGTGGTGGGAAGCAGTGGCGCGCGGCGAGCTGCCGATCCAGCGCTGCAAGGACTGTGGCGTCCTGCGGCACCCGCCGCGGCCGATGTGCGGCAAGTGCCAATCGACGCGTTGGGATTCGATCACCGCGAGCGGGAAGGGCACGGTGTACAGCTACGTCGTCGTGCACCATCCGCAATTCCCGGGTTTCGACTATCCGGTGGTGGCGGCGGTCATCGACCTGGCCGAAGGCACCCGCCTGGTCTCGAACATCGTGGGCGTCGATCCCGCCGCTGTGCACATCGGGATGCCCGTGCAGCTCAGCATCGAAGCGGTGGATGACGGTTTGAAGCTGCCGCTCTTTCGGCCGGCTTCCGTATGACACGCGGCAGGTCCCACCCGGGGTGTGAGGGGAGCTGGCGTCAGCCCAATGCCTGTGACATCGGGACGGTTCGAGGTGGCAGGCACCCTTCGAGACGGCCGCTGAGAAGATGCGGCCTCCTCAGGGTGAGCGGTGTATTGTCAGGCAATAGAAGCCAGAAGCCGAAAAGACATGATGGTGGCGGCAGGCCTCTGTGCCTGCCGAATTGGGTTTCGAGACAGACCGACGGGGTACGACGATGACGAAATTGAAGACCATCTCATCACGCGATGTCCAGGTCGGCGACAAGCTCCCCGAAGTCGCCATTCCACTCACCACGACAATGATCGTCGCCGGCGCGTTGGCCTCGCATGACTTCACCTCGGTGCATCACGACAAAGCGGCGGCGCAGGCGCAAGGGATGCAAGACGTGTTCATGAACATCCTGACGACCAACGGTATGGTCGGGCGTTACGTCACCGATTGGGCCGGGCCGAACGCCGTGCTCAAGAAAGTTGCCATCAAGCTCGGCGCACCGAATTTCCCGGGCGACACGATGAAGATGACCGGCGTGGTCAAAAGCAAGGAAGCAGCGAGTGGTGTCGTCGACCTCGAAGTCGTCGGCAAGAACAGCTGGGGCAGTCACGTGACCGCGCAGGTCCGCGTGGCCCTGCCGGTGGAGAAGTGAGTATGCGGACGACGCTCAAGGACCAGGCCGCCATCGTCGGCATCGGGGCCACGGAGTTCTCGAAAAACTCCGGTCGCTCGGAGCTGCAACTTGCCGCCGAGGCGGTGCGCAACGCGCTCGACGACTGCGGCCTCAAGCCTGGTGACGTCGACGGCATGACGACGTTCACGCTCGACACCAGCGACGACATCGAAGTGGCGCGCGCCGTCGGCATCGGCGACCTGACGCTTTTCAGCCGCGTGCCGCACGGCGGTGGCGCCGCCACCGGCTTGCTGCATCAAGCGGCCATGGCCATTGCCACCGGTGTGGCGGAGGTCGTCGTCTGCTATCGCGCGCTCAACGGCCGTTCCGGCCAGCGCTACAGCGAAGGCGTCGGCGGCACCGTCACCACGTCCGACCTCATCCACTGGGGCTGGTACATTCCGTACGGTCTGCTCACGCCGGCGAGCTGGGTGGCGATGTTCACGCAGCGCTACATGCACGAGTACGGACTCACCACCCGCGATCTCGCGCAAGTCGCGGTCTCGACGCGCAAGCACGCGGTGACCAATCCGAACGCGTTCTTCTACGGCAAGCCGCTGACCATCGAGGAGCACCAGAGCTCACGCTGGATCGTCGAGCCGTTGCATCTCTTCGACTGCTGTCAGGAAACCGATGGCGGGTGCGCCGTGGTGGTCACCACTCCCGAGCGGGCACGCGATCTCAAGCAGCCGCCAGCCATGATCCGCGGCGTCGCGCAAGCCGCCGGTGCCGAGCAGGAAGTGATGACCAGCTTCTATCGCCCGGACATCGCCGCCCTGCCGGAGATGGATCTGGTGGCGAAGCAGGTGTACGCGCAGTCGGGGTTGGGACCGGACGATATCGATGCGGCGGTGATCTACGACGCCTTCTCTCCGATCATCCTGTGGCAGTTGGAATCCTTCGGCTTCTGCAAACCCGGCGAATCCAAGGACTTCATCAAGAACGGCAACCTAGAAGTCGGCGGACGGCTGCCGAGCAACACCCACGGCGGACAGCTGAGCGAGGCGTATATTCACGGCGTCAACGGCATCAACGAAGGCGTCCGCTTGATTCGCGGTACGTCTGTGAATCAGCCGCGGAAGTCGGATCACGTGCTGGTCACTTCAGGTGTCGGGATTCCGACCAGCGCGATGATTCTCGGCAAAGCGTAGGCCTGCGGCCGGCGTCTTTTCTATGGCCCGCTCCCCGTTGGGTCGCTGCGCGGTTCCAAGCCCAAGGACAATTGGACTGCGCGGCCGGTCCTTCACGCCGCAACGTTTTGCTGAAGGACAATCTCTCGCCCCGGCGCCACGGCCCGTAGGAGCTCATCGAGCTTCTCGACGCTCCGAACCGATGTGCCGCGTTCGTATCGCGCGTACGCATTGCGTGATTTCGCGCCGAGCCGCTGCGCCGCTTGGGCCAGCGAAAGACCGCTGCGGTGGCGCTGGCGTTGCAGCAACAGGCTCACCATTGTGCGTGCGTCGGGCGAGCTGACCTGGATTCGTCTCTGCCGACCGGGTGGACCTCGACCGAAAAGCCCTTGCGATTGACCAGGGTCACGAACCAGTCGGCGATCATGCCGAGTGCCTCCGTGCGGGTGCGTCCCTGGGTCATCGCATCGAATACGGGCACCTCGGCTAGCCAGAACTTCCCGTCATTGTAGACCTTGCCCTGAAAGCGCATCGTCAGACCTGCCTTCTGGCGCGGGCTAGAATTGCCGCCGCCAGCTTCTCGTTGATTTCTACGTGTCGAGGCACGGCCTCCTGGCGCTCTCCATTGGACCATACATCGTGTTTGCGTTCTGGTCTCGACCGAGACGGTCTCGGTCTCGAGGCGGAGCCGGCCGCGATCCAGCGGACGATTCGCATTGGCCAGACGTCAATCATTCTCCGGTGGGACTATCGCCGGTGGACGAAGTGGCAGCCGCCGCGAAATGAGCGCGTCCCGATTGTCGTTGATTCAATCGAGTTTCGTGGTTTGATGATCATGCTTTTCGTTGTAGGAAGGGAGACCGTGCGCCGCCACCAACTGCAATTGGGTAATGAACGCGACAGCTACCGAGCCGGTCACGGGTCTCTTGTGCGACCCTGGCGCGGTTGGCTGTGCGCTGCATTGCTCGCTGCGCTGATGGTACCTTCAGCCAATCCCGGGTTTGCCGCCGGGCATCCGGTTGTCGATGACAACGACCGCGTGGTGCTCCATGGCAACGTGCATCCGCACGCGCGCGCGGAGTTTGATGTTGGTGCCACGTCCGCCACGTTGCCGATGGATCGCATGATCCTGGCGCTTCAGCTGCGTCCCGAGAAACAGGCCGCGCTCGATCAATTGCTCGCCGAGCAACAGGACCCGCATTCTCCGAGCTATCGTCACTGGCTCACACCGGAAGAGTTCGGTGCGCAGTTCGGTCCGAGCGTTGAGGAGCTGGCAGTGGTAACCGACTGGCTGGCGGCGCATGGCTTCGTCGTCGAGGAAGTGGGGCAGGGCCGCACGTGGATCAACTTCACCGGCACGGTAGCGAATGTGGAAGGCGCGTTTCACACGCAGATCCGCAACTATGTTGTGAACGGCAAGCGGCGCCACGCTAATGCTTCTGATCCCGCGATTCCGCGCGGCCTGGCGCAGCTGGTGAGTGGCGTGGTCTCGCTCCACAACTTCCCTCGCAAGCCGATGCGCACGAACGCCGAGTCGGTTGCGCCAGCGGGGAATCAACCGCAGTACACTTCGGGCAACAGTCACTACATCTCACCCGGAGACTTCGCGATCATCTATAACCTCACGCCGCTCTATAGCGGCGGCATCGACGGCACGGGCGAGACGATCGCCATTGTCGGCCGCACGCACCCTTCTGCGACCAACTGGTCGACGTTCCGTACCTCGATGGCATTGCCGAGCAATCCGCCGCAGGTCGTGGTGAACGGCCCGGATCCCGGCGATCAGGGAAGCGACGAAGACGGCGAGGCCGATCTCGACGTCGAATGGTCGGGTGCCGTGGCGAAGCGGGCTACCATCAAGTTCGTCGTTTCCAAATCGACCGCTGCCACTGATGGTGTCGACCTCTCGGCGCAGTACATTGTGAACAACAATCTCGCCCCGGTCATGAGCACGAGCTTTGGGTCGTGCGAGTCGGCGATGGGCTCGACCGAGAACACCTTCTGGAACAACCTGTGGTCGCAGGCGGCGGCGCAGGGCATTACGGCATTCGTATCCACCGGCGACAGCGGCGCGTCGGGATGCGATGCCGGCAGCGACTCGACGGGCAGCGGACTGGCCGTCTCCGGCCTCGCCTCGACGCCGTACAACGTCGCGGTGGGTGGCACGCAGCTCAGCGAAGGCGCCGGCAGCTATTGGAATTCCGCGAACGGCACCGGTGGCACATCAGCCAAGAGTTACATTCCCGAAGTGGCCTGGAATGAGAGCGGCTCGGCGACCAGTTGTCCTTCCGGTGATACGTGCTCCGGCTTGTGGGCGACGAGCGGCGGCGCCTCGGCGATCTACGGCAAACCCGCGTGGCAGGTGTGTACGGGCGTGCCGGCGGACGGCAAGCGCGACATCCCCGATGTCTCCCTGGCTGCGGCCGGTGGGCACGACGGTTACCTGGTCGAGACGCAGGGCGCCTTATATGCCTTCGGCGGCACCTCGGCTTCGTCGCCGTCGTTTGCCGGTCTCATGGCACTCATCGTCCAGCAGACCGGCCAGCGGCAGGGCAATGCCAACCCACGCTTCTATCAACTCGGCAATGCTCAGTTTGGAGCCAGCGGCACGGCGGTGTTTCACGACATCGTGTCGGGGAACAACACGGTGCCAGGCGTGAGTGGCTATGCGTCAGTAAACGGCTACGACCGCGCTACTGGCCTGGGCAGCGTTGACGCCAATGCACTCGTCACCAATTGGAGCGGCGCTCCATCAGCTACGCCGACGTCCACGGCGGCCGCGTCGAGCACCGCGACATTCACCGCGACGCCCACGCTGAGCCACACAGCGACATTCACGCCGACATCCACGATGGCACCAACATCAACCAATACCTCGACGCCGATGCCGACAAACACGCGGACGAACACACCGACCACGATCCCGACCGCGACGCCCTCAAACACCGCGACCCCGATTCCAACCGGAACTCCGTCAAACACATCGACACCAATTCCGACCGGGACGAACACGTCGACGCCGATCCCGACCGGAACGCCTTCAAATACCTCGACACCCACCGTAACTGCCACGGGCAGTGCAATCGCGACGCCCACGCCGACCGATAGCCCGACGTCAAGTCCGAGTCCAACTTCAACGGTGATGCCGACGGCGAGCTCCACCCCGACGCCGACGCTCACCGCAACCGCAACCCCGACGGAAACAGCCACGCCGACATCGACGTCGCTGTTGGTGCGTGGCAACGGCAACAACCCGAGCCTCGACCGGAGCGGGTGCCAGCTCCAGTGGATGGTAACAACGTCGCAACCGGCGCTCGACCGGTATGGCTTGCCGAAGGTCGAGCAGACCTGTGTCGACGGCGACGCAAGCTGTGATTTCAAGCCCTCCGAGCCGGGGGTATGTTCGTTTCAAGTCGCGGTGTGTCTCAACGAAAGTGATCCGCACTTGCCGGCGTGCGTTCCTAGCGGTATCAGCAGCGTCACGGTGCGATTACCGCGGCCGACGACGAGCCGAAATGCGGTCCTGCAGACGGCGCTCACGCAGGATCTTGGGGCGTTGCAAGGCGCGCTCGTGCACCTGCTGGATCCCACGAATCAGGAGGCGGGGTACGTCAATGCTCCGCCGCTGACCTTGCCGCAGGAGAACTTCTGCAGCGCGCCGTTCATCGTCGACGTGCCGGTCAACGTGTCGTCCTCACGCAGCAATCGAAGGACCGTCACCCTGCTGACGCGCTCAATCAATGGCGCGACAACGCCGCGTGTGGCACTGTCCCGCTTGAAGCTGACGTGTAAGTCGCTGCCCGCGCTCTGACCGCTATGACAAGGGGATTTATACCGAAAGTGCCGGCGGGCGCCCTTCGAGACGCCGCCCAGAAGCAGGGCGGCTCCTCAGGGCGAGCGGTTGGTCTTTACTCTTGAGGATCTTGGCACCGCTCACGCTGAAGAGGCCCCGTCTTCGCAGGGGCCGTCTCGAAGCGTGCGCGCTTGGCAGACTGTTTGGGCAAAGCCATGACGAGGGTGGCCAGCCATGCGAAACGAGCGGCACCTGCTTCTGACTGCCAACTACGCCCGCTACCGTCCGGGGCAGCAACGCGGCCACTACGAAAGCTTCTTCGTGCGGGCGAATCATCCGCGGCGGCCGCTGGCTTTCTGGATCCGTTACACGATCTTCAGCCCGCTGCGTCACCCGGAGGCGGCGCTCGGCGAGCTCTGGGCCGTCTACTTCGACGGTGAAACTGCGAACCATGTTGCGGTCAAGCGTGAAGTACCGTTCGCGGCCTGCGATTTCAGCTCGCAAGCGTTCGATATGCGCATCGACAGCGCGCGCTTGCGGCCGGGCACCTTGCAGGGCTCTGCCACTACGGGCGCGCACACGATTGCCTGGGACTTGACGTACGCTGGCGCGGCGGCACCGCTCCTCTTGTTGCCGGAGCGCCTGTATGACAGTCCGTTGCCCAAGGCCAAGAGCTTGGTTGGTCTGCCGCTGGCGCAGTTCGCCGGTACAGTCGAGGTCGACGGCATACCCGTGGACGTTGCGGAGTGGATCGGCAGTCAGAACCACAACTGGGGTTCGCGTCATACCGATCACTACGCGTGGGGTCAGGTGGCGGGCTTCGACGCCCATCCCGAGAGCTTTCTCGAAGTCGGAACGGCGCGCTTGAAATTCGGGCCGCTGTGGACGCCCTTCATGACCCTGCTCGTCTTGCGGCATCGCGGTGAGGAGTTTGCGCTCAACAGCCTGCGGCAATCTCTGCGTGCGCGCGCGTCATTTCGCTACTTCGAGTGGGACTTCGCGACCGAGAACGAGCAGGTCCAAGTCGTTGGGCACGTCAGCGCACCGCCAGAGAGCTTTGTTGGATTGCGCTACGCCAACCCGCCCGGCGGTAGCAAGCACTGCCTCAACAGCAAGTTGGCTGCATGCGAGCTGCGCTTCACCGACAAGCGGACGCCGGGTCGACCCACGGAACTGCTGACGACTGCGCATCGTGCGGCGTTCGAAATTCTCACCGATGATCGCGCACATGGTGTGAAGCTCCAAGCGTAGCGTTCACCCAGTGAATAGGAGAATCACGAAAGCACGAAGTCTCGAAATCAGAAAAGCGAACGAGGAGTATCCCTTCTCTCTCTTTTTCATGCTTTCGTTCTGTCGCGTTTTCGTGTTTCTCTCTTGAAGGTTTGCCTGGTGCCGCATCAGGAGGTCTGAGTTTCGGAGTTTCGTACGGCTGGCTCGAGAAAGGAACGACATGGAGCGTGCGACGAAGAATGTTCGACTGGGGTTGACGCTGCCGATTGGTGGTGCGCAGGAAGCGGGCGAGCAGGCGCGCGCGGCGCGCGCCTGTGGGTATGAGGAGCTGTGGCTGGCGGAAGTCGGTGGCGGCGACGCCTACGCGATCGCCGGCGCGCTGGCGGTGAGCGTACCGGGCATGCGCATCGGGACGGCGGTGGTGCCGGCGCAAACGCGCACGCCGATGGTGCACGCGATGGCGGCGCTGAGCCTGAGCCAGCTCACCGGGGGAAACTTCATCCTCGGGATCGGCCTGTCGTCACCCAACATCGTGCGCGACTGGGGCGGGCAGCCGTATGACCGACCGTTGGTGCGCCTGCGCGAGCATGTCGAGGTGCTGCGCAAGATGCTCAGCGGCGAGAAGGTCGACTTTGAAGGGGCGACGCTCAGCGCAAAACGCTTCCGACTTGGCGGCACGCCGGTCGGCGCGGTGCCGATCTACCTCGGTGCGCTCAACGAGCAGTCCCTGCGTCTGACCGGGGAGCTGTGCGACGGCGTGGTGCTCAACATGGTGCCGGAGCGTGCGCTGCCACAGATTCTGGGCGCCGTGCGTGCGGGCGCCGAAGCCGCCGGCCGCGACGTTGCGCAGATCGAAGTCGTCGCCCGGCTGCACGTCGTGCTGACCGACGATCCGGCCATGGGACGCGGTTTGGTGCGCAACGTCTTCGGCGCCTATGCGGCGACGCCGGGCTATAACCGCTGCTTCGACTGGATCGGCTTCGCCGCGGAGGCGCGGCAGATCCGCGAGTGCTTCGCGCGCGGCGACCGTGCCGGCGTGGCGGCGGCGGTCACCGACGATCTCTGCGATGCCATGGCGGTGATCGGCGACGCCGCCACCGTGTGCGCGCGTGTCCGTGCCTACGCCGAGCAGGGGATCGACGTCTGTGTCATCAACCCGATCGCCGATCCCAGCGGTGCCACGAAGATCATCGAAAGCCTCGGTGGCGCCCTCGATGGCCTCGATCTCCGCCAAAGTGGCGTGCTGCGCGCGACTGAAAGAGGCTGATGGCTGATCGCTGGTCCTGACCATCCGCGATGAGCCATCTGCCATCAGCGTCGCTCGAGATTCCGTTCGATGTCGTCGAAGAACTGCCACCAGGTGTCCAGCGAGCGCGTCAGCGCGCCGCGGATCTTGTCCTGCAGCTCGCCGGTGGTGGCGTGGCGCATGACGATGTGATCGCCGATGTCGCTGTGCTCGCGATCCGCCTCTTCGTGGATATCCCAGAAGGCGACCTGGTCGCGACTGAGCCCGTAGTGGCGCTCGAGCGCCCGTGCCAGGGGCGCGAAGGCGCCGGGGACTTGACCCTCCGCTGCCAGGTTGATGGCGGCGGCTCCTTCGAGAAACGAGTGCTCCCGGGTGGCCGACTCGAACCAGGCGATCAGCGCCGCCGTGCCGGTGAATGGTTGTGCGTCGAGGAGATCCGCGCGGCCGAGGCCGAGACCTTCGCCGAAGCGTATGAACAGCTCGGGATGCGAGATGTTGCACCCGGAGATGCGTCCGGTTTCCTCTTCGTAGAGGCTCTCCGCCAGCTTGATGCGTTCGTCCGCAAATGGGCAGTAGGTATGCAGCCCGCTCACGGCCCGCGGGAACTCGCGCACCTGCAGGAAGAACTGTTTCGCAAAGGCTTGCAGGCGCGGCCGTGGCAGCGCGCCGGCGGCGATCGACAACCACAAGGGATGGCGACCGAAGGTGCGCTTTGCATCGATCGTGTGCTGCAACTCGCGCGTGAACTCCTGCCCGCTGATGGACATGCGTGCGTCTCCTATTGTTCCGAGTCGGGGAGACTCTGACACTGTCCGTGAGGACGGGCAAGCTGCGAGAGATGTAAGAAAATGGAAAACCGGGAACAGGGAATTGAGAATGGCGAACCGGCAAATGGCACACAATTGGCCGGTTCGCCATTCTGAATTCCCGGTTCCCCATACCGGTTTTCCATTCTTTTTCCTGTTGGGCTGCAGATCCGTCGCCATCGCCGGGTGACGCCGCGGTGCCGACACGCTACGGTTAGCAAGAGCGCAATGCCCATCGTCGCTTTCCCTGATCCGCTGACCGCCAATGCCGACGGCATCGTGGCGGTCGGCGGTGATTTGCATCCCGAGTCGTTGTTGCTCGCCTACCGGCAAGGCATCTTCCCGTGGCCGGTCGACGGGCTCCCATTGTTGTGGTTCTGCCCCGCCGAGCGCGCCATCCTCGAGTTTGCCGATCTCCACGTGCCACGTAGCCTGGCGCGGGCGCGCACGCGGTCGACGCTGCACTTTACGATCGACGCGGCATTCCCCGCGGTCATCCGCGCCTGTGCCGAGACGCCGCGGCCGGGGCAAGACGGCACCTGGATTACGCTGCAGATCGTCGCCGCATACACACTGCTGCATCGCATGGGGATTGCCCACAGCGTGGAAGCATGGAACGACAAACACCTGGTCGGCGGCATCTACGGCGTTGCCATTGACGGCGCATTCGCGGCGGAGAGCATGTTCTACCGCGAGCCCAACGCCTCGAAGCTGGCGCTGCTCCATCTGATCGAGCATCTGCGAAGCCGTGGTCTCGACTGGCTCGACACGCAGATGCTGACGCCGCACATCGAGCGGCTCGGGGCCCGGACGATCAGACGCGACGTTTTCCTCAAGAAGCTGCAGCAAACCCGCGCGCGCGGGCTCGCGCTGTTTCCGGCTTGAGCTCGAGCCGTTCCCGGAGGGTAGGGGGGGCATCGCCCACCGGGTTTGCGGCTGGCGACTTGCGAAAATGGTGGGCCGTGCCCACCCTACGGTTCTGCGAAGATGGTGGGCCATGCCCACCCTACGGCTTCTACTCCGCCCGTGCCGCCTTCGTGTCGCGTCCGGCCCACGACCAGCCGTCGATGCCGAGCCCCTTGGCTTGCGAGTAGCCGGTCGAGTAGCTGCGCACGATGCCGTTGCCGTCGACGAGCACGAAGGTTGGTGTGCCGCTGACGCCGTAGTTGACGAAGCCGGTGCGGAGATCGTCGATGGCCACGGTGTGTGGGAAGGGAAGATCCTTGAACGTGAAGAACGTGTCGAGATGATCAGGCGCTTCATCGGTGATGGCAATCACTTGTGCGCCGCGTTCCTTCTCGAAGGCGAGCACCTCCGGCAGCGAGGCCTTGCACGGCCCGCACCACGTTGCCCAGAAGAACAACAAGTGCGGCGTCCCATCGGCGAGCGACGCCGGCAGCGTGCCGCGGTAGGCGACCAGCTTGTTGATCGGCGGCGCGGTGCTCGAGAGTTTCGGCGGACCGGGCAGCTCCGGCCACTTGAGGGGGTAGGGCTCCGGCTTGAGGCTGACTTGCACGTGCTGCCGGTCGCGCAGCACATCGAGCTCGTGTGCGGTGCCGGCTGGCGTCAGCATCGTCCACTCACGGATCTGGCCGCGATGGGTGAAGGGCTGATGCGGCGGCCCGGTGACGATGTCGCCGACTTGCAGGCCGGCGTTGGCGGCCGGTGTGTCGGGGAAGACGGTCATGACCGTGGCGGCACCGTCATCCAGTTTCAACTGCTTACGCCGCTCCGCCGACGTCTCGCGGAACTGAATGCCCATCCACGCCGGCAGCGCCGCCTGCGCGCGCGTGACGTCCTCGTCGAAGGGCGGGAACGGGTCGACTGCCGCCAACGTGGTGCTGCCGGGCGCCGTGGCGGGCAGCGCCAACGCCTCACATTGTTTGAGGGCCGCATACGTCGCGCGCTCTTCGGGGGTGGCGCGGGTGGCGATGTACACCTGCCCGGCGATGTCCGTCAGCACGGTGCGCATTCGTAAGATGACCGCCAACCGCACTTCCATGCGATAGGTCGAGGCCGCGGCCGCTTCGCCTTTGTCGTGCAACAGCTCCAGATGCTCTTCCGTTCCGGGATGAGCCTCCGTGAACGGCGTGAGTGCCGCGAGCAGGCTGGCCTGTAAGCGTCGCCGGCCGTCGGCATCCGGATTGTCCACGGCGTCGGCCACCAAACGCTCCTTCCATTCCGGCTGAGCGGCGAGGAAGAGGTCGACCTGCGCCTGGTTGGCATCGAAGAGCGTTCCTTTCCAGGCGTTCGATACGGCCTGGAATTGATTGCTGATGTCCGGCAGTTGCTTGCCTTGCGCGTCGAGCTCGGCCAGCGAGCGCGGGCTGAAGCAGCCGTACGCCACGCCGATACGATCGAGCAGGCGGATCTCTGGTTCCCACGCGCCCTTGTTGCGCCAGGCCTCCGTCAGCAGCTCATCGACAAGCTGGGTGAAGCTCACGCCGCGCTCGCTGGCGACGCGGCCCAGGAGGCGATGCAGGTATTCATCCGACGTTGTCAGGGGCACGTCGGGGGACGCATCGCTCACCAGGACGCGGGCCTGTGCCGCGGGAAAACTGCCGCTGGCGGCCAGCGCTTGAATGAAATGAAACGAATGACCGACGTTGTCGCGGCCGCGGTTCTCCGGGTAGCAGCCGTAGGCGCGGCGCTCCGGTGTGGACGAGAAATAGCCGCACACCGCCCCGCTGGGATGATCGGCGTCGCCATCCGTCCCGACGAGATACGCGAACGATCCGGAATAGCACTGTGACATCAGTGCCACGACACGCACGCCGGGCTGAAGCTTGGCGAGCATGGCTTGCAGCTCGTGCACCGAAAGGGTTTCGTTATCGCCCCACAGGGTAATGCGGTTGTCGGTGAGATCCTTGGGATTCTTGGTGCCGTGATCGGTGACGTACAGCAGGAGGGTATCGCCCGGCGCGAGCTGTGCTCCTGCGGTGTCGAACCATTGGCCGATGGCTTCCTTCGTCGCCGGGTGCAGCTCGGCGCCCGGAACCTCCGAGGTGACGAAGGTGATCGGGGCGCGCAAGGGACCTTCGATATTGGTGCCGGCGACGCGCCACAGTTGCGGCGCGGACTCCGGCTCGCGCACCGCGAGATCGGCTCCCGGGTCCGATCCGTCGGCGTTGAAGATGCTGATCTGTTCCGCCTTGATGCCGGCGGATTGCAGCACGCCGAGCAGGTTTTGGACATGCAGCAGATGCGATTGGTAGTTGCTGCCGGGATCGTGCCCGCCGTTGATCATCAGCACATGCAAATGCCCGCTCGGTGGGACGGTGACCGGTGCTGCCGCCGGCCGCACCCCGGCAACCGCCGCTGCTTGAGATGGTGACCCGCGTTCAGCCCGCAGCGGGCATCCCACCAACACCGCTGCCATGACCATGCAGAGCGCGACGGCGGCGGCGGGCGAACACTGACGACGATGCGACGACGATGAAGGGAGCATACCTGTGAGCAACGGATTCGGAGATGGCGGCGATCGTAGCAGACGCCGCTCGGGTTGAGAACCGTGGGGAATTCGAAAGAATTTGAGAATTGGAGGATTTGAGGGTTGGAGAATTGGTTTCTTGGACGAAGGCATTCTGATACATCCTCCAATCTTCAAATCCTCCAATTCTCCAATTCTCTAAACCCCCGATTCTCCCATTCCCCAATTGACACCGCTGCCGCAATCCCCCAAATACCTGCCTATTCCAATTTGGAGGATGCATATGGCTCTCGATCCGCAAGCGCGGGCGTTGCTCGATCAGATCATCGCGATGGGTGGGCTGCCGTTGGAGCAGATGTCGGTTGCCGATGCGCGCAGCACGCTCGCGGCCGCCGTAGCCATGCAGCAGGGCCGGCCGGAGGCGGTTGCCCGCGTTGAGAACCGCACCATCCCCGGCGCGCAAGGGGACATGCCGGTGCGCATTTACCATCCGGGTGGCACCGGCGCGTTGCCCGCGTTGGTTTATTTCCACGGCGGGGGCTGGGTGCTCGGCAGCATCGATTCGGTCGATGCCATCTGCCGGTCACTCGCCAGCCACGCCGGGTGTGTGGTGATCTCGGTGGATTATCGATTGGCTCCCGAGCACAAGTTTCCGGCGGCGGCTGAGGACTCGTATGCGGCGACGCGTTGGGTGGCCGCCAATGCCGCCGCTCTCGGTGTCGATCCGACGCGGCTCGCCATTGGTGGGGACAGTGCCGGCGGCAATCTCACCGCGGTCGTCGCCCTCATGGCCCGCGATCGCGGCGGCCCGGCGTTGCGGCTCCAGCTGCTCATCTATCCGGTGACGGACTCGGTGTTCGATACGCCGTCGTATCGCGACAATGCTACCGACTACTTGCTCACCAAGAGCGCGATGCAGTGGTTTTGGGACCTCTATACGCGCGACGCCGCGGATCGCATCAACCCGTACGCCGCCCCGCTGCGCGCGTCGAGCCTGCATGGCTTGCCGCCGGCACTGGTGATCACCGCCGAGTACGACCCGCTGCGTGACGAGGGCGAGGCCTATGCCGCGCGCCTGCGCGCCGCCGGTGTTCCGACGGAGCTGTCACGCTACCACGGAATGATCCACGGCTTCTTCGGCATGTTCGGTGTGATCGACGAGGCGAAGCGCGCGGCCGAGCAAGCCAGCGGCGCGTTGCGAGCGGCGTTCAAGTAGAAATGCGGGGAAAGCGGTTGGCGGTTAGGCGGTTGGCGGTTAGGGAAAATATCGGCCCCTAACCGCCAACCGCTTAACCGCCTAACCGCCTTCCTCCTACCAGGAGGCTTCCATGCGTATAATCGACTGCGACGCGCACGTCATCGAAGGGCGCGAGCTGATGAACGAGTTGATGCGGCGTTTCCCCGACCAGCTGCGCGTCACCGACACGCCGGAGGATGGCAGCGCCTTGATCATCGAGGGAAGACGCTATCCGCAGGCGTTCGGTCCCGGCGCCGGCTGCCGCGCCGAAGAGGGCTTGTGCGTCGATCGCGGCGCCAACCCGTTCACTATTGAAGGCGTCCTGCACGACGCCGACCGCGAGGGCATCGATACGATGGTGTTTTTCCCGAGCGTCGCGCTCGGCCTGCCGGCGTATACGGATCCGCAGTTTGCCGGCGAAATGGCGCGCAGTTACAACCGCTGGCTTGCCGACTATTGCCGTCAGGCCAACGGCCGGCTCTGCGGCGTCGGCCTGGTGCCGATCGAGGACGTTGCGGCGTCGATCGAGATCATGCGCGAGAGCAAGCGCCTGGGCTTGGTGGCGACGATGATTCCGGCGGCGCTCAGGCAGCGCAATCTGGATCATCCCGACCTCGAGCCGTTCTATCGCGCTGCCACCGAGCTCGACATGCCGCTCGGCATCCACGGCGCGCCGGGCATTCATCTTCCCAAGTTGGGCTCCGAGCGGTTCGACAACTATCTGCAGGTGCACTGTGTCAGCTTCCCGTTCGACATGATGGTGGCGGCGACGGCCATCGTCCTGGGCGGCGTTCTCGAGCGGCATCCCAAGCTGCGCGTCGCCTTCCTCGAATCGGGTGTCGGCTGGGTGCCGTACTTCTTCGATCGTATGGACGAGCACGTCGAGAAGCGTGGGCGTTTGACGCCGGAGTGCAAGCGCGCGCCGCGAGAGTATCTCCAGCGCGGCCAGATCTACGTCAGCTGCGAGCCGGAGGAGAGCGCCGTGCCGTTCGCCGCCGCAACCCTCGGCCCCAATTTCATTCTCTACGCCAGTGACTACCCGCACTGGGACAGCGACTTCCCCAACTCGACGCGCCCGCTACGCACGCGGACGGATCTGGACGACGCGGTGCGGGCGCGGATACTGGGGGAGAATGCGCGCGTGTTCTACGGGCTGAAGTGAGCGCCGGCAGCTGGCGGAATCTTCTATGGACCGCTGCCGCCGGAGGCTATGGGCTGCCGATTCCGACAGCCTGCTCGGCCTCAAATTGCTGGGCATCCATTGAGTGCCGCCAGCACGCCCTTTAGCAGCTCGTCGATGGTCAGGCGTCCGTCGACGTTCGTATCGAACGCCGGGCACTCGTTCGGGTACTGACTTTCCAAAAGTGCATTGACACCGGTCAGCAGCTCGTCGATGGTCACGTTCCCGTCGGCGTCGCAGTCGCCCGGACATGCTGGCGCCACTACTACCGATCCATGGACACACGCGAGCGGTACCTTTTGGCCATCGGGATCGCTGCTCTCTTGACCGCCACATCCCAAGGGAAACGTCCCGCGCGGCGCCGTCGGCGCAATATCCACGGTGCAGCGAAAGAGCACCGAACCATCTTCAATCGCCTGCGTATTGTCGAGGGCGAGGATCAACGCGCGTACTCCGGTGCAATCGACGCCCGGTATGCAGGTTGAAGGCTGGAAGCTGAAGCCGCTGGCCGGTTTGTCGATACTCGGGTTGACCGTGCAGTCCGGGCCTCCATTGCTGCGGGCGGCCACGACGAGCTGAGGAACGAACGTGACGTCCACCTGGACCCCGGCGACAGGCTGCTCGGCCGCGTTGAGAGTTACCGGAATCGCCACCGACTGCCCAGGTCGTGCAGCCGCCGAACCCACCACCACCGCCTCTGCCGGAGATACGACCACGGAACCATTGATACACCCGAGTGCCGCCGCATGCGCGTCCGGGGTGCTCGCTTGCACCTCGGAACAGACGAGAGGATGGGGCAGCGGTTCCGCCGCGTCGGCGATCTCGACCGCGCAACTGAATAGCAGCGCGCCATCGGCAATCGGCTGGGTGTTGTCGAATGCAATGATCACCGCACGAACGCCCGTACAATTCGTGCCTGGGCTGCATCCTGGAGGCTGGAAGATGAAGCGGCTGTCTGGCTTGTCAATGCCCGCACTCACCTCGCAATCCGGTTGTCCGTCGTCGCGTGCGGCAATCGGCGTTTGCGGGTCGAACGCCATGTCGGCTTGTACTGCCGCGACCTGCTCGCTCACCGCGGTGAGCGACACGAGGACTCGTACTGTTTGGTTGGGTCGTCCCACCGCCGAACCGATGACGACCGCATCGGGGAGCGTACCTGGCGTAGGGGTGGAAACCGCCGTTGGCATGCGTGTTGGCGCAATGGTGGTGATCGGAGTCGACTGCGAGATGAGCTGAAACACCTGGATCCGATACGCGCCAGTATTGTCGTCTTGAATGCAATCGGACACTCCAAAACTCAGCGGTCCGGCATTGGACGGGAGGGTCACCACGAAATCGTAGGTGTGACCATCCGGGTCATATGCGGGCATCGCCGGCGGAATCACCGCACCGATTCCGTCGATGAACGTGATGAAGTTGTTGGCGTTGTTTGGTTCGCCATCGCAACCGACAAGAGGGAAGCCATTCTGCCAGCCGATGTTCAGCTGGTAGTAGCGCGTGTCGAACAGCGGACCGAAGCCGGGATAGTCCACCGGAATACCCGACGGCACATCATAGAATGCGTCGTTGACCAGCGCGCCGTAGCTCTGTCCAAACCCGGATACGATCACCTCCACGGGACCGCCGTAGCTACCCACTGTCGAGCGTGACAGTGCAGTAAAAGGCACGGTCAACAACTCGCCTGCTCCGTCTCGTACGAAACTCTGCGAGATGCTTTGGCCGCCAGCGCGCGTTGCCGTGAGCCCGGTTGTCGCCACGATAAGGCCGACGAGCAACCCAGGGATGACTTTCCTATAGCGGTGTTGGTTCATGCGCTCCCCTCCTGCCGCCATCGTTCGAACCGATATCATCGGCTTCGATGGCAGCTTGCGCTGGGACCTCAATAGCTCATTTCAGGAAATTGCGGAAGCTTGTATCAGGCGCTTGAGCTTGAGACGTCGGTGCTGCCGAGTCAACGTTCGTTTCCTCAAGCGCTGGCTGATGGCAGATGGCGTATGGCTGATGGTCGGCACCATATGCCATCGGCGATCAGTCATCAGCCCAAGACGCTCGTCGGGGCGATACGGGAACCGCCCCATTCGCGTCGCCAATTCGACGCGCCGATTCTGGCGGTTCCCGAACTGCCCCTACGCGCGAAAGGTTCGAACCCGAAAAAATCGACAGTCCCTTGTGGGAGAAAGGGTCAGGGGTGATGATGTTTTTTGCCTCTCCGCTGCCGATACCGCGACGGCGACACTCCGTACTCCGTGCGAAAGCTGCGGATAAAATTCGACAGGTCATCGAAGCCCACATCGAGCGCGATCGCGGTCACCGCGTCGGGTGTGGTCGTCAGCCGCCGCGCGGCGTCGCGCAGGCGCGCGCGCAGCAGCCATTGGTGCGGCGTCACGCCGGTGACCGCCTTGAACGCCCATACCTTGCCCGGAGGGGCATCAATCAGAATTTCCTTGCGGATGGAAGCCATCGGTCGTTCTCCTTTCTCACGATGAACCTGGAGCGTTCTGTAGCGCCGGGAACAGAGTGGGCGCTTGGCAAAAATCGCTCTTCGCAATCTGGCGGAGTTGAAAACCTGCAGCGACCCAACAGAACAGGCCGCGGAATGCCGCGGGCCCCGGACCCGGCGATCGGAGATATGGCCGGCCCGCGCTCACCGTTGGCATCGGATCTGCTTCGTTGGCATCCGATCTGCTTCTGCGACGCTTGAGGAGCTCAATTGCGTTGAGCCGGTGGGACAAACCAAAGCACGGACGGCAAACGAAAGAGCGGTGAAGAGCGCGTTTTCATGGTCGGGCGACGGCCGTTGCTCAAACGACAAGACCGAGCTGATGGTCCAGAGCCGCGCCCGGAAGATGGGCAGTCATGCACAATCGTGCCGTTCGCCTGGGCAAGACGGCGCCGCGGCGCGCTGGTGGCTCCGGGTGTCTGAAGGGTGAGCGCCTTGGAGATGAAACTTTCGAACCGTCAGACGGGTCGGGCGACACGCGCACCACTTCGTCGTCGATGCTGACGGTCACGACACGAGGTCAAACAGATCAGAAAGGATGCGTTCAGTGATGAAGCACCGTCGAGAGAGGACAAGCGGGTGGAGCGGAACCGTCGCATGGGTTGCGGGCGCGGCGTGCGCCGCCGTCATCGGCATGAGCCTGCGTGCCTTGGCGGCCGGCGACGTCACGGTGGGCTTCATCTACGTCGGTCCGAAAGATGACTACGGCTACAACCAGGCTCACCACGAGGGTGCGGAAGCGATCAAGAATACTCCGGGCGTGAAGATCCTCGAGGAGGAGAAGGTGCCCGAGACGCTCGACGTGCAGAAGACGATGGAGAGCATGATCAACCTGGACGGTGCGACGGTGCTGTTTCCAACCTCGTTTGGGTATTTCGATCCGCATCTCCTGGCCATGGCGAAGAAGTATCCGCAGATCCTCTTCCTGCACTGCGGCGGCATGTACGACGCCGCCAAGCACCCGGGCAACGTCGGCAGTTATTTCGGCTATATCGACGAGGGCCAGTATCTCAACGGGATCGCTGCCGGCTCCGCGACCAAGAGCAACAAGCTGGGCTTCGTCGCCGCCAAACCGATTCCGCAGGTGCTGCGGAACATCAACGCATTCACCCTCGGCGCGCAGTCGGTCAACCCGAAGGTGACGACGACGGTGATCTTCACCGGGGACTGGGCCGACCCGGTGAAAGAAGCCGAAGCCTCGAAGCAACTGATCGACGGCGGCGCCGACGTGCTGACCGCGCACGTCGACAGCCCCAAGGTGGTTGTGCAAACCGCGCAGGAGCGCGGCGTCCACGTTTGCGGATACCACACCAACCAGTCGGCCCTGGCTCCCAAGGCCTATCTGACCGGCGCCGAGTGGAACTGGGCCACGGTCTACAAGAACTACATCGACAAGATCAAAGCCGGCGAGATCGCCCCCGACAAGCCATGGCAGCATCTGGTACGTGGTGGGATGAAAGACGGGTTCGTAAAGATGTCCCCATATGGCCCCGACGTCTCGGCTGAAGCGAAGGCCAAGATTGATAGCGTCAAGGCACAGATGATGGCCGGAACCTTTGTGATTTTCAAAGGGCCGCTGACCGACAACAAGGGGAACATCGTGATCCCGGCGGGCACAGCCGAGGTGCAAACAGATCCGGTGCTCGAAAAGATGAACTACCTGGTGGCAGGCGTCGTTGGTGACACTGGCCTTTAACAGACTGCTGAAAAAGCGGGGAGCATCCTTCGAGAGCTTCAGGGTGAGCGGAAGATGTCACTAGAATCGGAGAGGGGATCCGCTCCTGCGGAGGCTCTCGAAGCATGGGGCGGGGTTGTTCGGCAGCCGGCTAAGCGCGGTGCGGGCGCGACCGGAAGATAGGGAACAGCCGTGCAATCAATGGACAGCATCGAGGGCTCACCCGTGCTGAGCCAAACAGCGGCAGGTCTGCTGAAGACGTCTCCAGAGCAACGGCGCGGCAGTCGGACTCGGTCGGTACGCGTCGCGCTTGCACCGCTGGCAGAGTCGGTGATCATTCAGGGTGGTGTGGCGCTGCTCTCCCTGATCATCTTCGGAATCTTTCTCGTCGTCGCGGCTGGGCAGAACCCACTGTCCGTCTACGCGGATATGTGGAAGGGCTCATACGGCACGCGCTTCTCGCAGAGCGCCTCGCTGGCCAAGGCGGCGCCTTTGATGCTGACCGCCTTGTGTACCGCCCTGCCGGCGCGGCTGGGAATGATTGTCATCGGGAACGAAGGCGCACTCCTGTTGGGTGGGTTGATGGGAGTTGCCGTGGCGCGGATCCTCGGGCCGGGCATGCCATGGGTGACGATTCCGGCGATGCTCCTTTTCGGGGGCATCGCCGGAGGTGTCTGGATCGCGATCGCCGGAGGCCTGCGCCAGTTCCGCGGTGTGAATGAAACCATCAGCACGTTGCTGCTGTATTACGTCGCGTTAGCGATCTTCAATTTCACCGTCGAAGATTTGATGCGCGATCCGACCAGCCTCAACAAGCCATCCACGATACCGATCGGCGAGGCGAACATGATCGGGGCCATTCCCCACCTTCCGTCCTGGTGTCCCGAGATGCACTGGGGGTTGGTGATCGGCATCGTCGTCTGCGCCGCCATGTATGTCCTGATGGACCACACGACCTTTGGGTTCGCGGCGCGCATCGTCGGTGGGAACGTGAAAGCGGCGCGGCTTCAGGGGCTGCCCATCACCATGATCGTGCTGACCACGTGCATGCTGGCCGGCGCGGCCGCCGGCATGGCGGGGGTGATCGAGATGGCGGTCGCCGAGGGCAAGGCGAACGCCTCGCTCAATGCCGGTCTTGGATTCGCCGGCATTCTCGTGGCCTTTGTGGCGCGCCAGAATCCGTTGGCGATCGTTCCGGTGGCGTTGCTGTTCGGCGGCATTACCGCGAGCGGTGGCCTCGTGCAGCGTCATTACGATCTTCCGGACGCCACGGTCAAGGTTTTCACCGGGATTCTCTTCCTCGTCGTCCTTGCCAGCGAGATGTTCGTTGGCCGCATCAAGTGGCTGCAATACAAGGAAGGAGAGGGTTGATGAATCCGGTGGACGCGGCGAACGGGCTGGCTCCGGCGGTCGGATTGTCGCCGGTTGCCGCGGTGTTCTTCGCCCTTGTCGGCGGCGCAATATCCTTGAGCACGCCGTACCTCTTCGTGAGTTTGGGCGAGTGCCTCACCGAGCGCAGCGGGCGCGTGAATCTCGGTCTGGAAGGGACGATGATCCTCGGCGCGGTCTCGTCCTACGCCGTGGCCTATCGGGTGGCGACGGCGAGCGTCGCCCTGACGTGGCTCGCCCCGTGGCTTGGGGTGTTCGTCGCGGGGCTGGTCGGCGTGGCGATGGGCTGGCTACACGCCTACCTGTGCGGCAAGGAGCGCGTGAATCATATTGCCGTCGGCATCGCGCTGATGGTCTTCGGCGTGGGGTTGGCGATTTACTTCGGCAAGCCGTACATCCAACCGAAGGCGCCGCATCTGCCGGCGCTGGCGTTGGGCGACTGGAGCTCGCACGAGGCGATCCGCTCGGCGTTCAAGATCAACGCCTTGTTCATCGTCGGGCTCATCGTGGCGCCATTGCTGGCCTGGGCGCTCACCAACACGCGCTGGGGCATGATTCTGCGGATGGCCGGCGAGAGCTCCGACGCGGCGCGCGCCCTGGGATACTCGGTCAACCGCGTGCGGATGCTTGCCACCTGTGCCGGCGGCTTCCTCGCCGGTATCGGCGGATCATTCTTGTCGCTCTACAATCCCGGCATCTGGGCGGAAGGTTTGTCGCGTGGGCAGGGACTCATGGCGGTGGCCCTGGTGATCTTCGCACGCTGGAATCCGCTGTACTGTCTGCTTGCGTCCTTGATGTTCGGCGCCGCCGAGGCGTTGGGCCCAGCGCTGCAGAATGCCGGGCTTAGCCGTGGCTATCAGCTCTATGCGGCGGTCCCTGCAGCGGTCACATTGATCATCATGATCGCCACCTGCACCACCAAGCGCAGCCTCGCCGGCGCCCCGGCGGAGTTGAGCGTGAATTGATGGCTTGCCTGGGAAACGCCGCGAACAGATCATGGGGGGAGGCGCGCGCTGGGGCGCAGCGCATGTCGCTCTCCAGATGCGTGCACCGAACGGCTGCGACCGGATACTAGGAGCCCGCGATGGTACCCAAGACGATTGAGGCCGCTGACCCGTACCCGTGGCCGTACGATGGTGATCTGCGACCCGCCAACACGGCGCTGATCATCATCGACATGCAGGCCGACTTTTGCGGCGCGGGCGGGTACGTTGATCGGATGGGCTACGACATCGGACCGGCGCGCGCCTGTATCGCGCCCATCTTCGGTACGCTCACGGCGATGCGTGCCAAAGCCTACCACATCCTCCATACCCGGGAAGGACATCGCCCGGATCTCTCCGACCTGCCGGCGAACAAACGCTGGCGGTCGCGTCGTATCGGTGCGGGAATCGGCGACCCCGGTCCCTGCGGCCGCGTCCTCGTGCGCGGCGAACCGGGGTGGGAGATCATCCCCGAGCTCACGCCGCTCGACGCTGAACCGATCATCGACAAACCCGGCAAAGGTTCGTTTTGCGCCACCGACCTGGAGATGGTGCTGCACCAGCGCGGCATCCGCAATCTCATCTTGACAGGCATCACCACCGACGTGTGTGTGCATACCACCATGCGCGAGGCCAACGATCGGGGATTCGAATGCTTGCTGCTGGAGGACTGTTGCGCGGCTACCGATCTCGGTAACCACCTGGCCGCCATCAAGATGATCAAGATGCAAGGCGGGGTGTTCGGCGCGGTGTCGACCTCCGGGGCTCTGCTGGAAGCCCTATGACTCCGGGAGTGAACGACGGCGCCGAGCCGTGCTCCTCCCCGCCACCGAGCCTTGAGGTGATCGATCTGACGATGCGGTTCGGGAACTTCGTTGCGCTGCAAGACGCCCAGCTCAAGATCGGGCCGGGAGAGTTCCACGCGCTGCTTGGGGAGAACGGCGCCGGCAAGAGCACGTTCGTCAAGTGCGTGATCGGCTACCAGCAACCGACGTCCGGCCAGATTCTCTACAACCGCCGCGAGGTCGCTTTCGGCAGCACGCGCGAGGCGCATGCGGCGGGCATCGGCATGGTGTATCAGCAGTTCACCCTGGTCCCGAACATGACCGTGGCCGAGAACCTCGTGCTGGTGCGCAACCTGGTCCCCAAGGTGGTCAATTGGCGCAAGGAGCTGGCCGACCTGAGCGACTTCATGGACCAGCAGCCGTTTCAGGTCCCGTTGAAGATTCCCGTGCGCTCGCTGTCGGCCGGACAGAAGCAGAAGCTCGAGATCCTCAAACAGCTGTACTTGAACCGCAAGCTGCTCTTCCTCGACGAGCCGACGTCGGTGCTGACACCGACTGAAGCCGACGAGGTGCTGGGGCTTCTACACGAGAAGACGCGCCGCCAGGAGCTGACGATTCTCATCATCACACACAAGTTCCGCGAAGTGACGGGGTTCTGTGATGCCGTGACGGTGTTGCGGCGCGGCTGCTTCGCGGGCCACGGCAAGGTACGTGACCTGAGCATCGACGAGATGGCGGCGATGATGATCGGCACGGAGAAGCTGACTGAAGCGGCGCCGCGTGACGCCAGTGTGGTCAAGCAGCCGCGCTTGGTGATCAAGGATCTGTATGCCAATGACGATACTGGGGCGGCGATGCTCGCGGGGATCAATTTGACCGTGCATACGGGGGAGATCGTGGGCATTGCCGGTGTCTCCGGGAACGGCCAGCTGCAACTGGTCGAGTGTCTCGCCGGCCAGCGTGCAATCGCCGCTGGCTCGATCGCAGTGCGTGGCGGCACGTACAAGCCGATCCGCAAACAGATCCGCGAGAGTAAAGTTCGCATCCTTCCGGAAGTGCCGCTCCACAATGCCTGCGCCCCGGACATGTCGGTTGGCGACAATATGGCCATGTCCGATTTCGACGTGCCGCCGATCGCGCGGGCGAAGGCCTTCGTCTCGCGGGCCGCGGTGAAGGACAAGGCCGAGCGTCTGATCGGGATGTTCTCCGTCAAGACGCCGTCGGCGACCTCGCCGATCCGGAACCTCTCGGGCGGAAACGTTCAGCGTGCGGTCCTGGCGCGCGAGCTGTCGGATGCCTGCGACGTGTTGATCACGGCGAACCCCTGCTTCGGCCTCGATTTCATGGCCACCGCCGACATCCGCGCCAAGCTCATCGACAGTCGCAACGCCGGGGCGGCGGTGCTGCTGGTCAGCTCGGACCTCGACGAGCTCCTGGAAGTCTCGGATCGGCTCTGCGTCATGTTCGATGGACAGATCGTCTACGAGACGACGACTGCCGAAGCCGACATCACCACGATCGGCAAGCACATGGCGGGTCGGGGCGGTTGACCGTCGCGGAGATCGGACCCGGTACCGCCCCGAGGAGCCTGTATGCCGACTGTTCGCGCTCAGCCGTACGATTACACTTTCGAGCCGGCAAGTTTGGCATTGCTGGTGATCGATATGCAGCGCGACTTCATCGAACCCGGCGGTTTTGGTGCGTCACTGGGCAACGATGTCTCGCGCCTCCGCGCCATCGTTCCGACTGTGGCCCGGGTGATTGCGGCCTGCCGATATGCCGGCGTGCTGCTCATTCACACTCGGGAAGGCCATCCCACAG